>VOFF01000057.1_pt1 | contig 134000 bp, 132 predicted proteins | sample 5384061 | NCBI WGS metagenome assembly VOFF01 (sample SAMN12384725, study PRJNA508395) | human gut metagenome | isolation source: healthy gut E | host: Homo sapiens | reverse complement strand
CTGACCATAGCGGCTTTCTTTTCTTCATCCAGTTCTACAATTCCATCCTCAGCTAATTTATCCAAAGCCATTTTAACCATAGAAACAGCCCCCTCCACTATTTTTTCGCGCGCTGTAATAATAGCACTTGCCTGCTGACGACGAAGCATCACCGCTGCAATCTCCGGAGCATAAGCCAAATAATTGATTCTGGCCTCTACTATTTCCATACCTGCCATAGCCAGACGCTCATTAAGCTGACGTTCCAGCTGGTCATTAATCTCCTCACCTCCTCCACGCAAGGTCAGCTCATTCGTATCATGCTCATTGTCATCGTAAGCATACTGTCCGGCCACCTGACGGAGGGCCGCATCACTCTGCACACGTACAAAATCCTCAAAGGCATTCATACGCCCTGCCACGCTGACACTTGCCGTCCCTGTCCCTTTACTGTCCGCCATCGTCTGCGCGTCAATCTCAAACATCGCCTTATAAGTATCTTTCAATTTCCAGACCAAAACCAGCCCTATCAGAATAGGATTGCCAATCTTATCATTCACCTTTATCGGCTCCACATCCAGATTACGGGCGCGAAGAGACAACTTCTTCTTGTTCATGAAAGGGTTTACCCAAAAGAAGCCTGTGTTTTTAAAAGTGCCTTTATATTCACCGAAAAACACCATCACACGTGCCTCATTAGGTTCTTGAGAAAAATATCCCGGAAGCATCAGCACAAACAACAATACCAGCATAAACAAAACAGGAATAGATAACCAAGGTAGTTGTCCAAAAATCAAAAAGTTCAGGAATACTAGTGCAGGCAACATAACCAAGTTAAAAAACAAAGCCATAAACCCATTAATTACCAGCTCATTGTAAGACATTTCTTTTGTTTCCATAATGATTTATTTTTGATATTATTATGATATCACAAATCAAGCAATACTTCTTGAGATAAACAAACTGATTTATATGTTATACGACAGAAGCAAACAAAATATTCACCAAAATGCAATAAGAAACTCCTACTTTTTTTGACCTAAATCAATAAAATTGAGATATCGATTAAAAATATGCTGTAAAACATATATTATAACGAACAAACTCCTTATCTTTGTGTTGTAAAACATAAAAAGATATTTTTTTAGTAGCTACTAAGGTAAAAAGAAAGATTGTTTAAAGAAGGCCAACCGGGAGGTGCGCCTGCTATTTATGAGTGTTTTTAAGTATTAATTAAAAAAAGAAAGGATAACATTATGAAAAAGGTAAAAAACATTTTTCACAAAATTGCTAACGCTGATCCTATGATTTGGGGTTACGTTATGTTGAACGAAACAAAGTAAATTAGAACCAATACAGGGCAACCCCTGTAAAAGGACTATAAAAAAGGACGGTTATTTAACCGTCTTTTTTATGCCCTTTTACGGGATTTCCACTATCTTTGTCCATTCATTTTCAAACGTATGGACAAAATGCAAGTAGACACCCATAATAAAGAGTTTCAAGATGCCTTGAACCTTATCCAATATACACGTCAGTCAGTATTCCTCACTGGAAAGGCGGGTACAGGTAAATCTACTTTTCTAAAATATGTTTGCGAAGTAACCAAAAAGAAACATATAGTACTGGCTCCCACAGGTATTGCAGCTATCAATGCCGGCGGAAGCACACTGCATAGTTTTTTCAAATTACCATTCTATCCACTTTTACCGGATGATCCTAAATTCAGTTTGAAAGATGGAAAGTTACATAGCTTTCTAAAATATACTTCCGCTCATCGAAAACTGATAAAAGAAGTAGAATTAGTGATCATCGATGAAATTTCCATGGTTCGGGCAGACATTATTGACTTTATAGACAAAATATTGCGGGTATATTCACAAAATATGCGTGAACCATTCGGAGGCAAGCAAATATTGCTGGTAGGAGATGTTTTTCAACTTGAACCAGTCATTAAAAATGACGAACGTGAGATAATCAACCGCTTCTATCCCACCCCTTATTTCTTTTCGGCACGGGTCTTTCAGGAAATGGAGCTGGTATCCATAGAACTGACAAAAGTATACCGCCAGTCGGACAAAATTTTTGTTAACGTATTGGATCATATCCGGACCAATACTGCCGGAGCAGCCGACTTGCAACTACTGAACACCCGTTACAACACTCACATAGAAGAAAATGAAAGTGATATGTATATCACACTTGCTACCCGGAGAGACACCGTAGACTTTATCAATGAAAAGAAATTATCTGAACTACCTGGAGAATCAACGATTCTGACCGGTGAGATACACGGAGAATTTCCAGAAAGCAGCCTTCCCACCCAAATGGAACTGGAAGTAAAACCAGGAGCACAAATTATTTTTATAAAAAACGATTACGACCACCGTTGGGTGAACGGTACGATTGGCACCATTTCAGGTATAGACGAAGGGGATACATTATATGTTATCACAGAAGACGGACAGGAATTTGACGTTAAAAAAAGACAGTTGGCGCAATATACGATATAAATATAATGAACTAGAAAAAATAGAAGAAGAAGAATTAGGAGTATTTATACAATATCCTATCCGTTTGGCATGGGCCATCACGATACACAAAAGCCAAGGATTGACTTTCAGCAGGGTCGTTATTGATTTTACAGGAGGGGTGTTTGCCGGTGGACAAGCCTACGTAGCATTGAGCCGCTGTACTTCACTAGACGGCATCCAACTAAAAAAGCAAATTACACGTGGAGATATCTTTGTCCGCCCGGAAATAGTAAAGTTCTCGCAACGATTCAATAACCGCCAGTCCATTGAAAAAGCATTGAAGCAGGCACAAGCTGATGTACAATATGTAGAAGCGGTACAACACTTCGACAAAGGTGATTTTGAAAGATTTCTAGAACAATTCTTTCTTGCCATCCATTCACGTTATGATATCGAAAAGCCTTTGATCAAAAGATTTATACGTAAGAAGCTGGGAATCATCAACAATTTGAAAGTCGAAAACAAACGGCTAAAAGACCAATTCCATGTACAACGCAAAAATCTTGAAAAATATGCCCGCGAATATTATTTAATGGGAAATGAATGTATCATCCAGGCACATGATTCACGTGCTGCTATTGCCAATTATGACAAAGCGATTGAATTGAATCCTTCTTATACGGACGCTTGGATACGTAAAGGTATCACATTACATAATGACAAGGAATACTACGAAGCCGAAGTTTGTCTGAATGAAGCGGTACGCCTTAGTCCCGCTTTATTCAAAGCTATTTACAATCGAGGGAAAAACAGACTGGCATTAGATAATATAGAAGGAGCTTTGGGAGATTTTGACCGGGCTGTTTCTTTAAAGCCGGAACATCCGAAGGCCCATGAATATTTCGGAGACGCATTGATGAGAATCGGAAAAGAAGAGGAAGCCGCCCTACAATGGGCTATTGCGGAACGCTTGCGTGAAAAAAAATCTAAAAATTAAAATAACATGCTTTTAAGACTTTATAATAAGAATAATAATCCCAAAGATCTGGAAGAAGTAATCCGGATATTGGAAGAGGGAGGGTTAATTATTTACCCTACCGATACAATGTATGCCATAGGATGTCATGGTCTGAAAGAACGTGCAATAGAACGTATCTGCAAACTGAAAAACATTGATCCACGTAAAAACAATTTATCCATTATCTGTTACGACTTAAGCAATATCAGCGAATATGCCAAAGTAGACAACAGCACATTCAAGCTAATGAAACGCAATCTTCCCGGACCGTTCACTTTTATCCTGAATACGGGAAACCGTCTGCCCAAAATATTCAAGAACCGTAAAGAAGTAGGTATACGCGTACCAGACAACAACATCATCAGGGAAATATGCCATATACTAAAAGCACCAATCATGACCACCACGTTGCCTCTGAAAGACGGCGAAGACATAGAATATATTACCACTCCAGAACTGATAGAAGAAAAATTCGGCAAAGAGGTAGAACTAATTATTGACGGAGGTATCGGAAGCATAGAACCTTCTACCATTGTGAACTGTACAAACGGAGAAGCAGAAATTGTACGTCAAGGTAAAGGTATTCTGAACGATTTTTAATCTGAATTGTTTTATATATTAGAAATGTCAAATTAAAGTAAATTTATCATGTTATTAGCATCTGAAACAAGTATTCAATTAACCAATGCATTAGAGAAACTTATCGACTCCGGCATTCAATTAGGAGAAAGAGTATTAGGAGCACTTATTATTTTTATAATCGGAAAGTTCCTCGTAAATTGGCTGAATAGACTTTTTGCACGTATTTTGGAAAAAAGAAAAGTGGACCCGAGTATCCAGTCATTCCTAAAGAGCATGGTGAATATCTTACTGCTCATCATGCTGATTCTTGCTGTGATAGGGAAATTAGGTATCGAGCTGACAGGATTCGCCGCACTTCTCGCTTCTGCCGGTGTTGCCATCGGTATGGCACTGTCTGGTAACTTACAAAATTTTGCCGGAGGACTGATTATCTTATTGTTCAGGCCTTATAAAGTGGGGGACTTTATCGAAGCTTCTACCGGTGCCTCGGGAACAGTAAAAGAAATACAGATTTTTCATACTATTCTTATCACTGCAGACAACAAGATGATATATGTACCTAATGGAGCCATGAGTAGTGGGGTCATTACAAATTACAGCAAACTGGACACCCGCCGTATAGAATGGAATTTTGGCGTGGACTACGGAGAAGACTATAATAAAGTAGAAAAAGTATTGCGCGAAATCATTGCCAATGATAAACGTATTCTCACCAGTCCTGCCCCTTTTATTGAATTAGGAGAACTTGCTGCCAGCAGTGTAAATATAAAAATCCGCGTATGGGTGAATAGTTCGGATTACTGGAACGTATTTTTCAGTATGAATCAGACTGTTTATACTATTTTAATAAAGAAGGAATTAACTTCCCATTCCCACAGCTTACTGTACATCAAGCCTAACGTCAGAAATCTTTAGAACACGAATGACGCAATTGTCACAAGCTTGATCTTATCAATCATGTGTCATTTGCGTCATTTGTATGCTATCACAAGATTTATTTTCTATCCGCTTTCAAACGATCAGCCATAGCCTTAGCCAACTCCTTTGCCTGAGTGTTAGTTTCGGCCTTCATGCTATGTTTCATTTCTACAGGATTTCCGACAGGCTCAAATTTCAACTTATCATTAAACTCTGCAATTTTCTTCACAGCAGCGCTAGCCCATGTAAATGAGCCAAAATATCCCAGATAACGTCCCTTTATCTCGCGAGAAGCCAGCTTGCTCAGCAGAGCTTCCATTTCCGGATACATCTGAGTATTATAAGTGGGGCATCCCACAATCAGTCCTTTATATTTGAATACATCCGCAATAATAAAAGAATGACTGGTATGAGAAACATTATGCATCACGATATTACGAATTCCCTGCTTGCTCAGTTCTTCTGCAATAGCTTCTGCCACCTCCTCTGTATTACCATACATCGAGCCATAAGCTATTACAACCCCTTCTTCGGCCTCATAACGACTCAAACGGTCATAAATACGTACCACACGAGGAATTTCCTCTGTCCATACCGGACCATGAGTAGAACAAACAGTCGTTATTTTCAAGTTTTGCAATTTCTGTAAGGCCTTCTGCACCGGCGCACCATATTTGCCTACAATATTAGAATAATAGCGCACCATTTCATTCCAATAAATATCTGTATTAATATTTGTATCAACCACACCACCATTCAATGCACCAAAACAACCGAAAGCGTCACCGGAAAACAAAATACCTTCCGTTTCATCAAAAGTAACCATCGTTTCGGGCCAGTGAACCATCGGAATCAATGAAAAGCGCAGTCTATGATGTCCCAAAGCTAGAAAATCTCCTTCACCCACTACATAACGCTCACCGCCTACACCATAATACCCTTCAATCATTTCGAAAGTCTTCTTGTTACCGACAATCACAATGTTAGGATAATATTGCTTGATCAAACTGATAGAACCGGAATGGTCTGGTTCCATATGATTTATAATCAAATAATTGATAGGTTTATCACCGATAATGCTACGAATTTTCTTCAAATAAACCTCAAAATAGCATACGTCTACTGTATCCACCAAAGCGACCATCTCGTCGTCAATCAAATAAGAGTTATAAGACACACCGTAAGGTAACGGCCACAAGTTCTCAAACAAAGCCTTGTTACGGTCATTCACTCCCACATAATGTACTTTTCCTTTGATTTCCATATCTGTTTTCTTCTTTTAATATTTATAGTATTTGCCTTGCCAGGCATCTTTTTCTCTCATCCGTTTTTTCACCTTATCCGTAAATTCATAATTTTTCAATCCCCAATCAGGAGCTATCAACAATTCTTTAGGTGATTGGGAAACAAAACGCTCCAGTACGATGTCCGGACGAAGATGTTCTATATAATCAATAACCAAATCAACATATTCATCAGCTGTATAAAGATGGAAAGCTTCAGGCTCTTTCACATATTCACTCGCCATGCGCGTACCTTTAATAAGTTGTAACTGATGCAGCTTTAAAGTAGTCAGAGGTAATTGTGAAAGTACTCCTGCCTGTCTGATTAACATTTCTCTTTCTTCTCCGGGCAAACCAAGAATTATATGCCCTCCTACTAAAATCCCTCTCTCTGCAGTCTTCCGAACAGCCTCCGCAGAAACGGCGAAAGTATGTCCCCGGTTTATCCGGCGCAACGTTTCATCATCCGTACTTTCAATGCCATACTCCACTAATACAAAAGTGCGTTTACCAAGATCTTCCAAATAATCCAATAATGATATCGGCATACAGTCCGGACGAGTTCCTATCACCAGTCCTACCACATCCTCTACCATCAGCGCCTCTTCGTATTTTCTTTTCAACTCTTCCAGTTCCCCATACGTATTGGTATAAGCCTGAAAATAGGCCAGATATTTCATTTCCGGATATTTGCGTACAAAGAACCGCTTTCCTTCTTCCAACTGCTGAGTAACAGACTTTCCCGTATGGCAATAGGCCGGATTAAATGTTTGATTATTACAATAAGTGCAACCTCCGTATCCTACCGAGCCGTCACGGTTAGGACAAGTAAATCCGGCATTAATAGAAATCTTCTGCACTTTGCAAGGAAAGTGCATAGCTAAAAAGCCGGATAAGTCGTTATAAAGCATCTCTCTGTTCATGAACTTATTTTGCGGGACAAAGATACGTATTTTCAAACAAAAGTTTTACCTTTGTCTTTGATTATCATTTAAAGAATTTATCTATTATGAGAAAATTAAGTATATTTATTATTTTATTCTTCTGCTTGCTGACAGTCAGAGCCCAACAAGTAAGCTTGCAAGACGTAGCAAACAGAACGTATCGTGCCGAAGGAATCAGAGGTATCAAACCGATGTTGGATGGAGAACATTATACCCAAATGAGTGCCGATGGCAAAAAAATCATACAGTATTCTTTCAAGACCGGCAAAGAAACAGGTACCATCTTCGATGTAAATACGGCCCGTGACTGTAGCATCAAGTCATTTGACGACTATATCATGTCACCCGATGAAAAACTGATTCTAATACAGACTGAAACCAAACCTATTTATCGTCGTTCGTTTACCGCCAATTACTATATTTTCAACGTAAAAAACAATAAAATGGAACCGCTCTCAGAAAACGGTCCACAACAGGTTCCTTTATTCTCGCCGGATGGCAATCAGATAGCTTTTGTACGTGATAATAATATCTATCTGGTAAAATTATTGTTTGGCAACAGTGAATCACAAGTAACCAAAGACGGCAAATTCAACGAAGTGCTAAATGGTATTCCCGACTGGGTATATGAAGAGGAATTCGGCTTCAACCGTGCTTTCGACTTCAGTGCAGACAGCCAGATGCTTGCCTATATCCGTTTTGATGAGAGTCAAGTACCTATGTATTCTTTTCCACTATACAAAGGTATGGTTCCCGCATTAGAGAAATTCAGCACTTATCCGGGAGAATATGAATACAAATACCCTATGCCAGGAATTGACAATTCCAAAGTAACCGTTCATACTTTTGATATAAAAAGTAAGGTAACCCGCAAGATGGACTTGCCTCTAGATGCAGACGGTTATATCCCTCGCATCAAGTTTACGGATGATGAAAATGCGTTGGCAATCATGACTTTGAACCGTCATCAAAACCGTTTCGACCTCTATTTTGCCAATCCACGAAGTACATTGTGTAAACTGATGGTACGTGATGAAGCTCCCCAATACATTAAAGAAGAAGCCTACTCCAACATCGTTTTCTATCCAAAAAACTTTGTGGTGATGAGTGAAAAAGACGGTTATAACCATCTCTATCTTTACACTAGCGGAGGAAACCTGGTTAAGCAAATCACAAAAGGGAACTTCGAAGTGAAAGATTTCCTGGGATGGGATGAAGCTACCAACACATTCTATTTTGAAAGCAATGAAGGTAGTCCGCTACGCACCGCTATCTACAAAGTGGACGGCAAAGGTAAAAAGACCAAACTATCCAAACAGGAAGGAACTCATAAAGCTATTTTCAGTAACAATATGAAGTATTACATCAATACTTTCTCTAATATCAACACCCCTCCTGTCATTACCCTTAATGACAATAATGGTAAAGAATTGGCAACCTTAGTAGATAATAACACATTGAAACACCAAGTTTCACGTCTGAATATGCCAAGTAAAGAACTATTTAGTTTCAAGACCAATGACGGTGTGGAATTGAATGGTTGGATAATGAAACCCGCAAATTTCAATCCGAACAAAAAATATCCTGTTATCATGCACCAATATAGTGGACCGGGTTCACAAGAAGTTGCAGACAAATGGGGAATTGGAGCCCGTAGAGATGGCGGCATGTTCGAAGCTTATATGGCCGGTCAAGGCTTCATCATGGCTTGTGTAGACGGACGCGGAACCGGTGGCCGAGGGTCTGATTTTGAAAAATGCACCTACTTGAGTTTAGGAGTAAAAGAATCGAAAGATCAAGTAGAAGCCGCCAAATACTTAAGTACACTACCCTATGTAGATGGTAACCGTATCGGTATATGGGGATGGAGCTATGGAGGTTACAATACATTAATGTCCATGAGTGAAGGAACACCGATATTCAAAGCTGGAGTAGCTGTTGCAGCTCCTACAGACTGGCGTTTCTACGATTCGGTATATACAGAGCGCTTCATGCGTACCCCCAAAGAAAACATGGAAGGTTACAATGCTGCATCTGCTATTAAACGTGCCAACAAACTGAACGGTGAATTGTTGCTGATCCACGGCACAGCTGATGATAATGTACACTTACGTAACAACGCAGAATACAGTGAAGCATTGGTACAGGCCGACAAGCAATTTGACATGCAAATCTATACCAACCGCAACCATGGAATCAGTGGAGGCAACACAACTAAACATTTACTGACTCGCGTAGCCAATTTCTTTATTGATAATTTAAAATAAAAAACCATTCACCACAGATTATATAATTTTGCATAAAACCGAATGAAAACAATTTGCATTGGTATAATCTGTGGTGAATTATAAATCTAATATCATCATGAATCACGTTAAAAAACCAGACTGGCTTAAGATAAACATAGGGGCAAATGCTCGATATACCGAAACCAAACATATTGTAGATTCCCACAAACTACATACCATTTGCAGTAGCGGACGATGTCCCAATATGGGAGAATGCTGGGGAAAAGGTACTGCCACTTTTATGATAGGTGGCGAAATTTGTACCCGTTCCTGCAAATTTTGCAACACACAGACCGGACGGCCTCTTCCGTTAGACCCTGAAGAACCTACCCATGTAGCAGAGTCCATTCAACTCATGAAATTATCTCATGCCGTTATTACCTCTGTAGACCGTGATGATCTAGATGATTTGGGTGCTGCCCATTGGGCTAAAACGATTTCAGAAATCAAGCGCTTGAATCCGGAAACTACAACCGAAGTTTTAATCCCTGATTTTCAAGGAAAGAGCGAACTGATTCAGCTAGTCATTGACGCCAAACCAGACATCATCTCACACAATATGGAAACCGTACGCCGCATCAGTCCCCTGGTACGAAGCGCAGCCAACTATGCAACCAGTTTAAAGGTCATCAAACAAATAGCCAATAATGGTATTACAGCTAAATCCGGTATTATGGTAGGTTTGGGAGAACGCCCGGAAGAAGTAGAAGAAGTCATGGACGATTTATTGGCACAAGGCTGCAAGATACTTACTATTGGCCAATATCTACAACCTACCCACCGCCATTATCCGGTAGCGGAATATATTACTCCCGATCAATTTAAACAGTATAGAACAATTGGATTAAAGAAAGGATTCCGAGAAGTGGAAAGCGCACCTTTGGTACGTTCCTCCTATCATGCAGAAAAACATATAAAATTTAAAGGGTAACGAGTAAACCAACTTTATATCTTTTTTGTTATAAAGATATAAATAGAGATAGAGAGAATGAAATCGTTACTGGAATACAAGAATTTAATCATGTCCACAGGGTTAATACCAGCCATTGTATGCATGATTTTCTGCATTTTCTTTCAAGATGCAGTTGTTTTGTATGTCTGTAGTTTGGCTAGCATTATTTATATCCTATACAGACTTGTCAAACCTCCTGTTTATCAGCCAAATCTAGTATTACTACATGGAACTTTGGCATTAATCATTGCATCCATCATAAAAGGCATAAGCGGAGATATGCTTATTCCGGACCGAACAGTTCCCATTACGCTAGAAATACTGATACTCTGTTTTTCACTACTCTATCTCATGGTCCCCAATTTTTATACAAAACTATTCTCCTACTTTCATTATAAGATATCTATTCTGAACTGTTGGGCCACACAGGTTATAGCTGTTTTATCCGGCATTCACCTGTTTGCTTCCTGCATAATTTATTTATTTTTCAGTCCACTATCTTATAATACCCTTTACGCTATGACCCACATCATCCCTCCTTTGATATATGTCATTTGCATTATTGTCAATCATGCTTTTGTGAAAACAATCAGTTTAACCTATAAAAAAATGCCTTTTTTACGTATCGCCCCTATTTGCAATGGAAAGATCTATGTTGCTCCCCGCAGTTATCAAGGTGAAGAACCCGGCAAGTTGGACATACCTATGGAAGACTACATTTATGCCTGCAAGACAGATACGGATAAATATGCCAAAGAAGTAGAAAATAAATATAGCAACCATATTACCGGACAACCGGAACCACGCTTCAGTTTGAAACATTTGGTAAAAGAAACCAATGGAGTTAAAAAAAAACCATCATGCTATATATTCTTCCTTTAAACGATGAAGAACAGATACATTTTACCGGAGGAAAATTTGTAACTCCCGAAGAAATAGAAATGAATTCTGCCCAATATAGTTCTTTTCTAAAAGAAGAAATAGATCATCTGAACATAGTGACACAGATGTGGGAGGAATTTAAATGAATATCTGTTATCGCATTACTTATAAATCAAGAAAATACAGGGAATCTTCGATAAATCCGGCAATTTCCCCTGCCACTCCTTTATTGTCTTAGTCTTTATATATTCTCCTTCACACGTAATATTGGCAGCAATACAAAGTTTGGTTTGCGGACGGCAATTCTTAAGAATATCTTCCGCCATCTTATTATTACGATAAGGAGTTTCAATAAAAAGCTGCGTCTGATCTTCTGCATAAACACGCTGCTCCAATACCTTAATACGTTTCGCACGCTCACCAGGCTCAATAGGCAAATAACCATGAAAAGCAAAACTCTGTCCATTAAAACCCGATCCCATAACAGACATAATAATAGAGGAAGGTCCTACCAAAGGCACCACTTTAAGATTCTTACGCTGAGCAATAGCAACCACGTCCGCTCCAGGATCAGCAACAGCCGGACAACCGGCTTCAGAAATAACTCCCATGGACTGTCCGGCCAACAAAGGTTTCAGATAACCGGAAATATCTTCAGGAGAAGTATGTTTGTTCAATGGATAAAAAGTCAATGCATCTATGTCAATCCCGCGATCTACCTTTTTCAAAAAGCGACGTGCCGAGCGTACATCTTCTACAATAAAATGTTTGATGCCGAGAATGACCTCTTTATTATACACAGGCAACACATTTTCCACAGGAGTTTCGCCTAATGTGACAGGCAATAGATACAAAGCAACTTCCATCATACTACTAATCAATCAAAATATCAAGGTTTGAAATCTGTTTCAGCCAACATCTGATGATAATCCGTCTTAGCCAACAAATCCTTTATTGTCATATCAGGATGCTTTTTCATATATTCATCAATCAGCAAAATCCCCATCCATACTCCAATACTTGCAGGAGTTTTCTCACCCATAATAGAAATAAAGGGATCCTTGCGTATATAAGTACGTACAACAAGGGGATCGGTAGCATATAAATGACCATTTTCAACCATTGTCTTCCACAGACTTGTTTTATTCTTCCTGCACCACTCAGCCTCATCCTCACTATATCCCATCTCTTTCTCAAAAGATTCATACCCTAAAATATGAGCCACTATCCAATTTATCTTTCCACGATGCATAATCATATCTAATAAAGTACGACCAGGCTGCCATGGCAAAGGATACTGACTCAGCAAATAAAAGGTAAAACAATCCGGAACAATACGATCAGGCTCCATACTGCGACATTGATAGTCATAATAGAAGCGTTTATATAAAGGATAATCTGCTCCCATATACTTATCAATACTAAAACCCAAAATACTGTCCCCAACTACAACAGACTGATTCAGAGCAGCTATTTGAGCATAAAAATGAGGAACGAACAATGTAGGAACCTCTTTTTTCAAACGTTTAAAACCTTTGGTCAGTTTTTCCTCAACCCAACCAAGATCCTTAAATTTCTCTTCGGCATCGTGCATCAAAGTCAATAAAGTAGAATCCGAATAATATTCCAACATCCGGTCGTTAATCTTCATGTCATCCACCTCACCTATCGCCAATACATCTTCTATCAACAGCTTGGTAACCTGAGGATAGTCCGTATTCATTTTTTGCAGTGCCGAGAAACTATTCATCGTGACATACTCATACTGCAAACGATCATAACGGGCAACTCTTACATCCACATCAGCAGTATTGCCACTCTTCCCATCCCACTGACAGGAGGAAAGAGCAACAAGACATACTACTAATATGAATATAATTTTGCGCATCATCTATTTCTTATCCGTAAATGATGTTTCCGTTTTCGTCTTTATATTCATCCAGACCTTTTTCATAAGTTGCCATAGCACGCAAACTCATACCTACACTGGAGAAACCTCCATCATGATATAAATTCTGCATAGTCACTTTACGAGTCAGGTCAGAGAACATTACAATGCAGTAATCTGCACATTCGTCTGCCGAAGCATTGCCTAATGGTGACATACGGTTAGCAAAGTCAAACAGCTTATCCATACCTTTCACACCTGAACCGGCAGTAGTCATGGTCGGTGACTGAGATATGGTATTCACACGCACATGATGTTCACGACCATAAATGTAACCAAAACTGCGTGCGATAGATTCAAGCAATGCTTTTGCATCCGCCATATCATTATATCCATAGAATGTACGTTGTGCAGCAACATAACTCAAAGCCAAAATTGAACCATACTCCGCAATAGCATCCAGCTTTTTAGCAGCTTGAATCATTTTGTGGAACGAAACGGCAGATATATCCAGAGTCTTGCTCAACATATCATAATCGAGGTCATCATAAGTACGTTTCTTACGAACGTTAGGAGACATACCGATAGAATGCAGAACGAAATCTATTTTTCCACCCAATATTTCCATCGAACGTTTGAAAACATTCTCCAAATCTTCTACGCTGGTTGCATCTGCCGGAATTACCTCACAATTCAGTTTCTCAGCTAAAGCAGAAACTTCTCCCATGCGGACAGCTACCGGAGTATTGGACAATGTAATGGACGCACCTTCTTCTACAGCCTTTTCAGCAACTTTCCATGCGATAGACTGTTCGTTCAATGCACCAAAAATAATACCTCTTTTTCCTTTCAACAAATTGTAACTCATACCTTCTTTATTGTTAAATTAGTTTGCAAAGATACAAACAAATAAATTAATCATAGCTTTTTTTGCACACAAATGAAGAAATAATGCAATTATAAAACTAATTTTTACCATTTAAGGTTTCAGCTAAATGAGAATTTAACAAAAAATCCACTTATTCTATCAAATAGTGCACATAAAGGACAATTCTTTCAGCTATATTTGCCATTGAATTAAGAGGTTTTTTCATAATATTTATTTAAGGTTAGAATTAGGTTAACATGAAACATTATTGCTGCTCCCGTAAATAGCCCGTGAGGGTCTTTTACGGGAGAGTGATAAGACTTCTTAAAGCAACAATCAACTAGATAATTATTAATCTTAAACATATATAATACCAATGACTACTTTAATAAAGAAGATTCTATTACTTCCTGCCACATGTTTAATTCCTTTTTTGACCGGATGTAATAATTGTCCGTCTACGACTATTGTAGAAGATATTATAGATCCCGCCATCTATACAAGCCTCCCTTTCAAGATGGATAAAGTTGAACAACCTACTTTCCCAGACTATTCGGTAAACATTATAGATTTCGGTGCCAAACCAGACGGTATCACTTTAAACACAAAGGCTATTAATGATGCAATCCAACAGGTTAATGCCAAAGGAGGTGGCAAAGTCATTATTCCTGAAGGCTTGTGGCTGACCGGTCCCATCGAACTATTGAGCAATGTGAATCTATATACAGAAAAGAATGCGTTAGTATTATTCAGTGCAGACCATTCACTATATCCCATTATAAACACTTCTTTTGAAGGTTTGGAAACCCGTCGTTGCCAGTCTCCTATTTCAGCACGTAATGCTGAAAATATAGCGATTACAGGCCACGGAGTATTTGATGGTAATGGAGACACATGGCGTCCGACCAAGAAAGATAAACTGACTGAAGGCCAATGGAAAAAATTGGTCGCCTCCGGTGGTGTGGTAGATGCCGACGGAAGAATCTGGTATCCCAGTGAAGGTGCATTGAAAGGTGCTATCCTGTCAAAAGACAACTTCAACGTACCTCGTGGAGAACTTACCGATTCTGACTGGGACTACATGCGCGACTGGTTACGTCCTGTATTGCTAAGTTTCATCAAATGTAATAAGGTATTGCTGGAAGGAGCGACATTCAAAAATTCACCCAGTTGGTGCTTACATCCGCTATCATGTGAAAATATTACAATTAATAAAGTTACAGTTTCTAATCCTTGGTACTCACAAAACGGAGATGCTCTTGATTTGGAATCATGTAATAAAGCATTGATTATCAACAACTCATTTGATGCAGGAGATGATGGTATCTGTATAAAGTCAGGAAAGGACGAACAAGGGCGCAAACGCGGTGAACCTTGTCAAAATGTTATCGTTATGAACAACACCGTATTACATGGACATGGAGGTTTTGTTGTAGGTAGTGAGATGTCAGGAGGTGTAAACAACATATATGTAGACAATTGTACTTTCATGGGTACAGATGTTGGCTTACGCTTTAAAAGTAATCGTGGGCGTGGCGGATTGGTAGAGAATATCTACATCAGCAATATCAACATGATTAATATTCCGAACGAAGCATTAATATTCAATTTATACTATGGTGGAAAAGGTCGTGGTGAAGATCCTAATCAGGATGAAAAGAAAGCAGAAACTACCATCCCTCCTGTAACAGAAGAAACTCCGATATTCCGTAATATCTTTATCAAAGATGTAACTTGTAACGGGGCAGGCAGGGCTGTGTTCTTCAATGGCTTGCCTGAGATGAGAATCAAGAATATCAATATGGAGAATATCATCGTATCTAATGCTAAAGAAGGTCTAGTATTAAGCGAAGCCGACGAAGTTAATATGAAAAATATCAAAATAGAGTTAGTAAAAAGTGGAAAGAACTTGAAGATGCAAAATGTTTCCAATGTAACGATAGACGGAAAGAATCATGCTGAAATCGGGGCACAAGGAGAAGAACTCAACTTCTAATTCTTACACCCATTAGTGCATTTTTCCACTTAATTTATAAAAATAGTAAAGCACGGATTGCACGGATAAACACGGTTTTCATACTAACACTGTGTAATCCGTATGATCCGTGCTTAAAATAATAAACTATACATCATTATGAAAAAGCACTCAATTATTGTCCTCACATTATTAGCAGGATGCTTTACCAACTCTTTTGCACAAAAAGGCGAAAAGACACTGACCGTAGAAGTCAGCAATGAATGGAATCAAAATAAGACCGACGAACCGATAGTGATAGATTTAAATAACCTGAAAGCAGGTTTCAACATCAAATCCGCCACTGTATGGGAAGGTAATAAAGAAATTCCGTCCCAACTGGACGATCTGAACGGTGACGCACGTGCTGACGAACTGGCTTTCCTCATCGATATGCCAGCCAAAAGCAACAAAAGTTTCCGTATAATTCTCTCTTCAGAAAAAAGTGAAAAAAACTATCCGGCACGTACTTATGCCCAAATGAAAGCTTACGGACATAACAACAAATTCGCCAATATTACGGGATTTTCAGCGGCAGGAACCGAGAATGTATATAGTTTTGTTTACCATCACGGACCGGCTATAGAGAGTGAATTAGTTGCCTATCGTATCTATTTCAACGAAAAACAGACGGTAGATCCATATAGCAAAGTAAATAAAAGACTGGAAATAAAAGAGACTTGTTTCTACCCTACCAAAGCGCAACGTGCCAACGGCTACGGAGATGATGCGCTACGTGTTTACAATAGTGGTGGTGTAGGTGCATTAAAAGGTTGGAATGGTACTGAGGCGACCCACATAAAACCAGTAGTAAACCGCACGGAACGTGTACTAGCCTCCGGTCCTGTACGTGCCATCGTCGAAGCAGAAGTCATCGGTTGGGAATATCAAGGAAACGATTTGAACATGATCAATCGATATACCATCTATGGCGGTCATCGGGACATGAAGGTAGATGTCCTGTTTGACCGTCCGCTTAAACAGGAAGTCTTTGCAGCAGGTGTACAGATTCTGAAAGAAGGAGGTCACATGAGCGACCATAAAGGACTGACTGGAAGCTGGGGAACCGACTGGCCTGTCACAGACACCATAGGTTATGTGAAGGAAACAACAGGTATGGGAACTTTCATTCCTAAATATATCGGTAAAGAAGTACAAGACGGATCAAACTACTTATATACCTTACAAGCACCGGGGCAACAGCATTTCCACTATTACGTTACTTTCACCTCAAAAAAAGAAAGTTTCGGATTTAAAGATATGAAAGACTGGTTCAATTATCTTCCCCAATGGAGAAAAGAATTGGAACATCCTTGCAAAATTACGATTAAATAAAAAATCTAAAACCATGAAACGACTAATCACTCTCTGTCTGCTAGGAGGCTGTTTTTTATCTGCTCCCGCACAGAATTATGTATCCCAAGCCTGGGTGGCCGACCAAGGCAATGGGACCTACAAAAATCCAGTCCTGTATGCGGATTACTCCGATCCGGACGTTTGCCGTGTAGGAGACGATTATTATTTGACCTCATCCAGTTTCAACTGTCTGCCCGGTTTACAAATATTACACTCCAAAGACCTTGTCAACTGGACTATCATAGGTGCGGCTGTACCCTACGCACTGCCCCCTGTTACCGATGTCCGTCCTGAACATGGCAACCGTGTATGGGCACCCAGTATCCGCCACCATAACGGTGAATTCTATATATTCTGGGGTGACCCGGACCAAGGAGCATTCATGGTGAAAGCCAAAGATCCGAAAGGTCCCTGGAGCGAGCCAGTTTTGGTGAAAGCCGGAAAAGGCATCATCGACACGACTCCATTATGGGATGATGACGGTCGTGTATATTTGGTTCACGCTTATGCAGGAAGCCGGGCCGGACTGAAAAGTGTAATTACAATTTGTGAGCTAAGTGCTGATGCAAGTAAAGCTATCACACAATCCCGTATCATTTTCGATGGTCATGAAGCACATCAGACTTGTGAAGGGCCCAAATTCTATAAACGTAACGGATACTATTACATCTTCCATCCGGCAGGCGGCGTTCCTACAGGATGGCAAGTCGTACTTCGCTCAAAAAACGTATACGGTCCATACGAATGGAAAACAGTATTAGCGCAAGGCAACTCTCCCGTCAACGGACCTCATCAGGGAGGCTGGGTGGACACCCCTACGGGAGAAGACTGGTTCATGCACTTCCAGGACGTAGGTGCTTACGGACGCCTGGTTCACCTGCAACCTATGAAATGGGTTGATGATTGGCCCGTTATAGGTGTTGATAAAGACGGCGATGGTTGTGGCGAACCTGTTCTGACTTATAAAAAGCCTAATGTAGGTAAGAACTATCCTATTTGTACTCCGCAGGAAAGTGACGAGTTTGATGGTTATACATTGTCTCCTCAATGGCAATGGCAGGCTAACATCAATGAAAAATGGGCTTATTTCAACGGAGGAGAAGGATTTGTACGTCTATACTCCTACCCGGTTCCCGAAGATTATAAGAGTTTATGGGATGTTTCTAATCTGATGCTACAAAAGAACCTCCGGCTCCCAATTTCACTGCCACCACCAAGCTTACTTTCAAGCCGACAGAAAAATATAAAGGTGAACGTACGGGACTGGTTGTAATGGGAATGGATTATGCCGGATTAGTTGTTGAAAACACAGACAACGGACTCGTCCTGTCACAAGTGGAATGCCTGAAAGCCGATCGAGGAGGTACTGAAAAAGTAAATGCTTCCGTTCCCTTAAAAGACGGCACAATCTATCTTCGCGCTAAATTTTCCGCAAAAGGAGACAAGATTAAAGCCAGTGAAGGCGGTCACGACCTATTAGTGAAATGTAACCTCAGTTACAGTACGGACGGCAAGAAATTCCAGCCATTAGGAGAAACTTTCCAAGTAAAAGAAGGTAAATGGATAGGAGCCAAGGTAGGTATCTTCTGTACGCGCCCCGCTATTGTAACCAATGACGGAGGATGGACGGACGCTGACTGGTTCAGAATTGAAAAATAAAGAAAATATTCATAATACATTGTACTTTTTGCATTTTTAATCCATGAAAGTCGTATATCGTGTCGGTTAAATTCCTAATTTTGTGCCGCAAAAGGCATCCATGAACAATAATGCAAGAAAACACAATAAATATAATGAAGTAGACGAAAGGATATTAGCCCTCTTTACTGAAAACAAAGAAGAGCCTTTCGTCTGCTTTATGATACTTATTACCTTCCCTTATGCCTCTACTCTGTACAGTTCACAGGCTCTACGGAAACTTCAGAAGATATCGTGCAGAATCTATTTGTCAGTTTCTGGGACAAGAACTCGCATACTGCTATTTCCTCCAACCTACATGCTTGGTTGTTCAATGCCGTCCGTTTTTCCTCACTGACCAAAGTACAACGGGAACGTTACTTTTCTTTAGACGAAATGGAAGAAGAATCTTATTCTCCTATCGATGATTTTTATGATGAAGAAGAACTGTTGCAAAAAAGGAGTCAATTGCTGGCCGAATTAAAAAAACTGCCGGAACAGGAGTACAATGTTTTAGTCAAGATTGTTCTGGAAGACAAAAAGTACAAAGAAGTAGCTGAAGAGCTCCATATTTCCATAAATACAGTAAAAACCCACCTATCACGCGCACTAAAAATGTTGCGTCGTTTCAATATGACAGAAATCCTAATCTTATTTAATTTATAATTTTCTTCAGATTTTTGTCACCCGTTTTGCGTAATTGTGATACTTAGTGTTAAACAGTACAACAATTATGCAAAAGAATAAAACGGAAATCTTAATTCAAAAATACCTGTCCCATCAACTCAATGAACAGGAATTTAAAGAATTAAAGCAATGGATTGAAAAGGACGCATCGCATAGAGAAATTTTTGTGAAGTTACTTTCACTCCATCATGTAAACAACCAACTTAACTTATTACATCAGTTTGATAAAGAAGGCTCATGGAAGTCACTTCAAAATCGTTGTAACCAATCCGGTAGTATTTATCGCCGTATCGTAGTCTATTCCTCAGCCGCTGCAATAGCAATACTGATAGGGATTACCTCCATTTTATATTTCAATGACCGGAACCTAGCACCTGTTATTGCCCAAAGCGAACAATCACAACAATCACCTCTTTCCCAAAATCCAGAAACTCCTAAAGCCACCTGGGTACAAGCAAACCAGTCTGTAGTTCCCCTCTATGAAAACCAACGGGAAATCAATGGAAGTCGTATCAACAATGGAGAGATCACATTCCCACAAGAAAGTAATTATCCTCATAAGCCAGAACCAGATGCTGAATTATTACAGAATAAAATCATAGTACCAAAGGTTCGGAATATGCAATAGTATTGGCTGATGGTACAAAAGTAAAAATGAATGCGGACTCCCATATCGATTTTCCGGTTCAGTTTGGAGATACCCGTGAAATCACCTTAGAAGGAGAGGCTATGTTTGAGGTAACCCACGATGCAGCCCGTCCTTTCATAATAAAAGCACACGACCATGCTATTTATGTATTAGGAACAACTTTCAATATCTCGGCTTATCCCGATGAAGAATTATCTGTGACTCTGATTGAAGGTAAACTAAAGTAACTGCTCCTTCAGGTGAATACTACCTGCTGCCAGGCGAACATTACTCTTCTGCACAATCAAAAGTTAGCAAAGTAGATACAGAATTCTATATTTCATGGACTGAGGGCGCTATGGAATTTGACGCAATGCCATTCCCTTGCTGACAGCCCGACTGTCACGATGCTATAATGTAGATATTCAAATAGCATCCAAGGAATTGGAAACCATGAAGTTTACCGGAGTCATTTTCCGTAACAAGCCTTTGGATTTTGCATTAGATATTATTCATCGCGTATCCGATGTCAAGTTTGAGAGAAAGGAGAAACTATATTAGTAAAAAAACAATAATCAAACCCTGTATAACAGGAATATTCTAAATTAAATAAGTTATTTGAGTTTTATGAAAAGAAACGAGCTTTGGAAGAGTTTAGTAGCTAAACCTCCAAAAATGAGGTTTTTAGTAATGCTAATGTGCATATTCTGCACATTCAACGCTGTGTTTGCAAATGTATCAGCTGATAAGACTGTCACTATCAAAAGTGAAAACATCAGTGTGAAAGAGGCTCTTAACATGGTCAAAAAGCAAACCGGAATTAATATCATGTACGAAGATGCAACTTTGAACAATGTACCTTTGAAACTAACATTAAACAAAGAACCTCTAGAGCAAGCACTTTCCGTGATTTGTAGCCAGGCAGGTATGCGTATGAGTTAGTAGAGAACAATTATGTGTTCATATTACCGATTGACAGAAATGCCAAGCGCAGAACAATTACCGGAGTGATCAAAGATGATACGGGTGAACCGGTCATTGGAGCCTCTATTGTCATCCAAGGTACAACTTTCGGTACTGTAGCCAATATGGATGGGCAGTTCATGTTGTCTTATCCTGAAAATACTAAAAACGACGAACTGATGATCAGCTTTATCGGTATGCAGACGGTTAAGGAGAAAATTGGCAACAGACACGTCTTCAATGTAAAAATGGAAAGTGAAGTAACTAATCTGGACGAGGTTGTCGTAGTAGGTTATGGTACTTCCTCCATTAAGGACTTGACCGGTTCTGTTGCTTCAGTAGGCCTAAAGCAGTTGAGCCAATTGAATACTCCTAATGTAACTTCTATGCTTCAAAACTTGGCTGCCGGTGTACAGGTATCACAGAATACAGGTGTTCCGGGTGAAACTGTCCGTGTACGTGTGCGGGGTGCCACGTCATTGACCGGTTCCAATGAACCCTTGTATGTGATCGACGGAGTTCCTGTAGAAGATCCCAGTATGCTGGATGCAATTTCGCCCAATGATATCCAGTCTATGGACGTACTGAAAGACGCTTCTGCGGCTGCTATCTATGGTTCTCGCGCCGCAAATGGTGTAGTTATCGTTACCACTAAGAAAGGAGTGGAGGGTTCCAAACCTACCGTCAGCTTCAACTATAATGTAACCACTGATGTTCAAATTAAGAACTTCCGTATCCTGTATGGTGATGAATGGCGCGGAAACGGTACGCCGCTTTGCTAAAGAAACCTTGGTGTATGATCTGTCCAACCAATATGCACTAGAAATTCTTGAGCCTAATTCCACCGCATTAGGCAGTGCCAACACCAATTGGTTTGATGAAGTGAAACAAACTGCTATCCGCCACAATGCCGACTTGACTGTAAGCGGAGGCAGTAAAGTATCCAAATACCTTATTTCATTATCAGTATTCGATCAGCAAGGTATGGTCAAAGGAGGTGACTTAAGCCGATATAATGCACGCGTGTCTACAGAAATGAATGTATTGCCTATCCTCGTTTTGGTATCAATGCTAATATGAGTTATACAGACCAAAATAATGCGAACACATCACTATTTAGTGCGCAAGGATTCCGTCCTGACCTTCCTATATATAATGATAACGGGGAATTTGATATGTCCACAGGTCAAGCCAACCCGGTGGCCAACACCTATAAGAAAAACCATGATAATATTTACCGCATCATGGGAACCGTATACGGAGAAGTTGATATTTGGAAAGGATTCCGGTTCGTTCCAGTTTATCGGGTAATTTACAATTTACTGAAAACAATTCATTCAGTCCAAGTTTTCTAAGTACTAGAAATGAAGCCAGTGGGTCAGAATATCATTATAAATATTCAAAAACCGTATTCGACAATACATTGAATTATAACTATGAGTTCAACAAGAATCATGTTTTGGATGCCGTAGCCGGTATCTCCTTTGAACGTGGTATAAGCCGTAGTACAAGAATGAATGGCCAGACTTATCCGGATAATGATATTTACACCAATTTAGGAAGTGCCGCAAGCATCTCATCTTGGAGTAACGGATATAATGCAAGTGGTCTGTTCTCTTCATTTGCCCGTATCAATTATAAATTAATGGAGCGCTACCTGTTCACTTTTACAGGACGTTATGATGGTTCATCCATGTTTGGTTCGAACAACCGTTATGGTTTCTTCCCTTCAGGAGCCATTGCATGGCGTATCTCTCAGGAAAAATTCATGAAAAACCTGACATTCATTAATGATTTGAAATTACGTGCCAGCGTAGGTACTACCGGTACCCAAAACTTAACCAGCTTCTCTAATCGTGATTTATACGAAGCAACCAGTTATAATAATCTGTCAGCCATTATACATAAACAAGTGGGTAACCGCGACATCCGTTGGGAAAAATCGACCCAATATGATTTAGGTCTTGATTTCGCATTGTTCGATTACCGACTGACCGGTTCTATCTCCGGCTATATCAAAGATACCAAAGACTTGATCTGGTCATTTGATTTCCCGCCCAGTGCAACCGGTGGCTCTATGCAGATGAACCGTAATATCGGAGCATTGACCAACCGCGGTATTGAAATAAACCTGGTAGGCCGTGTATTATCTACTAAAGACTGGAACTTGGACCTGACCTTGAATATGTCACATAACAAGAATAAAGTCACCAAACTGGTTGAAGAAGGTAGAGCACAATCAGCTATGGATGTAGTAGTTCAAGGCAGCTATGCCGACCAAGTATTGGCTGTAGGCTATCCAATGGGAGCTTTCCATGGTTATGAATATGCCGGGATCATACAAGATCAAGCCAGAATAGATGAATTGAATGCCTATGCTAAATCAAAGGGACAAAGTTATTACGATGGTAACTCATTAAAACCGGGACATTTGGAAATTAAGGATTTAAATGGAGATGGAATCATCAACTACAATGACCGTGTTATTATCGGTAATCCTGATCCGGATCTGTTCGGCGGTCTGACTGCCAATTTATCTTATAAACAATTCAGCCTGTTCGCCAACTTCGGATATCAGATCGGTGGTTTGAAGATTTATAACAAAACATTGCAGAATCTACCCGGACAATTAACCGGTTTGATTGACTATGGATTGAATGACAGATGGTCTGACACCAACAAAGATGCCAAATACCCGGCCTTGTATATAGGTGACGGTGTACCTAGACTAACCGATCATGAATTGTTTAATGCCTCCTTCTTCCGTTTGCAGGAAGTGCGTCTGACTTATAATTTACCTTTAAACAAAGTGATAAAAGGACAACTATTTGTCTCGGCTACCAATTTGTTCACGCTCACCTCTTATCCGGGAACAGACCCTGCTACCGTAAACAGTAACAGCAACTATGGCGGTAACTATGAAACCTCCACTTATCCGGGTTTCCGCTCTTTCTCGGCTGGTTTAAAAATTAACTTATAATCATTTAAATGTATAATCGAATGAAAAAATATATATTCTTAGCTTTACTTACAATGGGCGTTTCCTCGTGCCAGTTGGTAGATGTCTTGGACCAAAAGCCCGAATTCGAAGCAGATTTAGACGGTGCCATCACAACACCCGCTGCTGTAGAGTTAGCCTTAAACGGAATCTATTACTCCTTGCCCGGAAATGGATTCAATGTCATATTTCCTACAGTAAGTGGTTCCTTCAAAGCCGGGACCATGTGGCGTCAAGAAATTGTCAGCGCCGGTAATGCCGTTTACTACTCCGAACGAATGTTGCCTACCCTATCATTCAGTGATGCAACGGAATGGGATGCAGATTACGCTGTAATCAAAAACGCCAACTTCCTGGAAACAGCCTGTAACCGCATGAGTGACGGAGAGTTCTCCGGAAACCGTAGAGCCGAAGTGTTAGGTGAAATAGCCTATTTACGCGCTTTGGCCTACTTCAATATCTTGGTTCGTTACTGCGAATTTTGGGATATGAATAGTGAATACGGAGTTGTCATGCGTAATGAAGCTCCATCCGTATCCAATGCTCTAAAGGTGCGTAGCTCCGTAGCCGATTCTTATCAATATATTCTGGATCAACTGGAAATAGCTATTGAAAAAGCTCCTGATTGGAAAAAGCTTTCACAAGCTTCTAAAGAAGCAGCCAAGGCATTAAAGGCAAGAGTATTGCTGTATGCAGGAAAATACACAGAAGCGGTAGCAGCAGTTAATGATGCAATTGATACAAATTCTCCATTGCCGGAAGCAAACTATGGTGACGTTTTTGATAAGTTTTCAACAACCAAAGAGATTCTATTCGCTCGTGTATTCGACCAAAAAGATGCCACCAACACTTCAACCCGTCAGCAATGTTACGGTAACAGCCCCACGAAAAAACAAGGTTACTGGGGGCCCACCAATGAGTATGTGGAACTGGTGGGGGATGATCCTCGCGCCGATGCCATCTTCTCTAAAGTAGACAGCCTGATGGACAGCCGCAGTTCTGCGGTAGCCTACAACCTGAAATCGGTAAAGAAGCTGCTGAATGATGCCAATGACATGCCTGTCATCTTCAGTCGTGTTTCCGAACTCTATCTGATAAAAGCCGAAGCCTTGTATCGTTCGGGAGCCTCTATATCCGAAGCCTACGCACCGATCCGTAAACTACGCGAAAGAGCAGGAGCCGAAATAATTCTTCCAGCCAATAACGAAGAACTGGAAACCGCCATATTCAACGAATGGATGCTGGAATTGTCTTTCGAGAACTGGCATGAATGGTTTGCCATGATCCGTTTTGCAGGATACACAGAGAAACCCGATTTCACCCGTCTGCTTGCTTTGAACAAGACGTTAAGAGAAGCTTTGGAAAAAGAATATGAAAAATCGGAAGCACAAGGAGACAATTATTACCAACGCATCATAGACCGCCGTATCGATGCCATTCCGTCATCAGAAATCAGTTCTAATCTGGAATGTAAACAAAACCCTGGTTATTAACATATTAAATTCAAAGACATGAAAAAATATATCTTACTCATTTTCGCATGTATCTATGCGATTCACTTAAATGCCCAGAATGCAGGAATCAATTTCCTGCACGGCACTACTTGGGCAGAAGCCGTAGCTAAAGCCAAAGCAGAAAACAAATTGATATTCATTGATTTCTATACCCAATGGTGCGGACCTTGCATGAATATGGCACAAACTGTATTCTCATTGCCTACAGTGGGTTACTACTATAACCAAACTTTCATCAACCTCAAAATTGATGCTGAAGAAGGTGAAGGAATTACATTAGCCAAGAAATACGGTGTACGCAGCTACCCTACTTATGCCTTCGTCGATCCTGCCACCGAAGAAATCGTTCATCGCAGCAGCAGCCGTCAGACTCCCGAACAGTTTATTCAGACAGGAAAAGATGCAAACATTCCTACCAAACGCTCTTTTTACCTGCAAGAGCAATATACCAAGGGGAACAGAGAACGTGCATTCTTGATTGATTACATCAATTATCACTATTCAGTCTATGCACGCAATAACGTACAAGCCGCTTTTGATGAATTAATAAAAGGAGGTGCCAAACTGACTGATCCGAATGTATGGGAAGTATATGTAAACACCATCAATGGCATGAACCCGTACCTGAAGCAAGTATCAGACAATTATGCGGATTTCTGCCAGCGTTTTTCGGCAAAAAAGCTGTTGATGCTAAATTGGCAAAAGAAACTTCATACGGCGAATTGGCGGAAATTGAAGCCTTATGCAACTATGAAGGAAAAGATTTCAATCTGAAAATGATCCGTATCAATAATGATATCCGGGAACAAAAGTATGAAGCGGCAGCTACCCAGATTGATGCGATGATTGCAGACACCACAGTCAATCAGCAAGAGTTAATCAGTAGACTGAAATTTATCGCCCGTTTGGGATACAAAGCAGAGGAACTTCCCGAATTCTGGTTCAACAAATGTGTAGGCTATCTGCAATACATTGCTTATAACCAAACAGACAGAGATGATGCTTTCATCCATCAGGAATATGCAGCCGCCTTGGAAATGGTGCTTCGCAAACTGAACGGCAAAGCCCCCATCCCTGCCTGCCTCAGCACAGAACCCGCATACGGAAAAAAAGTCTATAACATGCGTCCCGATGCATTGAAAATGAAACCTAAAAGAAAAAAATAAGATGAGAACTCTAAAATCCATCATGGTACTTGGCCTTGCGCTGAGTACCTTTACCGCTACAGAAGCTGCAAAGCTCACTTTTAAGGTCACCAATCCCAATGAGAAGGTCAAAGTGAGATTGACTTTCAGCCAAAGTGGCGAACAAAAAGAAGTGGCGATTGATGCCGCTGGAAACGGCAACATAGAAATCACAGGATTCACTCCGCAATATGTAACCATGCAATACACACGCGGACGCCGTACTCTTTATCTGGATCCCAATCAAGACCTTACCTTGTCATTCGACAGTGACAACATGTGGAGAAACACAACCTTTGAAGGAGCAGGTGCCGCTATCAACACCTATCTGGGAAGCAAAGAGCTCCAATCACTCGGTATGCCCGATATGAAAATGCAAGAGGCCGCCCTCATACACAAAGGGGACAGCCTGTACGCAGCCAATTGCCAAGTATTGGAAGCCGCAAAACTTCCAGCCGATTTCACTACACAGGAAAAAATACGTTTGCAATTCTATACGTATTATTATTTCTCCAAATACGCTTTGTATCATCCTCATTTTGGAAAGGATGACAACTATATTCCTTCCAAAGCATATTATGAAAAACTGGAAGCTATTACTCCGATCAATGCCGGTTTATTAGCTCTAAAAGAATATAAGGCTTTTCTTCCCGATGCTATCAGCGCCTTTAGTAATAAAGGAAAAACAGTTGCATCCAATTCTACAGAACAAAGTGTAAACTACGTAGATGCAACCATACAAGATGAAAAGGTTGCAGAATTTCTGATTGACCAATTTGTTTATAACTTTGTAGACAATAACGGGCTGGATGAAGCAGACGGGCTGATTGTCCTATTCCGCAAACATGTGAAGGATGCAAAGTCCATAGAAAAATTCAACGCACTTTGTACCAAGTGGGAAAAATTAAGATCAGGCAATCCCTCAGCAGCTAGCTTCTCCTATCCGGATATAAATGGGAAAACAGTATCTTTGGCAGATTTGAAAGGGAAATATATCTATATTGACGTGTGGGCTACCTGGTGTGGCCCTTGCCGTGGAGAACTTCCTGCGTTAAAGGAATTGGAAGAGAAATATGCAGGAAAGGATATTCATTTTGTCAGCCTGTCATGCGACAAGAACAAAAAGGCATGGGAGAACATGGTAACAAAGGATCAACTGAAAGGGATCCAGTTACACATGGGAACAGACAGGACCTTTATGGATGCTTACCTCATCAACGGCATTCCCCGTTTTATCCTGCTGGATCGGGATGGCAAAATCATCTCTGCCAATATGACCCGTCCGTCAGATCCCAAGACAGCAGAGAAGTTCAATGAACTGTTAGGACTATAAAACTCTCTCTTATATTAAACATTAATCTAACGATAGGCTTTCTTCGTGAGGAGAGGGCCTATTCTATTTGTTTTAGCCAGGAGAACGATACAGAAAGAGAATAAAAGACACGAACTATACAGATCTTACAGTATTGTCTAAAACACCTGTAATTTCCGTATAATTCGTGCCCGAACAATTTAAATACGATGATTTTTATTGTAGGAATGAAATCAGCACACCGGCAGCCACGGCAGAACCGATAACTCCTGAAATGTTACTTGCCATACAATACTGAAGCACATGATTTTTGGGGTCATACTTCAAAGCAATTTCATTGGCCACACGGCTGGCCATGGGCACAGCACTCAAACCTGTAGCCCCAATCAGTGGATTGATCTTCTTCTTAGTGAAAAGATTCACCAACTTCACAAACAAAATACCACCTGAAATAGACAATGCAAACGCAAAGAAACCACCTATCACAATACCGATAGTAGTCCAATTCAAAAATGCCTCCGTAGTCATTGTCGCACCGACTGACAACCCCAAGAAGATAGTTGCCGCATTCATGATACTATTTGAAGCTGCATCAAACAAACGTGAAGTATCACTACCTATTTCCTTAATCAAGTTACCAAACATCAACATACCAATCAAAGGCACTGCACTTGGCACAAACAGAGCGACCACCGTAGTCACTACAATCGGAAATACAATCTTCAGCACACGAAGATTCTTGATTTCTACCGAAGAAGGATATTTCTTTTCCTGTTCCTTCATATTGATACTCAATTCTTTCTTCGTACACCAGATTTTCACAACCAACGGAATGATAACGGGTACCAGAGCCATATACGAATAAGCGGCAATAGCAATCGGCCCTAGCAAATGGGGAGCCAGTTTAATAGTGGTAAAGATAGCGGTAGGACCGTCTGCTCCACCAATAATACCCAATGAAGCCGCCTCTTTCGGAGTGAACCCCATCAAGATAGCTACCAACAATACTGTGAAAATACCCAACTGTGCAGCAGCTCCGAAAATAGAAAGCCGCAAATTACGCAACATCGGACCAAAGTCTGTCAAAGCACCTACCCCCATAAAAATGATAGGCGGAAGAAAACCGGTCTTAATCAACATGTAGTAGATAAAGTTCATCAGGCCCAAGTCGTGCGCAATTTCGTGCAACGGCATTTCCCAGATGTTCTTCAGTGCTCCATTCACCATTACCATGCCGTTCTCATCGGCCTGGACAACCCCCATCTCACCACCGGGAAAGTTAGCCAGCAACACTCCGAAAGCTATCGGAATCAGCAGCAGCGGTTCGTACTTTTTCTTGATCCCCAAGTAAAGTAAGATGAACGCAATGGCATACATTATCAAGAATTGCGGTTCAGCAATAATATTGCTGAAAGCAGTCATATCATAAAGTCTTTCAAATATATCTTCCATTATACTATTTTCATTAATACGTCATCCTCTGAAACCGTGTCACCCGAATTAGCGCAAATAGCAGTTATAGTACCGTCATATTCCGCACGGATCGCATTATAGGTCTTCATTGCTTCGACGTAACAAATCACATCACCTTTATTAACCTTTTCACCCACCTTCTTCGGAGTTTCCTGGGCATTCTTTACTAGGAAGAATTTACCTTCCAACGGAGAAAGCACATCTTTCCCTTCCCCTACCGGAGCAGGAGCAGCTTGTGCGGGAACTGCACCCGAAGCAGCTGTCAGCGTAGCAGGATCTACAGCACCATATGCCACTGTAACGCGATAAGGTTGCCCGTTCACATCCACCGTCAATACCTTGGTCTTGTTTTCAGCTTCGACAGGAGTAGTGGCATTCGCTTTCTCCTCACGACGTTTCTTCACATCTGCCAAGAAGTCTTCTTTTGCCTTCCCGCTCTTATAAGCTTCATACTGGGCCGGATGCATGGCATACTCAAACAGTTCTTCGTCATCCTGTCCTTTATCCCATTGTTTTTCAAGCATCATCTTGCGATATTTTTCCAACTGGTCGGGATAATTGTCCTGCGGATTGCCATCAAAGAACTTGCGGCCTTCACGTTCTGCCTTTTCAATAATTTCAGGGGCCAGTTTACCCGGTAAACGTCCCGCTTTACCCAAAATCATATCCCAAATATCATCGGCAATCATTCCCCAACGTTCCTTACCTTTCTCCATAGCCATTACATTCATCATGGCAAGGTTCTTCACATACTGGCTGAACGGAGTAACCAAAGGAGGATAACCCACACGCGGCCATACGTAAGCAACTTCATTGAACAGCTTGATCAACAATTCATCCTGAGTCATAAACGGCAGGTTACGTTTTGCCTTGTACTTGTTGATAGATTCCAGATTCGTTTCAAGATCGGCCATCAAACTTCCCATCATGCCGCCCGGCAATCCCGGAGCAATCAGTAAAGAATTCATCAGACGGTTTTTGGGACTGATATATAAACCAAGGAAATCATCCATAAACTCCTGAATCATGGAACGCACTTTCATATACGCTTCCATATTAATTTCGGGCACTTTAAATCCGGCATCTTTCAACATGGCTTGCACACTAATCAAATCAGCATGGCCGGTTCCCCATGACAATGGTTCCATACCTACATCAATATAGTCGCAACCAGCCTGGCATACTTCCAAAATAGAAGCCATATTGAATCCGGGCCCCGCATGAGAGTGATACTGTATAGGAATATTTTTAATCTTCTTGATTCCGGCAACAATCTTTCCCAATGAAACGGGACGTCCGATGCCGGCCATATCTTTAATACAGATTTCATCGGCTCCGGCTTCTATAAGCTGCTTGGCCATATTCACATAATATTCCACAGTATGTATCGGAGAAAAAGTGATACAGAGCGAACATTGTGAAATCATTCCGGCTTCGTGAGCATAGCCGATAGAAGGGATAATATTGCGGACATCATTCAATCCGCAGAAAGTACGGGTAATATCTGTTCCTTGCGCATGTTTAACCTTATAGAATAATTTACGGACATCTGCCGGGACGGGACTCATGCGGAGACCGTTCAGCGCACGGTCCAGCATATGAGTCTGGATGCCTGCTTCGTGGAAGGGTTTCGTCCACTCGCGCACAGCTCTATTCGGATTTTCACCAAACAATAAATTTACCTGTTCAAAACCACCACCATTTGTTTCCACACGGGCGAAACAGCCCATTTCAATAATAGCCGGGGCAACCTTAACCAACTGGTCTACACGAGGCACGTACTTACCCGCACTCTGCCACATATCGCGGAAGACCAGACTAAATTTTACTTCTCTTTCCATTTTTGATAAATGTGTTTTTCTTTTTTTGGATTATAACTTCTCAATCTTTATCACCTGACCTTTACCTGCTGTCAAAATCTCAACTGCCGCCTTAATAGCATCCATAGCACCAGTATCTGCCGTAGGTGCTACAGCAGGTGCTTTTTTGGGGGTCTCTTCGGGGGCCACTTTGTTGACAACAGTAATAAGGTACTTGCTTAGATAGATAACGATGAGGAGAATGACAAAGACGGTCGCCATACCGACCACCATCAACATCAATCCAACTCCTATGTTCTCCATAATTTTCAGTGTTATTAATAGTACTTACTACACTCATAGGTTATTCAAAGCCTAAAAAGTGCTCAAATTTAGCCATTTCGGCTTTACTTCTATCATAAATGGAATACAAAATATGCAAAATTATCAGAAAATAAGAAGAGTCTAAAGAAATGTGCTTAAAATCCGGAACAGTCATCAGGTCAAGAAATTAACAGTACCTTCATCCACTGTAAAAGGAAATTGAATCTACCTGCCCGATGACACTCCGAAAGGTGGTTTTGTGATTTTTTAAAGAAGGATTTCATTTAATGGTTTCCGCTTCTTTTCTGTAGGTTCATCCTCCGCATAACCGACCGGAATCAAAACGGCCGGTTCCAAATTTTCCGGCAGTCCCAAAACCTCACTGCATTGCGGAGCATCAAAATTACAAACCCAACAAGTACCCAGTCCTTGTTCGGCAGCAGCCAGACAAAGATGTTCTACTGCAATAGCAATATCAATATCAGCATGATCCTTATTATCGGCACGGCGATGCCAAGACTCATTATGATCCACACAAGCCACTATGATACAAGGAGCCGTAGCAAGCCATTCCCGTTTATAACATGAATACAACGCTTTCAGTACGGCCTCATCTGTAACAATACGGAAACGCCATGGTTGAAAATTAACTGCAGATGGTGCAAAACGTACACATTCCATGATATAATCCAACTTTTCAGCCTCAACAGGACGATTGGCATATTTGCGTGCAGAATAGCGCGCCTTCACTAATTCTAGAAAGTTCATAAGCATTATTATTAGTTTGCATACAAAAATAGTAACTTTGCACCGATAAAAGAAGTACAAATATGAAGAAACTTGTAATATTCGACCTGGACGGCACATTACTGAACACCATTGCCGACCTGGCTGCCGCCACCAACCAAGCCTTACAATATTATGGCTATCCTACACATGAAACGGAAGCATACCGCTTTTTTGTAGGAAACGGAATCAATAAATTATTTGAGCGTGCTCTGCCTGAAGGGGAACGTACGGAAGAGAATGTATTAAAGATACGTTCACAATTCATCCCCTATTATGATGAGCACAATGCCGATTTAAGCCGCCCTTATCCCGGTATCTCCGAATTATTAAAAACACTGCAACAGCAAGGGATCATGATAGCGGTCGCCTCCAATAAATACCAGGCAGCTACCCGAAAGTTAATAGCACACTATTTTCCTGAAATAAACTTTGTGGAAGTATTGGGACAACGCGAAGGTATCCCCGCAAAACCCGATCCATCCATCGTAAACGAAATTATGACAAAAGCAGGAGTCAAACAGGAAGATATACTTTATGTAGGTGATTCTAATGTAGATATGCAAACAGCGCATCATGCCGGAGTAACAGCTATAGGTGTGGCATGGGGATTCCGGCCGCGCACAGAATTGGAAGCCTTACATCCGGCACATATCATAGAAAAAGCAGAAGAATTACTTCCACTTCTCCTTTCATGATTATTTTCATTAAATACATAATTCATCAAGCCCCTTGATAAGCGATTTATCAGGGGGCTTGTCTTTTTTAATTGCCTCAGAAAAAGGTACATATACCACCTCATCGTTATGAATGCCAATCATCACGTTGCGCTGCCCTTCCAATATGGCATCAATAGCTCCCGCCCCCAGACGGCTGGCAAGAATACGGTCATAAGCACTAGGCGAACCTCCACGTTGCAAATGCCCTAAAATGGTAACACGCACATCATATTGAGGATATTCTTTCTTGACACGCTCTGCATAATGCATGGCACCTCCGTCTTTCGGACTCTCGGAAACAATAACAATACTGCTATTCTTTGTCTTACGAAAACCGCGCCCGATAAATTTCTCCAATTGATCCACATCCGTACGATCTTCAGGAATAATCGCTGCCTCAGCACCAGAAGCAATGGCACTGTTTTGAGCCAGAAAACCGGCATCACGTCCCATCACTTCCACAAAGAATATACGGTCGTGAGAGGTTGCCGTATCACGGATTTTATCCACACATTCCACAATCGTATTTAAAGCCGTATCGTAACCTATGGTAAAGTCAGTACCATAAAGATCATTATCTATTGTACCAGGTAACCCGATACAAGGCACATCATATTCTTCCGCAAAAATCCGGGCTCCTGTAATAGAACCATTTCCACCTATAATCACCAAAGCATCAATTCCTTCTCGCTGCATAGTATCGTATGCTTTCTTGCGTCCTTCTACTGTTTGGAATTCAGCAGAACGGGCTGTCTTCAACATCGTTCCTCCACGTTGAATAACACTGCTCACATCCTGGGTGGTCAGTTCCTTCACTTCTCCATTAATCAGCCCTTCATATCCTCTATAAATACCCTTCACTTTAAATCCGTTACAAATTGCACTCCGGGTTACCGCACGGATAGCGGCATTCATGCCAGAAGCATCCCCTCCGGATGTCAGCACTCCAATACATTTAATTGTTTTCATATATTCGTATGTTAGCTTTTATCGTTACCTAAGGTACGACAAACATTATACCATATAGAACTAATATTTATTATAATTGTTCTTTTTTTATTCCTTTTGCACGAAGTCCTGACATTCGTTTCAAGAGTTTTTCTACAATAAAAAATTAATATGAGCGAATCAACCATCTCCAAAGAAACAAACAGTGAATGATTTGAACATTTCACCCTTTTGTTACGTTTATATAAATATAGTATAAACAAAAAAATAAAAACGTATTATGTCAGTCATTTATAAATTCTTATTTCCATCCAAGCCCGATGGCACTGCTATGTCACTTCTGATATTAGCTTTACGAATCCTGTTTGGTGTTTTACTCATGTCGCACGGTGTACAGAAATGGGCCAACTACGATGTCATGTCCGGCAGTTTTCCCGATCCTTTAGGAATAGGAAGCCAACTTTCACTGGTACTGGCTATTTTTGGTGAAATGGTTTGTTCGATGGCTTTCATTTTCGGATTCCTTTATCGCTTGACAATGATTCCGATGATCTTCACCATGTGTATCGCATTCTTTGTTGTTCATGGTTCTGATCCTTTCGCCGTTAAAGAATTAGCCTTTATTTATCTGGTAGTATTCATATTATTGTATATAGCAGGACCGGGTAAATTCTCACTAGATCATTTCATAGCCAAAGCACTTGCCTCCCATAAGAAATAACCGATTCAGATATGTTTCAAGAAACGTTCTATATCTGCTTCCAATTTTTTATAAAGAGGTGATAACTTATAGCTGGTATGTTTGCGGAGTACAATGTCTACTCCCAACTGCCGGCGCTGATAGCTGGTCAGTTCATTATGAAACTGCATATTATGCTCTGCCAGTTCTTTAATCTCCGTTTCACGTTCACGGCGTAACACATTGCAGACAGGTACTAACAATCTCATCACTACACTATCCATAATGTGATGTCCTTGAATAAACATATAGGTATTGTCCTCATTCACTCCCAATTTGGCAAATTCCCCCTTCATCGCCTCTATTTCCTCCAAGGCTTTCGGATGGCGGCGTTCCAGCTCCAATAATTTACGCCTCACCCTGCGGCTCATACTCTCTAAACTCCGTTCAAGATGATAGACACTGACCCTATCTAATTTTACATACGAACAGAAATCAAGCAAAGAGAATTCGGAAAGATTATGTTTTCTATAAAACCACACCGACCAGATGAACAACGGATAAGCTATTTGAGAATACATACGCATAAAAGCGACAAAATCCACCAATGGATGATCATTCAACGTTGCCATGACACAAACCTCATGCAATGCTTCAGCATAACACTGATAGTTTTCTATTGCATATGCATAGGTATGAAAAACATATTTGTTATTTATTATATAACGTGAGGTATGGGTAGCCCCCTGCAACAGATAATCATAATCACTATCTACACAAGCTATCATATTTTGTCCCAACCGAGGTCCCAGTTCATTCATCAGCACAGACTTCTTACCTTTAGCCAAAGTGGTTTTCGAAGGAAGCATCACTTCGAAATAACGAGTTTCATTTTCGTATTCACCTAACAAGGTACGCCAGAATGAAATATCATCATAACTCTCAACGTATGCAATAATCTTGCGTCGCGAACATTTAGGCTTCAATTTGTTGGCCGCACCAATATATAAGGAGGACAGATTCTCGGACAATCTTTTTCCCATAGTATCGTCGTTAGAAATTGTTTATTTTGTAATATCACTCACCTCGGTCACTGCATCCAGCCAGCCATCCATAATCACAGCAGGCGAATGAGTTGTCAATACAATCTGTACATTAGGATTCAATTGCCGTATCAATGAAATAAGGCGTTGTTGCCATTCCACATGCAAGGATACTTCAGGCTCATCCATAAACAAAACCCCGCGGCGATTGTCTTGCACCAGAACCGTCAGCAAAATAACCAAAATCTGCTTCTCGCCGGAAGACAGTTGATAAGGATAAAGTATATCTCCATCCTGTTCAAACAAAATCTCATTGCTTTTACGAATGATTTTCTTACCGGTCTCACCAAACAAGTCATCCATCAGATTCTGGAATTTTGTCTTGGGGTAAGACATCTCGGCGGCACGAAGCTGACCGTCAGGACCATCGGAGGTAAGGCACTCGATGATGCGGTTACCGATATTTACCTGATAATCCAGATAACGCCGTTGCAACTGATAAAGTTGCCAATCCAATTCTGTCTTAACATTCTTATCCGCCATCTTTTCGAGAAGTTCCGAATGAATCAACGGACGGTCAAAACTACGGATTACATCAAAGTGTATCTGGGTAGCATCTTCCGGAGAGAAGACAAAATGTACACCGGGAGCCGAACCGTTACTCAACGCTCCACCTTCCAAAGCCGTCAGGCTATTCACAGATCTGTTCAGGATAGTGCTCTTGCCGATACCATTCACTCCGCTCAGAATATTGACATCCGGACGCAGTTCCCATGAGATATCTTTACGGCCCCAAAGCCGCTTTATCTCGATACGTTTTATATAATCAGCTTGCTTTTTCATTTTTGATAGATTTACTTGTAAGCAAAGATAGAAAATATAAAAAAAACCTCCTACATTTGCACTGTTATTTAAGGTAAAAAGAATGGCTATTCAAAAGTACAAAGGACATTTGGCATTGCTAGGCGCTGCCATAATGTGGGGATTGATGTCCCCAATTGGTAAAACGGCGTTAGAAAACGGTATTTCAGGCCTTTCCCTCGCTACATTTCGAATGACAGGAGGTGCTATCTGTTTTTGGATAGCTTCTATTTTCGCTCCTAAAGAACAAGTAAAGCCGCACGACTTGATGATGTTGTTCTTTGCAGGATTATTGGGTATCGTCCTGAATCAGGGATGTTTTACTTTCGGACTATCACTGACTTCCCCCATCGATGCTTCCATTGTAACAACCACAGCCCCTATCGCTACTATGATTGTCGCTGCCATTTATCTGAAAGAACCGGTTACAGGGAAAAAAGTGATTGGCATTTTTCTAGGTTCCATCGGAGCCTTGACACTCATATTAAGCAGTCAAGGCTCAACAGATGGAAAAGGCGGAAGTATTCCGGGAGATTTGCTTTGCCTGTTGGCACAAATCAGTTTCTCATTCTATCTGGCTATTTTTAAAGGACTGATCAGCAGATACAACATATTTACTTTAATGAAATGGATGTTCACCTATGCAGCCATCTGCTTTATTCCATTTTCCTATCATGAGGTCTCGACCATACATTTTCACGAAATTTCCACTTCTACATGGGCCTGCGTAGCCTACGTCATTGTAGGTGGAACATTCCTTGCCTATATTCTGATGATGATCGGACAGAAAACATTGCGCCCTACTGTCATCAGTATGTACAACTATGTGCAGCCTATCGTAGGAACCAGTGTCTCTATCTTGTTAGGAATGGGAACCTTCGGCATTGCCAAAGGAATAGCTGTGGCACTGGTATTCACGGGAGTTTATATTGTGACTCAAAGTAAAAGCCGTGAACAGATGCTGGCTGAACAAGCAGCCAAGAAAGAATAACCTCAACTACACTGCAATCCGAAACCAGACACTCTTCACCGACCATAAAAGCCGTATCCACTCTACTTTTAAGTAATGATACGGCTTTTATGTATTTAAAGGAATTCTCAGACAATTGGCTCTTCCAATTTCAGTTTCTCCAAATATGCTTTCGTATCCGCCCAAAGCTGTCTTGCCTGCGGATGATTCATAAACTTATCCTTTACTTTTTTAGGCTTGCAAGAAGCGAACATTTGCCCTGTAACTTCTTTCCATCGATCATCCAAAAGCAAACTGACAGCTGTCGCAGCTCCTTGCTTCGGAGTACGGATACAAGGACGGAACAGTATGTCAGTCAACGGGTCAAACCACATATCCATACGGATGATATTGGTAGAAACAATACCAGGATCGGCAGCATTGACAGTGATTCCTTCTGCTTTCAGCCTTTCAGAAAGTTCACGGGTAAAAAGCCACAAAGCCAACTTTGTATTACTGTAAACAGGGATACGCCAAAAACTTCCTCTCTTTCCACGAATCAAAAAATTCAGGAGTAATCTTCCCTATGGAATACGTGCAAGAAACCATGTTCACAATCCGGGTTCCTTGACCCATCAGAGGCAATAATTTCAAGTCAGTAAAAAAGGGGCCACATAATTCACAGCTACCGTATATTCCAAACCATCCTCCGTTGTAATCAAACCACCGGAACTCATTGTTCCCGCATTGTTCATCAGTAAATCGATATGCTTTCCGCGCCCCAACAAGTCGTCCGCGATATTAGTCACAGAAGCCATAGAAGAAAGGTCAACCTGTCTGACTTCTATCTCTTTATTGCCAGTTTCCAAAATCAACTGGTTCTTACGCTCCTCTCCTTTGAAAAGAGTGTAGCACAACATTATTACATGATAGCCGGCCTGTGCTACCGCACGGGTTATTTCGGTACCCATTCCTCCATCGGCACCGGTTATTATGGCTAATTTACTCATTGGTTCTCTAATTTTTCTATTTCACGTTCCAAGCAAAGGGGGAATTTCTCTTCCAGATGTTTGTGACATGCCATATCAATAGTATACATTCTCGCAATGCAATAATTACTATGACCGCAATTGCAACGAGCCTTTTCTTCAGTCCGCAACCGATTCACAAAACCAGGTTCATTCAGCAACGCCCTTCCCATCTGTACAAATTCAAAACCATCATCCAATACCTCATCTATCTTTTCACGAGATACCAGCCCCCCCACATATACTAACGGAATTTCCTTTATTTCTGTTCTGAATCTCAATGCATCTTCCAAAAAATAAGCCTCTTTGAAAGGTACTGTCGGAATCATCCATTTGCCTACCATACGCACCCCATATTTCAGCCACCAACAGTTCATATAATGTGTCATACTTTTTATAGGCATCGCTCCCCGCATGACATACATAGGCGCTTTGCTTACAAAACCTCCACTCAGCACCAACGCATGAGCCCCGTCCTGTACCAACCGTTTCGCTACCTGCACAGCTTCATCTATTTCCATTCCTCCTTTAAAACCGTCACGCATATTGGTTTTTACCAGAACGGCCATGTCATTACCTGCGGCACGCATCACTTCCTCCATCACCATATCCATAAAGCGCATACGATTCTCCAACGAGCCGCCGAACTCGTCTTTACGATGATTGGTGTAAGGTGAAAGAAACTGACTGATAAGATAGCCATGCCCCGCATGTATCTCCACCGCGTCAAATCCGGCCTCACGCGCCCAGTTGACCGACTGACCGTATGCCTTTGCCATCTGCGGCAGTTCCTCCTTGCGCAAGCCACGCACGAAAGTAGGCGAATAAAGATTAAAACCGGAAGAAGCTCCTATGGGTGTTACCCCACAAATACTTTTGTGCGACATATTTCCACAATGTCCCAACTGAATGCTTACGGCAGCCCCTTCTTTATGAACCGCATCGGTTATTTCCCTTAATCCCGGTATAATTTCAGGGCGCATCCACAATTGCCTGTCGAAAGAAAGGCCACTCTGTGTAACTGCTGCATAAGCAATAGTAGTCATTCCCACTCCACCTGCCGCCACCGAGCAGTGATAATCCTTCAATTGCCGGGACGGAGCATTGCCCGGACACATACTCTCAAAAGCAGCCGAACGAATCGTACGGTTACGCAAAGTCAGCGGTCCGATAGAAGCGGAAGTAAATAATTTAGAGTTCATCATTCATATGTTATGTTTCGCTTTCATCATTTCCTGAAACAGAAACGATATACTATTCAAATTCAATAAATAAAAGGAATCATTCTTTTCTTTTTCCCTACCGCATCCTTACCAAACTCTTCCCGATAACGGTTACGGATGGAATTGGCACGTGGAGCCAGATTAGCAAACGTCCACAGCACAAACACCCATGCAGCGGGCGAACAAGTGAGTACGGCAAACCCTATCCATTCCACCAACTCGCCAAAATAGTTGCCCGAAGTGACATATCGGTACATTCCCTTCTGCGGCAAATAATGGCGTGTATCGCCCGGTTTACGTAAATGGCGGATCACACTGTCGGAATGTAGATTAATGCCCATCCCTATAAAGAACAGAATAACCCCAAGCCAAAAAGAAGGAGTACTGAGCCAGGCATCTGTATAGAGTCCTTCCGGAGCCAGATAGAACAACCATTCGCCCTGCATCAGTCCGTTCAGGACATTAAAGACCACTCCCATCAACATAATGGCAAGGGGCATCCGGCTCTTTCCTTTCATCAGGAAAGGGAAGATAAAAGAGCGCTGGAAATAATGTAATTCAAAAAGAAGAAAAAAGAGGAAAGGAGCGGCATCAAAACGCACGCTGCTGTTCCACCACAGATAAAGCATTACAAGGAATACAGGCGCTTCCATCAGTACCCAACCTAATTTATTGTTCACTGAAAGTCCCCATTTCGGGGTGTGGAACATACCATAACCGGCACGTACATAATAGAGGGCTACAAATACAATCACCGCAAGTGCGGACATTGCCAATAGCAAAAATTCAAAAGTCTGTTGTCCCATACTCGTTCCTCCCTGTATTAAATTTAGTAAGTCACTAACAAATTTAAGGGAAAAATCAGAGGAAAGCAACAATTAAGAGATTTTTTGCAAGAAAAGGATACGATTTTTATCGCAGAGAAGACTTTACTTAGAGAGGTAATATACTATTTTCTACAGGTTTTCCATTGATTTCCGACTTCCCTCCCCCGCCAATCATCAAAGTACCATCACGTTGCATTTCAGCATCAGACATATACAGGAAGCTCGTAACGCCATTAGCAAACTGGACATGCTTTTTTATTGTACCCAGACTTAGACACAGAAAAAGAGTTGGGATAAGATATTTCAAAATTATATTAAGAGCAGTTTATTTTAGATTTTCATCATCTTGGATTAACCAATTGAAAAAACAAATGTTTAGCGTAATATTTAAGGAACAGAGGTAACGATTCAGCAACTGTGCAAATTTCAATAATTTGTGGTGCTATGCTGTCAAATAATTATTTACTATTTTTTCAATAGACAATATTTTGATCTCTTGTCAGTTTTTAATTTTCGTATCTTTGCCACGAATTTCAAACGAAAGTTCTATGACACAAGATAATTCAATTGTAATTAGAGAATATTTGACGACAGATAAAGAAGTTGTCATGAATTTAATTAAATTAAACACACCCAACTTCTTTGCAAAAGAGGAAGTTAATGATTTGAGCAATTATTTGGATAAAGAAATAGAGCTCTATTATGTCTTGCTCGTTGACGGGAAAGTGGTTGGATGCGGCGGGATAAATTTCGCAGAAAAAAGAACCATTGGAAAAATAAGTTGGGATATTATGCATCCCGACTATCAAGGCAAATCTTTAGGTAAAAAGCTTTTAAGATACAGAATTGAGGTTTTAAAGGCTATTCCCAGTATCAAAAAAATAACAGTCCGAACCTCGCAATTAGCATATAAATTCTATGAAAAGCAAGGATTCACACTGAATGAAATCAAACGCAATTATTGGGCTGACGGTTTTGATATGTATAGTATGCAATATAATGAATTATAATTGTAAAATATTCAATAGTAACGTATCATCCCACACGTTATTAACCTTCCGGCATACACGTTACTAACCTTTCAAACGTCTTGTTCTTTTTAAAATTTGACCTGTTGTTTTTTCCCATAACGGCATCTACATGCCGAAACGCCTTATTTTTACCTTCAGATCTTTCAGCAGCATTCTCGCAAAGGCCCTGCCCGTCGGCATTCCGGCTGAAGGATATGCATTGTGAAATGTTTCAGCCGGAAAATATCCTTCAGAAAAACCAATTCCCTAAGAACTGGAAGAACACCGGTCCGGCTGAAGGATTCCAATCCCGGCTGAAGGATTCCCGAACCCAATTCTTCAGCCGAAAAGCCGACGGGCAGGGCATTTGCGAGCATGCTGAAAGATTTGAAGGATTTTTCAAGGTACTCTATATAGAGTATTATGAACGACCATATCTCACTGAAAAAAGTAAGATATCTTCGTGGAACATGTACGTGGTGTTACTTTGCTCGGAAACATATCTTACTTTGTCCACGAAGATATCTCACTTTTCTTTACAACAATACAGACCTCATTGCCGCCAAGCTAAAACAATAATACCAAAGCTTATCGCCAACCGAGGTGCCTCTAAACCGTTATCTCTGTTTCAAAGGCACATATTCCAGTTCTTCCAACACATTCTTGTATGCCGGACGAATAATGCGTTTTCCTTCAAAATTCAGCTCCTCATTGCGGTGTGCGCACCACCCCACGATACGAGCCATCGCAAACAAAGGTGTAAATATTTCCTGTGGCAGACCAATCATTTCATATACGAAACCTGAATAGAAATCGATATTACTGGACACCGTCTTGCCGTTATTCTTAATCTTTCCGAACATAGCAATGGCACGTTCCTCCAACAATTCCAGGAAGGCAAATTCTTCTTCCTTACCTTTTTCTTTTGCCAAATCACGAGCCAATTCTTTCAACAAAATAGCACGAGGATCGGATATCGTATAGACCGCATGGCCGATACCATAAATCAGACCGGACTTATCATACGCTTCCTTATTCAACATACGGGTAAAGTAAGTATCAATTTCGTCCACATTGGTCCAATCCTTGATATTTTCCTGCAAATGATGGAACATATCCGCCACCTGGATATTTGCCCCTCCATGAAGCGGACCTTTCAACGAGCCGATACCTGCGGCGATGGCCGAATAAGTATCCGTACGGCTGGACGAAACTACACGGACGGTAAAAGTAGAGTTATTACCACCTCCGTGTTCAGCCTGAAGTACCAACAGCAAATCAAGCGTGCGCGCATCAAGTTCCGTATAATCCTTTTTCAACATATACAGGAAGTTTTCTGCGATAGACAGTTTTTCACGCGGATGACGGATATGCAACGAACGACCATACGTGGCATGGCGCAACATGTTATAAGCGTATGCAATAATGGTCGGGAATTTGGATATCAAGTCAATACTCTGACGCATCAGGTTATCACGCGAAGTATCATCCGCCTGCGGGTCAAAACGGTACATTTCAAGCACGCTACGGGCCAGAATGTTCATAATGTTATTTCCCTCCAACTCAATGATATTCATTTTGGTCTTCTGTTCCAACGGAGTATTGTCATTAATCAACTCACAGAAAGACGCCAACTCTTCCTTGTCAGGCAAATGACCGGACAATAACAGATAAGCCACCTCCTCAAAACCAAAACGTTTCTCCTTAATGATACTATGTGCCAAATCTTCCAAATCATACCCACGATAGAAAAGTTTGCCGGGAATCGGCTTCAATCCTCCACCGGGAATACGTTCATACCCTACTACATTGCCTATCTTGGTCAACCCTACCAAAACACCGGTGCCGTCCTCGTTACGCAATCCGCGTTTTACATCAAACTTCTTGAACAATTCGTTCTCAATCCGGGTTGCATTCTTCATATCCTCGGAGAGCTTGTAAATGATATATTCTTTCTTCATATCCGTGAGTTTTTAGGAGTTTATTCTTTCTATGATTTCTTTTGTAAATGCTGATGTACCGAGCGAAACACCTCCGGGCATAAAACGGGCAAGATCATGAGTAGCCCGTCCTCGCCAAAGCTGGATTCCAAAGCATTTACTATCAGCTCCGCCGCCTTATTCCAACCAAAATGCTCCAACATCATAACAGCCGAGAGAATTAATGAACAAGGATTCACCACATCCTTTCCGGCAATATTAGGAGCCGTACCGTGAGTCGCTTCAAAAATGGCATGACCGGTGTTGTAATTGATGTTCGCTCCGGGAGCAATTCCGATGCCTCCTACCATGGCTGCCAACTGGTCTGAAATGTAATCTCCGTTCAAATTTAAGGTAGCCACCACCGAATACTCTTCGGGAATCAATAAGGTATTCTGCAAGAATGCATCGGCAATGCAGTCTTTTATCACTAATTTGCCTGACGCAATGGCATCTCCGAACTCACGTTCCGCCAGTTCATACCCCCATTTCTTGAAGCCGCCTTCAGTAAACTTCATAATATTTCCTTTATGCACCAGCGTAACTGACGGCAGACCATGCTCCAAAGCGTATTTGCACGCCGCACGCACCAAACGTTCCGTTCCTTCTCTGGACACAGGTTTTACACCAAATGAAGAAGATTCGGGAAAGCGCACTTTAGCCACTCCCATTTCATCATGCAAAAAACGATAGAACTTCTCAGCTTCCGGTGTGCCGGCTTCCCATTCTATACCTGCATAAATATCCTCCGTATTTTCACGGAAAATATGCATGTCCACTTTTTGCGGCTCCTTCACCGGAGATACCACTCCACGGAACCAGCGTACGGGACGCAAGCACACATACAGATCCAGCGTCTGGCGCAAAGCCACATTCAAGGAGCGGATACCACCTCCTACGGGAGTAGTCAACGGACCCTTTATCCCCACACCATATTCTTGAAACGCCTCCATTGTCTCATCCGGTAACCAGGAGCCTGTTTCATTGAAAGCACGCTCTCCTGCCAAAACTTCTATCCATTCTATTTCGTGTTCGCTGCCGTATGCCTTTTTCACGGCTGCATTGACTATGGCTTGCATAGCGGGAGTAATTTCTGCTCCCACTCCGTCACCTGTAATATAAGGTACTGTCTTTTTCATCTTTTATCTTGCATTTAAAGCAGAGCCGGCACGGAACCAACCTATCTGCTGTTCGTTATAAGTATGCTGTACTTCAAAACTATCCTGAGTGCCATCTTCATGGTGTAAAGTCACAGTCAGATTCCTTCCGGGAGCAAAGTCCGCCAATCCGCTGACGGTAATCAAATCATGTTCTTGAATCTTATCGTAGTCCGCTTTGTCTATAAAAGTCACTGCCAACATTCCCTGCTTCTTCAGATTCGTTTCATGGATGCGGGCAAAACTCTTCGCTAGAATAACCTTTACATTCAGGAAACGAGGCTCCATAGCGGCATGTTCACGACTGGAACCTTCGCCATAATTTTCCTCCGCAACTACCATAGACCCGATGCCTTGCGCTTTATACTGCTTGGCCGTACCCGACACACTCTCATACGTATTTGTCAAACGGTTCCACACCTTGTTCGTTTCACCATTGAAAGCATTCACCGCCCCCATCAGCATATTATCCGAAATATTTTCCAGATGACCACGGAAACGCAACCACGGGCCTGCCATTGAAATATGATCTGTGGTACATTTACCTTGAGCCTTAATCAGCAAAGGCATATCCGTAAAATCCTTTCCATCCCATGCCGGAAACGGAGCCAATAACTGCAAACGTTGTGATTCGGGATTCACCTTAATTTCTACCTGTGCACCGGCAGGAGCCAAATAACCGGGATTACCCTGAGTAAACCGGTCGACGGCAATTCATCTCCCTCGGAACTCTCAGTTTCACCTTCTCACCTTCCTGATTGATCAAAGCATCTTTCAACGGATTGAAACACAAATCACCTGCAATAGTCAGAGCCAGCACCACTTCGGGAGAGGCTACAAATGCATGTGTATTCGGATTACCGTCCGCACGTTTGGCAAAATTACGGTTGAAAGAGGTCACAATCGAGTTCTTGCGGACCGGATCATCTGTGTGCCGCTTCCATTGTCCGATACAAGGGCCGCAAGCATTGGCCATTATAGTAGCTCCTATTTTCAGAAAAGCATCTATCATGCCGTCACGTTCGGCTGTAGCGCGAATCTGTTCCGATCCCGGATTAACAATCAACGGAGCCGCCACACTCAACTGTTTTTCAGCTACCTGTCGGGCAATAGAAGCAGCCCGGCTTAAATCCTGGTAGGAGGAATTGGTACATGAACCAATCAGCCCGACTTCCATTTTGCGCGGATAACCATGGGCCAGCACTTTCTCGGCAAACTCTGAAATAGGAGTAGCGGCATCTGGTGTGAACGGACCATTAATATAAGGTTCAAGTTCGGACAAATTAATTTCAATCACACGGTCGTAGAAAGCAGAAGGATTGGCAACAACCTCAGCATCGGCACGTAAATCATTTGCCACTTTTCCGGCCATCTCTGCTACAGACTCTCTTCCGGTAGCTTTCAGATACACAGCCATCCGATCGTCATAGGGGAACAAGGATGTGGTAGCCCCCACCTCTGCACCCATATTGCAGATAGTAGCCTTACCGGTTGCCGAAAGTGAAGCTGTCCCTTCTCCAAAATATTCTATAATGGCATTCGTTCCACCTTTCACGGTCAGAATACCGGCCAATTTCAGAATCACATCCTTTGGCGAAGCCCATCCATTCAAGCTTCCGGTCAAATGAACTCCAATCAGTTTCGGCATCTTTAGCTCCCACTCCATACCGGTCATGACATCCACCGCATCAGCACCGCCGACTCCGATTGCCACCATCCCCAAACCTCCGGCATTCGGAGTATGGGAATCAGTACCCACCATCATACCCCCGGGAAAAGCATAATTTTCCAGTACTACCTGATGAATGATTCCTGCTCCCGGTTTCCAAAACCCGATACCGAAACGCGAAGAAACATCTCGTAAGAAATCGTATACCTCACGGTTGGTTTCCGTAGCCGTTGCAATATCCGGGCCCGCTCCTTTATATGCCTGAATCAAATGGTCACAATGCACAGTAGAAGGTACGGCAGCGGAATCCTTTCCTGCATTGATAAATTGCAACAATGCCATTTGCGCCGTCGCGTCTTGCATAGCCACGCGGTCGGGTCGGAAATTCACATAGTCCTCGCCACGTTCATAATTCTTCAGTTGAGCATCATCATACAGATGTGTATACAGAATCTTTCTCTGCCAACGTCAGCGGACGCTGCAACACTGCTCTTACCCGACCTATCTTCTTTTCGAAAGAAAGCATAAAAGGCCTTTAACATGTCCAAGTCATATACCATACCTTTTACCATTTATAATTATTACAGTTTTAGATCTATTTATTTTTGGCAATATAGGAATAAGAATTGAATTCTTGCGTAATCTATAATACGTTTAACAAAATAAAACATAAAGTGCTACCTAGAGGGATTATTATTATCTTTGCAATTCTTATAGAAAAAAGCATAAATATGAACCAGCATATATCTCTCTCTACTATTATTAACAAATTACAACGCAAAGAGTTGTTGCTTCACATGGAATATAATTACGAAAAAGAAACTTTCAAGCAACAAACCGAAGCGATGGGCATCGACCGCAAAGTGAAACGTGGCATGTGCTGGTATCCTGTCAGCAGCAGGAAGAAGCTATTACAACTCATTAAATCAATTGGTTGTAGAAGTTGAAAGGCAAGAAGACAAAGACATAGAACATGTATTCGAATTCGGACGTCCTGTTTGTTTTTTCACTCAAGACGCCCCGGGAAACATCCATTATTTCAATTTCACAGCAACTGTGAATTATGTGGATGAGGACCGCATGGTCATCGTTCTCCCCTCGGCAGATGCTTTACTCAGCATACAGGCAACCGAGCGACAGTTGGGAGTACAGCTTTATTTTGATGAAACCAGTTACCGACTGATGTTCGAAGCCTTAAGCCAAGTTATTAAGGCAAAAGAATCGTCTGGCAGAGTTACGTGAGATTTTTCATGGCAACCAAAAGGCGGAAACTTTCAGTTTCGGCTTCACCCGTTTCCCCTCGGTTAAACAATACGCAGGAGGAAGCAGTAAATAAAGTGATGCATGCCAAAGATGTTGCTATAGTCCACGGTCCGCCCGGAACCGGTAAAACTACCACATTGGTAGAAGCCATTTATGAAACGCTACACCGGGAAAACCAAGTGATGGTGTGTGCTCAAAGCAATATGGCTGTAGACTGGATTAGTGAGAAACTGGTAGACCGGGGCGTTCCCGTTCTCCGTATTGGTAATCCCATCCGCGTCAATGACAAAATGCTTGCTTTTACCTATGAACGCCGTTTTGAAAGCCATCCCGATTATCCGCAATTATGGAGTATCCGAAAAGCAATACGCGAGCTCTACGGACGTTCGCGCAAAGGAGCGGAGCGTGAGAATATCCGACAGAAAATAAACTCACTGAAAGACCGTGCCACCGAACTGGAAATTCGCATCAACGAAGCATTGTTCGGCGAAGCACGTGTGATAGCCTGCACACTGGTAAGTTCCGCCAACAGAATATTGACAGGACGCAAATTCAGTACCTTATTCATAGATGAAGCCGCACAAGCATTGGAACCCGCTTGCTGGATCGCCATCCGCAAAGCAGACCGTGTCATTCTGGCCGGTGATTATTGCCAGCTTCCTCCTACCATTAAATGCATGGAAGCAGCTCGTGGAGGATTAGACCGGACACTGATGCAGGAGATTGCAGACAACAAACCCGACACTGTATCCTTGTTAAAGGTACAATACAGAATGAATGATGAGATCATGCATTTCTCTTCGGAATGGTTCTATCAAGGGGAATTGAAATCCGCTCCCGAAGTAAAATATCGGAGTATATTGGACTATGACACACCGATAGAATGGGTAAATACGGAAGGAATGGAATGCAACGAAGAGTTTGTGGGTGAAAGCTTCGGCCGTATCAATAAAGAGGAGGCGGCACTCTCCATTTCCCAACTCACCAACTATATCAATAAAATAGGAAAAGAACGTTTTTTGGAAGAACGGATTGATGTGGACTGATTTCTCCTTATAAAGCACAAGTACAATATCTCCGCCAACTGATAAAACGGGATGCATTTCTTCAAGCCTTACCGACACCTCATCACCATCAATACGGTAGATGGTTTTCAGGGACAGGAACGAGACGTTATCCTCATCAGTTTAGTACGTGCAAATGAAGAGGGACAAATTGGTTTTCTAAATGACTTGCGACGAATGAATGTAGCAATTACACGTGCACGCATGAAACTTATTATATTAGGAGATGCCTCTACGCTGACGAAACATCCGTTTTATAAGAAGTTATACGAATATATCTTGGCGCTGCAAGAATAAAAGAAGGAGGGCAGAACTCCATGACACTCTTTTTCAGATTGTCATTCGTTTTGCTCTCCTTAAATATTTTTTATTAAAGCACGTTCTTCATTCCTCTACTTGATTTCCCGTTATCGGAACAAATAATATTCAGAATCACAAAAGAAGGGAAGCTCTCAGTTGTGGCATAATTTCAAATAATTATTAAGACAATTTACTCATAAACTTCTCTTTGTCCACAATATAACGTACATGTGTACCTTCTCCAATCACGCCCTTGCTATCTTGCGCCCGCACTTCAAAAGTAAGTTTTCTGCCTTCCACCTCTTTTAATACGGCAGTAGCCGAAACCGTGTCTCCCACAGCCGAGGGCTTGATATGAGTAGTGTTCATCATGGCCCCTACTGTAGTAGAACCTTCAGGCAACTCATCTGCCACGGCACTCATGGCAGCATTCTCCATCAACGCCACCATAGCGGGAGTGGCAAACACATTCAAATCGCCGCTACCCATGGTGGCAGCTACATTTTCTTTTGAAACGACAACAGTCGAAGTATAAGTTAATCCTGTTTCCATCATGCTATTTTTTATTCTAAATGCAAATGTAACTGAATATCGTATATCATACAAATCTATTTTTCCACATTCATCTTTTACTCTCTCATCAAAATCACAAAAAATGTATAACAGAAATACAAATTCACACTTCAACTGCCTGCCACAAAAATCATAATGTTTAAAAACCCCAAAGCTGTCCGGCCCTATGAAACATCCGCCTGTTTACCTAGCATAACCTAGGGGATAATAAAATTACAACCAAACGCCGTCCTTATCTACCTTTACTTTAAGCTCTTTATCGATCTGTTTGTTTTCCAAATCAAGTATATACCATTCATTATCAGGTGTCACCACATAATCAGCATCATCTATCACATAGTCTGAATATTTTTCCATAACCGATTTTTTTACCGCTTCCGGTAAATTTGCCACCTGTACATCCCAGCTTGTTCCCATCCATTCGTTCCGCTCATTGAAATAAACCTCTTTCTCTCTGTTTTCATCTAAAATAGTAACTTCCTGCAAACCTTTTTCACGTTCTATTTCTACAATTGTCGCATTGGGATATTTCTGCTTGACAATAGCTATAATGCCGTTTGCATCAGGCTGCGGCAAATAATCATCATAATCTTCTTCGTGTCCGGTATCTACAACAGTTTTTACCAATATACCTGTAGACGAATAAAACAAATCCAGCTCGGATTCTCCTTTCTCCACCTCAATGACATAAAGAGTTTCCATTCCCTCACGAGTCAACTTATCCACATCATCCACCCGCCAATCAGCATATTTGCCTGCTTTATGGGCAGCAAGTACAGGTTCGGGAAGATTTTCATAACGAACATCTGTTTCTGTCATATACCAGGCAGCCGATAACGGATTGAACCATGCAGAATGCTCTCCACCATCCCAATAAAAATCTGCTACAGCATAATCACCTTTCAGCTCCCATTCCACGTCTTTGGCTTGCGGATATTTTGCATTAAATGCAGCCTGTACTTCTTTTGAAACCAAATGTGTGTTTTCAGGAACATCACTATTGTCATCATCACTACAACCACTAAAAGTTAGTGCAGCAAAAGCTGCGAAAAATAAAAATAACATCCAATTCTTTTTCATAATTACATTGTTTTATAGTTTCTTTTTGATGCAAAATTCTTATAGGATTCTGAAAAGAAACTGAAATCATAGAGAAAAGTTCAAAAGACATTCGCCAAACAGCAAATAACAGAAAAACCATACCTAACAGCCCATTTGCACTGAAATGACCTTAAAGCCCCCGATACCTACTTTTAAATTCTTATAAAAGAAGAACTAATAAAGACAAAACAAAATCTCTTCCGAGGTTTTTATTACCTTTGCAATCCTATTTGAACAGAAACGAAAAAAAATATGATAGTTTGTATTGCCGAAAAACCTTCCGTAGCCCGTGACATAGCGGATGTACTGGGAGCAAAAACCAAAAAAGACGGATATATAGAAGGAAACGGATATCAGGTTACCTGGACATTCGGACACCTCTGTACTTTGAAGGAGCCTCATGAATACACTCCCTCATGGAAAGCATGGAGTCTGTCCAGTCTTCCTATGATTCCACCTCGTTTCGGCATTAAGCTAATCAGCGATCCGGGCATTGAAAAACAATTTCGTATTATAGAAGGACTGATGCAAAATGCCGATGAAATTATAAATTGCGGTGATGCCGGCCAGGAAGGAGAACTTATTCAACGATGGGTCATGCAGAAAGCAGGAGCACACTGCCCGGTGAAACGTCTATGGATTTCATCCTTGACTGAAGAAGCCATACGCGAAGGATTCAGCAAACTAAAAGATCAAAAAGAATTCCAACCTTTATACGAAGCCGGATTAAGCCGTGCTATCGGTGATTGGGTATTGGGCATGAACGCCACCCGGCTCTATACCTTAAAGTACGGACAAAACAGACAAATTCTATCGATAGGACGGGTGCAGACTCCGACTTTGGCACTGATAGTAAAGCGTCAGCAAGAAATAGAGAACTTCACTCCTCAACAATATTGGGTACTGGCTACTTTATACCGGGAAACCACATTCTCTGCCATCATCCGCAAAAGCGATGAGGAACTGGCTCAGGAAGAAAGCGATGCTAAAGAGAACCCCAAGAAAGCCAAAAAGGCTGAAGGGAACAGGGGAATTCCTCCCATCACCGATCTTGCTACCGGGCAGGCACTTATGGAACGTATCAAAAATGTTCCTTTTACCGTGACAGAAGTAGCAAAAAAACAAGGCACAGAAGCACCTCCCCGTCTTTTTGACCTGACTTCCCTACAGGTGGAATGTAACAAAAAATTTGCTTATTCAGCTGACGAAACTCTAAAACTTATCCAGTCATTGTATGAAAAGAAAGTGACGACTTATCCTCGTGTAGATACTACTTTCTTAAGCGATGACATCTATCCCAAATGTCCCAATATCTTGGCGGGACTAACTCCATATACAGTATTTACCGCTCCGTTGGCAGGACAAAAGCTCATCAAGTCCAAAAAAGTATTTGACAATTCAAAAGTAACGGATCACCATGCCATTATTCCTACGGGACAACCTCCTGTAAATCTGACAGAAATGGAGAAACGGGTATTTGATTTGGTAGCACGCCGCTTTATTGCCGTATTCTATCCCGACTGCAAGTTTGCCACTACTACCGTAATAGGCGAAGCTGACAGTATAGAATTCAAAGCCACAGGAAAACAGATTCTAGATCCCGGATGGCGCGTTATCTTTGCCAAACCACAAACCAATCTGCCAGAAGGTATGACCGATCCCGATGCAGAAGCCCGTGAAAATGACGAAGAACACTCCTTGCCCGCTTTTGTGAAAGGAGAAAGCGGGCCGCATCTGCCCAAACTGGACGAGAAATGGACACAACCCCCACGGCCATATACAGAAGCAACTTTACTACGCGCTATGGAAACTGCCGGTAAACTGGTAGATAATGACGAGCTACGCGATGCATTAAAAGAAAATGGAATAGGACGTCCGTCTACACGTGCAGCCATTATTGAAACCCTGTTTAAACGCCATTATATCCGTAAAGAACGTAAAAATCTGATCGCAACCCCTACCGGAATAGAACTGGTGGGACTAATTCGCGAAGAACTGTTGAAATCCGCCGAATTAACGGGAATATGGGAAAAGAAACTACGTGAAATAGAAAAGAAAAGCTATGATGCAACGACTTTTCTAAATGAATTAAAGCAAATGGTAAGTGAAATAGTACACAGCGTTTTAAGTGATAATACAAACCGCCGCGTCACCACAATAGAGGAAACAGCGACGAAAACTGCAACAACCTCTACGGTCAAACAGCCGAAAAAAAAGGCCGGAACCTCACGAAAAAACGCTTCTTCAGCCACGCCCGCTCCCACTATCCCATCCGATAACGAATTGGTGGGAAAATCCTGCCCGCTATGTGGCAAAGGAACGATTATAAAAGGAAAAACCGCGTATGGCTGCTCAGAATGGAAAAACGGGTGTACCTACAGGAAGCCTTTCTGATAATCACATTTTCCTTGTACGAAGCCAAACAAATTTGTATATTATAGAATACAAACAAGTCTGTACCCGGAGAAGCATTGCGCCAGTCTATAAAAAACAATATGCACAATCTTCCCGAACAAATCTATGGCTCCTTTTAGCATACAAAAGAAAGTTCTTCGGGTAAATAACCGCTTCGGATACGCCATTCCTGCGGATAGAGGTTATTGGCCCGATTGCCAATGTTCTTGGCAAATCCTAATGGAATGTTTTTATAAGTCAAAAGTATATAACCACGCGGAACAGAAGCATCCAATGTGATCGCTTCTTTACGCAAATAAGCAATAGCCTGTTCATAGGTCAATTCAAAACGAGAGAAACCATCATGATTCAGCAATGTGCTCATTGCCAACGAATGATCCGGTATAACGTCTTTTCCTTTCAACTCACCTATAGTAACACCCGCATGAACAACTTTTAATTCCTGACGGAACAGATCATATTCTGAAAGATGGACATTGGGGAAGGCCATCACCTTCGTGCCTCTTACCTCAAATCGGAAATCCTCCGCCTGCTTTAACCAACTTTTTACTTCTTTGGGAAAAGGAACAACCTGAGACAAGCTCCCCTTTTCTCCTTTTCTCTTCTTTTTTGTTATTTTCTCTTTGTCATCCTGACAACGAATACAAGGAACAACATGAGAAATGGCGGCACTTTTCCTCAATACAGCCAAGAAAAATCCTTCTCCTTTCACTCTATGAGGCAAAAAACGATAAACAGGAAAATCCTGTCCCGCCAAATTTCCTATTATTCCCCACTCCGACGCTACCGGCACTTTCAGTATCTCCGCACCCAATTCATCAGCAATCCAAGCCACATTTTCCTCATCCTCTTCCCTATTATAAGTGCAGGTACTATAAATCAGCAGACCACCGGGTTTCAAAGCCGGCCATATATCCGCTAAAATCCTACGCTGACGTTGCCAACAAACCTGCACATTGTCCGTACTCCATTCCTCTACAGCCACAGGATCCTTCCGGAACATCCCCTCACCGGAACAAGGCACATCTGCCAAGACAACATCAAACACCTCTGTCAAAGATGTGAAATCGGCCGGATCGTTGTTCGTCACCACAACTTCTGCATTTCCCCACTTTATCAAATTTTCAGCCAATACCTGAGAACGGTTACGCATCACTTCATTAGCCACCAACAAACTACCTACGGGGAGAACTGAACGCGCATGAGTAGACTTGCCACCGGGAGCAGCACACAAATCGAGCATCACTACAGGTCCGGTAATATAAGTGCGTAATACCTGTTCCACAAACATGGAAGATGCTTCTTGCACATAATAGCAACCAGCATGAAACAACGGATCGAATGTAAAAGTGGGCCGTTGCGATAAATAAATCCCTGCAGATGCCCAAAGTACCGGTTCTCCTGCAACTTCCCCACTCCACTTCGTACGATTGACACGAATACTGACAGGAGGCTCCGTCTGCAAAGCCGCTTCCAACGCGCGATAAGTTTCTTCTCCCATCCATTCCAGGGTTCTTGCTTCAAATTCTGATGGTAATTTCATGTTCCTTCCTTTTTATGTTACAAAAATACGATGATATTTTGGGATTATCAGAAAATTTTCTGTCTATTTGCAACCTATTTCCTTATTCGTTCCGTCTAACTAGCAGAAAACAATAATAAAGATATAAAAACATGAAACAGTTACTTTTTATTTTGACCTTACTCATAGGGACTTGCTTCGCAACCCATGCCAAAACAATCAAATTAGTACCTTCAGCCCTTGACAGCACTCGGATGGATACAGTCGTTATAAGCGACCTGCAAGATGTAGATGAAGATCAGAATGCTGCCATGCATGACATTAGTTCGGATTTCGGTGATTGGAATAGCGGTCCTCCTACTTCGGTAGCAATTGTCGCACTCATCATCTGTTGTGGCCTCCCTTTCTTTATCGTAGCTATTGTACTTTGGTTCAGGTACAAGAACAAACAAGCCAAATACAAACTGGCTGCAGAGGCTCTGGCAGCAGGACGAACCATTCCGGCCGAACTGTTCAATGACCCCGAAGAACAAGGAAATGCTGTAATGACAAAGGGGATCAAGAATATATTCTTAGGCATTGGTTTGGGAGTATTCCTTTGGGTACTGACAGAAGAAGAAGGATTGGCAGCTATCGGATTCCTTATTTTCTGTATGGGGTTGGGACAAGTATTGATAGCTTACACTACCACTCCACACAAAAAGAAAAAAGATGATCCTTTCCCTCCTACCCGAATAAACCAGGATGAAAACGGAGTCAGATCAATGAAAATTGAAAATATTGAACTGGGACGTAACAAAGAGGCCAAAGAAACACAAAACATAAAGAACAATATAGACACTCCCTACAACGAAGAATAAAAATGAGCCAAATCAACGACATAGCGTTGGTAGCACAAGTGGTGGTCTTTAAAAACACCCGGGCGTTTGATACTTTGGTCAAAAAGTACCAATCGCCCATCAGGCGTTTTTTCCTGCACCAAACATTGGGAGATACAGAGCTCAGCGATGACTTGGCACAGGAAACTTTTATAAAAGCATACACCAACTTGGCTTCATTTAAAAAATTTGTCCAGTTTCTCCACATGGCTTTACCGTATTGCTTATAATATATTTTATGACTATATTCGCAGCAAAAAAGAAACGTCCGGACTGGAAACTTGGGAAATAGACGCTGTTTACCAAACAGAACAAAGGCAAGTAGGTGAACACATGGACATATATCGGGGATTGAGCCAATTAAAAGAGGTAGAGCGAACCTGCATCACCTTATTTTTTATGGAAGATCTTCCGATAGAAAAAATTGCAGTGATTACAGGAATGCCTGCAGGAACAATCAAGTCCCATTTATCACGCGGAAAAACAAAATTGACAACTTTCTTAAAACAGAATGGTTATGATGGAAAACGATGATACATTAATTAAGAATTTCATGCTTGCCAACAAACATGAAATTGAGGACAATGGATTTTCACGCGGGGTTATCCGCCGCCTCCCCCAACCAGCCCAATGGTTATCGGATATACTCAGTGTAACTTGCGCCATTGTCTGTTGTGCATTATTCTATATTTTCAATGGCTTTGAAATTCTATGCCAGACAATCAGTGACATAGTTACTTCCCAAACTTATTATTTGGTAAGTGATACTAATTTCCAATCACTGGTTATCGCCACTGCGGTTCTTATCATCATCGGCTTACAACGTGTATGCAGCCTGAAATGGTGAAAACTGAAATAGAACTAGGGTCATGCTCGGAAAAAGAAAAATTTTGTGTACTTTTGCAATCTATAAAATGAATATCCGAACATGAAACAATATTTAGACCTATTAAACCGTATCCTGACCGAAGGTGTTCACAAGGAGGATCGCACCGGTACAGGAACCATCAGCGTATTCGGCCATCAAATGCGCTTCAACCTGGAAGAGGGTTTCCCTTTGGTCACCACCAAAAAGCTGCATTTAAAATCCATCATTCACGAACTTCTGTGGTTTCTGCAAGGGGATACCAATGTGAAATACCTGCAAGACAACGGGGTACGCATCTGGAATGAATGGGCCGATGCAAACGGAGACCTAGGACATATCTACGGCTATCAATGGCGTTCCTGGCCAGATTACAATGGAGGCTTTATTGACCAAATTTCCGAAGCAATAGAAACGATCAAGCATAATCCGGATTCACGACGCATCATTGTCAGTGCATGGAATGTAGCCGATTTAAATAACATGAATCTTCCCCCTTGCCATGCTTTTTTTCAATTCTACGTTGCCAACGGACGTTTAAGTCTACAACTTTACCAACGCAGTGCAGATACATTCCTGGGCGTACCTTTTAATATCGCCTCCTACGCATTGTTGCTGCAAATGGTAGCACAAGTTACCGGATTACAGACCGGTGATTTTGTTCATACACTAGGTGACACACATATCTATACCAACCACTTGGAACAAGTAAAACTTCAATTGAGCCGTGAACCCCGTCCCCTACCTCAAATGAAAATCAACCCGGATATCAAGAATATATTCAGTTTTAAATATGAAGATTTTGAATTGGTGAATTATGATCCATGGCCACACATTGCGGGTAAAGTATCTGTTTAGCGGTTATGGTGAATAGGCTGCACAAGCTTATTCATCACTTACCACTAATATCACTAAACATTCACCACTAACCACTCATCACTATGAATATTTCAATTATAGTAGCAATAGCACGCAACCACGGCATTGGATTTGAAAATAAATTATTATATTGGCTTCCCAACGATTTGAAACGTTTTAAAGCTTTAACAACCGGACATACTATCATCATGGGACGCAAAACCTTTGAATCACTTCCCAAAGGAGCACTTCCCAATCGCCGGAATATTGTATTAAGCCGCCGGGAAGGAGCAGTCTTTGCCGGAGCTGAATGTTTCCCTGCATTGGAAATCGCTTTATCCCACTGCAAAGAAGAAGAAGAAATATTTATTATAGGCGGTGCAAGCTTGTATAAAGAGGCAATGCATATAGCCCAACAATTATATATCACATTTATTGATGACACATCCAAGGAAGCTGATGCTTATTTTCCCGAAATAAAGAAAGAGGAATGGAAAGAAACAGGCAGAGAAGATCACCCGACAGATGAAAAACATCTCTACCCGTATAGTTTTATTAATTATAGCCGGATAAAGTAACGATTAATCTTCATCAGCTAAATCGAGGATAGGCATTTGTCTCTTGATAGCCTCATTAAAAGATATAATAGTTTCTGAACGAGCCAAGCCCAATGGTTGCAACTTATCATGAATTATGCTAAGCAAATGATGATTGTTCTTTGCATAAATCTTGATAAACATATCATATTGTCCCGTAGTGAAATGACATTCTACGACTTCAGGAATATTTTTCAAAGCCTCTGTCACTGAATCAAATTGTTCCGGATCTTTCAGATAAAGACCAATATATGCACATGTCTCATATCCGATCTTTTCTGGATCAATAACATATTCAGATCCCTTAAGAATTCCCAGATTAGTTAATTTCTGAATACGCTGATGAATGGCTGCACCGGATACATTGCAAGCACGGGCTACTTCCAAAAACGGAATACGAGCATTACTGGCTATCAACCTCAAAATCTGCTCATCCAAACTGTCTAATTGATGATGTCCCATTCTTTTTAGTTTAATTTTCTGCAAAGATATGACTTTTCCCGACAATATTCGTGCGATTCATAACTTTTATTGTATAAATACCAATAATTTAATAGAATGTCCTATCTTTGCAGAAAATGCAAAGACGATGAAAAAGACATTTATTTTTACCTTGTGCAGTTTATTCAGCATGACTGTAAACGCTCAAAATTTCAGTGATTATTTCGAAGATAAAACACTTCGGGCAGATTATATTTTTACCGGAGATGCCAAAAAACAAGAAGTATATCTGGACGAACTGTCAAGCCTTCCGCAATGGGCAGGACGCAAGCATCATCTAGCAGAACTTCCTTTGGCAGGCAACGGTGAAATCACAATGAAAGACAAAGCAACAGGAGAAACCATTTATCGAACGTCATTCTCTAGCCTTTTCCAAGAATGGGTAAGCGAAGAAGAAGCAAGTAGGATAAAAAGAGGCTTCGAGAATTCTTTTCTTTTGCCTTATCCCAAAAAAGAAGCAGTAGTGACCATATCTCTAAAAGATGTATATCATAAAGTAAATGCCTCACTCACACATGAAATAATCCCCAATGATATTCTGATCCATCAGAGGGGAACAAACCATATTACCCCTCATCGCTATCTTCTGCAAAACGGAAATGCCGCAGATTGCATCGATGTAGCAATCATGGCAGAAGGATATACAGAAAAAGAGATGGATATATTTTATAAAGATGCCCAGACAGCGTGTGACGCCCTGTTCAGTCATGAACCTTTCAAGAAACTGAAGGACAAATTTAATATTGTCGCTGTGGCAAGCCCTTCGGAAGACAGCGGAGTCAGCATACCGGGACAAGGCAAATGGAAATCTACAGCTGTAAGTTCACATTTCAACACGTTCTATTCCGACCGGTATCTCACTACCAGTCGGGTAAAAAGTATTCATAATTGGTTGGCTGGAATTCCTTACGAGCATATCATTATTCTAGCCAATACAGACACCTATGGAGGAGGTGGCATCTATAACTCATATACACTGACCACAGCCCATCATCCTGATTTTCAACAGGTTGTAGTCCATGAATTCGGCCATAGTTTTGGAGGATTAGCAGATGAATATGCATATACCGAAGCCCCAAGCCCGCAATATCCATATGAAGTGGAACCTTGGGAGCCAAATATCACCACATTAATTGATTTCGACAGTAAATGGAAAGATATGATTCCGGAAGGTACTGCCATACCTACTCCGGTAGCTACAGAAAATGCCGACTTATACACCAAGGTGGGTGTCTATGAAGGAGCAGGCTATACACAAAAAGGACTTTATCGTCCTACTACCGAATGCAGAATGAAGATAAACGAAGCACCTGCATTCTGCCCGGTATGCCAACGTGCATTAGAAAGACTAATAAACTTTTATACTGCGAAATAGGTTCATAACTTAAGACTAAACAAAGACAGATAAAATGATTGAAATTAAACAAGTAAAAACACAAGATGAGGTTAATTATACCTTTGTGGAAAAATTAATGCATACGGCATTCCCTCAAGAAGAACGCCGTGATACCGTACAGCAGAGAGAATATTCTGATAATAATCCCCGGTTCTGCAACAACATTATTTTAGAAAACGGTAACAGCATTGGTATGATCAGCTATTGGACAATGGGAGATTTTTACTATATCGAACATTTCGCTATTGATCCCAGCCTCAGAAACGGAGGGTATGGAAAACGTGTGCTGGAAATGATAAAAAAACAGTTAAAAGGTCCAATTGTATTGGAAGTAGAGGAGCCTAATGATGAAATGAGCACACGCCGTATTCACTTCTATAAACGTTTGGAATTCACTTTACATAAAAAGCCCTATATACAACCTCCCTACCGTAAGGGAGATAGCGGCCTACCAATGCTCTTAATGACCTATGGAGATATAGATATGGAAAGTGATTTTGAGAAAGTTAAAAAGACTCTTTACAAAGAAGTTTACGGACAAGAGATCTGAACATTCTTTCTTCTCTTCAATTCCCTGAGCCACCCCACAGGAGTTTGTCCTCAAAAAATCCATTGTACGTACTATTACTAGCCATAGGTAACGGATAAATTCGTCCATAACAAATAGAATGGAAAACATAAAAAAAGGAAGCTGTTAAAAACAGCTTCCTTTTTTATCTATGCTTATATAACTATTACTGACGTTGAGTAGCTGAATAGTTTATTTTCAAAGCGTAAGCTTGACGAAGTGCCTGCTTTACATCCTGTACAATACCCATCTTTGTATCTTTATCAACTTTCAAGGATACTGTCATAAATGGCTGGTCTTCTTCTTTCATATTCTCACGTTCCTGATAAATGTAGTCCTGAACTTCTGACACTTCAGCAAACTTATCATTCAACTGAATACGACTTTCAGCACCCATTTTCTTTTGGAATTCCGGCAACGGTTTACCTATATAAATAAAGGAAACCAACGACTTCTTTTCCAACTTTTCCAATTCTGTTCCTTGAGGAACCTGAAATTGAACCTTCAATGTAACCTCACGCATGGTTGTTACAATCATAAAGAAGAACAACATGGTAAAGATAAGGTCAGGCAATGAAGAGGTATTCAACTCAGGCATTCCACGTTTACCTGTTTTATTAAATTTTCCCATTACTTACCTCCATACTTTTTAGGTTCAGCTTCAGAAATCTTCTGCGGATAATATTCACGAATAGCTTTTTGTTCATCTTCGTTGCACTCATTATAAAGCTTTCCAAATTTAGCTTTACCTAGTTCATTACGAAGTTCATTATACGCAGCAACCAATTCATTTTGCACATCAATATATGCTTGATAGCTAGTTCCAACGTCATTCTGAACAGAGATTACATGATTTTCCGTAATCATACAATCACCCAGCAAAGGAATATTCTTTCTATGCTTTTCAGGCAGATTTTCATCATCATACGGATTGGCTATAAACTCTTTTGCCTTTTCTTTCAATTGCTTCACATCAATATAGTCCGTACCACACATCAGCTGGTTGTCTTTATTCAGACGGACTTGAAGGATGTTTCGTTCCTTTACAATAATATCATCATCTTTCTGATCCTTGTTTTCGGGAGGAGGCGGAAGCCGTCTCGCCAAGCCACGGTCAGTATCCATTGATGTTGTTATCAGGAAGAAAATAAGCAACATAAAGGCAATATCAGCTGTTGAACTGGAGTTAATTCCAGGTACGCCTCTTTTTTTTCTTGCCATTTTACTTACTTCGTTTTAAATTATTTAATCAATGTAGATAATATTATCTTTTAAAGATACCGCTCAAGTTTACTAAAGTACCGATTGCAGCCACACCAAACAAGAAATAAATGGAGTAAATCAGCATATCAGTAATTTTCAACCAACCTGTATCAGTGTAAGCACTACCATCGGCCAAAACAACAGGAGAGTCAGAACCCATACCGTAAGAAACGACCAATACTACCACAAACAAGACCAAGCCGATCAAAGACTTTATTGCACTTTTAGGATTATCTCTCAAGCAGCGCCAAATTGTGCTATCGCACCAATTACAGTTACTGCCACACATATTCCAAACATTGCATACATTAAGTAAATCAATGTTTCCGTATGTTCAGGTGCATTATATTCACCTACCGGATTATTGTATCCTACAAAATAGAACATTCCCAGCACGACAAGAATCAGCGCAAAGCAAATGTACATTATGTAGTAAGACACTTTATATGATAACTTAGCCATCTCCTAATTATTTTTTGTATTTCAAGTTATATTTAGTGATCATATCCAACAAAGTGATAGAAGAGTCTTCCATTTCACTTGTCAAACCTTCAATCTTAGAAAGGATGTAGTTATAGAATACCTGAAGAATCAATGCTACAACCAAACCGAAGATAGTAGTAATCAAAGCCACTTTCATACCACCAGCTACAACTGTCGGAGAAATATCACCAGCCTGCTGAATCTTATCGAACGCCATAACCATACCGATTACAGTACCCAAGAATCCCAAAGACGGAGCCATTGCGATGAACAATGTAATCCAAGAACATCCTTTTTCCAAATAACCGGCTTGAACTCCACCGTAAGAAACAACTGAACGTTCTACTACATCAATACCTTCATCTATTCTCATCAAGCCTTGATAACAAATAGAAGCGACCGGACCACGAGTATTGCGACATACAGTTTTAGCAGCTTCAACATCACCTTTTTCCAAAGCAGCCTCAATGTTAGCCATCAACTTCTTTGTATTCGTTTCAGCCAAGCTCAAATAAATGATACGTTCAATACAGAAAGCCAAACCTAAAACCAATGCGATAGCTACCAATGACATGAAGCTGGCATCACCTTCAATAAATTTGGTTTTTAACTCTTTGTGAAGACCACCACCTTCTTCAACCACTGCTGCTTCAGTAGTCTGTTCTGTTTGAGCCGGAGCTGCGTCTTGAGCCATAACAGGCTGAACTGATCCTAAAGTAAGGACTCCCATCACTGCAAGAATTGCAAATAACTTTTTCATTGTGTGTCTAATTTTTAAGATTAATTAATTAATTGTTATTTATTTGTTTTAATTGTCTTCCAGTCTGTTGTGCTTTCCATTACAATGCGGAGAGAGCGGGATTCGAACCCGCGAAACACTTTTGGCGTTTACACGCTTTCCAGGCGTGCCTCTTCAACCACTCGAGCATCTCTCCTTTTCGGGCGACACAATACTATCTTTTTTAAAATCGGGTGCAAATTACAAAGAAAATCGGGAACTGCAAGCGATTTCAGCTACAAATGTATTCTTTTTTTTCGTCTTACGTAGAATTAGCCCTGCCAATATTTAAATTACCTATCAAAATTAATAAACTTTAAAAACTTATTCAGCCATTTTGAACACTTTTAAAGCATTATTGGCAGTAATTCTATCCACATCTTTAAAATCCAGACCATAGATTTCGGCAAGTTTCATCGCTACATTCTTTATATAAGAAGACTCGTTCCGTTTTCCCCTGAAAGGCACAGGAGCCAAATAAGGAGAATCCGTTTCAAGAACGATTCTGCCTAAGGGAATATGAGGTAAGACCTCAGCCAGACTACTCTTCTTGAATGTAACGACTCCATTGATTCCAAAGAAAAAACGAGCATACTCTAAAACCTGCCCTGCTTCCTCCAGAGCACCCGTAAAACTATGAAAGATACCGCTTAACTCAGTTTTTTTATAAGGTTCCATCACTTCAAACAACTCCGGAAAAGCTTCACGGCAATGCAACACCAAAGGCAGATGATATTCCAATGCCCATTGAATCTGTATATCCAACGCCTTCTGTTGTTCTTTCAAATATGTCTTATCCCAATACAAATCCATTCCCACCTCACCTACAGCCACAAAAGGATGTTCACCGGAAAGCAGCTTTTTCATCTCATAAATACGGAATAACGAATCAGCCCCAACAGAAGTCGGATGAAATCCAATCATAGGAAAACAATACCCCTTATATGCCGTACAGACATTCAACATCGCTTCCACCGTGGTGTCATCAATATTGGGCATAAAGACTTTAGACACTCCGGAATCCCGAGCACGTTCTATCACAGCCGGCAAATCCTCATCAAACTCCTCAACAAACAAATGAGAATGCGTGTCAATCATATTATACTTTTCTATTCATCAAATGACAAACAAAAGACTTCAGCTCTTCTTTTCTTTCAGAAGGCACAGCTATACTTTCCAACAACGAAAGCCCCTCGACATAATAAGCGTTAATCTTTTCTTCACAAATTCCGCCGATGCCTATCTTATCATAAAGAGCTGTTACAGCTTTTATCTTTTCTTCCGGACAAAAAGCAGTAGAAGCTATCCATTTTTCCAACTCCTTCCGTTGTATCCCATCTGCCAAAGCCAACGCATTGATCAGCATAAAAGTCTTCTTATTGCATAAAATATCTCCACCTATATTTTTTCCAAACACTTTCGAATCCCCATACACATCCAGATAATCATCCTGTAACTGGAATGCCAATCCCATTTTGATACCGAAATCGTATAATTTGCGGGCATCATCTTCCGAAGCCCCCCCTAATACAGCACCAATTTTTAACACAGCAGACAAAAGTACCGATGTCTTTAAACGAATCATCTCCATATATTCGGGAACAGTAACATCATTCCGGGTTTCAAATTCCATATCCCACTGCTGTCCCTCACAAATTTCCAAAGCAGTCTGACTGAAAATATCCATCACTTGCTTCAAATAACGCTCCGGACAATTATTCATCAGCCGATAAGCCAACACCAGCATGGCATCTCCCGAAAGAATAGCCGTATTCTCATCCCAAACCTTATGCACGGTAGGCTTGTTTCTGCGCATATCCGCACAATCCATCAAATCATCATGCAACAATGTATAATTATGATAAGTCTCTATACCTGCCGCTTGTGGTAAAATATCATCCACATTCTCTTTGTAAAGCTGATAGGAAAGCAACATCAAAACAGGACGGATACGTTTACCGCCTAATGACAAGACATACTCTATAGGAGCATACAATCCTTTTGGTTCGCGCACATAAGGCATCGTAGCAAGATAAGTATTTACCTTTTCCAATAACTGGTCTGCAGAAAAAGCCATAAATTATTTTGATTAAGGGGTTCTAGAAAAAGAGGCTGCTTTTTAAAGGCAGCCTCTTAATTAAGATATTAAAGTATTTTATTACTGTAATTTGAAAGTTACAGGCACTGTATATTTCACACGTACAGCTTTACCACGCTGTTTGCCAGGTTTCCATTTCGGCATGGTCTTGATTACACGGAGTGCTTCCTTATCCAAGTAGGGGTCTACACTACGCACAACTACCGGGTCAACGATAGAACCGTCCTTATTAACGACAAACTGAACGATAACCTTACCTTGCACACCGTTTTCCTGAGAAATAGTGGGGTATTTAATATTCTTACCCAAGAACTTCAAACATTCAGCCATACCTCCGGGGAATTCAGGCATTTCCTCTACAACTTGGAATATCTGCTGTTCTTCAGGTTCTTCTTCTTCCACTTCTACCGGAACATATTTAACTTCCACAGCCTGACCTGTTTCTTCAGAAGCCTGAATGGCAGTTTCTTCTACTTTAGCATCGTTTTCAACGATCTGAAGCACTTCTTCTACCTTAGGAGCTTCGGGAGGAGGAGGAGCTTGTTTCGGTTGTTCCTGTTCCGTAATAGGGATAATTTCTTCTTCAAATACGACATCGGTTATACCTGTTTCCGTAGTCACTTGCTTGTCGCGATCAGTCCATTCGAAAGCTACAAACATGAGAGCAAGGATAAACACATAACCGATAAGCAGCCAGGTACTCTTTTTACCTTCGAGATCTGCTTTAGGCGATTTTTTAACTTCCATAAATTGTGTTTTAAAATTAAGTGTTTCTCACTGAGGGCAAATGTAACACAAATCTTTTAAATAAAAAGTATTTTCACATGAAAAATATGCTAATTCATTTTATTTTCATCCGATTTCATAGACATACACCCAACTTTTATCTATCTTTGAAGCGTTTTTAGTAGTCACCTATACATTAATTATATATGAAAAAAATAACTATTGCCATTGACGGTTATTCATCATGTGGAAAAAGCACGATGGCCAAAGACTTGGCACGTGAAATAGGATACATTTATATTGATAGCGGTGCCATGTATCGTGCTGTTACATTATATAGCCTGCAGAAAGGGTTCTTTACGGAAAGAGGCATCGACACCGAAGCGTTAAAAACAGCGATGCCCGATATACATATTTCATTCCGGTTAAATCCGGAGACACAACGCCCCATGACTTTCCTGAACGATACAAATGTAGAGGATGCCATCCGCAGCATGGAAGTTTCCTCTCATGTAAGCCCTATCGCCGCCTTGGGTTTTGTACGTGAGGCTTTGGTAAGACAACAACAGGAAATGGGAAAGGCCAAAGGAATTGTCATGGACGGAAGGGACATTGGAACCGTTGTTTTCCCCGATGCCGAACTGAAAATATTTGTAACCGCCTCGACTGCCATACGTGCACAGCGCCGTTATGATGAATTAAGAAGTAAAGGGCAAGAGGCCTCTTATGAAAAAATTCTGGAAAATGTGGAAGAGCGTGACCGTATAGACCAAACCCGTGAAGTCAGCCCGTTACGGCAAGCGGATGACGCTATCTTGTTGGACAACAGCCACATGAGCATTGCCGAACAGAAAAAGTGGCTGACCGAAAAATTTCAAGCAGCGATAAATGGTTAACATAGAGATAGACGAAGGATCTGGGTTCTGCTTCGGAGTCACCACAGCTATCCGTAAAGCAGAAGAAGAACTGGCAAAAGGAAACACTCTTTATTGTCTGGGAGACATTGTACACAACGGACAGGAATGTGAACGCCTAAAAAAAATGGGGCTTATCACAATCAACCACGAAGAGTTTGCCCAATTACACGATGCCAAAGTACTGTTACGTGCACATGGAGAACCTCCTGAAACATACGCTATAGCCCGTACCAACAACATCGAGATCATTGACGCCACCTGTCCGGTAGTATTACGCCTCCAAAAGCGCATCAAACAGGAGTATGACAATGTTCCGGCAAGTCAAGACACACAAATCGTGATTTATGGCAAGAACGGTCATGCCGAAGTACTGGGGCTGGTAGGCCAAACTCATGGAAAAGCAATTGTCATAGAAACACCTGCTGAAGCTGCTCATTTAGACTTCACCAAAGACATACGCTTGTACTCCCAGACAACCAAGTCTTTGGAAGAATTCTGGCAAATCATAGAATATATCAAGGAGCATATCTCACCCGATGCCACTTTTGAATATTACGACACAATCTGCCGGCAAGTGGCCAACCGGATGCCTAACATCCGCAAATTTGCAGCAGCGCATGATCTGATCTTTTTTGTCTGCGGACGAAAAAGTTCAAACGGAAAGATCTTATATCAAGAATGCAAAAAGATTAATCCGAATTCATACCTCATTGACCAGCCGGAAGAAATAGACCGGAACTTGCTCGAGGACGTCCGTTCCATCGGCATTTGTGGAGCGACTTCCACCCCCAAATGGTTGATGGAAGAATGTAAAAAAGCAATCTTAAATGAAAAATAGACCAATAAAAAATAGAAAATTATCGTTGTCCAACTGATAATTTGTTAACTTTGCGACATAAAAATATTAAAATGGGTATTTATGGGAACGATTAAAAGTATTGGTATTTTAACCTCTGGAGGAGATGCTCCGGGAATGAATGCTGCCATTCGTGCAGTCACACGTTCTGCCATCTATAACGGCTTGAAAGTATATGGCATTTATAGAGGTTACAAAGGATTGGTAACAGATGAAATTCAGGAATTCAAAAGCCAAAATGTTAGTAACATCATACAAATGGGAGGTACCATTCTGAAGACCGCCCGTTGCAAAGAATTCACGACACCCGAAGGACGGGCACAAGCTTACGAAAATATGAAAAAGCACGAGATTGATGCTTTGGTCATTATCGGCGGTGACGGTTCGTTGACCGGTGCACGTATCTTTGCTCAGGAATTTGATGTGCCTTGTATCGGTCTGCCCGGAACGATTGACAACGACCTGTATGGAACCGACACCACCATCGGCTATGATACAGCTTTGAACACAATTTTGGATGCAGTAGATAAAATCCGTGATACGGCAACTTCTCACGAACGCTTATTTTTTGTTGAAGTGATGGGACGTGATGCAGGTTTCCTGGCATTGAACGGCGCTATTGCCGCAGGTGCAGAAGCAGCTATTATTCCGGAATTCAGCACAGAAGTTGACCAATTGGAAGAATTCATCGAACATGGTTTCCGCAAATCCAAGAGCAGTAGCATCGTATTAGTAGCCGAAAGCGAACTGACCGGGGGTGCAATGCACTATGCCGAACGTGTGAAGAACGAATATCCGCAATACGATGTGCGTGTAACGATATTAGGACATTTACAACGTGGCGGACGCCCCACAGCGCATGACCGAATCATTGCCAGCCGTATGGGAGTGGCCAGCATCCAAGCACTATTGGAAGGACAACGTAATGTAATGATTGGTATTGATGATGATAAGATTGTTTATGTACCTTTCGCTAAAGCTATAAAGAACGACAAGCCTATAGACAGAGAATTGGTGAATGTACTTCATGAACTTTCTATCTAATTTTTATCCACCACAGACAATAAAAAAAACGCAGATTTAATGAATAATCATAATCTGCGTTTTTTGTTTTGCCTGTTGGCAGCAAAACCTTATTTCAAGGTTGAGAAATAAGCATCCAATAACTTTTTGGCAGCAACAAACGAAGTCAGTTTGCCATTCAGCACCTCTTCCTCTTTTGCAGCCAACATAGAAATTATCTTTTCATTATTATAGAAACTATCACGCAAATGCTCGTTGATAGACTCATACATCCAATACTTGGCCTGTTCATTTCTGCGATATTCAAAATAACCATTCGCTTTCACAAAAGCGAAGTATTCATAGATCATATCCCAGATTTCTTTAATTCCAATACCATAAAAGCCGGAATACGTCATTACTTTAGGACTCCAGCCCGAATCAGGAGCAGGAAACAAATGTAAAGCATTGCGGAAATGACTGGCAGCCAGTTTTGCTTTCTCAATATTGCTGCCGTCGGCTTTATTGATAACAATTCCATCCGCCATTTCCATGATACCTCTCTTAATCCCCTGCAATTCATCACCAGTACCGGCCAGTTGGATCAGCAAAAAGAAATCCACCATAGAATGCACTGCCGTTTCGCTCTGCCCTACTCCAACCGTTTCAACAAAAATCTTATCAAAGCCCGCAGCCTCACAAAGTATGATCGTTTCACGAGTCTTACGAGCTACCCCTCCCAACGAACCTGCCGACGGACTAGGCCGTATAAAAGACTTCGGATGGACGGATAGTTTCTCCATGCGGGTCTTATCTCCCAAAATACTGCCTTTAGAACGCTCACTACTGGGATCAATAGCTAAAACAGCTAATTTTCCTCCCTTCTCAAGCACATGCAATCCAAATACATCAATAGATGTACTCTTGCCGGCACCGGGCACACCACTGATACCGATTCGCATAGAATTTCCGGAATAAGGCAGACACTTCTCTATCACTTCCTGGGCAATAGCCTGATGTTCCGGTTTTACACTCTCCACCAAAGTAACCGCCTGACTCAATACGGTCACATCACCTTTTACGATGCCTTCTACATATTCACCTACGGAAAACTCACGACGACGAGGTTTTTTACGTAGTTTCAAATAAGGATTCACAATAGATGGTTGCTCAATACCTTTGTTCACTGTCAATCCCTTATATTCTTCACTATTTTCAGGATGTTCCATAGCTATTTTTTTGAGGTTACTTTTACTTTTATAATTATCTTCGGATTGTTAGGATCATTGGTTATCATCAAGACACGCGGAGTACCCTTTACTTTCTTCAAATTTTGACCGAAAGCAGTAATCTTCAACTTGGTAGACGCACCCGGTTTCAAGACACGTTTCTTCAACTGGCCCCCCAAAGCAGAATTGAACACCTGCAAATCACGAATTTCCAGATTAGATTTTCCTACATTTTTAATAATAATCGTATGTGCTTTCTTTTCATCACTTTCCAGTTCTCCCATCTGCAACTCTTTAGCAGAAAGATGAATGGCAGGCGGATTCAAGCGTTCCTGCTGGCTGATATGCGAGAAATCCGGCAATAATATGGCAGAAACCGGAATTTCATTTTCTTCTCCTACCTTATCTCCCAGGAAACGGGAAAGATAAACAGACGCTGTTGTCAAGCCCAATTTAGGCAGCTTATCCGTATCAAGAGTGATCTTGATTTTACCCGTACGTCCCCTTCCTAATTTTTCCGGAGTTGCAACAGCACTGAGGTAAGGAGGCAAATGCATCAGCACAGGGGTATATAGTTTATCTGACGTATTGGCAACCAACAATTCCATAGTCGGTTTATCACCTTTATTGGCATCCTCAAACTCTATTTCTTCCTTATCCAGACGAATAGCGCCAATTTGAAAAGGATGTGTGAAAGTGTAATTCTTAGGATCGGCTGTTACCTCTCCCCGGATAGCCAGATAGATAGGTTTATTCGAGGCATTGCAATAAATGCCTACGCTCTTCTGAAAACGTCCGATGGCTTTGGCGTCAAAAGTAGAACTGACAATCCCGGTCTTTCCCGGTGCAATCGGTTCTTTGGTCCAATCAGCAACCGTGCAGCCACAAGACGTTGTCACATTAGATATCACTAAAGGTTTATCTCCTTTATTAGTGATTTTAAAGGTTGCCGTCACCGGATTTTTCCATAAAATAGTTCCAAATTCATGCGTTGTCTTATCAAATAATGCTTTGGGTTGTGCCTGTACTCCCAAAGTCACTCCCATTAACAAACTTACTATCAGTATAATATGTTTCATACAATTATTTTATGCTTTTTAGATAGCAAAGATAGACAAAAAACATCCTTTACCCATTTTTTCAGCCTATAATTTATTTTATCTTATGAATAACCTTTATCTTTGTCCCGCATTAAAAATCAGATAAATTATGAAAATAGTAAAACATTACTGGTTCGTTGCCATTGCATTGATTACAATGATAAGTTTTTCTTCATGTGAAAACGATGAAGAAAGAGGATTTGATATTTCAGGATTATACGGTAAGACTTGGTGGGGCGAAATGGGATTTGAGGACCCATACGGAGAACGGCTTTACAGTTATATTACATTCACCTCAGGTGCTTTCCCGTATCATGGTGTAGGTACGGAAGAACGCTGTTACTATGATGATGAACTTTATAGGGTATATAAGTTTGACTGGGAAATTCAAAACGGTTGGTTATATCTATATTATTCAGATGGTTATACATTTATAATTGAATATCCATCCGTTTCAGGCCGCTATTTTTATGGCACGGCTGAAGATGGTTTTGAAATAAGACTAGAATGGGTGGACGGCAGAAGCATAAGAAAAAAGTAAGTTAGCAAGCTAACTTACTTTTTATGAAATCACACAACTAATTCCAGACATCCTGTTTCTCTATTCCACCATCACCCGATATCCTCCCGTATGCCCTCCGAATTCCGGAGCATAAGCAGACTGAACAGTTGCAATTCCAGCCTGATATTCTCCTGTCCGGTTCACATACACCTGATACTCTATGACATAAGTTCCTTTTCTCATCTGATCGATAAAGAACTGGGTCGAAGCATCTTTGGTAGCCTGATAATATCCCAGCCCGTTGCTCCAACGAAATCCCGAAACTGCCTGTAACGGTTCCATACAAGCTGCACGGTCATCCTTGATCTGAACAAAATCCATATCACGGTCAGCCTTTACAGTCAGGCGAACGGTAATCTTATCGCCAACCTTTAACGGAGCTGATTCATTCAAAGCCTCATCCCCTTTATATAATTGACGGCTGACAGACAATCCGTTTCCCTGCCCGCTAATTGATCCATACTTTCCAGATATTGGGCATAAACGGCTCCCCAACCCATTCCGGCTCCTTCTTTATCCACCCTTATTTTCTTTATATTCATCACATCACCGATCATCGTCTTCTTGATATAACCGATGGCATCATCTACCGGAGTCCGGATCACTTCTTTACCTAAAGTAATCTCTACTCCTCCTGTATTTGCCAATAAATCCGAAGTTCCTGTAGCCATCAATACATACACCGCATCAGCCGTAGCTATCAGCGTTTCCCAAGTCTGTGTCTGTTTCTGCTTCAACAGCCAGCGTTTCATTTCATCAATAGCTTTCGTATCTTTTGTTATACGCTGTATAGCTTCCATAGCAGCCACTTCAGTCGGAATTTTATAACTGAACCATGAATATCGGGCTTTAGGAGTATCAAAGTAACGCCCCATTTCATCCGTCACAACAGAATACTCCATCAATGACTGCATAAACAACTTGGCCTCTGCCACCTTACCGGCTTGCTGCAAGATGATAGCTCCCAACGCCTTTCCATAAATCGTCAGTTCTTTTCCCTCACCGGACAACTTGTCTATGAAATACCGGTTCACCTTTTCATCAACCGGAGCCTTGCCATCCAAAGCGCAGATATACAAATACCTGAGAACCTGCTCTGACGGACGGATACCGACAGCTCCTTTCTTTTCAGCTTCTTTCATAGACTTATACTCTTCGGCAGCCTGCTTGCCTAAATACTCGAACCCTTTTTGAATCATAGGCTGCATCCGGCTGTCAGCATCCTGAGGAGTCAATGCATTCAGCCGGACAAGCATTTCCATTACCTGAGTGGTTACATAGCGGCTGCCTTGCATACCTTTATACCAACTCCATGCGCCATCTCCATTTTGCAATTCTCTCAGTTTCTCTACAGAAACTGCCAGTCCGCTGTTCATTGTATTCAGGTCAAACAAAGTGGCGATACGCTGTTTTTGTTCGGCTTCATTGGTAGCTTCTGTCAGCCAGGGAGTTTCAGCCAGCAGTATATTTTTCAGTTCCTGATTCTTATGCAGATTGCTCATAAAAGTCTCCTTCGTACCACCTTGAGCCTTCCAGCTATCAAAGACTTGCTTGATACGGGGATTTTCTTTGACTATACATGCAGCCAATGAATGGGCATAATAAGCGGTAGCCCAGGAAAGAGCATCTTCATTCTGAGGATTAGCCACTACAGGCAAAGCCTGCACGGCATACCAAGCCGGATGGGCAGTAAATTCTACGGTCAACCGTTGTTCGGAAGCCGTTTTGCTATGCTTGTTAAACAGATTTTCCAAAGAGAAAGTATGCACACCTTCCCCATTCACGTTCAGAGGAACGGTTTCCGTCACCCACTGTTTGTCTGTCAGAACGGGAATGTAACGCTGTTCTCCATCACTGAAGGTATCTCCATCCGCTACCATCCGGCATGCCATTACCGCATATTTGTCACTCACTTCAAAAGCAAAGTTCACATGCCCGGTTTCTCCTCCCTTCATATCGAACTTCTGTTTTTGTGAATAGAATACCTTTTCTGTTTCCGGATTGAACAATTCCATGCGGACAGTCCCTTTCACCCCCTTGTCCGACAGGTTCATCAGTGAAGCGGCAATATTCGCTTTATCTCCCACGCGGACAAAACGGGGCATATTAGGTTGAAGCATAAATTCCTTGCTGGCAGTAGCGGTAGCTTCTATTTTTCCATAATCCACATTCTGGGTATGTGCCAAGCCCATAAACTTCCATCGGGTAAGGCTCTCGGGCAATACAAAGGAAATACTGACTTCACCTGTTTCATTGGTGCGGAGCTGTGGATAAAAGAATGCCGTTTCCGCAAAGTTTTCACGTATCTGTATATCACCTGTTTCTGCCAGTTCTTCAGAACTACCCATTTCTGCCTTTTCCTGTGCAGACGTCTCTACCATTTCTTCCTGGAGCACCATATCAGTAACAGCCTCCTGGTTCATCACAGCATTTGCGGCACTCCTGCCTCTAATCTTCAAAGCTCCTGTAAGAGTGGCACGAGGACTGCCTCCGTAACCTACCACCACAGCCTCCATTCTTCCTGTAGATGGAATGATCAATTCACTATATTCCAAAGGAACCGCACGGAGCCTCTTCAACGGGAAATCAACATACAAATAAGCATTCCGCATATAGGATGTATTCCAATAAGTCAAAGGAACCACATAATGAAAGTCCACTCCAAAGTCCAGCTTATGTGCACTATAGATTTTATCCAGAGAAGCATCATACATGGTAGCCAGCATTTCAGCCTCAGCCGGACGTCCATCCGGATAAAGTACCGTCAGTTTCCATTCCTCTTGCTGTCCCGGACGGAGTTTGTCACGGAACGTAGTCCATTTCAGCTGCAACTTCTTCTCAGGGGCCGGTTTCATAATCCGTGCATTATGACTGTAAAGTCTGCCGTCTTTCACAAATGCCATACTTACCAGAATGCCGTCACCATATTCCTTCTTATAAGGGAAGCGAAAACTGATCACCGAGTCCGAAAGCTGTATACGTTTGCTTTCCAAGCGCTTATTGCCTGCAAACACATCATAAAGCAGATAGACATTCTTTTCGCTGCTACCTATATATATAGTAGCTGGAGATGCTGCATCAAATTCCAGACCATCCTGATAGAACCAATCCGTTATCACGAAAGGCGGACGCTTGTCGTTCAATGAAAACAGAAGGAAATTCTTAGATGCCGTACACTCTCTGCCCTGCGTATCCTTAGCCGAGAGCTTCAAACGATAATTGCCGGAAGGCAGGGCATAAATAGCCTCTGGAACAAAACTCTTGTTGGCTTCCACCGTACCGGTCAATACCTTTCTGCCTTCTTTTTCCTGACCGTCTTTCTGCTCCTCCATTTCGACTACCTGATAAGTAACCGGAGTATCTACCGGCTCACCCGAAAGATTCATGGCTGTCAGTTTTATTTCCAGCTTCTTTTCTTTCACCAAATTATCGGGCAGATTATCCATATTCAGCACCATTGAAGTGCTTCCTAAAGGCAATGACAAATTAGCTTGCTGTGTCTCACCTGCACCATCCGTCACATCCGCCTGTATGTTGTACGTATAATACCACAACGGAGATTCTCTCCTGTCCGAGTCTATTTCAAAATGCACCGGAACGCTGAACTTACCGTCCGCATCGGTCATTGCCTCTCCCTCCCAACGGGCTGAACCTCTGCCCATAAACCGCCAGACCCAGGCATAGGAACGAGGATATATTATAGTGTACCCTGGCATTCTGCACAGGCGCACCGGCAAAAGTCTTTGCCATACCCACCACTTCTATAGAGTCACCCACTTGATACTCCACTTTCACGGGCTCAAACGTGACATCAAAGGTGGGACGTTTATATTCTTCTACCTTAAAACTGACAGAAGTATCGGCCACACGCAAGCTAAAATAACCGGTCAAGCAAGGAGAGGGCAAAACAAACTGTCCGCTGAACGAGCCAAAACCATTCGTCCGTACTTCTACTTTTCCTGTTTCATTATTATTCGCATCATATAGGGATACCGTATATTTTTTATCCGCAAGCACACGCGTAGAATCCTTTTCCATTTCATAAGCCAAGCCGGATACATATACGGTTTGACCGGGACGGTAAATGGAGCGGTCGGTAAATAATTGCAAAACTTCTTTCCTCTTGCTCTCTTTATAGTAATAATCGTTTTTCCAAAGATTCAAGATGGGCATCGCATTATCAGCCGCCGTATGTGCATTATACCAGTATTTGTTACTATTCAGGAAATCCAGTTTCAAAGTACCCTGTTTATCCGCCTGGTAGGTCTGTTGGGGAGAATAACCTCCCCCCTTCTCCGTATAAATGGTTACTTCCGCCTCAGAAACAGGCTGTCCGCTCACTGCATCTACCACCACCAGTTCCAACGTACCATCCGGCAGAGGACGATAAATGGTCTTTAAAGCGGTGACATTCATTAATGTTCCGTCCGAAACGCCCTTCTTCCCATCGGGCACTGCCTTTAAGAAATAAATTCCCGCTTGAGGAGCCTGTATGGTCAAGGTGGTATCGACATTCAAATAATCTGTAGTAGGTTTCAAAGAAAAATGCTCCTCGCGTTGCAAACGGGCATATTTACTTTCAAAATGGGTGGTTCTGTTCTGCAATACGGCAGAGGTTACGGGTAAATTCACCTTATATAACTGCAAGGTGATGCCGGTAAGGTTTTTATAATTTACTTTCACCGACTGCTGTTCACCCGGATAGGCCGTAGCTATTTCCAGTGAAAGGCTTGCATTCAGAATTTCCTTTTCTATATTCTTCAGTTGGTTGATACCTTCGTAACGGGGGTATCCGGCTATTCCTTCACGAACTATCCGCAAGCGCTCTACCTGATTATTTTGATACTGTAGGAATTGTGCCAAAGCCAGATAAGCTTCAGGGACTGTTTTCACAGCCGGATAAGTATGAATCCACTTCCGAAGTTCCTGTTGGCATACGTCATTCGAGAAGTTTCCGGAAAAATTGCGGTACAGGTAATTCAATGCATCTATCCCGGTCAGCAACCAACCCTCACGCTCCGTTTCCGTATCGTATGCTTTCAGCAAGGACTGATAAGTCTGCATGACAGCTGCCGTCAGGTCACAATCAGAGACGGGAACAAACTGATAAGTAACAAACTGATCCATATCCGTCATATCCGCAGGCAGACTGTTTGTCTGATTTGCTTTAGCAGCCGCCTGCCACCTGTACTGCTGCATGATTTGTATGGCACGACGTGCCAGCAGGTTGTACAGATTATCACGAAAATACCGTTTACTAGCCTCTCCCACTCTCACCATAGGTCTCAATTTCTCGACCGGGATAAGTAATAACCGGTCTTTATCCTTGAGAGAGGCCTGCAAATAACCCAATCCTTTTTTTACGTCGGCAGGCATGGTCATTTCACCCAGAATGGAATACAATATAGCTTTGTCTTCCATACTGCCGGTTTGGGAAGCCCATTGTTCCAAACCATTCATATCTACCTTCAAGCTATCGGGAGTTAAAAGGGAACGGTACTGCATGGCAGTGAGATAGGCTTTCATCATTTGCGGTACATTCTGTTCCGCTTTTGCTTTATCGTAGATTTTCATTGCTTCGGAAATAACCGACTTGGGCAGATCCTTTCGTTCCAATACTTCCAGTTCTTTCCACAAATTGTCATAGGTTTGTGCCTGCATAGGAGCAAATACGCTCATTACCAGTAACACTATCAAAGATAAATAACGAATTTTCATATCTACAATCTTTTAGTTCGTACTAAGTCTTCTTTAACAAAGAAACGAAATAGATGTTTAAAGACTGCATACGTTTTAATTAAAATAACTAAAACAGAAAAGGAAAGATCTTTCAGCGCAGCCAAAGCAAACGTTGCAGCACCAGTCTTTTATAGGGTTTCTTCATGTCTTCGGGCAGGAAGGAAACATCTATCAGTTCCATCCATTTAATGATGGAACGTCGGAATTTCCAAGCGATGTTCTCTATTACCTTGCCACTGCCCCCCGGCGAGCTCCTCCGTATCCTCGGGCATGACAATAACCGTGGACAGCAAATGGTATGCAGGCGTCAGACTATAGCCCATCCCCGTATCATACAATGAAAAGTTCTTCAGGTGCCAGCCGGATAACGCAAGAATCCGGCATCATAGACAAAGGTAAAACCATTTTCGTCTTCCGTCAGCGTCCCCGCGTAGATATATATCATTCAGGTATATTTTTCCCCTTCTCATACGCTATGCTCCTTTCCTGCAGGCACTGCTCCCACTTCATACCCGAAGAGGGCAAGCACCTGGTTTACCTTGTCTATTCGCAAAGTTTGCTTTCCTTGTTCCAACTCGCGCACAAAGCGAAGCCCCACTCCCGCCTTAGCTGCCAAATCTACTTGCGTAAGTCCGAACCGCTTGCGCATTTCCTTAACAAACAATGACAATGAATTATTCAAATGGGTATAATTTATTAGCTTCTTTTGCATAATATACCCGAAAGGGTGCAAAGTATTAGCCCAAACCAGCGCATTACGGAAAACCAGGAGTATTCAGCAAATTCGTGATACAAAGAAAAAGGACAGGAAAATTCCTTCAAAAGCTTCAGCCTCTCCGCAAACCCTTTGCCGGTGGGCATTCCGGCTGAAGGATTACACCTGAAAATGCTTCAGCCCGAAGAAAAATCCTTCAGCCGCACCCTCTTGGGGTATGCATACTCCGCACAGATTGGTTCCCCAATGCTTCAAAAGTCCTATATCCAGGCACTTGTCACCGTATCGCACCCCTAAATGAGCAAACTGACACAACCGGAAACATATTCTTTTTCATCAGGATAAGTTTGTATTTTCTGTCCATCACTTAGGTGAACACGCCATTCCACTTTGGTGAAGATCCATTGTCACCTGTATAAAACGGCTGCTTCACTAAGGTGAAGCAATAAAGCTGTTACGGCAGTCAAAGCAAACTCTTCCTAATAGTAACATCATTTCCAACAGGCATAAAAGCACCAGAGAAAATGAACTTCCACAAACACATCCCGAACAGCCAAAAACTGAAGCTTCCATAATCGGGCTGAAGGAATTTCCAAAGGCAATCCTTCAGCCGCTTCGCCCTATTGACGGGCCTTTGCGGAGAGGCTGAAGCTTCTGAAACAAAAAACAGGGCAATGTCCCCGGAGGCACTGATAATCACCTCAATGGTAGCAGAAACCGACAAGTGTACACATGAAGCGGCAGTTTCCGAATAAAATAAGCCCTCTCCCGCATATATAGCCGGAAATATCGTATATTTGCTCTGTACTAAAGAAATAGAACCACTATGAAGAAAGAAGAATTAATGCGGAAAGCCATTGAGCTTTCTATAGAGAATGTGGCAAACGGCGGCGGACCCTTTGGAGCCGTAATTGCCAAAGATGGTGAAATCATTGCGACCGGAGCCAATCGTGTCACCTCACAATGCGACCCTACCGCCCATGCGGAAGTCAGCGCCATCCGTGCGGCGGCAAGCAAACTGGGAACATTCAACTTGAGCGGATGTGAAATTTATACTTCGTGTGAACCGTGTCCCATGTGTCTGGGAGCCATTTACTGGGCACGGCTGGATAAAATGTATTATGCAAACAACAAGACGGATGCCAAGAATATAGGGTTTGACGACTCTTTTATCTATGATGAGTTAAGCCTGAAGCCTTCGGCACGCAAGCTGCCTTCCGAAGTTCTTTTGGCGGAAGAGGCGATAAAGGCATTCCAACAATGGACAGAGAAAAGTGACAAAGTGGAGTATTAATAGAAAGGCGCGGACGAAATCCCTATCATCCGCGCCCGAAATCTTTATAAGATCTTAAAGACTATTCTTTTACCGGCGTATTTTCCAACGTAGCTACCACGAAATCATAGAACTTGCCTACAGAAGGAATAAAGCAGCGTTCATCCGGTGAGTGAGGAGAACGCAAGGTAGGACCGAAAGAAATCATATCCAATCCCGGAACCACCGCACCGATGATACCGCATTCCAAACCGGCATGAATCACTTTCACAGCAGGTTCCGTACCGAATTGTGCCTTATAAGACTCCTTCATGGCTTTCAGAATAGGAGAATCCACATTGGGTTCCCAGCCTGAATAACCACCTGAACGGGTTACTTCCATACCTGCCATAGAGAAACAGCTTTCCAATGCAGTATTCAGATAATCCTTCATTGAATCGCGTGAACTGCGGGCCAGGATTTTTATCTCCGCCTTGCCACCACCTATAGAAACAATAGCCAGATTGGAAGAGGTTTCCACGGTATCGGGGATAGTAGGAATCATACGCATCACTCCATTCTGACAAGCATAAATGGCATCCACCAGATTATCTTTAATTTCATCGGGAACCATCATCGCAGGCAATTCCACCCGTTCTGCCTTGAAGCTGATCGGTGTTTCGTGTACATGATATTCTTCATTCCACAATGCTTCGCACTCCTGCACAAATTCCAGTACGTCCGCTTCTTCTTCAGCCGGAACCGTAATGACCACTTCACATTCACGAGGAATGGCATTACGCATATTGCCACCTTGCCAGGACACCAGGCAAGCCTCATCGTAAGTTATCACCTGGTTCATGAAACGAGCCATCAGCTTGTTGGCATTGGCACGTCCTTCATTTATTTCCAATCCTGAATGACCACCGCGCAGCCCTTTCAAGGTAACTTTCAAAGCAATGTCAGCCGGATCTGTTTCCACTTCTTTATATTCCAACACTGCTGTCAGGTCTTCACCGCCTGCACAACCGATATACAATTCTCCTTCTTCTTCCGAATCCAGATTCAACAGAATATCACCGTCTACCGTTCCCGGCTTCAAACCGAACGCACCGAACATACCGGTTTCTTCGTCGGCAGTAATCAGTGCTTCCAACGGACCATGTTTCAGCGTCTTGTCTTCCATGATAGCCATGATAGCGGCAACACCCATACCATCATCGGCTCCCAAAGTCGTGCCTTTAGCTTTCACCCAATCTCCGTCAATGTAAGTCTCGATAGGATCATTTTCAAAATCATGCACTGTATCGTTATTCTTCTGAGGAACCATGTCCATGTGAGCCTGAAGAATCACCTTCTTACGGTTTTCCATCCCCGGAGTGGCAGGCTTGCGGTAAATAATATTACCGGCTTCGTCCTGGAATGACTCTACGCCTACACTTTTTCCAAAGTTCAGCAAGAACTCTTGCACTTTCTTCAAGTAACCCGAAGGGCGGGGAACCTGAGTCAATGAATAGAAATGCTTCCACACATTCTGCGGAGCGAGAGAGAGAATTGTACTCATAACTTCTTAGTTTTATTTGTGAACGGCAAAGCCGCTAATCCATATATACCCAACAAAATTAATAAAAAAGTTTGTATTCCATGCACTAATAAGGCAAAAATTCCCGCATCTTCTTTTCCCACTCCATAGAGCATCATCATCGTTATGACAGCAAAATGCCACGGACCCGCCCCATTAGGAGTCGGAACTACTACCGCAATGCTACCTACAGCAAACATGACCAGTCCCGCCATCACTCCCAAGTTATCGGAAAAATCGAAACAAAAGAAAGAAACATAGAATTGCAGGAAATAGCAAGTCCAGATGGCAATGGTATAAAGGATGAACAGAGACATCCGCTTTACATGACGCAAAGACAGTACACCGACCCATACATTATGGAGAATGCCTTTCACTTAGCAAAGACCGTCACATTCCTAATCAGAAAAAAAGCCAGTACCAATACGGCCAGCACACAGACGATAGTGATATAGAAATGCCCGAAGTAAAGACCTGTGCCAAGACCGTGGTATCCGTGCCGGTTTCTTTAAAGAAAGTATCGAATACCCTTGCCTGCATAATCAAGAGTTACCCCTGTAATCAGCGACCACACACAGCGTATCAATCAGCCGTTCCGTAACCACCGTACCCAGCGATTTGGAGAAAGATGTACCATCATACTTAGCCAACACCCCGCAACGGGAAATCTCACCTACACGGGGAACAACCAAGTTGGCGGCATAAGACACAAAGATGGCATACACACAATCGGATGTTTTGGGATGCTCGCCCAACGGAGCCAGCGTAAGCTTCCACCGCCAGCCACGAAAAATATGACTAAACACACCAAACACTAATGACACTAACATCCACCCATAGTTCATTCCTCCATCCAAGACCTCCCACACCCGGGAAAAATTGAATCCGTGATACATCCATATCAGTATCGCAGCCCCCAAAAATAACGGAAATGCAATCTGCAAACCTTTATTTATAATCTTTTTTAATCGAGTTCGTTCCAAAATCTGTGTATATTAATTTAGAATGTTTACCTTTGCACGATGCAAAGATACTATCTTAGCGAAATAAACCTATTTATTAACGATAGAAAAATAACGGAATGGGATTAGTAAAGCCAAAAAAATTTCTAGGACAACACTTCTTGAAAGATCTCAGTATTGCAAAAGATATAGCCGATACGGTAGACGTGTGCCCTGACTTGCCAATTCTGGAAGTAGGACCGGGGATGGGGGTACTAACCCAGTTTATTATGCAGAAAAACCGTCCGGTAAAAGTGGTGGAACTGGACTATGAATCTGTAGCCTATCTCCGTGAGAACTTCCCTGCCCTGGAAGATAATATCATTGAAGACGACTTCTTGAAACTGAACCTCGAAAAATTATTTGACGGAAAACCTTTTGTCCTGACCGGCAACTATCCTTATAATATATCCAGCCAGATATTCTTTAAAATGCTGGATTACAAAGACCTGATACCCTGTTGTACCGGAATGATCCAAAAAGAAGTGGCCGAACGCATTGCCGCCGGTCCCGGAAGCAAGACATACGGCATTCTCAGTATCCTGATACAAGCCTGGTACAAAGTAGAATACCTGTTCACCGTACACGAACATGTATTCAATCCGCCTCCCAAGGTGAAAAGTGCGGTCATCCGTATGACACGCAATGAAACGACGGAACTGGGATGCAATGAAAAATTGTTCAAGCTCATTGTAAAAACAACATTCAACCAACGGCGTAAAACTTTGAGAAACTCTATTTCTTCCATTTTAGACAAAGAGAACCCATTGAGCACAGACCCCATTTTCAACAAACGCCCGGAACAGTTGTCTGTACAAGAGTTTATCGAACTGACCAACCAGGTGGAAGCGGCGCTGAAAAACAAGACGGATATTGTCTATAGCAATGATATCGCCCGGAAAGGAACAAACAAGAAAGAATAACACCTATTTATTATATTAACGGAAGAATAGGATGAATAAAGAGGAATTAGAAAAAGTAGAGCAGCTGATCGAGCAAAAAGACTCAGAGCAACTGAAGGACTTGCTTGCCGGACTGCATCCTGCCGACATAGCAGAGCTGTGCAATGAACTGGATGCGGAAGAAGCACGGTTCATATACCTGTTACTGGACAATGAGACTGCCGCCGATGTCCTTATCGAAATGGACGAAGACGCCCGTAAAGAATTCCTGGAAATCCTTCCCTCTGAAACAATCGCCAAACGGTTCGTTGACTACATGGATTCGGATGATGCCGTGGACATTATCCGTGAAATGGACGAGGACAAACAAGAAGAAGTCCTCTCACACATTGAAGACATAGAACAAGCCGGAGACATTGTCGATTTGTTGAAATATGACGAAGACACTGCCGGTGGATTGATGGGTACCGAAATGGTAATCGTAAACGAAAACTGGAGTATGCCCGAATGTCTGAAGGAAATGCGCATCCAGGCGGAAGATATGGACGAAATCTATTATGTATATGTAGTAGACGATGACCAGCGGCTGCGCGGTGTGTTCCCGTTGAAGAAAATGATCACCAGCCCTTCCGTATCCAAAGTGAAGCACGTGATGAGGAAAGAACCGATATCCGTCCATGTAGATACCCCTATAGACGAAGTGGTACAAACCATTGAAAAATATGACCTGGTCGCCGTTCCGGTAGTGGACAGTATCGGACGCCTGGTAGGACGGATTACGGTAGACGATGTGATGGACGAAGTACGTGAACAGGCTGAGCGCGACTACCAGCTGGCATCAGGTTTGTCACAAGACGTGGAAACAGACGATAATGTATTCCGCCAGACTACAGCCCGTCTGCCCTGGCTGCTCATCGGCATGATAGGCGGAATAGGAAACTCCATGATTCTGGGCAACTTTGACAGCACTTTTGCCGCACATCCCGAAATGGCCCTCTACATCCCCCTTATCGGCGGAACAGGGGGGAATGTGGGAACACAGTCCTCGGCACTTATCGTACAAGGACTGGCAAACAGCTCGCTGGATGCCCAAAACACCTGGAAACAAATAGTAAAGGAATCTGTAGTGGCCGTAATCAATGCTACTATTATTTCTATGCTGGTATATATCTATAATTTCATCCGTTTCGGGGCAAGTGCCACCGTGACTTATTCGGTTTCATTCAGCCTGTTTGCAGTAGTCATGTTCGCTTCCATCTTTGGGACCCTGGTTCCTATGACACTGGAAAAACTAAAAATAGATCCGGCCATCGCTACAGGTCCGTTCATATCCATCACCAATGACATTATAGGTATGATGCTTTATATGGGCATCACCGTATTACTATCCTGACACATTTCACTACAGATTACATAGATTGAAATTCAGAGAAAAACAGATTCACACAGAAACCGGCAAAGAATCACAATAAAAGAGAATCTGTATGAATCTATGTAATCTGCAGTGCATTTATCCCCCTTGATTCTCCTATTTTCTCCACTTTTAAGGATTTTCCTAAAAAAATCGGGAAAAACAGTATGAAGTTCTAATTTATTTCTTTTAATTTGTAAATTGTTGTTATAACAAAAACGCTTACTTTAAAAATCTATACGATGGACTCGAATGAAACTATCCGCCCTTTAACCGAAGTTCCAGTGGAACAGACATCTGAAACTTTGGTATCATCTTCCGCTACTGCAGAAGAAAATAACGCTACGTATGTACCTAAACAAACGAAAGAAGAGGTCATCGAACGTTTAAAAGAAATCAACGAAGACGCCTGCAATGCAGACAAACAAGAGTTGGATTTATTGAAACAGAACTTCTACAAGCTGCACAAGGCTGAGCAAGAAGCCGCCCGTAAGGCATTTATTGATGGCGGAGGTGCTCCTGAGGCATTTATTCCCCAACCGGACGATGCTGAAAGCCGTTTCAAAGATATCATGAGCTCTATCAAAGAGAAAAGAAGCGCCATACAAGCAGAACAAGATAAAGAAAAAGAAGATAACCTGGTGAAAAAGCTCGCCATTATCGACCGCTTGAAAGAACTTGCCGAATCTCCCGAAGATGCCAACAAAGCATACAATGAATTCAAGAAACTGCAACAGGAATGGAACGATATAAAACAGGTGCCGGCTGCCAAGGTAAATGAACTATGGAAAAATTATCAGCACTATGCAGAAAAGTTCTATGACTTGATAAAGCTGAACAATGAATTCCGTGAGTATGATTTTAAAAAGAATCTTGAAATAAAAACTCATCTCTGTGAAGCCGCAGAGAAATTGGCTGATGAAGAAGATGTGATTTCCGCTTTCCACCAATTACAAAAGTTACATCAGGAATTCCGGAATACGGGTCCTGTTGCAAAAGAATTGCGCGAAGATATATGGACCCGGTTCAAAACTGCCTCTACAGCCGTAAACCGTCGTCACCAGCAACATTTCGAAGCCTTAAAAGAAAAAGAGCAACGTAATTTGGATGAAAAGACCGTAATCTGTGAAATTGTGGAAGCGATGGAATACGATACGTTCACTACTTTCCAAGACTGGGAAAACAAAACTCAGGAAATCATTGCTTTGCAAGCTAAATGGAAAACAATTGGTTACGCACCTCAAAAAATGAACGTGAAGATATTCGAACGTTTCCGTGCCGCTTGTGATGAGTTTTTCAAACGCAAAGCCGAGTTCTTCAAATCCATCAAGGAAAGTATGGCAGGCAATCTGGAAAAGAAGAAAGCATTATGTGAAAAAGCAGAAGCACTAAAAGAAAGCACAGACTGGAAAGCAACTGCTGATATTCTAAGCAAATTACAAAAGGAATGGAAAACAATCGGTCCTGTACCTAAAAGTATTCGGATGCCGTATGGAAACGATTCATTGCCGCATGTGATTATTTCTTCGAGCAAAAGAACAAGGCGACTTCTTCACAACGCTCGGTTGAACAGGAAAACATGGTTCAGAAAAAGGCGATCATTGAAAAATTAAATGCAATTGACGCACAGGAAACACCGGAAGAGGATGCGGGAAACGCCATTCGAGAATTAATGAAAGAATGGAACGGCATCGGTCATGTACCGTTTAAAGAAAAAGATAAACTGTACAAGCAAGGTAGTAGTTTGGTTATATGAACTGTGTCATCGACAAGTTGTTTGACAAGCTGAATCTTTCCGCATCACAGAAAAAATTAAGCAATTTTAAATCAACCATCAGCAAGGAAGGCAACCTTTATCGTGAACGCGAAAAACTGGTTCGTGCTTACGAAAACATGAAGAATGAAATTCAAACATACGAGAACAACTTGGGCTTCTTGACCAGTTCTTCCAAAAAAGGTAGCAGTTTGGTTACGGAAATGAATCGTAAAGTGGAAAAACTCAAAGCAGACCTAGAATTGATCTTGAAAAAAATTGAGGTGATCGACCAATCAATGAAAAACGAATAAAAACAGTTATATGAAAAAAGAGTCTAACGCAAATGCGTTAGACTCTTTCATATAACACTACTAATTCTTAAGATAACCAACACAAAATAAAAAAAGATCTTCTAAAATTATAATTTTAGAAGATCTTTGTCTTTGACAAGTGATTTGTCTGTTGGGATACCAGGATTCGAACCTGGAAAAACAGGACCAGAATCTGTTGTGTTACCATTACACCATATCCCAATTTTCCTATCAAAACACCCGTTTTGATTTTGACGCTGCAAAGATACGGCTTTTTATTTAATCCACAAATTTTTGAAGCTTTTTTTTCTAATCAAGATTCTTTTTTTCTCCATTTGCCTTCTTTTCCGGCCTTCCTTATCCTTCTTGACCGTGTATCATCATTCTAGACTTAACATAACAATAAAAAGATTCTCTAACTAAAAAAAACAAAAACCGAATATATTTAATGCACATTTTTTCGCTAGAATGAGAAAACCAAGTATCTTTGTGCATTGTTGTAAATACATATATTAGAATAATCAGTTGTTAATAACATTATAATGAACGAAGCAGAGACTTTAGTAAAAAAAATAACAGAAGGCATTCAAGAAAAGAAAGGTAAAAACATTGTAATAGCGGACCTCACCGCCATTAATGATACCATTTGCAGCTATTTCGTAATCTGTCAAGGTAATTCCCCAAGTCAAGTTACAGCTATCGTTGACTCAGTCAAGGAATATGTACATAAAGAAATAAATGACAAACCTACGGGAATAGACGGACTGAGAAACGCAGAATGGGTTGCAATGGACTACAGTGATGTACTGGTACATGTCTTTTTGCCGGAAACAAGAAATTTTTATAATCTGGAACATTTATGGGCAGATGCCAAACTAACCCAAATTCCTGATCTAGACTAATCCAATACAGAATCAAAATGAGTGAAAATACCAATAATAAACCAAAGATAAACATGCCACGCTTCAATTTGAGTTGGCTGTATGTTATCATTGCCATGAGTTTTGCCATCCTCTACTTTTCCAATCAAGAAGGAGGAATTGACAAACAAATAACATATACCGAGTTTAAAGATATGATAAACAAGGGATATGCCAATAAAATAATTGCATACGATGACAATACGGTAGAAATGTACATTAAACCGGAATTTGTTAAAGATGTATTTAAAAATGACTATAAAAAAGTAGGTCGTAATCCAGCCTTGAACGTAGAAATAGGTTCCATGGAGTCATTGGATAAATTCATGGAAAAGGCACAGGAAGAAGGTCATTTTACCGGATCTATCAGTTATGAAAAGAAACGCGACTACTTCGGTGCATTATTTTGGAATATCGCTCCGTTTTTACTGTTGATCGGTATCTGGATGTTTGCCATGCGCCGCATGAGCGGCGGAGCAGGGGCCGGAGGCGCCAATCCGTTCAACGTAGGTAAAAGCAAAGCTCAGGTATACGAAAAAGGAGACAAAACTAACCGGATTACTTTTAAAGATGTAGCCGGACAAGCGGAAGCTAAACAAGAAGTGGAGGAAATTGTAGAGTTTCTGAGACAACCTCAGAAATACACGGAGCTGGGAGGTAAGATACCTAAAGGCGCTTTACTGGTAGGCCCTCCGGGAACCGGTAAGACTTTGCTGGCAAAAGCTGTTGCCGGTGAGGCGGATGTACCTTTCTTCGCTTTCAGGTTCCGACTTTGTGGAAATGTTTGTCGGAGTAGGTGCATCCCGTGTACGTGACTTGTTCCGCCAGGCGAAAGAGAAAGCTCCTTGCATTATTTTCATTGATGAAATTGACGCAGTAGGACGTGCCCGTGGCAAAAATCCAAGCATGGGTGGAAATGATGAACGCGAAAATACATTAAACCAATTATTGACAGAAATGGACGGTTTTGGTTCAAATAGCGGTGTGATCATTTTGGCCGCTACCAACCGCGCGGATATATTGGATAAGGCATTATTGCGTGCCGGTCGTTTTGACCGCCAGATTCATGTTGACTTACCCGACTTAAACGAACGTAAAGAAGTATTCGGAGTACATTTGAAGCCTTTAAAACTGGACGAAAGTGTTGATCTGGATTTGCTCGCCCGTCAAACTCCGGGATTCAGTGGGGCAGATATTGCCAATGTATGTAATGAAGCAGCACTGATCGCCGCCCGCCATGGTAAGAATGCGGTTGGGAAACAAGATTTTCTAGATGCTGTAGACCGTATTATCGGTGGTTTGGAAAAGAAAACCAAAATCATGACTGCCGAAGAAAAGCGTACTATTGCCTTACACGAAGCCGGTCACGCTACGCTGTCTTGGTTTTTGGAACATGCCAATCCTTTGATTAAGGTAACCATTGTTCCCCGTGGACGTGCATTGGGAGCCGCATGGTATTTGCCCGAAGAACGGCAGATCACAACCAAAGAGCAGATGCTGGATGAAATGTGTGCCACTTTAGGGGGACGTGCAGCCGAAGAACTGTTCACCGGACATATTTCAACCGGTGCCATGAACGATTTGGAACGTGTGACAAAACAATCATATGGAATGATTGCTTATGCCGGAATGAGTGAAAAGTTACCCAACTTATGTTATTACAGCAACGATGAATACTCTTTCAGCAAGCCTTACAGTGAACGTACAGCCGAACTGATTGACGAAGAAGTGAAAAGAATGATCAACGAACAATATGATCGGGCAAAAGCAATATTATCCGAACATAAAGATGGTCACAACGAGCTGGCCCGTCTGTTGGTTGAAAAAGAAGTAATTTTCGCCGAAGATGTGGAACGCATTTTTGGCAAACGCCCCTGGACTTCACGTTCAGAAGAAATTATGGCTTTAGAAGCTACAGCAAAACCAGTAGAAGTAACCGAAGATTTTGAAGAGAAGAATTCTTCAGATTCTGAGGAAAAGGAAAAAGAAAAAAAAGAAGCATAACATCGTAGAAAGATCTGTCAACTATATAAGCATTGTCATTCTGAATGATACAAAGAGTCCGTAATAATCCAGATATATCCGGATTCTTCATAGTCACTCAGAATGATAAAAAAACAGATCTTCTACTTTGATTTTTGAATCACTTAAGACTAACGACCGTGAAAAGCAATTTCTTACAACGTGCCATAACCGGAATTATTTTTGTTGCAGTACTGATAGGCTGCATCGTGGGAGGGGCTGTCTCATTCGGCATCCTATTTGCCATTATCAGCGCATTGGCAATCAATGAATTCTGTAATTTGGTCAATCATGTAGAAGGAATACAAGTAAATAAACGTATATGTATTCTCAGCGGAATTTTTCTTTTCCTGTGCTTTTTCTATTTTGGAATAGATCCTTCACAAACAGGTATATTTATTCCTTATTTAGCTTTATTTATTTATCTGATGGTCAGCGAACTTTATTTGAAAAAAGAAAACCCGCTGAATAATTGGGCTTATGCCATGTTAAGCCAGATGTATATTGCCTTGCCATTCGCTTTGCTGAATGTATTGGCTTTCCATTCGGACGAAACAGCCAGCCTTTCACAATACAACGCTATTCTCCCACTATCTATTTTTATATTCAACTGGGTGAATGATACAGGTGCTTACTGTACAGGCATGCTATTTGGCAAACATAAACTATTTGAACGCATCTCTCCTAAGAAGTCATGGGAAGGCTCTATTGGCGGCGGCATTTTCTGTATCATAGCTTCTTTCCTGCTATCTCACTTCTTCCCTTTCATGTCTACCGGAGTATGGATCGGACTAGCATTGACAGTGGTAGTATTCGGAACCTGGGGAGATTTAACGGAATCTTTATTAAAACGCCGTCTAGGCATCAAAGATTCGGGCAATATTTTACCGGGACACGGTGGAATGCTCGACCGTTTTGACAGCGCGATTCTCGCAATCCCGGCAGCAGTAGTCTATCTGTATGTAGTTTCTTTATTTTAACTCCGCCAAATCCAAAGGATTAAAGCCCGGTACATCCTCGCCAGTGAGCGGATAAGAGAAAATATATGTTTTTTCTTCCCCGTCCACAGGATTAACCAATACCTTTATTCCTTTCAATTCACTGTTTTCCGGTGAATAATCATCTAATTTAAAAGAAACCATACCAGGTACCAATCTGCCCTGACTTCCGTTGTTATTATAGCGGAGTTCCAAATGCGCATATCCGTCCTTTGTCCAAGGAATCATCTCATTCACAACCAGATTAAGAATAGGTTTCTGCGGACTGGGAAAATTCAACATAAAACGTACATTCAGATAGTCATCAGAAGGCCACATATCCTTGATCTGTACTTTCATATTTCCAATACTGTCCATATTATCGGGGGTCAATCCGATAATTTTCTGAACAGGTACTAAGGTATAGTCATTCAAACGGATATTATAAGCAAATCCACTTTCACCGGCTTCCAAAAAAGAATAATTTCCAAAAATCCGTTCTCCTGCCTTCAAATCCCGGTAAGGAACAATATGCTGCACCACCCACAACTTCTCTCCGTTGTCCAACACCAAATAAGGAGCATCATACTGAGGTTGTTTTTCTACGGTAGCCATAGCTATAGTCACCGTACTGTCCGGATCACTTTCATCATTACCACAAGATGAAAAGGCGAATACTCCGCTCAAAAGAAGCATCGCCCCTAACATAGATTGAAAAAAATATTTCATATACTTCCAAGGTTTAAGTTGTTTACCCGAAAGAACAAAAAGAGATCGTGAAAAGTTTATTTCTTCAACAAAGCTACCATTTCACGGGCTGCTGTCCCCGAAGCTCCTGCCGGACCTAAAATCTGAATAATACGATCATACTCTTCCAACACCTTATTTCTGTATACCTTATTATATAAAAGAGATTCTAACTCTGAACGCACGTTATCCACCGTCATCGTATCCGCCACCAGTTCACGAACCACTTCCTTGTCGGCTACCAGATTAACCAACGAAATATATTTCACTTTTAGAATATGCCGGCGAAGAAAAGCGATAAATTTCCCTACCGGAGTATAGTAACACACCACTTGAGGAACACGGAAAAGAGCTGTTTCCAAAGTTGCAGTACCCGAAGTCACCAATGCCGCCTGCGCGTGCTGCAACAACCTGTAGGTCTGTCCGAATATGATTTTAACCGGTACATTCGGATTTATATAATCCGAATAATAGGCAGGGTCCATCCCCGGAGCCCCTGCCAGCACCAATTGATAATCTTTGGTAAACGGAGCAGCAGCCTCCAGCATCATCGGCAGGTTGTCTTTGATTTCCTGTTTCCGGCTGCCCGCCAACAATGCGATAACGGGCTTTTCGGACAAGCCATTATCCGCCACAAATTCCGGAAATCCATCCGGATGTTCCTTACAATAAGCATCCACTGCATCTACACAAGGATTACCCACATAATGAACAGGGTACTGATGTCCGGCAAAAAACTCAACCTCAAAAGGCAGGATGGAAAACAGTTCGTCCACATCCCGCTTGATATTTTTAATCCTATACTCTTTCCAAGCCCATATTTTAGGAGAAATATAATAGTAGACAGGTATTTTCGTCTGCTTCTTTATAAACTCGGCTATTTTCAGGTTAAAGCCGGGATAATCCACCAGAATCACTACATCAGGAGTCCAACGAACAATGTCCTGCTTACATTCTTTCATATTCCGAAAGATAGTACGCAAATGCAACAACACCGGGATAAAACCCATATAAGCCAGTTCTTTGTAATGTTTCACCCGCGTTCCACCAACAGCCGTCATCAAGTCCCCGCCAAAGAAACGGAATTCTGCTTCCGGATCTTCCTGTATCAAGGCACGCATCAAATTAGATGCGTGCAAATCGCCTGATGCCTCGCCTACTATCAAATAGTATTTCATACTTCCAGATTCCAGTTTTTCAACTCATTCATCATCCCATAAGCAGTCACATCAATTTGGGTCGGAGTTACCGCCACATACCCATGTCCTAATGCCCAGTGATCCGAATCTTCCGCTTCCGGTTCATAGTTATCAAACTCTCCGGTCAGCCAGAAATACTCTCCCCCCCGAGGATGCAGACTACGCTTCCATTCATTAATCCAAGCCCCATTCGTCTGACGGCAGATGCGTACCCCTTTCAAGGAAGCTGTATCCGGAAAGTTCACATTCAAGCAAATCCCCAAAGGCAAGCCATGCTCCAGGACCTGCTCAGTAATACGGCGTATATAAGGCAGCGATGAAGAGAAATCAGCATCCGCAAAATGATTACATAATGAATATCCGATAGAAGAGATCCCCTTCAGACACCCTTCAATCACTACCCCCATCGTACCGGAATAATGCACATTCACTGAAGAATTATCACCGTGGTTTATTCCACCTATCACCACATCGGGACGACGGGGAACCACCGTATGCAATGCCAGTTTCACACAATCTACCGGTGTGCCCGTACATTTATACACAGTCAAATCCTCCTCTTCACGTACCTTGTAATACTTCACAGGATGCTCGGAAGTGATCGCCCCCGAAGCTCCCGAACGAGGACCGTCCGGTGCCATTACGATTATCTCACCCATTCCACGCAACCCGCGTATCAATTCATTCAATCCCTTAGCTTCCACGCCGTCATCATTTGACAGCAATATCAACGGTTTTTCTTTCTTCATATTTTTCCACTCTTTTTCTCGGAGCGTAAAGATACAACTCTTTGCCGGAACTACCCCTCACCGGAAAAGAAAATTATCTTAATGTTCTACAACCCAGTGCTAAAAATAGAATAGAATTGAATGAAAATTTCTATCTTTGCCGCCGTTGAGTTATTAACAAAACCAATGAGTTATCAACAGTTTTGCTAATGTCTGCCGTTTTTTATAGGTGCAATCACCTATTATTTGTTACTTCGCAGCGAGAAAAACTGATTAATATGGGAAAAATTATTGCTTTAGCCAATCAAAAAGGTGGCGTAGGTAAAACTACCACAACGATTAACCTCGCAGCTTCTCTGGCAACACTGGAGAAAAAGGTGCTGGTTATTGATGCAGACCCTCAGGCCAACGCATCATCAGGATTGGGTGTGAACATCAAAGAGGTAGAATGCTCTATCTATGAATGTATTATCAACGAAGCCGATATACGGGAAGCAATTTATACCACCGACATTGACGGACTCGACATTGTTTCTTCACACATCGACCTGGTTGGCGCAGAAATAGAAATGCTGAACCTGGAAGACCGCGAGAAGATCATGAAAAAAGTATTAGCCCCCATGCGGGACGAATATGACTATATCCTGATAGACTGCTCCCCGTCGTTAGGCTTGATAACAATCAATGCGCTGACAGCAGCCGATTCAGTGATTATCCCTGTTCAATGCGAATATTTTGCATTAGAGGGCATCAGCAAATTGCTGAATACCATTAAGATTATTAAATCGAAACTGAATCCTTCACTGGAAATAGAAGGCTTCCTGCTGACAATGTTCGATTCACGTCTGCGTCTGGCCAACCAGATTTATGATGAAGTGAAACGCCATTTTCAAGAATTGGTATTCAAGACAATTATACAGCGTAACGTCAAACTGAGCGAAGCTCCCAGCCACGGCATTCCTGCAATATTGTATGATGCCGACTCTACCGGAGCCAAGAATCATTTGGCATTGGCACAAGAAATTATAACACGTAACAGTAAGTAAACAATGGCAGTACAGAAGAAATTTGCTTTAGGACGCGGGCTTGACGCACTGATCTCGACTGAAGAAGTAAAGACAGCCGGCTCATCTTCTATCAACGAGATAGAACTGAGCAAAATATCCGTCAACCCTAACCAGCCGCGTCGTGAATTTGATCCGGTGGCGTTACAGGAGTTGGCCGACTCTATTGCCGAAATTGGTATCATCCAACCCATTACGTTGCGTCAACTGAGTGAAGACTCTTACCAGATCATAGCCGGAGAACGTCGTTACCGTGCCTCCATACAGGCAGGACTTAAATCTATTCCGGCATACATCCGTACTGCCGACGATGAGAATGTAATGGAAATGGCGTTGATTGAAAATATTCAGCGTGAAGATTTGAATTCATTGGAGATTGCACTGGCTTATCAACATTTATTGGAACAATATGCATTGACACAGGAACGGCTGAGCGAACGTGTAGGGAAAAAACGTACCACTATCGCCAATTATCTGCGCCTGCTGAAACTTCCGGCCCAGATTCAAGTAGCATTGAAAAACCGCGAAATAGACATGGGACACGCCCGTGCCTTATTGTCCTTAGATGATCCTAAGACCCAAATACGTATCTTTAATGAAATACAGTCACAAGGCTATTCTGTCCGTAAAGTGGAAGAAATTGTCAAGGCACTGAGCAGTGGCGAGACAGTGGACAGCGGTGGGAAGAAGATCAAACCGAAAGGCTCCAAACTATCCGAGGAATACACTTTGCTGCAAAGCCACCTCTGCGGATTCTTCGGTTCGAAAGTACAGCTATCATGTACAGCCAAAGGAAAAGGCAAGATCAGTATTCCGTTCAACAACGAAGAGGACTTGGAACGAATCATGGAAATACTGGATTCACTGAAAAAGAAAGAATAAAGCGTTATTACTACATTGAAAAGAAGAACATCCACATATAAACTGTTTACATTCCTGCTTTTATGCCTTATGATGGCTGGAAGCATGAATGTTCACGCCCAAAAGGCACGCAACCGCCGTATGGGTATAAAGACAGATTCTATTATACAAGTCAAAGATTCACTTGTCATTGACAGCCTGAAACTGCTGGAAGAACGGCAAAAGATAGAAAATATGGAAGCACCTGTTGATACTGCCGCTTTAGTCCGTAAAAATGATTCCATACAGAAAGCAATGGCTGCCGAAACAAAACCCCGGTTTATCCCGAACTCCAACCGTGCCATCTGGCTGGCGTTGGTAATTCCCGGCGGAGGACAGATATACAACCGTAAATATTGGAAACTGCCGATAGTATATGGTGGTTTGTGGGATGTGCATATGCGCTGACCTGGAACAACAGAATGTACAAGGACTATTCTCAAGCCTATCTGGATATTATGGACGATGACCCTGATACCAAAAGCTACGAAGACTTCCTGCCTCATGGCATGAGCGCGGAAGGTATGGAGGACACCTTTAAAAAACGAAAAGATTTCTATCGCCGAAATCGGGATTTAAGCATATTCTGTTTTATCGGTGTATATATACTGTCTGTCATAGACGCATACGTGGATGCCGAACTATCTGATTTTGACATATCCAAAGACTTAGGTCTTCAAATACAACCTGTTATTTTTAATGACGGCCGGAGCAGGATACCTAATACAATAGGCCTGCAATGCAGCTTCAAATTTTAATCGCATGAAAAACTTTTTAATTGGTTTATTTACATTTATAGGAACAACGGGAATAAGCGCACAAACCCAAAGTATTACCGTTCACTCGCAAACTACAGGAAAAGAAGAAATTATTGATGTTCCTGAAAGTATGCAGTCAGAAATGGACAGTCTTTACTGGGACTGGCAATCTAAGAATCACATCACATTGGGAGAGAACTGCACAATGGCCTCTACCAACCCTGTTGTAAGTGATTCCATCTATATGGATCGTCTGTCACGTATTCCCTCTATCATAGAAATGCCTTACAATGAGGCAGTACGCAAATTCATTGATATGTATGCCGTCCGTCTGCGCAATAAAGTATCCTTTATGCTTGCGGCAACCAATTTTTATATGCCTATCTTTGAAGAAGCACTTGATTTATACGACCTTCCTCAAGAACTGAAATATCTGCCGATTATAGAGTCCGCCTTAAATCCTGTCGCTGTTTCCCGCCAGGGAGCTACCGGCTTGTGGCAGTTTATGCTGGGTACAGGAAAAATATACGGGCTGAAGAACAATAGTCTGATAGACGAAAGACGGGACCCGGTCAAATCAACTTGGGCGGCAGCACGTTACCTGAAAGACCTGTACGACATCTATCAAGACTGGAATCTGGTATTGGCAGCTTACAACTGCGGGCCGGGCACTATCAACAAAGCCATACGCCGTGCCGGAGGAGCCACGGATTATTGGACAATCTACAACTATCTGCCCAAAGAAACCCGTGGGTACGTTCCTGCTTTCATAGCGGCAAACTACATCATGACCTATTATTGCGAACATGGCATCTGTCCCATGGAAACACAGCTTCCCAACGCTACAGACACCATTCACATTAACAAAGACCTCCACTTACAACAAGTGGCAGAAGTATGCAACATCAACCTAGACCAGCTTCGCAGCCTGAACCCCCAATACAAAAAGGATATTATTCCCGGTAACAGCGAGTTGTGCGCACTTCGTCTGCCCAATAACTTTGTCAGTACTTTCATTGACCGCCAAGACAGCGTGTTCGCTTATAAGCCCAATGAATATCTGACCAAAAGAAAAACGGTAGCCATCAAGGAAACAACCAGTAGCAGAAACCGCTCATCCAAGGGAACTCTTTATCATAAAATCAAACAAGGAGACACATTGGGAGGAATTGCTGCCAAATACCACGTATCCATCAGCCAATTACGTAATCTAAACGGTATAAAGGGCAATAATATCAGAGCCGGAAGAAGTTTGCGGATCAGATGATTGATAAAAAATACAGATTTAACACTATACATTTTCTGAAAATACTTGCTTGAATATGTTTTTTGTATATTTTTGCAGTATAGATTATAGGAGGCAAAGATATGACGGATGAAAAGCAGACTCAGGAACAGGCGGATGAGGAAATGATAAACCAAGGGTTTCAGGAACTTTTGGACAGTTATCTAGCGACCAAGCACCGCAAAAAAGTAGAAATCATCACAAAGGCATTCAATTTTGCCAAACAAGCACATAAAGGAGTAAAACGACGCTCGGGTGAACCATACATCATGCATCCCATAGCCGTTGCTAAAATTGTATGTACCGAAATAGGACTGGGATCAACTTCCATTTGTTCGGCTTTACTGCATGATGTGGTTGAAGATACAGACTACACTGTGGAAGACATTGAAAATCTGTTTGGTCCTAAAATCGCACAGATTGTAGATGGCCTGACTAAAATATCCGGCGGCATATTCGGAGACCGGGCTTCCGCACAAGCCGAGAATTTCAAGAAATTGCTACTGACCATGAGTGATGACATCCGGGTTATCCTCATCAAAATAGCCGACCGTCTGCATAATATGCGTACACTTGGCTCCATGCTTCCCAACAAGCAATACAAAATTGCCGGAGAAACCTTATACATCTATGCGCCACTGGCTAACCGCTTGGGGTTAAACAAAATAAAGACAGAACTGGAAGATCTCAGTTTCAAATATGAGCATCCGGAAGAATATGCACAGATAGAATCCAAGCTACAAGAAACACAAGCGGAACGCGAAGAAGTATTCCGTGAATTTACAGCACCTATCCGCGCACAACTGGACAAAATGGGTATCAGCTATCAATTGATAGCACGAGTCAAATCCCCTTATTCCATCTGGAACAAGATGCAGACCAAGCATATCACATTTGAAGAAATATATGATATCCTGGCTGTCCGTATCATCTTCTGTCCCAAAAATCCGGAAGAAGAACTCAACGAGTGCTTTAACATATACGTATCCATATCCAAGATTTATAAACCGCACCCAGACCGCTTGCGCGACTGGGTAAGCCATCCTAAAGCCAACGGCTATCAGGCACTTCACGTAACTCTGATGAGCAACAAAGGCCAATGGATAGAAGTGCAGATACGCAGCGAGCGGATGAATGATGTAGCCGAACAAGGCTTTGCCGCACACTGGAAATATAAAGAAGGCGGAGGCAGTGAGGACGAGGGCGAACTGGAAAAATGGCTGCGTACCATCAAGGAAATTCTGGATGATCCGCAACCGGATGCCATGGACTTTCTGGATACCATCAAACTGAACCTGTTCGCTTCTGAAATATTTGTCTTCACTCCGAAAGGTGAAATCAAAACGATGCCGCAAAACTGTACGGCACTGGATTTTGCATTCTCCATCCATACATTCTTGGGCAGCCATTGCATCGGAGCTAAAGTCAACCACAAGCTGGTGCCCTTGAGCCACAAACTGCAAAGCGGCGACCAGGTGGAGATTCTTACTTCCAAATCACAACATGTACAGCCTTCGTGGATAAACTTTGCCACCACTGCAAAAGCCAAGGCTAAGATACAGGCCATACTGAAACGCGAACAGCGAGGTATGCAGCAGGCCGGTGAGGAAATGTTACGGGAATTCTTCTCCAGGGAGGGAGTAGAGTACACTCCCGAAAACATACGAAAGATCTGTAATCTGCATACCCTCAAGACACAGGAAGAATTGTTTGCAGCCATCGGATTCAAAACAATCATTCTAGGAGAAAACGATAAAAACGAACTGAAAGACAAACCGGTTTCCAGTAACTGGAAAAAGTATATCTCTTTCGCTTTCGGAGGCAGCAAGACAAACAAGGAGAAACCGACAGAAGAGAAGGTTCCCCTACCAAAGATAGACAGCAAGAAAATATTGAAACTGACTCCCGAAGCTATCCAAAAGAACTATGTGATAGCAGAATGCTGCAAACCTATTCCGGGAGATGACGTTTTGGGATATATAGGCGACAATAATCGTATCATCATCCACAAACGCCAATGTCCGTTGGCTACCAAACTGAAAAGCAGTTATGGCAACCGCTTGTTGGCTGTCCAATGGGAAACAGGAAAGTCCTTGTACTTCCCTGTAAATATCTACATAAAAGGTATTGACCACATCGGTCTGTTAAACAAGGTAACAGAAATCATTTCACAACAATTGAATGTAAATATCCACAAGTTGAATATTGAAAGTAACGATGGTATCTTTGAAGGAAGAATACAGCTATTTGTGCACGATGTGGATGATGTAAAATCCATCACTACCAACCTAAGGAAAATAGATGAGATAAAAACCGTCACCCGTATCGAAAAGTTCGAAGACGAGCCGAATTAACCAATACCAGTTTCACCGCAGATTACACTGATTTGTCCATAACGATTATCTGCAACTCGTTTTTAATCCGTGCAATCTGTGGTGAATATTCTTAAGTCAGGTAATCCAGTTCTTTACGCATACTGACCAATTCCTCACGTATCAGTTTCAATCTGTCCAAAATCTCCGTAGTACGGATAGTGGTTTCCCTGTTCATCTTCAGTTTCTGCTTAGCCCCCTGTAAAGTCATCCCTTTCTCTTTCACCAGATGATAGACCAGCCGGATATTCTCAATATCCTCTTTACGATACTGACGGACATTCCCTCCCGCCTTCTTGGGCGAAATAATAGGAAATTCCTTTTCCCAATAACGCAACAAGGATTCATTTACATCAAACATCTTCGCCACTTCCCCAATGGAATAGTAAAGTTTCAATTCTTTATTCGGATTATAGGCCATGGTAAATTAAAATTAAGAATTAAAAATTCACGGCTAGTCAAATACCTTACCGTGATTGGCTGCAATCTGTATCATCTTGTCATAATCTTCCGCACTCAAATCCATGAAATAATAATTCACAGGATTCTGCACTTTTCCTTTCACGTGCACTTCATAGTGCAAGTGCGGCCCGGTACTCTTGCCCGTATTTCCTACCTCCCCTATCACTTCCCCACGTACCACCTTTTGCCCCGGGCGAACCTTATACTTGCTTAAATGTGCATACCAAGTCACGTACCCGAAACCATGATCCACCTGGATCAGATTTCCATAACCGGTTTCCCATCCCGCCTTTACCACCGTTCCGTCTCCCGTAGCATAAACAGGAGTACCTATATTGGCAGAGAAATCCATTCCCGCATGAAACTTGGCTGTTTTATAAATAGGATCTATACGTACACCGTAACCTGAAGCCGTCTTCTTCAAATTCTTATTGGATACCGGCATTATGGCCGGAATACATTTCAGCATCTCGTCATGATTCTTGCACAAATCCACCACCTCGTCAAAAGACTTGGACTGGATATAAAGCTGCCGGTTCAACATATCCAGCTTCTGAGTGGTATTGATAACCAGATCGGCATTCGCCATATCCCGCAACTGTTCATAGCGGTTTGTCCCCCCATAACCGGCCTTACGGACTGCATCCGATACAGGATCGGCCTGCAACACCACCCGATACAAATTATCATCACGCTGTTGGATATCCTGCATCACCCCCATAGCCTCATCCAGACGATGGGACAACACATTATACTGGGCCAGCAAACGGGTATTCTCTATACGGAGCTCCTTCTCGGACGGAGAACCAAAGATCAATAATAAGATAATGAAACTGCCTGCCCCCAAGCCCATTCCCACAAACAAACGGCGCAAGATGCTTAAGGCACGCTGCCTCACTGTGGGGTAAATGCGGTCATAAGTTCGGGTCTTAGGATTATAAATATAGTAGACTTTACGCATCTAATTCTGCTTTTTGAAGTTTTTAATGCACAACACATCAATATTTTGCACAATTCTTGACGACAAAAATAATAAAACCAATTATCTTTGCAAATCCTTTTTGAGAATATTAACTAGAAGACAATATATTATAAGCGACATGATGACAGCTAAAGAAATTAGAGATTCTTTCAAAAGCTTTTTCGAGTCGAAAGGACACCAGATTGTTCCATCGGCTCCGATGGTCATCAAAGACGACCCGACATTGATGTTCACCAATGCAGGTATGAACCAGTTCAAAGACATTATTCTGGGCAACCACCCGGCCAAATACAAAAGAGTCGCGGACTCACAAAAATGTTTGCGTGTAAGCGGCAAGCACAATGACCTGGAAGAAGTAGGCCATGATACCTACCACCATACCATGTTCGAAATGCTGGGCAACTGGTCTTTCGGAGATTACTTCAAGAAAGAAGCTATCGGCTGGGCATGGGAATATCTGGTAAATGTACTGAAGATAGATCCGAAAGATCTGTATGCCACCGTATTCGAAGGAAGTCCCGAAGAAGGACTGGAACGGGACAACGAAGCCGCCTCTTACTGGGAACAGTTCCTGCCGAAAGACCATATCCTCAATGGCAACAAACATGACAACTTCTGGGAAATGGGTGATACAGGTCCCTGCGGCCCGTGTTCCGAAATCCATATCGACTCACGTTCGGAAGAAGAAAAAGCTCAAATCCCCGGCAACCAACTGGTAAATAAGGATCATCCGCAAGTAATCGAGATCTGGAATCTTGTATTCATGCAGTTCAACCGCAAAGCAGACGGTTCACTGGAAGGTCTTCCTGCCAAAGTGATCGATACCGGTATGGGATTCGAACGTTTGGTGCGCACACTGCAAGGCAAGACATCCAACTATGACACTGATGTGTTCCAACCGATACTGAAAGCCATTGCCGAAATGGCAGGAACCACCTATGGTCAAGACAACCAGAAAGATATCGCCATGCGCGTTATAGCCGACCATATCCGTACCATCGCATTCTCAATCACCGACGGCCAATTGCCCAGCAACGCAAAAGCCGGCTATGTAATCCGCCGTATCCTCCGCCGTGCCGTCCGTTACGGATATACTTTCCTGGGACAGAAACAAGCATTCATGTACAAGCTGCTGCCTGTATTGATTGAGAATATGGGCGAGGCCTATCCGGAGTTGAACGCACAGAAAACACTGATCGAGAAAGTGATCAAAGAAGAAGAAGAATCTTTCCTGCGCACACTGGAAACAGGTATCCGTCTGTTGGACAAGACTATGAACGATGCCAAAGCTGCCGGGAAAAAAGAGATCAGCGGTGTGGATGCCTTTACATTATATGACACTTTCGGTTTCCCCCTCGACCTGACAGAACTGATTCTCCGAGAAAACGGCATGACTGTAAACGAAGAAGAGTTCAACGCCGAAATGCAGAAACAAAAAGAACGCGCCCGTAACGCGGCAGCCGTTGAAACCGGCGACTGGATCACCATAAAGGAAGGTGACACCCACTTTGTAGGTTATGACTTTACCGAATATGAAACCAGCATCCTGCGCTATCGCCAGATCAAGCAGAAAAACCAGACACTGTATCAAATTGTACTGAGCGATACTCCTTTCTATGCCGAAAGTGGTGGTCAGGTAGGTGATACAGGGGTGATCGTAAGCGAATTCGAAACCATTGAAATCATTGACACCAAGAAGGAAAACAACCTTCCTATCCATATCACCAAAAAACTGCCCGAACACCTTGACGTTCCGATGATGGCTTGTGTAGATACAGAAAAACGTGCCGCCTGTGCCGCCAACCACTCTTGTACTCACTTGCTGGACGAAGCGTTGCGCCAGGTATTAGGAACTCACGTAGAACAAAAAGGTTCTTTGGTAACCCCTGAGTCATTACGTTTCGACTTCTCTCACTTCCAGAAAGTGACTGACGAGCAACTTCGTGAAGTGGAACATTTGGTAAATGCCAAAATCCGTGAGAACATCCCTTTGACGGAATACCGCAATCTTCCTATCGAAAAGGCAAAAGAACTGGGTGCTATTGCTTTGTTCGGTGAAAATACGGTGATGAGGTACGTGTTGTCCAATTCGGAAACTCTATTGAATTCTGTGGAGGTACCCACGTTCCGGCTACAGGCAAGATCGGTATGGTCCGTATTATCAGCGAAAGCTCTGTTGCTGCCGGTGTGCGCCGTATCGAAGCTATCACGGGTGCCAAAGTAGAGGAATTGATGGATACGGTCCAAGATACGCTGAATGACTTGAAGGCATTGTTCAACAATGCCCCCGATCTGAAAGTCGCCATCCGCAAGTATATTGACGAAAATGCAGGATTGAAGAAGCAGGTGGAAGAGTTCATGAAAGAAAAGGGCGCCGCACTGAAAGCCAGACTGGTAGAGAATGCCAAAGAAATAAATGGTGTGAAAGTGGTGAAAGCCATCATTCCGATGTCTGCCGACGTAGTGAAAGATATTGCCTTCCAGCTGAAAGGTGAGATTCCTGCCAATCTGTTCGTTGTAATAGGTAGTGTGGACAACAACAAACCGATGCTGACTGTCATGATTAGCGAAGACTTGGTAAAAGCCGGACAGAATGCAGGTAAACTGGTCCGTGAAGCAGCCAAACTGATTCAAGGCGGCGGCGGCGGTCAGCCCCACTTCGCAACGGCAGGCGGTAAGAATCCCGACGGTCTGAATGCGGCTGTTGATAAAGTGATAGAGCTGGCTGCATTGTAATCTATTCGAATTTCGTCCATATTTCGTATATATCAAAACTCCGCCATCTGGTCTGAAAGCCGATGGCGGAGTTTTTTTATCTGGTTTACTAAGCCTTTTCTTCTTTATGGATAAGGGAAATAAAAAGGAAGATTTCTATCTCCCAAGCCTTTGGAGTTATCTCCATAGCCTTTGGAGTTAACTCCATAAGCTTGGGAGTTAACTCCAAAGGTTATGGAGATAGAATACAAACGTTCAAAAAGGCTTAGCCATAAAGAAAAAAACATTAACCAAACGGTTGAAAACATATCATCAGTCATTAACACCTCACTGACTGCCCGCTCATTCCGTCTGCTCCTTCGGCCAGTTCACTAGATACAGAATTTCCGTAGCACGGGTGAAAGCCGTATACAGCCAACGGAAATAATCCGGAGTCAACATATCCTCCGTCATATAACCCTGATCCAAAAAGACCCGTTTCCACTGGCCACCCTGCGCTTTGTGACAAGTAACGGCATACGCATATTTCACCTGCAAGGCATTGTAATGAGGATCGGCTTTCATTTTCTTCATCCGCTCACGTTTCACTGTTATATCAGCATAATCCTCCAATACCGAATAAAACAACTTGTCATTCAATTCTTTAGGCAGTGCGGGTGTTTCAGTATGCAAGGTATCCAACAAAAGTTTCACCTCCAGTTCCATACCATCATAGTCGGGGAACGCCAGCACCACATCGGCAAAACGAAAGCCGTATGCCTCACGCACCCGACGGACACGGCGAACCACAGCTATATCTCCATTGGCTATAAAATCAATCTCCTTACAACCCTCCGTCCAAAAATAGTTATTCTTCGCCACCATCAGCAGGTCACCGCTGTTCAGCTCATCCTCCCGAAACAGAATCGTATTCCTAATTCCCTTATTATAAATATTCGCCCGTTTATTGGAACGGCAGACCACAATCGTTTCGTCCATACCTGCCTGACCGTAACAATCATTGATTACCTCAATCAGCTCACTACCAGAAACCATCCGGATATCCGGAAACCCTTCCACACGGACAGAAGGCAAAGTGAGAAAATTTTCCTCGGATATGTAGCGGCGCAATTCTGTCGCATTCCAAAGAATCCCCGAATCATGCATCTGACGGACCACCTCAGTGAGCTGCGCCTCATATACTTCCATGCCATACCCGCGTAACTTATCGGCCGAAAGAGCCGGACTCTCCTCCTCTCCCACCGGAGGAAGCTGCGCCGTATCTCCTATCAGCATCAGACGGCAACCTGTTCCGGCATATACATATTGAATCAAGTCGTCCAGCAAACGCCCTGTACCAAAGACCGCCCCCGCCAATCCGTCATTAGCGATCATCGACGCCTCATCCACAATAAACAAAGTATGCTGATGCAGGTTATCATCCAAAGAAAAGTTGTCCAGGTCATTTGAAAAGTTGCGCTGGCGGTAAATCTTCTTATGGATAGTATAAGCCGGATGCTGTGCATAATGTGAAAAGACTTTAGCCGCCCTTCCCGTCGGAGCAAGCAGAACACACTTTTGCTGTAACTGGTCCAAGGTCTTCACCAATGCTCCGATAAGGGATGTTTTACCCGTACCGGCATATCCCTTTAAGAGAAAAACCGAGTCCGATTGGCGGGAAAAGAGAAAATCTGCTAAAAATTTAACAGCTTTTTCTTGTTCTAAAGTTGGTTTATATAGAAAATTTCCCTTAATTTGCTGCACTAAATAACTATTAATCATAATTGCGTAATAAAAAGTTCCTTGAACTGTGCGTTATTAGATTTATTTGTTTTATTTTTGCGATGCGAATATAAACTAAAAAAAACACATATTTATCATGAAAACAGTTATTAATATTGTATTGGCTGCTTGCGTTATCGGTTTGATATACGTTTGCTACGGCAGTATCATGGGACCGATCAACTTCGATGACGCTAAAAAGACTAGAGAGAAACAAGTTATTGCACGCTTAATTGACATCCGTAAGGCACAGTTGGAATACCGTAACCTGCACAATGGACGATATACTGCAAGCTTCGACACCTTGATTGATTTCGTCAAAACTGCAAAACTTCCGTTTGTAAAGAAAGAAGGAGTTTTGTCTGATACACAACTGGAAGCCGGTATGACTGAAAAGAAAGCGATGGCAATCATCAACAAAGCCAAAAAGACCGGTAACTGGAAAGAAGTTGAAAAAGAAGGTTTGATGAACTTCAAACGTGATACTTTATGGGTTGCCGTAACAGATACAATCTATGCTCCGGGCTTCAATGCAGACTCTTTGAGATATGTTCCCTTCGGAAACGGCGTACAATTTGAGATGGTTACCCGCAGCGATACTACCAAATCGGGTGCTCCTTTGAACTTGTTCCAAGCTCAAACTCCGTATGAAACATATTTGGGCGGCTTGAATACTCAAGAATTGGCTAACCTTAAAGACCTTCAGACCAAATTGGGTAAATATTGCGGTTTAAGAGTGGGTGATATCGAACAGCCTAACAATAACGCAGGTAACTGGGAATAAGAATGACTGAACGTATCGATTTTACAAAATCAGAACAATATACATTATCCATCCGCCTCAGTGCGGATGGATTTTCTTTTTCTATCTATAACCCACTGACAGATAATGATTTCTGCTTTGTTCCGCATCCGGTCAACACCGGATATTCCATGACGGCCAATCTGAAAGATATGCTGACTAAAACAGAAGCGCTGAAGTATCCGTATAAACGGGTTAACATCTTGTATGACTCCCCCCGTTTCACCCCTGTTCCTTTGGAATTATTCGAAGACGAACAGATGGATACAATTTTCTATCATAATTTTCCTAAAGCTAAAGGAAATAACGAGATTGTACTTTGCAATGTCCTGGGAAGAAGCAATGTGGTAATACTTTTTGCTATGGACAAACATACCCATTTGTTACTGACTGAACATTTTCCTACAGCTCGTTTCTTCTCCACCGCCAGCCCGCTGACTGAATATTTCGCCCGGAAAAGCCGGTTGGGTAACAGCCGGAAACTATATACATACATACGCGAGCAACAAATGGAAGTTTTTTGTTTTGATAAGGGCAACTTATTACTGATCAACTCATTTCCATGCAAACAAACCACAGACCGTGTGTATTACCTATTATATGTATGGCAACAATTAAATTATAATCAGGAAAGAGACGAGCTGCACTTGACAGGAATATTAGAGGACAAAGAAGAATTACTGAAAGAGTTGCGCAATTATCTGCGCCAGGTATTCGTCATCAGCCCCAAAGCGGAATTCAACCGCTCCGAGATAAGTAAAATAGAAGAGATACCTTTTGACATGCAAACCTTATTATTATGCGAGTAATCAGCGGTATATACAAACGGCGCCGTTTCGATGTGCCTCATACATTCAAGGCACGTCCGACAACGGATTTCGCCAAAGAGAACCTTTTCAATGTATTAAGTAACAATTATTTTGACTTCGAGGACGGAGTTACAGCCTTGGACCTTTTCGCCGGTACGGGCAGCATCAGTATAGAACTGGTTTCACGCGGTTGTGACCGGGTTATTTCAGTAGAAAAAGATCCCCAGCACCTTTCTTTCATCTCACAGATGATGCGTGAAGTGAAGACCGACAAATGTTTTCCTATCCGTGCTGATGTCTTTAGATTTATAGACAAATGCAGCGAGCAATTTGATTTCATCTTCGCCGACCCTCCATACGCCTTGAAAGAGTTGGAAAGCATCCCCACCCGTATTTTCGAAAGCGGGATTTTAAAGGAAGACGGATTACTGGTACTGGAACATGGCAAAGAGAATCATTTTGAGGATGACCCCCATTTTATTGAGCGCCGTGCATATGGCAGTGTGAACTTCTCTTTCTTCAAAGCAACGGTGCCAGCAACCGGACAATAGATTCTTGTGCTTTTTGATACCAAGGACGCTTTATCCATGTTTTTCTCTGCAACAGGATGGCGTCCTTCTGGTCTTGCAGGAAAATACCTTTCAACAGCAATGCTGAGGACGGATCATACATAAAGGCATTCACCTCAAAATTATGCTCAAAGCTACGGAAGTCCATATTTGTAGAACCTACCGTAGAAAGAGTATCATCACTGACCATCAGCTTGGAATGCAAAAAACCTTTCTGATAAAGGTAAATCCTGACACCCGCACGCATGATATCATCCAAATAAGATAACGAACCTAAATGTGTTATCCATGTATCGGCACGTGCCGGTATCATAATGCGAACATCCACGCCTGCCAAAGCTGCCGTTTTCAATGCCATCAGAATAGGTTCGGTAGGCAACAAGTAAGGTGTTTGTATATAAAAATACTTTCGGGAGCTGCTGATAGCTATCAGTAGCCCTTGCATAATATCCCGCCATTCGCCTACAGGATCGGAAGTGACAATCTGTATCAGAGCCTTTCCAAAGATTCCGACTTCGGGGAAATAACGGGAGGAAGTGATAAGGGTACGGTCTACTACATACCAATCGGTCAAAAAAGCAGTCTGTAACCCATATACCGCTTTTCCTTCTATTTTAATGTGAGTATCCCGCCATATCCCCCATGGAAAGCCTTTCATATAGCGCAAAGCAATGTTCATCCCTCCCGTATAAGCCACACGACCGTCGATTACTACTATTTTACGGTGATTACGATAATTTACCTTACTGGTAAATAAAGGAAAACGGACTTTCAAAAAACTGCGTGCCTCAATACCTGCTCCCCGCATTTCATCAAAAAAAGCATGGGGAACTTTCCAGCAGCCCACATCGTCATATAGTAAACGCACTTCTACTCCCTGCCGCGCTTTATCTATCAACAAATCGCGCAGCAACCTGCCTGCCGGATCATCCTCAAAAATATAAAACTGCAAATGGATGTGATGCTTTGCCTTACTGATTTCTTTCATCAATGAATACAGCATGGAATAACCATCCGTAAAAACTTCCGTCGCATTTCCTTCAAAGGGCAAAGCATTATTCACTTTCCGGAAAAAACGCATCAACTGGTGCTGTTCATCAGGACACTTAAACGCCTTTTGCGCCTGATATTCTGCCATGGGACGTTTTATGAGACGGGTGAACCCTTTCTTGCTGATCAATTTCTCCTTACGTGTGCTTCTGCCGAAAAAGAAATAGAACACAAGCCCCACAATGGGCAGGAAAAAGAGCACAAGTACCCATGCCATTGTTTTAACGGGATTACGATTATCAAGTATCACTATAAAGATAGTTCCGATGATAATCACAAAATAAAGCACGTTAAAAGCAACAGCAAAGATTTCATTAAAGATACTCCACTCTACCATATAATTCCAGTAATTTACTTATAAGCAAACTTATAAAAAAAATCCCAACCTATAACAATATAGATTGGGAAAAGATTAAGATATAGTTTCATTTAAAAAGGACGCCGGCCATGTCTTCCCGGACCGGGACCAAAACCGGGACCGCCGAATCCCCTATGGCTATTCATCATCTTGTCACGGGCGGCTTTACTTCCAAAAATATTCAGACGATAGATAAAATGTACCATACAATAACTGTTGATACTGTTGTATTCGGTAACCGAACGTACATCCGCTGTCAAAGAACGGCTGATATTGCTCTGTTGTTTTAAGATGTCGTACATTTCAAAACTAACAGTTGCAGCTCCTTTCAATAGACTTTGTGCTATTTGGGCATTCCAAATCAGTTCATTATTGTTCAAACTGGCATCATCATATCCTCTACGGGACTGGTTGGTGATATTAGTAGACAATGTCATCTGCCATGGTAAAGTGACATTGGTACTCGCTCCATATGAGAATGTATAAGGATTCTGGTTCTTTTCAGGACGCAGCTTGCTACGTTCCGCTGTATACTCAATAGAACCATTCAATGAAAATTCAAACCAGTCATTCCGATAGGACCCATTCAGATTCTCCGCCAAAGTCAAACCGGTAGTCGTATTCTTATCATCATGCAATGTTTCCTTATTGTATAAGAACGCTACCTGATTCCGGTAGCTCACACGAGAAAAAGAATTTATAGTAAACTTTTTATTCTTCAAAGCCGAATTAAAACCGAACAATCCAAACGCATTCCAGTTTCCATTGATATTCTGAGGAGTTGAAGTAGTACCACCCGTATTCTCATCATATACCGTACTATTACTGATACTATTCTGAGTAGCAGTGAAATTTACATGAGTCATTATGCCACGCTGCTTCTCGGCATTATAAGTGTTATAAAACAAACGCATAGTATGGGCAAACGAAGGCTTCAAACCTGGATTACCCACACGGATATTCAACGGATTGGAATTATCGACAATCGGCAACAGGTTTTCCATACTAGGCTGGCTACTACGCCCACGATAAGTGATACGCAACTGACTTACTTTGGAGAAGCGATAACGAAAATCCAGATTCGGAGCAAAATTGAATACCGTTCTTGTGGTATCAGTCATGTAATCTCCCTTCTTATAGGACAATTTCGTATTTTGAGGCTGTAAGGACATGCCGGCACTCAACTGATATTTCTCCCGGATAAATCGTAGTCCCAAAGAAATATCATGATTAAAGTATTTATATTCAGCATCCTTACTCAAGCTATCCACATAAGCAGTTTCATAGTTTTCGGGTAATCCGTCATTTATATCCCAAGGATACCCCAAATCGTATGTCGATTTATCACTCTTGCTATTCTTATATTGGAATCTATAACTAAATTGCAGGAAAGTAGCCCGTGCTATAGGTTCGCTATAAGTAAACTGTGCTGTATAATTATAATTTTTAGTAGGCATCGTAATGTATTGATTACGATGTTCTATAGAATCCCCTCCTAAATAGTTCTTTATCTGATAATAACGGGTTTCCGATTGAGCATACTGATCGCTGTCATCATCTCCATATCCAAATGAACCACGGAATGTAATGTTACGTCCCTCATTATTCAGTTTCCGGTTCAGCTGCAATGTTGCATTAGCCGACAAACTATTTGATTTGGACAGATTATGTTCATTGGTAGCATTAATGCGAGTATCCCTTAACGGATCATCAGACTCTATATTGTCAAAGTTCAAATAATCATTGGGATTTACCACATACTGATAAGGATCCTCATTAAAAGTACCTGACTCTGCAACTGAAGCTCCCCTTGTCTTGTCATAAGAAACATTCGGCCGGAAAATAATATTGGTCATTGAATCGGGACGCCATTCCATACGGAAATCTGCCTTGAAACCTGTTTCCTTATTACTATTGGCTTTGTTTGAATTGGAATAAGAATCCCCCGACTGCAAAAAACGCTGTGAAGATCCGACTGTTACTACATCTGCATCACGATAGTTGTAACGCATACTACCTCCCAATTCCAGTTTTTCTGTTTCTGTAGCAAATTCGCTCCTAGCATTTTAGTCGCGTTCAATCCATTGTTACGCCTCCAACGAGGTCCTCCTCCCGAAAATCCCTGATCATTCACATTATTGGCGGAACCAATAATAGAAACCTGAGTTTTATCATAAAAACGGTTAATCATAGCTCTTCCTGTATAACGGTCTTCCGTTCCGGCGCCTAAATCCACGTTTCCAAACCAGCCTTGATTCATCCCCTTCTTCACCGTCAAATCGAGCACTGTTTCCTCCTCACCATCATCAATACCCGTAATGCGTGCCAAATCGGATTTCTTATCATAGGTTTTCAGTTTTTCCACCATATCGACTGGCAAATTCTTCAAACCGGTCTTCACATCACCGCCAAAAAACTCTTTGCCATCTACCATAATCTTTTTTACTTCCTTACCATTGATTTTGATATTACCATCGTCATCTATTTCTGCTCCCGGAAGTTTTTTCACCAATTCTTCCAACATCGCCCCCTCAGGAGTACGATAAGCAGAAGCGTTATAGCCAATAGTATCTTCTGAAATGGTTACCTGCGGAGCCTCGGCTACAATAACCGCCTCACCCAACATGATAGCATCGGTGGGTAAAGTGACTGTTCCAATATTAACACTCGGTTTACCAGCTGTCAGCTGCAAAGATTTTTCCTGAGTAAGGTAACCTACAAATGAAATTTTAAGTACATATTTCCCCGGGCGGGCAGCAATAGAGAATACTCCGTTGTTATTGGTAACATTTCCTACCACCATTGTACTATCGGGTAGAGAAAGTAACTGTACGGTAGCTTGTCCAACCGGGCTTTTATCATCACCATCAATCACAGATCCCGTCACGGTTATGCGCTTGCCACTTTGCGCCCAAGAGAGAGTTGCACAGGTACATACCAGTAACAACAATAATACTAACTTCTTCATTTTTTCTTTTTCCTTGAAATTTTAATGCCTAATGTCCTTTGGACACTCTTGTCGACAAAAGGTTTAACGGAAAAATGTATTTATTTCTTAAACAATCGGTCAACCCGGCTTTTTTGTACACCAAATTCCAGACAAATAACATTAAAAACCATATAAACTATAGCAATGGAATTATCCGCTTCTTCCAGATTTCCATTATATACTCCTCTGACCAACATTACAATATAATAAATGCCCAACAAATAAATAGCATAACAAATAGCCTTGATACGTATTCGGGAAATCTTCTCATTCTCATCCTTCACTTTTGCCAAGAAGATCATAAACAAAGAAAACCAGATAAGTAACTTGATAGAAGCCTTTGTAAACAACAGGTTACTATCGTTTATCATGCCAAACATAAACATGAACAACGGTACGAAAACAGACAACAACAGAACAACATATCCCATCGTCCTACAATAAACCGGTAAAATTCCTTTCATTATTTTATATTTTAACGTACAAAAGTAATTATTTGTAAGCAAAGAACGGTCATCTTTTTGCTTTTTTACCTAAATTTGCAGGCAAATAATAGAAAATATGAGTAAACAAGAAGTTATTATCTGCCATAACTTAGAAGAAAATCTCAATAAGGCAATAAACCAATGCCCACATGACAAATTATTTGTCTTGGCTGACGAACATACACGTGAACTTTGCATTCCTGTTTTATCAGAATTTGATTGTATTAAAAATGCCCATTTTATTTATATAGGGGCTGAAGATGTGCACAAAAACTTGGAAACACTGGCATATGTATGGAAAGAGTTGGGAGATAAAGGTGCAAGCCGTCATTCGCTACTTATCAATTTAGGTGGAGGGATGGTTACAGATTTAGGAGGATTCGCCGCATCAACTTTCAAACGAGGGATCAAATATATTAATATTCCTACCACACTGCTGGCTATGGTTGATGCATCTGTAGGAGGCAAGACCGGAATCAATTTCAACGGATTAAAGAATGAGATCGGAGTCTTCTCTCCTGCCGAAAGTGTATTGATTGACGCTAATTTTCTAAAATCACTGGATATTCGCAATCTATTGTCCGGATACGCTGAAATGTTGAAACATGGTCTTATCAGCACCCATGATCATTGGATAGAATTGTTGAAATTTGACTTCAACAATATAGATTACAAGGTCTTACAGACTTTAGTCGGAAAATCTGTACAGATTAAAGAAGATATAGTGGAACAGGATCCTTTTGAAAGAGGAATCCGCAAAGCTTTAAATCTGGGACACACCGTAGGGCATGCTTTTGAAAGTCTGGCATTAGAAACACAGCATCCGATATTACATGGTTACGCTGTGGCATGGGGAATAGTTTGTGAACTTTATTTCTCCCATATCAAAACTGGTTTTCCTAAAGACAAGCTACGTCAGACCATCCTGTTCGTCAAAGAACATTATGGAGTTATGCCTTTTAATTGCAAACAATATGAACGCCTCTATGAATTCATGAAACATGATAAGAAAAACTCAGCAGGCATTATCAATTTCACCCTATTAACTGAAATAGGAAATATACAGATTAATCAATCGGCAAGTAAAGACGAAATTTTTGAAATGCTGGATTTTTATCATGAATCCATGGGTTGCTGATCTCCCTTCAAACAGATGGAAAGGATTATACAAACTTTCCATCTGTCCGATACAATAAAAACATCTTTTATTTATTCCCAATTACAATCGATCAAACTTTTAACAATCAAGCAATTAGAGTATTTATAATACATTAGTTAAAAAACAGGACAATCATTTAAAAAAGACAAATATAAAGCACCTTTTTTCCGTAAAATTGTTCCTAAATACCATTGATCAACTTTTCAATGCTTCAGAAACCCTATTTTTGCATTATATAATTGGTTGGTATAAATGTTATATAAGGAATTTGAAAAGAATAGAGAAGATATATTAGAGAATGAATTTTGCATGCAATCTAATGCATCAACATTGCCCATTACAGATTGCCCTTCTTATACCCCTATATGTACTATTGGAATCTGTATACAAGGAAATGCTAAAATAAGAATGGATTCTCAAGAATATACTATACACCCACATGATGTTTTTGTCTTTATGCCGGGACTGCTAGTCTCAGTCATAGAGACAAGTCCTCATTTCACAACAAACTATTTTACACTTTCAAACACATTTTTCTATGATGTAATAAAAACTATCAGGAGTTTTTCTCCTCAATTTTTCTCTTACATGAAATCTCGTTTCCTTTATCCCTTGCCGGAACAAGAGATGCAGTATTTCATGAATTATTATACGTTACTGAAGAGTCGGATCAAACTTCCCAAAAGTTTTTCCAGAGAAGCAATTATAGCTCTGCTAAGAATTATATTCCTAGATTTATATAACGATTTTGAAAATTACATCAATCATAGAAATAATACAAGTACAACACGTAAAGAAGATTTAACGCATAGATTCTATACGCTAATGATGGACAACTACAGAGAGCATAAAGAGGTTATCTTTTATGCCGACAAACTTCATGTTTCTTCCAAATATCTGTCTGAAGTAGTTAAAGAAACCAGTGGAAAATCTCCTAAGGACTGGATTATAGATTATTCATTACTGGAGATAAAAGAATTATTGAAAAACAGTTCTCTTAATATTCAGGAAATAACAATCAGAACTAAGTTCCTGAACCAGTCTGCTTTAGGTCGTTTTTTTAAAAGACACACCAATATGTCTCCCTCTGAATATAGGGAATCGACTTATTAGTTTCATCAATACCTTGCATAAAAAGATGCACTTTTAATGTAAAAAAGTACAGAGAATATTTGCAAATACCAAAAAAAGCCGTACCTTTGCATCCGCAATTCGGGGTGTAGCTCAGCCCGGTTAGAGTACGCGTCTGGGGGGCGTGTGGTCGCTGGTTCGAATCCAGTCACCCCGACTGGTAAATATCAAGGAGTTAGGTCAATGACTTAGCTCCTTTTTTTTTGATTCCTACAACAAATCTACAACATTTTTTCGCTACAACATGTCTACAACTAATAAAAGAAAAAAGACTAAGCTACATTTTTCTTTTATTCATATTAGTTTATTTTCATATTACAGAACAAGTCTACACTCCACATTAAGAACCCACATTCTTAAACAATGTAAAAAACGAACTTGATATAAGGCATAAAGGACATGCTTTATTATAAAATATAATCCAACATAATATTCCATTATTTCATTTCTTACAGCAAATATCGCTCTTTGCCACTGACTGTGCAAGGCAGCCCTGTCGGGCTGGTTGGCTGGAAAAAAATCATCCTCGCTTCGCTCCGGTATTTTTTTCCGCCAAGCCTTGCACCGGTCATTGGCAAAGAACAGCAGGGCCAGTAAGAAATTGAAATACTGGCTCCACGGAGCCGGTCATGTCTAATTTAAATAAAAGAATATGACTGAAGAAGTTGGAAAAAAGGTATGTGAAGGTACAGTAGCAGACCTCATGAAGGACAAGACCGGAAAACAGACGGTTGTCACGTTGACAAGAAAGAATGCTTACCGTGTGAAGAAAATCAGGAAACAGGGGACGGACGATAAAGCCGTCCTTTTTCATTTCCGCAAACGCTGTACGGGAATGGGCTCCTATGTACACACCATCGAAACGGCAGATGGGGAAACAGAACTGCATCCAAATGAATTTGAAAAATGGGAAGCAGTGGAATTCCTGTATCCCGGCTATCTGGAAGACATGCTTGATATCGCTTACAATGCATACAGATGGAGTTCCTTCGAACCTGAAGCAAGGGCGGAAACAGACATCATGCAATATGAAAAACAACTTGTAGAGGATCTGAAACAGATTCCGGAAGAAAAGCAGAACGAGTATGTCAGTGCATACCACAGTAAGTTCTCCGCCCTATTGGGCAGTCTATCGCGATGTGCCAGTCCGATGGTGACAGGACCAGCCAAGTTCAACTGCCAGTGTAACAACAAGGCACTGGACGCATACCAGAAAAGATTTGATGAATTTCACGACTGGCGTAATCGCTTCAAGTCTGCCATGAAAAGGATGAAAGAGGCTGCAAAACCGGAAGAACAGAAACAGGAGGAGGCATGGAACCGCCTGAAGCGTGACATTGCAAGCAGCGCACAGACCATCCATGATATTGATACAGGTAAGGCAAGAGGATACAGCCGTGCCCTGTTCGTCAGTAGTATTCTCAATAAGGTAAGCACCTATGCAGGAAAAGGAGAAGTGGAAATCGTACAGAAAGCGGTGGACTTCATTACAGACTTCAATGCGAAATGCAAAAAACCGGTTATCACTCCACGGAACCGTTTCTTCCAACTGCCGGAAATGGCACGGCAGGCCAGACTGAAACTTCAGGAAATCAGAGAACGGGAAAACCGTGAATTGAAATTTGAAGGCGGAACGCTGGTATGGAACTATGAGGCAGACCGCCTGCAAATCCTGTTTGACAGTATTCCGGATGACCAGAAACGTAAGGATCTTAAATCATACGGTTTCAAATGGGCGCCAAGATACCAGGCATGGCAACGGCAGCTTACACAGAATGCCGTATATGCCGTTAAAAGAGTGTTAAACCTTCAAAACCTATAAGACATGAAAGACCGATTGAAATATGTAATCGATTCCCGTTACTTCGATGGAACATGCCTGACCAGCATGAGTGACGGATTCCGCAATGACTATGGCGGAGAAACAATCGAAGAACTGCGCATACGGGAGAATAATCCTTTTCTTATTACTGTTACCCAATCCAGAATCAACAAAATGTTACGTATCTTTTACAATAGTTTGGAGGCACCATTCAGAGAAATCACTGAAGAAGACTATTTTTACCTGATGGATGTTCTCCCCCCTCTGTATTTAAAAGAGGATTCATTTTTTGTCGGTGAACCGCACTATGTAAATATATACCCTTTCTGTTTTGAACGAAATGGACACTATTTCCAAGGACTACGTTCTATAAAAACTCCTCCAAATGAATTGGACAGACAAATTGACCAATACATGAAAATCATGAACAGAAAAGCAACCGTTATAAAGACTAACCCTATAGATTCTGTTACAGATAAGGCAAATAGTCTTAAACTCATTCCCTATTATTTTTCACTGGACGGAAAACAGCCCGTATTCATCTGCAATCTTGTCATCCAATCAGATTCCAGACAAGCAAGGACAGACATGGCGAATACCCTGAAGAGTCTTCGCAGGAACCATTATCAGTTCTATAAAGGAAAAGGACATTACGAAACTCCTGACAAACTGATAGACCATGTATCCAGAAAGAAACTCACCCTTGTTTCCGACAGAGATTTCTTTCAATATCCTCCCGGCAGGGAATCCGCAACTTTCATCGGACACATCAAGGAGACATCAGAGGAATTTCTTTTCCGGATCTATGACCGTGAATATTTCCTGTATCTCCTAAAAAGATTGAGGACCGTGAAAAAGGAATCCGCACAGGATATAACAAATATCAAATTATAACATTCGGGGAATGCGGTAAAATGACTGCCGTATTCCCTCATAAAAACAATACAAGTATGAACAAATCGAACACTCTATACTGGAAAACAGCCACAGACCCGGCTGAATGCATTGAGGTCAGACTCGTCCTGAACAGTTATATCGACAATGATAATCTGTATGTAGGACTTGAATCCCGGTCCAAAGAGAATCCGGAATGCTGGGAATCCTACACGGACATCACCGTCAACCTCAATTCCCTTCCCCCGTTCCATGCCTATGTGGACAACCGGGACTGCAACAGACATGTGCATGATTTTCTGACCAATAACAGAATAGCAGAACCTGCCGGATTTGAATATCTGGGATTCAGAATGTTCCACTTCAATCCTGACAGGTTGAAGGAACTCGCACCCGAACAGTTCAAGACAATCAGCGCCAAACTGCCACCACAGGATGACATGATAAAGGACATCATCTATCAGGAAAGACATTTCCCTTTGAGAACTGTTCAAGACATTCACGGAATATATCTTGTTTCAAGCAAGGAACTGGAAGAATCTCTGATCGAAGGAGTACGGAACCAGGATGCTGCGGCAAATGAACTGCTGGATGGCATCTGTCTGTTCTGCTCCACACAGGAACTGCGCTATCTTACGGATGCAGAACTGATAGAAACAATTTACGCACAATAAAAAGGAGGAACAAATATGAAAACCGGAGACATTGTATTTCTGAGACGTCCCTATAAGGGATACCGTGCCGTCGAACTGATAGAAAGACTGGAATGCCGCTGGCTAGTCAGGATTGTCGAGAGCGGTCTTGAACTGGAAGTATATGAAGATGAACTTATATCAGAATTTTAATACGGACAAAGTGTTATGAAAAAATATCAGTTTGCATTCCATTCGGAAATAATCGGCTATACATCTCTCCATATCGGCGAGGTCAGAAAAGCCATACACAAAAAAGTGGAAAAGGAAAAGTCTGCCGCCATAAAGAATGATATTGAGCTGCACATGTACAAGGTGCATGACGGCATACCGGTTCTCCTTAACACCTGCTACCTGTACGATGAAAAAGGATGTATGGTACACGGAAGTATCAAGGGAACCAAGGATTATCTGCTTGAGACATGGAGATACCATACAAACAGACATTCCAAAGGCAACGGTTCCACAAGAATCAGGCCCTGCACGACAAGCAGGGCTTTTTCGTTTGTATAAATCTTAAAACCAGGAATCATGAACCAGACATTACAACTTACAGACTATATTCCACAGTATGTGAGTCTTTACTATGTGGATTATCGGGATGACCTTGATGAGCATGAAGACATCTAGGAGGAATGCGTCCGTTCCAACAATATGGAAAAGCTCTATGAAAAGGCATACGAATGGTATGAGGAGCAGGAAGGCTCAAACATGCACGACTATCTGGAAGAGACAAGAAAGAATATGGAAGCGGACAATCTTGCCGGAGAGTTTGAAGAGCATGAAGATGAAATCAGGGAACTTATCTACGACCGGAACGATTCCGACCCGGTAAAAGACCTGATACGCAACTCGTCCGTCACTAATTTCTTCTATTCGCTCGGAGTGGAAATCAGCGGATACCTGACCGGCTGTTCACTGCGGGGAGAATCGGTCGCCATGGCCTGCCATAAGGTACGCCGCGCACTGCATCTGAAAAAGGGACAGTTTGACGAGAAGATAGAGGAACTGGTAGGGAATGCCACATACGGCGGAGAACTGCGCATCTACTTCAACGCCATGTTTGACAGGCTTATCAGCAAAGACCCTGAGAACGATTTCAAGAGCATCCGTTTCCACGGGAATGTAGTGGTGGCCATTGCCGACAGCCGGAACGGTTCCGGACATCATGTACGGATTTCGCTGGACATCACTTTTCCTTTCCGAAGGGAGAACCTGTTTGTCGATTCACAGGTACACTATTCCTATGCCAATGAAGTCTGCGGCATGACCAATGACTGGTGTGATTCCACAAAATGGGAAACGGGCATGAAACCTTTTACCGGATCGGTCCGTAAAAGCCGGATGGCTGAATACAAGAAACAGGAAGCCGCTTATGAGCAGACATTCCGAGACGGGAAATGCACCTTCGGTGACATGAACAACAAACGCCACCGTGACGTACGATATTCGAATGAATATCCTGCCGGATGCAGATGCCCTCATTGCGGCACTTTCTGGATTGACTGAAAAAACATTTACTAACCAATAAATTCAAACGATATGAAAATCTGCTGTTCACAAGAGCATTACGACAAGGTCGTACAGTATGCAAAATCCATCAATGACAAGACCCTGGAAAACTGTCTTGAACGTCTCAAACAATGGGAAAAGAACGAGAGCCGCCCATGCGAAATCGAACTCTATTACGACCATGCGCCGTATTCGTTCGGATTCTGCGAACGTTATCCGGACGGGAATACAGGCATTGTCGGAGGACTGCTGTATCATGGAAATCCGGACGAATCCTTTGCCGTCATCATGGAACGTTTCCACGGATGGAGCATACATACCTGACATATATACGACAGTCTGTATTGGGGAGCCTCATGCAATATGGGGTTCCCTTTTTTTATGCCGGAGACATGATGACAGCATCCTCATTTCTTGCTGCAAAAATAGCTGTTTGCCGCGCAACTCCCGCAAGGCGGCCCTGCCGGGCTGGTTGTCTGGAAAAAAATCATCCTCGCTTCGCTCCGGTATTTTTTTCCGCCAAGCCTTGCAGGGATGCGGGCAAACAGACAACAGGGACAACAAGAAATAAGAATGCCTGTACCTTACAGGCAGACAATGTATAACAATAAAAATCAGAAGTCATGATTACAGACCAGAAGACACAGAACAGGCTTCACGCGGAGACCGGAACAGAACTGTTCTCCATCAGACAAAGGAAGGAAGCCGTCACAAGGATGCTGGACATTCTGAAAGAAACTCCGGAATGCCTACAGGTTATGAACCATATACCGGCTTATGCCATGGATGACGATACGTCAGAATGGTGGAAATCGGAAGAATCGGAAAATTTCATGAACTCACTCCTGGAAGTGATGGAAAGCTATACTCCGGACGGATACAGGTTCGGACCGAAATCCGGCACGGCCGACCTTTACGGCTACTGGGAAAGCAAGACCGGGCGGACAACCCTCTTCCATCTGCTTTTCAGTCTGGAAAGCGGATATGAATGGGGAAAAGGTCTTTCCCATGAGAAAACGGACGCATTCTACAAGGAAATAAAAGAGAAATTTCATGGAGAGGGATTCGACACGGACAGAACAGGCTGTACATCACAGGCCATGTATCTTGTAAAAGGAAAGACACGCCTGTACGTGCATCCGATGGAAATAAGCGGCTACTGTGAAACACTGCATATTCCACAGATTACAGCCATACTGAAAAAAGGAGACCGTACATTCCGTCTTGTAAAGGATACGATAGCGGAAGAGGTGTATTCCTTCACCGATGAAGAAGAAATGGAATATTACCGTGCCAGATACGGAACGTGCATCCACCGGAATATACTGGATGCCTTCAGCAACCGCCGGGCAGGGAAAGAGGACATACTTTTCATGATGGCATCACGGATAAATGTGGCGACGACATCACATCTGCACGGTATCGGATATGATTCACCGGCATACAGGTTCGTGCATGCGGCATACGACAGACTGGTAAACAACGGAAAGCTGAAGGAGAATATCAGGAAGACAGGTTGCTGCAACATCATAATAGCCACTTCAAATACCAACGCAATATGAGACTGAATTACAATGACATGCTGCTTCTGGCAATATGGGAATACAACAGGAGACAGGACGAGGATCTGACCCTGGAACTGTTTCAGGAAACATTCGGACAGGTTCTCGGTGCACATTTCCATGACAAATGGGTGCATTATTACAACAAGAACCTGCTGATGATGGCCGCCTATTTCAGGGGTGAGGAAGAAAACGGCCAGAAATTCTGTGATATGATCACCCGACAGGTTGAACGCTATACACAAAACAGGAGGAGAACAGGATGAATACAAAGATACGATATGACCTTGACAGCCTTGAACTGGCAAACGGTGACTTCGGGTATCCCATTACAGAAAAGGAAGTACAAAAAGTGAACCGTATGCTGGAACTGATGGAGAATGTCCGAAGCAGGCAGATGTACCCGACAGAAGGAGACTGCGTTGAATTTGTCACACGTTCTGGTGACTATTTCGGAAAAGCTCATATAGAACGGATAACAGGAAAATATGCGGATATATGCCTGATACCGGAAACGGTATTCTGTTTCGACGGCATGGGAAAAGCCGCCTATGATACCACCGGAAGTCCCTGGACTCAGGTCAATATCCGGAACATGAAACCCGCAGGTACAGAAATCCGCATATTCAGGACATGGGGATTCGGGAAGCGCAGCAATACGGGTAGTCTCAGGTTCGACGCTCCGGTCAGGAAATGGGAATACAGAGAACCGAATCCGTTGTATGACGGTTACACCACCCGTAACTGGTGCCGCTATCATATCATGAAATACCGGGACAGGGAAAGGACAGGCGAATACACCTTCCGCAGCGATTCATTCACGCTGTACAGCCGAAGCGAGCTGGACGAGCTGGCCGCAATCCTGAAAGGCAGACTCTACAAGGGAATCCTGCCTGACTCTCTTGTACTTTGGGGATACCGCATGGATATTAAGGAAATATCACGTGAGCGGTGGAACGGTATGGGACAGCACGGACAAATCCGCATAAAATTCATGGGATACGGTCCGGTCAGAATCCACACGGACAATGAAAACCATACCGTAACAGTATACAGAATCAACGACAGTCTATAACCAATTATAAAATAAAGGAATATGGCACGATATGAAATCTCTAACGAAGTCAGGCCGCTTGACAGGCTCATCACAGGCTTTGCCTCCTCATGCGGCTATGAAATACAGACCGTATTCAACGACCTGCTGCGTTTCATCATCCACGGCTTCTCTCCGGGAGCACCGCCAATAAGCAACTGGAAATACAAGCGTCAGCAAAACGCCTCGTTCATGGAAATGACAGCCGAATGGACACGTATCATGCAGAAACAAATCGGCAGGTCGGGCTGGTTCGACGCTTTCGGTGAACTCCACATGGCTTACTGCTCAAAACCGGGACAGCAGGCAAACGGACAGTTCTTCACGCCGTCACATATCTGTGAACTCATGGTCATGTGCGCGGCAGGTAAAAAAGAGACCGGAAAGAGGATGGGAGATCCCACATGCGGCAGCGGAAGACTCCTGCTGGCATACCATGCGCACAATCCGGAAAACTATCTGGTCGGAGAAGACATCAGCCGGACCTGCTGCATGATGACCGTATGCAACATGCTTATCCACGGATGTGTCGGGGAAGTGATCTGTCATGACAGTTTCCAGCCGAAGGCATTCACCGACGGATGGAAAGTCAACCAGGCTCTGCCCTTGACGGGAATACCTTCTATAAGACGCATGAAGGAAGAGGAATACAGGAATCCTCTTCCGGAAAATATCGGACGCTTCAAAGAGGCAGTCCGTATCATCAACCTATTGGACAAATAATTACCAACCTTTTAAAAAATATAATTATGGAAGCTTTAGCAACATTGAACAATCAGAGACAGTTTGATTTCCAGAACAACGGAATCGAAGTAATGGACCTTGAAACACTCCAGCGTACCTACAAGGAGAACGACATCTACGGCAATCCGGTCAGGGGTATCTACCACTACCAGGTCATCCAGCGCATAACGGACATCTGCCGTCGTCACAACCTGAACTACGAGGTGGAGGAAATCTTCGCCGCCCAGAATAAGAATCGGACACAGCCCGGAGTGGTCATCCTGCCGCAGGTGGAACAGACCTATGGAGAGAAGGCGGTAGAGGCACATGTACTACGCAGAATCTTCACCACCATTCGTATTCTGAACGGGGATACCGACGAACTGACAACCACACTCGTGGTAGCCTACCATCAGGACGGTATCCAGGCGGCAATAGGTCCCTGCGTACGTATCTGCCACAATCAGTGTATCCTTTCACCCGAACGAAGTGTTGCCAACTACGGCAAGGACAAGGTGACTACCGAGGAACTGTTCGGAAAGGTGGATGACTGGATGCAGAATTTTGAGCGTAACATGGATGCGGACAGAAGCCGAATCCAAAGACTCAAGGAAAAGGTGTTGACACCCGGTGAATTATACATGATCATCGGTATGCTGACGGCTCTGCGTGTATCCCATGACAGTGCAGACAAAAGACTGGCATCGCAGGTGGATACCTATCCGCTTAACCAGGGACAGATTTCCGTGTTTACGGAAGAACTGCTCAAACTCTCACTTGAACAGCCACACATTACAGCGTGGGATGTCTACAATGTAGCGACAGAAATCTATAAACCGGGAAAGACTGATTTTCCTGCCATGATTCCACAAAATGGAGCAATGGCCGATTTCCTGCTTTCATATAACCAGAATTAAAACCTGAAACCGAATACAACAGGCCCGGTTCCGTCACCAGCGGAATCGGGCTTTGTCGTTTATCAACCGTAATAATAAGATATGGCAGCAAGTAACAGAATAAAGGCTGAAATGTATATCCTTTTCAGCTGCAACGCATGGCACGAATACAGTTCATTCGAGCCAAAGGCGGTCTTCTCTTCCATAGAAAAGGCAGCAGACTTCCTGCAGAAGAACAGAAGAAAACTGAAACTGGAGGAAGATGACATCGAATGTTTCAGACAGCACAGTCAGACTCAGGGCAGAAATACCAATTACCTGGTACAGTCCTGTCCCTATAATCCAGTCCGCGCAAGAGACTTGGAATGACAAAGAATCCCATTCATAAACAATCATATAAAAATATACGACTATGACAAATGATGAAAACACTTACATCGGAATGTCCCTGCCGGAAGGAATACGGTACATCACCGTTTTTGAAAAAGGGGATTTTGAAAACTGCGGAAGAATACTCAGGACATTCTACCGTACGGAAGACAGGGTGAGAAAACTGCTCACTTTGGGAAACCTGCTCCATCTGGGAGGAAGCCTGTCATCAAACGAAAACAAGACAAGCTGTTGGCCTTTGAATAATGGGAATCCCATTCACGAAGCAAAGGAAATATCAGGCAAGGAAAAGTTTTTCCTGCTCGGTGACTGGACTTACCTGTATGAAAATGGCAGATGGTTTCTGGGCTATGAAGGAAAAATCTATGAAATCAGCAATCCTGAATTTTCTGTCTTTGTTCCCGACAAGGACCATACACCTTCCCCTCTGGACAAAGGACTTTCCTTTGCCGTAATCGGAGAAACGGGTAAACTGGAATTCACTCCGGAAATTGTCAACGGATGGGATACCTGGAGAAGCCTTCCCAAAAGAGTCTATGAAAAAGGAAAAACGGTATATGTATTCCGCAAAACACAACTTATAAAAGTCATCAAACCTAAAAAACTGGAATCATGAAAGAAATCAATATGACAAAGGCTATATCATGTATGCCGGACAAATTCATCACAATGGAAATGGTTGAACTGGCCGCGACCGAACACCGTCCGGAACTGGTCAACTATCTGCCGGAGAAATATATTACTTCTGAAATACTTGACAGTATTTTCAAAACAGAAGATTACGGATGGCGTTCCTGGCAGCTTTCGAAGATACCTGAAGAAAAACGTAACCGCCAAATTTGTCTAAAGGCAATAAAGGCCGAAAAGAGTAATTTTCCTGACATACCGGAAAAATACAGGAACAGTGACATACTTGAATCGCTGTTCGCACACAGGAATTTCATGAACTACCTGCATCTGATCCCTCCATCCTCATGGAACAACGGAACAGTCCGTGATGCCATATACTCCCTTTACCGTGATGTACAGCAAAACGGAGGTTACCGGTACTGTTCTGAGAGGTATGAACAACAGTTCTTATATGAAACAAGTGTCATGCTTTCTTTCGTTCCGCGACAAGCCAAGGATTTCAGACTTTGGAAAGAACTGATCCATGACGGACGTATCGCAACCATGACTATCGACAAAATGATGCCCAAATGTTTCAAACAGGCAGCATACTACAAGGAGTGGGCCATACGCTGTATCAAGGAAGTGGATACACGCTGGCTTGACTATGACACCGTATGGAAAGCTATCAGCCACAAGACAGGCAACCTGCATGGCATTTTCGATTCATACGGACATTACGAGTGGTTCTCCAAACATGCGGATGATGCCATGGCTGACAAAGCAATGGAGCTGGAACCTAACCTGTTTAACAAACTTCCCGGACGGTTCCGGACACCGGAAAGACTTATTCATGCACTTGAAGCAAAAAGAGAAATCAACAGTTATAACTTCCATCTTGAGCCGAACCTGATGACGGAAGAGGTCTGTATGGCACTGGCCAGGAGGGATTCGTTCTATCCGGATATTCCATCGGAACGCTGGAACAAGAAACTTGTGGAATATTTCATTGAATACGGTCATAGTCTGTACTGGCTTCCCCAACTGCCGAAAAGACTACAGACCAGAAAACTTGCCGAGAAGGTTCTCAAGGAGAAGCCGCAATACTTCCATTATCTGCGGATGGAATTCATCACACCTGAAATGTCCAGGCTGTTATGTCAAAAAGACCAGGATAATATCCGTCATTTCAAGGAGCGTGTCATGGAGTTCCGGAAATATACAGGACTTCCGGCCGAATTCTATGGATGTGAAACGGATTTCGAGCATATCAGAGATCGTAATGACAGCCGCCGATACTGCCGTATAGGACTCACTTACATTGCCCTGCAAAAATGTAAACGCAGATGGCATGAAAGTGAATACTATCTCATCATGACACGCCATCCCAACCGATATATGCCTGCCGAAACAGTGTTCAGAAAACAGATTACCACATTCCACCGGACATGGCTGGAAAAGACAATATGTGACAACGACCCGCAATTCCGGATTCCGAAGATTCAAAAGGATTTGAAGGATGTACAGGCCATGCGGTATTATGAGGTGGAACATATCCGTACCATCCTCGGATGCGAAATATACCGCAACTCTTTCATGGGACGGACAGTGGAATACTGTATCCGCAAGGACGGACTGACCTACCATGACAGGAACATGGAAAGGCTCGCCTCCGGCCTGCAATACAAGATCCGTCAGTTGAAGGAGCAGGCTATACTCCCCAAAGGTACTGATGACTCTATAGAAATCAACGCAGAAACGGTACACCGCAATATGGGATATTGTCTGACCGGAATAGAAGCCTTTGCGGAAGACTACGGACTGGACGTAACCCGGACCTATACCCTGAAAGCGCTGAAGGACGTTATCCATGAACAGGGATACAAGCCTTCACTGGAGAAATACAAAAAAGAAGTCCAACATCTAAATCTTATCTGAATATGAATATTTTCCAAAAAAGAATTGAAAACCTGTGCGATGAAATCATCGGCAGGATACTTGCACTGATGCAGGCAAACTCGGTTTCCGAAGTAATACTTAAAGACAATGACAATCCGGTTTACGTAATCTGGTTTGACAAGATAGGTGATCCGTGCGAATGTTCCGTACACAAGGTAACTGCTGTCGGAGAAGGAATCACACTTGAAGTCCATGATAAGATAACCGGAGAAAATTATAAGGTAACAAGCCGCCATGAGGCGGCTCTGGCCAATCCGGTATGGCTTAACAATATTCTGGAAGCCATAACAAACATCTTCCATATAAAAGAAGATAATGTTATATGCTGCAAATGCGGAAGTACGAACGTAACCTGTGAAGCGATGATAAATCCCAATACAAAGGACTTTGACCACTATACTGATGAGTCTTTTCAGTATGGGTGGTGCGACAACTGTAAAACCGGAACAGTCATAAGCGACACATCTGAAGTAAAGAAGGGAATATCTCAGAAATATAAAGAGTTTACAGAGACTTACAATACCGAACCGCAACTGGCCTTATGCCGTATCATCTGGAAAGATGATATGAAAGAAACGGAAGTTTCCATAGCACTCGAAAACATTCCGGAAGAGCATGATGATGCCATCTTCTTCTATTGCGACAGCCTGTCCGATTTCATGGCGTTGGCAGAATACGGAGGAGAAGACTTCATCGTTACGGAATGTTTTAACTTTACCAACTTGGAAAATGAGGAATAATTTATTTTCATCTTTTCAAAGTTGCCTGATATGTAAACTTTATATATATTTGCAGCATGAAACAGGAAAGGACCATATCAGCCTACAAGAATTATTTCATGGACTTTATCTCATCTCTCAGAAAAGAGGAAGCCCGTAAGATATACTACATTCTTGATATGCTGAAAGTACAGGAAAGGGTAAGCAGCAAGTTCGTAAAGTATCTGCGCGAAGAGCTCTATGAAATCCGTGCTGAATATGGAGGCAACATCTTCCGGGTATTCTTCATATTTGATGACGGGAACATCGTAATCCTGTTCAACGGATTTCAGAAAAAGACACAGAAGACACCGCCTTCTGAAATAGAAAAGGCATTAAAGATAAAGGAGGAGTATTATGAAAGCAAGAAATGAAAACCTGACCAGCATCGATGCTATCATGGATGCGGAATTCGGCAAGCCGGGAACACCTGAACGTGAGGAGTTCCGTAAGGAGGCATACGCCTACTGCATGGGACAGATTATATGCGATGCCAGAAAGAAGGAAAAGATGACCCAGTCCGAACTGGCTGAAAAAATCGGGACCAACAAGTCCTATATCTCCAGAATAGAAAAAGGTATTGTAGATCCGGGTATCAGTACGTTCTGCCGTATCATTGATGCACTCGGATTGAAGATTGAAATTGTCAAACCGGTATTATAATGGAAAATTATCAGGAAAAAGCCAGAGAAAACTTTTACCGTAATCGTCCATACGGCATTCACATTGATTATGTCCGGAAAGGATTTGTACTGTTCAATCACTATACAAACAGTCTCGGGAAACAGGAAACCGGTTCTATTGAGGAACTTCCCCTTGAAAAATTTAAGGATGTGGACGCGATACCATTGAACGGGAAAATTATAAAAAATAGTAACCAGACAACAGATATCTATTTCTATACAGACGATTCAAATCCTTACAAAAACATGAAGCTGGATATGGATGCGTTAAAACAGTATAACCGGTTTATTTATCCCCTGTCACTTTTTTTAGACAGGATATTATAAAATAAATAGTTGTAATACCTTACTCAAGTCCTATACAAAAGAGAAAATATCAAAGATATATTTAATCAAACCAGCTACAACACTAATGTTCAGAAAGGTGATAGTCTTATCAAACTTATGCTTTGGTAAATTTTCTTTGGACAGTAATTGATTTATTGTTTAATTAACTTTTTAACTTTTCTGTTTCAAAATAAGCAGTTGATTATTTTGAGAATGATATCGCTCAAAGGAATGACTAAAACAAATTATTTCACATCATAAGATGGATAATTTGCTACCACCATATACCAACGATATATTTGAAAACGTGGAAGGTCAGTAAATATAAAAACAGGAAGTAAATGCTACTACATGTGTATTTACTTCCAGTTTTGCTACATGTTTTATTTAAAACAACAGATCAAATATTAATTTTTATTTAAAACAATATACTGAAGTATACTTTCTCCATTAGAATAAGGGTAAGGCATAAAACAAATTACTAATAGTAATATCAAAAATATGGCAACAATTATTACTGTACCCCATCTTATAATGGATGGAGGTATTTCCCCTAAAAGATTACGAACTTTTTCAGAACGTAACTCTATTTCTTCAGATGATTTCTTTTTTTTAGAACTTATCATATCTATCGTATTATTAGATTCAAAAAATCAATTTCACAAAACAATTATGTTCCTAATTCAAGTTGATTCTTGACCAAATTAAAGTATGCGCCTCTCTTTTTGATGAGAGATGCATGATTGCCGGTTTCAACTATCTTTCCTCCATCAATAACAATAATTTGGTCTGCATTTTTTACTGTTGATAAACGATGTGCTACAACAACGACTGTACGCCCTTGGTAGAACTCATCTAGATTTTCTACTATTGTCTTTTCATTTTTGGCATCAAGGGCATTTGTGGCTTCATCCAAAAATATGAAATCTGGATTTTTATAAACAGCACGGGCTATTAGAATGCGCTGTTTCTGCCCTTGGCTTAAACCAATGCCGTCTCTGCCAATTATGGTATTATATTTGAGAGGAAGTCCCATCACATAGTCATGTATATTTGCAATTCGGGCTGCTCTTTCAAGCCTCATTACATTGACTTCACCGTCATCGACGGCGATGTTTCTTGCTATAGACTCAGAAAATATTACTCCATCTTGCATTACCACTCCACAATGACGTCTCCACCATTTGAGGTTATATTCGTTAATGTTTCGCCCAGCTATAGTGATAGAACCGGACATAACCGGATAATAACCAAGCATAAGTTTGATTAATGTGGTTTTTCCACTACCTGATGCTCCTACTATGGCAGTCACTTTACCTTCCGGAATGTTGAATGATACACCATTAAGTGTTTTCTTCAAAGCATGAGGATCGTATTTGAAATCAATACTCTCTATATTGATTGACTTTTCATCAGTAAATGTTTTAACCTGATTATCCGTAGATTCTTCGTTTTTACCTTCGTGAATCTCGTTGATTCGTTCAAGGGAAATCTTCACATCTTGTAAAGAGTATATGAATGACATAAACTGCTCTACTGGAGAGTTGAGCTGTCCTACGATATACTGGATGGCAAGCATAGCTCCAAGTGTTATCTGACCGTTTATCACTGCAGTCGCCGCAAAAACTGTAATCAGTATGTTTTTGACCTCGTTAATAAATATAGATCCAGCTTCTTGAGTTTGTTGTAATTTAAGAGATTTCATCTGAACTTTGAACAAGTCAGCTTGTATATCTTCCCATTCCCAACGCCTGCGTTGCTCACAGTCCTGTAGCTTTATCTCCTGCATTGACGTGATGAATTGGTACGTCTTGTTTTGGTTAATCGCTTGCTGCTCAAACATCTCATAATCAAGCACTTTTCGTCGTTGCAGGAATGAGAGAATCCATAATCCGTAAATAATGCTTCCTATAATAAAAACACCGAATATTATCTTATTGTAAATAAACAGGACAACACCGAATATAATGAAGCTTAGAAATGTAAAAACTACATTCAGAACCTGTCCTGTAAGAAAGTTTTGCACGCGCGAATGATCTTCAATACGTTGTAATAAGTCACCTATGAGTTTTGTGTCAAAAAATGCCATCGGTAACTTTAGCAACTTGATAAAGAAATCACTTACCAACGAAATATTTATTCGCATGGAAATGTGAAGTAGCAGCCACCGGCGTATAAAATCTGTTGCAGTTCGTCCAATGACAATCATTAGTTCTCCCAATAGGACAAGCCATATAAATCCTATATTATTATACTTTATTCCAATATCAACGATTGCCTGAGTTAAAAAAGGCATGATGAACTGAAGCAAACACCCAGACAACAATCCGAGTAGAATCTGAAGAAAATACTTTTTATATGTTAGCAAATAGCCAAACAAGAACCGAAAAGAGCGTTTTTTAAATTCAGCCTCAGTAGAAAAGTTTAAAAAACGCTCAGTCGGTTCGAAATACATAGCAATTCCTTTATCTTCTGTATCACTTGTGATACTCACCCAATGTTTTTTAAATTCATCTATAGAAAGTGTGTATTTCCCTTTTTGAGGATCTGCTATCCAAAATCGATGTCCGTTTTTATCAACCTTGTAAAGTACAACAAAATGATTTTGATTCCAATGTATGATACAAGGGAATATATTCTTAGATAATTGCTTTATTGTCAACGTTCCACATAGACTTTTCAGACCAATTTCTTTAGCAGCACATGATATTCCATTCAAAGAAACACCTTCTGATGTAGCAAAACATATGTTATCTAAATATTGATAATCACAATTTAAACCATAATATTTAATTATCATTTGTAGACATGCAACACCACATTGCATAGAATCATGTTGCTGAACAAAAGGAAATCCAAACATATACTACTATTTACTTATTCCGAAGCGAGATTTATTTGTTTCGTATGTTTTAGGCTTAAAGCTATTAAAGCGATAAACAAATGACACCTTAAATTGCCTTGTCATATCATAAGTATCCATTCTTAAATTTTGGTTATACTTATTAACAACCAATTTGGGGCTCCATGTATTCAATATATCACCTCCACTAACTATTAAATCAGCGCTCCCTTTTAATGTTGTCCATTTAAAGCCTAAATCAATCTTCCATATATCACTCAATTCTGCAATTCCCTGTAAGGAAGATGTTAATACAGCTGCATTTAGGGTTATGTAAATTGGATATTTGGAGGATAATCTAATTGAATTTGTTAAATCTGTATATAAAGAGAATTTTTCTCTATTAATCTGTAAATTATGAAAATTATCAACTTTATTATGTGTATAATATCCGTTAATTGTTACGGTTGATTGTAATATTTGGCCAAGATTGAATGGAACCCGCAGCATCATTCCAAACATTTGATTATACTTATAATTAAGGGTTTGATATATAAGGTTCAACGAATTCGCAGACTGATATGGTAATTGCACAATAGCATTATCTGTATAATTATAGTACAGAACGGCCATATATTTTTGATGATAAATGTAGACCAATTGATTTTCATATGTATATGATGGCTTTAATAAAGAATTCCCCATGATAACCATATAATTATTTAGCCATGTTTCTGCTCCATGTATTTCCCAATAGGCAGGATAGTCCTTTGAAGTCGATATGTCTACTTGAAAAACATGGTTGGGATTCTTCATGTATGTAATTGCTACTTGTGGAGATACCCACCATTTTGTATAGTCGTTTATGTGGTAATAGTCACCTTTAACAGATGCTGAAAAACTTAAACCATTTTTAAAGCTACGTTCTATACCCAAATATGCATCTGCTGAATATTCTTGTATTTTCGTGCTAAAATCATTACCATCATTGGAAGAATTAAAAGACTGTGAACTAAAATCATTTGCATAATCCACAGATACTCCATAGTTTATTCCCCATTTCTTTATTTGATGAGATTGATTTGCATAAAAATGATATTTATTAATATCTTGCGATGAATAATAATTTTTCAATGTATTTTCTTGTTGTTCCTCGAACATTAGTGTCTTACTATTTTCCTTATAGTTCGTGTAAGATCCACCTATTGTTAGCCCAAAAGAACTTTTATAATCGATGTTAACATTATTGAATTTATTGGGAGACATATAATTTTTTGATGTTATATATCCACCTAATGTTCCTGTAGAACTGTTCCTTGCATATCGTATCGGATCAAATTGAAAATTATATGATACAGAGATACTGTTATCGTGAATAGGTTCCCAATTAAACCCAATGTGACCATTGTGATTTTGTCCACTTGTTGTAGTTTGCTCATTTTGTTTGATTGACAGATATTCATCATTAAACAAATGATATGAATCTATAAGCTGATGTGACCAATTCTTGCCTAAAATATAATTATACATTACATCGAATGACCATTTATCGGAGGAATAGGTACTTGCTATATTCGCTGCACCGTTTGAATAATGATTTTGGATATAATTAAGTCCAATTTGTCCTTGCAATCCATCAAGTACTGAATTCTTTTTCATTATTATATTGATTGAAGCGCCTTCAACATGGTATTTTGCCGGTGTACTATACATTATCTCCACATCCTTCAGCCTATCAGTTGGATATGATTGCAAAAGTGCTATAAGATTTTCATTTGAGAGTTGCTCCTTTTTGCCATTAATTAATATCGTTAGGTCTTTTGCACCAGCCAATGATAAGTTTCCAGATATATCTTTCGTTATACCTGGTAAATAACTTAAGGATTCATAAATATTAGAAACAGCCTTGCCTTTAATTAGTTTATTTAAGTCGACCGTAATAGCCCCATTTTTGTTCTTAATTTGCGGTTTTTCCCCAACTATTACAACCTCATTAAGATTATATGTATTTAATGTATCCGTTCTATTAGTGAGTGCCTGCGAAAATACAGACATCACATTTAATTGGAGAGTAACTTTCAAGAGTCCCATTTATATTATAAAGAAAAACTTCGGCTTCCAATGATCCGTTTCCGATTACTTCTATTGTGTGCACATCAGAATCATAAATTACCTCTATTGGTAGTTTCATCGGTGTACGATTTACTTCCATGTCTTTTTTAGGATTAATATCACCATGAAAATCCATGAATATTCCACGTTGTTCTGCAAAAGCAGTGTAATTCATTACTAATAGTAGCCCTAATAAAATAATTGTCTTTTTCATATTCATTATATTTTTGTTTTGTTGATGTAAAATTATTGCAAATAATATTTTCAACCAAAGGCAAAAGTTTTACGTATAAACATTTATATTATTGATATACAGCAAATTATAACACATGTAAGAATGTAAAGTTTTACAATGCCCTACAAAGTTTTACGAGATATGTCAAAGTGGACATTTTGCTTTATAATTACTCAATATT
>VOFF01000175.1_pt1 | contig 140000 bp, 202 predicted proteins | sample 5384061 | NCBI WGS metagenome assembly VOFF01 (sample SAMN12384725, study PRJNA508395) | human gut metagenome | isolation source: healthy gut E | host: Homo sapiens | reverse complement strand
TGCAACAACGGTTACTGGTACAGAAGCAACAATCTTGTCATCTTTCTTAATAAAGATATAAGCAGTTCCTTCTTTTGCCGGAATAAGCTGAACCTGATGATTTGATCCCATTGTATTTCCAGCAATCATTAATGTGCCCTTGTCACTGGACTCAACAGTGTAATCATTGTAATTAGAGATTTCTTTTCCGTTTGTATCCTTAATCTCAAAATATGCCCATGTAGCCTTTGTCTCATCTACAGCAATCTTATCGTTGTCCTTTAAAGTGCTGTATTTCTTATTGTTTTCTCCAATTCTTACCTTGAAAGAACTTACAGTAGCCTGATCAGCAGCTGTAATTGTAACCTTATTTGGTCCAATATTTCCATCTGGCTTACCATCTGCTGTATACTTGTTTGTCTTATATGTAATCTCTGCTGTTGCAGTGTCACCAACTTTATTTAAGTAAAGTTTAGAACCATTTACATATCCGTTTGCTGTTGTAAGTGAGAAATCATAGTTTACATCAGGTGTTCCGTAAGGAAGCTCTTTTAAGATTACTCCGTTAGCATCCTTTGCAACTAACTTAATCTCTGTTTCAGTTTTTGCTGGAATAGTAAGGTTATTAACATTGATAGAAGCAACCTTGTTGTCAGTAGCAACAAAGTTTACAGTTGTTCCATCTAATGTGACTGTATACTCTTTACCATCTTTCATCTCTGAGAATGTTGTAAGAGTAACCTTTGTAGCATCCTTATCATCTACAGAAACAGACTTAACAGGAAGAACTACATTGTCAGGAGTTTTGATAGTTACCTCAGAAGCCTTAATATTCTTTGTAGCACCATCGATAGTTGCAACAAGCTCATTTGTCTTGTTCTGTGCTACACTCTTAAGAACATAGTTCTTTACTTCTACATCCTTAGTAGTTTCAGCTGAATCCTTACCAACGGTAATCTTAGCTGTGATTGTTGCCTTACCAGCCTTAACACCAGTTACTGTACCGTCAGCTGCTACTGTTGCGATAGAATCATCGCTTGATGTGTAAGTAATCTTAGCTCTTGAAGAATTTTTCTTAGTATTTGTTAACTTAGTTGTGCTTCCAACTGCTACTGCTGAATCTCCAGATAAAGCAACGCTTGCCTTAGCAACTTTCATTGTGTAAGTAAGCTTCTTTGTCTTTGCCTTAGCACTCTTCTTTGTAGAAGTCTTGTAAGTTACCCTTAACCGGAAATATGCATGGTATTTTCCACGGAAGTATTGGAAATACCGGATTTATAAACAGAGTATGGGGCAAAATCACTTCTACAAGTAACACGCAAGCAACATACAAGAAGCGATTAAATCTGATTTATGGCTTCGACCAGCGCAGGCACATCCAGATGCGTGTAAATTCGTTCTGTCAGGGACATAGCGCCGGAATGACCGACAATTTTTTTGATGGTCGTCTGATCGACATGTGCTTCGGCGAGCTGGGAAATCGTGGTGTGCCGGCAGCAGTGAGGTGTATGATCGATGTGCAGACGAAACATCAGGGGTTGGAAAACATTGTGGTAATACATATAATAGGTAAAATGCTGGCTGTCCAGAGTATGGATGAGATATTCACAATCGGAACAGTCATGAAGCCAGCGCTGGTAAAAGGGGAGTACTTTGTCAGCAATCGGAACTTTTCGAATGCCGTTTTCGGTTTTGCTGTCAATGACATCAAAATATTGTTCGGACAGATGAACATTTTCTTTTTTCAGATCCAAAAGCTCTGAGACACAGGACCCCATTGTATATCAGCATGAGGACTGTCTGGCAATAGGGATCGTTTTTGTGTTTCCACAGGAGAGAAATCTCAGAGGTGGAAAAACAGCTTCGTATGTTTTTATTTGGATTCCGGTCTTTGTATTTCGAGATATTTACATAGGCAGAATAATCTTTTGAGACAATTTCGTGTTTCATGGCATAAGAATAGAGCTGGTTAAAGAGAACACGGATTTTTTTCAGGGTAGGATAGTTCTTGCCGCTGTGATCAATCACCTGCTGTAAATCATTGAGTCTCAAATTGTGAAATGGCATATCAGCAATGTTTTCACAAGTGGCAAAGGCCGCCCGATAACCTTTGATGTTGGAGTGGGAGATGGTAGGAAACTTTTCTTCGGACCATCGGAGATAAATTTCCCGGAAGGTTAATTTCAGAGTTTCCCCATCGATGGGATAATTGTTGTAACGTGCCAGAATCTGCAGAGCTTCCGACCGGGTAGGAGCGTAGCCCAGAATCTGATAGTGCTGGATGCGCTTTCCAGTGATGTCATTGATGTGCCAGCCCGTAGTGATGCGTGCTGCGTAGGGTCTTCTTCTGTTGCCGGAGAGTTTTACGACTCCGCCGTATCCGTTTGGTAATCTCATTTTTCTTCCTTTCATGTGCAAAAATTTATATTATCGTGTCAATCATACACATTTATTTGTAAAATTTTTAAGTATCACACAAGTAACAAAAAAGAGTTTTTACCTATTATATATATTTTACGTGTTGAAAAACGAAGGTTTAGAGGTATTATATTCTAGAAAAATTGTTTACTAAGGAGAGAAAACTTTGAGTGAGAATGGATATCGAAATTTAAAAAAGACGAATAAGCTGATGATTCCCGTTATTTTGATGATGGGGTTTGTGCCATTGCTTGTACATATGTATTCCTATAATTCAAATCTGTCGCAGTTTGACTGGTTTCCGGCCAATTCAGATACACAGACAGATTTCTTTTTTGCATGGAAGATGATTGCGATCGTAATCATTGGAGTGGTGATGGCTGCAATTCTGTTGTATCGGCATTATGTGAAGAAAGAGACCCTGCAGTTTGAAAATTCTTTTTTTATTTTCTGCTGGTATACGGACTTTTTGTTCTGATGTCAGCACTTTTTTCAAAGCATAAGCATTGGGTATCCGGCGGAACTTATGAACTTTTTGAGTCTGTGTGGGTAGTTTTTGCGTATATGCTGCTGTGTTATTATGTGTATAATCTTGTGAATGAAGAAAAAACATGTGGAATTCATTTTGAAAATTTCGGGCATTGGCATGGCTATTGTTACAGTGATCGGCGTATTTCAGTATTTTGGACTGGACTTCTTTCAGTCAAATTTTGGAAAACATTTGATCACAAATCTTGGATGGTGGAAGAATTTAAAAAGAGCTGACATTTAATTTTGCACCGAAAACTTCTTATACGACATTATACAATCCGAACTTTTTATCGTTTTATTTTGGTATGCTCATTGTGCTGGCGGTATGCTTGTTTATTGCGTCAAAAAAAGATATGGCATCGGATAGTGCTGGCAGTAGCGGTAGTATGCTGTGCCATCTGCTTGAAAGGAAGCGGCAGTGCGAGTGGATGGATGGCTCTTGCATTGGCAGCAGTGGTACTTATACTTGTGCTTTTGAGCCGGAAGAAAAAACTGTTTGTTGTGGGTGCTGTTGTAGTGGTAATTGGGATTATAGCAGCAATCGTACTTGGAAATACCACCTCAGCAGGTGAAAATATAAAAAAATACAATTGTTGGTACATACCGGATGAGCGAGAGTAGAGACCAATACAGATGATGTTGTGCTTGACATTCATGGAAATAAACTGAGTGTTTCTTATACCGTGGGAGAGGACTGAACAACACAGATCAGCTGCAAAGATTCGGATGGAAATGAGTTAAGTCAGACGATAGTGGATGCAGATAACCAGGTGACAACGATGGATGACAGCCGTTTTTCTGGGGGGTACAGCTGCAACCGGTATCTTTTGGAGATAATCTGCCTGGAATTTGTGCAACGATTGATGGTGTGCAGTGGAACTTCATAAATACCGATGAGCATGGATATGAGTATCTGAATCCTGCAGGAAAATTAGTGAAGTTTGAGAATCCGAAGGTTTCAAACGTATTTTTGGATGATGCAATGAGTGGAAGAGGACATATCTGGAATAAAACAATTCCGCCTCTTGGAAAGCATGCTTTTATGGGGGAGCGGGGCAAATACCTATATGTTTGAAGTGCCACAGGAAGATTATATCAGCCAGAACTATGTTTACAATGTATGTACCGCTCCGGTATTCTGGGGCATGCTTGGCCTGGGACTTGCGGTGAACCGGATGCTGGTCAAGAAAGAAAATCTTTTCGTAAAAGAACCGGTTTCTGAGAAAAATGATGTTGTCGTGGAACAGAACGACCTTAAAACGGAAAAAGCAGTGACAACAGAAACTTCTGCAAAGAAGCAGTCCAGAAAGAAACAGTCAAGAAAAAACAGAGAAAATCAAACAAGTCATGAAAATGAGCAGATTATAGGGAGTAATTTTGGCATGCAACAAATGAAGAACCGGTTTCGGGGAGAAACGGCAAAATATATACGAATTGTATTGTTGGTAATTTATGATATATTGGCAATCTTTCTGGCGGAAATCCTTTCTATCTGGACTCGTTTTGATTTCAGCTTAAAGAGTGAGCAGGGAATTCCTTATCTGGAGACAGCATTGCAATATTTCTGGGTAAATATGATTGTAACCATCGTGATATTTTTTTTATGCATCTGTATAATAGTCTGTGGGAATACGCGAGTGTACAGGAACTGTTAAATGTAGTGATTGCGTGTCTGCTCAGTGCTGCAATACAGAGTCTGGGGATGCATATGTTCCAATGGAATATGCCGCGTTCTTATTATATTTTGTATTTTTTCTTTTTTGCTGGCTCTGGTGTCCGGAAGTCGCTTTGTATACCGGGGACTGCGTATCATACGACACAGTTATCTGGGAGACGCATCCAGACATGCCATTGCTACCATGGTGATTGGAGCAGGAGACAGTGCTAATTTCCTGATAAAAAATATGGAGAACAGTCCGCTGATCCGCAATCGTGTGGTATGCGTGATTGATGCAGATAAGAATAAGATTGGAAGCACCATTCTGGGAGCTCCGATTGTGGGAAATGACAGCAAGATCCCCTGGGCAGCAGAAAAATACGAAGTGCAGGAAATCTTTATTGCCATCCCGAATCTGCCGGGAGATCGAAAGAAAAAAAAGATCCTGGAATTGTGTAAAAACACGGGATGTAAAATTAAAATTTTGCCTAGTATGGCGCAGATTGTGAATGACGAGGTAAGTGTATCGAATTTCCGTGAGGTGGAAATCGAAGATTTACTGGGACGGGAGCCGGTGAAGACAAATCTGGATGAGGTCATGGGATACATTGCGGGAAAGGTTGTACTTGTAACCGGTGGCGGTGGTTCCATCGGAAGTGAACTCTGCCGCCAGATCGCGGCGCATCATCCTTCGCAGCTGGTGATATTTGATATTTATGAAAATACCACGTATGACCTTCAGCAGGAACTGAAAATGAAATATCCAAATCTGAAACTGACTGTGCTGATTGGATCTGTGAGAAATACCCATCGTGTGGATACCGTATTTTCGGATTATAAACCGGCGATTGTTTTTCATGCAGCTGCACATAAGCATGTGCCACTCATGGAGGACAGTCCGAATGAGGGCAATTAAAAACAATGTATTCGGTACTTATAATGTGGCTATGGCAGCAGGAAGAAACGGAACGGAGCGCATGGTATTGATTTCTACGGATAAAGCCGTAAATCCGACCAATATCATGGGAGCATCCAAACGTATCTGTGAGATGATTATTCAGGGAATGCAGCATCGTTTTCCGAAAACCAATTATGTAGCGGTTCGCTTCGGAAATGTACTGGGAAGTAACGGAAGTGTGATTCCTCTTTTCAAAAAGCAGATTGCAGAGGGGCGGACCGGTTACCGTTACCGATAAGAATATTATTCGTTATTTTATGACGATTCCGGAAGCAGTATCGCTTGTCTTACAGGCAGGTGCTTACGCAAAGGGCGGAGAAATCTTTGTGCTGGATATGGGAGAGCCGGTAAAGATTGATGATATGGCAAGAAATCTGATCAAGTTATCCGGATTTGAACCGGATGTGGATATCCCGATTGTGTATACAGGGCTTCGACCGGGGAAAAGATGTTTGAAGAGTGTCTGAAAGAAGAGGAAGGACTTCAGAAAACGGAGAATGATCTGATTTTTATCGGAAAACCGATTGAATTTGACAGGGAAGAGTTTTTTGAACATTTGAAGGATCTGAAGAAGACGGCATATGAAGATGATCCACAGATGAAGCTGGTGGTGAAACGGTTAGTGCCTTCGTATCAGGTGGAAAAAAGCAAATAACCAGTAAGAAAAGTGAACAAGGAAGATTGAGCGTTCCGCTGGTGCAGAAAGGAACATTCGGGCGTGGAAGCTTTGCGGAAAGTGAGCAGGCAGAGATGTTGGAAATACGTGATATGATGGGGTAAATAATTAATGAAATTACATTCTTGATATACAAGAAGCAAATTCATATAATAATAGTACAAAGACCGATTAGTTTGTCTGGGTGAGCTGACACCATAAAAAATCTGACATTTTAGCCAGTTCATAGGCTGGCAGGTTGGGGGAGCAACAGAAAAACTCCACAGTTAGGTCGCATATAGAGAGAGGCGGATGGTTGGCAGACAACAGAAAAATCAGCATCAAAAGATAAAGAAAGGTTGTCCAAAAGGACAACCTTTTTGAAGTTAATGGGGAATATGGCAAAATGCAATAAGAGAATCAGAGTGTTCAAAAACTTAGGGTAAGTAATGAAATTTATGAGATGATTTTAGTTAGCGAGTCGATTCAAAGATGAAGTGAATACTTTGTTTTCGACATTAGAACTGAAACTGGCGAGAAATTCACCAATTACACTTCCACGTATGTTTGTAGGTCCAAGAAAACGTGGAAGCCATAACCCCAAGAGACGAGGAGGAGCCAGTAAGATTGTCTTCGTGATGAAATCGAATGAAAATGGTATGTATAGTCTTGGATATATCAGAATGGGGACGCCTTTCAAGAGAGAGATAAAAAGCACACGGAAGTGCTGGAAAGTTTAGGGAATGAAAAAGGATTTGGCGTCTGGAGACATACAGTAATCATTACATGGACAGAGGACAGGCTTGTGGCAGAGGTTATTGTTATATGGAACCTCTAGTCCTATGCTTGTAATTCTGGCACAGGAGAATTGCCGTGACTTTGGAATCATGGATGGATATGTGTGTGATTGGGAAAATCATAGAGAGATGCGATTTACACAATTTATTGATGCCAGAGGAGAAGATATTTTTGAAAAAATCTGTATATATATGATATAATAAACTAGTTTATGAGACGAAGTGTTTAATACAGTTAGAAAAGAGGAAAACAAATGTTTGACTTTACAAAAGAAAGAGAAGCATTTGAAAATAAAGTATGGCTTAGTTCACCTACCATGCATGGGAGCTTGAATACATAAAAGAAGCATATGACACGAACTGGATGTCAACAGTAGGTGCAAATATCAATGAAGTGGAGAAGCTGGCTTGTGAAAAAGTAGGATGCAAATATGCAGTTGCTTTATCCGCAGGTACAGCGGCACTTCATATGGCAGTGAAGCTGGCTGGGATGGATGCGTATGGCATGCCGGACGTGGGACATGGCACATTAGAAGGCGAGAAAGTATTTTGTTCGGATATGACTTTTGATGCAACTTTGAATCCGGTTGTTTATGAGGGTGGAGTTCCTGTATTTATCGATACGGAATATGATACTTGGAACATGGACCCGGTAGCCTTGGAGAAAGCATTTGCGATGTATCCGGAGGTAAAAGTGGTTGTCACAGCGCATCTGTATGGCACACCGGGAAAAGTTGATGAAATTAGGAAAGTATGTGATGCGCATGGCGCAATTCTGATTGAAGATGCGGCGGAATCGCTTGGCGCAACTTATAAAGGCAAACAGACCGGTCAGTTTGGAACGTATAATGCCATCTCATTCAATGGAAATAAGATCATAACCGGTTCCGCAGGAGGAATGCTTCTTACAGATGATGAGGAAGCAGCAAAGAAAGTGCGGAAATGGTCAACACAATCGAGAGAGAATGCACCGTGGTATCAGCATGAGGAATTGGGCTACAATTATCGCATGAGCAATGTGATTGCGGGGGTTGTAAGAGGTCAGTTTCCTTATCTGGAAGAACATATTGCACAGAAGAAAGCAATCTATGAGCGATATAAGAAGGGATTGCAGGGACTTCCGATACATATGAATCCATATGATGTGACAAACACCGAACCGAATTTCTGGTTAAGCTGTATGATCATCGAGCCAAAGGCTATGTGTAAGCAAGTCTGCGGCGGACTAGAAGCACTCTATATCGGTGAGGCAGGAAAGAGCTGTCCGACAGAAATTCTGGATGCGATTGCAAGTATCAATGCGGAAGGACGCCCAATTTGGAAACCGATGCACATGCAGCCGATTTATCGCATGAATGCATTTGTGACAAGAGAAGGTAACGGAAGAGCGAAAACCAATGCGTATATCAGTGGTGGGGAACTTGGAAAAGACGGAAAGCCGCTTGATGTGGGAATGGATATTTTTCATCGCGGATTGTGTTTGCCGAGTGATAATAAAATGACCGCAGAGCAGCAGAACCGAATTATAGAAGTAATCAAAGAGTGTTTTGCATAAGCAGGAGATAATAATGCAACATAGACAGGGATTTTATGAAAAATATGTAAAACGACTAATAGATATTGTGTGTTCACTGGTTGTTCTGGTATTGTTCTGGTGGTTATATATAATTTTAGCGGTGCTGGTTCGTGTAAAACTTGGTTCTCCGGTGCTGTTTAAACAACAAAGACCGGGAAAAAAATGAAAAAATCTTTTAATCTGTATAAGTTCCGTACCATGACGGATGCGCGGGATGAAAATGGGAACTTGTTATCGGATGAGATTCGATTAACAAAGTTTGGAAAAGCACTTCGGGCATCCTCTTTGGATGAATTGCCAGAGATTTTCAATATTCTGAAAGGTGATATGAGCCTTATTGGTCCGAGACCATTATTGGTACAGTATTTGCCAAGATATAATGAAGAACAGCATCACAGGCATGATGTTAGACCAGGACTTACCGGGTATGCACAGGCACACGGAAGGAACGCAGTCTCATGGGAAGAAAAGTTTGCAATGGATGTGTGGTATGTGAATCATGTTTCGATGAAAACGGATATTAAAGTTGTTTTAGACACTGTAAAAACTGTGGTGAAAAAAAAGAAGGCGTTTCATCAGACACATCGGTAACGATGGAAGAATTTATGGGAAACAAATAGTAATTGGAGAAAATTATAGAAATGAAAGATTTATATATTATTGGAGCGGGTGGTTTTGGACGAGAAGTTGCATGGTGCGTTGAGAGAATCAATGATGTGACGCCGACATGGAACCTTAAAGGGTTTGATGATAATGAAACAAGGTGGAAAACAAAAGAGGATGAGTATATTGTACTTGGTGATTGTGAATATCTGAAACAGCAGAAAAAATGCTTATGCAGTTTGCGCGGTTGGAAATGCTAAGGTACGCAAACAAATAATTGAAAAATTATCAGATAGTGGAGTGCAATTTGCAACAATTGTAGATCCATCTGTCATCTTATCGAAGAGAGTTGTCATTGGCGAGGGAACTATTATATGCGCAGGTACAATTGTTACAGTAGATATTAGTATTGGAAAGCATGTGATTATTAACTTGGACTGTACATTGGGACATGATGATGTGATTGAAGATTTTGTGACAATTTATCCAAGTGTGAATGTTTCGGGAAATGTGAGAGTTGGGGAGTGTTCTGAAATTGGAACGGGTGTGCAAATAATACAGGGGAAAAAAAATAAAGTCGAATACAATTATAGGTGCAGGGGCAGTGGTAATAAAGAATATAGACAAACCAGGAACTTATGTTGGAGTTCCTGCCAGAGAGAAAAGATTTAATGATGGCTAATATTATGGAGAAAAAGAGAGTTATGATTATTGCACACTTCTGCGATGCGGGAAGTGAAAACAGCAATAATAGGTTTAATTATATAGCAAATATGATGGCAAATACAGGGTATGATGTGGAACTAGTAACATCTTCTTTTTTTGCCACAGGGACAAAAAGGCAAAGAGAAAAAGTACCAGAAGGCATGTTTGACTATAAAACAACTCTTATTTATGAACCTTCGTATAAAAGGAATGTATCATTAAAGAGACTTTTTATAAGTCATCGAGTTATGGCAGAAAATTTAGAAAAATATCTCAAAACATGCTCGAAGCCGGATTTGATTTATTGTGCCATTCCTTCTATTAATGTTGCTGAGGTTGCGTCACGTTATGCTGAAAAAAAATAATATTCCGTTTGTGATTGATGTTCAGGATCTTTGGCCAGAAGCATATCGTTTAGTTATTAAGAATGAAAAGGCATATTGTTTGATAACATCTTATATGAAAAAGCGTGTAGACAAGGTGTATGCATCCGCAGATGAAATTGTAGCTGTATCCGATACATATGCGTCAAGAGCTAAATCTGTAAACTCAAAATGCAAGAATGCAACAACTGTTTATTTGGGAACAGATTTGCAGGTGTTTGATAGAAATGCTAATAAGGAAGCATTTACCAAGAAAAAAGATGATGAAATTTGATTGCTTATTGTGGAACGCTGGGTAAGTCTTATGACATAAAATGCGTTATTGATGCTTTAGATAAGATTCAAAATCCTAAGTTGAAGTTAATTGTAATGGGTGATGGACCCAGAGAGAAGAATTTGAACAGTATGCTATAGAAAAATCAGCTCAGGTAATATTTTTGCGGGGAAGCTACCTTATGAAAAGATGTGTGCTTTATTGACTAAATGTGACATTACCGTGAATCCAATAATTGGAAGTTCCGCGGCAAGCATTATTAATAAGCATGGAGATTATGCTATGTCTGCCTTGCCAGTGATTAATACACAGGAGAGTATTGAGTATTGTGGTTTAATACAACAGTATAATATGGGAATGAATTGTAGAAATGGTGATGCAGATGATATAGCGGAAAAACTGCAGTACCTAATGGATCATTCTATAGAACGCAAACAAATGGGATTAAATGCAAGAAAATGCGCAGAAAACTGTTTTGATAGAAAAAAGACATATTTAAAAATTAAAGATTTAATAGACAGGAAAATAAATGGAAAATAAAGTTGAGATTCTTATTTCAGCAATGCATCAAAAAGATTTTAACTTATTTTATGCTACTAGAATAACAACTGATGCATTGATGATTAATCAGTCTGATATTGAAGATTATGTTTGCAAAAATAATGATAATGGATGGAGAATTATATCAACAACTGAACGGGGATTGAGTAGAAGCCGAAATAAAGCTATTGAAAATGCAAAGGGAGGTATTTGCTTGATTTGCGATGATGATGAAGTGTTGTATGATGGGTATGCGTCAAAAATCCAACAGGCATACTCACAATTTCCAGATGCAGATATTATTTGCTTTAAAGTCCTCTTTGAAGGAAAATCATACAGCAATAAATCCTATAAAATAGGATACCTAAAAAGCTTTGCGTGTCTCAAGTGTACAAATGACATTTAGGTTGAAATCTATAATGGACGCGAATGTAAGATTTGACACAGATTACGGAAGCGGTACACCGATGGGATCAGGAGAAGAAAATATTTTTATGTATGATTGCTTGAAAAAGGGGCTTAGGGCTTATTACGTCCCGATTGATATTGGAGAAGTGAAACAAGTAAATTCAAAGTGGTTTAGAGGATTTACAGAAGATTATTTTTGGAAGCGCGGCAAAATTATTCGTCGAATGATGGGATGTTGGGGATGCTTTTTTACCTTTTATATTTTGCAATTACGAAATATAGAAGATATAGAGCCAATGTTGGACTCTAAAAGCATTAAACCTTATGTTGAAAGGGTGGCGCGAAAGATATGTGTAAAAGTGAAATATATTTGAATTCTCAGGGACCATTAGTTAGCATTATAATTCCAACATATAAGCGCTCGGAGATGTTGCCACGGGCAATTGAGTCAGTTCTGAATCAAACATATAAAAATATTCAGGTTATTGTAGTTGATGATAACGATCCCGATACAGAATTCAGAATAGCTACCGAACAACGCATGCTTTTATATAACTATAATCCCCGCGTGAAATATATTCGACATGAAAAAAATATGAATGGCTCTGTTGCAAGGAACACCGGAATAAAAAATGCTGATGGGGAAATAGTAGCATTTCTTGATGATGATGATTGGTATCTGCCTGAGAAAATAGAAAAACAAGTTGAGTATCTACTAGCACATACTGAATTCCATGCTGTTTATTGTGGCTGGAATAGAGATGGATGTGTTGTCATTCCGACAGAAATGGGTGATCTTTCTTATAACATACTAAGCGGAGACCACTTGATTTATACAAATGTAATCATGATGTGGAAACAAGATGCTGTTGCATGTGGGGGATGGGATGAGACCTTTATGAGACATCAAGAAGCAGCTTTTATGCTGCGTTATTTTTAGAGGGGGGACGGATTGGAGTTGTATCAAAATCTCTTGTTGAGTTTGATGTATCGGATCGATCTAATGTGGCGGGTAACCCTAAAAAGAATGAAGAACAAACAATGCATTATTTAAACTCATATAGTGACATATTAGAACAATGCGAAAAAGAAAAAAGAGGGTCAAAAAAAAAGATTTTGTTACATAGATACAGAGGAATGTTTCTGGGGTATTTAAAAGAGAAAGATTATTTGGGAACTTTTTCTTTTTGGTGCCGTTATTGCAAAACCGTGCCAATCTCCTTCGCTTGTTGTTTGATGAAGTATGTAGTTACTAGAAATGTGGGGAAATCATGAGAATTGATAGAAATAATAACGAATTTTTATTTGTCCTGTATCTATATATTTTTGCGATTATAAAACCAATTTTAGCACTGCTTTCGCCATATTCAACATTGATCCTTTTAACTTGTGTATTACTAGTTGTGATAAAAAGATTGATGATATCCATAACTATAAGCTACAGAAATTTTTACAATTTGGCTTTTAACTTCGGTCTTTTTTTTACGTTTTTATTATGGGGAAATATATAGGTAACTATAGTGTTGTTGACCAATATATTATAAATTTCGTTATTTATGGAATTATTCCACTCTTTTTTTATTGACAAGTGTAAAAGATTATTCTAAGGTGTTGTTCTTTGTTAGCAGACTGTCTATTGTTGCAACTGTTATTATCATCGCGGATCCGTTTATAGGATTTATATTGACTGGTGGATATATGGAATATGGATTTACAATGTTGACATATTCTTTCGCTGGAATCGTTTTAAATTATTATAAATTTGAACATAAATGGTGTGGTTTGCTAATAATTATCGATCTTATCTTGATTGCGGTATATGGAAATAAGGGGATTAATTACAGCATTAGTTTTATTATTTGCTACTATCATCACAAAAGAGCGAATGATATTAAAAAAAAATGATTTTATATATAATGCTGGTGCTGGCGTTAGTTTTTTGGAAACAGATACTAACTTGACCATTTCAATTGCTGAGCTATTTGTTAAAGATACATATTCAATAAATACTTTTAAAATTTTGTTAAATGATTCTAGCATCATTACATCAGTAAGAACAAATATCTGGGATGATGCATTACAAGTTATTAGGGCTCATCCTTTTGGAACTGGTGTAGGATTTTTTGAAACATATTATCACGGATATACACATAATGTTGAACTTGACATAGCAGTAATGTTTGGCTTAGCGGGTTTTTTTGTTTTTGTTGCTCTTCTAATTTGGGCAATAAAAAAACTAATTTTATTGAAGTATAGAAACAAGAAAATATTTTTGTTAGGTTGTCTGATTTGCTCAATGGTGCCGTTACAGATATCATTGACAATATGGAATGTTCTATTATTTTGGGTGTTTTGGGGCGGCATCCTTTTTTGAGCAAGAGAGTGAATATGATACATCCTTCCTTAAACAAGAAAACTAAAATATTAAACTCATAAGAATAATTGTTGACAAAATTAAGAAAAATAGCAATTCCAATCGTATAAAAGGAGTGAATTAAAGTTAGAGTGAAAAAGATATTAATAGATACATATGATACTGCATTTCAGAATGTTTCGGGCGGTGTGAGAAACCGAATATTATCTATAGTAAATTCGCTGAGAAAAACAGGCTTACAGGTTGAGTACTTTAATAAATACGAAACAAAGATTAAAGACTATGATGTCCTTCACGTATTTATGCTCAAGGAAGACAGCTACACACTTATTAAATATGCCAAGGAGAATGGATTAAAGGTCATTATTTCATCGGTTGTGATTCTTTCAGGTGCATTGCAGCTAAAGTTATATTGGGCATTACGAAAAATACCTATTATGACAACCTATAAGATCCTGTTTAATATATGTGATCTCGCGGATTCTATTATCGCTGAAACGAAGAAAGAAGCGGAGTTCCTTGAACAATATTATCATGTCCCTAAAAGCAAAATTATTGTGATCCCAAATGGAGCAGATAGAATAACATCTAATGGCAGAAGTATATATGAGGTAATCGGAAAAGAATGTGATTATGCTCTCGAAGTTGGACGGTTTGATAAGAATAAGAACCAATTTGCGGTAATTAATGCGATGAAAGATACGAATATAGATGTAGTATTTATCGGAGGGGAGTCATCTGTAGAACGGGAATATTATCAAAAGTGTCTAGAAGCAGCAGAAGGATCTTCCAATATCCACTTTTTGGGATGGTTGAACCGAGAAGACGAGTTATTAAAGTCAGCTTATTGCAATGCGAAAGTTATAGTTTCTTCTTCGTTTAATGAAACTTTTGGACTTACAATTATTGAAGGTATAATGGCCGGAGCAATCCCTATTATTTCTAATACACTGCCAATACTAGATTATAAGGCATTAAATGGGTGTACAACCTTTTCTCCATCAAATGAAGCAGATATAAGAGAAAAAATTACAAGAGTGATGAATACATCGTCAGATCAGCTTAAATTAGAAGATATGAGAAGGAGAGTGGATTCTGAATTCTCATGGGACGAAGTGGCCAGAAAACATATAGAAGTGTATGGTGAATAAAGTGAATATTTTAGTAAGAAAGATATGCTCTTTTATAAAGATATGTAAGATGAAGTTAGACTGGAACAACGACTATCGATCCTGTCGGAAAGAGATGCCTGAAAAAAGAGATAAAAAGAAATTTCAAATTATCGAATTCTTATTTTAGCTCCACATTCTGACGATGAATGGGTTGGATGTAGTCAGCTTTTACAAAATAAAAAGAATGAAATAACCGTTTTAAATATGGATATGGAAGGTGGCGATTCAGAAGAACTCCATAAAACTAGATTTGAAGAGATGCAGAATCCTTCAGAAAAGTATGGATATTCATTGATAAAAATATCTGAGGATAAAGTCGAATTTCTGTCAGGATATCTAGAATCTAATGTTGTAGATGTAATTATGGTTCCATGCTATTTTGATTGGCATCCAGAGCATATTGAAGTAATGCATATATTAAATCAAGCAGCAGCAAAAGCAGGATATCAGAACCGAATTGCTATGTATCAAGTTTCGCTTCCGATACCATATATGTTAATAACTCACGGAAATGGATTGAACAGAGGAATGGCAAATGAAAAGTGGAAAGATCTGAAGAATTACTATCCAACACAAAAACATTTACCGACAAAGCGGTTCTTGCTTAATGAAAGGATTAATGGGGGAATGACAAAAACATATGCGTTAGAAAGCTATTCTGTTATAGATTATCAAAAATGGGCTGAAGATCTAAACAAATATGAATTGAATGTAGTACAAAGAGATTTTCTCTATAAGAATATTCAGAACATAAAACTAGTTAGAGATGAAATAGAAGCACAGATTAAGGTGGAAAAATAAATCTTTTGATGAGGATTCCATTCGAAATGCTGTCTGTAATAGTGGCTTATATTTCGCAAATAGAACAAATGTTTAGTGGGGATAGTCAAATTAATTGTGAATTGGTCCTTTTAAAATTAGAGATGATGATAGGGGGTACTGTTATTATCATTTGTTACCAGAAGAAGATTTGTCTATAAAATCTTAGAATTATATTCATTCATTTTTCTGTGAAAATAATGGTGTTGAGTTTGTTAAAGTTGAAAAGTAAGTATTTATATATGAAACAGAGTATGTTATCATTATGCGTTTTGGAAAATCTATAGTAGAGAAGCAAAATTGTTTGTTAGCATATTTAACTTTATACAAAGGATGTTTGGAGTACAACGAAATAGAGAAATAGAATTAAAAAGGGACCTAACTGGTTCTTAATTACAGACAGTTTTGCACATTATGTCGTTAATCATGAATGTTTTATTTGTCAAGTATTTCATGATACAATTTGTTGCGATGAAGTATTATTTTTATAGACTTTGCTTATTAATAGTGCGTTTAAGGATAAGTTTTTATCAAAAACAACTTAATAACGATATGTGCATGTCGATGAGACTTATTGATTGGAACAGAGGGAAAACGCGTATTTGGCATCGGGAAGATTATGAAGAATTGATGTCTTCGGATATAATTTTTGCTAGAGAATAGTATTAGAAAATATGAAAACAAGGAATATAGCAATATGAAAATTGGAATGTTAACCTTTTATGATGTGGTTAATTACGGAGCAGTTTTACAGGCATATGCTCTTCAAAAGAAGATAGAGAAGTTTGGTTTTTCAGCGGAGTTTATACGTGTAGCTGTTACCAATCGCGAAAACATAATGCAGAACAAATTGAAGCTTTATTACAGAGTTCTGAAGAACAATAATTTTAGTGTAAAATCTTATTTAATTGCTAGAAATGCTGATTACAAAAAAGGTGGAACTTTTTCAAATTTTTAGAGAAAGATACATGAGTGTTAGTAGAATAGTTTATAAAGACCTCATGGATTTACAAAAAAAAGCAATCGGCATACGATGCTTTTTGTAACTGGAAGCGATATGGTATGGTCTGATATTGGTCAAAATTTAGATATTTATTTTCTAACTTTTGCACCTGAGTACAAACGTTTATCATATGCACCGAGTTTAACAGGGAGAGACTCTGAAACCCTTTGAAGAACGAGAAAAATATCAACAGTGGCTTAATGGGATTGCTTATTTGTCATGCCGCGAAAGATATGGTCAAGATTATATTGAAAAATCTATAGGAAAAATAGCGCACCTTGTTGTCGATCCTACATTGCTATTTAAAAAAGGACGAGTGGAAAGAAAATTTAAACCTAAAAGAGATAACTGGACGTGGATATATCTTATGTTATCTTTTTCAAGGTATAACTCCTAATATCAAGAAAAGTGTTGATAAAATTGCTAGCCAGAAGGGATTAGATGTACGATATATTCCGATGTCATCGACAGAAGTAAAGTGTAATGAAGCAAATGATTTTAAAAAAACAGCAATCGGGTAAAGAGTTCGTAGAATTATTCTATAATGCTTCTTTTGTCATTACAAATTCATTTCACGGACTGTTATTCTCTCTTATTATGAATAAGCCCTTTTATCTCATTCATAGAGGAGAAGAAAATGAATGGGCAAAGCACGAAGAAAGAATGACGAATATTCTACAGCTTGTTGGCTTGGAGAACAGGTTTATTTATGAGAAAAATTTACCTGCCGAATTTGATTTTAATATAGATTATGATACCGTAAATTCCACAATTTCAGAATTTCGTGAAGATTCATTACATTATTTAAAAAGAAGCTTTGGACAGTGTAAAGGAGAACGAAAAAACTGACACTGCAGAATCTAAGGTATATCATAGAATCGATGAATTAGAGACTAATAGTTGCACTGGATGTACAGCTTGCCTCAACAGTTGTCCTAAGCAAGCTATTTCAATGAGGCCTTCAGATGAGGGATTTTTGTTTCCAAATATAGATGAAAGTCTCTGTGTAAAATGCGGAATTTGTGCAAATAAGTGCCCACAGATCAATAGTATCGCATTAACTTATCCTAACGAGACATTATGTGGCACAGGAAATAATGATTATGTTAAAAACAGTGCTTCTGGTGGTGCCTTTGTTACTTTTGCAAAGCATGTGATAGAAGATTTACAGGGGGTAGTATATGGAGCTGCCCTTCATATGCCTGAAGGAAAATGTGAGCATATTGAAGCCGATTGTATGCAAAATCTGCACTTATTGCAGAATTCTAAGTATGTGCAGAGCGATATTTGTGGTGTACTTCTAAAATGTAAGGAAAGACTAGAGCAAGGGGTCAATGTTCTGTTCAGTGGAACGCCCTGCCAAATTGCAGCTTTAAGGAAGTATTTAGGCAAAGAATATAATAATTTGGTGACTGTGGATATTATTTGCCATGGTGTTCCTAGTCCGAAATTCTTAAAGAACTATGTAGAACATGAGATTCCAAAGGATGTTACAACATTAAGATTCCGCCATCGTTATGAGGCCAAGAGATAAGAGGCGTTCGGCCTTTGACCTTAACTATGAAGAAAATGGAAAGATGGTAGCAAAACCAGGAACGAGAGATTTATATTATGCTCCATTTATTAATGCTGAATCATATCGGGAATGCTGCTATGAATGTCAATACGCGAGGGAAGAACGTGTATCAGACATAACAATTGGAGATTGCGACAGTTATAGATTATATTCGGGCTTGGAGAAAAATAATATTATCTCTAGCATTTTGATAAACACAGAAAAAGAAAACATTTCTGGAATGAATGTAGCAATATGTTTACATTCGCCGAAATGGACTATAAAGAAGAATGTATTTTTAATCATCAGTTAAGGAGACCGTCTGCTAGACCATCTAGAAGAGACTACATTTATAAGGAATTGCAGGAAGGCTGGGACGCATATAAAAATAAAAACCAGAAAAGGGATGGTTTGGAATTAAAAGTAAAAGCAGCTGTTGCTTAAATTGATAAATAAATAAGGTTGTGATTATGGAAAAGTTAGTAAGCATTATAACGTTATGCTATAACGGCGAGAAATATATAGATAGGTATGCAAAATCATTATTGTATCAAGATTATCATAATTGTCAGTTGATCTTTATAGATGATGGATCAACAGACAATTCAAAAGAGAAAATCTTATCTTATGATACGGTGTTTAAAGCAAACGGCATTGTTCTTGAATATCATCATCATAAGAATATAGGAACCGGAGCTAGCATGGCAGAAGCGGTTCATTACATTGCTGGTGAATTCCTTTATATGGCCCGATGTGGATGATACTTTGGCCCCTGAATCAATTTGGAAAAAGGTAAACTTCCTGGAAAAAAACCAAAACTATGGGATTGTTCGCACAGATTTTGCAAGAATTTACGATGCGAAGCCGAATGAGATAGTAGAATATGGAGCTCAAAAAGTATACAAATCGCTGGAAAGAAGACCTGTTTGAAGACTATTTACTTAGCAATCAGGCATGGCTTCAGCCGGGATGTTATATGATGAGAGTGGCTGCTTTTTTAGATTCTAATCCCAATAGATATATTTTTCCGACAAGAAGAGGACAAAACTGGCAAATGCTTCTTCCTGTCTTGTATAAATATAAATGTGGATATATTGATGAACCTTTGTATAATTATTTTCTTCATAAAGGCAGTTTATCCGATGCGTCAAAAGAAACTCCAGAAGTAACAATACAAAAATATGAAAAGTATGAAGAATTGATTTTAGACACTTTAGACCATATAGAGATGCCGCAAGAAGAACGGGATAATTACAAAAAAAAAGAGTAACTTATTATTATCTTATGCAGAAAATAGACGTCTGTTTTAGAAATGGACTAAGAAAACAGGCGAAAGAATATTATACTGAAATGGTTGCGTTAAATGGTCCTGATAAAAAAAAGCAAGATAAAAATGATGACAACAGGGACGATTATTGCAGATATTTATTTGAAAAGACGAGGTTAATAAGATATGGCTGAAAGTCGGACAAAAAACGCAAAAAGGAATGGAGCATGGGGAATGATCAGTAGAATTGTGGGGCTGCTACTCCCTTTTCTGTCTAGAACAGTAATTATCAAAGCACTTGGAGCGGAATATCTAGGGCTTAATGGTCTTTTTTACTTCCATATTGACGGTGCTCAATCTGACAGAACTAGGTGTAGGCAGTGCAATTGTTTACAGCATGTACAAGCCTATTGCTACAGGGGATGATGAGCTTGTCTGTGCTTTATTGAATCTATATAAAAAAATTTACAAAATTATTGGCGTTAGTATTATAGTAATTGGCGTCATATTAATGCCATTCATTTCAAATTTAGTTAGCGGAGATGTTCCTTTAGACATTAATATTTATATTCTTTTCGGCCTATACATAATTAATACTGTTGTATCGTATTTCCTTTTTGCTTATAAACAAAGCTTAATTCATGCATGCCAGCGAGATGATGTGACAAGTAAGATTACAATAGTTACCAGTATCTTGCTCAATATTTCACAAATTATTTTCCTATTCTTAACACGCAATTATTACTGGTTTATTATTTTACAGATTGTCTCAGTACTTATAAGCAACTTAATTAATTTTATTGTGCTGATAAGTTATTTCCACAGTATAAATGCCATGGCGAGATTTCCAAAGAATTAGGTCATGACATCAAGCAAAGGGTTACTGGCTTGATGATCATTAAAGTTGCAGCAGTTAGTAGGAACGCACTTGATAGTATTATAGTATCTACTTTCCTGGGCTTACAAGCAGTTGCAATGTATAATAATTATTATTATATTATTAATGCCGTGTCATCAATTTTACTTGTTTTGATGATGCGCTATCGCGGCTGGTGTAGGCAACAGTGTAGCTGTTGAGAGCAAAGAGAAAAAATTTGGAAGATATGAGAAACATCAATTTTTGTGTACATCATGTATTATTACAATGTACCAACCATTTATGAGGATATGGGTGGGGGAAAATTTGATGTTCAGTGAAACAATTATGATTTTGTTTTCACTCTACTTCATTTTGCAAAAAGATTGGTGATGTTCAAGCACAGTATTTCGATGCGGCAGGCTTGTGGTGGTATGGCAAGTGGAGGGGCTTTATTGAAGCGCTTTTTAATTTGATTCTCAATATAGGACTAGGTTATTTCTTTGGTGTTACAGGAATTGTAATTGCTACTATTTTTACCATTATATTTATAAACTTTCCACTTACTACTTATTATACCTTTAAATATTACTATGGAAAAAAAAGATGATGCCTTTTATTGTAGAGCAGCTCTTTATGGTAAGTAAGATTATTATCTGTTCGGCAGCATGCTATTTTGTAGCAAATTTGATGCCAAACGGATCTGGAATTCTCATCGAAATTGTATTTATGGGATTGAAAGGCATTTCCGCCATTCTAATATTTACAGGATTATTTTCAATTTTAAATATTAGAAATCAGAGGTTTAAAACATCATTGAAATGGATAAAAAGCAAGGATTAAGGTAAAGGATAGGGGGAGACTGATGGAAAAGTAGCGGGCACATTGGGGTCTGACCCCATTAAAAAAATATAAACTTTTTAATGGGGTATTGAACGAAAATATCATTTATGATAATATCTATAGAAATATAGTAAGACGAAGAGGAATGATTTTGATGATAGAAAATAATAGAAGCGATTATGAAAAGGAAAGAGAAGCCAGGGAAAGACGATTAAGGGCATATGCAGAGGAAATCCAAAAACAGATTTTAGATAGTTCAGGTGAAATTGTGCATCAGTTGGTGGAAGAGAGACATAATCAGGGCCTGACGCAGTCGGATATGGCGGAATTAACCGGGATGATGGCCTCCAATATAGCTCGTTTTGAAAGTGGTGGAAGAGTACCTACGTTATTGGTGCTACAGAAATATGCAGGTGCATTAGGAAAGCATATAGAATTGAAAGTATGTGACAACATGGAATGATTAATGTAAATGGATATCATTGATGATATCATCACTAGAAAGGAGAAAGAAGATAGCAAGAAGATTAAGAGAATGGTTTCCGGGAGCAACCTATCATCTTATGGAGAGGGGTGTCAGAAGGCAGGAAATATTCCAAGATGAATTTGATTACCAAGTATTTACCGAATTGTTGAAAACAGCAGCAGAAGATAATGGATGTATGATACTTGCGTATTGTTTTATGACGAACCATTTTCACCTGCTGGTGGAAACCGGCGACATGGAAATAGGAAAGTTTATGGTAAGCGCCTAGTTTCAGGGTGGATTTAAAATCATCACAAAATTTGCCATAATTATAGATGATAGATGCCAGCATTTTACTACAGTATCGGCGCTAGATACTATAAATGCGAGCGTTTTACTATAACTATGGAGGTTTCTTGTATGAAAACGCAAAGACGCACAGCAGACGAACAATATCAACTTATCATGGAATGCCGCAGCAGCGGTCTTAGTGACTACCAATGGTGTACAGAACATAACATCAATCCCGGCACCTTTTACAACTGGGTTAAAAGACTGAGAAAAAAAAGAAGCTGTGACAGGGACATGTTAGGAGACATCACTGTCGCAGACGAGATTTATGTGATCTGTGGTTATACAGATATGCGCAAGTCCATTGATGGATTATGCGCTGTCGTAAAAGACCAACTGAATATGAACCCTTCCAGGCCAAATGCAATCTATCTCTTCTGTGGCAGACGTAGTGATCGAATAAAAGTGCTTCTTCATGAACGTGAAGGATTTGTACTTTTATATAAGCGGCTTGATGCCAACGTAGGAAAATACCGTTGGCCGCGCAACCGTATGAGGTAAAACCCATTACATGGAGGCAGTTTGACTGGCTTATGTCAGGTCTTGAAACCGAGCAGCCAAAGGCAATAAAAAAGTACCGGAAATGCTTGATTTTTTTCAGGATTTTCGCTTGTTTTATGGTATAATTGAACCATAGAAAAGGAGCGAAAAAACAATGCCTTCAGGAGTAAGGGATATCCAGCTCTTAGAGCTTAAGGATACGATTTCACAACTGAATAATACAATCAGCACTCAGAACGAGCTTATCCGTTCCCTGCAGAAAATGCTGCAGGAACGTGATGCCAAAGACAGCGAAAAGGATCAACTGATCGCTAACCTTCAGGCACAGTTGGACTACCTGAAGACCAGACTTTTTGGCTCCACCAGTGAGATCCGGCATGAACAGCTCCCGGGACAGCTGGATCTGTTCCACCTGCAGACGGAGGATGAACCGGAACCGGTGCCCCTTGAGGTGGAATACATTGAGGTAAAAAGCACACAAGAAGGCCCGTAAATCGAAAAAGCTTATGATGAGATCTTTGCTGTTCTTCCGACAGAGAATGTTTATGTAGATACTCTTACGGAAGAACAGAAAACGTGTGATGTTTGTGGAACAATGATGGTTCCTATCGGACACGAACCCATCCGGACAGAACTGCGTTATACAGAGCCAAAGCTGGAGCGTATTGATTATTATGCGACTACCTATGAGTGTCCACAATGCAAGGAAACGGAAGATCCCCGGTTCATCAAGGACGAAGGAACTCCTGCACTGATCCCGGGGAGTTATGCATCGTCCGGTCTTGCAGCACATGTGATGTATTATAAATATGTCATGTCCATGCCCTTATACCGTCAGGAGAAGGACTTTGAACACCTTGGGGTAAAGATCAGCCGTACGACCATGGCCAGTTGGATCATCTACTGCGCAGAGAATTACTTTTTGCCAATGTATGAATATCTGCACCGGAAACTGTTGAAACGCAGATATCTGATGGCAGATGAGACTCCGATCCAGGTATTAAAGGAAGAAGGCCGCAGACCACAGAGTAAATCTTATGTCTGGCTGGTACGAACTGGTGACAATGGTGGGATTCCTATCATCCTTTATAATTACACTCCGACCAGAGCCGGCAGTCATGCCGCTGCTTTTCTTGCAGGTGCAGATCCCGGATACTATCTAATGGTTGATGGTTATAAAGGATACAACAAAGTGCCGGAGGCACAGCGTTGTTGTTGCTGGGCTCACATACGACGCTATTGGCTGCGGGCAATACCCAAAGGCCACGAAAAGGATTATACACATCCGGCAGTCCAGGGATTCCTATACTGTAATAAGCTGTTTGAGTATGAACGATCTTATCGAGAAAAAGGATTATCGCCCAAACAGATTTATCATCGCCGCCTGAAGGATCAAAAACCTGTCATAGAGGCTTTTTTGTCATGGCTTGATCAGCTGCATCCGGAATCCGGAGACAGGCTGATCAAGGCAACCAACTATTCCAATGGCTGCCGTCCGTTTATGATGAACTATCTGAAAGATGGTGCATGCAGCCTGAGTAATAATCTCAGTGAGAACAGCATTCGACCATTGGTAGTTGGCCGTAAGAACTGGCTTTTCTGTGATACACCAGCCGGGGCAGATGCCAGTATGAAAATCTATTCTATGATAGAAACGGCAAAAGCCAATGAACTTGATCCACTTAAATATCTGAGCTTCCTTCTGGAGCATCATCCTGGTGCTGAAATGTCAGACGAGGAATTGGAACAATTTGCCCCGTGGAGTAAATTGGCTCAGGAAACTTGTAAATAAAATGTAGTGAAATACTCGCATGTCTGGCATCCTAGCGCGGGGTGTCAGATTTCATTTATAGGGTACGCCCTAAAACTATGCGCTTATCAACAAAAACAAAGGTTAATGGTTTTTAGGTTATGTCTGCAATGGATCTTTTTAAAAGCTCAAACTTGGTGGCTACAATTCAAGCGCTACAGCGTTCCTGAGAGCCTATATACAACCTTTGCAACTTTGTCCAATTTGGACTTGCAATAATGTCCATTTTTGTTTTGCAACTTTGGGTAATTTTATTTTACAATAAACACTGCAGCAGGAACTGATCCGGGCGGGCGTTTGCCGGAGGATTATGATTTTGACAGTCATAAGGAGTTGGTGCCGATGCAGCCGGGCGATGTGCCGGTTACTTATGCGGATACATCGGCGTTGGAGCGTGATTTTGGATTTAAGCCGAGTACGGATTTGCGGACCGGGTTACGAAAGTTTGCGGAGTGGTATAAGGAGTTTTATGGTTAGAAAGTATTCTTTACAAAGATAATAGTACACGAATGGATAAAATTGTAAGAGTATTTTGTTTAGAAAAGTGGCAGGAATCATTTGATTCCTGCTATCTTAAAAAGCTAATCAGAGATATTAATCACGTTGAAATAGATCGCGTATATATACTTTATCGTGTACATCATCCAAATTAGAGTCATAGCGGTTGGCAATAATGCTATGGCTTATTTTCTTGAACTTTTCCAAATTATTTATAACTTTACTTCCAAAAAGGTGACACCATCTTCGAGAGTTGGTTCGTAAATGATTATAGTGGCACCTTTAGCCTTGATTCGTTTCATGACACCTTGAATGCTGCTTTGACGGAAATTATCAGAGTTACTTTTCATAGTAAGCCGATATACTCCGATAACACATACTTTCTCTTTATCGGCAGAATATTCACCATTATGGTAGTAGTCATAGTAGCCAGCAAGGCGCAAAACTTGATCAGCAATGAAGTCTTTTCTTGTTCGGTTACTTTCTACAATAGCGGACATCATATTTTGTGGCACATCATTATAGTTGGCCAGAAGCTGTTTGGTATCTTTCGGGAGGCAGTAACCGCCATAACCGAAAAATGATGGGTTGTTGTAATGGGTTCCGATTCGCGGATCAAGACACACACCATCGATAATATCTCTTGTATTTAATCCTTTCATTTCTGCATAAGTATCCAATTCATTAAAATACGATAAGCGAAGTGCCAGATAGGTATTGGCAAATAATTTTACAGCCTCTGCTTCGGTGAATCCCATAAACAGTGTATCGATGTTTTCCTTGATTGCTCCATCCTGCGTAATGCTGCAAAAGTGTGGGCAGCTTCGACCAGATGTGAATCTTCCGGATCAGTAGATACAATGATACGGCTGGGATAGAGATTGTCGTACAGTGCCTTGGATTCACGTAGAAATTCAGGGCTGAAGATGATATTGGAACTGTGATATTTTTTCTCGAACAGATGCGGTGTATCCGACAGGAATGGTGGATTTAATTACAATGATTGCATCCGGATTAACTTTCAGAACAAGTTCAATTGCTGCTTCTACTGCGGAGGTATCGAAATAATTCTTCTGGCTGTCATAGTTGGTAGGAGTTGCTACAACGACATAATCAGCATTTTTGTATGCGGCTTCACCGTCCAATGTAGCAATCAGATCCAGTTCTTTAGTAGTTAGATATTTTTCGATGTATTCATCCTGGATGGGAGACTGACGCTTATTAATCATATCAACTTTTTCCGGGATAATATCTACAGCTGTGACGTGATTGTTTTGTGCCAATAGAGTAGCGATTGACCGGTTCCGGCCACAGCAATGTTCATAGGTGATGGTACATTCCTTTTTTTTCTCATGTATTCCATTTGTAAATACGTCAGTGGGTTCGAAACCGAGGACTTCTCCTAACTGTTCCAGTTGAGGAATGGAAGGAAGAAAGTCTTCTTTTTCCATACGAGAGATTAGGGAACGGTTGATTCCGGTTGCATCAGCAAGAGATTGCTGTGTCATGGAGAGTTTCTTACGGTTCGTGATTATGAGGTTCGCCAGGATGGCAGTGGAGAGTTTTTTTCATGATGATTTCCTTTCTGTGACTATAAAATAATGAAAAAAGTTATTTATAATAACAAAATAGTGCTAACAACTGTTTGTATAGTATCATAAATTAAACAAAAATGCAATGAAGTGTGAATTTGAACGACAAAAATGTAAGCTGGAAAAGAAAAAGTGAATTTTTGGTTCATGTGATACTTGAAATTAAGTTCTACAATTTTTAAATGTTGAGAGAGAAAGTAATAAATATTGCAAGAACATGAGTTTGCTAGTATAATAAAGAAAAATGTAGAAGATAGTCAATTTATAGAAGAAATACAGAGATTAAACATTAATTATGGAGAGATTGCAATCACTATATTGGAAAAATGATGACTAAGTAGGAGAAATGGATATGTATTTAATATATGGATTAATAAGTGGAGTTTTGTCTGGTGTTCTATCAGGTTGCATTGGATATAGAATTTGTAAAAGAACGATAGTGATTAAACATAATTTAAATCCGACTTGTTGGTTTTGGGTGCATTTTTTAGTCTCAATTTATACAATTATACTAATGCTAATTTCGGATATCGTATATGAAAACTTTGCGGATGAAAGAAATTTACCATTGGGACTGAAGGGAATTGTATGTGCATTTATTCAAAATGGTGGAATGCTTGTTTTTGTTATGCTAATTTCTTCTTTAATATACAATTACTTTGTTAAAGTAATAGAATTTAATTATTTTGTTGAACGACACCCATGGATAAAAAAACTTTTTTTCTCAATAGCAGGTATTACCTTAATAATAATGTATATAATGGTAATTGGAAGGTCGCAGGATTATATTAATATATTGGCGGATGAATATAAACCTGCCGTGGTGTGGGGGATTGTCATAATTGAAATATGGGTTGGATTTGGAATGCAGATTAATATTCCACAGCGAAATAATATTAAAAATAGAAATCAGAAAAATAAGAAGAAAGATGAAAAACAAGCAAAAAATTGAAAACAAATATATTGTATGGTGCTTGGGATCAATGATTTTATGTCCAATGTTTATGATTTTAGGTATGTATATAGACGAATATATGCCCAAATCAGTACGAAAGGATTGGCAAGCTATATATTGGGGACTAGTTATAGGAAGTGCAGCAATGCTAGTAATTTTATTTATTTTCAATTGGAAAGATTGTCCTAATAAAAGGCGGAGTATTAAAAATTTTGAGAAGATTTTTATGCAGGTGAACAATGATTCATATATAGGACACTTTATGCGAGTGCAATATAAATTAAAAAAGAAGAAAAAGAATTTGTTTTACATATTTATCAACCAAACATAGAAATAGAAGAACGAAAAGAATACCCTGATAGCTTCCTAAAAAAATTTGACGAAGCATTCAGAAGAAAAACAGACGTTTATTTGCTTCAACAATATAAAGCTGAAGAAATTCAAAAGAAAATAGAGCAGAAGTTAGAACAGATTTCTAATGAACGAGAAGAATTATTGAAAGAGGCATGGAGTATAGCTTATAAATTATGTGATGATAAGGAAAAACAAAAAAAATATGGTTAGCTGATTAAATAAAAGACTTTAATATAGTGATTTTTATATATAAAATAGACAAATTATACCAAGGGGATAAAATGTTGGAAAAGAAAAATATATTTATTTTATTGCTTTTAACTGCATTGTTTTATTTACTCAATATTCCATCACGTGTATTTGAGTGGTTCTTTCTGTTCTTTTCACTTGCTCTTATTTTAGTTTATCGTATGGAAAAAGAACATGTATTTTCACAAAGTTCTACTGTTTTGGTGCGGTGGAACTTTGTTTGCTTTTGGGGTGGGAAAGTTTATTGCAATCCGGCAGCTTCCAGAATTTACAATGGAAAAATTGTTGCTTGGCATATGTATGGTACTTATCTTGGGAGTGGATTTTGTTTTTCTGCTGAGATACGACAGGTCAGAGACGAGACAGAAAGAAAACGTGAAGGAAAATCTGTTTCGGGAACGAACTTATGATTTGGAGCGTCTCTGTAGTTTTATTCAGGCGGTTCCGATTGTTGGCATGGATGCGCCCTGGGGAGATGGAAAGAGTTTTCTGGTTAATATGATCTATCAGGATGAGGCGATGAAGAAACGCTTTACGTTTATTCAAATTGATTTGCTCACCTGTGATCTGAACGAGATTGAAAGTATCCTATTAGGGGAGATTGAACGCGTTTTGCAGAATAATGGAATTTATTCGTTTCATGGAAGAAAAACGGGAAAGCTTTTTAAAGATTTTTTCGCTTTCAAATGTGTTTTTATAATGTTTTGCAGGAGGAAGGGGAAGGAGTTTCTTCTACTTTTATTGGGTTTGAGAAAGATGTCAGACGTTTGGACAAGGATATCTTAATTGTGTTTGAGGATATCGATCGAATCAAGGATCCGGATATTGTACGTAAGATTTTTGCTATTGCAGAGAAGTTGGCTGGAGATAAGATACATATTTTATACCAGTATGAGTTTTCAAATTTGCCCTGGAATAAGGCGTTTTTGGAAAAATATATTCCTTATGAGGTTGCGGTGACGGAACTTTCATTTGAGAGAATTATTGTTGCTTTATGGAAGAAGTGTGGAATGCAGCGGGTTACAGGACTGAAAATTGAAGATGTGAAGTATATTATGACAGCTTCTGTGTCTAATGTGATTTTAACGGATATCCATGAGTTAAAAAAGTATGCTCTTGTGCTGAGACCGCAGAGAATTGCAATTCGCAATGTAGAACTGTATCTTAATGAATTTGTGCTGATATATAAAATGAATGAACGTTACCGGCAGAAGGAAAAATGCAAAGTGGTTGGCAATGATCCTTTTTATTAAGCATTTTCTATATGAACAGATGGAACAGATCAAAATGGGAAAACTTCTTTCAGAATCGTTGTTGTTGACTTACAAGAACGAGACGTTTGATGTGGAGACATTGATCGGAAGATACCATGCAAACATTTACTCGGAAAATGAGTGTATACAGATTGTTGAGGATCCGGTTAATAATCCCGTTATTTGGATATTTGCTGTGCTGCGATATGATTTTTCAATTCCGAAAGCGGACAGAAACGATCCAAGATGGTTTGCAAACGAATCAGATGGTGTTATGCGAAGAATGCAACATAATGAGCAAGTGAATCGTTTCTTGTGGAATATTAAGGGAAATGGCAATTCGGAATATACCGATATGGAATGGCTTGCAAAGGAAATTTGTGAAACGGTTTTAAATAAAGTAGGAAATCCCCGAAAGAAAGCTTGGGATAAAATCTGGAAAGATGCATTTCAAATGGAAAATGAAAAGAATAACGGTACGGTGCAGTTGTTTGGAGAGACTGCGATGCTTTCTGCCTTTAAGGCTTTGTATGTAACCGGAATTTCAACAGAAAATTGGATTCGGATGATAAAGTTTTATTTTGTGCAGGAGGAAGCACAAGCCATCACCGTAGATATGATCGAAAACCTTAACTTTGTGTCACTGATGAACAAAGATGTTCTGATTGCCGTGGCAAGGGGATTTGTACAATGTAAAGTGGTGGGAAATATGAATGAACAGAAAGCTTTTGCGCGGTTCTTAAAAAAATTATTTACAGGCGATCTGGGGACTGGGATATGCCAGAAGAAGAGGAGACTGGTATATTGCCGGTATGTATTCGGAAGAACTGTTACAGAAAAAAAGAGTTTGTTGTGGAGGTTCTTGCGGATTATAGGCGTGCGCTGCAAGATGGAGAGCAGAGTGCGTTATTTACGCAAATGAAAGAGGAATTTGAGCTTTTGGTGCAGTTTGTGGATAAGTTATCAGAGATTATCCGGCATAACAGAAATCTAAAGGCAAGGGAGATGCAATGGAAGAAGGGGGAGACAAGAACTGTTTATGAACACGATGATCTGTTTCGAAAATTAAAAGAAGAAGCTTCAAATATCGATCCGGCAAATGAAGCGGAGAGAGAAGCTTTTATCAAAGAACTTGAGCAGTTGTATCGTGAAGGCAAACTAAATCCAGAAGAGTATCGGATTATAGAGGAATTGCTGCTGAAGAAAGGATGAATGAAGTAAAAGCTTGCATTTGAAATAAAAAAAGAAGTACACTCAATTAAGTACACAAAAATAAGAATTGGAGAAATTACAAATGGAAAATCAGGTAAGGGAGATTTCACTTCGCCAGTTATTCTGGAAAGTGATGATGGGATGGAAGTTATGGATTTTATGTGCGATGTTGTTTGCAATTTTACTTCCGGGAGTGAAGTATGCAAAGGACGTCCGGCATATCATGCGGCACAGCAGCCGAAGGATGAGAAGCAGGAACCGACAGTTGTTCTTACGGATGACGAGCAGCAGCAGATCGATGATGTAAAGAGTTTAAAAACTTTTAATTGAAAAAAACAAGCAATTATATGCAGAATTCGATTTTGATGAACATTGATCCCTATCAGGAGCACAGAATGGAATTACAGTATTACATAGATTCTGATTTTGTGATGAATTACACGAAGGACAGCAAGAAAGATTATACATCCGCGATTGCAAATGCTTATGTGGATTATGCAAATAACGGCGTGGATCAGAAAACGATATGGAAAGATGTTTCTACAAAGTCGGAAGATAAGTATCTGGCAGAACTTGTGTCTGCATATAGTAACTCAGATAATACATTTTCTGTGATTATTAAGTATACAGATAAAAAGGGTCTGGAAAGTGTGGCAAAGCAGATACAGAATGAACTGAAAGAAGCAGCCGGAATTCAGTAAACGTATAGGCGGACATAAGCTCGTATTAGTATCAGAAAATTATCAGATATGTACCGATTCGGATCTTGCAACTTCTCAGGGCAATGTTTCGAATCTGATCAAATCCTACAGGGATCAGATTACTACTCTTAAGTCTGCTATGTCAGAGGATCAGTTGAGTGAACTGGAGCGAGAGGAAAATTTGGAGTCGGATGACAAGGAAGAGTCTGCAGCGGTACAGGTTGCTGCTCCGGCTTTGAGCAAGAAATATGTGGTACTTGGTTTTGTGATGGGAGTATTTCTTGCCGCATTGTATTTGGTTTGTATTGCTGTATTATCAAACAAGCTGCAGGCAGCAGAGGAGTTGGTGCGATACTATAAGATGCGTCAGTTTGGTATTATCACCAGGGAGCAGCGCACAAAGGGAATTACTGGATTTTTACTGCGCATCAAGTATCGGAATCAGAAGATGCTTTCTCCAGAGGCATCCCTGCAGATGGCTTCTTCAAATATTGAACTGTATTGTAAGAATGAAGGAATTACAAAGCTTTTCTTGACAGGTTCAGAGATTGAGCGAATGAAGAAAGAATGGATCACAAAGCTGACCGAACATCTGAAAGCAAGTGGTATTCAGGTGGTATATGGGGAGAATATCTGTTATGATTCTGCAGCGATGCGTGAAGCTTCGGAAGCTGGCCATGTCGTGTTAGTGGAGATTACGGATACATCGATCTATCAGGAGATTGAAAAGGAACTTCGCATGTTAAAAGACTGGAATGTTGATGTCATTGGATGTGTAGGAGTGGAATAAAGAACAATGGGAAAATATTTTGGAACAGACGGTTTTCGCGGTGAGGGCAAACAAAGTACTGACCGCGGATCATGCATATAAAATTGACGTTACCTGGGCTGGTATTACAACCAGAATCACAGGGGACGGATCATTATCGGAAAGGACACACGTCGCAGCAGCTACATGTTTGAGTATGCGCTGGTGCCGGTATTACGGCATCCGGAGCAGATGCATTTTTGCTGCATGTTACCACCACGCCAAGTGTGGCATATGTAGTCCGTACAGAAAATTTCGACTGTGGCATTATGGTTTCTGCCAGTCACAATCCATATTATGACAATGGAATCAAGGTCATGGATGGAAACGGACACAAGATTTCGGCAGAGGTGGAAGCTGCACTGGAGAAATACATAGATGGTGAGATGGGAGAACTGCCTTTTTGCACTGCGTGACAAGGTTGGTGTGGCGCGAGATTATGCGATCGGGCGGAACCGTTACATCGGCTATCTGATTTCTCTGGCTACCAGATCTTACGATGGCATGCGCGTGGGGCTGGATTGTTCCAACGGAAGTACATTTAATATTGCAAAGAGTGTATTTGATGCGCTTGGTGCCAAAACATATGTGGTTGGCAATGAGCCGGACGGTACCAACATCAATATGGGATGTGGATCGACACAGAAGAATCTGGATTGCGGATTTGCGTTTGACGGGGATGCGGATCGGTGTATTGCCGTGGATGAGAACGGTATGGAAGTGCACGGGGATTATATCCTGTATGTCTGCGGGAAGTATCTGAAGGAATGTGGTCGTCTGCAGAATAATACGGTGGTTGCCACGATCATGTCCAACATGGGATTGTTCAAAGCAATGAAGCGCGAGGGCATCGAGGTATGTGTGACCACGGTCGGCGATAAGTATGTCAATGAGGCGATGGTTGCCAACGGATATGTGCTCGGCGGAGAGCAGTCCGGACATATCATTTTCAGTAAGCATGCGACAACCGGGGATGGAATCCTCACGGCATTGATGCTGATGGAGGTGATCCTGGAGAAGAAGCAGAGCCTCGGCACACTGTGCAGGGGGATGCAGATGTACCCGCAGCTTTTGAAGAATGTGAAGGTTGAGGACAAGGCTGCGGTTACCGGCAATGCGCGTGTGCAGGCGGAGAAGGATCGGATCAGCACCGCTTTGGGTGAGGATGGAAGAATCCTTCTGCGTGAGAGCGGTACGGAGCCGGTGATCCGTGTGATGGTTGAGGCACAGAGTGATGAGTTGTGCGCGAAGTATGTGGATGAGATGGTGCAGGTGATCCGGGAGGAAGGGCTTGCGGTGGAGTAGAATGGAATAGAATAGTGAGATGGTAAGGGGAGCCGGCGCTGGTGTGCCGGCTTGTTTGTTATATATTTTTTTCTTGCTATGTTATGCTTTATGAGGAATTGAAACGCGAATTGTCATTTGCGTGAAAATCACTTGATAAAGAATATGAGCGAGAGTATTATGTAAATCCGAAAAGATTTGCTGCTTTTATTTTTGTGGGAGGTAGCAATGATGGAGGACAAGGGAAAAGTAAGGAAGGGATTTTATATTGAGGAAGACTTACTGGAACAGATGGATGGCTTGTTAGAGCAGGCAGATGTGAAATCAAGAAATGAATTTATGAATCATGCATTGAAGTTTTATATCGGTTATCTGACATCAGAGAAAATCGAAAACTATATGCTTTCCACTATTTCCTCAGTGATGCATTCCACAGTGAAAGACAGCGAGAACCGAATGGCTCGTGCGATGTATAGGCTGGCTGTGGAAATATCCAAATTGTCTCATGTGATTGCATATAGTCATGGAGTGAATGAAGAGGAACTAAAGAAGCTACAGGTAAAGTGTATGGATGAAGTGAAAAAAATTAATGGTGCTGTAAGGTTTGAGGATGCATATGAATGCATATGAAATGCATATGAATATCAGAATTAATATAGTTAAAATAGATAAGATGGTTTATAATATCTATAGAGGTGACATTATGCAGATTATAGATCAAATGATTGCAGAAATTGTTAATTTGTTTATAGATTTTCTTTCGAGGTATTGGTTGTTAGGTGGAGGTATTATTCTTGGGTTCTTTTTTAGATGTGATTTATATAAGACTAAAATAGTAATTCCGGAATTACGAAGAAGAAAAGTGCTGACAACTATTGTTTATGTAATGGGGTTAACTATAATGTGGAGTTTATTATATTCGAATCAACAAGATAGCAACATTGGTATTTCTACATTAATATTAACTTTAGTTTATTTATTTGTGGTTGTTGCAGAAAAATGTGATGATGGAACAACAGAAAGTCTATTATTAATTGTAAATGGAACAATGATTACTACATTATCTTTTCAACCTTTCCCTTATAATATTGGTTTGCGTTATTAACAATATTAGTAGCTTGGATTGCATATAAGTGCTGGTTTTCGTTTGAACTTTTAAGTGATTTTATTGAAATAGTTATTATTTCTGTAGAGTCAATAATTGCATCATTGATTATGTCTTGGTGTAAGTGGGATGGAATCTTACATACAATTATATTTGTTGTTTTCTGTGAGACATTTCTTTTTATGATTAATTGTTATTTGAAATTATTTGTGAAGAAGATTTGTAATGAAGATACAGATTTTTATTGGTATGATATTTGTTGATAACAAGATTAATGGTTAATATAAAGGGATGGGAAAAAAAAATATGAGTAGATTTACAGAAGATGAAGTTAAAACAATAATAACAAATGTCATGACATTACTTAATGAAGATGTCTTTGGTACTATGAAACAAGAGGGCAATGCCATTAAGCCAGTTGTTCGAAGTTTTGTTCGATAGCTCAGTTGTTGTCAAATATCCGATATTTTAAACTCAAAAAGCCAAAAACAGGTATGCCAAAAAGACAGATGCTGTCCATCTGCCAAAAAGAAGGATATTCAGTTGCAGAACTTACCGATATCCAAAATGAATTGCGCTGATTCCACGGAGAGCCGTTGAAACTGCCGGAACCTGTCTTTCACTGCGTGGACATATTTCATCATCAGCCGGATAATATCGATGTGCCTGCCGGAATCCCTGCGCATGAAGAACTTTCTGGCTGATTTTAATGCTGAAGAAAAGTCAAGTTCATAGAGATACTTGTTGCTGCCATCCCGTTTCTTTTTTCCGGTTTTCTTCTGCCGCTTCGTTTGCGATAAAAATGCCGAAATTGTACAGAATCAGGCGGGAATAGATTTCCTGTTTTAGAAATTCCGGCTGTTTTGATCTTAACAACGCGAAACTGCAGGAAATAAAGATGACTGTGGTTTTTCCTGAGAAGCTCATAAAAATGAGGGGTATTTTTACTGGGATTGATGTAGCGGTAAACATCTGACTGGCTTTTCATAATATTTGTGGCTTTATCCGTAAAAAAGCGCTTTATCGTAACGTCGAATTCTTCAAGATCATCCGGAAGCTCAGATGCATAATAAGAAAGAATGCTTTTTGGGGAAGATGGCGATTTTACACGGAAAACGTAACCCAGGTTTTTGAGCTCACAGTGGAACAGGAGATCATAGGATTCATAACCGCGGTCTGCAGTTATAATATATTTTTGCGGATCATCGGGTGTGAAATGATCCAGCATGGAGTGGAGCGCTTCACGCTCATCCGGCTGCTGTCCGGGCTGTATGACGACATCAAGGAAGGCTTTGCTGATAACATCAACAAAACCATTTAAGTGCATGTGGTTGTAACCTTTATAGTCGATAAGCCGGGGCTTATTATAGTCCTCGATAATATCAGAATTGGTAGCATAGACAACGTGGCACCCATCGCAGGCGAGAATACAATGGTCTTTGAATTTGTCGGTAGTGGATGGAAAAGAAGAAGAGAATTCCGAAAAAAGGTATTCAAAAGCAGAGGGGAAATCTGTCTGCGGCGCTGGCAGAAAGCAGACTGTGAAGGGATAAGGTCAGGGGGGTCCAAGTCAAAGTAATCCATGATCTCATCATTCGTGCTGCCTTTCCCCATGCTTATGATCAGACGCATGGTATCATAAAAAAGATAGTTTCCCAAGATGCTGTCGTGTAAAATCGTGGCCAGGATTTTTGGAAAAGAACCAGTGATGTTCAGCCATGGATAAGATGATAGAATTCAATTTTTCCTTTTTACATTTGACGGATAATGGTTCATAATAAAAATGTGCCTCCTTAGTTTTGCAGGGGTTTGGGATAGAATGATTCGTGGTGGAATCAATTTCCTTTATAAACTAAGGGGTCACCTTGTTGTCCCAATGGACAACAAGGTGACCGCACATTTTTTATTGCATGTCAATAGAAAAATGCAAAAAGAAACATAAAATATGTTACATAAATGTTAAATAAGTGCCAGCCCCAAAATAGAATAAAATACGAAAAGCTGTGTGTTGTCAGTGTTATAATAATTTTGAAAAAAAGTGCTTGTTAAGCTAGAGAAGCTAAAAGGCATTGAGATAAAAGGGGTCTGATCCCATTAAAAAAATATAAACTTTTTTAATGGGGAAGGAAGAAAGTCTTCTTTTTCCATACGAGAGATTAGGGAACGGTTGATTCCGGTTGCATCAGCAAGAGATTGCTGTGTCATGGAGAGTTTTTACGGTTCGTGGTTATAAGGTTCGCCAGGATGGCAGTGGAGAGTTTTTCATGGTGATTTCCTTTCTGGGGCTATAATAATGAAAAAGTTATTTATAATAACAAGATAGTGCTAACAACTGTTTGTATAGTATCATAAATTAAACAAAAATACAATGAAGTGTGAATTTGAACGACAAAATGCGGATTGGAAAAAGAAAAAGTGAATTTTTTTTGTTCAATGGACGGTAGAGTTAAACTTTGCAATTTTTTTTTTATGGGCTTCCACTTCTTTTGAGGTGTTCTTTGTGGTATAATAGAAATATCAAAAGGAAACAGAAAATCACATATTAGTAAGCGCAATAGAATTAAAATTTTTTTTGAGTACAGAGATCTCATCATCCAACTGAATGTAACAATTGTTACTTAGACATAGTTAATTCAGTCATTAAAGCAGGATCGTAAAATAGACCGTGAGCATATACAGAAGCTTTTTTCAAAGATTGAAGAAGAAATTTTTAAAGGTATTTCTGCTTACAACGAGTGTCCGGTAGGTTAAACTGCAAATGGAATGACAGTATTTATGTAACTATTCCTGCTGGGAAAGTAAGATATTGGAAAACTTGTTGATAGATGAAATGCTGCTATTGTTCTAAAGTTGTATATTCGTTGTGACGACTATAAAGAAAAAAATGGTATCGAGTTTTAAGTGTGGGGATACAATTTGAAAATTTTATTTTGGAATACACATAGTAATAATGTGAATGAATATATTGTTAATCTGGTTATAGATAATGGCATAGATGTATTGGTTATGGCTGAGTATGAAGACAACGAAGATGAGTTAAAAATGCTTTTTGATAAAGCAGGAATTTCTTTGACCTTACAGAATACAATTGGTTGCAAAAGAATAAGTTTTTGGTGTAACTATAAGGACATTGAACCCGATATTCAAGAAAGTTATTATTCAATACAAGTTATAAAAAGTCAATATATTATTTGCTGTGTTCATTTGTTTTCCAACATGTATGGGGATGGGGGAGATGAACGTCTTGAAATTATTCATACGATTATGGAAGATATAAAAAAGGCAGAAGAAAGAATTCACTCGCAAAAAACGATTATTATTGGAGATATGAATGAGATGCCATACGATAACGGCTGTTTGAATGCTAATGGGTTTCATGGTTTACCCGAGTTGAATTTGGAGGATCGACCGACTAGAAAGGTACGCAATGTTGAATATAGAAAATTTTATAATCCAATGTGGAATTTGATGGGAGACTTTTCATACCCACCAGGAACTTATTATTATAATCAGGCAAAATTACATAATCCAATGTGGTATATGTTTGATCAAATTATTCTGAGCAAAGACATTTTACCTGAATTTAAAAGGGAAAGTCTGAAAATTTTGACATCGTGTAGTTATGCGAAACTTATGGATGAAAATATGCATCCTAATAAAGAAATAAGTGATCATTTCCCGATTATGTGTGAGATAAAAGATGTATGAGGAGGATATAGAAATGGCAATGGAATTTAATTTTGATTTGGTAGATCGACTTACTCCGGATAAAGTGATTGAGGATAAGTTAAAAAGAATTAGTGGAAGTTACAAAAGGTTATGTGGAGGGAAAGATTGAGCCATATAGTGGTCGTATTTTTTTTCCTATGATTACACAAAAAAGAACAGGATTAGCTAATTTGAATTTATATCAAAATAGTGAAGAAACTGTACATGTGGATATTCAAGACAAGTTAGGGGAACAAAATAATGAGGAAAAGAAATTTGAGGTTTATCTAAAAGTAAAAGGTATAGAGAATTATAAATACAGAATGATGTTTGTTGAGTATGGTACAGTATCATATCCGGCAACAGTTGTTCTGAATGCGGATATAGCTGCTGAATATGGAAGTGGAAGAAGAAATACAATTGTAAAGTTAAATTCAATGCTTGAAATACAAGAATTGTTAAATAAAATATTTGAAAGTGGTATGATGATGGAGTTGATTCAGAATTTGATTAATGAAGCAATTAGACAGGAAAACATGGTAGAAGGATAGCAATTGGTGTTTAACATTACAAATAAGAAGGTGAGAATGTTGAATTCAAGAGAGGAATATGAAATGTTTAGATAATAAAGAAAATATCGATAATGAAATTGGTTTAAAACCATTGAAATTGAGAAAGCTACTTCCTTACAAATATTATAAGATATTATATATATTAGTTGGTAAGTACGTAATCATTCGTATCTGTCCGCAACTATATTTTTTTGATACACTCTTTTCACAACAAAGGAAGGAAACTGTATCATTATGTGAATATTACGGTGCGGCGGAATAATCATTCTGTATTCATTCCGATGGAATATTATGCCGATATCTGCATAATATTCCATCGCCAGTGAAATGATTCAGCAGGGAGTGGAGAGCATCACGCTCATCCGTAGTATAACCAACCTATTATAATTAGCCAAATTGGCGGTTGAATTTTGGATATATGCAACCTGTATGAAAAAATTAATCATCATATTTTCCGTTCCCAGACTCCTTCAGAATTCCATGTACAAAATCAACAAGTTTTCTGGAATAGGTAAGCCAAGTTTTTTTTTGAATTATCTAAAACAATAATACATTCATAGGATATATAAAACCACAATGCAATTGTCCGTAAAGATTCACCACTTTGAATCAAGAAAGTATCGATTGTATTTGCAATGCCTATTAATAGAAATATAGTGAATTTATTTGCAATCCAACGGACAATAGACTTTATTGAAAACTGGTATAGGGAAAGAAAAACATAAGGCGGACGTTAAACACTCAATAGTAACAAAAATCATCAAAGACAATAGTAAGTTATCTATGCCACCTAAAAACCAAATAAGAATGCCAATAAATTCACCATAATTACTAATATAGGACATATGTGTTCTCCTTTCATGTATAAGGTATTTCTGTTTTTACATTTCAATTATATTTTAGGTTGGATAAGATGTCGTTTACTTGAAGTTGCAGAAAGTTGCAAGAAAGGAGCGATTATATGTTAACGTTTGCAAAACTTGCAAATGAATTGATTTATGTCACCAAACTCACTAATGAAGATTTAGTTAACATTCTTTTTAGCTTGTGTCTATGAGCCATTAGATTTAAAAGATAAAAATGGAAATCCATATTATGCTGGAAAAGGTGAATGCAGTTATTTACTAAAAGGGAAAAGAGACGTAAAGCTTGAAATTCAACGAGGTACTAGTAAAAAAAGAAGTAATTGACCATGCAGAAGCGTATTTTGAACGCTTCATCGTTTCTAAAATTCTCCCTTCCCTTCTTAACGATTTTTTTAGAAAATATGAGAATGATAATTACATATGATTCTTCTATTTCTGAATCAAACAAGAAAGAATTGTTATCAATAGCAAATAGGGAAAGTTTAGCTAATTTTTTAGCAAATGTGTGTCTTTATGCAATTAGTAGACCTAATACGTTTCAAGATGAAACCATGTGTACCAATAATCTTCCAGAGCAAAATAAATATTTTAGTGGACGAATAGATGTATTGAAAAGTATTGATTCACTTTTTAATAAAGAAAAAAAATGATACTGTTAGTATCTGTCAAACTATTTCAGGTCTTGGAGGAATTGGAAAAACACAGCTCTCAATTCAGTATGCCTATAATTATCATTATAAATATAAAACTTGCATTTGGTTTGTAGACGCAGAAAGCAGTTCTTCTATTTATAATAGTTTTTCTGTTTTCGTACAGCAATTTAATCTTTTTTTTACCAAAAGAATTATAATATACGTGATTTACAGAGAGCCATCAAAGCTTGGTTATCTGAAAATCGTAGCTGGCTACTAATTTTGGATAACCTTGAAACTGTAGATACAATACTATCTTATTTACCTGATAAAATAAACGGACAAATCATTATAACTACAAGAAATACTCGTTTTGACTATGGAACTCCGTTTTTTCTTGATGTATTTGATTTAGATGAAGCACTAATCTTCATGAAAAAGAGATTATCTAAAACGAATGAAGGTAAAATGGAGTATTATAAGTACAAGGATTTTTCCGAAAAATCAACTGTACTGATAAAGCGCTTAGGCTATTTACCACTTGCGTTAGAACAAGCAGCAGCATATATTAAAGAAAGTTCGTTGCTCTATTTCTGATTATTTAGAATTGCTAAAACAATCAAGTGTTGATGCATTTTCAGACAAATACGCCTCGCCAGAATATTATACAAGTATTGTTACATCAACATGGAATATTTCATTTGCGGCACTTGAAGATAGTTCGCAGCAATTATTAAATCTTTGTGCCTATATGGGAGCTGATAATATTCCCGTGAATTTTTTCGCAGAAATGAGGAATCTGCTTCCGGATCCTCTGAAAAATGCACTATCAAAACAGCTAACATTAAATCGGGTTGTAACAGGGCTTCGAACGTACTCTTTGGCTAGTGGAACGGTTGAATATATCAATATTCATAGGCTTGTTCAGGAAGTAGTCAGGAAGCATCACGAAATTGAAGGTGGAAATAATTCTGGTGTAAACAAATGGCTCCAATTAGATTTTAATATGTTAGAGTCATATCTTCCTACTTCGTGTGAGGAAGCTGATAGTGTATCACAATTTATGCCAATAGCTATTCATGCAGAATCTATTGCCGAACATTATTCTAGACTTGCCAAAACAGAAAATCTAAAATTAAAAATGGCAAACTTGTATGATAAAATAGGCGACTGTTATGACGATTGTGGAATTTTTTGATAATGCTTTTAGTAATTATTTGAATTCGCTTCAAATAAAAAAGAACTTTATCTAGGTAAAAGACACTCCGAGACAGCAATACAATATGATAATATTGGTTTATTGCATACAAGAACTGGTAGCTATTCGGAAGCAATCAAATGGCATAAGAAAGCTATTAGTATTTTGGAGACAAGCTTAGGTAAAAAAGCCTTGATACTGCAATTGCCTATAATAATTTAGGATTGGCATTAGTAAGAAATGGAGACTACGACCAAAGGAATTTCTTGGTATCAAAAATGCATCAACATCGAATTAAAAATATTGGGCGATGACCATATTGAAATTGCAGCAGATTATAATAATATAGGGGAAGCATACCATCAGAAGCATGACGAAGAATCCGCTTTAAAATATTTAATGCTTGCTCTTAAAATTAAAGAAAAAACAGATTGGCTGTATGAATTCAAATATTGCCATTACCTATAATAACCTCGGCAGTGTATATTGGAAACTTAAACAGTATGATAATGCCATAAAATACACCCAAAAATCTCTTAATATCTATAAGAGAATATATGGAGAAAAAAGAACCAAAATTTTGCTTTGGAAATGGCAAATTTAGCAAGTATATTGGCCGATATGGGGAAATTAGAAAAAGCACGGCACTATTACATGAAAGCAATTGAAGTAGAAATAAGCAGACTTGGTTTATCACATCCACAGACAGCTAAAACCATTGATGGAATGGGAACAACATATCTTTCAGATGGACAAATCAAATTCGCTTTACCATATTTTCTGTTAGCATATAAGTTGTTTACTGGAAATCTTAATCAGAAACATAGTGATGTCATGCTCGTTTATAATCATTTACAAATTGTTCACCAAAAGATGGAGATACTTCAGTCGTTCGAAAACTGGTTGTCCATTCAATTAAAAAATTCAATTCAGGAACTGGAGGCAGAAATACAAAATATTAATTTTTTTATGATAACAAGGGGCAATGCCATTAAGCCAGTTGTTCGAAGTTTTATAAAGGGGTCTGACCCCATTAAAAAAATATAAACTTTTTTTAATGGGGTACTGTTTGCCGATATTACGGCATCCGGAGCAGATGCATTTTTGCTGCATGTTACCACTACGACAAGTGTGGCATATGTAGTCCGTGATTTATCTGGCTACCAGATCTTACGATGGGATGCGCGTGGGGCTGGATTGTTCCAACGGAAGTATGTTTAATATTGCAAAGAACGTGTTTGATGCGCTTAGTGCCAAAACATATGTGGTTGGCAATGAGCCGGACGGTATCAACATCAATATGGGATAGATCGGTGTATTGCCGTGGATGAGAACGGTATGGAAGTGCACGGGGATTATATCCTGTATGTCTGTGGGAAGTATCTGAAGGAATGTGGCCGTCTGCAGAATAATACGGTGGTTGCCACGATCATGTCCAACATGGGATTGTTCAAAGCAATGAAGCGCGATGGCATTGAGGTATGTGTGACCACGGTCGGCGATAAGTATGTCAATGAGGCGATGGTTGCCAACGGATATGTGCTCGGCGGAGAGCAGTCCGGACATATCATTTTTAGTAAGCATGCGACGATCGGAGATGGAATCCTTACGGCATTGATGCTGATGGAGGTGATCCTGGAGAAGAAGCAGAGCCTCGGCTCGCTGTGCAGGGGGGATGCAGATGTACCCGCAGCTTTTGAAGAATGTGAAGGTTGAGGACAAGGCTGTGGTTACCGGCAATGCGCGTGTGCAGGCGGAGAAGGATCGGATCAGCACCGCTTTGGGTGAGGATGGAAGAATCCTTCTGCGTGAGAGCGGTACGGAGCCGGTGATCCGTGTGATGGTTGAGGCACAGAGTGATGAGTTGTGCGCGAAGTATGTGGATGAGATGGTGCAGGTGATTCATGAAGAAGGTCTTATGTGATAAAGCAGGGATGGATTAATGAGTGAAAAAAGGATTGCATTGGAGAGCGATAAAAAATATTTGGAAAGGAACTAAGGAAAATGTACGACTATTTAATTGTTGGAGCTGGTTTATTTGGATCTGTCTTTGCAAGACAGGCAACAGATGCAGGAAAGAAGGTTCTTGTCATTGACAAGCGACCGAATATTGCGGGAAATGTGTATACGGAGGACATAGAGAAAATTCATGTACATAAGTATGGAGCACATATTTTCCATACAAACAACAAAGAAGTATGGGAGTATGTGACAAAGTTTGCGGAGTTCAACCGTTTTACAAATTCACCGGTGGCAAATTACAAGGGAGAACTGTACTCTCTGCCATTTAACATGTATACGTTTAACAAGATGTGGAATGTGATTACGCCACAGGAAGCAGCTGCAAAGATTGAGGAGCAGCGGAAAGAAGCCGGTATCACAGAGCCACAGAATCTGGAGGAACAGGCAATTTCTCTGGTTGGTAAAGATATCTATGAAAAACTGATCAAGGGATATACCGAGAAACAGTGGGGACGTGATTGCAAAGATCTCCCGGCTTTTATCATCAAGAGACTTCCGGTTCGTCTTACATTTGATAACAATTATTTTAACGCATTGTATCAGGGAATTCCGGTTGGCGGATATACCAAAATGGTTGCCAATATGCTTGATGGGATTGAAGTTCGCCTCAATACAGATTATCTTGAAAATAAGGATGAGCTGGATAAGCTGGCAGAGAAAGTGGTATATACGGGTGCTATAGATGCATATTTTGATTATAAACTTGGTGCACTGGAGTACCGTTCAGTACGTTTTGATACCGAAGTGCTGGATACTCCGAATTTTCAGGGAAATGCTGCGGTCAACTATACGGATCGTGAAACCCCGTGGACCAGAATTATTGAGCACAAGTGGTTTGAGTTTGGTAAGGATGATGAAGGAAATGACATTCCTAAGACTGTCATCAGCCGGGAGTACAGTTCCGAATGGAAAGTAGGGGATGAGCCATATTATCCGGTCAATGATGAGAAAAATGGCAAGCTGTATCAGGAATATAAGAAACTTGCAGAAGACGAGAAGAACGTGATTTTTGGCGGACGTCTGGGTGAGTACAAGTATTATGATATGGATGCTGTTATTGCATCGGCACTGGGATTGTGTGAGAAAGAATTGGGGTAAAAGTTTAGGATATGAAGCATTACAGAGAAATTGATATTCTAAGAGGCATTGCAATTATAATGGTTTTTCTGGGACATGCTGTGATCGTATATCCGATTAATTTAGAAAATGTGGCATGGTGCAGAGGACTGGTAGCATTTATCAGTGTAGTGCACATGCCGCTTTTCTTTATTGTGGCGGGATTTTGTTTTCACCGAAAAAGTACATATGTAGATATGGTTCAGAAAGAACTAAAAAAGATTGTTAGTGCCTTATGTCATATTTAATTTATTTGATATGTGCTGCCGCTTGGTGTTATCAAAATTCGTGAACCGACCATGCGGAATCCGGGAAAGTATGATCAAGATGTTATTCTATGGTGGGGAATACTGGTTTTTGTATGTTTTGTTTCTCATGTGTATCTTGTGGGGAGGAATTCTGCCATATGTGAAGAAACATGTATGGCTGCAGGTGATTGTTGGAATTGCCGCTGTTGTTCTCAATGTGTTACAGATTTCATTTGATGTTTGCAAAGTGGATTCCCTGTGCAAGTTTTTTTGCGTTTTTTATGCTGGTTTTTTGATTCAAATTCATTTTGATCATTTGGCCTGCATGAAGAAAGTGATAAAAAATATGGTGGTGATTTTGACAGGGGCGATTTTCTGGGGTGTAATTTTTTGTACTATGGTACCGGAATGGATGGAATTTTATCCCGGAGTTTTTGATTAGTTTTGTTGGAATTTTTGTCTGCCTGGTGTTTGCTGCAAAGATCTGCAATACGAAGCTGGGATTGTGTTTGGCAGATGTTGGGAAATATTCGTTGCAGTTATATCTGCTGGATGGTTATTTTCTTGGGGCTTCGCGGATGGTTCTGGTGCAATTGCTGGCTTGTACAAGTCCGGTTGTGATTGTAGTCGGGAATACAGTGTTGGACTTGGTGGGAGCGTTTTGGGTGATTAGATATGTGTTGATGAAGGTAAAGGGATTGCGGATTTTGTGTGGTGAGAGGTAGTTTTTGTAAAATTGATAAACATGGAGGAATCAATGGATTTTTTGCTTCGGATTAAGTATCGCAATCAAAAGCTGCTTAGCGCGGAGGCTTCAGTACAATTGGCAATTTCTAATATTGAGTTGTATTGTAAGAATGAGGGGATTACGAAACTGTTCCTGACAGGATCTGAGATTGAACGTGTGGATAAGAATACGATCACGCAGATTGTTGAGGGTCTTTCTACAAAGGGTATTCAGACAGTATATGGTGAGAATATCTGTTATGATGCGGCTGCAATGCGTGAGGCTTCAGAAGCTGGGCATGTAGTACTGGTTGAGATTACAGATGTGTCTATTTATCAGGAAATTGAAAAAGAGCTGCGTATGCTGAAGGATTGGAATGTGAATGTTGCGGGATGCGTAGGAGTGGAATAAGGAAGAGGAAAGAAAAGGTCGATGGAAACGTCGGCTTTTTTCTTGTATGTAGTATTTCAACGATGGTTATACGAGAAAATAGAGAATAGTTTTGCCACCGAATCTCGCATATACATATAAAAAATGAGAAAACGAATGCTAGAGATGAAAAAATACGAGAAAATCGTAAAAATGTTGACATAAAATTGAAAAAACGATATATTATATAAAAGGAGGTGCGAAACAATGCTGGTACAATTTGTGGTGAAGAATGTTTTGTCATTTAAAGAAGAGACCATTTTAGATATGAGAGCAATTAATGCTTATAACGAACATCAATCAAATTTAATTGATATTGGAAGAAAAGATAAATATTTAAAAGTTGCTTCTATTTATGGGGCAAATGCAAGCGGAAAGTCAAATTTAATGCTTGCAATGTTTTATTTTCAAAGTATTGTCAGAGATTCCCTGAATACTGTAAAAGATGGAGAAAGCTCTACTTTGAAGGTAATTTTTTCCCTTTTTTATTTGACGGGAAGATTGATAATTCGAATTTGAAGTGACAGAAATTTTTGATGATAATGAATTTCGCTATGGATTTGAATACAATGCTGACTGTATTGTTGCTGAATGGCTATATCGGAAAAATTTTAAAACAAAGAGAGTGACGACTATTTTTGAAAGATCAATGGATCATGTCGAGTTTGGTGCATCGGTTAGAAATGCTTGTGAAGTGTATCGTGATCAAATTCCGGGAGAAACGTTAGTTTTGACATTCCTTAATAGATTAAAGATAAAAAAAGAAATTTTTTCAGCTGTGTATTCTAATATCATGGATACTTTTGTGACGGAAGCTGATTTTTGGGATGATGATAGTATGCAAAGAGAATTTCTCCCAGGCATAATTGATGAAAGCAAAGACAAGCTTGTGGAGTTCCTTGGATATATTGACACTGGAATCAAGGATATTTCATATGAAAAAAAATTGATGATAAAATTCGAATCTATACAACGCATACAGGAAAAAAAATGGTAAGGATTATACGTTGGGATTATATAATGAATCAGATGGAACTTTAAAAAGTATTTTACTTTATATTCTGGCGCGTGTTGCGATTCTGAATGATAAGTCCTTGTTTATTGATGAGTTAAATGATAGGCTTCATCCGCTATTATTGAAATATATTATTGATCTATTTTATGAAAGTGATTCTATGGCACAACTTATTTATACAACGCATGATACAACGCTTATGGATAAGAAATTTTTTTCGAAGAGATCAAATCCGGTTCGTACAAAAAAGATGAATACGGTTATTCAGAATTGGTTGCACTATCGGATTATAAAGTTCGATCAGACGCATCATTTGAAAAAGATTATTTGGCGGGAGTGTATGGGGGCATTCCGTTTTTGAAGGAGTTTCAGATGAAGGAGAAGTAGATGGGGACGGATGATTTATTTAAGAAGAGAAGGAAAGAAAGAAGACAAAGGCGAAGTGAGTTCAAAAATCCTAAAAGCAAATTCTTTTCTTATCATAACGGAAGGGGAGCGAACAGAACCTTTATATTTCAAGGGATTACAGAAATTGATTGAAGAACAGGTCGGAGGAAGAGTTGATGTGGTTGAAATCCCGATGATAGATATTCGCGGACAAGGATGTTCAACCGGAAAATTGATTGAGAAAACGGAACAGATTGTGAAGGAAGCGCGGGTTATTTATCAAAATATATGGGTGGTATTTGACAAAGATGATTGTGACGATTTTGATGAAGCAATCCGAATTGGAGAGTCGAAGGGATACAGCATTGCATGGAGCAATCAGTCTTTTGAGTATTGGCTTTATCTTCATTTCGCTTATAGTGATACGGCTCTTCATAGGGATGATTGGAATGAAAAATTGAACGAAATTTTTCAGGAATACCAATTAGGTGATGGCGTATATCGAAAAAATTATGAGAACATATTTGAACTTGTTGACTCATTTGGCGGTTCAGATACTGCTATTAAACATGCCAAGCGTCGGATGGCACAATATAAGCGCGATGAACAGAAACCTTCGGAATTTGAGCCAGGCACAACGGTTTATGAGCTTGTAGAAAAACTTAAATCTTATCTCATCAATGAATAGAAAGTTTTTCTTAAAAAAGAATGAGATGGAGCATTACGACAATAAAATATACGTATTTATATAGTTCTTGCTGTTTCGTAAACATTTATTATATGTTATGAATTAAAAGGAGAAATACATGGCTTCAAGAAATGATTTTGTGTTAGTGAAAATTAAATCAAAAAATTATAGCGAAGAGATAGTATGGACAAGGTTTTATTAAAAAATAAATAAGTAACAGATACAATAATATAACATGTCAAAAAGTTTAGGTTCAAAAGTTAAACCTAAACTTTTTGTGTAAGCGCCTAGTTTCAGGGTGGATTTAAAATCATCACAAAATTTGCCATAATTATAGATGATAGATGCCAGCATTTTACTACAGTATCGGCGCTAGATACTATAAATGCGAGCGTTTTACTATAACTATGGAGGTTTCCTGTATGAAAACGCAAAGACGCACAGCAGACGAACAATATCAACTTATCATGGAATGCCGCAGCAGCGGTCTTAGTGACTACCAATGGTGTACAGAACATAACATCAATCCCGGCACCTTTTACAACTGGGTTAAAAGACTGAGAAAAAAGCTTGTTATGATATCCCCTCTGCCACAGGACGCGGCGGTTATAAGCCAGCCCCTTAAACCGGATGTTGTAAAACTTGAGGTGATACCTGATCATCAAAACCCGGGCATTCCAACTGTCGAAAGCACAATGCTTCCGCTGGAAGAACCCTGCCCCGCCATCGAGGTCATGCTTGGGACTGTTTCAATAAAAATTTCAAATGATGTTGACCCGAAGCTGCTGTCACAGATCCTTAAAGCTGTGACAGGGACATGTTAGGAGACATCACTGTCGCAGACGAGATTTATGTGATCTGTGGTTATACAGATATGCGCAAGTCCATTGATGGATTATGCGCTGTCGTAAAAGACCAGCTGAATATGAACCCTTCCAGGCCAAATGCAATCTATCTCTTCTGTGGCAGACGTAGTGATCGAATAAAAGTGCTTCTTCATGAACGTGAAGGATTTGTACTTTTATATAAGCGACTTGATGCCAACGTAGGAAAATACCGTTGGCCGCGCAACCGTAATGAGGTAAAACCCATTACATGGAGGCAGTTTGACTGGCTTATGTCAGGTCTTGAAACCGAGCAGCCAAAGGCGATAAAAAGTACCGGAAATGCTTGATTTTCAGGATTTTTCGCTTGTTTTATGGTATAATTGAACCATAGAAAAGGAGCGAAAAAACAATGCCTTCAGGAGTAAGAGATATCCAGCTCTTAGAGCTTAAGGATACGATTTCACAACTGAATAATACAATCAGCACTCAGAACGAGCTTATCCGTTCCCTACAGAAAATGCTGCAGGAACGTGATGCCAAAGACAGCGAAAAGGATCAACTGATCGCTAACCTTCAGGCACAGTTGGACTACCTGAAGACCAGATTTTTTGGCTCCACCAGTGAGATCCGGCATGAACAGCTCCCGGGACAGTTGGATCTGTTCCACCTGCAGACGGAGGATGAACCGGAACCGGTGCCCCTTGAGGTGGAATACATTGAGGTAAAAGCACACAAGAAGGCCCCCGTAAATCGAAAAGCTGCTTATGATGAGGTCTTTTGCTCATCTTCCGACAGAGAATGTTTATGTAGATACTCTTACGGAAGAACAGAAAACGTGTGATGTTTGTGGAACAATGATGGTTCCTATCGGACACGAACCCATCCGGACAGAACTGCGTTATACAGAGCCAAAGCTGGAGCGTATTGATTATTATGCGACTACCTATGAGTGTCCACAATGCAAGGAAACGGAAGATCCCCGGTTCATCAAGGACGAAGGAACTCCTGCACTGATCCCGGGGAGTTATGCATCGTCCGGTCTTGCAGCACATGTGATGTATTATAAATATGTCATGTCCATGCCCTTATACCGTCAGGAACAACAAAGTGCCGGAGGCACAGCGTTGTTGTTGCTGGGCTCACATACGACGCTATTGGCTGCTGGCAATACCCAAAGGCCACGAAAAGGATTATACACATCCGGCAGTCCAGGGATTCCTATACTGTAATAAGCTGTTTGAGTATGAACGATCTTATCGAGAAAAAGGATTATCGCTCAAACAGATTTATAATCGCCGCCTGAAGGATCAAAAACCTGTCATAGAGGCTTTTTTGTCATGGCTTGACCAGCTGCCGGAATCCGGAGACAGGCTGATCAAGGCAATCAACTATTCCAATGGTTGCCGTCCGTTTATGATGAACTATCTGAAAGATGGTGCATGCAGCCTGAGTAATAATCTCAGTGAGAACAGCATTCGACCATTGGTAGTTGGCCGTAAGAACTGGCTTTTCTGTGATACACCAGCCGGGGCAGATACCAGTATGAAAATCTATTCTATGATAGAAACGGCAAAAAGCCAATGAACTTGATCCACTTAAATATCTGAGCTTCCTTCTGGAGCATCGTCCTGGTGCTGAAATGTCAGACGGGGAATTGGAACAATTTGCCCCGTGGAGTAAATTGGCTCAGGAAACTTGTAAATAAAATGTAGTGAAATACTCGCATGTCCGGCATCCTAGCGCGGGGTGTCAGATTTCATTTATAGGGTACGCCCTAAAACTATGCGCTTACAATTGAAACGCGATTTGTCATTTTGATAAAAATTACTTGATAAATAATATGCATGAGAGTATTGTTAAATAAAGACTAGAAAATATTGCGATTTTTTATAATTTAGAATAATAAACTTGTCATAGTTAAATTGGATATGATATTAGATAGAAGATAAGAGTAAAAGTTGAAATATAATGGAGGTGAGGTTGTTAATGTATTTGGACGAACTATTTTTGGAAGAGGAAATTGAATCAAAAATAAAGTTTAATAAAGAAATGGTGACAGTATATGATCTGGCATATTTATTAATCGATTTTCAAGCTGTTATCAATAACATGGTAGACATGATATACAATAGCATAGAAAATAGGTATCAAAAAGTTGCTAGCAAGCTGATTTATGATAACACGATAATGGAGGAAAGTATATTAAAAAATGAAATAGCCGGGCAAAGTCATCCGAGCTGGCAGAAAGAGATAGAGGACAACTTTGAGGGCGATATTTTTAGATAAACCTAAAATTGTAGCGGATTATCGCAAACGAACAACTTTAGGTTATAAACAAACTACAAGTCGGAGATTTAATAAAAAATATCGTATGAACCTGAAATTAAATGGATTTTCAGAAGGTTCTTTGATTTTAAATCTGGCTAATTCTTTGATTGTAAGCATATTAACGGATTTCCTTAAAGAATTAGTTGTTAATAGAACAGGCAAACAAAATGTTATCAATATTAATATTTACAACACTCAATATATTGAGATTGATAATAACATAATAAGTAGTATACCTAAAGATAGTTGTGTGAGAACAGCAATTAGAGTAAAACAAGGAGATGATCGAAGCTTTTTAGATGTTCAAAAATGTATTCATGATGTTGTTGGAGCAGCTAAACCTGATTATAATATTGAAGAAAGTGTAAGAAGATTATTGAAAGAGCTAGAAAGAACTGGACTTGTAGAGAGAAAATCATATATGATGAGCGTGGAATTAAAACTGCAGGGAAGGATATAGAGCGTTTTTCAGGACATTTTATAGATGTTAAAATATAAGCAACTGTGAATTGATAGATACAATATCGAGAATCTGTAGGACACGCCTTTTAAAATATGAATATTAGAATAACGTTGTAGTTAGTATTCGGAGAATAATGATGAGAGGATAAATTAAGGGTTAATGCTTATAAGCTTGAAAATGAAAATCAAAAATAAACTATATAATCATATAAAATATAATGAATTTTCGGCGATAATCGCAATGATTATAATGATTCTTATTATTGTATGGAGCAAGTATACAGGAAAGAGAATTGAACTTATTGATTGGACAATTTTTTGCAACTTTAGTCGCTACATTACTGTTAAAAATTATAGCTGGTGGGATTAAATCCAGGATACTTAATTGGTTGGAAGATTCGGCAAAATTAACTGAAAATTATGGTGATTTATCCTCTAAATACAAAAATAAGCAAATTACTTATGATAATTCCAAAGCGTCAAAGGACAATCAGCGTTTAATTGATCGTTTAAAGATGGATAAACAAGTTACAATTCCTGTAATATGTGATTATAAACTTGAAGGTTATGACGTAATTGTAATTGACTCAAAGAAAGATTGGTTCGTATGATACAAAAGAAGAGAGGGATACTTCAAAGCGTCATATACTTAATCCAGTTGGGAGAAAAGGCTCGCAGAATTTATTATTGGGTACGGTGTATAGCAAAACCAAAATGAAAGAAAAGAGTAGTGAATTTGCATTAAAAGAACGTTTACTAATTCAGTATGCAGATAAATACTATCCTGTAAAGAAATACGCAGTGGATTTGTCGGATTTAACGGAAAAAAAAAAGAAAATTGAGTATCTGTCACCAGATAAAAAATGGTTTTTTATTTTTACAGGGTGTATATAGAGATCATATTGAGAGAATGGCACAGATGGAGTCATTCGCATTGACTCAAGAGTTTTGTTTGATTTTAACAATTAGAGATCCAAATCAAAAAAGAACATGTATATGATGAGGTGACACAAAAGTTAGATGAGTATAACTTCTGGCACTCAAATATAAGAGTTGCTACAGATGTTATTCCGCTGTAACTTTAGGACTGTGCAAATCAGTGCTATATGGTTTGCACAGTTAGAATAATAGTTTTGTACGACGAGGAGAAATTATGAATAATAATACGATACAGAATAACGGAAATCAGTATTTTCAAGAAAATAATTTTTATGATTCAAATTATGTGCATTACAAGAGGGAGGATTGTATTGCGTCTGTTCAAAAGGTTGGAAAACTTTCTTGGGCTGTTATTGCAGCAATTCTTGGGATGATTGCTGATATCATTACAATAGCAATTGGATTACATGAATTAAAGGCAGATGGTTTATGGAATATGATATCTACATATAAGTTGCATATCTACACAGCGATTGTGGGAGTCATATTTATAGTGGTTGCCTGGTTGTTGAGAACAATATTTGAGTTGTTACGTGACAGGTCATCAGCAAAATATGTATTAAAAAGAAACGAGATATATAAAGTAATCCCAAAGAAGTGTCCTATTTGCGGAGATACATGTAATGGAAAATTAAAAGTGGTGTTGTCGGAGAAGGGAACATATTGTGTGTGTCACAGAGATAAGACGCACAAGTGGAAAATAGAATACAATGATGTTATGAATATGATAAAATAAGTGATAATATATATGTATATATCCATAGGATGTTGAATTTTTATAAAGGGATGACTGATAAACTCATCCCTTTATAAGAAAGTTAATTAAAACACATCCAAGCTATCCTCCGCATCCACCCATGTCTGCATCTCGCCATTCAGTGCAAGCCGGGCATATTCTAGCGGATTATCAATCGCTAGAGCATTCAGACATCTCTGGGAATTAGGAGTAGTCCGTATCCCGGATTCTGCCTGATCACAGTCAATCTGGAGGATGTAGTCATTATAGTGGTTAATATCGATGCTGTTGTGCAACGGGTTATATTCAGCGTGTATCAATTTCATTGTTATCAGTCTTTTCATTTGAATTGGAGGTAAAAATCCCATGGGCTTATTTTGGACTTGAAAAACTTTCGAAATAGATATAATAATCACAAAATGTATCATTATGTAAAATGAGACATCATTAAAAATATTCAGAACAATACAATTTGTGATATTAACAGTTGTAATGCAACCTGAATATGCAGAGATTAGGAAAAAATGTTGGGCAAAAAAGATGAGATACAAGAGTTTTATGCAGATAAAGTACAATTTGAAGCAATTTCCGCAGTGTTGAAACCGGATCGTCCGGTTCGCTTTGCGATTAAAGATAAAATTATTCGTAAGGAATACTATGATTTATATATGCAAATACCTGATTTTAAAAAGGTATATGATTTTTTGGTGGGAAAAATTTAAAGTGTGTAGAAGGGTAGAAATATATAGAATAATAAAAAAGGAGATTATGATGAAAAAAAATAGCAAGTTTGATATTGGCAGGTGCAATGTTGTTATCTGGCTTTCTGATGCCAATGCAGGTTAAGGCAGAATCAATTGTAGTAAATGCAAATAATTGGTATGAGATGGCGTTGCCAGGAGGCACATCACAAGAGTATGTACATGAAATGCCTGCGTCAGGGTATGTAACTGTTGAGGTTGTAGATCAATATTATACGTATGGAGGTAAGGTATCTGATTCAACATCATGGTATATGCCGGTAAAGGTTGTTGTCAATGATAAATTATATGAGAATACAGATGTGCATTGCTCAGATGGTGTATGGAAATCATCTATGTTATCTTTTAAAAAGAAGGAACTAAAATTAGAATGATTTTTTCTTTCTTCATCCGAATCTGATTATCAGTGGTATTATAAATTTCGTGTAGTAGAACATAATATAAAGAATTTGGAGACAGAGAGCAATAATAGCAAGAGCTCGGCAGATAAGGTAAAACTGAATACAACATATAATGGAATTATGATGTTGGATGATGAGGATTATTATGTATTTACGGCTCCAACGAAAGGAAAATACATAATTAAGGCAGTTAATACCGATATTGATCATTATTATAGTTTGACGTGTGCATTATATAATAATTCATATAAGTGTCTTGCTAGTACACGATTAGATAGTGGTGAAGGCTGGAAAAAGATTGGAACAGTTTATATGAAAAAAAAGGACAGAAAGTTTATATGAAATATTCATCATATGATAGGAATTTTTGTTATAAGTTAAAAGTGAAAAAAGGTATCATAATATGAAAAAGACTTTTATCGGGGCTGTAAAAAAACTCCCCTGACAGAAAAATCGCCCAGACCGTGAGGTCTGAGCGATTTTTTGGTAGTGTGCCGAGCATGGCACTAATCTTACTGGTGAAAGTCCAGTCACGGGTATTTACCGCCAAGTGTAGTGAACCACAAGTCGGTACCAGTAATGGTATGGATGAAGGAAGTGGTGTAACAAAGTTCTTGAGCCTACGTACAGAAACTTGATAAGGCGATTAGGTGGGTAAGGTTGCTAGACAAACCAAAGCCCAAAAGGTAAACGTAAACCGAAGTTGTAAATCAAGAGGTTGTGGAACGAAAGATTAGCGTCTTACCTCGGGAGACCCTACTCACATACTGAAAGGTATGGTCGAAAAAGGTTTAGAGAGGGAGTCAGATGATGTCATAGTAGGCGAAAGCCGAAGGACTGAAACGATTTATAGTACGAATCGTTATGTTTAAAATAATACATGAGCCAGAAATCGAGTGGACAGGAAAAAGTAGGAACGTAACCGAGGAATACTGTTTATACTTAGAGGGGTGTTATGTATGAATTTTAGGATAAGTCAGAGGAGTAACAACAATGGAATTGATTGAAGTGATCTTGTCAAAAGAAAAAATCTGAACAGAGCCTATAAAAAGGTAGTTGCCAATAAAGGTGCGAGTGGTGTTGATGGAGTTACTGTAGAAGAACTGGGAGATTATATAAGGAAGAACAGAGAGAAAATCGTTACATCTCTTAGAAACAGAACATATATACCGAAACCAGTCCGAAGAGTATACATTCCGAAAGACAATGGTAAGAAAAGACCATTGGGAATACCCACAGCACTTGACAGAACTATCCAGCAGGCAATAGCACAGCCTATATCTGATATTTATGAAGAGATATTCAGTGACTATAGTTATGGATTCAGAGCCGGAAGAAGTTGTCATGATGCCATTCGACAGGCATTGGAATACTTGAATGATGGGTATGAATGGGTAGTGGATATAGATATTGAACAGTTTTTCGACAGGGTAAATCACGACAAATTAATTCAGATACTAAGAGAACAAGTAAATGACAGTACCACATTAAATCTGATTCGGAAATATCTGAAAGCAGGTGTAATGGAAAACGGCTTGGAAAAAGCAACTATTACCGGCGTGCCGCAAGGAGGTCCTCTTTCAGTCGTATGTTCAAATGTCTACTTGGACAAGCTGGACAAAGAACTGGAACATAGAGGACTCCGCTTTACAAGGTATGCAGATGATGTATTAATTTTCACTAAAAGTGAAATGGCGGCTAACCGGGTGATGAACTCCATAAGTGATTGGCTGGAACGGAAACTATTTCTAAAAGTAAATGCAACAAAAACGAAAGTAGTCAGACCGATGCGAAGCAAATACCTAGGATTCACATTTCTGAAAAACGGTGGAGAGTGGAAAGTAAAACCTACCAATGAAAAGAAAAAGAAGCTTAAAAAGAAGCTGTGTGAATATCTGAAGAGAGGGAAAGCAATAGCAAGACCTCTTGTGGTTACAATCAAGCGAGTAAATGAGATTGTGCGAGGATGGATTAATTACTTTAGAATCGGGTTGATGAAGCAATTTGTGGAAGAGCTTGGACAGTGGCTAAGACACAAAATAAGAATGATAGTCATGAAGCAATGGAAGAAGCCGAAAACCATCTACAGAAACCTAAGTTATCTAAACTGGAAGAACCGAAACGGATACAGTCAGGAAGATATTCATAAAGTTGCGAATTCAAGACTTGGGTGGTATAGAAGAAGTGGAATGAACGTGGTGAATTTCATTATCAGTAAAGAAAATAGGATAAAAGATGGAGCTGGTCTGCTCAATCCCTTTATCCTATTACTTAGCAAAAGTTGGAATATAAGTTGTAGAGCCGTATACGATCCGTACGTTATTCAATGGGAGGGGCGAGATAATTATTCTACCCTATTAATTAATTATGCTACTAAATAACAATACCAATGGTAATTATACTATGCGTCAGCTGAAATTACCATTAGAAATCGAAAAATTGATCGATATTTCCGATCCGGTATACACTTTTTGTGAGGTTATGGATCACATTGACCTATCCAGATATTTTGTAGAGAAAGGCTATAAAACAGGTCGCCCAAGATGTGATGCTCAAAAACTCCTTAAAGTAATACTTTTTGCCTTTATGGAAAATGGCATCTGCTCCTTACGGGAAATAGAAAAGCTCTGCCGTAATGACATTCGTTACATGTATCTTCTTGATGGCATGAAAACGCCTTCTTTTGCTACATTTGGAAACTTAATCCGAAACGAACTAACCGATTCTATCGAGCAGATATTTGAAGACATTAATTCATATATTTTTTGCCAAAGATCACGTGGATCTGCAGCATACATACATTGACGGACAAAAATTGAGGCAAATGCCAATCGATATACCTGGGTATGGAAAAAAAATCGTGTGTGAAAAACCGGCAGAAAGTCTTTGACAAGATTTCACTCTTGATTGATGCTATGAATCGGGAAGTACTTGGATATCTCGGAATAAAATTTGAAAAGTATCATATCGAGACCTGTGGAGAAGAAAGAAACAGTTATTCCAAAACAGATCATGATGCAACTTTCATGCGTTTAAAGCGTGATTACATGGGAAACGATCAGCTACTTCCGGCATACAACCTACAGACAGCCATCTGTGATGAATACATAGCTGTAATCGACGTAAAACCATATGCATCCGATATGGAATGCTTTGTTCCTTTGATGGAAAAAATTCAATCGCACATATGGTCACTATCCGAAATATCCGGTTGCTGATGCCGGATACGGTTCTTACAATAATTATCTTTATTGTGAAGAACACGGCATGGAAAAAAATACATGAAATTTACCATGTACAAAAAAAGAAACGACGGACAAAAAGTATCATGAGAATCCGTATCGTGCTGTAAACTTTGCAAAAGATGCAGATGGAAATCTCTTATGTCCAAACGGTCGAAAATTCCTCTTCAAGAGAACACAGCATGTGAAATATAATAAATATGGAAGAACGGAAGAATTATACGAATGTGAATCTTGTGAAGGGTGTCAGCATAAACAAGAATGTTGTCCGAGAGCACACAAAAACCGAACGATCCGAATGAATCAGGAATTAACTGCTATCCATCAGGAAGTGCTGCAAAATCTTGAATCCATACATGGTGCTCTCTTGAGAATGAACCGAAGTATTCAATCGGAGGGAACTTTTGGTGTATTAAAGTGGGATAAAGCGTATAAAAGATTATTGCGAAGAGGCGAGAAAAATGTAATTCTCGAGCTTACACTGATTTCATGTGGATTCAATCTTTATAAATATCACAACATGCACCATTTTTAAGATTTATACCCAAAGATGCAGATAATTTTAGATACTTTCGCTATTTTTATCAAATTGAATGCTGTATGGTGAAGGGGTAAACAAGGTAATGAAAAGTATTAATAAACAAAATATGTCCAAAACGGTTTCATCTATCAGCATCCCGGCAACAACGGAACTTTTTCAAGCATTAGGAAAGGAGAACGATTTATTAGTAAAGTATAATGAATTGACGCAGCATTATAAAGAGGCGTACGGCATTGATATTTATATTATTAATCCAGGAGTTTCAGAATTAAAATATCATCAAGAGCAGTTGGCTGAAGATTTAAAAAATGGGTTGATTCAAACGGAGAAGTATATTTCACCACGAATAGAACATGAAGTAAAATTAATGCAAGGTCTTTTTTTTTTACATTGATTGGAACAATAAGCGATGTGGTGTATAAAGATTTAGAAATAGAAGAAAGTGTTGCTGGACTTGTATCTGGATTAATTTGGAGCCAGATGTATAGTAGATTGTATGATTTATATAATCAATATTATTTAGATGAAGAACTACATATGAGTATTGATGATGTCGACAAGAGAATAGATGAAATATTATTAGAGAGTATCCGCAATGCTTTTATACTCATGAATATACAGATGAATAAGGAACATCCAGAAAGTGTAATTGAAAAGCAAGAGTTTTATATAATGCAAGTAGCACAAGTGAATATTTAAGAGTGTTATTGCAAATAGGAACGAAGTATACGCAAGACGATTATTTGATCTCCTTGGATAGAGCACTAAATGAACTACGTTTAGAAAAAAGATTTTGCTGAAACGGAAATTGAGTATTTTAGATATCTGCTCCATAACGTTCTTAATGGAGCTAAAAAGATTATACATAAGAATGATATAGCAGATTATACAATTATTACTATGCTTAATGAAAAGGTAACACTGAGAGTTCTTGAAGGAAATGGGAAAAAGGAAGAATTGAAATTAGTTACTTTTGATAAAAAAAATGTATGAATTTTCTAAGAAAAATAATGTAATGTATGATGAAGAAATATACAATAAATTTCTGACAGAAATAAAATAAATGTTTAGAAGACATTTTGGCAGAATGAATGCTGACTTGAAAAAGTAAATTCCAGTGCAAGAGTAAATTCCATCGGCTTTTAAATTTTGCTGATTTTGCAGGAGTTTTTTAACAAAATCTCTTGCTTTCTGTTATAATTAAGCTAGCTTATCGAAATTTTGTTGTTTTTATGGCATGAAAAACAGGCTACTGGAATTCGGTGTGTCAGACTAAATTCCACCAGCCACATTTAAAAAATGTGAAATGTTTACTTCCAGTCTGACAGCAGATTTCGATCAGTTAATTAGTTACTTCTTAAAGCGTATCAGCTTAGGCGTTAAATTGACTTCATCTGGTGAAATCGGCTTGAGCTGAAAGGCTTTAAGAACATCTTCTCCAAGTGTTTCCAGGGCAGCATCATACGGCGTTTTGCCGTCAAGGCTTTCTCTTGGAGTAGAGTTTATGTGATTCACAATAAGATTGACATCCCATTGGGTTAGAAATTCAAAGGATGTTCCTTTAGGCAATATCATGCGGAGCATGGTATGCGCCTGTTCGATGGTTCCTTTTTGTCCGCTACGCATTGGATCACAGTAATAAATGCTGCTTCTTTGTATGCCAGTAATTCCAGTTTCTAATTCTTCTGGGTTCCCAAATTCAAAGCCACGGTCGGTTAAGATATTTTCAAAAACAGATGTAAATTCATACGTTCCCATACGTTTTTCCAAACGGTTAAATACAGCACGGACGGCACCTTTTTGCACCGGTTAATAAGAAATGCAAGAAACAGTTTTTCCTCTGTAAAGACCATGGTTAACAGCGTTTTCTGGGAGTCCCTTGATGACTTTACTGTGTCCATTTGTACATAAGAATTTAATTCCAAAGAACAGAAGTCTGCATAGGTTCTGTTGGTAAATACTTCGCGGTCTTTGATCTGTGTTTTGTGGCACTTTCTTGGTTTGAATTTTGCCTGCCTTTTCAGATCCACATTTCTGGCTGTGAACAGTCCCTTATCGATGTATGTGTACATGGAGCGGACAGACATATCCAGTTCCGGATGATTGATCAGGATCTGATAGGGTGACTGTCCCTGTGCGATCAACGGAGTAACAATCTGGTCTTTTTGGTGCAGCTGATGCCGGGTCATATTTATTCCGGCACGGGAACTACTTAATAATTCGCGCTACTTACGGTCGGCAAAACGGGCATCATAGCGGTATTTATGGGCAATGGAACAATGATTGATTTTCATTGGACAGCCATTACATACATAAGGCGCCTTATCAAGTCTGCAGCACCGTTCCTTTTCGAAATCCTTACAGGTTTGGTTGCAGGTTGGACAGGATGTACATTTAATACCGCAGAGCATGATTTTTCCACAGGCATTTGTTTTTTTTACAGTGATAGCGGTGCACACAAAAGTTTTTGGCATTGTAAAAAGTGCCTTTGTGATACCAGTCAGAAAGGCGTCGTGATTTAACCTCTTTTGAGATGGTTGTAGGATCTTTACAAAGGAATGCCGCAATGTCTTTAAAAGTTGCACCTTTGGATAATTCGTTTTCGATGTAGATACGGTCATTAAGTGTTAGATGTTTCTGGTTTCCAGGGATATATTTACTCATGATAATTCTCCTTCTACTGCTGTCAGAAGGAACTTTTACAATAACACTGCTGTATGAAAGAGTAAATATCTACTGTGCAGGACTAAATTCTACCGCCCTGTAGGGCAGTGGAATTTAAAATTTCATTTTAGGTGGCAGAATGAATGGGAGTCGGTACTAGCAAAATTCGACACCACATGATATAATGTTTTTCAGTCAGATTAGAGCAGTAGGGATAGTCTTGCGGTTGTCCTTTCTGGAAACAGAAAGGAGGTCGGTATGAATACTTTAGAAGTGCTTACACTTTTACTGGTTGTATTTGCAGCCTTGACATACATAGACAATAAACATAACCGCAAATAAACGGAAAGGCTATCCTCTACGCCAATAGGGGATAGCCTGTAATCCGTTAATAAACTTAACGCTTTATAAGTTTCCGATTGTGCAACCGTTGGACACTCCAATATCCTTCGGTTTTCTAATCTGATTATAAACCAGCCTTGCGGATTTTGCAAGAGGTTTAGGATAGGGGTGCCTTGCGCACCTCTATTTTTGTTACTGTTCAGAGCAAGAACTTGTAACAAAAAGAACCGATGGTATAGACTAATCGTAGTCAAAACCATCGGTTTTCTTATGCAAATATTTCTGCAATCTCGCGGAACAGATTGGTCTGCTCTTTTCTGCGCATCAAAATCAGCATGCTCATGCATTTACAGAGATGGTCGATGCTTGACGGACTCCGGAATGACACAGCCTGCGCCTGTTTTCTTTTTATATTTTCTCAGCAGCCGTTCGGCTTCGTTATTCGTGGCAGGTACATTCTTGTTATGGAGGAAAAGAAGATGATCTTTCTTATACTTTTTTCATCCTTTTGTACAGATTGTATCCATCACGGTAGTATTCCCAGGCGGCTCATAGTCGTATTCATCCCCAGCTATGGACAGGATTGTTTTTATAACGTTCTTCAAATTCGGAGACGGTCTGCGGATCTGGCTCTTCTGATTCAGATAAACCATTCCGGTAATGGATCATTTCCTGTATCAGGGAATGCATCTGCCTGTTCCAGGTACGGTCTTTTTCGTTGTCCATGCTGTCTTTCAGATAACGCAGTACATGTGCAAGGCATTCCTGGTGGCCGGTTCCATACTTATAAAAAGGTTAAGAAATAAAAGGGGTCTGACCCCAATGTGGTCAACCTAGCGTCAACTTAAGAAAATCAATCCATAAATCGGAAAAGCATGTTCGAAAAATCTTGGGCGGCACCAGGCTGGGACCGTAGCTGAGCTAAAAATAAGCGCACTTTAATAAGGACTGCGGCAAGCCCCAGAAAAAACGATGGTCAGAAAGCTGCTTTTTGATTATTGAAATGAGTTCTTCCCTTTGTCTTATTTTTCTTCCGGCGGAATGATCGTCCCGGTATGATCTGGGAGCGACAGCGAAGAGAATCCTGAAACAGCAGATCAATGATCCCATTAAAAAAAATATAAACTTTTTTAATGGGGTACTGCTTGCCGATAGTACGGCATCCGGAGCAGATGCATTTTTGCTGCATGTTACCACTACGCCAAGTGTGGCATATGTAGTCCGTGATTTATCTGGCTAGAGGGTGTTTGATGCGCTTGGTGTGCTCGGCGGAGAGCAGACCGGACATATTATTTTCAGTAAGCATGCAACGACCGGAGATGGAATACTTACGGCTTTGGCTGTTTTTCATATATGGTAATTAAAAAATATCAGATCTTCTATTCTGATTTGTTTATCCAGATGAATATTACGGTGCGCCCCGGAATAATCAATTTTGCAATTTTTAAAAATTTAAAACGTTTAAAACTATTGACTTTTGTGACTGAATTATGTGTAAAATGAAAAAAATAGGTACATTAAGAATAGACTATACAGAGAGAAAGGTGAGATAAATTATGAATGAAGATTATATTTTGTTAAAATTTATATCTAGTGCAGATAAATGTAATAGAAAGAAATATTTGAAAGACTTTTTGAATGGTTCACTATATATGAATACATTGAATTATTTTTGGAATGAGTACTATCGGGATTCACAAAACAAAAAGCAAGAGGAAGGAGGAAATGTTATTGATACGTCAAATTGGATACTTCCAGAAGGTCAGAAAGATGTTTTTGAAGGTGTCATAGGAACGATTAAGGGAAATAAATTTTCAAATGACAATGATCTTCAGAAGGCGCTTATGTCTGATTTGTATTTAAGAGCAAAAGGATTTGGCTATTGTAATACATTATGTTTTTATAAATTGAAATACCAATATTTTACAAGATTTGGTGAAAAAATGTGTTGCTTATAATATAAATACCAATATGAAGTTATTTGGAGATTATGTGATTATAATTGATAATCAGTTGGAATTGCTTGAAAGAATACGAAAAGCAGTTGAAAAGGAAAAATACAAATTTTTGTGTGGGTCAGTTAAATATAGAATTCCAAAATTAGATGGAAAACATGCTCGAAAGGGGAACTCTGTTATACTTAAGGCAAATGAAGAATTTCAATTAACAAAGTATGCAAATTATATTTCGAGTGAAAAAAAATTGCTTCGATAAAATGGACAAGTTTTCATATCAGAATGAGTGGAGAATTGTTTTGTATAGAGGTGCCAAAACATATGAGCCATATGGATTAGAAATAGGAAATATAAGAGACATATGTCATTGGGTAAAAAGCAGAAGATTTAGATACTGAATTGAGGATATACTTTCATAATAATAAAATTAAATCGCCATATTTGGTGGAATATGGAAACTGTACCAAAGATGAACTACGAAATCTTTTCTGTAAATTAGGAAATGACAGAGTGGAAGTATTGGCTGTAATCGGGTAGAAATTATAAATTGAATTATCTAACCTATCTTCTCAAAAAGTTTCTAAATGATAGGATGCGTGGTGAAGAGGTGGATCTGTTTACCAAAAGGTCAAAGTTAAAATCGAACGTCGCACAAACGACGACTCGGACCAATAATCAATCATATGTGAAGTGTCAAGGCACTCCGTCTAGAAGAATGTGGAGTTTTTTATTTATGGTTGAAAAGTAATCACTTACGTTGAAGATATACAGTAATAGACTTGATATTCAATGTGGATAAGAGTATTGTATAAATAAAGTATAACAAAAACATATATGTATTTATTTAACAATATCTGAATTTTAAGATAGAAAGGAAAGGATATGGAAGAATCTGTTATAAAACAAGAAGCATATAATATTAAGAAAAATGTTTTTAGAACCATTAATTGAAAATCATGAGATTCAACAAAGACAATTTGAAGAGGAAAATAGATCTAGGTTTGATGGTGAATATCAAAGAGATTTTACTAGAATATTATATGCATCATCGTTTCGAAGGCTTCAGGGAAAAATGCAATTGTTTGCAGTCCAATCGGATCAATTTATTATTAACGCATAGCCTTGAAGTTGCACAGATCGCACGATCTATAGCAACAGAGATTGGTTATACGAATGATGATATTTATGTTGTAGAGGCGGGAGCATTAGCTCACGATATAGGAAATCCACCATTTGGACATGCGGGAGAGAGATATTTGAATACTTTAGCCAAAGACGTTGGTGGGTTTGAAGGTAATGCTCAGACATTCAGAATTTTAACAACTGTTGAGCAGAAACGGGCTAATTTTCAAGGTTTAAATCTTACATATAGAACCTTATTGGGTGTTTTTGAAATATTATAATAAATATAATGAAAAACTATCCAAAGAACAACTGTCAAAGCAAAAGTTTATATATGATAAGGACTATGAACTTGTAAAAAATATTATTAATAAGACAAAAGTAGAATTAAGAACACTTGATGTTCAAATTGTTGATCTTGCTGATGAGATTGCTTATGCGGCTCATGATTTAGAAGATGGCTTAAGATTAGGAAGTTTACATTGGATGATATTTTTCATGAGTTTTGTAAGACTGTTGATGAAAAAAGATAAAAGTGTAGAACAACTGGAAAATATTATTACAGAAAGTAAATCTAAGGCGGGTTTTAAAAATCATATGATATCTGCTGCAGAATTTTCTAAATTATATAGAAAAAGAAGTTACCTCACGAATTATTAATACTTTGATTAATGATATAGGCATTGTTGAGTTATCGAACGAAGAAAAAAAGAAAAAAAGGGGAACGGAAAGAAAGCATGAAATAGGATTTGTTACTTATGGGCAATTGGCATCAGGATTGAAAAAAAAAAACGACATATGAATGTATTACTAATAATGATGAGGTGTATGCATACGAGCAAAAGGGAGAATATATGCTTAAAGAATTATACAATTTCTATAGTGCGCATCCGGATTATTTACCTCCCGAATATAGAGCTGACAATATTATGCAACAATATGAAACTGTATATTCTGAAGAAAAAAAGTGATACAGGTTTAAAAAGAAGCTTTGCAAAAAGAGATTAGTTTTTGATTATATTGCTGGTATGATGGATGAGTATGTAAGGACAGCATATAACAGAATAAGAAAAATAGGAGAATATTTGTGATATGAATAAATTGCTTGGTTTATTTGATTTGAAAGATTCTGGTTTGCCAACAATTCCATGGAAGGAATATGAGGAAAGAAGTGTCTTGGATGAAAATATTTTATGGTCAGTAAGGACGGCTGTTCATAGAGGTAATGATTTAAATTTACCTAGATTTATTGGAGTGACGGCAGATGAAGCGGTTAGTTTTGCAAAAAAATACTAAAAATAAATATAGAGAAAATGGAATGATAATATATTATCCATATTTTATTGCTGAAAAAAGTGGAACATTAAATGTATTTAACAATAAGGTAGTTATTGAAGCAGTAAAGGATGATTTGTGGAATATGGTTACATATTTAAAGAGGAATGTTACGATTATTTTAGAAAATAATAAAGAAGAGTATATTGGAGAACGTAATTTTTTTTTGAAAAGTGAAGAGGTAGAAGAAATTACCTCTTATATAGGTAAAAGTAAAAATGATGTATAGGGATGAGCTGATTGAAGGAAAAAGTGCATTATTAGAGTGGAGTTATGCATACAAGTGTGACATTAATAAAAATAGAATTGGAGATAAATACTTAGTATTTTTATGAAGCAAGAACCGTATAAATTAAGAATGAAGTTTGCAATAGTAAAGAGCAATAATTTTATGTGACAATTGATATGGTCCTATGTCAAGATTTAGTACAAGTTAAAATGAGAAACTTTTCCCATTTTTAACCCGCCAGAAGCTCAGCCTCAGTGTGTGTTCTTTCATACAATCGTTCGAATTCATTTGGTGACATATAGTTACAATGGCTATGAATTCGTTTCGTATTGTAAAAAGCTTCCAGATATTCGAAAATCAAGCGGTATGCCTGCTTGTAATCGTGAATTTTAAAGCGGTTGAGCCATTCACGTTTGATAATCGAATGGAAGGATTCAATGCAGGCATTATCCCACGGAAATGCTTTCTTTGAGTAACTACGCTGCATATTTTCTGTTACTTTTTTATATTCCGTCGCAACGTACTGACTGCCACGATCAGAGTGAATGATCAATGGCTGGTCGATATTTCGGCGAGCTTTGGCTTTGTTTATCGTATCAATCACGCAGGATACTTCCAGTGTTTTTGAAAGTGTCCATGCTATGATTTTTCTGGAAAATAAATCCATAATACTGGTCAGATAGACAAATCCGTCTATTGTCCAGATGTAGGTGATATCCGAACACCAGACGGCATTCGGGCGGTCAGGATTAAACTGCTCATCGAGGATATTTTGTAATTCAGTGCTGAAATCAGAATCTTTTGTGGTAATTGTCCATGGCTTGCTCCACTGGGCACGGATTCCCATTTGACGCATGTATGTACCAACAGTTCTTTCCGAAATGACTTCACCGGTTTTCCGCAATTCTACAGTGATTTTCGGAGCACCGTAGTTCTGCTTGGAATCATCATATATATCCTGTATTTTTGCTTTTACAGATTCACGGCGTTTTTCTGTATCAGAAGGCACGCGGTGGAGCCATGCACGATATCCTGAACGTGAGACACCTAAAAATTTCAACATTCCGGAGACGGAAAACCGGCGTCCAGCCTTTTGGGCAGCTTCCGTCTTCTCAGACACTTCGAGATAAATGGCTTCCGTCATTTTCCCAGAATGTTGATTGCTTTTTTAATACATCAAGTGCATCTTGGGCATCACGTAATTCACGTCTGAGACGGGCGATTTCCTTCTGTTCATCGGATGCGTAATTACCAGAACCCCGAACAGGAATATCACCGGATTCACGGAAGTCTTTCAGCCACTTTGTTAGTGTGCTGTATCCGATGCCAAGATTTTCTGCACATCCACGTACACCGAGATCTTTATGATCTTGATAATACCGGATTGCATCAAGTTTAAATTGTTTGTCATGTTGCATTGCCATATGAGATCCTCCTTCAGCATGTCTCTATTGTACCATGTTAATATGTATTTGGAATTTCTCATTTTGGCTTGTACTATTTATATTCTAGCACCAATACAATCATAACACTTTCAAAGGATATGATTGGTGCAACAGATGAGACCGTTATTGATACACTTGGAAAACTCAGCGAATATGATATCTATGTGGAGGATATTAATGGAGAACTTGAAGAGTGTTATGAGATGATGTACAAAGAGCCTGTTCAGGAAAGTGATATAAGAGGGCTGGTGCTTGATACGGTATCAAAGTTCTATCATAACATCAGGAACGGCAGATAGGAGGCAATATGCAGGATTCCAGAGAAAAAAAGCGGTGTCTGATATTTGCAAGAATAATGCAAATGATACAGCTGACCGTATCGAGGCATATGCAAAAAAGTCCGGCATGAAAGTTGTTGAGACAATTTTTAATACAGATAAAAAAGCGGTTGAACGATTAAGATATTATATTGAAAGAGATGTCATTATCTGTGTGCTAGTAAGAGATGTGGTAGACATTTCAATGGAACTTAATGAGATTAAAGCTGTAATGACACTTGCAGCGGAACATGGAATCAGTATTAATGCAGAGAGCAGGGGCTATGAACCTGCTCTCATTTCTTATGAATGATATGACAGAAGAAAATAGAAAATTAAAACTGATTATATTTCCGGGCGAAACAGTAGTGATTGATGAATATGGGAAACGGATTGTTGCCTGTCCGACAGAGGATGAGGCAGAAGAATATATCAGGGAACAGGAGGAATGACATAGATGAAACTGAACAGGGGCGACATTGTTATTGCAAATCTGGAGTCAGTAAGTAAAGGGAGCATTCAGAAGTATACAAGACCTTATATTATTATCTCAAATAACAAGGCAAATCAGTATTCACCGGTTGTCACAGCAGTAGCCATGTCCACAAAAACATGGAAAAAAAGAAATATCTGCCAACCCACTGTCATACCGGCTGCAAAGGTAAAGGTTACTGACACAGATTTTGAGGTATTTGACAGTATGGCATTATGTGAGCAGATTGTATCCATTGATGTAAATGTCCATATTGAGAGGGTAGTTGCTTCAATTTCAGATACGGAACTACTTGATAAGATTACTGAATGTGTAAAAATCCAGATTGGGGCATATGAAAAGTACAATTAAATATTACCGGGGCATTTGCTCCGGGTTACATAGCCACCTGTATTCTATGGGTGGCATTTTTACTGAAAGGGGGATAGATTTTATGACAGCAGAAGAATACAGAGCACTATTAGATGTGGATTTTAACAATGTAAAAATAGAAGATCTGACTGATATTAGAAAAATTAAAATAGATAAAAAATCAGCCACAGAGTAAGAGGCAGGCACAGTTCTTAAAACAGGTGGGAAATCCATATATGCTGCGTCGTGGAAGTATGATGATTAAGGTAAGCTTTGCGAATAATGGACTGTCGATGGAAGGCATTTGAAAATCTGCTTTTGAATGTCTGAAAATTTGTGGTGGAATTTCAAAGTGATATGTGCTATGATGTTTTTGGTATAAAAATTCTAAATTAGTGCATATCACCTTATTGAAAAGTTATCTTCTAACTTAAACAACAATAGGAGGATGTGCATATGAGTCAGATAAGTCAGATCAAAAAGATCTATCATGCAGCCATCTATGTTCGTTTATCGAAGGAAGATGGCGCTGTTGCTTCACATGAAAAAACTGAGAGTAACAGTATCGCAAATCAGAAATCACTGATTAGAGATTTTCTCGAAAACAAAAATGATATTGAGGTTGTGCAGGAGTATGTTGATGATGGTTTCAGCGGCTCTAATTTTGAGCGACCGGCATTCCAGATGATGCTTGAAGATATTAAGAAAGGCAAAATTGATTGCGTTGTCACTAAGGATCTGAGCAGATTCGGAAGAGAATATATAGATTCAGGTATGTATATTGAGCGATTATTCCGCTATGGGAGTAAGATTTATTGCAATCAATGATGGTATTGATTCCGGAGAGGCAAAGTCGCAGTCAGATGAGATTATTATTCCATTCAAAAATCTTATTAATGATGCTTACTGTCGTGATATTTCAATTAAGATACGTTCACATCTTGAAATTAAGAGAAAGCAGGGAGATGTAATCACGGCATTTGTGCCATATGGATACAAAAAGAATGATAAAGATAAGCACAAACTGGAAATTGATGTATATGCAGCAAATGTTGTGAAAGATATTTTCAGAATGAAGTTGCATGGAAAAAGTCAGGATGCAATTGCATGTGAACTTAATTCATCAGGAATACTTCCACCGGCTGAGTATAAAGCAAGCACAGGAAGCAATTATCAGACATGCTTTAAGACAAAAGAAAAGTCGGAGTGGACTTCAGTCATGGTAAGGAGAATCCTTACAAATGAGGTTTATATAGGTAATCTCGTACAGGGAAAACAGACAACACCGAATCACAAGGTCAAAAAGACCATAATCAAAGAAAAATGCGAATGGATAAGGATTGAAAAGAACCATGAGCCGGTTATCACGGACAGGGATTTTGAAGTAGTACAGAGATTGCTTGCAATGGATACAAGAACATCACCGGACAGAGAGGAAGTTTATCCGCTGTCAGGGGTAGTTACCTGTGGCGGCTGTGGGATTCCCATGGTAAGAAAAACTTCAAAAGTGGGTGGCAAAACTTATGCCTATTATCTGTGTGCAACCCATAAGGATTCAAAGCAGTGCAGTTCCCACAGAATTTCCACGGATAAGTTGGAAGAAGTGGTGCTAGAGCTTTTACAGACACACATTGATAACATGATTGACCTTAAAAGAATTCTTTCTTTTATCGGCAACGTGCCGTTTCAGCAGCTTGATATGAAAAAGCTTGAGGAAAGGCGTGAAAAGAAACAGGCAGAGGTAGACAGATGTGCAGACCTCAGAGGAATGCTTTATGAGGATATGAAGGATGGCATTATCTCGAAGGAAGATTACAAAGAGCTTCATACAGCATATGAGCAGAGGAAAAAAAGAGTGCCGAGATTGCCATTCACCAGATTGAATTGGAAATGGAAGATGTGCTGAATCGTAAGAGCAAAGGCTTTGTATGGCTTGATTATTTTACGGAACATAAAAATATCGAGAAGCTTACAAGGGAAGTGGTTGTATCTCTTATCCGTGAAATAAAGGTATTTGATAAAACCCACATTGAAGTAGTGTTTGACTTTGATGACTGCTACAAAGAATGTCTTAATGTTATTGCAAGTCAGGGGCATTCGGTTGAGGTGGACAGTACAGGAAAACTGAATATCAGATTAAAGGAGGCTGTGTAGTATGGCAAGAAAGAGCAGAAAAAATATGCCGGTTGCAGTTGCAGAGCCGACTGACAATCTGACGGCAAAAGCAGTTTTAAGCATGGATAAGGAGGCAAAAACCATATCAGGTTGGAATCTATACGAGACTTTCATTTGAATCAGAGGCGAATAAGGAAAGAGATACTGTAGACACACAGATTGCATATATCAGAGAGTTTATTAATGGGCAGGATGATATGGTAGAAGTTTGTGTGTATGCTGATATATCTGTTACAGGAACAACTTTTGAAAGACCAGAATTTGACCGAATGATTCAGGATATCCGGGCAGGCAAAATCAATACTGTTATAACCCGTGATCTTAGCAGGCTTGGAAGAAATTATGTGGAAGCAGGTAATTATATTGAGAGAGTTTTTCCTTTTCTGGATGTACGATATATTGCCATCACAGATGATTTTGATACAGCAAGACCGGGAACTGATTTATCTGTACCGCTTAAGAATATTGTGAACGAATATTATTCCAAAGACCTTTCAAAGAAAGTAGAGACCGGAAAGCATAGTATTTGGGCACAGGGCGGCTTCAGCGAGGGAACGCCACCATATGGATATTACAGGGCTACAGATGGTTCAAGAAAGCTTTTGATTGATGAAGAGGTATCTGACAATGTAGTTAGAATTTTTAATATGTTTTTGGATGGGAAGGGATATGCTGGTATTGCAAAGACTTTGCAATACGAAGGAATTCTTTCACCTCCGAAATACAGATTCTATAAGTCAGGAAAGATTGAACTTGCTGAAAAAAGCAAGAGAATGGCACTATTCGCATGTAAAAGAGATACTCCAAGGGGAATATTACATTGGAAATATTGTTCATGGAAAGCAAAGGAAGGCTCTTGATACCGGGAGAAAGAATGTTAAAACAGATGCATCAACATGGCAGCGAATAGAAAATGTTCATGAACCAATAATTGATAAGGACACTTTCTACAAAACAAGGGAGAGAATGGAGCATATCAAAAAGAAGCATTTAGAAGCATCAAAACCTAAAGCTGATGTTCCAAATAAGCCGGATAATATTCTGGTATATAAAACAAAATGCGCCTGTTGTGGAGGCAGTGTATTGATTGGCAGGCATCACACTTATTCAGAAAAGTTCTATTATAAGTGTAAGAACCGTAGAAAATTAGCTAGGCTATGTGAAAATAAGTACTCTTATGATTATTCTGAGGTTATGGATAGTGTTTTTTCTGTTATCCGTCAGCATATGAGTTTGTGTGTTGAGAAAACAAAGTTTGTTCAGAAGATGAACAGCAGAAAAGAGAATGTTCTTCAATATGATATTTATACCAAGCAGATAGCAAAACTTCAAAATGATGTAAGAAGAATTACCGCTAACAAAAGTGGTTTGTATGAAGATTATAGGGAACAGTTAATCACTGCGGAAGAACTGTGCCAGTATCAGAGAGAATATGAAAGCAGAGTAAATGAGATTGAAGCGCAGATTACTGAATTGCTTCATCGAAGAAGTCTGTATGAAAAAAATTTCATATTGATGAAGGATGGGAAGAAACTGTCAATAAATATATGGCTAAAAAGAAAACTTACAAAGGAGCTTGTGGATGCTTTTGTATCGGAAATTGTTTTTTATGATGGCAATATAGAAGTTAAGCTCTTGTATGATGATTTCCTAAAGGAGTTGCTTAAAGTGGCAGAAGAAAGAGAGGTGAGCAGCAATGGATAAGACGATAGCTCTCTATATGAGATTATCAGATGAAGATGACAACTTGGCTGCTCATGAGGAAAGTAACAGTATTTCCCATCAGCGAAAGTTAATGCTTGATCATATCCAGAAACTGCCTGAACTAAATGACTGCAACATAATGGAATTTTCAGATGATGCATATTCCGGAGCAGACTTTAGCAGACCTAATTTTGTAAAAATGATGGATCTGGTAAAGGCTGGTAAGATTCAGGTTATTGTGACGAAGGAATACAGCAGACTCGGACGAGATTATCTTGAAGTTGGTAACTATATGGAATGTATATTTCCGGTTCTTCAGGTAAGATATATCAGCGTGAATGATAATTACGATTCTGCTAACAGCTTTGGTTCAACCGGAGGTATGAGTGTTGCACTGAAAAATCTTGTGAATGCATTGTATTGTAAGGATGCATCAAAAAAGGTAAGAGCCGCTAAGGCAGTGTTGGCTAAGCAGGGAAAGTACATTGCTGCATTTGCTCCTTTTGGATACCAGAAAAGTGAAGATGATAAGCATATGTCAGTGCCTGACCCAGTAACAGCACCTGTTGTCCAGCTGATATTTGAACTGGCTATTAAAGGCATGAAATACACCGAGATTGCAAATTATCTGAATAATAATGGATATGATAGCATATTTGAGTATTACCAAAAGATTGGAGTTAAGAGATGTTATGAAAGGGATATTGGTGAGCACATGTGGAGTGCCAGTACAGTAATGGAGATTTTATATAATGAAGTCTATATTGGTTCTGTAATCAATAACAAGACGGCTGATAATATTGATACCGGTCATCAGGTTGTGCAGAGAGATAAAGAGGACTGGATAATTGTTGAAAACTGTCATGAACCATTAGTTTCTGTGGAAGACTTCAAGCTTGCTCACAAGATGATAGCAAGACGAGAAGTGACGAAGAGAAAACCAAATGGAAAGTGGCGTAAATCGTATATTCGCTGTGGAATATGTGGTAAGGGACTTTATAAATACGGAAATAAATCCTCATACAGATGCCACAACGGTCATGTGTCACGTATTAGAGGTGAAGAACTTGAGGGCGACACTTCTAGACATTGCTAGAAATATGGCATTGGCTCAGTTGCAGGAATTTGAGTTGAAAACTGATGGCGGTAATTGTCCAGATAATCTTGAAAGGGAAATCGAATCACTTAAAAAGTCAAAGGCACACTATGCAAAGCTAAAGTTTGAGATATACGATGATTATACAAAAACAAATATCACTCGTGATCAGATGGCAAAAAAGACTGCAGAAGTTAAGCAGAAAATCGCAGAGATAGAAAGTCTGATTACAGAGAAGCAGGAAACACTTGATATGCAAAAGGATCTCTTTCTTGATGCAAAGCAGGAACAGCTAACAAAGCTTAGTAAGTTGGATGAGTTTGATGAAGAAGTAATCAGATATCTCATTGATTATGTGTTGGTGTATGATAATGAGCATATTGAAATCAGATGGAACTTTGATGACTTTCAGGCTGGATGATGGTATAATCAGTAGTAATAGCGAGAAAACAAAATTATAAAGAAGTAACATGGGGAATCTTGCTAAAGGTTCCCCATTGATAAAAAAAAAAAATTAATTTTTTTTTGTTTCTTACTTGACACGAGCAGAGTGCCACCGTTCTACATTTGGAGATATGCTTGTAGATATAAAAAATACGTTCAAAAATGCATTGATCTTTGGATTTACCGGAACACCTATTCAAGACCTAAATGCGAAAAAAAGATAGTACCACGCCGACAATATTTGGTGATGAGATTCATAGATATACTCTAGGTGATGGAATCAGGGATAAAAATGTTCTTGGCTTCGATCCATATATGGTGCGTATTTATGATGATGCTGATATACGAGAGAAGGTTGCGCTCAGTAAAGCCAAAGCAAAAGACCAGGCGGACGCTTTTAGTGATCCTAAAAAGGAAAAAAGTATATCTTAAATACATGGATTCATCTCAAATCAAGATGTACGGAGAATTGGTAAATGGAAAATATGTAAAAGGCATAGAAGATTTTGTGCCTAATGAGCAGTACCAAACAGATGAGTATGTTGATGGTGTAATACAGGATATAAAAAAGAAATGGACGCTATACAGTAGAAATAGAAAGTTTCATGCTATTTTTTGCGACCAGCAGTATTCCAGAAGCAGTTAAATATTATAGATTGATGGTCAAAGCTTTTCCTGACTTATTCATCACCGCAATGTTTGATCCTACTATTGATAATGAAGGTGGTGGAAGTTTAGAGAAGGAAGATGGAATTGTTGAAATCTTGGAAGCTTATAATAAGCACTTCAATCAGAAGTATACGATTCCAACGTATGATAAATTTCGTAAGGAAGTCAGCCTAAGATTGGGACATAAAAAACCTTTTGATAATTGGTAAGGATGAGCAAATTGATATTCTTATTGTAGTGAATCAAATGCTTACAGGATTTGATTCTAAGTTTGTAAATACATTATATCTGGATAAGATGATGGAGTATGAAAACCTCATCCAGGCTTTTTCGCGTACAAACAGACTTTACAATATGGCTGAGAAGCCTTTTGGAATTATCAAATACTATCGTAGACCAAATACAATGGAGAAGAATATTGAAGCGGCTGTAAAGGCATATTCAGGTGATGTTCCTACAGGATTGTTTGTTGATAAATTGCCTAACAATCTAAGGAATATGAATGTTCTTTTTTCCAAAGTATAGAACAGATATTCATAAATGCAGGTATTGTTAATTTTGAAAAGTTGCCTGCTGACAATGCAGCGATAGGAAAGTTTGCAAAAAGAATTTAATAAATTTGTGAATCATCTTGAAGCGGCTATTATACAAGGGTTTACTTGGAGAAAGAATTCTTATCCGGATGAGGATCAGAATGAAGATGCTATAAAAATGCTAATCGATGAACAGACATACCTGACATTATTAGCTAGATATAAAGAGATAACTCGTGGCGGCGGTGGTGGAGCCGGTGGAGATGTTCCGTATGAAATAGATGTTCATATTACAGAATATGATACCGGTAAGATCGATGCTAATTACATGAATTCTAATTTTGATAAGTATGTCAAGTTGATTCAAGGTGATAGTGATCCAGGAGTTGTCGATGCGGCACTGAAGGAATTACATAGATCATTTTCGATGCTTTCACAGGAAGAACAACGATATGCGGAAAGATTTATTCATGCAGTAGAAAGTGGTCAGGCAAAATTAGTTCCAGGCAAAACGTTTAGAGATTATATTACTGATTATATGAAGGCAGATGAGCATGCACGAATTAATCGTGTTGTCAGACGACTTGGATGCTATTATGCTCTACTTAAGGAATTGTTAGATCGTCATGCGACACCAAGTAATATTGATGATCGTGGTACATTTACTGAATTAAAAAAATCAGTCAATAAATCAAAGGCAGAAAAATTCTTTAGGTTAGTATTTAAGGATGATTATGTTCCTTTACGCCTTCCGATTTACAGTGAGGATTATTTGCGTGATTTTATTTTTTTCAGGGGGAAAAGATCCGTATTTAAATGTGATTGAAGTAGAACAGACTTCTGCACATACACCTGATGAAGCTAGAGAATACAATAAACCTAAAGTGGTAGTTGTTAAGCTCACAGATAATGATTATGCCGGTAGAGAGATAAGAACTTCGGTCAGCTACAAGACCTTAGAAAACTGGTATTCAGAAAGCAAAGCTGTAAAAAGTGTTATTGAGTCAGAATGTTTTGCGTATGTTGAAGATAAACTTTGCGTTGCTACATCGGAATGCTTGGAACGTACTGATGACGGAAAAATAAGATTAACTGAATATGCAAAGACACATGAAGAAGAATGTTTCTTACAATTCATTGTGGATGAAAAAGATGGAACATTGCATTATGTGAAACTTCCAAAATCAAAGGCGGATGAAGCATTTAATTATAATGACGCTATAACAGAGGATTTGTTATCTCAGTACGGGCTAGTAAATGAAATGTCAAAAGAGATGTTAAATGCAATTGACGGTGAAGAATTTGAATGGACCAGCACTTGATATCCTGATGGATAAACATATCTGTAATTATACAGCAAGACTTTTAAAGAAGTATTACAGGTTTGGATAACAGAACAATAAGTAACATGAAGAAGGGTGAAAACCTTACTAAGTCAAATGTGATATCTGCGTGTTTAGGTATACATATTCCATTTAGAGTTAGTAACCATATGCTTAGTCTTGCTGATTTGACGTTGAATATGACTTCCAAAGGTCAAGTGGGCGATGACAATGAAACGTATGATATGCTTCTTCATTTAAGATGGACGACTGATTATGATGATATTTATGATGAGCTTAAGACTCAATCGAAGGAGCACCTGATTCATCAACCGCCATTATAACTCGCGATGCTCGTTCGCAAACTTGAATCAAAATAGAAACAGAATTGAGCATAGCATGATTTTAATGACGAAAACGGATATTGAGCTGTTTTAGGCGCACTTAAATAAGCCGTAGACTTTATTGAGTTGGTAAGTCCTAAGCAATAAGAGGTTTTAAGCTGCGAATAAATTCGTGATGATTGATTTTATCCGAAAGTACAACTGTTATCAGTTGGGTAATTCCTGCAAGGACCAGATCGGCGTGAAGTGTTTTCTCATTCTGAGTTCTTCTTCCGGCCAGACAAAGATTATCCTTGATGTGGTTAATATCTCTTTCTACGGTGGTTCTGATTTTGTAAGTGTTATTCCATTCTTCTGTACCACGGATAGCGCCAGGATAGGCACGGAGATCCTTTTCAGGATAAATATACACCATTCTGCCACAAGAAGAAGCTGTACATGGATCATCACATGTACAGTGACGCTGGGATCTGCCAGTAGATGCATTTTTGATCCACTTAATTTTAGGACAGACAAACTTATATCTGGTAACACCGCTTCTGAGTTTTGATATTCCTTCATATTTCATGGGAAGTGAATCATCATGAGGACAGCAGGGAATCCCATTTTCATTAATCGTGTAGTCCTGTTTTTCAAGACCAGCCCTGGAATTCAGTGGGATATAAGCTTTATCAAAGTGTTTATGATCTCCGAACGTATTACCGGTAAGAAGTTTGGGATAGAGTGCCGCAGTATCAAAAGCAGCATCGCCAAGAAAAGTTTTGGGATTAATCAATGGATGCTTTAAAAAAGAAATCTTTCAGGGTTGGAATTAAAAGCCTGGAATCATGGACAGACTTGTCTTCATCAGGTGAATCAGATTTCTTTTCAACGGTAATGTCAGGATGGGAAGCTATAAAGTTTTTGTTATAAAAAGCGATATGCCTGATGATTCCAAGACCGTTGGTAATGATGCCAAATTTGAAGACATAACAGAAATGCCCATTGATGTATAACTGTTTAATTTCAGGATTAGCAGACGCGTGCGAAGGCATAGAACCATAAGCGGCTTTATAAGGATCATAATTCTTGTCGAAGCTGTTAGCTTTTGCATAAGCCTTAAGCTGTCTGATAATGCGGTTAGCATACTTGGGATTATTCTCAGTAACAAAAGCTTCAATGCCTGAAGAATCAAAGATGGTCATATCGGCTTTTGCGGAATCAACAGCCTGACAGATTGGTTCGGTGATATCAACAAGTTTATCAAAAACAAGCTGCAGATCATCTAAAAAAAGTCCTGTTTGAAGCGTGTAATCTTAGAGGCATCAGGGACTTTGGTAAAACCGCAGAAATCACGAAGAGGTTTCGAGTAAACCAGAAAAGTTAAAAAGAAGCTGGTCTGTAGGGATTGAGAAGATACGCTGGATAATCAAAGCCCACAGGAGCACGTAAAGGGTATTTACGGGATCTTCCGTTGATGCATAGAAATGATTTCTAAAAGAAATCGGAATAAACTCATCAATATCGATATGGGTTTCTAATAGAGAAAGAAATGCAGGCTTGTCATTATTAAATTTATTTTGGCAATCTTGAAAAATATCTGCCAAAGAAAGCTGTTTATATGGTATCATATGTATCAGAATAACTCCTTTCTTGGGTACATGGTTTGTAGTTTTTAGTCAACTCTATTATACCATATCCGGTGAGGAGTTATTTTAATTTGGTAACAAAAAATGCCGTATTTATGCGGTCTGTGGCGTTTCGCAAACGCCTAATGAGCTAAAACAGACCGGTGTATATTTCCTGTTTGGTAAAGATGATCAGACAGATAAGAATGTTGTCTACATCGGACAAGCTGGTATAAGGAAAAATGGTGAGGGTATTCTGAACCGTTTGATAGAACATAACCGCAATCCTAAGAAGGATTATTGGACGGAGGCTATTGCCATCACGACTTCAAATGATTCACTGGGGGCCAACTGAAATAAGTTATCTGGAGCATCGTTTTTGTCAGCTTGCTGTTGATGCAAATCGCTATATTGTAAAAAACGGTAATGATCCGACGCCTGGGAATCCATCGGAGGAGAAACAGAGCGAGCTTGAAGATTTTATAGAATATGCTCAGGTTATCATTGGTACTTTAGGTCACAAGGTTTTTGTGCCGCTTATCACTGTAAAGGATAGCCAGGGGGGATTGTAGTGATGAACTCTTCTGCAAACGGAGTGGTGCAAACGCCATAGGTGTAAGGACTGCTGATGGCTTTGTGGTTAAGAAAGGGAGTACAATTTCTAATAACCCCACAAAGAGTTGTCCGGAATATGCATTAAAAAAAGAGGCAGCAGTATAAAGATCAAATTAGTGAGAAGTTTGTTCTTCTTGAAGACATTCTTTTCAATACACCGTCAGGTGCGGCCAGTTTTGTTTGTGGCGCGAGCACAAATGGAAATATAGAATGGAAGACAGCAGAAGGCATAACTTTAAAGGAATTAGACGCAAAGAAAGAGTGACTTTAAAAAATAGTAGGAGGTGTCTACTCTGGGATACACAATAACAGAATTTATTGATAATAGAATAGATAACTTCTTTTCGAATCGCGAACTTTATAAGTTATCTCCGTTTAATCTTGAAGATTTAAGGGATTGCATTTTATTAGAGATAATTAAGGACGCATATGATGAGGCTGAGAAGAAGCAGTCTATTCGTGCTAATAGAGGAAGCGATGCTGACGATCTGCGAATGAGGGACAGCAGAAGTATGAAATACGCTCAACATTATCGAAGTCTTCAATACGAGCATATTCTTGAGACAACTGGAGCTGAGGTTAAGGAGTTACTTCCAGACGATGTATCAACTATGGATGGAAAGCTTGATGGGCACAAAATATCTGGAATGCAATATTTTGAGTTGAATACTATATCTGACATTCCTTTGCTAAAAGCCATAGTTAATAAAAAAGAATATGTGATGTTAGAAGCATTTCGAATGATGTGTTCATTGCGTATATGGATGAATATCAAAAGTTTATAGATGGGCTTATTGGGATGTTAGATGGAGATGACGAAGATGTTATTTTTGCGACAATAGCTCTATTTACACTTGAGTGGAAATACCAGGTTGAGCTGTTTTATCAATGTGCGGTTGAAGCAGAGAAGCATAAAACTAAGGAAATACCAATAGAAAGAATAGGCCTGTTATGTGCTGAATTACCTATCCCGGTACATGCAGAACGTACTATTATTCATACGGAAAGCCGATTTGTAATGCATAGATTAGAAATAGTTCCACATGTGTATGAAGATAAGGATCAAGAATGGGATGAAATAAAAGAAAAGTTTTTTGAGTATTTTATCGCCAAGTATTATATTGAGCGAGAAATAGTTCATAAATGGTCATTGCCCGAATATTTTGTAACACATATAGATAGGAGCAAATGGGCTGAGTTCTTCCGAGAACACTATGACCTAAGAAAAATATATAAGCCGAAAGAATGGAATAATTTTAGAATTCGATATGTTAGAAACATATATAAAGCTATGATTAAAGAAATGCCGAAACCCAAATTGTGATTTTTCCGGATTTCAGTTCTTAATAGAATATTTTTGAATCGTGTAAATTTAAGTCAGAGCATGAGAGTAAATACTCTTATGTTCTGGCTTTTTTTTTTTTCTCTTGTTGTTGAAAGGACGCTTTTTTTAGGCAAGAAAGTCTGGATAAGAGACAATAAATGGCCATGGATGAGAAATGCTTTCTAGAAGGTTGTACCGTTTCTTATTCATTAACAATTTAATAAAAACCAGCTTAGTGCAACAGCTGGCCAAAAACCTAGAGGGGAAACTCACTATGGCAATGGCCAACTATGTTAAGCAAATACGCTGTCGGATTTCCTCCGCGTCAATCACAGGAGGAAATCAAAGATGGCGAAGAACGAGTATTACAGGAATTTCAGTAACAGAGAATCATTTAATGGGGTACCTTGCAGATCGGATGAAGAGTTAGTACCGGCAGTGTTAACCAAGGAAATGAAAGTAACGCTTAAGCCACTGGGACTGAATTACGACAATGTTGAGACCTGGACTTTCAGACATGGGAAAAAGGTGCCAGTCGTATTTATACCCAATAAAAAAAAAGACTTTATGGATATTTATATGACTTTTTTTAACAGTGAAGTTGAGCGATACTTAAAACACCTTGATGAAGTAACGCAAGAGGAATTATCTCTCGACGAGTTCCTTGATAATATCGACGATGAGGATGGAAAAGGATTCGATCCTACGGGTACGACTGAGAATGAGGGCAAGGCAATGCTTTTGATGGCGATTGAAATGCTAATCAATGAGCTGTCATCACAGGACGAGAACATGGGAAAAATCATCAAGCTCCTTGCTGATGGGTTCCAGAAGAAGGAGATACTCGATCAGGTTGACCTTGGAAAAGGTAAGACCCAGGGCTATGCTTTTATTGAGAAAACTCAGAAGATTGCTCTTAAGTTGTATAACGACAAGTTTCGCGATTAAAGAAAGTGAGGTATAAAAATGTCAACGACAATTAAAAAGAATAATTCGCATTCATCCACACAGAGCAAGGCAGCACCTAAGAAGCAGCAGTATATCGATCCGAGAAATCAGGTGATCGATAGAAGTTTTGAAGCCGTAGAGGAATATTGCAAAAAGCGATCCCAAGACAGCTAAAAAAATCGGAGGTAGTATTCTGATTGGTGGCGGTGTAGGCATTACTGTTGGTGGGATAGTATTAGTTGCATCTTCGTTCTAAAGCATATTTCTTCCGCTTATGACATACGCAACTGGAAATCGATCATATAGATCAATGATGACACTGAGATATAGTTTCCTGCCAGTCTCAGGAACCTTGAATTCCGTAACATCTGTAGCCCGTTTCTCATTAGTGTTGCATGTGCAGGAATTCCATATCTGGCGCATAAATCGGTAACCGATCCTTCCCCGTTGATATACTTCCGAACCATTTCAATTTTAAATTCACTGGAATAGGAATGGTTAGCTGTAACAGAGCAGAGGGCTTCTATTCCCCCATTTTGATATGCCAGTATCCAGTTTCTTATAGTTCGTGTACTTTTTATAGATAAATCTACCATAATTTCAGAGACAGAACGTATTCCATTCAGATAATCCTCAACAGCAGAAATTTTTTTTCTTCAACCGTACACTTGGGTTTTCTTCCCATAAAAAATACCTCCAAAGTAGATTTTGGTTATTTACCTTGTCTACTTAAGAGGTATCATATCATTTCTGATAGATGCTTTCTGAATTGCTATTCTGTTTTTCATTTTCAAATCTATTTTTTGAATAGTTCTGAGTGCGTACCAAGCCTGTAAAGCATGAGTACTAAAACGTTGTTCTGAATCTCATAAATGAGTAACCAGTCTGGTTCAATGTGACACTCACGCGTGCCCTTATAGTTGCCTGTAAGATCACGGTCTCTGTATTTTGCATCCAGCGTACCGCCATTCGCCAGAATATCGATTACCTCAAACAGCTTATCAAGATTTTTATTTTGCTTTTTGGCAAGCTTCAAATCCTTTTTAAACTGATTGGTAAACTGAATGTCGTATTTCATACGTCGAGAGCTGCCTTAAGCGCATCCATACTGGAATAACGCGGAGCAGAAGGATCCTTCATCATTTTTCTGCCTTCCTCAATGGCAGTGGCTGTCGTATCATTCGGTACTTCCAGTTTTAATTCGAAAGGAATACCATGCTCACGGATAGCGGTTCTCAGGAACATATTTACAGCAGTTGTCATATTCAGACCAAGCTCATTGAAGATTTCTTCCGCCTGATCCTTGATTGCCTTCTCTGTACGAATATTTAAATTAGTTGTTGCCATACAGAACACCTCCATTCAAGTATAGTATACTCAAATGTGTGTCTAATATCAACACACTGTCATTATATAAGATGCATAAATTCTGCTAAAATGCATCAAAATCCATCTGTGCGGAAGGACTCCGGAATCAATGCAAGCTCCAGATCTCGTCATAGCCACAGTTATTATTGATCACGTAATACAACACCGCCATCATCGTAAAAATTCTATGGCTCGCCGTTTGCATCCAGTGAGATCGATACGGAGCCTGGCATTGGAACCGGTGTTCCGAAGGTGGGTGTGGAATATGCTTTACCTTTTGTGGAGAAAAAAATAATTTTTGAAGTGAAATAGCAATGATACGGAAAATGATACCATACTTTAGTAAAATATCACAAAAAACAAACGCAGATTTTGTAATGGGTTACACGCTTAACCTTTGTAAAATACACTTTTCTGTTGTACCATATGATCAGAATATAAAAAAGGGTAACTATTCAGAGCCAATGTCACTTAGTTACGAAAAAAGAGGAGATTGATATGGCACAGAACAGGGTTCGGATTGCGGATGTTGCAGATTCGTTAGGTCTTAGTACAGCGACTGTCTCAAAGGTGATTCACGGAAAAACAGAAAAGATTTCGGATGAAACGGTGAAACGTGTCCAGCAGGAGCTTGAAAGGTCGGGATATATCCCGAATATGGCAGCTATTTTGCTTGCCAGGAATAATTCAAGAATCATCGGAGTGGTGGTGAATGATCATGAAAAGTATGAGGGCAGGGTTTTAGAGGATGGATTTGTGATGTCATCGCTGAATGCTCTTTCCCATGGGGTAAATGAAAAAGGATATTTTCTGATGATAAAAACGACATCTGACATCAGTGAGATTCCGGTGTTTGCATCTATGTGGAATATGGATGGGCTGATTCTGATGGGTTTTTGTGAAGCGGATTATGAGAAACTCAGAAATCAGATGCGGATATCGTTTGTAGTGTATGATGGTTATTTTGAAAAATGCTCTTAGGTAGTAAAATCTTATGTATCAGAAAGGATAAAGATAAACCGGTATGGTCATTGCGTTTCAGCAAAATTACTATTAAGGATTATCTGATCATGATTATGCCGATTCTGGTCAGCGAATTTTTTGGAGCCTCGGACAAAATGTAGAGTCTGCCGTCTATGGGCATCTGGGAAAATCAAACCTGGCGGCATACACACTTACCTGTCCGATACAGGGGCTTATTGTAGGAGCACTTAGCGGATTGTCGGCGGCTGCAGGTGTGATGGTTGGCAAGAGGCTTGGCAGGAAAGAATACGATGAGGCATACACAGAATCGAAGAAGATCATGTATGCAGGCTTGGCAGGAGCGGTAGCCGTATCGATATTGCTTATTCTTCTGGCAGGAGTATATACCGGATTATATCGTGTAGATGACAGCGTAAAAGAACTTGGAAAGATCCTGCTTATTGTATTTGCCCTGTATGCACCGGTCAAGGTTGAAAATATGATACTTGGAGGAGGTATCATAAGAAGCGGCGGCAATACCAAAATGATTATGGTGATTGATATTGTTGGCACATGGTGCATCGGAATCCCACTGTGTCTGCTTGCAGCGTATGTATTTAAGTGGGACATAGTTGGTGTGTATACATTGCTTACCACCGAAGAAATATTCAGGCTGGTTGTATCGCTTGTTATTTTTAAGAGGCGTAAGTGGATGATCAGTTTGTCGAATTGACTTTTGCTGTCAGGTTTCGGATATAAAGGATGATAAAAATTCTTTCATTTTTATTTTGCAGCAAATGAAAAAGATGCAATTTCTGATTTTTATGGTATATTGGGAATAAAAAGATGTGATCGTTTATGCATACACAAAACAGAAAGGAGTCCGCCATGGATATAACAGGAGTAGGAAACCTATCATATTTATATAATTATGGAATTTCGGACAGCGATACCAGACATGTCACAGGAAAAGAAAACGGCATCGGAAGCGTAGATGAAAATGGAAAACAGAAGGAATGCCAGACCTGTAAAAACCGCAAATATGTCGACGGATCAGATGAAGCAAATGTATCGTTTAAGAGTGCCGCGCATGTTTCCTAAAAAGATTTAAAGGTAACCGATGGGATAAAGGCGCGGGAGGATCATGTGGATATGCAGGTGTAGGTGATGTATGTAGTTTACACTGACTAACGGGTATAACAGCTGTTGCCCTGTATGCACCAGTCAAAGTTGAAAATTGCATAAATGGCAGAAATATGTTACCATAAACATAGACTATTGACAGAAGGTATATGGGGTGGAAGCGATGGAAAAACAGGAATTTTGCATGGAAAAATCTCAGATATTTCAGGAGATGATCAGTCGTATTTCAAAATTATCTCAGGACAGTTATTTAATGGTTACTGATATGCAGCATAATTTAACATTTGTTCCAGAAAGTACTGCAGAATTTCTGGGGATTCCATCGGGATGGTGTGAAGATGGATATAAAATAGTGCTGGAAAAGAGCGTACACCCATATGACTGCCCGGAATATACGGAAGAGATGAAAAAACGTCTGCGGGGGATCAATCTGGAGAACGATCTGTACATCCGTATGGGAAAAGACAAAAAAGTATGTGATGACGCAGATTATAACGGATATGATTTTAGAGCAGGGCAAAAACAGATATTTTATTGTTCTGCTTCGGAATCAGAATGTGATTCCGGAAATTGATCCGCTGACCGATCTTTATGGTCAGGTCAAATTTGAAAAAAGATATTGTGGATTATATTCAGCAGGGACGAAAAGTAGCTGTTTTGGAAATTGAAATTGATCATATGAATGATATCAATATATTGTACGGAACAAATTACAGCGACCGGATTCAAAAGGTTCTTGCATACCGGTTTATTTACATGATGGATGCGGATAAAGCAGTTTATCGTATGGGAAATTCAATTACGCATTTATTTTGAGGGATGCCAGCCGTGAAGAGGCTGCGGCATTTCTGGAGAAGATTCGCGCACGGCTGGAGGAAAGTGTCGTCTTGGAAAACAACCATTTTGACCTGAAGATATATGCCAGCGGGATAATTCTTGATCATTATGAGGGGAGAAATTTCCACGGTACAGAGTAAGCTGGAATATGTTTTTAGGAAAAAAAATGCGTACCAGACGGGATCATAAGTTAATGTTCTTTAATGATCTGGTACAGATCAATGGGGACGTGGATCTGGATCTGATGAAGATAATTCATCAGTCTGTGCTGAACCAATGTGACGGATTTTATGTGGAGTATCAGCCTGTCGTACATGCACAGACAGGAGAGATTGCTGGAGCGGAAGCACTGGTCCGTTGGAAAAAGGAGCCATATGGTATTGTGCCACCGGGAATGTTTATTGACTGGCTGGAAAGCAATCCATGTATGTATGATCTGGGAAATTTTGTTTTGAAACAGGCATTGACGGATGCTGTGGAGTTTCGAAAATCAAATCCGGATTTTTTTATTAATGTCAATATGTCCGCAAAACAGCTGGAAAGGAAAACGTTCTGTGGTGTTGTCATGGCATTGTTGAAAGAAACCGGTTTTCCGGCGGGGCAGTTGTGTCTGGAACTGACAGAGCGGTGTAGAAGCATGCCGGTCAGCGTTATGGAAGAAAAACTGTTGTACCTCAAACAACATGGAGTGAGACTTGCAATGGATGATTACGGTACGGGAAGTGCTTCTTCAAGTGTCCTGTTACAGACCCCGATGGATGAGATAAAGATTGACATGAGTTTTATCCGTGGAATTACGGATAATCAGACCAAACAGGCACTGGTGCGCAGCATGGTTGATTTTGCGAATGAAGCGGATTTAAAGAGCTGCCTGGAAGGGGTAGAGGATGAAAAGCTGCAGAATTATCTGCGTTCCTTTGGAGCCACGTGGTTTCAGGGGTATTATTATTCCAGACCGGTTCAGGCAGCTGCAATGCAAAAATTGTTAAACATGGAAAATTGATAATTAGTCGGCGATGAGCAGATCAACGCCGGCTTTTTCATAAATTTCTTTTGTATTTTCGGATAATCCGGAGTCGGTGATTACCAGATTCAGATCATCAATAGAGGCATAGCTGGAGATGGATGAGGTGTCAAATTTGGTGTGGTCAATCAATGCAATTGTTTTAGCAGAAGCCTTGATACACATGCGTTTTAAATCTGCTTCGTAGATGCTGAAATCGGTAAGTCCGTTTTCAACGGAGAAGCCACGTGCAGAGACAAATGCAATGTCCGTATGAATTTTCTGTAGCAGATCCACACCGAGGAGACCTTCAATGGAAGAAGAGGCAGAGGTAACGATTCCGCCGGTCAGGATAACGGTGATCCCGGGGATATCCTTCAGAGCCAGTGCAAGGTCAATGCCGTTTGTGATAACGGTAAGTTCTGTAAAAAGCCGGTCAGTTTCATGCCAAGTGTATAGGCAGTGGAGCTGGCATCTAAAAAGATGCACATGTGATCTTTTACCATGTGGATGGCATTTGCGGCAATTGCTTGCTCTTTTTTTTTATTTTCCAGTGCACGTTCATGAAAGAAATAGGCTTTTCCGGTAAGTTCTTTATTGTCTGCGGAGTTATCGTGGTAGAGTGCGCCTCCATGTGTTTTGGTCAGAAGTTTTTCTTTATCCATCTGGTTTAAATCGGTACGGATGGTTGTGGTGGAAACTCCAAGCATTTCACTGAGTTCATTTGTGGTTGCTTTTCGGTTTTGTTTCAAATATTCCAATATAAGTTTCTGACGTTCTAATTGCAGCATGATGATTTTTTATACTCCTTTATATTTACGAAAACACAGATTTCGAAAGTTTATATATAGGATACTATACATCGGAATTGCATTTTTTTGCCAGTGAAAAGTGAAAACAAAAAAAAATTTGCAAAGAAGTGGATGAAAATCAGCAGCTGTGGTATGATAAGAAAAAAGCATAAGGAGGGGTTTTTATGCTAAAAAGAGTGGGAAAAATCCGAAAAACCATCGGAGGAGGAAATTAAGGCACGGCTGGAAGCGGTAAAAGAGAAACTGGCACGGCAGCAGCTTTTGATTAAAGAAAAAAAAGTACCGGTTCTTGTTGTGCTTGAAGGCTGGGGAACGGCCGGAAAAGGTTATGCAATCGGCCAGATCATCCAGAATATTGATCCGCGTTTCTTTAAGGTGGTATCGATGCAGAAAAAAGACGGAGGATGACAAGAGAAAACCGTTTTTGTACCGTTTGCCAAAATTCCGGAAGCCGGACAGTTTGTATTTCTGGATACGGCATGGATGGATGAGATTACGGAGGAGCGTCTGCACGGAACCATTTCCGAGGATGTATATGCCAACCGGATTGAAAGTGTCCGCCGGTTTGAACGGCAGCTTACAGACAATGGCTATCTGGTCATGAAATTCTTTCTGCATATTTCAAAAAAGGAACAGTCACAGCGTATTGCACAGCTGGAGCATCAGAAGGACACAACATGGCGTGTCAGCAAAAAAGATCTGTGGCAGAATGAACATTATGAGAAATGTATGGATGTATTTTCCGGATATCTGAAAAATACAAATATGCCATCCGCACCCTGGTATATCATTGATGCAAAGTCCAGAAAATGGACAGAAGTACAGATTCTTGAGACGCTTACCCAGGGGATTGAGATTGCTCTGAGTAATCACCAGATGGCGGTTCCGCTTCTGCAGAATGTATTTCCGTTGAAAAAAAAATGCTTGTGACATTCCGTTGGACAAGTGTATGGAGGAGGATGTCTATAAAAAAGGAATTAAAGCAGCTTCAGCAGAGACTTGGAGAGCTGCACAATCGTCTGTATCGTAAGAAAGTGCCGGTCATCATTGCCTATGAAGGGTGGGATGCAGCCGGAAAAGGCGGAAATATCAAGAGGATCACGGAGGCTCTTGATCCCCGTGGATTTGAGGTACATCCTATCGCAAGCCCGGAGCCGCATGAGAAAGCAAGACATTATCTGTGGCGTTTCTGGACAAGGCTTCCGCGTACCGGGCATATTGCAATCTTTGACCGAACGTGGTATGGGCGTGTGATGGTCGAACGTCTGGAAGGGTTTTGCAGCGAGAATGACTGGATGCGTGCGTACAATGAAATTAATGAGTTTGAGAAGGAACTGCACGACTGGGGAGCAGTGATCATCAAATTCTGGGTGCAGATTGACAAAGATACACAGCTTGCCCGCTTTAACGAGCGGCAGAACACGCCGAAAAGCAGTGGAAGATTACAGAGGAAGACTGGCGCAACCGTGATAAGTGGGATGCGTATGAGGGGCAGTCAATGAGATGATCACAAAGACGAGCACGACCTATGCGCCGTGGCATATCTTAGAATCCGTAGATAAAAAAATATGCACGGATCAAAGCATTAAGGATCGTGATTGCTGAACTGGAAAAAGTGTTAGACTGACTGGAAAAATAAAAAGGAATACCCCCGGCAAACGGAATTTCCGTTGCCGGGGTATTTTTTGCGACTTATGATGAAACATCGCAGAATTATGAATTTGTTTTTTTCAGGTTTTTCTGTGCTGTAGAAAGCATCAGCTTGATACGGTTGAGCTGGTTAACTTCCGATGCACCCGGATCATAATCGATTGCAACGATATTTGCGCCCGGATATTCGTGACGAATTTCCTTAATGACACCTTTACCGACGATATGGTTTGGCAGGCAGGCAAATGGCTGCGCACAGACGATGTTGGTTGCTCCTGTGCAATCAGTTCAAGCATTTCTCCAGTTAAGAACCAGCCTTCGCCGGTCTGGTTACCGCAGGAGACGATATGCTCTGCCTGTTTTGCCAGATCCTGAATATATGCAGTTGGCTCAAAATGTTTACTCTTTGCAAGTTCATCCCTTGCATCCTTGCGCAGCCACTCAAAGAAGCGGATGAGCATATTGTTGATGCGCTTGGATTTTGCGGTAGCTCCAAGATAATCCGCCTTGAAATTCTGATTGTAGCAGCAGTACAGTAAGAAATCGGTCAGATCCGGTACGACTGCCTCAGCGCCTTCGGATTCGAGCAGGTCTACAATATAGTTGTTGGCAGCCGGAAGGAACTTGACAAGGATCTCTCCAACCACACCGACACGCGGCTTTTTCTCATCCGTCATTGGCAGATTGTCAAAGTCGCGGATGATCTGACGGCACATTTTGCGATATTTACGGTGGGACAGAATCTTGGTGTTGCCAACAAAGTCAATGACACGTTTTTTCCATTTTTCGTGTAATGCGTTGGCAGATCCCGGTACCTTTTCGTATGGGCGCACACGGTAGAGACAGCGCATGAAGATGTCTCCGAATTCCAGAGCGTACAGACCATGCTGGATCAGGCTTGGTGTGAGTTTAAATCCCGGATTTTTCTCCAGACCGACCATGTTGATGGAGATGACCGGAATATCCGGGTGGCCGGCTTTGGTCAGTGCACGGCGGATAAATCCAATGTAGTTGGTCGCACGACAGCCACCACCGGTCTGTGAGATCAGGATTGCTGTTTTGCTCAGGTCATATTTGCCGGACATTACCGCACTCATAATCTGTCCGATGACAATCAGGGACGGATAACATGCATCGTTATTTACATACTTTAAACCGACATCGACACATTCTCTGGACGGAACATCTGGGATGACCAGATTGTAGCCTGCGGCACGGAATGCCGGAACGAGAAGTTCAAAATGGATCGGTGACATCTGTGGACAGATGATAGTGTAATCTTTACGCATTTCCTCAGTAAAGATAACGCGCTCGTAATTTGCCGGCTTGATTTCGCGTTTTTCATGTTTTTTCTCTTTGACACGAATTGCAGCCAGAAGCGAACGGATACGGATACGGGCAGCACCGAGGTTGTTGACTTCGTCAATCTTTAAGCATGTATAAATTTTTTCCGGAATTGGTCAGAATATCGCTGACACAGTCGGTTGTTACGGCATCCAGTCCGCAGCCGAAGGAGTTCAGCTGGATGAGGTCCAGATCATCCCTGGTCTTAACGTAGTTTGCGGCGGAGTACAGCCGGCTGTGGTACATCCACTGATCCATGACAATAAGCGGGCGTTCCAGATTCCCCAGATGGGAAATGGAATCTTCTGTCAGTACACACATACCGTAGGAAGTAATCATTTCCGGAATACCGTGATTGATTTCCGGATCAACATGGTATGGACGACCGGCCAGCACGATACCGCGGCGATGGTGTTCTTCCATATATTTCAATACTTCTTCGCCCTTCTTCTGCATCTCCAGACGGGTCATGGCAAGTTCTTTCCAGCCTTCGGATACGGCATCACGTACTTCGGCTTCCGGAATATTGAATTCTTTCTTAAAACAGTCTACGAGCTGTTTGGAAAGGACTTCTTCGTTTGTAAACGCCATGAACGGGTTTAAGAACCGCATCTGTCCACTCGTAATTTCCTCAACATTGTTTTTAATGTTTTCGGAATAAGAAGTTACGAGCGGGCAGTTGTAGTGGTTGTTTGCATCCGGAAACTCGTTGCGCTCGTAAGGAATCGCCGGATAGAAAATAAAATCTACATTCTGGTGGATCAGCCAGGAAATATGACCGTGCGCCAGTTTCGCCGGGTAGCATTCGGATTCGCTTGGAATAGAATCAATGCCGAGTTCGTAGATTTTTCGTGTGGACTGCGGAGAGAGAACCACACGGAAACCGAGCTTCTTAAAGAACGTTGCCCAGAACGGATAGTTTTCATACATGTTCAGTACACGCGGAAGTCCGACGGTCCCGCGGGTTGCTTCGGCTTCTGACAGAGGTTCATAAGCAAAAAATACGTTTGTTCTTGTATTCGTAGAGGTTTGGAATGTTGTCTTTATTTTTCTCCTTGCCAAGGCCGCGCTCACAGCGGTTGCCGGTGATATACTGGCGGTTGTCTGAAAACTTATTGATCGTCAGCAGACAGTGGTTTGTACATCCCTGGCAGCGTGCAAGCTTGGTAGTGTAGGACAGTTTATTGATCTGTTCAATGGACAGCATCGTCGTCTGATAGCCGGCTTCGTGACGTTCGCGGGCAATCAGTGCGGCACCGAAAGCACCCATGATTCCGGCAATGTCCGGACGGGTTGCGTGGACACCGGCAATTTTTTCAAAACTGCGCAGAACGGCGTCATTGTAGAAAGTACCACCCTGAACAACAATATTTTCTCCCAGATCTTTGGCATCGGACAGTTTGATCACCTTAAATAATGCGTTTTTGATAACAGAGTAGGCAAGTCCGGCAGAGATATCGGCAACGGAGGCGCCTTCCTTTTGTGCCTGTTTTACCTTGGAGTTCATAAATACGGTACAGCGGGTACCAAGATCAATCGGATGTTTGGCAAACAGTGCTTCTTTGGCGAAATCCTGCACCGTGAAGTTTAAGGATTTTGCAAAAGTTTCAATGAAAGAACCGCAGCCGGAAGAACATGCTTCGTTTAACTGAACCGAATCTACGGTCTGGTTCTTGATCTTGATGCATTTCATGTCCTGACCGCCGATGTCTAAAATACAGTCAACTTTTGGATCAAAGAAAGCGGCGGCATAGTAATGGGCGACGGTTTCTACCTCGCCGTCATCAAGCATCAATGCAGCTTTCAAAAGAGCTTCCCCGTATCCGGTGGAGCAGGAGTGTACAATGTGCGCACTCTCCGGAAGCAGACGGTAAATTTCCTGAATGGAACGGATGGCAGTTGCAAGCGGGCTTCCGTTATTGTTGTCATAGAATGAATACAGAAGTTTTCCGTCCTCGCTGACAAGTGCGATCTTTGTTGTCGTGGAACCTGCGTCAATACCGAGATAGCAGTTTCCGGAATAGTTTTTCAGGTCACCGGTTTCTACATGATTGTTTCCGTGCCGGCTGGTAAAAGCATCGTAATCTTCCTGGCTGGCAAACAGCGGGTCCAGACGGGCAACTTCAAACTCCAGCTTAATGCCGGTGGAAAGACGCTGCTGCAGAGATCCCAAAGTGGTCTCTACGTCTTCTTTATAATTTAATGCGGAACCGATCGCTGCAAACAGATGCGAATTTTCCGGTGTAATTGCGTGCTCATCATCGAGATTTAACGTGCGGATAAACGCTGCTTTCAGTTCGGATAAAAAAATGCAGAGGACCACCGAGAAATGCCACATGTCCGCGGATCGGTTTACCACATGCAAGACCACTGATCGTCTGATTGACAACCGCCTGGAAAATAGATGCTGACAGGTCTTCCTTCGTTGCACCCTCGTTGATCAGCGGCTGGATATCTGTCTTCGCAAACACACCACAACGGGCAGCGATCGGATAAAGAGCCTTATAATTCTTTGCATATTCATTTAATCCGGTAGCATCGGTCTGGATCAGGGATGCCATCTGGTCAATAAAGGAACCTGTACCGCCGGCACAGATACCGTTCATTCGCTGTTCAATATTACCGCCTTCAAAATAAATGATCTTGGCATCTTCTCCGCCAAGCTCAATAGCAACATCTGTCTGTGGCGCATAATGAGTGAGAGCAGTGGATACTGCAATAACTTCCTGCACAAACGGAACCTCCAGATGCTTTGCAAGGGTCAGTCCGCCTGATCCGGTAATAACAGGAGAAACAGAAAGATCCCCCAGTTCGTTGGATGCTTTGGCAATTAAGGACGCCAGTGTCTCCTGAATATTTGCAAAATGACGCTCGTAATCGGAAAACAGGATGTTGTCCTGTGAGTCGAGGATTGCAATTTTGACGGTGGTGGAACCAATATCAATTCCAAGTTTATGTAACTGCTTGTCACTCATAAATGTAACCTCCATGTGTAAGTAACTAAACTTATTATAAATAAGTATGATTTCAAAACAAAACCTAAAACATTATACGACAAGAATTGACAAAAGACAACGACTGAAAACATAAAGATTTTATAAAATGTTGGAAAGAACGTGCCGCTGCGTTGACAAGAGGGATTTGAAAACCGTATAATTGGTTGACAGAAAGGTCAGAAGTGACCGTAACCATACATACACTATTCTATGTAGACAGGAGACAGATTTATGAACTGGATGGATAAACTGGAACGCAAATGGGGACGACATGCGGTCGCCAATCTGAGCAGATATTTTGTACTTGCGCAGGTGATTGGATACGTGGTACAGCTGACGGCACCCGGACTCATGAGTTATATGAATTTTGATATGGGCAGTATTCTGCACGGACAGATCTGGAGAGTTGTGACATGGATTTTTACACCGACGGCATCGCTGGATGTTTTTGGAATCTTATTTCTGTTCTGTGTGCTTATGTGGGGCAGTTCGCTGGAATCCATGCTTGGAACATTCCGCATGAATGTATTTTTGTGGGGAAGTGTGATTTTGTGTGACATTGTGGGCGCGATCGTATATGTTGTTACGCGGATTCTGCTGGGATATGGTTTTTCTCCGTATCTGTCCACGTATTATATTTTGATGTCCATGCTGCTGGCGCTGGCCATGTGCATGCCGGAGGGAGAGGTACGCCTGTATTTTGTCCTTCCGATCAGGATGAAATGGATGTTAATTTTTGAACTGGTATATCTGGGATATCAGGTGGTTCGTATATTCTCGATCGGAATTGCAAGTTATGGAACCGGAATGGGAATTCTCGTGGGTGTTTTAAACTGCGTACAGATTGTGGTTCCGGTACTCAATATGTTCTGGTTTTTCCATGCCATGAAGACCCGTTTGTCCGGAAAACAAAAGAAACGCCAGAAAGAATTCCGGGCACAGTTCAGTCAGCCTCGTCCGGGGTCCGGCATTGCACGTCACAAATGTGCCATCTGTGGTAGAACCGAGCTGACAAATCCGGAATTACAGTTCCGTTATTGCAGCAAATGCGTGGGAAATCGTGAATACTGTCAGGATCATCTGTTTACCCACCAGCATGTAAAATAAAATTTAGTGAGTGGAAAAGAAAAAAATCATGAAGAAAAAGTTTTTAAGTGTTTTGCTTATCGTTGCGGTTCTGATAGGAATGGCAGGTGTCAGCGGAACACAGACAGAATCAGGAGAACAGAAAGCAGACAAAGAACAAAAGCAGCAGGAAAACGAACAGACTGCGGAAACGAAAGTGGAAATTCCACCGGAAAATGAGGAAGAACAAAAGGGATGGATCGGTGTTATCTTAAACGGAGATGAGACAGAAGCCTATACACTGGCACATATTGACGGAATCCGGGCGGCAGCAGAAAATGTCAGTCTTCCGGAGCAGGATATCATCTGGAAAGAGCGTGTCGGTGCGAATGATGGCTGCAAAAGTGCGGTAAAGGATCTTATCAGACAGGGATGTGAGATTATTATTGCAAACAGCGCCATCTATGAAGAAGCAATAAAAAGTGAAGCAGAAAAGAATCCGGAAGTTGATTTTGTAGTTATCAACGATTCAAAGACACAGAGTACGGTAACGGAAGACGGAACAGAACTCACAAATCTTTACAATGTACATATGGATACCTACGAAGCTTCTTATGTGGCAGGAGTCACGGCCGGAATGAAAGTAGCAAAGCTGAAGGAAAAGAAAAAGATTCCCGCAAAGAGTTTTGACGAAAAGAAAAATGTAAAACTGGGATATGTGGCGGCAGAGGCAAACGATGATGCACATGCAGATATTAATGCCTATTACCTGGGAGTAAAGGCCGTCTGTAAAAAGGTTGTTTTACAGGTAGAATACATAGATGCCTGGAATAACAGTGATGCGGAGGCAACCGCAGCCGGAGATCTGATCCGGAGCGGGTGTGTGGTTCTTGCATCCAATACCGATCTGGATGCTGTTATGCAGATGGCTGAAAATGCAAAAGAAAGCGGAAAATGCGTATACGCGGTTGGAAGAAACTCTGATATGCGTCAGATGGCAGGAAAGGCCGCGCTGACTTCGGTTGTCAGTGTGTGGTCGGTTTATTATACAGAGCTGTTTGATGCAAAGCTGAATGGCCGCTATATGGAACAGAACTGGAATGGCGGATATGCACAGGGAGCGGTTACAATTTCTACACTGGGAAAAAGTGCATCATCCGGAACCGGTGACAGAGTGAAAAAAACGGAAGAAAAAATAAAAAACGGAAGAAACAGATTGCATATTTTTCAACACGTGCGCTGGACGGAATTCTGGAATCCGAAAAAAGGACAGGAGCAATAGCGTACACAGGCGCGTTCCGGTTGACAAATATCGGGAATATCCCTATAATTATTCTTATTTGAGGAGTGCTGGAGGAATAGACATATGGAAAATGAAGCGGTTTCCAAGAATTTTATTGAACAGATTATTGAAAAGAGGGACATTGTGAAACGGTAAAAACCCGTTTTCCACCGGAACCAAACGGATATCTGCATATCGGACATGCAAAGTCCATTCTTTTAAATTCAGGGTTAGCAAAAAAAAAGTACGGAGGAGAATTCAATCTCCGCTTTGATGATACAAATCCGACAAAAGAGAAACTTGAGTTTGTAGAGTCTATTAAGGAAGACGTAAAATGGCTTGGAGCAGATTGGGGAGATCGTCTCTTCTTTGCATCAAATTACTTCGATCAGATGTATGAAGCAGCGATTAAACTGATTAAAAAGGGAAAAGCATATGTATCCGATCTGTCTGCAGACGAAATCCGTGAGTATCGCGGTACTCTGACAGAGCCGGGAAAAAGAAGACCCATATGCCAAAAGAAGCGTAGAGGAAAATCTTGCGCTGTTTGAAGAAATGAAGGAAGGAAAATGTGAGGATGGAAGTCGTGTACTTCGTGCACGGATTGATATGACTTCTTCCAATATCAATATGAGAGATCCGATCCTTTACCGTGTGGCACATATGACACACCACAGCACCGGAGACAAATGGTGCATCTACCCGATGTACGATTTTGCACATCCGCTTGAGGATGCGATCGAGGGAATCACGCATTCCATCTGTACGCTGGAGTTTGAGGATCACAGACCGTTGTATGACTGGGTTGTGACAGAACTTGGATATAAGACCAGTCCGGAAGGGACTCCGAAGCAGATCGAGTTTGCAAAACTGTATCTGACAAATGTTGTAACCGGAAAACGTTATATCAAGCGTCTGGTTGAGGAGAAGATTGTAGATGGATGGGATGATCCACGTCTGGTTTCCATTGCAGCGCTGCGCCGCAGAGGATATACACCGGAATCCATTATTGACAATTATCCGCAGGGCCAGACGGAGGAACTTCCGGTGGACAATAATCTGGAAAATCCGAACTCGGAAAGAGAACCGTTCCGTTTACCAGGGAAATTTATATTGAACGGGATGATTTTATGGAAGAACCGCCGAAGAAATATTTCCGTATGTTCCCGGGAAATGAAGTACGTCTCATGAATGCATATTTCGTGAAATGTGTCGGATTTGAAAAGGATGAGAGCGGAAAAGTTACGGTTATCCACTGCACATATGACCCGGCATCAAAAGGCGGAAACAGCCCGGATGGAAGAAAAGTAAAGGGAACCATTCACTGGGTATCGGCAGAACACGGAAAAAGAAAGTAACGGTTCGCTTATATGAGAACCTCATTAATGAAGAACTTGGCGTATATAATGAAGACGGAAGTCTGAATCTGAATCCGAATTCCCTGACTGTCCTGACAGAGAGCATTGTAGAGCCGGCATTGTTAGAGGCAAAACCATATGAGAGTTTTCAGTTTGTAAGAGAAGGATTTTTCTGCGCAGATTATAAGGATTCAAAGCCGGGAGCGCCTGTATTTAACAGAATTGTTTCTTTGAAGAGTTCTTTTAAGCTGCCGAAAAAATAAAGAATAGACAAAAAGAGGCGTAGAATGAATTTATTATCGGGATTGGAAAAAATTTGGTCTGGATCAGATGGATACAGACCACCTCTTTGAAGAGGAAAAAAGTGATACACCTGCACGGAAAGCACCGGAACCGGTGCCAAAAAAAAGAACCGGTTCACAGCGAAACTGAGTTCTTACTGGATAAATCCATCCGTTGTCCGGTATGTGATAATGTTTTCCGTACAAGAATGGTAAAAACTGGACGGGTAAAGCGCATGGAACCGGATTTTGATCTACGTCCGCGTTTTCAGTACATTGATACAAATAAATATGATGTATCGTCCTGCCCACAGTGCGGATATACGGCGATGAACCGCTATTTTACCCATTTGTCTACCGGTCAGGTCAAGATGATTGAAGAAGGGGTATGCCATAAGTTCAAAGGGCAGAAGCAGCCAAAAAAGAAGAACCGATGGAGCCGTATTCTTACGAAAAAGCCATTGAGCGGTATAAAATTGGCTTTATATAATACACTGGTGAAAAAGGGAAAGAACAGTGAAAAGGCATATGAGTGCCTAAAGATATCCTGGCTGTACCGCGGCTGGATTGAGGAGCTTTCAAGGCAAAAAAGAAAGATGAAAAAACACTTGCCGAATGCCGGAAAGAAGAAGCCACGTATTATGAACAGGCATATGAGGGATTTTTAAAAGCGATTGCATCTGAAAATTTCCCAATGTGCGGAATGGAAGAAAGTACCGTAAACCTGTTGATGGCGAATATAGCTTATAAACTTGGAAAGGTGGACATTGCATCCAGATTCATTTCCATGATTCTGACTTCACAGGCAGCTTCCCCGAGTGGCAAAAAGACCGAGCGATGCTTTTGAAGAGATTATTGCAAAACTGCACGGCAAAGGATAATCTATGGCTGGAAAATTTTATGCGGTAAAAAAGGAAAAGTTCCGGGAATTTATACCTCATGGGATGCATGTAAAAGTATGGTGCATGGATTTCCGGAGCTGTCTATAAAGGGTTTGCGACACGCGCAGAAGCGGAACAGTTTCTGGAAGAAAAAAAAGAGGAACAAAAGGAACCGGAAAATTATGCGTTTGTCGACGGTTCGTTTAACAGTGCTACTTCCGTCTATGGATATGGCGGATTTCTCGTGACAAAGGGAGAACGTCACGTGATCAGCGGAAGCGGCAATGATCCCCAGATGGCATCGATGCGCAATGTGGCAGGAGAGGTGTTAGGCAGCATGGCTGCAGTAAAAGAAGCTGTTGCCATGGGACTTACCGACTTAACCATTTATTATGACTATATGGGAATAGAGATGTGGGCAACCGGAGCCTGGAAGCGGAACAAACAGGGAACGATTGCCTATTATGATTTTATACAGTCCGTGAATGATAAAATTTCCCTTCATTTTGTGAAAGTGAAAGGACATTCCGGGGTAGAAGGAAATGAAGAGGCAGACCGGTTGGCAAGACTTGCTGCCGGGGGTAGATTAGACAGACAGGGGTGACAAAGTGAGCGTATTTAATGTAGAACTGAAAAAAGTGGTGGATGACAGTTACGATATTGAGATGGGGTACCATCTGGAGGATCAACTGGTAGAGGATTTAGAGACCGGTCTTCTGGGAAAAATCAGGAAGTTTGCCGTGATCACGGATTCCAATGTACTGGATCTGTATGCAAAACCAATCAGTGAAAAACTGAGCAAGGCTGGATTTAAAGTGGAACTGTTCGTATTTCCGGCAGGAGAAAAAAGTAAGACCAGACAGACGAAGGCGAAGATTGAAGATGCCATGCTGGAAAAAGGGTTCCGCAGAGATTGTGCTGTGATTGCAATCGGCGGAGGTGTTGTTACGGATCTGGCAGGATTTCTGGCAGGAACATATGGCAGAGGCGTACCGTTTATCAATTATGCGACCACACTTCTGGCTGCTGCAGATGCATCCGTGGGCGGAAAGACTGCCGTTGATACACCGCTTGCAACGAATCTGATTGGACTTTTCAATCAGCCGCGCAAGGTCTACATTGATATTGCCGCATGGAAAACCCTTCCGAAACGTCAGATGGCAAGCGGCATGGCAGAGACCATCAAGCATGCATGTCTGGCGAGCCGTGAAATGTTTGAGTTTATCGAGGAAAACTTGGATGATATTATGAGTTTCCAGAAGTTTGCCTGCGAATATATCGCAGAGAACAACTGCAAGATCAAGTATGATGTTGTTATGAAAGACGAGAGAGAAAGCGGACTGCGCGAAGTCCTGAATTTAGGACACACGGTGGGACGCGCCATTGAAACTGTCAGTGACTACCGGCTTCTGCACGGCGAGCAAGCACTTTCCATCGGAATGGCGGCTATGGTACTGCTTTCGGCACGCCTTGGCTATATGTCAGAGGAAGAGGCAGAGCGTGTGACTAAGCTGTATGCGCGTGTGGGACTTCCGACAAGAATTCCGGATTATATTGATCGTGAGGCTCTGGTTAAGAAGCTTTATACCGACAAAAAGGTGCGTGACGGAAAGTTACGCTTTGTGATCGAAAAAGGCATTGGCGATGTAGTGGAGTTTGCACCGAATGTGTATGCCAAGCCGATCGAGGAGAGTCTGGCAAGAGAGATTATTATGGAACTGTAAAGGTTATACGAGGACGATGGGCTGTCGGTATTCGTTTGGTAATTCGGTCTGTATCTGCATGGAAGAAGTAGTGCGGTACAGATCAGCACAGGCTACATCGTGTAAAAAACGTTTGTATGCAATTCCATGAAGGATAGAAGAAGCATCTGCAACTTTGGTAATCAATGGAACGGATGCTTCTTTTTTGATGGCAGAAAGAAGCACAGAGGAATCCCTGCGGAAACCAAGTACCCGCAGATATGGAATGCCATCCGGCTGCCAGAGCGCAGCATAATCGTCCTGCCGGATGTTGAGCAGGATGTGGAGCAGTGCACGGCAGATGCGTGTGTATGTTGTATTTTTTGCTTTTTAAGAGATCGGCAAACTGCGAAAAACTTAAAAAATGTTCTAGATGCTGGTCGATTCGATGGGACAGATCCTTGCCACAGTCTGCAAAGTCTGCACAGCCTTCATCGTGCAGCGCCCATAACCGGGTGTAGAGTGCGAAGGAGAATGCATCCATGTCCAGAAGAAGGTTCTGCTGTGCAAAAAGCGGCAAGGAGGGAAGCGGAAGTATCGGGAAGCATCTGCGAAAGCCCGAAATCATAGCTGCCTGTACTTATGCACATGGAATGGTTGTGGTTACCATCATTTTCAGACGGCGTAAGCAGGGCGTTTCTTATGGCAGTTGCAGAGGCATAGGTTACACCTGTTTTTGTGCTGTGGTAACCTTCCCCGATACGTTGAACCGGCATACTGGAAAGAATATGGTCATGTACGCTGTTTATGGAATTCCAGCGGGCAATTGCTTTTTCGTATTCTAAGGCAAGAATATTGTTCGGAGATGCCAGAAAAGAAGAAACTACATCAGAAGAAAAGGAAGGCAGCAGGGAGCACAGCGCATGGCTTCGTGCGGCAGGGAACGGATTTCCCTGCTTCATGCTGGAAGAAACCAGCATCTGATAGTCTGAAGCATTTTTGGAAAGAACTTCGACAATTGCCTGCATAAGTTCTTTTTTTCCGGAGTTTCACAGCCATAGCAGAGCGTGTCAACGACGCCTGTTTTTCCGAGAAGCTGTACGCCTCCGGCAGCAAAATATTCCGCGGAAGCGGTCGCCCATACAGCCGGAAGTTCGAGTACCAGATCGGCACCGCCGAGAAGTGCCATGCGGGTGCGCGTGTATTTGTCGGCAATGGCAGGAACACCGCGCTGTAAGAAATCTCCGCTCATGGCAACGATCACAAAATCCGCCCCCGTAAGGTGGCGTACGGTTTCCATCTGATATTCATGTCCTTTGTGAAACGGATTGTATTCTGCAATAATTCCTGCTGTTTTCATGTTTGCCTCCTGTCCGGTCGTTTCTTCTGCCTGTTTTTCTGTTAAAATATTAACACAGCTTTTCGAGGATTTCCACTTGTATAAGAAGGAAAATGTGTTTATAATGGAAAAAGATTGTGGCAGCTGTCACATCAATGAATAAGGATAAGGGAGAATTCAAATGAACGTATTAGTAATCAACTGCGGAAGTTCATCTCTGAAGTATCAGCTGATCAATTCGGATACAGAAGATGTTCTGGCAAAAGGTCTATGCGAGAGAATCGGAATTGACGGAAGACTGGTTTACCAGAAAGAGGGAATGGATAAGGAGATCACGGAAGCTCCGATGCCAACCCACAAAGAGGCCATTCAGATGGTTCTTGATGCACTGCATAATCCAAAGAGTGGAGCAGTAAAGGATCTGAGCGAAATCGACGCAGTTGGACATCGTGTTGTACACGGTGGAGAGAAGTTTGCAAAGTCGGTGGTACTGACAGAAGAAGTGCTTGCAAAGGTAGAAGAGTGTAATGAACTTGCACCGTTACATAACCCGGCAAACCTGATCGGTATCCGTGCGTGTCAGGATCTTATGCCAAATGTACCGATGGTAGGTGTCTTCGACACGGCGTTCCATCAGACCATGCCGAAGAAGGCTTATCTGTATGGCCTTCCTTATGAATATTATGAGAAGTATGCAGTAAGACGTTATGGTTTCCACGGAACCAGCCATAGTTTCGTATCTAAGAGATGTGCAGAGTATCTGAAACTGGATCTGAAAAACAGCAAGATTATTGTAGCGCATCTTGGAAACGGAGCATCTGTCAGTGCTGTATTAAATGGAGAATGTGTGGATACTTCCATGGGTCTGACTCCACTGGAAGGTCTGGTAATGGGAACCCGTTCCGGTGATATTGATCCGGCAATCATGGAATTTATCGCAAAGAAAGAGAACCTCGACATCGATGGTGTCATGAATGTGTTAAATAAAAAATCCGGTGTTGAAGGATTATCCGGTGTATCCAGTGATTTCCGTGATCTGGAAGCTGCTTATAATGAAGGAAATCCACGCGCCATTGATGCCTGTGAGGTATTTGCTTACCGTGTGGCAAAAATACATCGGTGCATATGTTGCAGCAATGAATGGTGTGGATGCGATCGCATTTACTGCAGGTATCGGAGAGAATACTTCTTTCATTCGTGAAAAAGATCGTTTCTTATCTGGGATATCTGGGAATCAAGCTTGATAAGAAGACAAACGATGTGCGTGGCGTGGAGGAAATTATTTCCACACCGGATTCAAAAGTTACCGTATGTGTCATTCCGACCAACGAGGAGCTTGCAATCTGTCGTGAGACCGTAGCACTGGTAAAATAAATGTTGATAAATTTGTTGATAATTTGTAAAAATTAGTTGACAAAGCAGGACACCCTATGTATAATTGTTTAGGTGTGAATAGGGAGAATACTGTGAAAATTGATCTTTCAATCATTACAAAATCCATAAACAAGGAATTGACACAGGAGGCGGACATCTCGCTCACTTCCTTTCGTTCCCGCTTGGGAGATTTTCCTATTGTTCGCAAAGCGCCGGTGACATTGCAGATCCGTAATGAGGAGAATGCAGCGGTATTCGTTAAGGGTACGGTTGATATTGATGTGATGATTCCGTGTGCGCGGTGTCTTGAAGAAGTTCGGACGCCGATCCGTTTTGACATAGATAAGAAACTCACTGTTCGGGAAGAGGGACTTGTCGATGAAGAGATGGAGGAACCGGATTACCTGATTGGGTTTGAACTGGATGTAGATAAACTTGTCTACGCCGAGATTTTGGTGAACTGGCCAATGAGAGTTCTGTGCAGAGAAGATTGCAAAGGAATTTGCAAGGTGTGCGGAATGAACCTGAATAAGGGGAACTGCGATTGCCAGAGAACAGAACTGGATCCAAGAATGGCAGCAATCCAAGATGTCTTTAACAAATTTAAGGAGGTGTAAGTAAATGTCTATTTGTCCGAAGAATAAATCTTCCAAAGGGAAGAAGAGATAAAAGAAGAGCAAACTGGAAAATGACTGCTCCTGCATTAGTAAAATGCAGCAAGTGCGGCGAATTAATGATGCCACACCGTGTATGCAAGAACTGCGGATCTTATAACAAAAAAGAGATTATCGCGCAGGATTAATAAGGATAGGTCTTTAAAAATCAAGAGTTGGCGGTTTTGCTGACTCTTGATTTTTTTGTGCCTGAAAGAGCCAATTTATCGTTGATTTATGGAATGATATATAGTATATTTTCTAGTAGATGCATAAGGAGGAACAGACCATGCAGACAATCACGAAAGTAGCTCTTGATGCAATGGGCGGTGATAATGCACCGGCAGAAATTGTTAAGGGAGCAGTTGATGCGGTCTCTTCCCCGTGAAGATATCAAAGTTTTTCTGGTTACAGGAGGACGTGGTAAGGGAAGAATTGCAAAAGTACCCATATCCGCAGGAGCGTATTGAGGTTGTGGATGCGCCTGAAGTAATTGAGATGGCAGAGCCACCCGTTCAGGCAATTCGAAAGAAAAAACAGTCATCCCTCGTTGTAGGTATGAATATGGTAAAACAAAGAGAAGCGGATGCATTTGTTTCCGCAGGAAGTTCCGGAGCGGTTCTGGTTGGCGGACAGACGATTGTCGGACGCATCCGTGGAATCAAACGCCCACCGCTGGCACCGATCATTCCGACGGAGACCGGAATTTCACTGTTGATCGACTGTGGCGCAAATGTAGACGCACGACCGGAACATTTATTACAGTTTGCAAAGATGGGTTCCGTTTATATGGAAAACGTTGTGGGGATCAAGAATCCGAGAGTGGCGATTGTAAATATTGGTGCGGAAGAGGAAAAGGGAAATGCTCTGGTAAAAGAAACATTTCCATTGTTGAAAGAATGTGAGGATATCAATTTTGTCGGAAGTATTGAGGCAAGAAGAGAGATTCCACACGGTGGAGCAGATGTCATTGTGTGCAGGCATTTGTCGGAAATGTCATTTTAAAATTATATGAAGGTCTCAGTTCAACACTGATCGGTGTGATCAAGGCGGGACTGATGAGCAATTTAAAGAGCAAGATCGGTGCGGCACTGGCATTGCCGTCACTGAAGAAGACACTCAAAGCATTTGATGCGAGCCAGTATGGCGGAGCACCGCTTCTGGGACTGAATGGCCTTGTGGTAAAGACCCATGGAAGTTCCAGGGCAAAGGAAATTACCAATTCCATTTACCAGTGTGTGACATTCCGTGAAGAGAATATTAACGAAATTATCAAAGAAAGAGTTGCAGATTCCAAAAATAATGAAGAAGAATAAGAAAGGAAATGAAGTATTATGGAATTCGAAAAATTAAAGAAGATTATTGTGGACGTATTAAACGTGGACGAAAATGAGATTACGATGGATACCACATTCATTGATGATCTGGGAGCGGATTCCCTGGATGTATTCCAGATCATTATGGGACTTGAAGAAGAATTTGATATCGAGATTCCAAACGAGCAGGCAGAAAAGATTGTTACAGTAGGGGATGCGGTAGAACAGATCAAAGCTGCAATGAATGAAAACTAAACACAGATACGAAAGGAGTCCGGTGGCGGACTTCTTTATTTCAGAAAGGGGAAAGAAGTGACAGATATTAAAAAATTTCAGGAAGTGATCGGATATCACTTTCATGATGAGAAACTGCTTCGTCAGGCACTGACGCATAGTTCATTTGCCAATGAGAAGCACTTAAAGAAACATTCGGACAATGAGAGACTGGAGTTTTTGGGCGATGCCGTGCTTGAGATTATCTCCAGTGAATTTTTGTACAAAGAGTATCCGGACAAGCCGGAAGGAGAACTGACAAAACTGCGTGCAAGCATTGTCTGTGAACCGACACTGGCACTCTGTACCAAGGATATTGCTTTAGGAGAGTATCTTTTACTCGGAAAAGGAGAGGACCAGACCGGAGGAAGAGGCCGCAAATCTATTTTGTCTGATGCGCTTGAAGCTGTGATCGGGGCAATTTATTTGGATGGTGGTTTTGCTAATGCAAAAGAGTTTATTCATAAATATATTCTGACAGATATTGAACACAAACAGCTCTTTTTATGATAGCAAGACTATCCTGCAGGAGGTTGTGCAGGGAGAACATGAGCAGCTTACTTATGTACTGACCGATGAGTCCGGTCCGGATCATAATAAGAGTTTTACTGTCCGTGCATGTATTGGAGAGCGTGTCATTGGCAGCGGAACCGGACATACCAAAAAAGCGGCGGAACAGGAGGCTGCATATCAGGCACTTCTGATGCTTAAAAAAAATCAGCAAAGGGGATAGTACATGTATTTAAAAAAGTATTGAGGTGCAGGGATTTAAATCATTTGCAAACAAAATTGTATTTGAATTCCACCAGGGAATCACGGGCATTTAGGACCGAACGGAAGTGGAAAAAGTAACGTTGCGGATGCGGTGCGCTGGGTACTTGGAGAGCAGTCGGTCAAGCAGCTGCGTGGGTCTTCCATGCAGGATGTTATTTTTGCGGGTACGGAGAACCGGAAACCGCTCAGCTATGCGTATGTAGCGATTACACTGGATAATTCCGACCATAAACTGGCAATCGACTATGAGGAAGTCACCGTTGCCAGACGTCTGTATCGTTCCGGAGAGAGTGAATATCTGATCAATGGCAGTCCGTGCCGACTGAAAGAAGTTTCAGAATTGTTTTATGATACCGGTATCGGAAAAGAAGGATATTCGATCATTGGACAGGGACAGATTGACCGGATCTTAAGCGGCAAACCGGAAGAACGGCGCGAACTTTTTGATGAGGCGGCAGGAATAGTAAAATTCAAAAAACGAAAAGCGACTGCACAAAAAAAGTTAGAGAATGAGAGAGACAATCTAGTCCGTGTAAACGATATTTTGTCGGAACTGGAACGCCAGGTGGAACCGTTACAGCTGCAGTCGGAAAAGGCAAAAACCTATTTAAAAAAGAAGAATGAGCTGAAAGATTATGATGTCAACATGTTTCTCATGGAAACAGAGAGAATCGCATCCGAGCAGCGTGAAGTAGAGGAAAAATTCAAAATTGCAGATGAACAGCTGAAAGAAAGCACGGATGCAAGGGAAAAGATCCGCCAGGAATATGACCGTTTGGGCGAAAGCATCACGGAAATGGACGAAAAGATCAATGCAATCCGGGAAAATATCAGCAATACGTCTGTGATGAAGGAAAAACTCGAAAGCCAGATCCAGATACTGGCAGAGCAGATCCATACGGCAGAGATGACAGATGAACATCTGCAGAGCCGTCTGGATGCCATTGCGCGGGAACAGAAGGAAAAGGAGGAGGCAAAAGCTTCCTACGAGAAAGAAAAACATTCCGGTGATGAACAGCTTGCACAGGTACGGAAACGACAGGAAGAAGTAGCACAGACACTGGCAGAGATACAGAAACAGATTGCATCCTGTAATGAGGGAATGGAACAGGGGCAGAAAGAATTGTTTGCGCTGTTAAACCGCAGAGCAGATATTCAGGCCAAACAGCAGCGTTCCGATACCATGGTGGAGCAGATCAATATACGAAAAGCAGAGCTTGGAAAGCGTCTGCTGGACAGAAAAACGCAGGAAACGGATCTGGATTCGGTTCTTGCAGACTGTAAAAAAGATCTCGAAGAGGTCAGTGCGCATATCCGAAAACTTTCGGAGCAGGAAAAAGAATTAAGTGCAAAGGAAAAAGAATGGAGAACCAAGGCAAAGGAAAATGACTGTGCACTGGAAGAAAAGCAAAACGAATTTCACAGGCAGCAGTCTCGTCTGGAGTCGCTTAAAAATATTGCGGAGCGCTATGACGGATACGGAAACAGTATCCGCAAAGTGATGGAACAGAAAGAACATAATCCGGGATTACTCGGGGTTGTGTCAGATCTGATTCAGGTGGATAAGAAATATGAGATTGCGATTGAGACCGCTCTGGGTGGAAACATTCAGAATATTGTGACGGAAGATGAAGCAACGGCAAAGAAAATGATTGCATTTCTGAAGCAGAACCGTTTCGGACGTGCAACATTTCTTCCGCTGACCAGTGTAAGCGCAAGAAAAAATCCGAAGAATGAAGCGGCACTGAAGGAGCCCGGAGTTATTGGAATTGCCAGTCAGCTGGTAAAGTGTGAGCAAAAGTATGAGGAAGTGGCGGCGTATCTGCTGGGGCGTGTGCTTGTGGCAGATTCGATTGATCATGCGATTGCACTTGCAAAGAAGAATCATTACAGTTTACATATTGTGACGCTGGAGGGAGAATATTTAAGCCCGGGCGGTTCCATGACAGGTGGAGCATTTAAAAATTCATCCAATCTGCTGGCAAGACGCCGCGAAGTGGAGGAACTGGAAACGAAAACGAATCGTCTGCTTCAGGAGATTGCGCAGATAAAAAACCGCAGGGAGGATCTTCTTACGGCCATTGAGCTGAATGAGGAAGACCTCGAACAGGTGAAAGAAACCCTGCAGAAAGAATTTATTCGTCAGAATACTGCAAAGATCAATGTGGATCGTGCAATGCAGCAGAAAAATGAGAGTGAAGAAGTATTTTCAAGTCTCATGAAGGAACGGCAGCAGATGGATCGGCAGGTGGAAGAAATCCGTGCAGATCAGACAGGCATTAAGGAGGAACTGGAACATTCCAGACAACAGGAAATGGAAATCCAGCATGCGAATGAAGCGTTTCAGAAGATGCTTGAAGAACAGAAAGAACTGGAAAATGAAGCGGAATCGGAACTTTCCGGAATTCAGCTTGAGGAAGCGAATATCCGGCAGAAAGTAGAATTTGCCCAGACAAACGTGGAACGTATCAATGGAGATCTGGAAAAATTTGAGACGGAAAAGACCGGGCTTCTGGAGAATGCGAAAAATTCCAAAGAAGATGTGGAAAAGAAACAGCACGACATTGCAGAAATCCAAAAGACGATCCTTGCTTCTTCGGATTCCCATGGGGAACTGGAACAGAAACTTCGTGAAAGCGTAGAACAAAAAAAGAACAGATGTCTGCGGAATACCGGGGATTTTTCCGGAAACAGGAGGAAATTTCCGAGCGGTGTAACGGATTGGATAAAGAAGTGTTCCGTCTGAACAACCAGCGGGAAAAGCTGAATGAATCTGCAGAACAACAGACAAATTATCTGTGGGAAGAATATGAACTGACACCGCATGCGGCAGCAGAATTAAGAAACAGTGAATACGAAGATCCGCTTGCTTTAAAGAAACTGATCGCAGCAGTAAAGGATGAGATCCGGAAGCTGGGAACAGTCAACGTCAATGCCATTGAAGAATACAAAGAAGTTTCGGAACGTTATACGTTCCTGAAAGGGCAGCATGATGATCTGGTTGAGGCAGAGCAGACACTGCTCGGCATCATAGAAGATTCGACAGTGGCATGAGAAAACAGTTTATGGAAAAGTTTGCGGAAATCCAGAAAGAATTCAATGCATCATTCAAGCACCTGTTCGGCGGCGGACATGGAGCTTTGGAACTGGTGGAGGATGAGGATATTCTCGAATGTGGCATCCGCATCATTGCGCAGCCGCCGGGAAAAAAACTGCAGAATATGATGCAGATGTCCGGTGGTGAGAAAGCGCTGACAGCAATTGCACTGTTGTTTGCGATTCAGGCGCTGAAACCTTCACCGTTTTGTCTTCTGGATGAGATTGAAGCAGCACTTGATGATTCTAACGTCTCAAGGTTTGCAAGTTACTTAAATAAGCTGACAAAAAATACACAGTTTATTGTTATTACACACAGGCGTGGTACAATGACAGCAGCGGACCGGTTGTATGGAATTACCATGCAGGAAAAAGGTGTATCGACACTTGTGTCGGTAGATCTGATTGAACATGATTTGAACTGATTGATTATGTAAAAAGAAAGAAGCGATAAGAAAGGAAACTGATATGGGAGAAAAGAAAGGTTTTTTCAGCCGGCTTGTCGAAGGACTGACCAAGACAAGAGATAATATTGTATCCGGAATTGATTCGGTATTTCACGGTTTTTCTAAAATTGATGATGAATTTTACGAGGAACTGGAAGAAATTCTGATTATGGGTGATCTGGGCGTTAAGGCTACCGAGGCGATTCTGGATGATCTGCGTGAAAAAAAAGTAAAGGCAAACCATGTGAAAGAGCCTGCAGAATGCAAACAGCTTCTGATCGACAGCATCAAACAGCAGATGCAGGTCGGTGAGACGGCATACCGCTTTGAAGAAGAGACATCCGTTGTCCTTGTGATCGGAGTCAATGGTGTGGGAAAGACCACAACCGTCGGAAAACTTGCAGGTAAACTGAAGGAGCAGGGAAAAAAGGTTGTGATTGCCGGTGCGGATACTTTCCGTGCAGCAGCAGGAGATCAGCTCAAAGAGTGGGCGGACCGTTCGGGAGTTGACATGATTGGCGGAACGGAAGGCGCAGATCCGGGATCTGTGGTTTATGATGCAACGGCTGCAGCAAAGGCCAGAAATGCAGATGTGCTTCTGGTCGATACGGCAGGACGTCTGCACAACAAGAAAAATCTGATGAATGAGCTTGGAAAAATTAACAAGATTCTCGAAAAGAGTATCCACAGGCGTATCGGGAGACGCTGGTTGTGCTGGATGCGACAACCGGACAGAATGCGCTGGTTCAGGCAAAGGAATTTTCCGATGTGGCAAAGATTTCCGGAATTGTGCTGACAAAGATGGATGGAACAGCCAAGGGAGGAATTGCGGTGGCAATTCAGGCGGAACTTGGAGTGCCGGTCAAATATATCGGCGTGGGAGAGACCATTGATGACCTCCAGAAATTTGACCCAGATGAATTTGTGAATGCATTGTTTGACGTAAAAAATAAGGAGGACAACGATGAAGATGCTGACGCTAGATAAATTTGAAGAAGCAAGTGAAAAAGTAAAAGAGGTTACTCTTGAGACAAAACTTGTATACAGTGATTACTTAAGTGACCAGACAGGCAATAAAGTATATTTAAAGCCGGAGAATATGCAGTTTACCGGTGCATACAAAGTAAGAGGTGCTTATTATAAAATCAGCACGCTCTCAGAGGAAGAACGTCAGAGAGGACTGATTACAGCATCTGCAGGAAACCATGCGCAGGGAGTGGCATATGCCGCAAAGTGCTACGGATGTAAAGCAGTCATTGTTATGCCGACCACTACGCCTCTGATGAAGGTGAACCGCACGAAAAGCTACGGTGCGGAAGTTGTGTTGTACGGAGATGTATATGATGAGGCATGTGCACATGCACTGGAGCTGGCAGAAAAAAATGGATATACCTTTATCCATCCGTTCGATGATCTGGCAGTGGCAACCGGACAGGGAACGATCGCCATGGAGATCTTTAAGGAGCTTCCGCTGGTGGAGTACATTCTGGTTCCGATCGGGGGGCGGACTGGCAACAGGCGTATCCACACTTGCAAAGCTGCTCAATCCAAAGATTAAGGTGATCGGTGTGGAGCCGGCTGGTGCAAATTGTATGCAGGCTTCATTTGCAGCCGGAAAAGTGACAACGCTTCCGACAGTAAATACAATCGCCGACGGTACTGCCGTAAAGACACCGGGAAGCAAAATTTTCCCATATATCCAGAAAAATCTGGATGACATTATCACGGTAACGGATGATGAACTGATCGTAAGCTTTCTGGATATGGTGGAAAACCACAAGATGATTGTAGAAAATTCCGGACTGCTTACAGTAGCTGCATTAAAGCATTTAAATGTCAAGGACAAGCGTGTGGTATCCATCTTAAGCGGTGGAAACATGGATGTGATCACGATGTCCTCCGTGGTTCAGCAGGGACTGATTTTCCGTGACCGTATCTTTACCGTTTCGGTATTGCTTCCGGATAAGCCGGGAGAATTGGCGAAAGTTTCCGAGACACTGGCAAAAGAGCAGGGAAATGTCATCAAACTCGAACACAATCAGTTTGTTTCCACGAACCGGAATGCCGCAGTTGAACTTCGGATTACATTGGAGTGTTTTGGTACCGATCACAAGAAGCAGATTATCAAGGCGCTGGAAAAGGCCGGATATAAGCCAAAGATCGTAAGAACCATGATTTAAAAATAAATTACAAGGTGTCAAGAAAAAATACTTGACACCTTGTTTTCTTTATGGTAAAGTATCCAAGGTGATTGATGTGGAAGAAAAGTTACAACAGGCTTATTTATATGATTTTTATGGCGAGTTACTGAATGAACATCAGCGCCGGATCTATGAGGACTTCGTGTTCAATGATCTTTCTCTCGGTGAGATTGCCGGGGAGGAGGGGATTACCAGACAGGGCGTGGCAGATATGATCAAACGCTGTGGAAAGAAGCTTTCGGATTATGAAAAGAAACTTCATCTGGTAGAGAAGTTCTTATCTGTGAAGCAGGATGTGGAGGAAATTCACAGACTGGCAGAACAGTTTCATCAAACAAAAGATGAACAGATCGTAGAACAGATCGCAACGATTTCAAATCAGATTTTGGAGGAGCTGTAGTATGGCATTTGACAGTCTTTCTGAAAAATTGCAGAATGTATTTAAGAATCTTCGCAGCAAGGGCAGACTGACAGAGGACGATGTCAAGACAGCACTGAAAGAAGTCAAGATGGCACTGCTTGAGGCAGATGATGTAAATTTCCGTGTGGTCAAGAAGTTTGTAAAAGATGTGCAGGAACGGGCAATCGGACAGGATGTGATGAACGGACTGAATCCGGGACAGATGGTCATCAAGATCGTAAACGAAGAGATGGTTAAGCTCATGGGCTCCGAGACAACCGAGATTGCGTTCCGGCCGGGAAAAGAACTGACCGTCATTATGATGGTAGGTCTGCAGGGTGCCGGTAAAACAACTACCACGGCAAAGATCGCAGGCAAATTAAAGACCAAAGGGAAAAAGACACTGCTGGCAGCCTGTGATGTGTATCGTCCGGCTGCAATCGAACAGTTGCAGATCAATGGAGAAAAGCAGGGCGTGGAAGTATTTTCCATGGGAAATAAAAACAAACCTGCGGATATCGCCAAAGCAGCCGTGGAACATGCAAAGAAAGAAGACTGCAATGTTCTGATCATTGATACGGCAGGTCGTCTGCATGTCGATGAAGAGATGATGGATGAGCTTGTGGAGATCAAAGAAGCGGTGGATGTATTCCAGACCATTCTCGTTGTTGATGCAATGACCGGTCAGGATGCGGTAAATGTTGCTTCGACATTTAATGACAAGATAGGAATCGATGGTGTTGTTCTGACAAAGCTCGATGGAGATACCCGGGGCGGTGCAGCTCTTTCCATCCGCGCAGTGACAGGAAAACCGATTCTGTACGCAGGTATGGGTGAGAAACTTTCGGATCTGGAACAGTTTTATCCGGATCGTATGGCATCCCGAATCCTTGGTATGGGTGATGTGCTTACCATGATTGAGAAAGCACAGGAGAATCTCGACGAGAAAAAAGCCAAAGAACTTGAGCAGAAGATGCGCAAGAATGAATTTGACTTTGAAATGTATTTAGAGTCCATGAGTCAGATGAAAAAGATGGGCGGTTTGTCCAGTCTGATGGGCATGATGCCGGGACTTGGACTCGGCGGTGGAAAGATGCCGGAGATTGATACGGACGAAGCGGAGAAAAACATGCGGAGAATAGAGGCAATTATTCATTCCATGACACCGCAGGAACGTAAAAATCCGAATCTGCTCAATCCAAGCAGAAAGAACCGCATTGCAAGAGGTGCGGGTGTACAGGTGGCAGAAGTCAATCGTCTGGTCAAGCAGTTTGAGCAGACAAAGAAAATGATGAAACAGATGCCCGGCATGATGGGCGGCAAACGTGGTAAAAAGAGGAATGTTCAAAGGACTTCCCTTTTAAATAAAAAACAAAAAACCTATGAGGAGGTGAAATCATGGCAGTAAAGATCAGATTAAGAAGAATGGGACAAAAGAAGGCTCCTTTCTATAGAATTGTAGTTGCAGATTCCCGCTCACCAAGAGACGGAAGATGCATCGAAGAGATCGGAACATATGATCCAACAAAGGATCCTAGCGAGTATCACGTAGATGCTGAGCTGGCTAAGAAGTGGTTATCTACAGGCGCACAGCCAACAGAGACCGTTAACAGAATCTTCAAGGCAGCTGGTATCGAGAAATAATTCCGAAGGGTGGATGTAATTAATGAAAGAATTAGTTGAAGTAATTGCAAAGTCACTCGTTGATTTCCCGGATGAAGTTGTTGTGACGGAGTCTGAGAATGAAAAAGGAACTCTGCTGGAACTTAGGGTTGCACAGTCCGATATGGGCAAAGTAATCGGAAAGCAGGGACGCATTGCGAAAGCAATCCGTGCGGTTGTGAAAGCAGCGGCATCCAAAGAAGACAAAAAAGTTATTGTGGAAATCATGCAATAACATAACGGTAGGATATACCGCATTAAGCACCCCGCAGTTGCGAGGTGCTTGTTTTTCTATGAAACAAATTCATGAGAGAATCTGCACAATAGGAGATTTTATGGAAGATTTATTTCAGGTGGGAGTGATTACGGCTCCTCACGGGGTACGTGGAGAGGTGAAAGTGTTTCCTACCACGGATGATAATGCCCGGTTTAAAAATTTGAAAACAGTCCTCCTTGATCAGGGTCGGGGAACCAGAGAACTTGAAATCGAAGGTGTTAAGTTCTTTAAAAATATGGTGATCCTGAAATTCAAGGGGATAGATGATAGAAATGACGTGGAGAGAATGCGGCAGGCAAAGCTGCTTGTTACCAGGGAAAATGCAGTGGAATTAGGAAAAAGACGAGTATTTTATTGCAGATCTGATCGGAATACAGGTGGTTTCGGATGAAGGAGAAGAACTTGGAACAATCTCCGATGTATTGCAGACCGGTGCCAATGATGTCTATGTTGTGAGTAAAGACGGCGCAAAAGATCTGCTCATTCCGGCAATCCATGCGTGTATCCAGAACGTGGATGTGGCTGCGGGACAGATGGAAGTACATCTGCTGCCGGGACTGCGTTAAACGGAGGGTGGACAATGAAGTTTCATGTTTTGACACTTTTTCCGGATATGGTGATGCAGGGGCTTATGACAAGCATCACAGGGAGAGCCGTACAACAGAAAAAAAATAGATATTGATGCGGTGAATATTCGTGATTAGACGCAGGATAAGCATGGCAGGGTGGATGATTATCCTTACGGCGGCGGTGCAGGGATGCTCATGCAGGCACAGCCGGTATATGATGCATGTCAGAGTGTTATGGAAAAGATACCGCAGAATAAGAAAAAGCGGGTGATTTATGTAACCCCGCAGGGAATTCCTTTTTACACAGGCAAAAGCACGGGAACTGGCGGCACAGGATGAGCTGCTTTTTGTTATGCGGGCATTACGAGGGCATTGATGAGCGCGTGCTTGAGGAAGTGGTCACAGATTACATTTCCATCGGTGATTATGTACTGACGGGCGGCGAGCTGGCAGCCATGGTGATTGTCGATGCAGTGGCACGCCTGGTTCCGGGAGTGCTTGAAATGAACAGTCGGCTCTGACCGAATCTTTCCACGGAGAGCTTTTGGAACATCCGCAATATTCCAGACCGGATGTGTGGCACGGGAAAAAGGTGCCGGAGGTGCTGCTTTCCGGGAACCAGAAACACATAGATGCATGGAAAAAGAACAGTCCATCCTGCGTACAAAGGAACGCAGGCCGGATCTGTATGCCCGCTATGTGCGGCTGCAGGAATGCAGACAACTGCTTATGAAACAGAAACTGTTGCACATCGATATGATTGAACTGATCAATCGTGGACGCGCACAACTGTTGTATTTCGGGCAGGGACAGATATTGCTCAAAGATATGGAATACGAGATCTATTTTCATGCATGTGTTGATCCGTCAAGACTTCCGGATATCCGTACATGGACGCTTCCGGTTGAAAAAATACCGCTGGCGGTTTTACATCAGGAGGAAATGATTCCTTATTTTCAAAAGAGATACGGACTTAATCAGGAGTGCGAATGTTATCAGGCTGTGTACACCAGACATGAAAAGCTTCCGGTGCGCGGGTTATACCGGCCGGATCTGACGCGTGAGGATGGATTGTCGATGCGCAGATTACAACGAGAAGATTTTCCACAGGTGGTTTCCTTTTATCACGGCTGCTGTGATGAGGACTACCTGCGGTCGAGGATACAGGATGGTATGCTTGTGGGGGCTTTTTATGACGAAAAGCTTGCCGGATTTATCGGGCAGCATTGTGAGGGAAGTATCGGAATGCTTATGGTAGCACCAAAATTCCAGCGCAGACACATTGCCATGACGCTCGAAACGTATGCAGCAAACTGTATGCTCGAACAGGGAAAAAATTCCGTTTGCACAGATTATCACGGACAACGAAAAATCCAAGAGATTGCAGGAAAAAGAGGGATTTTGCCTGTCGCGTGACAAAATTTTCTGGATGTGCGAAAAATGATGAAAAAGGACTTGATTTTTCGGAATGAGTATGCTAAAGTTTATAATTGTTGCGGTGTAATTATCCGGTAATATTACGAAACGGATAGTTACAAATGTGAATAGAAGTGACGGTCCCTCTGGCACCGATAGATGGAGTTTAAGAACGTCAAAATAATCAGGAGGTCACAAAATGAACGCAAGTGAAATTATCAAGAACATTGAGGCAAGAGAGCAGCTCAAGGCAGAAGTACCGCAGTTTTCCGTAGGTGATACTGTAAAGGTATACGGAAAGATCAAAGAGGGAAACCGTGAGCGTATTCAGGTATTCGAAGGAACTGTTATTAAGAAGCAGGGTGGAAGCAACCGTACCACTTTCACTGTAAGAAAGATTTCAAACGGTGTAGGTGTAGAGAAGACATGGCCTTTACATTCTCCAAACGTTGAGAAGGTAGAGATCGTTCGTAAAGGTAAAGTACGTCGTGCAAAACTTTACTACTTAAGAGACCGTGTCGGCAAAGCTGCAAAGGTAAAAGAGTTAGTAAAATAATTTGCTTCATGGAAGGGATGCCACAGAATGCGGCATCCCTTTTTTTCTAACTTGAATTAAAGAGGTGGAAAAGTGAAAAGAAGAAGCGGACTGAATTTCAGCAGAAGAAGAAAAAAGTTTAATGTGCCCCTGTTTAAAGAAATTATGACCTGGGTATTAGAATGTGCCATTGTAATTGCCATTGCATATGCACTGGTCAGTTCTTTTGGTTTTCGGACGACAGTTGTGGGAAATGCCATGCAGGATACCTTACAGAGCGAGGAACAGATTTTTGTCAATCGCTTTGTCTATATGGTACGCGCGCCAAAGCAGGGCGATGTCGTCGTTTTTTTGCCGAATGGAAATGAAAAATCCCATTATTATGTCCGGAGGGTAATTGCCTGTCCGGGGGATACGGTACAGATCAAAAATGGGAAAGTATATATTAATGGAGAACTTTACAAGGAAGATATTGTTTCTGCTTCCATCGAAGATCCCGGTGTGGCAGCAGATGAAGTGAAACTTGGGGATGACGAATATTTTGTTCTCGGGGATAATCGAAACAGCAGTGAGGACAGCCGTATGGCAAATATCGGAAATGTGAAAAAAAGATTATATAATTGGAAAAGCGTGGTTCCATTTTAAGGGATTTGGAAAGATGGGACTGATCGATTAAGCGGGCTGATTTAGGAAATGAGGAAAAAGAGATGAATTTTCAATGGTATCCCGGTCATATGACCAAGGCAAAAAGACAGATGCAGGAGGACATAAAACTGATCGATCTGGTGATCGAACTGGTGGATGCAAGGATTCCCCTGAGCAGCCGCAATCCGGATATTGACGAACTTGGGAAAAAACAAATATCGTCTGATTTTAATGAATAAAGCGGACCTGGCGGCGACCGCAAGGCAACCGAGCAGTGGTCTGCTTTTTTCAAAAAAAAAAAGGAATTATGTGGTAAGCCTTGACGCGCGAAGCAAAAACGGAATGAAATCCATTACCGATATTATTATGGAAGCCTGTAAGGAAAAAATGGAGAGGACCGTAAGCGCGGAATCAAAAACCGGCCGGTCCGTGCCATGGTTGTTGGAATTCCAAATGTCGGAAAATCCACATTTATCAATTCGTATGCGGGAAAAGCGTGTGCAAAGACCGGAAACAAGCCAGGTGTAACGAAGGGAAAACAGTGGATACGTCTGAGCAAAAGTGTAGAGCTTTTGGATACTCCGGGAATTCTCTGGCCGAAATTTGAGGATCAGAAAGTTGGACTTCGTCTGGCGCTGATCGGTTCCATCCGGGATGAGATCTTAAATACGGATGAACTTGCGGTAGAGCTGATCCGTTTCCTGAAAACACAGTATCCGGGAATCCTGACAGAACGTTATGAAGTCGAAGAAACACAAAAGGAGACCGAACTTTTATGCGGGATTGCAGAAAACAGGAAATGTATCACGAAAGGCGGGGAACTCGATTACAGCAAAGCGGCAGCACTTCTGATTGATGAATTCCGGAGCGGAAAACTCGGAAAAGTTACGCTGGAGTGGCCAAAGGAGCAGGAAAATGGCTGAAAAAATTGATGCGATTAAAGAGGAACTGACAGCAACACCGACGGAAGCCCTGGAGGCGTTTGTGGAAAAATATGCGTCGGATTCCCGCACCGGTGTGCAGAAACTGGTGGATACCGCAAAAAAACGCATGGATAAGCTACAGAAGGAAATGATCCGCACGGAAAATTTAAAGAAATATGAAAAAGAGTACGATACATATACATATATCTGTGGGATCGATGAGGTAGGACGGGGGAACCGCTTGCGGGACTCGGTCGTGGCAGGAGCTGTGATTCTGCCGAAGGATTGTGATATATTATATATTAATGATTCCAAAAAACTTTCAGCGGCAAAAAGAGAAGAACTGTATGATATCATCATGGAGCAGGCAGTGGCAACCGACTTGGCACGATCGGTCCGGACAGGATTGATGAGATCAATATTCTGCAGGCAACATATGAGGGCAATGCGGCAGGCGATTGCACAGTTATCTCCGCAGCCGGATCTGCTGCTTAATGATGCAGTGACGATTCCGAAAGTGGCAATTCCGCAGGTACCGATTATCAAGGGAGATGCAAAGAGCATTTCCATCGGTGCGGCATCGATCATTGCCAAGGTGACCAGGGACCGGATGATGGTATACTATGATTCGATTTATCCGGAGTATGGTTTTGCTTCCAATAAAGGATATGGAAGCGCGGAACATATTGCAGCACTCAAAAAGTATGGACCGACACCGATTCACAGAAGAACCTTTATTAAGAATTTTGTATCATAAGATAATTATTCAAAATCACAAAGGGGGCTGTTCGGATGCAGATTTCAGATTTGGTAAAACAGTATCATCAGGCGATCTCATCAGGTGCGGAGACGCTGACCGGGACGAAAGGTGTGGAAAATCTTGTGGCCTCTCTGCGGTCTCTGACAAAAGGAAATATTTTTGAGGGGACGGTCACTTCCGTTAAAAATGGCCGCGTGACGCTTTCTTTCCGGAGGGCAGCAGGTGATGGCACGGCTGGACGGAAAGATTTCCCTTATGGAAGGGGAATCCATGTTTTTCCAGGTAAAGTCCAACGATGGCACGCAGATTGCCATCCGGCCGTTTGCAATTGACGGGGCAGGCGCAAATTATACGCTGATGCAGGCGCTTTCCGCAGCGGGACTTTCCGCACAGCCGGAGTATTTGTCCATGGTTGACCGGATGATGGAAGAACAGATGCCGATTGACCGGGAGAGTCTGCAGCAGATGGCACGGCTGGTCAATGCAAATCCGCGGATTAATGTACAGACGCTGGTACAGATGCAAAAGCTTGGAATACCGATTACTGTAGAAAATGCCTCCCAGTTTGAAAAATTATATGAATGACAGTCAGGCGATTACACGGGAACTGGATGCACTGATTGAGCAGTTTCCACAGAGTCTGACCGGAACAGAAGGCGCACCAGTAAAGACAGAGACCATGCGTCAGCTTGGAAATGAGTTGTTGCAGATTCTGACAGACGGGCTGGAAGAAGTACCGCAGCAGATACAAAGTCCGGAACCGGATATGGCATACAACCTGGATGGTCTGAATTATGAAAGCGTGCAGACAGATACCGCAGAAACGCAGATGCAGACGGAAACTGCACCGGAGACTGCCACGGAAACCGTGCAGGAAAATCCGGAAATTTTGTCACAGCAGGAAGGTCAGGCTGCAGCGGAGGAGAAAGGCATGGCCGGACAGCAGGAAGCCGAAACGATGGAAACTGTTTCCGGAAAAACAACTTATACCGGGCAGATGTCGCAGACTCCACATACACTGGGAGCTGTACTTTCACAGGAACAGCTGCAGCATTTAAACCGGATGATCGGAGATATTCTCGGAAAGCCGCAGAGTGCATATAACGCAAATAGCGGTACGGTAGAAGTGTTAAAGGATCTGCAGCAGCTGTGCAAAGATCCGTTGCCGTTGGAACGGGAACATCTCGGAAAGCTGTTTTCTTCCAGGGAATTCCAGGCACTTGTCCGGGATACGGCAGAACAGCAGTGGATGGTCAAACCGGGGGATCTCAAAGAGGGCGATTATGTGGGCAGACTGTATGAGCGTCTGAACAGTCAGATGGAAAAAATTGAGTCAGCACTCAAAAATGCGGGACAGGAGCATACCGCTTTCTCACAGATGGCAGGAGAGATCCACAGCAATGTGGAATTTATGAACCAGGTGAACCAGATGTACACATACGCACAGATTCCACTCAAAATGTCGGGGCAGCATGCAAGCGGCGAACTGTTTGTGTATACCAACAAAAAAAGGCACTGGCGCAGGGAGAAAAGGATCTGACTGCTTTTTTGCATCTGGATCTGGATCATCTGGGAAGTACGGATGTTTCGTCCGGATGAGAGGACGTGAAGTAAGTACGCGTTTTTATCTAGACAATGACACTGCATATGCATTGCTGGAAAAAAAATTATCCAGTGCTGGAAGCGAGGCTGGAAAAAAAGGGATATCACTGTAAGATCGACGTGGTAAATGAAGAAAAACATGTAAATTTTGTGGACGATTTTCTGAAGATGGATCAGCCGGCGGCGACACAGCTGCACCGGTATTCCTTTGATATGAGGGCATAAAATGGAAAATAATAATTTTAACCCCTTTCCTTTTGAGCAGTTAAAACAAAAAAGAAAGAACCGGAGAAAACGGCAGTGGCGATTGCCTATGAGCCGGGCGAAAAAGCACCAAAGATACTGGCAACCGGAAAGGGGCAGGTAGCCGAAAAATTATTGAAAAAGCAAAAAGAGAGTCAGGTTCCGACTTACAAAGACAATAAACTTGCGTCTACCCTTTCCAAATTGCAGATCGGGGACATGATTCCGCCGGAGCTGTATGAGGTGGTTGCGGAGATTCTTGTTTTTGTGGATGATATGGATCGTATGAAGGCAAAGATTGATCAGGCAGGGGTTAAATAAAATTTGAATAAACGTACAATTGGAACAGAATATGAGACCATGGCAGCCCGGTATTTGTGCACACATGATTACACAATTCTTGCACGCAATTACCGGACACCATTTGGAGAGGTGGATCTTATTGCACAATAGGACGGGGTACTTGTATACGTTGAAGTAAAATACCGGAGCAGCAATGTTTACGGAGATCCATTAGAGGCGGGTAGACCGGAGAAAGCAGCGCCAGATCTGTAAGGTTGCAAATTATCATTATGCAGGATATGCAGCAGGGCAGGAGATGGACTGCCGTTTTGATGTGATTGGAATTTATGGGGACGGAAGTATCCGGCACATCCCAAATGCATTTTATTTTCAGAGGTGACAGACATGGACAGAGAGGATTTTCAGTGGAAAAATAAAGAGCATATATTGGAACTGGAACAGTTTCAGGGCAAAAAGGGACAGGGGCTTCCGCTTTTGTATTTTCCCCTTCTTTTGGCACATACGGGCGTAAAGAACTGTTTTACCACCAGAGAGGGTGGATGCAGCACCGGAATGTTCCGGAGCCTGAATCTGAGTTTTACACGTGGAGATGATCCGCAGGCAGTGACGGAAAACTACCGCAGAGTGGCAGAGGCAATGGGAGGAACGCTTTCAGATATCGTCTGTTCGGATCAGACCCATACGACGAATGTCCGGCGGGTGGATAGAAGCTGCGGGGGCTATGGTGTGACAAAGGAACGGCCTTATACGGATGTGGACGGGCTGGTGACGGATGAACCGGGACTGATTCTGGCAACTTTTTACGCTGACTGTGTACCGCTTTATTTTGTAGATCCCATACACCATGCGATCGGACTTTCTCATTCCGGGTGGAGAGGAACGGTCGGGCGAATGGGGCAGCATACCATCGAGGTGATGCGCAGGGAATTTCATAGTGACCCCGGAGAAATTCTTGCCGCCGCCGTTGACCGTCCATCTGTCAGGACTGTTATGAAGTAAGTGAAGATGTGGCATCTGTCTTTTGCAAAAGAGTTTTCCGGTCATGAGTGTGAGATCCTGATCGAAAAGGGCGGTGGAAAATATCAGCTGGATCTGTGGAAAAGTAATGAGATTGTGCTGCGGGATGCAAAGGGATCCTTCCGGAACATCTGGCGGTAACGAATCTTTGTACCTGCTGCAATCCGAAGCTGCTTTTTTCCCATAGGGCAAGCCATGGAAAACGCGGAAATCTGGGAGCATTTTTAAAACTTGTGTAACAAATTAAGAAATCCTTAAGAATGTATTTCAAAGATGTTAAATTACTCGGGGAAGATTTATGGTACACTGACTGTATTGAGGAAAGATAGGAGGATGCTCTTTGATGCAGCCAGATTGCAGAGATATCAAACCGGTCTATGAGCAGATCACGGACGGGATTCGAAAAATGATCATAACGCATGCGATACCGGAGGGAGAAAAACTTCCGTCAGTGAGGAACTGGCTTCAAAATTTGCCGTAAATCCCAATGCTGTAAGGAAAGCTTATCAGGAGCTGGAAGAGGAAGGGTATGTTGTGACCGGGAAGGCGAACGGATGGCGGCATCGGAAAAGCAGATTGCGGAACTGATCCGCAAAGAGCTGCTGCAGGAGTTCGACACGGTGGTAATCAGACTGCAGAATATGTCGGTAAGGACAGAGGAATTGACAGGACGTATGTGGAAACTGGCAGGAGGAAGCAAAAGACTTTGATTGAAGTAAATAATCTGATAAAGAAATTTGGGGATTTCCGTGCGCTCGACGGGGTAAATATGCATGTGGCGTCTGGAAACATATATGGGCTTGTGGGACCAAATGGTGCCGGGAAATCAACCCTGATCCGTCATCTGACAGGTGTATACCGGCAGGATGCCGGAGAAATTTTTATTGACGGGGTTCCGGTATATGAAAATAAACAGGTAAAGGCTCAAATGGCTTATATACCGGATGAGCCGTTTACGGTTTTTAAAAAAAAAAATGTGACCCTGTACATTCTGCCGCCGATCTTTATTTATGGGGAGGTTTGCTATCTGTTAAAAAAAAATATGGGATGGTAAAATGGGATGGTAAAAGTGCCGGGGCAGCTGTGGTCGCGTCTGCAGCAACAGACGGACATGACTGCTTATGCCAGGGATTATGCATTGTACAACAGTCTGCGTCTGGAAGTGGATGTGGCCGCAATTGCAATTATGGCAGTCGTCTGTGGGATGGCTTTGTTTGGCTATCTGTTTACCCAGAAGAATGCGTATATGATCCATGCACTGCCGGTTACAAGGGGGAACTGTATGTGACGAATATGATCAGTGGCCTTTGTTTTCTATTGATTCCGCAGGCACTGGTTTTTCTGGTAACGGTGGTTCTTTTGTCTTTTTGAAAGGCATTGCGAGTGTGCAGTTTCTGGGATTGTGGTTTTTAAGTGTTATGGGAATTGCTTTTTTTCCTTTATGCAACGGTGTGTTTTTGTGTCATGTTTACCGGACAGCTGTTTGCACTTCCGGTGTACTTTCTGGCAGTTAATTATGTGGCATTTGCATTTTCCAGCGGTGCACGTTATGTCATCGGATATCTGGGATATGGACTTGGCATGAATACTGTGCCGGAATTTTTAATTTTGCGGATTCTTTCCCCGATGAATTATCTGTACAACAATGTGCGGTTTGTATTCCGGCAATCCTATAACCAGGAAACGGATCTGATGTCGGGGGTGTTGTCCTACCGGGGATGCGGGTACTTTCGGCCTATGTGGCTGCAGCAGTTGTCATTTATCTGATTGCTTATTACTGTTATAAAAAACGCAGGATTGAAAGTGCAGGGGATCTGATTTCTTTTAACTGGGTAAAACCATTGTTCCGCTGGGGCGTGGGAACCGGAGTCGGTTATTTTGCAGGCGTCCTGATGGCAGAATTTTTAGATTCCGTGCATCTGCATGTAAAAAAACCAATGTTGCTTGTTCTTGTGGTGGCATTTGGTTTTGTCAGTTTTTTTATTGCACAGATGTTTGTGGAAAAAGGATTTCGCGTATTTTGCCGCCGGAGATTCTGTGAGAGCGGGTTATTTGTGCTGTTTGTGCTGGGCAGTTTCTGGGGATGCTCAAAAAATGCCACCTATCTGGAACAGTATGTCCCGGATGCAGATCAGGTAAGCCGGGTGGAAGTTTCTCTTGATTATCCGGTAGAATATAAAGGGGACAGCGTTCGTGTGGCACGTCAGGCACAGAAAATTTTAAGTCATGCGGAAATTTACAGGGAAAATAAAACGGATGACAGTACGCAGATCATTTTTTATTACTATCTGAAAAACGGAAAAACGCTCTCCCGCACATATGAAATTGTCGGGGGGAATGAAACGCTTTCAGAACTGTTGTTTAAAGAAGAAAATAAAGTGGATCATTTTATGGAATATCTCTTTGGAACGGATTCTGACAAAATTTCAAAGTTTAGTACCGGAACGTTGACGTTAAATGAATCATCGGAAAATTATAAGGATTGTGACTTTGATGCGGATACTGCAAAAAAACTGTATCAGGCGATTTATGAAGACGCCGCAGATCAGAAGCTGCAAAAGTACAATCTGACGAATGCACTGAAAGATCCGGAAGAAACAGGGGAGTACTCTTCTGCCAGTATCAGTCTGGATTATTACCATGCATCTGCAGACTGGAAAAACGTATATGACCGGATTGATGATTATTACGGAAATACGGGAGAATCCGTGGAAACACCCACAACATATGGTGGATCTGCGTATATCAGTTTTGGAAAAGACTGCACCCATATCATACAGACACTGATTGACTGTGGTGTGATTACCGACGTATCGGACATTCAGTTCCAGCGGCCGGAAGAGAAAACATCACAGGGATGAAACCAGCGGGACTTTACAACTTTCGCTGCTTATTGTAAAATAAAGATGGCGTTTTCGGACGCCATCCATTTTTTTGTTGGAGGTAAAAAATGAGCAGACCAGTCGTAGCCATTGTCGGGCGTCCGAATGTTGGAAAATCTACGCTTTTTAATACATTGGCAGGAGAGAGAATCTCCATTGTAAAAGACACTCCGGGTGTCACAAGAGACCGCATTTATGCGGATGTCACATGGCTGAACTATAATTTTACATTGATTGATACAGGCGGAATTGAGCCGGACAGCGGGGATGTGATCCTTTCCCAGATGCGTGAACAGGCAGAGATTGCGATTGCCACGGCAGATGTGATCATGTTTATCACGGATGTGCGTCAGGGACTGCAGGATGCGGATGCAAAAGTAGCGGACATGCTGCGCAGATCCAAAAGCCGGTGGTTCTGGTGGTAAATAAAGTGGACAGCTTTGAGAAATTCATGCCGGATGTGTATGAATTCTACAATCTTGGAATCGGTGATCCGCATCCGGTATCCGCTTCTTCCATGCTGGGACTTGGAGATATGCTGGATGAAGTGGTGAAATATTTCCCGGAAGGATCGGAAAATCAGCCGGAGGATGAAAGACCGAAGGTAGCCATTATCGGAAAGCCGAATGTCGGGAAATCATCCCTGATCAACAAGCTGGCACAGGAAGACCGTGTTATCGTATCCGATATTGCGGGTACGACAAGAGATGCGATCGATACAGACATTAAATACAATGGAAAAGAATATGTATTTATTGATACGGCAGGACTGCGCCGCAAAAATAAGATCAAAGAAGAGATTGAGCGCTACAGCATCATCCGTGCAGTTACCGCTGTGGAACGCGCGGATGTGGTGATCATCGTTATTGATGCCACCGAAGGAGTAACCGAGCAGGATGCCAAGATTGCCGGAATCGCACATGAGAGAGGAAAAGGTATTATCATCGCGGTTAACAAGTGGGATGCCATCGAAAAGGATAACAACACGGTGAAGAAACATACCGAGAAAATCCGTCAGATTTTAAGTTTTATGCCGTATGCAGAGATCATCTTTATTTCGGCAAAGACCGGTCAGCGACTGAATAAGATTTTTGAAATGATCGATGTTGTCATTGAGAACAACAGTATGCGTGTTGCAACGGGTGTCTTAAACGAAATCGTGACGGAAGCAGTTGCCATGCAGCAGCCACCGACCGATAAAGGAAAAAGACTCAAGATTTATTATGTAACACAGGTTGCGGTAAAACCGCCAACGTTTGTTGTATTTGTCAATGACAAAAATCTGATGCATTTTTCGTACACCAGATATCTGGAGAACCGTATCCGTGATACGTTTGGGTTCCGCGGTACAGCTCTCAAATTCATTACGAGGGAGCGAAAGGAAGACTAGTTATGATGATCGTTGCAAGAATCATTGCATTACTGATCGGATATGGATTCGGTCTGTTTCAGACGGGATATCTGTATGGAAAAAGTAAGGGAATTGATATCCGTCAGCAGGGAAGCGGAAATGCAGGCACGACAAATTCTTTGCGGGTGCTTGGATGGAAAGCCGGCATTATTACATTTGCCGGTGATCTTCTGAAAGCAGTATTTGCCGTACTTCTTGTAAAACTGATTTTTCACGGAACGTATGGGGCTGATACAAAGGTGCTGGAACTGTATGCCGGGTTTGGAACAGTCTTAGGACATAATTTTCCGTGCTATCTGCAGTTCCGCGGCGGAAAGGGAATTGCCTGTACGACAGGCGTCATCCTTGCCGTCTGTCCTCCGGCAGTAATCTGCTGTGCCGTTGGATTCCTGATTATTGTGGGAATTACCCGGTATGTTTCGGTGGGTTCCATATTTCTGGTATCTGCCTATCTGGTACAAGCGATTATTTTCGGACAGATTGGCTGGTTAAAAATCAGCGGAGCCAGCCGGATCGAGTTTTACATACTGAGTGCATGTTTTACCGGCATGGCGATTTGGAGACACCGTGCGAATATTGTTCGTCTGATGAATGGAACAGAGAACAAATTCGGAACGAAAAAAGGAGATAAATGATATGGCAAAGGTAGGAGTGATCGGAGCTGGCAGCTGGGGCATTGCGCTGGCAAAGCTTCTTCGTACCAATGGTAATGAAGTAACGGTATGGTCGATCGTGGAAGAGGAAGTTGCCATGCTCCGCAGAGAGCATGAGCATATCGATAAACTTCCGGGAGTGAAGCTTCCGGAGGATGTCCTGTTTACAACAGATTTAAAAAGAAGCAATCGTTGGAAAGGAGTTCCTGATTCTGGCGGTACCGTCTGTATTTACAAGAAGCACCGCAAAAAAGCATGGCAGATGTGACAGAAGGACAGATCATTGTCTGCGTGGCAAAGGGAATTGAAGAAGATACCCTGATGACCATTTCCGATGTGACAGAGCAGGAGATTCCATGTGCGGATGTTGCTGTCATGTGCGGACCGTCCCACGCGGAAGAGGTTGGAATCGGACTTCCGACAACCGTTGTGGCAGGAGCAAAAACAGAAAGCACTGCAAAAAAAATCCAGGATCTGTTTATGAATGAAGTGTTCCGTGTTTATACCAGCCCGGACATGCTTGGCATGGAACTGGGCGGATCATTAAAAAATGTGATTGCACTTGCTGCCGGAATGGCGGACGGACTCGGATACGGGGATAACACCAAAGCGGCCTTGATTACCCGCGGCATTGCAGAGATTGCGGGACTTGCCGTAAAGATGGGGGCAAAAGTGGAGACGCTCTGCGGACTGACCGGTATCGGAGACCTGATTGTCACCTGTGAGAGCCGTCACAGCAGAAACCGCAAGGCGGGTATGCTGATCGGACAGGGGTATACCATGAAGCAGGCTACCGACGAAGTGAAAATGGTCGTAGAGGGAATTTATTCGGCCAAGGCAGCACTTGCTCTGGCAAAAAAAGTATGATGTGGAGCTTCCGATTATAGAAGAAGTGAATAAAGTACTGTTCGATGACAAACCGGCAAAGGAAGGTGTAAAGGATCTGATGGTCGCGAAAAACGTGTGGAGCATCTGAATCTGAAGTGGGAAAACTGATATGCAGAAAATCAAGATTAAATATTTTACAGACAAAATCGAACCGCTGGATTACATGGAAGGAAAATCCGATTGGATTGATATGCGGGCTTCGGAAGAAGTAACTTTAAAAGCGGGAGAGTTTGCACTGATCCCGCTTGGCGTGGCAATGGAACTTCCAAAGGGATATGAGGCACATCTTGTGCCGCGCAGTTCCACATTTAAAAACTGGGGAATTATCCAGACAAACAGTGTTGGAATTGTAGATGGTTCCTATTGCGGGGACAACGATATGTGGCGGATGCCGGTTTATGCAACCAGGGATACCGTGATCCACGTAAATGACCGCATTGCACAGTTTCGAATCGTGGAAAATCAGCCGGAGATCGTATTCGAAAAGGTGGAACATCTGACGGGGAAAGATCGCGGTGGCTTTGGCAGTACCGGATTATCATAACAATAACAGCAACAGGAGAAGGAGGATTATACTATGGAAGATCGTATGATGAAATTTTATTCAAAAAAGAAAGCAACATGCTGGCGCTGCATGCCATGCACGGACATTTTGCAACGAGTCATTCCCACATTAATTATTATGTGGATGTGACAAGTATCAAGACACGTGTGGCGGAAGCAAAACAGGCGGCACATGTACTGTATTCGAGAATTCCAAAGACAAAATACGTGGATACCATTGTGTGTATGGATGGAACGGAAGTGGTCGGTACCTTTCTGACGGAGGAGATCCAGCGGGACGGAATTATGGGCACCACAAACCAGCATGTGTATGTGATTTCGCCGGAGATTAACAGCAATAACCAGATGCTGTTTAGGGATAACAATAAAGCTGCCATCAACGGAAAACATGTTGTGCTTCTTTTAGCAACTACGACAACCGGCGAGACCATCCGCAGAGCACTCGAGTGTATCCAGTATTACGGAGGAGAGATCGAGTGGGTGGCTTTTTATTCGGAACGATCAATTCGGTAGACGGCGTAGAAGTCGAGACACTTTTTGATGAAAATGATGTCACCGGATATGCGGCATATCCGGTTGCAGACTGTCCGCTCTGCCGGCAGGGACAAAAGATTGAGGCGATGGTTAACGGTTTTGGATATTCAAAACTGTAATTTTTGGGGGCATTGTTTACAACAATGTCCCCTTTCGTTATTTCGCCAAGAAACCATGTAAATATTTGGACGGATTGACGGTGGTAATTTCGGGCAGATTCCGTTATCATACACTTGTCAGGAAGTTCAAAGAAACTTCACCAAAGAAAAATAACGAAAAGCAAAAATCAGGAGGTTTTTCAAATGGCAAGTTTATCATTAAAGAACGTTTGTAAAGTATATCCAAACGGATTTGAGGCAGTAAAAGATTTCAATCTGGATGTTGCAGATAAAGAGTTTATCATCTTCGTAGGACCATCTGGATGTGGTAAATCTACAACACTTCGTATGATCGCAGGTCTTGAGGAGATTTCCTCCGGTGAGTTCTACATCGACGGAAAGCTAATGAACGATGTAGAGCCAAAGGATCGTGATATCGCAATGGTATTCCAGAACTACGCTCTGTATCCGCATATGACCGTATTCGACAACATGGCATTCGGTCTTAAGTTAAGAAAAGTTCCGAAGGATGAGATCAAAGCAAAGGTTGAGGAAGCAGCAAGAATCCTTGATCTGGAGAAGTTACTGGATCGTAAGCCGAAGGCTCTTTCCGGTGGACAGAGACAGCGTGTTGCCATGGGTCGTGCAATCGTTCGTAATCCTAAGGTATTCCTGATGGATGAGCCGCTCTCCAACCTGGATGCAAAACTTCGTGTACAGATGCGTTCCGAGATCGCTTCCTTACATAACAGATTAGGTGCTACTATCATCTACGTAACACATGATCAGACAGAGGCTATGACACTTGGAACCAGAATCGTTGTATTAAAAGATGGTGTAATCATGCAGGTTGATTCTCCACAGAAATTATACAATGAGCCAAATAACTTATTCGTAGCCGGATTCATCGGATCTCCACAGATGAACTTCATCGATGCTAAGTGCACCATTCAGGGAGATAAAGCTACATTAACATTCGGTGATTACTCTGTGGTTCTTCCGGATTACAAGGCAAAGAAGCTTGAAGAGGGCGGATACAACGGAAAGACAGTTGTATTAGGTATCAGACCAGAGGATATCTCTGATGATCCTGAAATGATCCAGAAGAATGGTGACTGTGTCATCGAGTCTGATGTAACAGGATACGAGTTACTTGGTGCAGAAGTATTACTGTACTACTCTGTAGCCGGTGCAAACATGACAGCAAGAGTTGATTCTGATACACCTGCCCGTTATGGTGATCATATCAAGCTTGCATTTGATCCGCATAAGATTCATGTATTCGATAAGGAAACAGAATTGACAATTACCAACTAGTCCGTTAAAATTATATAGTTGTAAATCTTGAACCCGGGTGTTAGTATTTACACCCGGGTTCTTTCGAACGTAAATAATAGGAGAGTATATGCTTTCAAATCAGAAATTACAGAATTCATTAAACGAAATTAAAGAGATCAGCCACATGGATACGGCGTTGTTTACAGCCAAGGGAAGCTGGTAGCACACACGGAAGACATGCCGTTACCAGAGGCGTTAGAACAGCAGGTGGTCGTTGATTTCGCAGAATCGCTTGCTGAAAAACAGACCTATCAGGATTATCATTTATACAAAGTGATGGTGGAAGGGGAAACGGAATACATATTAGTCTGTCTGGTGAATGAGGAATCATTTCTTGTATGCGCACAGATGGCAGTCTGTCAGATCCGGAATCTGGTTATGAGTTTTGCGGAGCAGTTTGACCGCAATAATTTTATGCAGAATATCCTTCTTGGTAATATGCTGATTGTGGATATTTACGGAAAAGCAAAAAAAGCACCACATTCAGGAAGTACCGCGGGTAGTTTTTGTGATTGATACCGGAAGTAAAAATAACGATATGGCGATGGAACTGGTAAAAAATCTTGCAGATATCCGTTCGAAGGACTTTGTGACCTGCGTGGATCAGCACAGTATCGTTCTGATCAAAGATGTTTCCCATATAAAAGAAGAGGAGATGGAGGAACGTCTGTCAAAAATTGCGGGAAGCCTTGCAGATAATTTACATATGGAAGCAATGATTCGTGTGCGTGTCGGTTATGGAAACGTTGTGACACAGCTTCCGGAAATTGCGGAATCTTATCAGGAAGCGCGGATGGCACTGGAAGTTGGTCGTGTTTTTTATGCAAAGTATGACACAATTTCTTACGGAAAGCTTGGCATCGGGCGTCTGATTTACCAGCTTCCGATGAGTTTATGTAATATGTTTATCAAAGAGGTATTCGGTGAGAAAATTCCGGACATCTTAGATGATGAGGAAGCAATGTCTACTATCAATAAATTTTTTGAGAATAATCTGAATATATCAGAGACGGCAAGACAGCTGTATGTGCACCGCAATACTCTGGTATATCGTCTGGAACGTATCGAGAAAGCAATCGGACTGGATATCCGTACGTTTGACGATGCGATGACTTTTCGGATTGCAGTGATGGTGATTGCTCACATGAGAGATCAAATGTAATTTAGCAGGATAGTAAGGAGATAGAGGAACATGTCAGGATATGATGCAAGCAGTATATCGGTACTGGAGGGGCTTGAAGCGGTTCGGAAACGTCCGGGAATGTATATCGGAAGTACAACGACCAAAGGACTCAACCACCTGATTTATGAGATTGTCGACAATCGTGGATGAGCATCTGGCAGGTGCCTGTGATAAAATATGGGTGACCCTTGAGGCAGATGGCTCCTGTACGGTGGAAGATAACGGACGTGGTATTCCGGTCGGCATGCATGCAAAGGGAGTATCGGCTGCCCGCGTTGTATTTTCTACACTGCACGCAGGAGGAAAATTTGACAACAATGCGTACAAGACGAGTGGAGGACTGCATGGTGTCGGATCTTCGGTAGTCAATGCACTTTCCACCTATATGGATGTGGAAATCAGCCAGGGCGGATATGTGTATCATGACCGCTATGCACAGGGACATCCGGTGGTAGAACTTGAAGACGGACTTCTTCCAAAGATCGGGAAGACAAAGAAGACCGGAACGAAGATCAATTTTCTTCCAGATCCAGAAATTTTTGAAAAGACCAGATTCCGGGAAGATGATGTGAAGAGCCGGATGCATGAGACCGCTTATCTGAACCCGAAACTGACGATCATATATGAGGACCGGAGAAAGCCGGAAGCAGAGCACATTGAGTTTCATGAGCCGGATGGAATCATTGGGTTTGTCAAAGATCTGAACAATAATCTCGAAGTGCTGCATGATGTCATTTACTTCAAAGGGGGAAAGTGAAGGCATTGAGGTGGAAGCAGCATTCCAGTATACCAGCGAGTTCCATGAGAATATCATGGGATTCTGTAATAATATTTATAATTCGGAAGGTGGTGCACACCTGACCGGATTTAAAACTGCGTTTACGACGATTATCAATTCCTATGCCAGAGAACTTGGCATTTTAAAAGAGAAGGATGCAAATTTCAACGGTACAGATGTGCGAAACGGAATGACAGCAGTGATTTCCATCAAGCATCCGGACCCGCGTTTTGAAGGACAGACGAAGACAAAACTCGATAATCAGGATGCAAACCGTGCAACTGCCAAAGTGACAAGTGATGAAGTTCCGCTGTTTTTTGATAAAAATTTAGAAACCTTAAAGATTGTGATTGGCTGTGCGGAAAAGGCTGCAAAAATCCGCAAGGCAGAGGAAAAAGCGAGAACCAATCTGCTGACCAAGCAGAAGTTTTCGTTTGATTCCAATGGAAAACTGTCCAACTGTGAGAGCAGGGATGCGTCCAAGTGTGAGATTTTTATCGTAGAGGGAGATTCTGCGGGTGGTTCCGCCAAAATGGCGCGAAACCGTATGTATCAGGCGATCATGCCGATCCGCGGAAAAATTCTGAATGTTGAAAAAGCCAGTATCGACAAGGTGCTTGCCAATGCAGAAATCAAGACAATGATCAACGCATTCGGCTGCGGTTTTTCGGAAGGGTACGGAAATGATTTTGATATCAGTAAGCTGCGCTATGACAAGATTATTATCATGGCAGATTCCGATGTCGACGGAGCCCATATTTCCACGCTGCTTCTGACACTGTTTTACCGGTTTATGCCGGAACTGATTTTTGAAGGACATGTGTATGTGGCGATGCCGCCACTATACAAAGTGATTCCGTCAAAAGGGAAAGAAGAGTACCTTTATGATGATGCGGCACTGGAAAAATACCGGAAAACACATACCGGAAGTTTTACCCTGCAGCGATACAAAGGTCTCGGAGAGATGGATGCCGAGCAGTTATGGGAGACTACTTTAAATCCCCAGACGCGTGTCATGAAGCGCGTGGAGATTGAAGACGGCCGTATGGCGTCGGATGTAACCGCTATGCTGATGGGCACGGATGTGCCGCCGAGAAAGGCCTTTATTTATGAACATGCAAACGATGCGATCTTGGACGTATAGATCCTGTCAGGTTTTCTAGGAGTGAGGAAGAAATAAAATGGAACATAGTATCATTCGCACCGAGTATTCGGAGCTGATGCAGAAATCCTATATCGACTATGCAATGAGCGTGATTATCTCACGTGCACTGCCGGATATCAGGGATGGATTAAAGCCGGTGCAGCGGCGTACACTTTATGATATGTATGAACTGGGCATTCGCTATGACCGCCCTTATCGTAAATGTGCCCGTATTGTCGGAGATACGATGGGTAAATATCATCCGCATGGAGATTCTTCCATCTATGATGCCCTGGTTGTCATGGCACAGGATTTCAAAAAGGGACTGCCGCTTGTGGACGGGCATGGAAATTTTGGGTCCATTGAAGGCGATGGTGCCGCTGCCATGCGATATACGGAGGCACGCCTGCAGAAAGTAACGCAGGAAGCCTATCTGGCAGATCTGGACAAAAATGTTGTAGATTTCATGCCGAATTTTGATGAAACCGAAAAAGAGCCGGTTGTTTTGCCGGTAAAGGTGCCAAATCTTCTGGTCAACGGTGCGGAAGGTATCGCTGTCGGTATGGCAACTTCTATTCCGCCGCATAATTTCGGAGAAGTGATCGATGGTGTGATTGCCTATATGAAAAATCCGGACATCAACACCGAGCAGATGATGCAGTATATCCCGGGACCGGATTTCCCGACAGGAGGAATCATTGCAAATAAAGATGATCTTCCGGCAATTTATGAGTCCGGGGTCGGCAAGATCAAAATCCGTGGAAAAATCGAGATTGAAAAGGGCAAAGGCGGCAAAGACCGCATGGTAATCACCGAGATTCCGTATACCATGATCGGAGCCAATATCGGGAAGTTTTTAAATGATGTTTACGGTCTGGTAGAATCCAAGGCAACCAGTGACATTACCGATATTACCAATCAGTCATCCAAAGAAGGAATCCGTATTGTTCTGGAGCTGAAAAAGGGAGCAGATATCGAGGCTTTGGAGAATCTGCTGTACAAGAAAACCAAGCTGGAAGACACCTTTGGTGTCAATATGCTTGCGGTAGCGGATGGCAGACCGGAGACGATGGGTGTCGTGCCGATCATACGTCATCATGTGAATTTCCAGTATGAGATTGCAACCAGAAAGTACCAGACCCTTCTGGCGAAAGAACAGGACAAAAAAGAAATACAGGAAGGTCTGATCCGCGCCTGCAATGTCATTGATCTGATCATTGAGATTTTACGCGGCAGCCGCAGCATCAAAGATGCAAAAGCCTGTCTGACAGACGGAAATACGGATCATATTACCTTTAAGAATCCATCTTCAAAGATCATGGCACAGCAGCTGAATTTTACGGATCGTCAGGCACAGGCCATTCTGGAAATGCGTCTGTATAAATTGATTGGTCTGGAAATTGAAGCATTGATGAAAGAACATGATGAGACACTGGAAAATATTTCAAAATATGAGGATATTTTAGAGCATCGTTCTTCCATGGCAAAAGTAATCATCAAAGAACTGACCGCGTTTAAAAAGCTTATGGCAAAGAGCGCAAAACCGTGATTGACAATCTGAAAGAAGCTGTAGTTGCAGCAAAGAAGATCGAGGAGCAGGATGTTGTCTTTCTGATGGATCCGCTTCGGATATGCAAAGATTGTGGATACTTCTGTCTATGAGAGAAATAAAGAGGCGGCAAACGCGGAATACAGGCATATCTTTACGTGCAAAAATACGGATAAAATCTGTATCTTTACGGACAAGGGACAGATGCATCTGCTAAAAGTGCTTGATCTTCCATATGGAAAATTCCGGGATAAAGGAACACCGATTGACAACCTCTGCAATTATGACAGCAGGGAAGAGAATGTTGTATATCTGGCAGGTCTTGAACATGTCAGCTCGCACCGGATGTTATTTGGCACAAAGTATGCCATGATCAAGGTTGTGGACGGCATGGAATTTGTGGTTGCAAAAAAGACAACAGCGGCAACAAAGCTGGGAGAGGAAGATGAAGTACTAACGGTATGTCCGCTGGAAGAAAATGATACACTGGTGATGGCGTCAAAGAAAGATATGTTTCTTCGGATTGACTGTGCACAAATTCCGCAGAAAAAGAAAGGTGCGGTGGGCGTGCGTGGCATGAAACTGGCTGCCGGGGATGAACTGAAAAGTATTCATGTGCTGCATGAAGGTGAGGAGAAAGAGGTCGAGGTGAAAGGAAAGCCGGTTGCTTTGAATCGTCTGCATGTGGGAAACCGCGATACCAAAGGAGTAAAGAAATAATGAACACCATTTTGTTTGATCTGGACGGAACGCTTATTGATTCTTCCGAGGGAATCATAAAATGTGTTTTATTTACGCTTGATTTTTACGGAATTAAGGAGCCGGATACGGCAAAATTATACCGGTTTATCGGGCCGCCGCTTTCGGAGAGTTTTGAAAGATATTATGGATTTTCGCATGAAAAAGCGTATGAGGCTGTGCAGAAATACCGGGAACGGTACAATACGACGGGAATTTTTGAGTGTAAGTTATATCCGGGTGTGGAAAAGTGTATCCGTACATTAAAAGAACAGGGATACCGGATTGGCATGGCATCTTCCAAGCCGGAAGTATCCTGCAGACGGATTCTGGAGCATTTCGGGATTCTTCCGCTGTTTGATGATGTGGTAGGTGCAACATTTGATGGTACACGGGATAAAAAATCCGAGATTCTTAAGGAAGTCATGCGCCGCTGGAGTCATATTCCAAAATCCGAGATGTGTCTGATCGGGGATACGATGTTTGATGTCAACGGGGCGAAAGAACTTGGAATTTTCTGTATTGCAGTCAGTTATGGGTTCGGGGATGTGGAAGAAATGAAAGCAGCAGGAGTAGCAGGCATGTGCGATTCCCTAGAGCAGCTTCCGGAGCTGCTGCGTAAGCTGCATACATGTGACGTGCATAAAAACCGTTAAAAAATTAAGCGGTTGTAAACGCTTAACATAGAAAATAATTGGGAAAAAGAGAGACGGGAGGATATCGTATGGAATTTTTTAAGGAGATTTTAGGGAAAATATGGTATATTCTATACCCGTTTCTTTTTTATTATGCGGTGATGCTGATTATTATGACAATTGCACAGTGGGCATTTGGAGGAGATGCCACACATTATGTGTTCTGTCAGCTGATTGCCACTGTTTTTACAATTCCATCCATGCTTCCGTTTTATCGTCAGGGACAGGCACTGGCAGGGATTGCAAAGCAGCCGTTTGGAATCAGCCGGGAACGTATCTGTCATGCACTTTTTGCGGCCGGGATCATGGCATGCTTTGGAATTTCTTTGAACAATCTCATATCCATGACGAAACTGACGGAAATTTCGATGGGTTACCAGCAGGCAAATACCGATTTTTACGGAAGTACAATAGGAATGGAAATTCTTTGTCTGGCAGTATTTACCCCGATTCTGGAGGAGCTGGTATTCCGGGGGATTCTTTTTGGAAGATTAAAAAGATATGCTGTCGAAACCGTTTGCGGTTGGAATTTCGGCATTGATTTTTGCGGCCGTGCATGTCAATATCGTGCAGTTCATTTACGCATTGATTCTTGGTGTGGTGCTGGCACTTCTGATGGATCGTGCGGGAAATGTCTATGCATCCATGATCGGACATATGACGGCAAATTTTATTGCGGTAGTCCGGACGGAAACGCATTGGCTGGATTTCAGTGTCAGGGGGAGATGCGGTCGCATGGATATTTTCCCTGATGATACTGGGAGCTGGGATTGTGCTGATGTGGCGGTATTTGTCTGACAGAAAAAAAGTAGGAAGATAATGAGAAAGAATAAAATTGAGGTAATATATTTGCAAAATAAACAGAGAGGCGTATACTAGCGCGTTTCGCAAACGCCTAATAAAAAGACAATAGAAAAAAGGGAGTACAAAAGAAGATGAAATGTTTATGGAAAAAAGATAATTTGCGGGGCACTTGTGGCTGGAATGCTGGCACAGTGCCCACAGAGTATTTATGCAGAAGATGCCGCAAATACTGCCACGGTAACGGATACCGAGAGTAATCATGTAACACCGGATACTACGCAGCAGCCGGATGATACAAAACAGCCGGGAGATACGCAGCAGCCGGATGATACCCAACAGCCGGGAGATATCCAGCAGCCGGACGATATCCAACAGCCGGAAGAACTGCCACAGCCTTCTGCCGTGGAGGGACTGCATACAACAACAGGGAAAAACAAAGGTATATCTGGAATGGGAAGAAAGCAGCGATGCCACTTCCTATGTGATTTACCGGAAAACAGCCGGAGGGGAATACAAAAAACTTGCCGAGAGGAGCAAGCCATCCTATACCGATAAAAACGTATCATCCGGTAAGACATATACATATAAAATTGTTGCAAAAAACGAGCAGAAGGAAGCGGATGAGGCTGCAAAAGTCACGTTTTCGAATACAGAGGCCGTACAGATCCGGTCACAGAAGTATACATACAGCCAGATGAAAAAAGACATGCAGGAACTGGCACAGCAGTACAGTGATTACTGTGAGATGACCAAAATCGGAACTTCTGTGCAGGGACGTGGAATCTATGATTTTGCAATCGGAAACCCGGATGCAGAGGAATCCCTTCTGATTGTCAGTACATTGCATGCCAGAGAGTATATCTGTTCTGCAGTCATGATGAAGGAAATCCAGTATTATCTGGAAAATTATAACGGAACCATCGGTGGTGTCAAAATGTCAAATATCCTCCAGAAGATGCAGATCCATTATATTGTCATGGCAAACCCGGATGGGGTGACGATTTCCCAGACAAAACATTCCAGATGGAAATCCAATGGGCGTGGGGTGGACTTAAACCGGAATTTCCCGGCAAAACATTTTATTCCAGGTGGGAAAAAAGGGGAACAGGGATATTCCGGGCCAAAAGCACTGAGTGAGCCGGAGTCCTATGCAGTAGCAACGCTGACCAGACAGCTGATGAAACAGCAAAATCTGCAGGGTGTGGCGAATTACCATGCCATGGGAAGAATTATTTACGGGGACTGTACGAAAGGAAGCCTGAAAAAAGATACCTATAAAATGTATGATATCGCAAAGAAAATTACCGGATACAGCAAAGCCCCGGATAGCGGCAGCGGAAGGTCCTGGGGGAGGACAGTACCGGGAGTATGTGATGGATCTGCTTAATAAACCTTCCATTACCATTGAGATTGGAAGCTCAGTAGCACCGTGCCCGCACTGGCAGTATGAGATCGAATTCCAGAAAAACAGATATGTTGTTGTGCGGATTGCAAATGCATTGAAATAGAAAAAAATCAGGATACTTTGACGCATCTGCCGGATTATGCTAGTATAGGGGAAACAGCTGACAGATGAGGAGAGTAAAAATGGCATACATATTTTTTGATATAGACGGAACGCTGTGGGATGAAAAAATGCAGATTCCAGAAAGTACAATTCCAACCATCAAACAATTGCAGAAAAACGGACATAAGACATTTCTGTGCAGTGGAAGATCCCGTAGCAATATTAACGATAAGCGGCTGCTTGGGATCGGCTTTGACGGAATTGTTGCAGCATGCGGCAACCATGTGGAGATGGATGGAAAGGTTCTGTATGAAAATATCCTTTCCCCGGAACTGACAGAAAAAATTGTCCGGGTCATGGAAGAATGCCGGATGCCGATTGTGCTGGAAGGTCCGGACTGCCACTGGATAGATAAAGAAAATTTCAAGACAGATCCGTATGTGCTGTACCTTTTTGAGGCAATGGGAGCATCTGCCAAAATATTAAAAGGCTATTCACCGGACATCCGCATTAATAAAATGTCGGGGGATATCCTGCCAACAACCGATTATGCCAGAATCCGGGATGAACTGGGGGCTGATTTTGACTGTCTGGAGCATGAAGGACATGTTGTGGAATTTGTTCCGAAAGGAACATCGAAAGCGACCGGGATAGACTGGCTCTGCAGGCATATGGGTATTAAAAATGAGGATACCTATGCGATTGGTGACAGTGTCAATGATCTGGATATGCTTTCTTTTTTGTGGGACATGGAATTGCCATGGGGAATGGAACACCTCCGGCAAAAGAGGCGGCTGAATTTGTGACAACGGATATCTACGATGATGGAATAAAACATGCAATGGAACACTATGGATTAATATAGAGTCTGAATCGAGGCAGAAATGAAAAAAAATTACAGAGTACCGGAAACGTGTGGACTCGTTCTGGCAGACGAAGAAGAGAAAAACATATGAGGAATGGGAATGTATTTTGGAAGAACATCTGGTTCAGATTGGATTTTTTTTCCAGCACGAACGTCTGATTCATCTGATTGTAACGGTTACATTTGCGGTGATAACGGTACTGTCGTTGTTTGCTCCGCTTTTGACGGGGATCATGACACTCTATGGTTTTACCATGCTGCTCCTTGTGCTTCTTGTGCCGTATATTTTTCATTATTATACACTTGAAAACGAAACACAAAAAATGTATGCACAGTACGATGAAATAATAAAGCATACAAAGAAAGTGAATTCCGGGAATCTAAAAAAAATATAAAAATTGGGTATCACTGTTGACAATGAAAAACAACAGTGATATTTTATTTACAGAAAAAGAGTTAGCACTCGAATAAAGTGAGTGCTAGTAAAGA
>VOFF01000680.1_pt1 | contig 144000 bp, 301 predicted proteins | sample 5384061 | NCBI WGS metagenome assembly VOFF01 (sample SAMN12384725, study PRJNA508395) | human gut metagenome | isolation source: healthy gut E | host: Homo sapiens | reverse complement strand
CTAATTTTTCTAATATTTTATTATATTCTAATTTTTTCTAAATATTCCATTTTTACTTTTGCATCCTCCTTAAGACATAATTTTAAAAATATTTTTATACTTCTAAATCTATTATTATTTCTTTGCTTTCTTCTAATTTTATTTTTTCATATTTTACTCCACATTCGTCAAATAGTCTTCTTGATGCTATATTGTTTTCTGAGTTTGCATATTTATCTGATAAATATATTATATGTTTTATTCCTGATTGAATTATTATTTTTGCACATTCATTACATGGAAATAGGTCTACATATATTTTTTTTGCATTTTCTAAATCTTTTTTGCTTCCTCTGTAATTTAATATCGCATTCATTTCTGCATGACATACATATGGATATTTTGTTTCTAAATTTTTCTCCTTCTCTTGTCCATGGAAATTTGTCGTCATCAAATCCATTTGGTGCTCCATTATATCCTATTGATAATATTCTGTTATCATTACTTACTATACATGCTCCTACTTGTGTTGATGGATCTTTACTTCTTTTGATGATAATTTTGCTATTGACATAAAAAATACTCGTCCCAACTTATATAATCTGCTCTTTTTTTATTCATTTTTATTGCTCCTTTTTATTCTAAAATAATATACTTCATTCTTAAAATTCATTGACTTTTAATCATTAATAGCGTATAATAAAAATATGAAAAAGGAAAACCACAAACGTGGCTTGCCACCCTGATATGTAAAAAAAAACACATCTATAGCGTCAAATTTACAGATGTGTTTTTTTTATTGTCTATTGCTAAAAATTATAATAAATATAATCAAGGCAAAATACTATAATAGTTTCAACAATTAAGCTAAATAAAAGTAATTTTATTATTTCCAATAAAATATATTCTATCATAGCACCACCTCCTTGCTCACAACATAAGTTGTGGATATGGTGGCAAACCTCATCTGCTATTCTCCTTTTTCATGATAGACAGTATATCATATATATTATTAAAAAAATCAACACATTTTATAAAAACAAATTTTCGCTTTTAAACTATATACATAATTTCATTATTTGGAAAATATTTTTTCATTTGTTCTCTTAAAAAATTTTCTCTCCATCTTTTCTAATACCTATTTTATACATATACTTTCCTTTTCACTCTACCTGTCATTAAATCTTTATTGTACAAATTTATTGCATTAGAAATGCTTCTTCATTGATTTTTGTATGAACAAAACTATATGTCATAAAAATAATTTCAAAAAAAGCATCTTTTTTTACTTTTTTCTGTAAGATTTTCTGATAATTGTTTTTGTTAATTCAGAATATAATTCTTTCAATTTTCCACCATAATTACTGGTGCTATTAAAATTCAACTTTATATCCCGCTTCTTTTAATTTATTTATTGCTTCTATCCTTCCTTTTAATCTTGATGTTCCAAATTCAACTTTATTTATAATTTCTTCTGGGTTTACACTCATTCTTACTGTTACTTTACCTTGATGGTCAATATTTAAAAATATCATCTACCATATCAAATTTCGTTGGAAAGGTTAAATAGCCTTTTTGGTGAATTTTTAAAATTTTCTATTGTCCATGGTAAGTTTCCTGTTATTGTATTTTCTAATATTAAGTCACTATTACTCCCTATTTCAAATGTTAATTCTTTTTTCTGCTTTATTTGCTATTTTTATTATTTTATCTAGCATTTGTTCTCTGTTTACAAATAATCTTAAATATGCACATTTGTTATAATTACATACTAAATAACAATACATACATGCTGCTGTACATCCTGATGATGTATATGGAACTAAATAGTCTGATGTTTTTATGATTTTCTACAAATTTATGTGTTTTTCTTACTCCTATTATTAAGTTTCTTTTCATATTTATAAATTCTTTGTTTTGTTTTTTTTCTCATTTCTTCTATATTATTATGATTTTCTATTTCTATCTTTGGTATTTCTTTATATTTTTCTAATAATTGTTTTCCTAATTCATAGTTTTCTATTTCTTTTTCATAATAAATAGCTTTAGGTTTAAACATATCTTTTTTCCTTTCTTTTTAATGTTTTTATTAGTTTAACCTAAAAGCTATTTTTTTTTTATTTTTTTTAATCGCATTACTATCATAATACAAATTTATTATTTTCTCACATAAGTTATATATTCATAGTTAAATTCTTTAACATCATCTAGTCCTTTTTTCTCTTGAAACTTCTTTCCAAATATCCTCATTTATTTTTTTTGGAAAAATAGTATCACCTTCAAAATCTTTGTCTAGTTGAGTAACATACATTTTTTTGCAATATGGCATAAGCAAATTATATATAATTGCACCACCTATAACAAAATGCTCTTCCTCATCATCCATATATTGTTGTAATTCTAGTAATGAATGTACTACTTTTTACACTTTCTGAATCTATTATAAAATCTGGATTTCTACTTAATATTATGTGCATTCTATCTGGTAAAATTCCACCTAATGATTCAAATGTTTTTTTCTTCCCATTATTATTGTATGTCCTGTTGTTCTTTCTTTGAATCTTCTTAAATCATCTGGTATGTGCCATAATAAATGATTATCCTTTCCTATTGTATTATTTTTTTGCTTTTGCTACTATTAAACTTAACATTTCTTTTGCTCCTTTTATTATTATTTTATTCATCTGCATTATAGCATAAATATTTATTTTTTCTATAAAATTTTTATTTTTTGTATATATAAATAATTATATACGAATATTTTTGAAAACAGTTTGTTTTGCAATAATTCTATCTGTAAAAATGTTATTTACACAAATTATACACTTGTTTATATCCCATTTTTTTGTAATCTTTTTTTTGCATTTTTTACTTCTTACTCCACTATCACAATATACAATTATTAAAGATTTTATATTTGGCACTTTTGTTTCTTATTTCTCTTTGTATATTATATTCTGGAATGCATATAGCTCCTGGAATATGCCCTTCTGCAAATTCCTGTGGACTACGTACATCAATTACTATTGTGCCTTGCTTTATAAGTGTCTCCATTTGCTTCATATTTATATCACTTGATTCATACATCTTTTTAATCTATTTTTTTAACTTATCCATAAACCTGTTCATTTTTACCTCAAAAGTTCATTTTGTAATATTTGTCACTTCTTTTTTATATATTATGCTCATGAACGGTTTTATGTTTCTCCAAACGCTAATAGTATTATTCTAATTAAAAAAAACGCAACCTTAAAAAATAAGTATTAAAACTATAACATTTTATTTTACTCTTCTTAAAATCCAATCTTTTTTCACATTTTATTGGAATGTGTAATAAAATTTGTTGACCTTTTACTCCAGGGCTTACATGATCTACTTCTTCATTAGTTTCTGCATCCCACAATTTTTTTCTATTTTAAATTTTATTGGTTCAAATTTATAAGGAATTAGTAATTCCATTTCATCTCCAACCTGCATTCTATTTCTAATTTCAACAACTGTTTTGTTTTCTTCATATTTTATTATTTTTCCACCAAATTCATATAGTTCATTATATTGTCTTCCACCATATTCTTGAATGTCTTTATTATTTCTATCATTAAAATAAAATGTTGTTAGTCCTCTTGTTTTTTACTTTTTCTAATTCTTTTAAATACTTGTTTCCATTATAATTTTCTGGATCTTTTATATAATCATCTATTGCAGTTCTATATGCTGATACTACACTTGCTATATAATATTCTGTTTTTAATCTTCCTTCTATTTTCAAGCTTTCTATGCCCATATCTACAATTTCAGGTATTTCATTTATTAAGCATAGGTCTTTTGAAGAAAAAAATGCTTGTTCCATATTCATTTGTTTCTATAGGCATATATTCTCCAGGAGTATTTTTTTTTCTTCTGCATATAAATTATATGACCATCTACAGCTTTGGCTACATGAACCCAAGTTGGCACTTCTACCTGATAAGAAATCACTTAAAAACATCTTCCTGAATATGCAAAACATATCGCTCCATGTATAAACATTTCTACTTCCATATCTTTTGGTTTATTTTCCATTATATATTTTATTTGTTCTTTATTTAATTCTCTTGCTAAAATTACTCTTTTAGCGCCATTCTTATACCAGAAATTTGCAGAGTGTAAACTTACTATGTTTGCTTGTGTACTTATATGTATTTCTACATTTGGAGCATATTTTTTCATTATTTCTACTACTCCTCCATCTGCTACTATTACTGCATCTGGTTTTATTTTTTTCTAGTGTTTTTTTGCCATTTCTATTATTTCTTCATATTTATCATCCCATGCAAATATATTTATTGTTACATATACTCTTTTTCCTATACTATGTGCATAATTTATTGTTTGGATTAAATCATCATTTTCCATGTCTGCTCTTGTCCTTAAAGATAGTGATGATGTTCCACAATATACAGCATCTGCTCCATATAAAAAAATGCTATTTTTTGCTTTTTTCAAATGAACCTGCTGGTGCTAATAATTCTGGTTTTTTTTCATTTTAATACCACATTCCTTTCTTCGAACATTATCATATTTAATATATATACTTCAATTTTATATGTGCCTAGTATAACACATATATCATAAAAAAACAATATTACATCTAATAGAAGTGATATTTTATGTTACCAAAATCATTGCTCTTTTAGGAATTTTATGGTATAATAATTAGATAGGAGTGTGATGTTTATGCCTGATAAATATGAACTATTTAGAAGCTCTTTATCTGTTCCCTTATTTGAAAATATAAATCAATCATTATTCCAATTATTGCAAACGCCAAAATATCAGGAATATACTGATATGATTTTTTTCAACTTTAGGACAAAATTAGAAAATTATTTTAAAAAAAGATATGATTTTTAAATATAGATATAAATCTCAAAAAAAGTTTTACAAATAATATTTCCAAAGATTCTATAGTAAGTACAAATGATAACACATCTTATTTTACTTCTCGTTTTAATCCTTATGTACATTATGATATAATTGGAATGAGATTAGTTGTAAAAAATATATCTAATGATTTTAAAGTTTCAAACAACTTTATAAATTCTTGTAAAAAAAAAAAAGCTGATAAATACCAAAAAAAATTATTTGATTTACAAAAACAATATTTTCACAAAGATTCAGACACTATTGAAAATGAGCAAGATAAACTTTTAAAAAAAGAGATTTTGCATATTCAAAGATATTTAATATATTTAGATGATTGTTGTAATTTTAATACTCTTTTTAAAGAAGCGTAATAAATTATTATGTAATTATACTCATATACAAGAAAAAAAAATGAAAACTTTTTTCAAATCAGAGTTCATTTGAATATAAGCAATTAAAACTAGAATTTGAAACTACTGATTTTGCTTTAAAAAAATTTGAATAGTCTTTTTAAATACTATTGCAGGTGAATATGCAATTGAAGAAATATTTGAAAAAATCTGAAAAACTAAAAAATTAGGGGTACATCTAAATTCAAAAAGGCAAAAAAGTTCTTTTCTGAAGATCAAGGCTATACTTCAATGCACTTTTCTATAGAAAGTTCTGTTTTTTGCCAAATTGGATAAGTGAATTACAGGACCCTCTCTTCTTCTATTGAATATTTATCAATTCATGGACATGATGCTTTACCTGGTAAGAAAAGAAAAATTGCTTAATCTTCCAAGTAATTTGAATAAAGCAATTTCTAAAAAAATATGTTAAAAGTTTAAATAATATTTCGCCTAACTACACTATATACCGTTTTAATGGTTATATAGAAAGATATAATATGAAAAAAAAAAATGTTCACCACTATTATAGTAACTTATTAGTGAAAGAACCTATTTATACTAAAAAATTAGATTCAATATTAGATAATAAAAAACAACACCTTTTTTACCTAATTCTGATATTGATATTGACAGATAATATAAAACCAAAGGAGGTTGATTTTATGAGTGAAAATGATAAACACAGTTTTTTAAATTCACTAAAAGTCACGCAAGAAGCTGGTCTTCCCAAAACTGATCTTCAGAAGGAACAAGAAGAAATGCATAATGTTCTTCTTTCTTATTTAGATACTTATGAAGATAAAAATTCTATAAAAGCAAAAAAATATTTATGTTATCTTACTGCAGCTATTTATTTAACTTATAGAAAAATGTATCCAAACTTGGTAACTAGGATTCCTTTCCGTACAAAAAGCTGATCTGAGTTATATGAAAAAATATTCAAAAAAGAGTTTATAAAAAAAGTATTGTAGAATATTTGAATAATTGTTCTGAATATGGAAAAACATTTACTTTAGAAAATTTTTGAACAATATTTTCCAACTGACTCTACAACAAAGGATATCCAAGCAGCAACTATACTTTTTAGACCATTTTTAGAGAACCAATTTTGCTTAGCTATGAAGAAGGTCAATATGATGCAAAACAAGATTTACCAAATAAAAGATGATGTTGATTTTTCAGAGTCTATAGATAGTTTAATTGCAAAAAAGATATGAAATACACTAATTTTATAATGGAAACAAAACCTAAAATTAATGAATTTATTTCTGAAAAAACTTTTTAAATTTAAAAAAGCAAATATTGCAAAAATATTATAGACTTAAATTATCATGGTTTTGATGAAGAAAGATTTCCTTCTTTATCAAGAAGAATTAGCCTTAATAGAAGAACGTATAAATAATGGTTTATTACAACATAATTTTGCTTCATCTATAACAGACCTTCAGAGATGTGAACTAAAAACTTTACTTTTCAAACTTGCAACACTTATTAGAAGATAAATTGCAATTTAATATTTTAAATAATACAATAGGAACTGTTTTAAATCAGAAAATAATAAAAAGATATTTTAAAAGTAACTTATGACTATTCTAAAACTGCTAAAAAGTCTAATGGTTTTGCTGCTATTTATTATACTTTACATACACCTTATGGAGATATAGAAACTTTTCTACAATCAAAAGAAAGATTTTATCAATCTAAAAAAAGGCTCTGCCTTTCATAGTGGTATGTCTGGAAAATCTTTAGATGCTAGAGAATTTTTTTTTGAATATGTTGATCCAGAAAATGAGTCACAAGATCTAGATGAATTTTTAGATTCAATTGATTTGCCTATTTCTGTTTTAGAAGATGACTCTAATCCAAAGTTACAGCAAGATCTTAAAGAAAAACTAGCAAGAATACGTATTAAAAATTTTATTGATGTTCCTATGTCTGTACCTTCAAATGTTATAGATGACTACAACATTTCGAAATTTGATGAAGATAGCCTTAGAAAAAAGGCTATTGCAGAACAAAAAATTAAAGAAATGCCAAAAAGTAAGATTAAAAACTGATGATTATTTATATTCGTTAGCAATTTCTCGTTCTGCTTGTTTAAATACTTGTAGTTCAGGTCATGGGCTTTCTCCAAATGCTGCTATTCACCATCAAGATATTGATGATGAATTTGCTGAAGTTTTAAGACGTAGAGATTCTATTACTTGTCTTGGAGATATTTTGTTAAAAGATTACGTATAGTTTTAAAAACTTCTAAAATTAGTGACCCTACAAATATTAATAAAATATATCTATTAAGTTAATCTACCTAAGCAAATTACTTTAGAGGAAATTTATGATTATGGTAAAGAATTAGAGCAACTTTTCCTGAATCTTCAGAAACTGATGACTTAGAACTTTAAGAAGGAGGTAATTATATGAATTACACTTATAAATCTTTTTCAAGTGATGATACTTTAAACTTTGCTAAAAACTTAGCTTCTAAATTACAAAAAAAAAGATGTTATTGTTCTTACTGGTGAGCTTGGTAGTGGTAAAACTAAGTTTGTAGAAGGTATACTTTCCTATTTTAATTTAGAAGATGAAATTTCTAGCCCAACTTTTACTATTGTTAATGAATATAAAACTACTAAAAATTCCCTATTTTTCACTTTGATGTTTATCGTTTATCTGATGTGTCTGAGTTTTATGAAATCGGTGGAGAAGAATATTTTGAGAATGGAATTTGTTTAATTGAGTGGGGAGAACTAATCTCTGATGCTCTCCCTTCTGATTTCATGCATATTACTTTTGAAAAAGACTCTAAAAATGAAGATTTACGTATTTTAAATATTCAAACTTATGGTAATAAGTTTAATTTTATTTTGATGAACATTAGGTATAATCCTATGTTCATCTTTTATTACATCTCTATAACTATTTAATGAACAGCACAAACTATATAAGTCTATTTTATTAATTTCATATAAATATCTTTTTTTTGCTTTTAAATTTTCTTCTTACATTCCTATATCTTACATACTTTCCTTTTAGGTTTTCTTCCTAAAAAGTATAATTATTTGTGTTTTTATATATTCTACTTTTTGAGTTTAATTTTAGTTTTTCTTTTTCCAAAAATTTTTCTATTTCTTTTGAAACAATATTGTAAATATTTCTTAGATTTATGAAATAATAACATATCGTCTTGATAACGTACATAATACTTAATTTTTAGTTCTTCTTTTATAAATTTATCTAAATCATTCAAATAAAATATTGCTAGCACTTGATTTGCCATAGATCCTATATATAATCCTTTATCATTACTGTCTATTATGTCAAATACTATTTTTAATGCCTCTCTATCTTTTTATTCTTTTTTCTAATTTTTTCTTTTTAGTATGTCATGATTTATGCTTGCAAAAATTTTTGATACATCACATTTTAAAAATATAATATTTATTATACTTTATATTACATTTTTTTATAAATTCTTTTTTTTCATATCTTATTCCTGCACTTGTTCCTTTATATATTCTGCTTGCTACATTTGTTTCTATTAAACATGGTAATATTGCTGGATATAAAATATATCTTGCAACCAAATGGTTTATTACTTTGTCTTGTATTCCTTGACTTACTATTTGTCTTTCTTTTGGTTCATATACTACAAATCTGTTATATGGTCCTACTTTATATTCTCTGTTTTTTTAAAATTTCATATATTCTTGATATATAAATTGCTTTATATTGTTTCATATTAAAAACTTTTCTTTCATTTCTTGTGTTTTTGCATACCTCTTTTTATATGCCTTTTCTATATTATCCATGTCATATATATTTTCATATAAATTTCCTATTCTTTTCATACATACCTTCCATTTCTTTAAATTTAAAATAGAACAAAAGGGATATTAATAAAATTATAAAAAGAGTACTGGGGTTAGCAATACTCTAAAAACAGTACTAGACACAAGCTCCCTTTCAATTTCTTTACTAACAAACTTGGTCATCTATTTTTGTTTTTATAACTAGGTGTAATACATAAAATCTTTTATATGTAATAATATTATTATATTTATTCTATTTATGTAATTTAGTATATAGTGTTATGTATACCTAATTAAGGGAATTGGTTTGTTTCTCTGAAGATTCTCATAATTCACCTTAGTGAATATATCCACATTTTTTTCAAAGAATCTTAGCGGACAGACGCCGTTCGTGTTGCTATAGTTGTTGTTGTTCAAGTTAGCGTTGTTACCGTTCACATTGCACACATTGTTAGAGTTGTTAGCTGACGGAGAAGCGAGCCACATTCAACCAAGCCCCAATCTATATAAATGTTATTATGGTAAGCTAAATTTAAGTTTCAAAACATTCCAATAAATATAAAATTATATTGTCAGGTTTTATTTTTTACAATAGTATTTAACCAACCTGTTGTGAATTTTTGTTATATCATCTATTCTATTAGCTAATTTTAGGTATTTTTTTGAAGTTATTATTTCTCTGTCAAAAGATAGATTTAGTAAAAATCAATTACTTTTACTTTTGCTAATATCTTTTGTAACAAATCTACCTTTTGTCTATATTTTCTGTTGAGTTTGCTTCATATATTAATTCTAAAATATCATAACTATTTGACCTTATTCTGTTTTTCAATTCATTTTCTTTTTTTGGAAAATTAATTAATTCTTTATCTACTGCAATTATTAGTTGCCTTATAAATTCTATTACTTTAAATTTTTCTGTTCTCATTTAATATTTCTTCCATTTTACTTGATATACTTCTAAAATTTTTCTTTTCCAATATAAGTTTCAAGGTCGTTTTTTATTTTTTTTCTACTTTTTCTTTTTTGTTTTACTATTGTATATGCTTTTTTTTTGCTTGTTCTTCGTATTCATTCAGATTTCTATTATCACTTTTTTTCATCTATTCTGTAATTATTTCTTGGGTCTATTATCATATAATTTATTTTTTTTTGCTTTCTAATGTAGTTATAACTTTTCCGTAATACTTTTTCTTGAAAAACCGCATTTTTGTATTCCATTTACTGTATTTTGTGAATAGTCAAAATTTCCTGCAATTATGTAACTATCTTTTTCCATAAGTATCATAAAACATTCCTACTTTAAATAATAAAAGATAATCTGGATGAACTAGTTTTATTTGCTCTGCCATTTGCATAACACCCATCTGATTTCCTCCTTATTAAAAAATCGTCAGGTGCCATCAGACGCGGGGGCCTGTTTGCACCACATATAATCTCAATGTTTTACAATATCTATTTTTGCACTTTTTTATTGTTCTATTTCCAACTGGAAGCTAGACTTTAGAGAAACTAGCGGACAGACGCCGTACGCCGCCATATAGCCGTTGCCGCCCAAGTAAGCGCCGTCCCGCGCACAAGGCACACACGGCTAGAGTTGCCAGCCGACGGAGAAGCGAGCCACCAATAATATTCTAGATAAGAGTCATTTTTTTTTTACAATACATACTATTATATCCTTTATAATCTAATGTATCATATCCTGTAAAATAATCACTATATGATATAGTTGATTGCTTTCCATTTAATGTATATATATATCCTGGATAATCTGTTGCTCTATATGTTGCTCCCTAATTTATAATTTCCTGTTGTATGTGATACTTGATTATATGATGCCACATACATCTCTGCTGTTGGTGATCCTATTGCATAATTTGCTTTTGATGTATCACAATATGTTCTCCATTGACTTGGTGAACATAACCATGCTGCTGCATGTTCATTATTATTCCCAACTAGATGTACTACTTCCTCTTTGGGCTGCCCAACTTGGATTTAATTTTTATATGTTGCTAAATCTGTTCCACTTGGTGTGTATCTTGTATAACTTGATAATGTAGTATCATTTGCTGTCCAGTCTGCTTTTAGATATACTGTATTTTTATCTCCGAATTTTTCCTTCTGTATCTATATAGAATATTCTATATGTTTTTCCTCCTGCTGTATAATTTGTTACTTTCTTTCCGTAATATTTTTTCATATTCTCCTGCTACTTCTATTGCTCCATTTATCTTTTGTTAGATTTTACTGTTACTGTACATGTTGTTGATACTCCTGAGACTTTTCCTTTTATAGTTATTATTGTTGTTCCTTGTGTCAATGTGCATTTACTGTTCCATCTTGTTCCCCACTGTTGCTACTGATTGGGTTCCTGATGTGTATGTTACTCCTTCTGTTTGATTTGTTGGTTCTATTGTTACATTTAGTTTTCCTGTTTTTCCTGGTTCAAGTGTTAAATCACTTGCTGTGATTTTTGTTATTTTAGTTACTTTTTGGTGTTACTTTTATTGTACATGTTGTTGATACTCCTGAACTTTTACCTCTTATTGTTATTACTGCTGTTCCTTCTGCTATTCCTTTTACGTTTCCGTCTGCTCCTACTGTTGCTATTGTTGGACTTCCTGATGTATATTCTAAATCTTCTATTAATCCTTCTGTTGGTGTTGTTGTTACATTTATTTTTTGTGTGTCTCCTATATTCATTTCTATATTTCCTGCTGTAATTGTTGTTATTTTTTTTGGATTATTTTTTCTGTACATGTTGCTTGATATTCTGTTCCTTCTACTTTTTGCTGTTATTGTTGCTGTTCCGCTTTCTCCTACTGCTGTTATTTTTTCCATTTTCTACTTTTACTATGTCTGGTGCTGAACTTTCCCATGTTATTTTTTCCTGTTGTTCCTTCTGTTAGTGTTGCTGTTATTGTTTCATTTTCTCCACTTATTAATTTTATTTCCTTTTTTGATAGGCTTATTCCATTGACTTCTTCTACTCCATAGTTTTCGTCTATTGTAAAAATATATTTATCATATACTACTTCCCATGGTAATGTATCTCCTTCAGTTTTTATTGTTAAGCCTTCTTTTTTTAATTCTTCCCTTAGTGTTGCGTTGTCTATGTCTCCGTTTCCTTTTTTGTCATTGCTGATAATATTGCTAAGTTGATCTTTTCTAGTGCGTTTGTTTTTTGCTGTTTTTTCTTTTTGCATCTGTCGCTTTTGTTATTATTCCGTTTTCTCCGGTTAAAGCGTTTATTGCAATTCCTGCTAGTATTAGTGTTACTATTATAGTTATTACTAATGCTATTAATGTTATTCCTCTTGTGTTTCCTTTTAGCTTTTGCAAAAATTTTTTTTTCCTCCTTTTATTGTTTTTTTTATTAAGTATGTAACTTAATAAAACTTTAAAATGTCTACAATTTACTACCATATACCAACAAAAAACAATATCTTTTTTGTTTTTTTTAATTAATATAATTTTTTCATTTAAAGTCTGTAAAAAAAAAATATCTTTTGAGACAATTGTAGACGTTTTTTATTTTTTATTAAGTTACATACTTAATAAAAAGTATACAAAAAATTCACCTATATAGTAATTTTTTTATAATATTACATTATCACTTTTTTCGTATATAATACAGAAATTAAAAAGTCTAACAGTAGACACTTTCTAGTATTTTTACTGTTAGACTTTTAATATATTTTTTCTTATTTTTTGTTATGAATGGGTGTTTTTTGAGTCCGGCCCCGAAAACACCTTATACTATTTCTTCTACATAAATGTCATTTGTAACAACTACTATTGTGTATTTTCTTAGACCTTGTATGTCTTTTATGTCTTCAAAACTGCTGTATCTTTCTATTTGTTCTTTTGCTTCTTTTTGTTTGTCTTCTAGTTTTGCTACTTCTCCTTTTTTTTATGTACTTGAATTCTACCATTACTGCTTTATATCCTTTACTACTGTCTCTTGGTACTAGCAATATGTCTGGGTAATTTCTGTTTACTTCCATTTCTGATTTTGTTGAGTATGCTTTTATATTCATTGCTATACAATAGAATATTAATTTTATATATTTTTCGTCAAATTTTATTAAGTCTCTATTTGATAAATTGTTTAAATATATTTTTAATATTTCTACTATTTTATCTATTCTTCCTTCTTTTGCTAATTGTATTAATATTTCTTGGTTCGCATTATTGTCTATTCTGAATTCTGCTTCTTTGTCCATCATTTGCATAAAGTAGTCTGCATATATTTCTTTCATTACTTTGTTTGGTATTGTTAGTTCTGGTATTCCTACTAACTCTCCTGATATTGTTAAATATCCTAAGTAATATAACATTGATATCATGTCATTTTCTGTGAATTCTATTGCTGGATTAAACTTTTCTATAATTGTATTTACTATCGGTTCTCCTTGTACTGTTTTTCTTAATATTTCTAATCTGTTTTCGCCTTTGCATAAGTCTAGCATTTTTCCTATTTTGCTGTAGTCACTTGCTATATTTGTGTCTATTAGTTTATCTGGTATTTCTCCTAATCTTATATATCTTGATAAGAAATATAAGCACATATTTGAATTGTATATTTGATTTTTTTTGCTTTTAAGCAAAATTTGTATCCATCATAATTTTCTTTTCATTATTGGTATTATTTTTTTTTGTTCTTTTTTAGTGATATTTCTTTGGTTTTTCAATATTTCTTTTAGTTCTTCTTCTGTAAATCCTATCATTTCATTAAATTCTTCGTCTTGTGTTATGTCTGTTCCTATATTAAATCCACTTGTTAAACTGTCTAGTGTTATTGGTGCTACTCCTGTTATGAATATTCTGTCTACTACTGTTTCTGTTCCTTCTTTTAATATTTCATACCATTTTCTTACTTTTTCCATTTTTTGATACTAGATTTCTAAATTGTTCTGTATTGAATCCTAATAATTCATTTGCAAAATGATCGTATTCATCTATTATTATATATATCTTTTTCTTGTGGCTTTTGTATTTTAAATGCTTCTATTAAACTTCTTGTCATTCCTTCTACTGTTTGCTCTGGGTTTATATAAAATTCTATACCATATTTTTTTGTAAAAATCCTTCTATAGATATTGTTACTTTTTCTTTAAATCCTTTCATTGTTGTTTCTTCATTTTCTGTATTTATTCCTGAAAAATTAAATCTTAATATACAATAACTGTTTTTTAATTTTGTTGGATTTTTTTTCTATATACGTATTTCCATATAATTTTTTTTCGAAACTCTCTTTTTTGTTTTATCGTAATAATTTTTCAAGTACACTTGTAAATAGTGTTTTTCAAATTTTCTTGGGCGTAAAAACATTATATTTGTTTCTGGTAAATTTTTCTAATTTTTCTATATACATTGTTTTATCTACATAGTAGTATCCATCATTTATTATTTTCTCATAGTTACTTATTCCATAAGGCATTTTTAGATTCATATATTTCACCTCTTCCTTTACTTTTTTTCATTTTACTAAAAAAAAGAAAATAGCAATGTTTTTTTGCTATTTTCTAAAATTTTATTAATGCTATTGCTATGACACATATAATCTCAATGTTTTAATATAAAAAAATTTACACACTAATCTTGACAAGGTCTATTTTATATTGTTTATCCTTCTTTTTAGTTTTACGTCAATTTTAGCTATTGCTTTTCTATATTTTTTATTTTTATAATAGTTGTAGGCGGTTTAATTATTTTTTTAAGAAAGGAGGTTTCTTAAATGCAAAATTTTATGATGATAATGGTCAAAATGATATTCAAGATAATAATGTAATAATTGACAGAAGTACTGAAAATAAAATCTTTTGGTAAAACTTTCTTTTTTGATGTTTTTAGGTCTTTTAGGTAGTGGTATTATTGCTGCTTATACTTATTATTCTGGCCTTATAGTGAACATTGTTACAGATGGTTATTGGAGTGCTCTTTTTAATTTTGGAGCTTGTTGTTGTTATTCTTTTAGTTTTTGTTTAGAAAGCTTTCTCCTACTGCTGTTGGCGTTTTATACTTTCTGTATTCAATGATTAATGGTGTTACTTTATGTACAGTGTTTGCTGTTTATGAATTAAATTCTATTATTTCATTGTTTGTTGTATCTGCTTTTAATTTTTTGCTACTTTTAGGATATATTGGATACAAAACAGATAAGGATTTAAGTAGTTGGGGAACTTATCTTACTGTATTTTTTTTGATAGCTGGTCTTATTCTTAGTATTTTAAATTTATTCATCTTTAAAAGTACTGGTTTTGAGCTTATTTTTAGATTGGTTTATTCTTGCAGTATTTTTTTTTTTTTTGGTGTTACTTATTTATGACATTAATAAGATTAAAGCTTTAGAAAATGACCCTGATCTTGATACTAATAAAATTCATATTTATTGTGCTATGCAATTATATTTAGATTTTATTAATATTTTTTACGTATTCTTTCTATTTTTGAAAGAGAAAAGATTAATTTTGGTTAAAAAAACCTACCTTATAAAAAAGTTTTATAAAGTGGGTTTTTTTTTGCTTTATTTTTTTCTTGTTTGTTATTTTCTTGTTTTAGTATTTTTAGTATATTTTATAGTTTCTTTTTTCTTAATCTTCGATTTTTCCTCCGCCTACAACTATGTCATCAATATAAAATACTGCTGATTGCCCTGGTGTTATTGCTCTTTGTGGTTCATCAAATATTACTTTTATGGTATTTTCTGTTTCTTGGCTTATTTTAGCTTTTGCCATTTTTGAGGAATATCTTGTTTTTTACTTCAACTTCTTTTTTTGGTCTTTAATTTTATCAAATAGTAATAAATTTATGTCTTTTTACTATTATTTCTTTTTTATATAGTTCGTTTTTCTTCCCCAACTATTACTTCATTTTTTAGTGGGTTAAATCCTATTACAAATAATGGAACTTTATATGATATTCTAGTCCTTTTCTTTGTCCTATTGTGTATTTGTATAATCCACTATGTTTTCCTAGTATATCTCCTTTTTGGTTTACTATATTTCCTACTTTTGGTTTTAATTCTGAATTGTTTTCTAGGAATTTTTATAGTTTCCATCTGGTACAAAACATATATCTTCACTATCTGGTTTGTTTGCTACTTTTAAGTTGTTTTTTCTTGCTATTTCTCTTATTTGTTCTTTATCTTCAAAATCTGAAAGTGGAAATAATACATGTTCTATTAGTTCTTTTGGTATATTCCATAGTACATAACTTTGGTCTTTTTTCCTGCTTTTGATTTTTTTAATACCCATCTTCCATATTTTTCACTATATTCTGTTTTTTGCATAATGTCCTGTTGCTATATAGTTACATTCCATTTCTTTTGCTTTTTTCCCATATATCCAAATTTCATATATTTTATTACATTCTATGCATGGATTTGGTGTTTTACAATTTGAATAACATTCTATAAAATCTTGTATTACATGTTTTCTAAATTGTTCTTTGCAGTTATATGTAAAGTGTGGTATACCTATTGAATTGCATACGTTTTTTTGCGTCTATATATGTATTTACGTTACAGCAACTACTACCTGCAAACAACTCTAATGTCATTCCTATTGGTTCATATCCGTTTTCTTTTAATAGCAATGCCGATACGCTACTGTCTACTCCTCCACTCATTCCTAATAATACTTTTTTATTTTCCATTTAAAAATACTTTTTCCTTTCCTGTTGCTTTTAAATATGTTAATAAAACTTTCTTTAATGGCAACAGTCTATATTTCCATTACCTGTATTAATGTTTTTATCTAACATGTCTTCTAATGTATGCCATGCTAGTAATGCGCATTTTACTCTTGCTGGCATATTCGAAACATTTTTAAAAGCTATTGCGTCTTCTAATTTTTTTAGTTGCTCTTCATTTGTTGTTTCTCTTTTTTATCATTTCTATAAATGTTTTTTTATAATCTCTTTTGCTTGTTCTATTGTTTTTCCTCTTAATGTGTCTATCATTATAGATGTTGACGCTTGTGATATTGCACAGCCATGTCCTAAAAATGCCATATCTTCAATAATGTTATTGTTTATTTTTTAGTTCTAATGTTATTTCATCTCCACAATTTGGATTGTGTCCTATTTCACAGTAGTTTGCGTCTTTTAATTTTTTTTTCTTATTATATGAATTCATACTGTGTTCCATTATTAAGTCATTATATACTTCTGTTAGGTCTTCCAATTTTATTACTCTCCTTTTATATTTTTTTGTTAGAAATGCTTTCTATCTTTTTTATAAATTTTTCAAACATTTTATATGCTTTATTTAAAGCTGTAACTAACTTGTCTACATCTTCTTTAGTATTATAAAAGTAAAAACTTGCTCTACATGTAGAATCAATTCCTAAAAATCTCATTAGTGGTTGTGCACAATGATTTCCTGAACGTACACATACGTTTTCTGAATCAAGTATACTTGCTACATCATGTGGGTGTACACCATTTATGTTAAAAGATATTACACTAGAATGATTTTGTGAGTTTGGTGTAAGATATAATTTTAAGTAATTTAATTTTGATAGTTCTTGTCTTGCATATTTTATTACTTCATTTTCTTTTTCTTGTATTTTATCATATCCTATTTTTTGTATATAATCAATTGCTGCTCCTAATCCTATTACTCCTTCAACATTTTGTGTTCCTGCTTCAAATTTGTTTTGGCAATGGTGCAAATGTAGTTTCTTGTTCATATACATATTCTATCATATCTCCACCCATTAAAAATGGTGTCATATTATTTAGTATTTCTCTTTTCCCATATAATACTCCTATTCCAAGTGGTGCTAACATTTTGTGTCCTGAAAATACTAAAAAGTCTGCGTTTAAGTCTTGCACATCAATTTTTATATGTGGTATACTTTGAGATGCATCTACTATTACTATTGCTCCTTTTTTTATGTGCATATTTAATTATTTTTTTTTTATTATTTATTGTTCCTAAAACATTTGATATATGTGTTATTCCTACTATTTTTGTTTTTTCTGTTATTTTATTTTCTATTTCTTCATCAGGTATTTCATAATTTTCATTTATATACATATATTTTAGTTTGCTTCCTGTTTTTTTAGTTACTTTTTTTGCCATGGTACTAAATTTGAATGGTGTTCCATAATTGATATTACTACTTCTTCGTCTTTTTTTTTAGTTTTTCAATTCCATAGGAATATGCTATTAAATTTAGACTTTCTGTTGCATTTTTAGAAAATATTATTTCTTCTCTATGTTTTGCGTTTATAAATTCTGCTATTTTCGTTCTTGTATTTTCATATTGTTCTGTTGCTTCTATACTTAGTGAATATGCTCCTCTATGTGGGTTTGCATTATTGTTTTTATAATATTTTTCTATTGCTTCTATTACTTGTTTTGGTTTTTGTGTGGTTGCTCCACTGTCTAAGTATGCTATGTCTCTGTTTTCTAATAGTGGAAAGTCTTTTTTATTTCTTCTAAAATCATTTGAAATCTATTTCCTTTCTTTTTTTTGCTCTTTTAATCTAGTCTTTTGTCAATTTCATTTATAATCTCGTCTTTTAAATTTTTATCAGGTATTCTGTCTATGATTTTGTTAAACTTAGATTTTACAATTAATTTAACCGCTTCTTTGTAACTAAATCCTCTTGTCATTATATAAAAATAATTGCTTTTCATCAACTTTGCCTGATGCTGTTGAATGGTTTCCTTCAACATCTTCTTCTGTGCATAAAAGCATTGGCAATGCAATTGATTTTGCTTTTATTTGATAAAAGCATACAGTATTCATTTTCATTTCCTTTTTGCTTTTTTGCATCCTTTTTTTAAAATCAATTGTTCCTTTAAAATTCTTTTTTTGGCTGAATCTTTTAGAGCTCCTTGACATCTATTTCAATATTTGTTCTTTTCTCCTTTTAGTTCTGCTATATAATTTAGGTCTTTCTTTTGATTGTTAATTCCTAAATAAATTGATTTTAAATCATTTTTTTGCATTTTCTCCTATAATATTAGAATAATAATTTGAAACGCTTGTCTTTGCTCCAATATCTATTATTGTATAATTTGTTGTTGAATTTTTTTCTAATTGATTTTCTATTGCTTCTAAATTGTCAGATTCTTCATTTAATAGGTTTATTATTGTTACATTAAGTTGTGCATTTTTCTTTTACTGTTGTTCTTATAATTCCATTATGAAAGCATTTTTTTTGATGTTTTTGATTTGTATACAATAGTTACATTTGTGTTTCCATTTGCAATTATTTCTATTTGGTTTATTAAATTTATATTATTATCATCAAATTCATATATGATTTGTATATTTTCTTTTTTATTACTTGTTTGTATTCGTATTTTGCTGTTTGCAGTTTCGTAATTTAATTCTTCTAAAATTTTTCCCATTCCATAAGTTAGTGGTTTATTTGAAACATTGTTATCAATGTTACTTTTTTCATTAATAATTTTTTAAATTTGTAAATTCATCTTTTGTGGTATTTCTAGTTCTACTTCTAAATTATTAATTAAAAAGTTTCTTGATGTTCTTACTGGTGTATTATTCACTCTTAATTTTTCCATTATCCTATTGCCCCCTCTAACTCTAAATTTATTAAATTATTCATTTCTACTGCATACTCAACTGGTAATTCTTTGGAAATAGGATATGCAAATCCTCTTACAATCATTGCTTTTTGCGTCTTCTTCTGATAGTCCTCTACTCATTAAATAGAATATTGCTTTATCACTTATTTTTCCTATTTTTGCTTCATGAGAGAATTGTACTTCATCTGTTCTTATATCATTTACAGGTATTGTATCAGATCTAGAAATATCATCTAGCATAAGTGATTCACAGCTTACACTACATTTTGAATTTTGGGCGTTTTCATTTATTCTAACTAGTGCTCTATATGTGCAAGCTCCTCCATCTTTTGATATTGATTTAGAGTTTATTACAGATGATGTATTTGGTGCATTATGTATTACTTTAAATCCTGTGTCTAGGTTTTGTCCTCCTCCTGCAAATGTAATTCCTGTATATTCTGTTTTTGCTCCTTCTCCATTTAATATACTCATTGGGTATAGCATTGATATTTTTGAACCAAATGAACCTGTTACCCAATCTATTTGTGCGTTTTTACCTGCTATTGCTTTTTTTTAGTGTTTAAATTCATCATATTTTTTTTGACCAGTTTTCTATTGTTGAATATCTTAAATATGCATTGTCTTTTTTACATATAATTCTACACATCCTGCATGTAAGTTTACTTTATTATATTTTGGCGCTGAACATCCTTCTATAAAATGTAGACTTGCTCCTTCGTCTACTATTATTAGTGTATGTTCAAATTGTCCTGATTCTGGTGAGTTTAGTCTAAAATATGATTGTAATGGTATATCTAATTTTACTCCTTTTGGTATATATACAAATGATCCTCCTGACCATACTGCTGCATGTAATGCTACAAATTTATGGTCATTTATTGGTACACATTTCATAAAGTGTTCTTTTACAATTTCTGGGTAGTCTCTTACTGCTGATTCCATATCTGTATATATTACACCTTGTTTTATTAAATCTTCTTTCATGCTGTGATATACTACCTCTGAGTCGTATTGGGCTCCGACTCCTGCTAATGATTTCTTTTCTGCTTCTGGAATTCCTAGTCTATCAAATGTGTTTTTTATGTCTTCTGGTACATCTTCCCAGTCTGAATTTAAGTTTGTTTTTGGTTTTACATATGTTGCTATTTCGTCCATTTTTAATTCAGATAAATCTGGTCCCCATGTTGGCATTTCTAATTTTTTATACATTTCTAGTGCTTTTAATCTGATTTCTAGCATCCATTCAGGTTCGTTTTTTTGTTTTGATATTTCTCTTACTATTTCTTCATTTTAGTCCTTTTTCATTTTAAATTCATAGTTGTCTTTGTCTTTTATGTCATAAATATTTCTATTTATTTCGTCTATTTTAGTTTTCATAATAAAATTCTTTTCTTCCTCTCTTTATTTTTTATATTCAGAATATCCTTTTTCTTCAATTTCTTCTGCTAATTCAGCTGTTGATGTTTTTTACTATTTGTCCATTTACTAATACATGTACATAGTCTACTTTTAAGTGGTTTAAGATTTTTTGTGTTATGTGTTATTATTAAAACTGCATTTTCATCATTTTTGTACATTTCTATTCCTTTTTGATACTGTTCTAATTGCATCTACATCTAATCCAGAATCTGTTTCGTCTAATATTGCAAGTTTTTGGATTTAATACTAGCATTTGCATAATTTCGTTTTTTCTTTTTTTTTTCTCCTCCAGAAAATCCTACATTAAGATTTCTTTCTATTAGTTTTGGATTCATGTTTAATTCTTCTACATATTTTTTTTTTACAATTTCTTTAAATTCAAATATTTTTACAGGCTTGTCTGTTACTTTATTTTTTAGCATATTTTAAAAAGTTCATTGTTGATATTCCTGGTATTTCTTCTGGTAATTGAATGACATAAATATTCCTTTTTTTTGCAATTTGGTCTGTGCTTAAATCATTTATGTTTTCTCCTTCAAATTCTACTGTTCCACTTGTTTTTGTATATTCTGGATTGTTTAATATTACATTTGCAAGTGTTGATTTTCCTGCTCCATTTGGTCCCATTATGACATGGATTTCTCCTTTTTTTATGTTTAAGTTTAGTCCTTTTAATATTTCTTTTTTCTCCTGCATTTACATGTAAAGTCTTTTATTTCTAATAAATTATCACTCATTTTTTTTTTACTCTCCTCTTTATTTTTTTAGATATTCTTTTTATATGCAACTTCTTTTTTATTTTTTTTAGTTGCTTTCTGTATTCAATTCTTTTTTTATATTTTTTTTAGATGTTCTTTTTTATGCAACTTCTGCATTTTTCTTGGTTTATATCATAGTTGCAGTTTAATTCTCTTAGTCCTAATACATTATGTATATATTTTGCTAATTTATTTATTGTTTCGTCTGTTGTTACTAGTTTTATTTTTTTGCTTCTTTTTTGCTGCGTTTTTCTTCTAAGTTTAGAACATCTTTTAAAAACAAGTATACTATGTCATATGCTTCTAGTATTTTTTGTGCTAAACTTTCTCCTTGTTTTGTTAATTTATTGTTCCATAAGTTTCGTATTTTATTAATTTTTTCTTCTTTTTAAATTGTTTAATGCTTTATTTACACTTGGTTTTGTGCAATTCATTTTGTTGGCAATGTCTGTTACTCTTATATTTCCATTTTGTTTTTGTAATACATACATTGTTTTTAAATATTCTTCTTGTGATTTTGATATCATTTCTTCTCCTTCTTTTTTTTTGTTAATCTCGGCTAACATTATATAACTTTTTGCTTTTGTTTGTCAAGGCTAACTCTTGTTTTTTCGTTATTTTGCTCGTGTGCGAATTTTTGTTTGGCAAATATCGTAGCTTTGTTATATTTTTATATTATATGGAAATTCTTCGAAATTCCATATAAAAAAAAGGACTTTTTATAGTCCTTTTTTAGTATTTCTTAATTGCAATGTTTTTTTTACTTTATTATTTTAGTTTATTCTTCACATTCTTCAAATTGAGAATTGTATAGTTCTGAATAAAATCCATTTTTTGCAAGTAATTCTTCATGTGTTCCTTGTTCTACAATATCTCCATGATTCATTACTAATATTAAATTTGCGTTTTTTATTGTTGATAATCTATGTGCTATTATAAAACTTGTTCTACCTTTCATTAAATTATCCATTGCTGATTGTATTTTCTGTTCTGTTCTTGTGTCTATTGAACTTGTTGCTTCATCTAATATTAGGATTTTTGGGTTTGCAAGTATTACTCTTGCTATTGTTAATAGTTGTTTTTGTCCTGCTGATATATTTGTTGATTCTTCATTGATTTTGGCATCATATCCTTTTGATAATGTTTTTATATAATGGTGTATATGTGCTGCTTTTGCTGCTTCTATTACTTCTGAGTCTGTAGCATCTGGTTTTGCTATATTTGATATTTTCTTTTTATTGTACCTCCAAAAAGCCATGTGTCTTGTAGTACCATTCCAAACATTTTCTTAAGTTCTCCACGTTTAAAGTCTTTTTATATTATGTCCATCTACTAAAATTTCTCCACTATTTACATCATAAAATCTCATTAATAATTTTACCATCGTTGTTTTACCTGCTCCAGTTGGTCCTACAATTGCTATTTTTTTTTGTCCATCTTTAACATTAGCATTAAAGTCATTTATGATGATTTTTTTTCTGGGTCATATCCAAATTTAACATTTTTTTGAATTCTATATTTCCTTTTTAGTCCCTCTGTTGATGTTGCATTTTTTATATCTTCCGCTTCTTCTGGTTCTTCTAAAAATTCAAATATTCTTTCTGCTGCTGCAATCATTGATTGTATTGTGCTTGATATTTGTGCTACTTGGCCTATTGGTTGAGTAAATTGTTTATTGTATTGTATAAAACTTTGTATATTTCCTACTGTTATTCTTCCTTTTACTGCAAAATATCCTCCTACTATAGCAACACCAACATATCCAACGTTTCCTACAAAATTCATTAAAGGATACATTAGTCCTGATAAAAATTGTGAACGCCATCCTGATTTATATAATTCTTGGTTTTTTTTTTCAAATTCTTTTTTATTGCTTGTTCTTCTCTTCCAAATACTTTTACAATGTTATGTCCACCATATACTTCTTCAACTTGACCATTTACATGTCCTAAGTATTCTTGTTGTTTTACAAAAAGTATTTTTGTGATTTTCCTATTACTTTTTTTTTTAATATTCCTGCTGATATTGGTAATATTAATAAACTTACTACTGTCATTTCCCAACTTATTGAAAACATCATTACTAATATTCCTATTATTGTACATATTGATGTTATTATTTGTGTAATACTTTGGTTTAGTCCTGTGCTTAATGTATCAACATCATTAGAGATAATTGATAATACTTCTCCATTTGTTTTTTTTATCAAAGTATTTCATTGGTAGTCTGTTTATTTTTTGTGTTAAATCATTTCTAATTTTGTATGTTACCTTTTTGTGCTACTCCTGCCATAATATAGCTTTGTATCATTGAGAATAATGCACTTACAACATATAGCCCTAATGCAAATAAAATTATTTGGCCTATTTTTGCAAAGTCTATACCTCCTGTTCTATTAATTTTATTCATTAAACCTGTATATATTTCTGTTGTTGCATTTCCTAGTATTTTTTTGGTCCTACTATACTAAATATTGTGCTTCCTATTGCAAATATCATTACTATTATTATTGCTATTTTGTATCTTGAAAGTCTTTGTGCTAATTTTTTTTGTTGTTCCTTTTACATCTTTTTTTTTTCTGCTGGTCCATGTCCTCCTCCAGGTCCACCCATTGGTCCATGTCCTTTCATTTTTGGAGGTGTTTGTGTATTTTGATTATTACTCATGTTTTTCCCCTCCTTCTACATTTGTTTTATTGTTTAAGTCTTTTATATTTAACTCTTCTTCTGATAGTTGTGATAATGCTATTTGTTTATATGTTTCATTTGTTTTTTTAATTCTTCATGTGTTCCTTTACCTACAACTTTTCCATCTTCTAATACTATGATTTGGTCTGCATTTAATATTGTATTAATTCTTTTGTGCAACAATAATTACTGTTTTGTTTTTTTTTTTTTAGCAAGTTCTGCTCTTAATGTGCTATCTGTTTTAAAGTCTAATGCTGAAAAACTATCATCAAATACTAGTATTTCTGGATCTATTGCTATTGCTCTTGCTATTGATAGTCTTTGTTTTTTGCCCTCCTGATACATTGCTTCCTCCTTGTGCTATTGGTTCTTTATATTTTTCTGGTTTTGATTCTATAAATTCTGTTGTTTGTGCTATTTCTGCTGCTTCTATCATTTGTTCATCTGCCATTTCTGGATTTCCATATTTTATGTTTGATTCTATTGTTCCAGAAAACAATATTCCTTTTTTATGGTACAAATCCTACTATTTTTCTTAAATCTTTATTTGCTATATTTTTTATATCTACTCCATCTATTAAAAGATTTCCTGATGTTATGTCATAAAATCTTGGTATTAAATTTACTATTGTTGATTTTCCACTACCTGTACTTCCTATAATTGCTGTTGTTTTTCCTGGCTCTGCTGTGAATGTTATATCACTTAATACTTCTTCGTCACTATCTGGATATCTGAATGATACATTTTTGAATTCTACTAAACCTTTTTATTTGATTTAATTTTATTGGTTCTTTACTATCTTTTATTACTTCATCTGTTTCTAATATTTCATTTATACGATTTGCTGATACAGATGCTCTTGGTAGCATTATTGATACCATTGATATCATTAAAAAGCTCATTACTATTTGCATTGTGTATTGGATAAATGCCATCATATTTCCTACTTGCATTGTTCCATTATCAATTCCATTTGCTCCAACCCATACTATTAATAGATATTCCATTCATTATTAACATTAATGTTGGCATCATAAAAACTCATTGCTCTATTTACAAATAAATTAGTTTTTGTTAATTCTATATTTGCTGTGTCAAATCTTTTTTTCTTCTTTTTTCTCTGTGTTAAATGCTCTTATTACTGGTAATCCTGTTAAAATTTCTCTTGCTACTAAATTTAGTTTGTCTATTAGTTGTTGTAATTTTTTTAAATCTTGGCATTGCTATTATAAATAATGTTCCTACTACAAATAATATTGCTAATATTGCTACTCCTATAATCCATGCCATTGAGTTGTCACTTTGTCTTAAAACTCTTAAAAAATCCTCCCTATACCAATAATTGGTGCATATACTAATACTCTAAATAAATTGCTATTAATCCTTGTATTTGTTGTATATCATTTGTTGAACGTGTGATTAATGATGCTGTACTATATTCAGAAAATTCTTTATTTGAAAAACTTAATACTTTTTTTTTGAATACTTTTTCTCTTAAAGTTTTTGCTAGTCTTGCTGCAACTCTTGCTGATAAACACATAATTGAAATTGCAGATACCATGATTATAAATGATATTCCTAACATTTTTAATCCTGCTATTATTATATATTGATTTTGTATTTGGTTCGTGTCCATTCCTATTGCTTTATACTCATTTTTTTTACTTCTTGTATAGCTGCTTGTTCTAATAATGCTTTCTTGCATATCATTAATTTTTGATTTATATTTTCTAGCATTTTTTCTAATTGTTCTTTTTGGCATTTGTTTTATTATTTCAATTAAACTCATGTTTTGCATTGCTTTTTATTTGTTGTTCTTTTATTTTTTTGCTTGTGCTATTTGTTCTTCTTGTGTTGATTGTGCATTTTGTGATATTGGTGTATTTTTTGCATTTCTTGATTTTTTGTAATTTGTTCTAACATTTGTTGCTTTTATTTGTTCTGAGGTTTCTTCGTTTTCTAACATACTTATACTCATTAGTGGTTTTTGCCATTATGCTGTTTAATTCATTTTGTTCATTTTTATTTACTTTTTTTATTTTGTATAATGCTTCGTTTTCAAGTGCTGGATATTTTTTTACTAGTTTTTCGTATTCTTTATTGTCTAAATTTTCCTTTGATATTTCTTCATATAATGACAAAATTTTATCATCCTCTTCTGTGAAAATTAATAGGTTTTCCATTTCACTTTTTCTTATAACTTCTGGTGCGACATTTTCAATTCCACCATTTTGGATTCCTATATTAACTATTTTTGATGTGTAATCTGGTAATGTTAAGTCTCCTGCTGCTTGGATTGCTAATAATATTACTATAGCTATTACAGATACCCATGATTCTTTTAATTTTTTTAATACTTTTAACATGTTTTCTCCTTTCTCTTTTAATGGTTTTTAATAAGTGCATTTGTTATTAATGTTCGCTTTTGTTATTTTTCAATATTTTTTACTATGCCATATTTTAAATATTCAATTTGTTTTAGGTAATTTTCTCTTGCATTTTCTTTGGAGTCATATTTGAACCTCATTACTATTGCTTTTGTTGTTATTGTAAATAAAATTTTTTTCTACAATTTCAAATTCTTCTTTTGTGTTTATTTTTAAATTTGATGTGTCTATATATTCATAAAAGTCTTTGATTTTTTTCGGTTTTTCTTCTACAAATTTTTTGAAGATTTTGCTGTCTTCACTTGTTTTTAAATTGTTAAATATTTTTTTATAAAATTCCATATCTTCATTTTTTATTAAATTATTGTCTACACAGTCATACATTGATATGAATATTTGGAATATGTCTCCTTTTTGCTTTTATAATGTTTTCTTGCATTTGTTCATTCATTTCTTTAAAATGGATATTTAAAATATACCCGTAATAAGTCTTCTTTACTCTCAAAATATTGATAAAAACTTCCTCTTGCAATTTCTGCATCTTCTACTATGTTTTTTATTGATGTTTGTTCAAATGGTACTCTTTCAAATTCTTTTTTTTTTGCTGCTTTTTATTTTTTTTTTTTTTTTCTTCTGGCAATTTTAAAAATGTCTCTTTTTTGGCACAATTTTTTTCACCTTTTTAGTTAAAATGACACTGTGTCATTTATTATATGTGACACAGTGTCATTTTGTCAATACTTTTTGTGAATTCTTTGTGAATTATTGATTTTTAAAATTACATTTTTCTAAATACTCCTGCTACTTTTCCTAATATTTCACATGTTGGTACTATTATTGGGTCCATTGTGCTATTTTCTGGTTGCAAACGTATATGGTCTTTTTCTTTTTGTAAAATGTTTTTACTGTTGCTTCATCTTCTATTAATGCTACTACTATTTCTCCATTATTAGCGTTGTTTTGTTTTTTTTTACTAGTATATAGTCTCCGTCTAATATTCCTGCTTCTATCATGCTTTCTCCTCTAACTGTAAGCATAAAGCAGTCTGAGTTTCCTACAAAGTCTATTGGAATTGGAAATGTATCTGTTACATTTTCTACTGCTAATATTGGCATTCCTGCTGTTATTTTTTCCTACTACTGGTACTTCGACTAATTCTTTTTGTGTGTAAAAATCTTTGCTTGATGTTTTCTTCGTTTCTCCCGTGCTTCCTTTTAATAGTCTTAGTGTTCTTCCTTTTTTTATCTTTCTTTTTTTTTATATATCCTTTTTTTTCTAATCTTTCTAAATAACCGTGTACTGTTGCTGTTGAGCTTAAACCTACTGCTTGTCCTATTTCTCTTACTGATGGTGGATATCCATCTGTCATTATTTGTTTTTCTATAAATTTTAGTATTGTTTTTTTCTCTTTTATTTAGTTCTTCTTTTTTTCTTGGCATTTTCCCCCACTCCATTCTCATTTTTCACATTGTATCACACAAACAAATAAATGTCAAACAAAAGTTTTATTTTTTTTGATAACCTTTATCTTTATTTTATTTTTATGGCTACTATTAAAAATTTAGTCATAAATATTATTTTTTTTTTTGGATATACTTTATATAGAAATTTATTTTTTGGAGAGTGATATATATGGATTTAAAAAGAGTTCATTCTATTTTGGATAATAAGGAAAAATGTGATATTTTTTATGGTGATAGACCTGTTTGGATTCAAGGTGTTACTCAACATGTGGCTAAAATAGGTTTTACTGATAATTTTGAGGAAAAAAGATGTCTATATAGAGGATCTATATGAAAAAAATTTGTATAATTAGGCCGCAAACAAAGGCACATGCTTTAAAATGTTCTAAATAGTACAAATGTTATTAATGTCCGCTTTTGTTCTTGCTAAAAAGTCTATGAATTCTTTAGTTCATAGACTTTTATCTTATTAAGGTTTTAAATTAATATTAATTTTTTTATATTTGTTTTTGTTTTTTATTTTAAAATTTTATTTTTTTTTCTTGAATCCAATTTTCTAATTCATCTATTTTTACTCTTACTTGTTCCATTGTGTCACGGTCACGTATAGTAACTGATTCATCTTCTAATGTATCAAAATCTACTGTTATACAATATGGTGTACCTATTTCGTCTTCTCTTCTATAACGTTTTCCTATACTTCCTGCTTCATCATAATCACACATAAAACTTTTTTGATAGTTTTCTGTGTACTTCTGTAGCTTTTTCTGATAACTTTTTAGATAATGGTAATACTGCTGCTTTGAATGGTGCTAGTGCTGGATGTAAGTGTAATACTACTCTTGTGTCTCCTTCTGCTATTTCTTCTTCGTCATAACTGTTGCATAAAAATGCTAATAATACTCTGTCTGCTCTAGTGATGGTTCTATTACGTAAGGTACATATTTTTCGTTTGTTTCTGGATCTTGATATGATAAGTCTTGTTTTGAGTGGTTCATGTGTTGTGTTAAATCATAATCTGTTCTGTCTGCAATGCCCCATAATTCTCCCCATCCAAATGGGAATGCAAATTCTATGTCTGTTGTTGCTTTACTATAAAATACTAATTCTTCTGGTGAATGATCTCTTAATCTTATGTTTTCTGCTTTCATTCCTAAATCTAATAGCCAATTTTCACAATAATTTTTCCAGAATTTATGCCATTCTAAATCTGTTCCTGGTTTGCAGAAAAATTCTAATTCCATTTGTTCAAATTCACGTGTTCTGAATATGTAATTTCCTGGTGTTATTTCATTTCTAAATGCTTTTCCTATTTGTGCTATTCCCATAGGTATTTTTTTACGTGATGTTCTCATTACATTTTTTGAAGTCTACAAATATTCCTTGTGCTGTTTCTGGTCTTAAATATACTGTTGATGTTGTGTCTTCTGTTACTCCTTGGAATGTCTTAAACATTAAGTTGAATTTACGTATATCTGTAAAGTTTGTTTTTCCGCATTTTGGACATGGAATTTTATTTTCATTAATGAAGTCTATTAATTGTTTATCTGTCATTCCATCTGCTATCATGTCTTTTTTTGTTCGTGTGCCCATTCTTCTATTAGTTTGTCTGCTCTATGTCTTGTTTTACATTCTTTACAGTCTATTAGTGGGTCTGAAAATCCTCCTACATGTCCTGATGCTACCCATGTTTCTGGATTCATTAATATTGCTGCGTCTAGTCCTACTACATTTGGTTGTTCTTGTATGAATTTTTTTTTCTCCATGCTGATTTAATATTATTTTTTAATTCGTTTCCTAATGGTCCATAATCCCATGTGTTTGCTAATCCTCCATAAATTTCTGAGCCTGGATATATATATCCTCTGCTTTTTACATAAACTTACTAATTTGTCCATTGATTCTAACATAATAAATCCTCCTTTAATTTTTGTTGTTTTTTATATTATAGGAAGTTCAAGAACTTTCTTATAATATGAAAAAACTTTCACCTAGCCTTTATAGCTAGGGACGAAAGTTTTTTCCGCGTTTCCACCCTAATTCTTAAAATTTTTAAAAATTTTAAGCACCTTAATTTTCTTTTGATTACTCAAAGCTCCCCATACTTATTTATGGCTAGGCTTCCACCATTCCTTGCTCTCTATTCATAAAATCCGTACTTTTTCTTTTTCATTGTAATCTTTAATATTTTATATTTTTTTTCTTTGTATTATATTACCACAAAAAAAAATATATCTGCAATACTTATTAATAATTTTTTATAAAAATCGTTATTAAATAGTAAGTAGTTAATCTTATTTTTTTTATTTTTTATATTGTCTTATATTATATTTTGTTGTATAATCTACTCATTCCCTACTCCCAAAAGGAGGTGAAGATTTATGGGAAAATACATACATTTAATTCTTAAAGTTATGGTTTTAGTACTTATACTTAAGATACTTGAGAAGTTCGACTAAAACAAAAGACTAGAGTTTGCGCCTCTAGTCTTTTTATTATTCCCTTGATTTAAAGGTTATACATACATTTAATACCTTTGCAAAGGAGAAATAAAATGATATTAAATATATCTTTATTTCCTTATAGATATTATACTAGAGTTACTAAAAAAAATCAACACTTTTTCAATTTTTTTTATATTACTGTATTTCTCTGTGCACGAACAAAGACGCGGACTTTAAAATGTTCTAAATAGTGCAAATGTTATTAATGTTCGCTTTTGTTCTTTGAAAAATTAGGTCTTTATTGTAATGTTTTTGTTGATTGATTATAAAAAACATTGAGTATATTTCTGACTACCTTTTAACGAAAAAAAGGATAAAACGAATAAAACAAACTAAAAAGCAAAAATAAAAAGTCTTGATTATAGTTGAAATCAAGGCTTTTTCTTATGGCAGGGGTAGAAGGATTCGAACCCTCACAGGCGGTTTTGGAGACCGATGTGCTACCATTGACACTATACCCTATGATTGTACTTTTTGTAATACTCTTAAAAGCTAGTTTTTATATTATCACAAAAATTTATTTTTTGGCAAGTGATTAATGAATATTTTTTAATTTATTTCAAGTTAAGAAAAAAAAAACTAAAATTATAATTCTTAGTCTTTTTCTCTTTTATACTTTATGTGTAACTTATTGTAATGTTATTATAAATTTTTTTTAAGTATTTTATAAATATTTTTTTATTTATTACATATCGTCATCTTCATCGTCTGGGCCACAACCATGGCATGATGAACAACCTCCATTGCATCCTAAGTGGTCATCATCTAAATCTCCTGACCAATCTAGTTCTATTATATTTTTTGCATTCAGGACATTCTACTTCTGTTTTTTTTCTTCGTCTACGTCTATAACAAATTCATAGTTGCAATATGGACATACTATTTCAAAGTCAAATCCTTCTTCTGAATATATGTCTTTTTTCTATATTGCTTACTACTTCTTCTATTCTTTCAAATTTTTTCATCAATCTCATTTTGTTTGTTTTCTAAGTCTTTTAATTTATTTTCCATTTCTGCAATTTTATTATTTGATGATGAACTTTCTATTTGATTATATAATTGTTCAAATCTTTTTTTTTATATATTCTAGGTCTTCCTTGTTTTTTTTTATGTTTTCTTCCATGTCTTTTAAAAAAACTTGTATAATTGTCTTTAAATACACTCATTATAATATTCACCTTTCTAAACTCTTTCCATGTATTCACATGTTCTTGTGTCTATTCTTAATATATCGCCAATATTTACAAACATAGGTACTTGTAATTCCTAAAACCTGTTTCTAATTTTGCTGGTTTTCCTGATGTTGTTGTTGTATTTCCTGCAAAACCTGGTTCTGTATATGTAACTTCTAATTCTACAAATGTTGGTGGTTCTACTGCAAATATATTTCCTTTATATGAAAAGAATTGTTACTTCCATGTTTTCTTTTTTAAATATTTTTAAGCAATCTCCCTAATTGTGATTCATTTAATGGAATTTGATCATAAGTTTCATTATCCATGAAATAATATAATCCTCCATCATTATATAAATATTGCATTGCTTTTTTCTCTATTTCTGCTCCTGGATATTTGTCTGATGGATTAAATGTTTTTTTCTAATGTCGCTCCTGTTATTACATTTTTTTAATTTTGTTCTTACAAATGCTGATCCTTTCCTGGTTTAACATGTTGAAATTCTACTACTCTAAATACATTTCCATCCATTTCAAATGTTGTTCCGTTTCTAAAATCTCCTGCTGAATATACTCCTGCCATTTTTTTATTTCTCCTTTCAAAATTCATTTTTTACTTAATTAAAAATCACATTTTCTAACTATATTTTTTAACTTTTTTTATTTTACTACAAAATAGCTTAAAAATCAAGCTTTTACAAAATTTAAACCTAGTTTGAAATAAATTATAATATAATAATTGTGGACATTAATAACTTTTTTTTATTAATTATAGTATTTTTTTGTCCGCAATTCATAATTAATCTTTTTCATTAATTATAATATAATTTTTCTCAGAATTAGTTAATTTTATACATCAAATTTTGTAATTTGTACTGTATCTTCTATTCTTATTCCAAATCTTCCTGGTATATAGATTCCTGGTTCGTCTGTAACTACCATATTTTCTTTTTAATAATGTGTCACTTCTTGAACTTATATATGGTGGTTCATGGATTTCTAGCCCTACTCCATGACCTATACTATGTATTAAATCATATCCATTTAATTTAAAATCATTTTCAAGCATTTTTGTGATTTGTCTTGTACTACATCCATCTTTGTATTCTTGCAATACTTGTTCTTGATTTTTAAAACTAAATCATATACTGGTTTTTATATATTCTGGTACACTACCTACAAAAAATGTTCTTGTCATGTCTGAACAATATCCATTAACTTTACATCCCATGTCAATAGTTATTATATCTTGTTCTTCTATTTTTCTGTCTGTAGGTACTGCATGTGGTTTTGATGTATTTTCACCTGATGCCACAATTGTATCAAAAGAAACTCCGTCTGTTCTTTTTCTTTGTAATATTCATCAATTTCATTTGCTATTTGTTTTTCTGTCATTCCTGGTTTTATAAAGCCTAATATATATGAAAAACAGTCGTCTGTGATATTACATGCTTTTTACTAAGCTATGTATTTCTTCTTCGTCTTTTATCATTCTTTTGTTTTTCTATTATGTATTCAGTTTCTACAAAATTGTTTATTTTATATTTTCTTATATAATCTTTATACATTGCATAAGTTAAATAATGTTCTTCAAAACCAACGTTTTCACAAAACATGAAGAAATTTTCGTAATCATCTTTTTGATATATCTTTTATATCATATACTATTATTTCATCAAATAAAGTTAATATGCTATGTACTTGTTCTACATATCTTCCATCTGTTATATAAATATTTTTCTTTTTCTAGTTATTAGTAATGTTCCTTCTGCATCTATGTTTGTTAAATATTTAATATTTAGTGGATTTGATATTATCATTCCTTGCATATCTAAACTATTCATTTTATTTCTTAACCATTGCAATTTTGAGTTCATTTTTTTTCATTCCTTCCTTAATGTATATAAGATTTATATTTAATTTTTATAAATGTTTGTATTGCTTGACTTGAATGTTTAAATTATTATTTATTTTTTCCTTTTATTATCCTTTATAAAGTCCTAATGTGAAAATATTCATTAAAATGTTTTTATTGTTTCAAATGGTACATACATACTTATAAATGTTCCTATTACTATAAATGGTCCAAATGGTATATATTCACTTGATTTTTTTGATTTTTGTAATTAATAGTAATACACTTAATATAGCTCCTATTAAAAATGATAATAGTGTTATAACTATGATATTTGATAGTCCAAATAGTAATCCTAATGATGCCATTAGTTTTACATCTCCAAATCCCATTGCTTCTTTCCCATAAATTAGGCCTCCTATAACAGTTATTAGTAAGAAAAAATTCCTCCACCTGTTACCATTCCTAAAAAGCAAGTTAAATGTTATTGCTACATCTGATAGTCCATATAAAAAAATGCAAATATTATTCCTATTTCAAATAATGTTAAATTTAGCCTGTTTGGAATTATTTGATGTTTATAGTCTATTACAAATGCTGATACTAACATTGGTGAGATTATTAGATATTTTATAAGATCTAAATTTGCTATAAGTGTTGGTTTTATACCATAATTATATAATAATGTTACATATATTATTGCTATTACTAATATTAAAATGTAATTTGGTTTAAATTCTATTTTATATTCATTTATTATGTCTTTTGATGGTATTTTTTGTATTCTGGCATTCTTTTTATTTGCCCAGTCTACTAATTGACCTATTACTATTGATGCAATTATGGCTATAGCATAATATGCAATATGAATGTCATTTATGTACATTTTTTTTTTTCTCCTTCCTTTTTTTTTTCTTTCGTTACTTTGTTCATTTTGATTTAATTTTGTTCTCGATTGGTCTTTTTCCATGCTGTGTACCAATAGTCTTTAGGATTTATTGGCTCTACAAGTATTGTAAACATTTTGCACCTGTTTCCTCCTAAAATATCTGTGAATATTTGATCACCTACAACTGCTATATTTTCTGGCGATTCTTTGATTTCTTTTTTTGAATTTCTAAAAACCTTTTTTAAATGGTTTCATAGCAAAGTTTTTGTATGGTATTTCTAATGTTTTTTGCAACTTTTTCTACTTTTTTTTTTTTATTACTGTTTGATAATATATATAATTTTACACCTTGCCCTCTTAAATTTTTTTGCCCATTCTTGATCTTCTTCTGATAAGTTTTCGTAATAGTCTATTAGTGTTGTCTACATCTAATATTAAAACTTTATTTTATTTTTTATTATATATTGTATTGTAATATCTTCTACTTTTTTAAAATATCCTTTTGGATATATATTCATTTAACTCATTCCTTTCATAAGATTTTATCTAGTTAAAAGGATTAAATCGTTTTATGATTCTTAATCTTTCGACTTAATTTTACATGATAGTATAAAAATTGCAATACTTTTTTTTATATATTAGGTGTTTTTGAGTTCGTTACCAAAATCACCTTCTTAATTCTGCTCCTAATTGTTTTTCTAGCTCTGAAATTATAGTTTCCATTATTTTATTGATTTCTTCATCTTGTAATGTTTTGTTTTTTGTCTCTAAATCGTAATGCATACGCTACACTTTTTATTATGCCCCATTTTTTTCGTCTCTATAAATGTCAAATAAATTCATGCTTTCTAATAATTTTTTTGCTTTTTTTGTTATTATTTTTTATTTGTCCCACTTCAATTTCTTCGTCTATTATGACTGCTATGTCTCTTTCTACTGCTGGGAATTTTGAATTTCTACATATTTTTTGTTGTTTCTTGCATATTTTGTAACTTTTGTTATGTTTAATTCAGCAAGATATACTCTTCTTAGTTATGTCATAATTTTCTAGTACTTGTACTTCTCCTATTGTTGCTATTATGTCATTTCCTACTTTGAAGTTTGCACATCTTCCTGATGATATGATTTGTTTTTTTTTTCTTTTACTACATCATATCTGTTTACATTTATTTGTTCTAAAAATTTTCCATTAGTCCTTTTAATGTGTAAAAATCCATATTTTCTCCGTACATTCCTATTGTTAGTATCTTTTCTTCTTGTGGTACTTCTCCTTTTTTCTACATTTCCGTTTATGTTTTGATATCTTCTTGATATGTCAAATAATTTTGCTTCTTTGTTTTTTTCTTGTTTAAGTTTGTTACTATTGTTGACATCATACTTGGTATTGTAGATGGTCTCATATATTTATAATCGTCATTTAGTGGATTTTTTTTATGCATATTGCTACTTTTTTTTTAGTTCTTCTGATACATTTGATTTATCTAATTTTTTTCGTTTATAAATCCATATGTATATATTTCTGATAGTCCATTGTTTTGTAATGTTTCTAAAATTTTGTCTTCTATTTTTTTGTTCTTTATTTTTTTTTACTCCTAAAGTTGTGTCTGCTTTTATTAGTGTTGTGTCTAATTTGTCATATCCATAAAAACGTACTACTTCTTCTGCTAAGTCTGCCATTTGTTCTATGTCTTGTCTAAAATATGGTGGTATTACAATATCATTTTCTACTTTCATTTCTAATTTTTTTTTGAATATGTCTATCATTTCTTGTTTGCTTATGTTTGTTCCTAATAGTTGATTTATTTTTTCTGGCTCTAATTTTATTTTGTTTATTTTTGTGGTGTTGGATATTTGTCTATTTTTCCTTCTATTGTTTCTCCTGCTCTAATTGTTCTACTAATTGTACTGCTCTATTTACTGCTCTTAGTGCATTTTTCTGGTGATAATCCTTTTTCAAATCTTGATGAGCTTTCTGTTCTTAATCCTACTTTTTTTGCTGTTTTTCTTACTGCTCCTCCATAAAATACTGCTGATTCAAATACAACTGTTTTTGTGTCTTTTTTCTATTTCTGAATTTAGTCCTCCCATTACTCCTGCTATTGCTACTGGTTTTTTTAGAGTCTGCTATGACTAAATCATTTTCGTCTCATCGTTCTTTCTACTTCATCTAATGTTGTTATTTTTTTTCCATTTTTGGCTCTTCTAACATTTATATGTTTTCCTTCTATTGATTCTATGTCAAATGCGTGCATTGGTTGACCCATTTCAAGCATTACATAGTTTGTTATATCTACTATATTGTTTATGCTTCTTATTCCACATGCTTTTAGTCTTTTGTTAACCATTTTGGTGATGGTCCCATTTTTATGTTTTTTACCATTCTTGCTATATATCTGTAACATAAATCTGGTGCTTGAATTTCTACTGTTAATCCTTCTATTTCTTCTTTTATCTGGTATTTCTTTATTTGAAATTATATTGTCTATGTCTTTTCTTGGATTTTTAAATTCTTTCTCCTAATGCTACTGCTGTTTCTCTTCCTAATCCTTCTATTGATAAACAATCTGGTCTGTTTGGTGTGATTTCAAAGTCTATTATATCTTCTTTAAATCTAGTATTTCTACTATATTTTTGCACCTAATTTTTTCTATGTCTATATCTGGTAATATATTTATTTCTTCGCCTTTATTTTCTGAGTTTCTTTTTAAAATCATTATTCCTTCTTCAATTTGTTTTGATAGTCATTTAAACCTATTCCTAATTCACCCTACAGAGCACATCATTCCAGCAGAAGTTACTCCCCTTAGTTCTCCTGTTTTTATTTTTTTTTCCACCTGGTAATTCTGTCCGTCTTTTGCTACTGGTACTATATCTCCAACTTTTACATTTGGTGCTCCTGTTACTATTTGTAATTTTTTGTTCCTACATCTACTTGTGTTATTACTAAGTGATCTGAGTCTTGATGTTTTTCTATTTGTAATATTTTTCCTACTACTACATTTTTTTATATCATTTCCTGTTTGTTCTATTGTTTCTACTTTTTTTGACCTGCCATTGTTAGTATGTCTCCTAATTTGACAGTGTCTACATCTATTTTACTATATTCTTTTAACCATTCTACACTTGCTTTCATTTTATTACATTCCTTTCTTTTTTTCTAAAAGGCACTCATAGTATGCCTAAAATTGTTTTTAAAAATCTTACGTCATTTTCAAATAATAATCGTAAATCATCAATTCCGAATTTTGCCATTGCTATTCTTTCTACACAAATCCGAATGCAAATCCTGAATATTCATCTGGATTAATTCCACAGTTTCTTAAAACATTAGGATGTACCATTCCACAGCCTAGCAATTCTATCCATCCTTCTCCTTTACATACTTTTACAGCCTTTTCCTCCACATACAAAGCATGATACATCTGCTTCTGCTGATGGTTCTGTAAATGGAAAATGGTGTGGTCTGAATCTTATTTTTGTGTTTTTCTCCTAAGCATTTTTTTTTGCAAACATTTCTAGTGTTCCTTTTAAGTCTGTCATTGATATATTTTTGTCTATTACTAGTCCTTCTATTTGGTGGAATACTGGTGAGTGTGTTGCGTCTACTTCATCTGAACGGTATACTGTTCCTGGGCATATAATTTTTATTGGTGGTTTTTGACTTTCCATTACTCTTGCTTGTACTGGTGATGTTTGACTTCTTAATATTATGTCATCTGTTATATAAAATGTGTCTTGCAAATCTCTTTGATGGGTGATCTACTGGGGCATTTAATTGGTCAAAGTTGTAAAATGTTTTTTTCTACTTCTGGTCCGTCTGCTATTTGGTATCCCATTCCTAAAAAGATTTCTTCTACTTCTTTTTATTATTTGTGTTATTGGGTGTATTGAGCCTAATTCAGTTTTTTTACTTGGTTCTGTAACATCTATATTTTTCTGTTTCTAGTCTTTTTTTTGTAATTCTTTTGATTTTAGTTCTTTTTTCTTTTTTATTAAATTCTTCTTCTAATATGTCTCTTACTTCGTTTTACTAGTTTTTCCCATTATTGGTCTTTCTTCTGGTGTTAGTTTTCCCATTTCTCTTAATACTAATGTTGTTCTCCTTTTTTTTTTCCTAAGTATTTTACTTTTTTGTTTCTGCTAGTTCTTTTTTGTGTTTCTGATTTTTGATTTCTTCAATTGAACTTTTTTTTGATTTGTTCGATTTTTTTCTTTCATTTTTATTCAATCCTTCCTTTTTTATTTATTTTTTCAATCTAAAAGCCCTATGTAAATACATATAATATATATACTTACATAGGGCGATTTTTTTATTTTTCGCTGTACCACCTATTTTTATTAGCTTTATTTTATTTTTTCTATAATTTTTTGCTAACCTCTTTACGGCTTTAACGGGCTTGTCCGCTTTTTTTCTTATTCTCGTTTTTGTTGATTTCAAAAAAAAGACATAAAAAGTGAATTTTCGATTTATGATATCTAATAGCTTCCACCCTTGGCTATTTTCTCTGTTTGATATTTGTTCATAAATGTACTTTGCTTTTTAATTTGTTTGTATTATTTTATCACATTTTATCTTGTTTGACAATACTATTTTTATGATTTTTTATTTAGTATTGATCTTAATTATGTCTTTTTTTGTCGATTTTTTTATTATTGTGTTTTATTTTTTTAATTTATGTTAGTATATGTTGTACTATATTATAGATTAATTATTAAAAATATGGAGGTGTTTCCTATAAGAAAAATCATTTTTTGTTATTTCTTGTTATATTTTTTGTTTCTGTGTTTTTTTTGTTCCAGTTATTGATTGTTCTAGTCAAAATGTATCAAATAGCAATGAATTTATTGAGAATTTAGAGATAAATCAAAATGGTTTTATCTGGCCTATTCCCGGATATACTAGGCTTAGTTCTCCTTTTGGAAAAAGGACTGCTCCTACTGGTGGTGCTTCTAGTTTCCATTATGGCTGTGATATTCCTGCTCCTCAAGGTACCAAGTTAGTTGCTCTTCATGATGGTGTTATTACATTTGCAAATTTTTTGGGTGCTGGTGGTTATACTATAACTCTTTCTTTTGATAATTTTAAAGTTAGTTATTGTCATGTTGACCCTAATTTTATTGTTTCTGTTGGTGATTCTATTAAACAAGGTCAAATTATTGCTTTAGTTGGTCCTAAAAATGTTTATGGTGTTTCTGAAATTTATATAAGGATTCAAATGGTAATCCGACAAATGGTGCTACTACTGGTTGTCATTTGCATCTTGGTTTTAGAGTTAATGAACAATATGTTAATCCTTTAAATTTCTTTTAATATTAGATTTTTATATTTCTTTATTATTTTTTATAAATTTCTTTTGCTTTTTATTATAATTAATATAAAAACAGTTAAATTTTATTTGATATTTCTACTTTCTTGTGTTATATTATACATATAACTTTTTTTTTTGTATTAATCGCAAGAAGGAGGATAGCATTATGGGTAAAAAGCAGTTAAAGGGGATTCGGCTAGAGTCAAATTGGAATACTTTTTTGAAATTGAACATTCAGAAGTTAAATTGTCTAAAGATTGTTCTGGGGAAAATTTTATCTTTTACTTTACCTGATGATTATTATTTAATTTCTATTATTTTTTCAAATGACCATAAAAAATGTCTTATCTTTGAGATATTTGACTCCTGATAATAAATATGTTATGTTTCCAAAATAATTATTACTTGCAATAAATTTTTTAAGTGGACTAGACTAATGAATTTTAAACTTATTAATTATTCACAAACAGAAGAATTAACACAAAAAAGACGGCATACAAAGATTTTAAATTTTAATATCTTTTTTACGTCGTCTTTTTATACTATATTAAAGTTCTCTGAACTTCATAATAATATGAACAATAATAATATCTTGATATTTTATAAAAAGTTTTTTTTCTTTTACTTTTATCCGAATAAACTCATTTGATTACTTTGGCTCATTCCTTCTAGGCACCCGAATTTTTTTAATAAGTCTGTTACAGATACTCCTACTTTTTGCTCTTATTCTTAGGTCATCTATTGACATGAATTTACCGTCTTTTCTTGCATTTTCTATTCCTTGTGCTGCTACTGTTCCTAGTCCTGGTATACTATTTAAAGGTGGCCTTATTCCATCTTCTTCTACTATAAATTTTGTGCTACTTGATTTGTATAAGTCTATTGGCAAAAAGTCAAACCTCTTTCATACATTTCTAATACGAGTTCTAATACTGGGTACATTGTTTTGTCTTTTGTGTTGCATTATTTCCTAATAAATCTATTTCTTTCATTTTGTTTTTTTTTTTTTTCTTTTCCAAAACACATTATTTCACTGTCAAAGTCGTCTGATGCTCTTATTGAGAAAAAATGCTGCATAATATGCTTTTTGGTTGGTGTACTTTGAACCATGCTATCCTGAATGCATTTTTGTTACATACGCTGCTGCATGGGCTTTGGGAACATGTATTTTATTTTTTCGCATGATTTTATATACCAGTCTGGTACATTGTGTTCTTTCATTAATGCTACATATTCTGCCCATTTTGCTGGGTCTTTTAATGCTTTTCCTTTACGTACTGTTTCCATTATTTTGAATGATGGGTTTGGTGGTAATCCTTGTTTTATTAAATATATCATTATATCGTCACGACAACATATTGCTTCTGTTAATGTTACTGTTCCTTGTTCTATTAAACTTTGTGCATTTCCTAACCATACATCTGTACCGTGTGATAGTCCTGATATACGTATTAGTTCGTCAAATGTTGTTGGTTTTGTGTCTACTAACATTCCTCTTACGAATTTTGTTCCAAATTCTGGTATTCCATAACTTCCTACTTCTGATTTTATTTGTTCTGGTGTTACTCCTAATGCTTTTGTTGAACTAAATATTGACATTGTTTCTTTGTCATCTAGTGGTACTTTTGTTGGGTCTATTCCTGTTATGTCTTGTAGCATACGTATTACTGTTGGATCGTCATGGCCTAGTATGTCTAGTTTTAATAGGTTTGCGTCTATTGAGTGGTAGTCAAAGTGTGTTGTTATTATGTCTGAGTTTGATCATCTGCTGGGTGTTGTACTGGGCAAAATTCGTATATTTCTCTTCCTTTTGGTACAACTATTATTCCTCCTGGGTGTTGTCCTGTTGTTCTTTTTATTCCTGTACATCCTGATGATAGCCTTTTTATTTCTGCATTGTTTATTGGTATGTGTCTTTCTTCAAAATAATTTTTTACATATCCAAATGCTGTTTTGTCTGCTACTGTTCCTATGGTTCCTGCTTTAAATGTTGTTCCTTTTCCAAATATTACTTCTGTATATCTATGTGCTTTTGCTTGATATTCTCCTGAAAAATTTAAGTCTATATCTGGTTCTTTGTCTCCATTAAATCCTAAAAATGTTTCAAAAAGGTATATCCATACCGTCTTTTGCTAATTTATGTCCACATTTTGGACATTTTTTGTCTGGTAAATCAAATCCATTTTTTACGCCATAATCTGTAAAATCTGAATATTTGCAATTTGGACATCTGTAGTGTGCTGGTAAAGAGTTTACCTCTGTAATACCTGTCATATTAGCAACAAATGATGATCCTACTGATCCTCTGGAGCCTACTATATAACCATCTTCGTTTGATTTCCATACTAATTTTTGTGCTATTATATACATTACTGAGAATCCATTTTTTATAATTGAGTCTAACTCTTTGTCTAGTCTTGTTTGTACTATTTCTGGTAATGGGTCTCCATATAATTCGTGTGCTTTGCTATATGCAATTTTTTTATTGTTTCTTCACATCCTGGTATGTGTGGTGGACATTTTTCTGGTGATATTGGGCTTATTTGTTCACACATATCTGATATTTTATTTGTGTTTGTTACTACTACTTCATAAGCTTTTTCTTCTCCTAAATAGCTAAATTCTTTTAGCATTTCTTCTGTTGTTCTTAAGTATAATGGTGCTTTGTTGGTCTGCATCATCATATTTTTGTCCAGCTTGTAAGATACGTCTGTATATTTCGTCTTGTGGATCCATAAAGTGTACATCACAGGTTGCTACTACTAGTTTATTTAGTTTTTTCTCCTAGTGCTACAATTTTTCTGTTTATGTCTCTTAGTTCTTCTTCGTCTCTCATGATTCCTTCTCTTACTAGGAATTGATTGTTTCCTATTGGTTGTATTTCTAAATAGTCGTAGTCTTGTGCTATTTCTTCTATTTCTTCGTCTGTTTTTCCCTGTTCTATTGCTTGATATAATTCTCCTGCTTCACAGGCACTTCCTAATATTAGTCCTTCTGAGTATTTTTTATATAAACTTTTTAGGATACGTGGTTTTCTGTAAAAAATAATCAACATGTGATAGTGATACTAATTTATATAAATTGCGTAGTCCTACATAGTTTGTTGCTAATATGATTGCATGATATATTTTTAGTTTTTGTATTCTTCTTTTTTTTTTTGTTCATCTGCTGCTACTCTGTCTATGTCTTCGATTGTTTTTGCTCCTCTTTCTTCTAGCATTTTTAGCATTACTTTGAATACTTTTACTGTTGTGTCAACATCATCTAATGCTCTGTGTGCTACTTCTACTTTTTATTCCTAAATTTTCTGCTATTTTTCCCTAATTTGTATTTTTTATAGTCTGGGAATAAATCTTTTGCTAAACTTAATGTGTCTAAATATGTATAGTCAAATTCATATCCTAGTGCTTTGGCATTTTGTTTAAAAAACCTACATCAAAGTTTGCATTGTGTGCTACTATTACACAGTCTTTTCCTAAGAATTCTAATAGCCTTGGGAATACCTTTTCTATTGTGTCTGCATCTTTTACCATATCATCTGTAATATTTGTTACTTCTGTTACTCTTTCTGGTATGTGTCTTTCTGGGTTTACAAATTCACTAAAATTCTCCTATTACTTCTCTGATTTGTATTTCATTACTCCTATTTCTGTTATACGGTCATTTGTTGCAGAAAATCCTGTTGTTTCTAGGTCGAGTACACAATATGTTGTGTCTAATGGTTGCCCTTTTGATTATATATTGATTTTGTATTGTCTGGTGCTAAATATGCTTCAACTCCATATATAATTTTCATATCTGGATTGTCTACTCCTAATAATTTATGTGCTTCTGGAAATGCTTGTACTACTCCATGGTCTGTTATTGCTATTGATTTCATTCCCCATTTCATTGCTCTTTTATTAAGTCTGTTGCTGATGTCATTGCATCCATTTGACTCATTTTAGTGTGCATATGTAGTTCTACTCTTTTTACTTCACTGTTGTCTTGTCTTATTTCTTTTTTTACTCCTTCTGATTCTATTATTGTGTTTGCCATTATTGTAAGTTCGTTTGAGAAACTGTCCATTTTGTGCATTTCCTGCTAGGCGTACTCCTTTTTGCACTAGTTAGTCTTTTATAACTTTTTTACTTTTTGTTCGTTTTGAACAAATGCTTTACATGTCATTGTGCTTGTACCATCATATATGTCAATACTTAATAGTGTTTTTCCGTTTTTTAATGGTCTATCTTCTATTCCTATAACTTCACCATCTATACATACTTTTCCATCATCTACTCCTAAGTTTTCTATTTTTTTGTTAGTGATTCTGTTATATTTATATTTTTTCCATAAATTAATGGTGTGTCTTCTGCTTCTGTTGGTAGTTCTGGTATGTCTGCATCTGTTTCTATGATTGTGTTTGCTATTACTGTTACATCTCCTGCATAAGTGTCTAATCCTGCTTTTCCTATTAGTTTTATTGTTTTTGCATTTTTTTTTTTTTCTACTATTTCGTTTCCTTCTTTTATATCTTTTTTTACAAATGATTTACATGTAATTGTTCCTGTTCCATCATATAATTCTAATATTAACATTCCTTTTCCTGATTTTGTTTCTCTTGCTTGGCTTGTTAATATTCTTCCTTCTAATGTAACTCTTCCGTCATTTGCGGTTATTTCTTGTATTTTTACTTTTTTTTCTTTTTTGCTTTTGATGGTTTTTCCTATAATATATTGCTGTTCTTCTTCAAGTTCTGGAATTATATCTTCTGCTGGTATGTATTGTGGTGGTTCTTCTGGAAGTGGTATATCTTGTGGTGGTATGTCTGAAGGTGGTATATATCCTTTTATGTCTGTTGGTATATTATTTTCTGTAGTATTATTTTCTTGTTCTGTTTTTTGTTCATTTTGCATACTTTCTGCAATTACTTGTGCTCTTTGTATTTCTTCTTCTTCTTTTTTTTCTCATTTTTTTCTTGATATTTTTTTATTTCTTCTTTGTCTATATCTTCTTCTAATTCTATTTTATATTCTTTTCCTAATATGTTTTTTATCATTTTTTTTTTGTAATATTATGTCTGTTTTTTTGGCTTTTAAAAATTCTGCTCCTCTGATGTGCATTTTTACATTTATTGTATTATTTTTTACTTCTATTTTGCTTTTTAATAATAGCATTGGTTTTGCTAATGGGTATTTATGCGTCATATAACATATTAAATTTGTCCATTCATCTTCTACATTTTTTTATTTTTACATCTTCTGTGTATTTTATTTCTAGTTCTATATTTTCAAATAAAAAATCTTTCTCTTAAATATTTTTCAAGATACCATATCTCTTTTTATTTCTATATATTCATCTGAGCTTAAAATTAATTCTAGTATTCTCTTTTTTTTTTAATAAGTTTAGTCCTAATATTTTGCCTCTAAAATATTTGCCCTTGTTTTTATAGTCACTAAATATTTCTTTTTACTTTTTTTAGTTGACTTTGTTGTTCAGACATTTTTTCACCTTCTTTTCTTGCTCTTTTTTATGTTTTTTTTATATTATAGGAAGTTTGAAGAGCTTTCATATAATATAAAAGAATTAGAATTTAGCATTGCTAAATTTATAATTCTTTTTCCAACCTTTTTAAAATATTCGAACAATATCATGATATGTTATATAAATTGATAATGCAATTAGCAATGAAAATCCCAATAGTTGAATATTTATTTCAAATTTTTCATTTAGTGGTTTTCTACGGATTGCTTCTATTATTAGTATTAAAATTTTTCCCTCCATCTAAAGCTGGTATTGGTAATAAATTTGTTACTCCTAGTGATATTGATATTACTGATAATAAATATATAAATTCTTGTATTCCATTGGTTTTTGCTACAACTTCTGATATTCCAACAGGTCCCATCATTTGGTCTACACCTATTTTTCCTGTAAATAATTGTTTTATACTATCAAAAGTGATATAAAAAAGTTGCTCTGTTTCTTCTCCTGCAAAATTTTATGTGGTTTATAATTGTGTCTTCTGTACCTACATACATTCCTATACATGACATAAGTATAAAATACACTATTATTCCAAATATTATATTGACTGTTGCTCCTGCTGCTACTATTGCTATTCTTTTTTGGTATACTTGCTTTTTTGAAAAAGATCCAGATTCTTCTGATTTTTCTTCTTCTCCCTTCCATATTGCAAAAATCCTCCTAATGGGATTGCTCGTATGGCGTATTTTGTTTTTTTCCTTGATGTTTCCATATTACAGGTCCAAATCCAATAGCAAATTCATTTACTTTTTACTTTGCATAGTTTTTTGCTACAAGTAAGTGTCCTGATTCATGTATAAGTATAAGAAATCCTAATAAAAATATAATCTTAAGTGCTGATATAAAAATAGTTATAATTGTTATATCAATCGCCTCCCAAAGTAATGTAAATAGTGCATAAGCAAATGGTGCTAAAAATAATAAACTATCTATTCTGTCTAACATTCCTCCATGTCCTGAATTAAATTACTAAAATCTTTTATATCTACATATCTTTTTAATGCTTGATGCTGAAAAGTCTCCTATTTGTCCAATTAAACTTAGTATGATCCCTATTATTGCAATATATGCATACGAATAGTTAACTCCCCAATAGTTGTTTGCTAAGTATGTGTATCCTAACATTAATACAACTGCACCTATAGTTCCTGCAATACAACCTTCTATAGATTTTTTGGACTTACTTTGCTGAATTTATGTTTTCCAAAATGTTTTCTATAAAATATGCAAATATGTCTGTTCCCCCATGCTGCTATAATTGCATACCATACATTAATATTTCCATTTGGCATTCCATTTATAAATGCTATAAACATCATAAAAAAATACTATGTAAAATATTCCTATAAAAGTATAGGCAATATCTTTAAAATTTATTCTCATATCTGTTATAATTATATTTAAAAATAATATTAATAAAATTGTTGGTACTGATAATGTTACTACAGAAGTTAGCCATGCATTTGGTATAACATGTATAAATGCTATACTTAGACAACTTAAATATCCTAACCATTTTACTGGTTTACATACTTTTGAGATTGCTTTTAAAATACTCAAACATCCCTAGTATTGCTACTATTGCTATTAATGCATCTACTATATATTTATTTCCTATCAAAAAAAATTATTACGACTAGCGGGAATCCTAATAATGCTGATGTAATTCTTTTTACGTCCATAATTCTTGGTTCTCCTTTTATTTATTTTTGTACATTGCTTAATATATCTATATTCAAAATAATTACACTAATTTATGTTTTTATTAAAATTTATTTTTATTTAGTTGTTTTTTTTGCTAGTTTGCACCAAATTTTCTAGTTCTTTTTTTGATATTCTTCTATTGCGTAATTTAAGTCTTCTTCTGTAAAAAATCTGGCCAATTTTTATCTATAAATAAAAATTCTGAATATGATAATTGCCATGGTAAAAGTTACTTAAACGTTTTTCTCCACTTGTTCTTATAAGTAAATCTGGATCTGGTTGACCTTTTTGTATATAAATATTTTTCTATATCTTTTTCTGTAATTTCTTCAGGTTGTAATATACCTTTTTTACATCTTCTGCTATTTGATGTGTTACATTTAATAATTCTTCTCTGCCTCCATAATTTAGAGCTATATTAAATACAATTCCAGTATTGTTTTTGGTTCTTTCCATGCATTTTTCTATGCTAGAAATCATTTTGGCTGAAAGACCTTTTCTATTTCCTATAATTTTTTACTTTTATATTTTTCTGAGTCTGCTCTTTTACTATAATCATCTAAATAGCTTTTGAAATAATGCCATTAAAGTTGATACTTCTTCCTTGGCTCTTTCCAGTTTTCTGTTGAAAAAGCATATACTGTGATATGTTCTATACCTATTTTGTTTGCATATCTTACTATTTTTTCTAAAACCTTTGCACCTTCTTTGTGCCCAAAATCTGCTGGTTTTCCTTTTTGCTTTTTGCCCATCTTCTGTTTCCATCCATTATTATTGCAATATGTTTGGGTAGGTTTTCTTTTTCTAAATTCATATTTTATTTCTTTCCTTTCTAAAAACACAAGCGTATTTTTAATAATATAGAGTTCATTGAAGCGAATTTTTATTTTGTCTGTCACGTATATATTCTGCTAGTCTTTTTTAAAAATTCTGCTTCTTTTCCATATTTTTTAATGATTCTATTGCGTGTTCTGTTAAGTCGTTTAATATGTCTTTTGCTCCATCTAATCCATATTTAGAAACATATGTACATTTTCCTCTTTTTTTGTCATTTCCAACTGAGTTTTTCTAATTTTTTTTTTTTGTCCCCTTCTTCTGATAAAATATCGTCTTTTACTTGAAAAGCTAATCCTATTTTTTTAGAATAATTTGTTAAATTCTGTAAGTCTTCTTGTGTTGCATTTGCTAGTATTGTTCCCATTCTAACACATAATGTTAATAGTGCTCTGTTTTATTTTCATGAATATATTCTAAATCTTCTATTGATATGTTTTTTCCTTCAAATTCTGTATCTATATATTCTCCTGCTATCATTTTATCAATTGCTATAGAAAATTCATTAAAAACTTGTAATTTTGCTTTTAATTCAATACTATTGTTTTTCTAACTTTTCTTTACTTTGTATTAAGTCTTTGCTAATTATTATATAGGAATTGTTTAATAAAGCATCTCCTGCAAGTATTGCTGTTGCTTCATTAAATTTTTATGGTTTGTTGGCTTTCCATGTCTAAAATCGTCATTATCAATTCCTGGTAAGTCATCATGTATAAGTGAAAAGTTGTGTACCATTTCTATAGCTACAGCATAAGGCAGACATTTTTCATAATTTTCATTTTTTTTTATAAGTTTATACGTTGCTAATACTAATATTGGTCTTAGTCTTTTTCCTCCTGCCATTAGGCTGTATTCCATTGATTGGTGTAATATTTCTTCTAGTCCTTTTTCTTTTCTTAAATATTTTTTGTAATTCATTATTTATTATTGATTGATATGTTTGTAGTTCTTCTTTAAAATCCATTGATTTCATTCCCTTATTTTTTGTTAGCCTTTTATTATTATATTTATAATAATTTAATAATGTTGTTTTTTGTTTTTATTATATAGTCATTATTTTTTTTTTCTTTGTCTGCTAAAATTTTGTCTATTTCTTCAACTTTTTGCATCTGTTATTTTTTGAATTTCAACTTCTGCTTGTTTTAGTTCATCTTCTGTAATATTTCCTTCTTTTGTTCAAATTTTGCGTTTTTCTATTCCATCACGTCTACTAGCTCTTACTGCTACTTTTTGCTTCTTCTGCCATTTTTTGATTTCTTTTTTACTAACTCTTTTTTCTTCTTTCTTCATTTAGTTCTGAAATGCTAAACGTATTACTTTTTCCATCATTATTTGGTTTATTCCTATATCTGATGTTAAATTGTTTTTTTCTATTTCTTTTAATACACTTATATCCCATGGTTGAATTACTATTAATCTTGCTTCTGGTACAGATATACCTGCTACTTGATTAATGGTGTTGGTGTTCCATAGTAATCTATTTTTACTTTGTTTAATATTGCAGGATTTGCTCTTCCTGCTCTTACTTCTGATAGTTTTTTCAGAAAAAAAAGGCTTATTGTTTTTTCCATTTTTTCTTTATATTTGTATAATCCATTTTTAATTCCTCCTAAATCTTTTTGGTCTTTTTGCTTTTCTTTTTTTTTTTTTATATTGTATTAGTTTTCTCTAATTTTTAGTTATATTTTTTAATTATTTTACTATTGTTCCTATTTTTTCTCCTTTTACTGCTTTTACTATATTTTCTGGGTCAGATATACCAAATACTAGTAGTGGCATATTATTATCTCTGCATAATGCTGTTGCTGTTGAATCCATTACTTTTAAATCTTTTTCTAATACTTCCATATATGATATTTCTTCATATTTTTCTGCTGTTGGGTCTAATTTTGGATCTGCTGAATATACTGCATCTATATTTTTTCCTAATAAAATTATGTCTGCTCAATTTCTGTTGCTCTTAATACTGCTGCTGTGTCTGTTGTAAAATATGGATGACCTGTTCCGCAAGCAAATATTACTACTCTTCCTCTGTTTAAGTGTTTGTCTGCTTTTCTTTGTATAAATGGTTCTGCTATTTCTCTCATTTCTATTGCTGTTTGTACTCTTGAATATACTCCTCTTGCTTCTAATGCATCTTGTAGTGCTAATCCATTCATTGCTGTTGCTAACATTCCCATATAGTCTGCTGTTGTTCTTTCCATTTGATGTCCATTTCTCCCTCTCCAGAAGTTTCCTCCTCCTACTACTATTGCTACTTGTACTCCCATGTCTACTACTTCTTTTATTTTATCACAGATTTTTCCTACTATTTCTGCATTAACTCCTGTTTTTTGTTCTCCTGCTAATACTTCTCCGCTTAATTTTAGTAGTACTCTTTTATACTTTGTTCTGACAATTTTTTTTCACTCTCCCTTTATATTTATGCAAATTATCTACTTCTTTTTACTTTTTATTATTGCATATTTTTTTATCACACCCATTTTATCATAAATTTGAAAAATGTACAGTAGTTTTTAAGATTTTCTTAATATTTTTTTGAATATATCTGTTGATATTACAAAAAGGAGCTTAAAAAGCTCCTTTTCTAATCTCCACTAATTAGTGAATTTGATTTTTTTACTGTTTATCAAATATTTTTTTCAATTTTTGGCATGATATCTTTTTCCCCTTGATAAGATGCCGTCATGTATTTTCATTTTGCACAGATGTGGTGTCATAATCTGATACTCAATTGTAAAAGTTACCCTTTGTTTCAAAGATAATGAAAACAAACATTTTCAATCCTTCTTTTTTAACTCTTTTTGCTAAGAAGCCTTTCCATTCTTCTATTTTCTGTTTTGATGGCATACCATACAGCTGTAAATATGCTGATTTTACTGCGTTTCCATTGTAGTTATAGCTTTTTTCACCATTTGATGTAATTTTTTCGATTGACATTTTGTCAATTGGTGTTAAACACAATGCAACTTTAATCAGCTCCTCATAATCCAACTTGTATTTAGTTGCTAATTTTTCAGTTACTTCTACTTCACTTTGAATTGCTTTGCTGCTTTTTTGAAAGCTGTGGTATCAATCATCATTGAGAAGATAATCATTTCGATATCTTCTGTTGTAACAGGGTATCTTACTTCAAGCATCAGCTCATAGATAAGAAATGAGCTAGCAGATGAATTACGTCTCTTTTCGTAATCAAAACTTACATTTTTAGAAGTTGGGTGATGGTCTATACAGCCTACCACCTTTCCTGCATGAACAGTCTCAAAATGGTCTTCCAAAAAAAGCAGACGTTCTGCGTCTTCGCCGGTTCTTTCCCAGTCTTTCATATCAATGTTAAATAATTTTTTGACAATATCATAGGTTTCATTACCTTCTGCTACTTCTTCTAATACAATGAATTCATTGTCGATTTTTAAAAGTCAAAAAGTCTTGATAAGAGTACCCCTGATAAAAAGGCGTCTACATCAATATTTTCATGTCCTAAAATTGTAAGTTTTTGCCTTCCATTTTCCGTGCAAATTCTCTAATGTCGTTGTTTTTCATAATGTTGTCCTCTCTTTTTCTTATTTGATTTTTACAGTTTCTTTTTTTTTTTTTGCTTTTTTATGATTGGTTTCAATTGCTACTATAATCATACTCCTTTCAATTTTTTGATCCATTATATCATAGTTTTTTATGTAAAGTCAATTTGCTTTTTTTGTATTAATTATTTTATTTGTTTCATAACTTCTTCTGCAAAGTTTTCTTCTTTTTTCTCGATTCCTTCACCTTTTTTCGAATCTTGCAAATTCTGCAACTTCTGCATCTTTTTGTTTTAATAATTCAGAGATTTTCATATTTGGATCTTTTACAAATGCTTGGTCTACTAAACAAATTTCTTCATAAATTTTCCTATTCTTCCTTGTACTATTTTTTCTGCTATTGCTTCTGGTTTTCCTTCATTCATTGTTTGAACTTTTAGTATTTCCATTTCTTTTGCTACTCTTTCTTCTGGAACTTCTTCTCTTCTTACATATTCTGGTCTTGCGGCTGCAATTTTGCATACAAATGTCTTTTTTGCTACTATGCTGTCACCTTTTTTCATGTTAACTAATACAGCTATTTTTTCCATCTCCATGGATATATTTTTCAACTAATCCTTCTGATTCGAATCTTGCAAATCTTCTGATTGTTAAGTTTTTCTCCTATTGTTGCTATTTTTTCCAACTAATGATTCTTGTACTGTTTTTCCTTCTTCAAACATTGCTGGTTGAGCTAATAATTCTTCTACATCTTTTGATTTGTTTTTTAATACTTGGTTTGCTACATTTTCTACAAATGTTTTAAATTCTTCGTTTTTTAGCAACAAAGTCTGTTTCTGAGTTTACTTCTATTATTGCTCCTGTTTTTTCCATCTTCTGATATAACAGCTTCTAATAATACTTATGATGCAACTCTTCCTGATTTTTTAGCTGCTTTTGCAATTCCTCTTTCTATTAATAGTTCGATTGCTTTTTCCATATCTCCATCTGTTTCTGTTAAAACTTTTTTTTGCAGTCCATCATTCCTGCTCCTGTTTTTTCTCTTAATTCTTTAACTAAACTTGCTGTAACCATCTTAAATTCCTCCTTATATTTACTAAAGCGAGCTACGCTACGTCCGAATTTTTTTTTCGTACGAGCGATGCTCGCCCCTTTATATTAACTATATAATTTTATTTATTAGAGAAGTTTATATCTTTCCTAATATATATTTTTTTATTTATTATTATTCTGCTGTTTCTTCTACTACTTGTTCCATGTCAGTTGCTTCTTCTGATATATCTTGTTCTTCTGCATTTTCGAAAGTTTCTCCTTGTCTTCCTTCAATAACTGCATTTGCCATAACATCTGCTATTAATTTTACAGCTCTTATTGCATCGTCATTTCCAGGTATAGCATAGTCTACATCTTCTGGATTGCAGTTTGTGTCTACTAAACCAATAACTGGTATATCTAATTTTTCTAGCTTCTAATATAGCTATTCTTTCTTTTTTTTAGGATCTACTAAGAATATAACTCCTGGTAATTCTTCCATGTCTTTGATTCCACCTAAGTTTCTTTCTAGTTTTTTCCATTTCTTTCTTTAATAGGATTACTTCTTTTTTTTTGGTAATACATCAAATGTTCCATCTTCTTGCATTGCTTCTAAGTCTTTTAATCTTTGTACTCTTGTTCTGATTGTTTCGAAGTTTGTTAACATTCCTCCCCAACCATCTTTGATCAACATAGTACATTCCACATTTGATTGCTGCTTCTTTCATACATTCTTGAGCTTGTTTTTTTTTGTTCCTACAAATAATACTGTTTTTCCTTCTTCAGCTTGTTCTTTTTTAGAATGCATAAGCCTCATCTAATTTTTTTTTGATGTCTTTTGTAAATCGATGATATGTATTCCATTTCTGGCTTGGAATATATATTCAGCCATTTTGATCCCATCTTCTAGTTTGATGTCCAAAGTGAACACCTGCTTCTAGTAATTGTTTCATTGCAACTACTGCCATTTTTAATTCCTCCCTTTTTTTTTTACTTCCATAAAGTTTGCACTTGAACCGGACTAGCTTTTGCTAGCACACCCTTTCAAATTGGCTTTATGTGTTTTTTTTACCTTACATATTGTACCAAATTATTTGGCAAATTGCAAGTTTTTTTTCTTAATTTTTCAAAATTCTTGATTATAGCAATTACTCACCATATCCATTTACAGCTTCTGATAATCCTGGAAATATTGCATTTTGTAAATTTTCATCTACAACTACTTTCCATTTTCCTTTTTCTTTTCTTATTGTAATTTCTTTTTTTGTTGTTGTTGTTTGTCCTACTTCTTTATTTTTTAATTCTTCCATTAGATATTGTCCCGCTTCTTCATCTGATGGTTTTTTCATTATTTAATATTTTTTGAACTACTTTTTTAGTAAAGTTTTGGAAGATATTTTTATAATTCTTGTTTGTTATTTCTACTTCTATTTTTGCTTCTTCTTCATTTTTTCAATTTTCTTTATGTTCCATTTCAAATCTTCATATAAAATTTTGTCATTATCTGTGCTGTCTGCTCCTTCTAAGTTTCCTAATGCTGGTATATCAATTAAGCTGTTATAGTCTACATATTTATCAATATCTGACATTTTTCCTGCTTTTAAATCTCTAAACATTTCTTCTAATGCTCTAGCTGGTGATGGTAGAGCAATTACTATTATTCCTATTACTATTGCTAATAATATTATTATTGCTACTATTCTTGCAAATATATTTCTTTTCTTTCCTTTTTTCTTTAACTGGTTTTTCTTTTTTTTACTTTTTCGTTTTTGTTTTTCTTCTTTTTGTTTTAGTTGGTTTCTTGGCGATTATTTTCTGTACTTTTCTTTTCTTTTTTTTTTTCTGTTTTTTCACTTGGTTTTACCTGTGTGAATTTTGCCTCCTCTTTTTCTGTTTTTTTTACTTCATTAACTTCATTGTTTTCAGTGTTTTTTTGTTCTTCATTTTCTTGTAAATTCTTTTTTTTCTTCATTTTCTGCCATAATAATTCCTCCTCTTATTTTATTTGGCTAAATTATATATTACTAAATTTATTTTTGCAATAGTTTTTTATAATTTTAATTATAAACTATTATTAATTCCCATAGCTACAACGTCTTTCATATTTTCTATTAAGTCGTCTATTTCTTTTGGTGTGACTATTAGGTTGTACTCTTTTGGCATTAATGCTTCTTTTTATTTCTTTATAATTGTCTTCTTGTTTTATTTTATTTAACATGTCATTTGATTTTGCTTCTTCTTGTAATTTTTTTCTATTAATAAATCTAAACAGTCATTTACTAGAACTGCTGTTTCAACAACTGTTGGTATTCCCAGGGCTATTACCGGCACTTTTAATGTTTTTTCACTTATTTCTGCTCTTGTATTTTCTACACCTGCTCCTGGTACTATTCCTGTGTCTGATAGTTGTATTGTACTACTTATTCTTTCTATACTTCTTGATGCTAGTGCGTCTATTACAATTATTATTTTTGGTTTTACATTTTCTACAATTCCTTTTTAATATTTCTAATGTTTCTATGCCTGTAGTTCCTAAAACTCCTGGTGATATTGCACTTATTTCTCTTGTTCCTTCTTCAACATATTGTGGTAAATATTTTATTACATGTCTTGTTACTTCTATTTCATTTATTACTTTTTTTTGGTCCTAAACTGTCTGGAGTTACATATATATTTCCTAGTCCCACTACTAGTGCTGATCCTTCTTTGTCTACATGAATATCTATTATTTTTTTTAGTTCTTTTTTGTAATACATCTGCTGTTTTTTCTATCTCTTCTTGTTGTGCTATTCTTAGTTTTTTTTTTTCATCTATTGTTATATAATTTCCTATTGGCTTTCCTATTGCTTTTTCTCCTTGATTGTTTGTTATTTTTACCCTTTCTATTGTTATTGTTTCATTTACTTTTTCTATTTCGCTTTCTATTCCTTCTATTTCGTTTTTTCTATTTGATTTGCCTTTTTTGTAGATGTCTCTTCTTTCATTTGCTAAATCTGTTCTAAAATTATACATAAAAAACCTCACTTTCTTTTTTTATTATTTGAAAAGTCAGGTTTTTTATTCATTATATATATGTTAAATATATTTTTTTGTTTTCAACTTTTTGTTTTTATCTTTGGTTTATTTTTTTTATTTTCTATTATTGATAATTTTGAAACTTAAAATATTCCACTAATATTTCCATCTTCATCAATATCTATATTTTCTGCTGATGGTTTTTAGGTAATCCTGGCATTGTCATTATTTTTCCTGCTAATGCTACAACAAATCCTGCCCCTGCTTTTAGCTCTATATCTCTTATTGTTATTTTGTATTTTCCTTTGTCTTGTAAATTTTTTTTGAATCATCTGATAATGAATATTGTGTTTTTTTGCTATACATACTGGTAATTTTGCATATCCCATTTTTTCTATCTTTTCTATTTTTTTTTTTTCTATTGCCTCTATTGAAAATTCAACTTCTGTTGCTCTATATATTTTAGTTGCTATTTTTTCTATTTTTTTTTTTATATCGTCACGTAATGGGTATAAATAGTTTACTTCATTTCTTATCATCGAGAATTCGTTTATAAATTCTTCGGCGTTTTCTGTTTCTTTTATTATTTTGTTTGCAATGTCTATTGCACCATTTCCACCTTTTTTTCCAACCTTCGACTATACTTAATTCTATATTTTTTTCTTTTAGAGCCTTTTTCTAAAAATTCTATTTCTTCATCTTTGTCTGTATTAAATTTATTTTAATGCTACTATTACTTTTTTAGCCATAACGAACTTTTAAATTTTCTACATGTGTGAATAAATTGTGTAATCCATTTTGTATTCCTTTTATATTTTCATATTGTATATCTTCTTTTTCTACTCCACCATGATATTTTTAATGCTTTTATAGTTGTTACTATGACTGCTATATCAGGTTTTATTTTGCTTTTCTGCATTTTATGTCCTAAAAATTTTTTCTGCTCCTAAGTCAGCGCCAAATCCTGCTTCTGTTACTGTGTATTCTCCTAGTTTCAAAGCTAGTTTTGTTGCAATTATACTGTTACATCCATGTGCTATATTTGCAAATGGTCCTCCATGTATTATTGCTGGTGTATGTTCTAATGTTTGCACTAAGTTTGGTTTGATGGCATCTTTTAGTAATGCTGCCATTGCTCCTTGGGCATTTAAGTCTTTAGCATATACTGGCTCATCTTTTTCATTATATCCTATAATGATGTTTCCTAAATTTTTTTTTTAGTTCTTTTATATTATTTGATAGACATAAAATTGCCATAATTTCTGAAGCTACTGTTATATTAAATCCGTCTTTTTTCTTGGTTCTATATTTTTTTCTCCTGATAGTCCTGTTTCTATCATTCTTAATTGTCTATCATTTAAATCAATACATCTTTTCAAGTTACTTTTTTTTATTTTAAGTTCATTGCCAAAATATATATGATTGTCTATTAAACTTGATAATAAATTATTTGCTGATGTTATTGCATGTATATCTCCTGTAAAATGTAAATTGATATCTTCCATTGGTGCAACTTGTGACATTCCTCCTCCTGTTGCTCCTCCTTTTTTTCCAAATACTGGACCTAGTGATGGTTCTCTTAATGCAAGTATTGCTTTTTTCCTATTTTGTTTAATGCGTCAGCTATTGCTATTGATACAGTTGTTTTTCCTTCTCCCAATGGTGTTGGGTTTATGGCAGTTACTAAAATAAAGTTTTCCATTTTCTTTTTCTTTTAATCTTTTGCTTACTTCATTAGATATTTTTGCCTTGTATTTTCCATATACTTCTATTTCATCTTCTTTTATTCCAATATTTTTGCAATTTCTGTGATGTTTTTTTAATTTTTACATTTTTAGCAATTTCTATATCTGTCATATCCTTCACCCTTTCTTTTTTTATTTTTATCTTTTTATAATTTTATGCAATTAATCCTACTATTACTCTATTGCTGTCTCCAACTACGACTTGAATTGGTGTGTGTCCTAAAAAACTTCTACTAGTTTTTCTGATACTTGTATTCCTGATAATCCTGGTGTTTCAACTAGCTGATTTAATAATTTTGTTTGTTTTCCAGCTGCTCTTCTTACTCCTGCTGCGTCATACATAACTACAAAAGAAAAAAATTAGTGCTATTGCAAAGATTGGTGTGTTTATTCCTTCATATTTTCCTATTAGAGTTGCAAGTCCTACAACAACTGCTGAATGTGAACTTGGCATTCCTCCTGCTCCCATAATTCTTTTTTTAAAGTTGAATTTTTTTTTGTTGTTATTAAATCATAAATAACTTTAAATATTTGTATGCAAAACCATAGTAACAATGGTATTACTATATATTTGTTTTTTAAAATTTCTCCTATTACTTCCATATTTGACCTTCCTTTTTTTTACTCTTCAGTTTCAAAATTTTCTTTCTTTTTATTCCATTTTCTTGTTTTAGTAAAATTGTTATTTTTTTTTTCTGCATTTTTCTAATATATCATTACATTTTTTGATATTTTCATTCCTTGTTCAAATTTTTTAACTGATTCATCTAAATTCAAGTCTCCTTTTTTCCACTTCTGTTACTATTTTTTCTAATTGTTCCATGTTTTCCTCAAAACTTTTTTCTTCCATTCTTATTTTCATTCCTTTCTCACTTTGCTTAAAGGTACCTATAGCTATAAGAGTTTTTAATTTTGCATATTGTTTTTTCATTTTTAAGTATTTTTATGCAAAATTTCTATCTTTCTACTGCTGTTTTTGTTTCTATATTTACATCAATGTATCCTATAATCTTGTGCATTTGAATTTACTGCTACATGGTATATTTTTCCCCTCTATTTGGTCTATTGTGAATACATAACTTTCGCTTGTTTCTCCCATTTTCTTTTTGCTAGTTTTATTGCTATTTCTTCTGGATTTATCTCCACTGTTTTCGTTATTACTTTCTTGTTCTTCTTTTTTTCCTACTATCTCTTTTCCATTATTATTGTTGTTAGTAGTGTTTTTGAGAGCTTTCTTTATTATTTGAGTTTATTGGCTTTTCTGTGTTTTTCTTCACTGCTTTCATTGTTTTCAGTTGTTTCGTTCGAATTATTTTCTTCTATTTTGTTCTCTTCGTTTTCTATTTCATTTTCTGTTTCATTTTTTTTCTGTAATATTTTCTGTTGTTATGTTTTTCTCCTATTTTTTTGAGTCTACTTGTTGATTTTTATTTTTTTTGCAAATATATAAGTTACATATCCAACTAATAAAATAATTAGTATTGTTAGTATTATTAACAGTATTTTTGTTTTTTATCCATTTTGTTTATATCCTTCCTATTAGTATATTATTTTTTGAACTTTTTTTAATAATATATCTAAATAATTTTTGCTTTTTTGCTTTTGCCATCAATCATTTGTATGTCAATTTCGTTTCCTTCTTGTAATTCTTTTACACTGTTTATAATTTTTCCTTTTTTTTTCTATAATTGAATATCCTCTTGTTAAAGTTTTTAATGGACTTAGTGTATCTAATTTTGAAACTAGTTTTACATATCTTTCTTTTTTCTGATTGCTTTTTGTTTTTTATAATATTTTCTATTTGTTTTACTTGATTGTCTAGCAATATTGATCTTTCATTTATTATTCTTAATGGTTCTTTAAATACAAAACTTGATGTTAATTTTTCATAATGTAATTTTAACATTTCATATTTTTTTATTAAGAGATATTTTTAGTCTATTTTTTATATCCTAGTATTTTTGTTTTACTTCATATATATCTGGTACTGCTAATTCAGCAGCTGCTGATGGTGTTGGTGCTCGTAAATCTGCTACAAAATCTGATATTGAAAAGTCTGTTTCATGTCCTACAGCGGAAATTATTGAAGTTCTGATTCATATATGGCGTGTGCAACTATTTCTTCGTTAAATGGCCATAAATCTTCTAATGAGCCTCCTCCTCTCGCTAAAATTAGTACATCTGCTAATTTGTTTTTGTTCATAAAACGTATTCCTTCTGCAATTTTGGGTGCTGCGTCTTGTCCTTGTACTGGTACTGGAAATAGTCTTATTTGAACATTAGGGTTTCTTCTTTGTGCTTACATTTATGATGTCTCTAATTACTGAACCTGTTTGTGATGTTAGTACTCCTATTATTTTTGGCATTTGTGGTATTTTTTTTTTTATGGCTAATATCAAAATATCCTTGTTCTTCTAGCATTTGTTTTAGTTCTTCATATTTTTTTATATAATGCTCCTACTCCATCTTCTTGCATAGCTTTTTTATATACTTGATATATTCCATCTCGTTCAAATACTGAGACTTCTCCAAATATAAACACTTTCATACCATCTTTTTGGCATAAAATTTAGTTTTTGTGCATAGCTTTTAAACATTATACATTTTATAAGTGATTTATCATCTTTTAGTGTAAAGTATAGATGTCCTGTATAGTGGTTTTAAAGTTTGATATTTCGCCTTTTATTATTAAACTATTTAATCCTTCATCTGAGGCTATTTTTTTCTTTTATATAACTATTTACTTGGCTTACTGTAACTGCCATATTTTCATAATTCATTTTTATCTATTCCTCTCTATTTGCTAAAAGGCTTTTCTTACAAATTTATTTTTTTACTATGCTTGCTAAAAATTCCATTAACAAATGTTTTTGAGTTGTCTTCTCCATATTTTTTTTGCTAGTTCGACTGCTTCATTTATAGCTACTTTATATGGAACTTCTTTATATTTTATTTCATATATTGCTAGTTCTAATAAACTTAAATCTATTTTTGATATTCTTTCTAATTTCCAGTTTGATTTTAGATTTTCTTCTATTAGTGCTTTTATTTCAACTTTATTTTTTTTCTATTCCTGAAATTGCGTCTTTCATGTATTCAATTGCTTCTGTATTTGTTATATTATTGCTTTCTATATATAATTCTATTTGTTCTTCGATATTTATTTCTTTGTTTTTTGGACTTCTAAACTATATAATAGTCTAAAAAGCATTTTCTCTCATTAATGTTCTATTCATTACATTTTCCTTTCTACATCTTATCTATCCATGTTTTTAGTTTTGTTTTTACATCATCTTTATTTTGTTGGACATAATTTCCTACAAAAGCTCCTAAAAAATATGACTACTATTCCTATTATTACATCATATAGTCTAGTTGCTAATATGACAATTGCTACAATAATTCCTATAATTGCTCCACAGTATTTTTCCTAAAAATTTTTTTTAATTCTTCCATTTATTATCACTATCCTTTCTGAAAACAACAAAAGCGGACTAATAGTATTTCACTTATTTTAACGTTTTGGTCCGCGTTTTTGTTTACACGCGAATTTTGCTTTTGCACATATCGCGGTATTTTTCTTTATATTATATATTATGTTACTTTGTTTTTTCTTGTACTTGTGCAACTTTTTTACTGTTATGTTTACTTTTTGACTTCTAAATCTGTTGCTAATTTTACTCTTTTCTTTTTATTTTGTTTTGCAAATCTGCTGATAAATCTTTTTATTACTGCATCTGCACTAACTACTAAATTTGCAAAAATGCTAACATTATTTTCTTTGTCTAATTCAACTCTTGTTGTTATGCTTTCCGCTTCTTTGAAGTCTTTTTGCTACAGATTCAACTAGATTTTCTATTGTTTCTTTTTGAAATCATTAGTTTTCCATTAGAGTTTTTTCTAATAACACTCCTTGTTTTTCTTTTTTATTTCTTGTTTTGATGTTGGATCAAAAAATATACATCTAATAGATAATAGTATAAATAAAACACTTACTCCTAATGTTATTTTTGATCCTGGGTCTGTTGTAATACAGTTTTTTAACTATTTCTCCTACTATTCCTATATCTAGCCATCCAAATACTAATAAGCATAATATTATAGATAATATTAACATGATGTTAGAATATATAATTAATGTGATTTTTTCGATAAATTTCATTTTCAACAATTCCTTTCTTTATTGGTATATTTTACCCTTATTTTGTTTATTTTTACTTTTATTTTTGAAGATATACATTTAAAAAAGAGCTATTTTTTGTTCAAAAGCTATTAATATCTGCATGTTTCTCTTACTTTCTTTATTCTGTTTTTTGCTTGTTCTTTTTATTCTGCTTGTTCTTTTTTCTTCTTCATTTTGTTCTGTTTCTTCTTTGCTAACTGTATTTGTGTTTACGCCTTGTACATGTACATTTACTTCTTCAACTTTTATTCCTGTCATATTTTCTACAGATGTTTTTACTCTATTTTGTATTTCAAATGCTATATCTGGTATTCTTGTACCATATTCTACAATTATATTTACATCTATTTTTACTTTATTTTTTCTTCTTTGTCTACTTTTATTCCTTTTGCTAAGTTTTTTCTTTCCACTTAGTACTTCTGATATTCCTCCTGCAAATCCTCCTGCCATTGATGATACTCCTTGTACTTCTGATACTGCAACTCCTGCTATTACTGCTATTACATCATTTGATATTTGTATTCCTTCATTTTCTTCTGTTGTTTCTGTTTCTATTATTTCTGATGTATTTTCGTTTTCTTTTCTTTTCTTCTATTTTTTTTTCTTGATTTTCTTCACTCATACTAATTCCTCCTTTTTAGAAAGCTTAACTTTCTTTTTAATATATTCATTTTGTATTGATTAAAAGTTTCTTTTTTTTATATAAAAATGATATACTTATTTAACATTATAAGTATATCAATTTTTATTTTTTTTACAACTATTTTAGTCATTTTATTCATTTTTTATATTTTTGTTATAACTTTTTGTTTTATGGGCTTATCAAAGTTGTTTTTGAGTTGTAGTTTAATTTTAACTTTTTATTTTTACTTCTATTGTTTCTTCCACGCCTGTTGCTATTATAGTTACACTTACATCGTCTTTCATATTGTTATCAATAACGGTTCCAAATATAACATTTGCATCTTCACTTATTTGGTCATTGATTATTGCTATTGCACTGTTTATTTCTAGTAAACTTAAGCTTTCATCACCTTTAACATTAAATATAACTCCTTTTGCTCCATTTATTTTGCTTTCTGTAAGTGGGTTTGCAATTGCTTGTCTTACTGCTTCTTCTACTTTCTTTTCTCCTGATGCTTTTCCAACTCCCATATATGCTTTTCCTCTATATCTTACTGTAGTAGATATGTCTGCAAAGTCTATGTTTACTTCTCCTATTGTTGTTAGTAAATCTGTTATCCCTGAGATTGCTTTGTTCTAAAACTTCGTCAGCTAATGAAAATGCTGAATTTAATGTGATTTTAGTGTCTGTTGTTTTTAATAGTTTGTCATTTAATATTACAATTAGATCATCTACATTTTCTTTTAATTTTTGTGTTCCATAGTCTGCTCTTAGTTTTCTGGCTTTGCCTTCAAACATAAATGGTTTTGTTACAACTCCTATTGTTAGTATTCCCATTTCTTTTGCGATTTCTGCTACAACTGGTGCTGCTCCTGTTCCTGTTCCTCCACCCATTCCGGCGACTATGAATACCATGTCTGCTCCTCTTACTATGTCTTTTTATTTGTTCTTTATTTTCTATTGCTGCTCTTTCTCCTACATTTTCGTTTGCTCCTGCTCCTAATCCTTTTTGTTGTTTCTATTCCTATTTGCAATATATTTTTTAGTTTTTGCTCTTTTTTTAATGTTCCTGTTTCTGTATTTAATAGATAATATGTGACTCCTTTTATATTATCTTCTATCATTCTATTTACTGCGTTGTTTCCAGCTCCTCCTACTCCTATTACTTTTATCTTTGGTGTATTTAACATTTCTTGTGGTTCATTATACATTTTATTACATTCCTTTCTTCCTATAAGCTTGCTTTATATGTATAAAATAAGATGAGTTTTTTTTAGTATTAACGTATTTTTCTTTTTTCTTATTTTTTGATTTACATATTTTTATCACATTTTTTGTTTTTTATTCAATAGCTTGATTATAATTTTAAAAAAAAAAATTCTTATTTTACTTGAATTTATTTTTGTTTTAGTATAGTATATATAAGTAGAAAAATGAAATACATAGGAGGATTAATCATGCCAAGAAAAAACTAAAGAACAGAAAGAATTAGAAAACTTAAATATGTCATCTAATACAGTTCAAAAAGATGCTAAAATGAGTTCTAATATTTCTAATAAAAAAAAGTAAATTCAAAAACAAAAAATGAAATAAATAAATCTTCAAATAGATCAAATAAAACCACAAAAAACAAGTACTTCTACAAGTAAAAAAAGTACAAAATCTAGTAATTCTACTAATAAAAAGTTAAGTCTAAAACAGTTTCTAAAACTAATATTTTAACATCTACAAAAAAAAGTTGAAACTAAAAGGTTCTGTAGTTGAATATTATGATTTGCCATACAGATATAATCAGACTATTGTAAAAAGTTCTTGCTCAAACACCTAATAATTTGTTTGTTTATTGGGATATTGCTGATTCTGATAGAGAGAATTTTAAAAAAACAATACGGTTATGATTTTTTTTTGATAAAACACGTCCTGTTCTTATAGTTCATAATGAAACTATGCATTATGCTTTTTAAGTAGAGATAAATGATTTTGCAAACTCTTGGTATTTACATGTAAATGATGCTAATTGTGATTATAAAATCGAACTTGGAAGGAAGCCTTTTTTATAACTATATACAACGTAAGATAGGTGAAGAAGAACAAAAGGATCCAAATTCTGAAGTTAATAAATATCCTTCTAAATCAATTGATAAAGATTATTTTTATGTTACAATGTCTAATGCAATTGATTCTCCAAATAATCATATTTTTGGCTGAAGATTACAATAAACCTATTAATTCAGTACTAGTAAGAAATGTAAAATCTAATGTTGAATATAATAAAAATATTGAAAGTTTACCTATTTCAAGTCATTTTGAATAAATTATATAATATTCAGGAGATTTATAAAAAATTATTTGAAGAAAATACAATCAAAAACTTTTATGATTTGTCTAATCCTTCTTCTGGTGGGAATCCATCTTCTGAAAGTTTTTCTTCAAGATTCAAATAGATATTATTTGTTTGAGCTGAAGCAAGAAAAAGGAATGTAGTTAAATGCAAGAGAAAAAAAAAGGATATGTAAGTTTTGTTTTTACATGCACATCTTCCATTTATTCATCACCCTGAAAGTAATGATTATTTAGAAGAATCGTGGTTATATGAAGCGATATCAGAAACATATATACCGCTTCTTACTTATTTTAAAAAGTTAGTTGATGAAGGTGTTAATTTTTCGTATTACAATGTCAATGACACCTCCATTGCTTTCTATGTTAGATAATAAATTATTGCAACAAAAAGTATATACATTATTTAGAGCAGTTAATTGAATTATCAGAAAAAGGAGATAAAAAAGAACTTCTTATGATGAGCGTTTAAATAGATTATCTCATTATTATTATGAAAGATATTCAAATGATTTACATTTATTTAAAGATGTTTTTAAATGTAATTTGATAGAACAATTTAAGCATTTTCAGGATATTGGTGTTTTAGAAATAATAACTTGTGGTGCAACACATGGGTATTTTCCTATTTTATATGTTAATGAAAAAAACAGTAAGAGCTCAAATTGCTGTTGGTGTTCAAATTTATGAAAAAATTTTTGGAAAGAAACCTCGTGGTATATGGCTTCCTGAATGTGGCTATGTTCCAGAAGCTGATAAATATCTACGTGAATTTGGTATTGAATATGCTATAACTGAAACACATGGTATTTTATATGCTAATCCAACTCCTATATATGGTACTTTAGCTCCTATTGTTTCACCAGATGGTTTGGTTGCTTTTGGACGTGATTTGGAATCTTCTCGTCAAGTATGGAGCTCTATAAATGGTTATCCTGGTGATTATAATTATCGAGAGTTTTATAGAGATATTGGTTATGAGGCTGATTACGATTATATAAAGCCTTATATTGCTCATAATGGTGTACGTGTTCATACAGGAATTAAATATTATCGCATAACTGGAAATACTGATCAAAAAGATTATTATGATATACAATGGGCTCATGATTCTGCTGAAAAACAGGCTGGACATTTTTTGATTCACGTGTTAAGCAGATATCTAATGCTGCTTCCATATATGGATAAGCCTCCCATTGTTTTGTGTCCTTATGATGCTGAACTTTATGGTCATTGGTGGTATGAAGGTCCTTATTGGTTATATATTTTATTTAAAAAAATTTATTATGATGATTGTAATTTTGAATTGATAACACCTTCTGAATATATTGATAAATATCCGGAAATACAAGTTTCTACACCTTGTCGTTCTAGCTGGGGTGCTAATGGTTATAGCGAAGTTTGGCTTAATCCTACAAATGATTATGTTCATCGTCATTTTACATGTTGCTGGTGATAGAATGTGTGAACTTGCTAGCCTTTATCCTAATTCTACTGGTTTAAGGCAAAAAAGCTCTTAATCAATGTGCTAGAGAGTTGTTATTGGCTCAAAGTAGTGATTGGCTTTTTTATTATTACTAATGGTACTATGGTGGATTATGCTAAAAAACGTATTAAAGATCATATTGGTCGTTTTACTAAATTATATTATCAAATTAAAAATGATGAAATTGATGAGAATTTTCTTTTTAGATATTCAGGAAAAAAGATTGTTTATTTCCTGATATTGATTATAATATTTATGGTTGATTTTTTTTATTTATTTATATTAAGACTAAACTAAAATTATCTTTTACAATTTTTTGGTTTGGTCTTTTTATGTGGACAATATTCTTTTTTTTTTTTCAAAATTTCATATTATAATGTATAAGTTTAAAAGTTTAGTAGATACTAATTTTGAAAGGGGTCTGAAAATGAGAACAATTTGCATAAAAACAAATAATTCAATAATATTAGAGTATCTATTAAATGAATTAAGATTGTCTAATGTTCAGTATATGTGTTTTACAGTCAAAAAATTCAAATATTATCAAAATTTAATAATACATTATTTAGGATCTAATGTTGATTCTTTTATTCATTTTGTTTCAGACATACTTTCTTATTTGGTTATTGATGAATTGGAAGAAGAATTGTTATTGAATATAATTCAACAAAATTATTGTTATTTTGATAATCTTGAAAGGAAAAAAAAATTTTAAATTATTGTTTTGATTTATTTTCTGAAGACTATTCTAATTATTTTTTAATAAAAATTTTCATACATTAATAATCAGTTTTACTTATATTTAAAAGAGCATAAATCTATAGTGTTGACTGGCTTTATTAATTTTAGACTAAAAAGGTATTTTTCGATTCTTGATGAAGTTGTTGATGATGCTGTTAGTAATTTTATAATTGAAAAGAATATATGGAATTTATTTCTTTATTAAAATTATATATAAATTCTCAGTCTCCTAAAACTGATGTTGTTCATATTGTTTATAGAAAGGATAATCCTCTTTTTTGTTAGATGAAAATAAAAATATTATTCCTTTTAGATGATTCTATTTACCAGGCTAAGTATTTGTCTGATATTAGTTTTTCTAATAATGATTTTATTTTGAATACTTTGCTTTCTGTTTTGCCTAAAAAATTTATTTGCATTTAGTTGATAATGCTATTGATGAATTTGCAAATACGTTGCTTTTGATATTTGAAAAAAAAAAAAAATTGTGGTTTGTTCTGATTGCGATATTTGTAATTTATACGGTTTACATGAATTTGGTGTTTAATTTTGGGTGTTTTTGAGGACGGACTCAAAAAACACCCACAGATATTTTTTTTTCTATTTTATTACCTCGTCTAGGACTTTGGCTAAATATTTCATACTTGTTAGACATTGTTCCAATGTGTTTCCTGTTGCTCCTACTTCCATTATGCTTGCATATTTTCCGGCATGTTGGTTATATCTGTATTCTGTTAGCATTATTGGTTTGAATAGTCCTGGAAACATTTCTTCTGCTTTTTTTCTTGTACTTTTATTGCAAATTTTAAGTTTTGTTGCCAGTTTGATGTTCTAGTCCTCCTTGGTTTGTTCCTATTACATACATTATTTGTGCCGCATAGTCTTCTCCCATTTTTTTACAGTTGGTGCATAGTCACTTCTGCTCCCTATTGCATCTCTATGTAAATCTATTATAATGTCTGATGGTGTTGTTTTTAATATGTTTGTTACTGTTGCTAATGAACGTGTGTATGATCCATTATATGATGGATAATCGTGGTAACTTGTGTTATGTGTTACTGGTATATTGTATTTTTTTTTTAATTGGCTTTCTAGTTCTGTTCCTACTCTTGTTACTGTATAGTTTAAGTCTGTTGTTCTATATGTTCCTGTTGGTGTATATGGGAAGGCATTGCTTGATGTGTAACTTTTTCACAACTGTGTGTGTGAAATATTAATATGTTTTTATTTTCTATGCTAATGTTTGGTGTCATTATTTCTTCTGTTAAGTTGATTTTTGTTCCATTTTTTATTTTTACTTTTCCGTATTGGGTGTTATATGTTTCTTTTATTGGGTTATTTGTTACTATTTGTGTTTCTTGTCCTGTTTTGACTTCTTCATTTTTTTCTTCTTTGTTGTTTACATTATTGTTTTGGTTATTTTCATTGTTTGAGTTTTGCTCTGTTTTTGCTTCTGTTTGTTGATTTTCTGTGTTTTTTTCCTCGGAATTATTTGTTTCTTGTGTTATTTTTGCTTCTTCTTGATTTATACTTTTATTGCACTTATTTCTGTTTCTATGGCTATTTGTGCATATTTATGTTCTTCTCTATTTAGTTCATTGTTTTGTTCTTTTTTTCTCTCCTTCTATTGCTGGTATTTGACTGTTTATTGATTTTTTATATATTTGTGGTGTTGGTATTGTTATTTGGGTTTCTTTTTTATTGAAAAAAATCTTGTAGTTGTTATTGCAATAAATATTATTATTGTTATTACTACAAGATATTTGGTTATGTCTTTTTAATTTAAAAATCGCAACATTAAACATATATATTTCTCCTTTGCATTCTCTTTATATATGTATGTTGCAATTTTTTGTTTTATTCTTTTTTATATTAATATTTTTTTATGAATGTTTATTTTATTTTTGTTATGCTTTTTATCTCTTATTGGTTTGATGTTTCACTATTTTGTTCTGAATTTTCAGATGTTTCTTGTTGTGATGATGTATCGTCTTGTTGTGTTGTTTTTGTGTTTGGCTATTGTTTTGCGTTGTGTTTGAAGTTTCGTTTGTTGTTTCACTTGAGCTACTTGTTGTGGTTTTTGTTTCATTATTTTTTTACTGCTTTTACTCCTATTGAGTCTAGCCATTTTTCTACATCATATCTTTGATCTTCAAAAATTCAAATAGTAGTATTTTTGTTCCTGAGTCTATTACCATATAAAATGTCGTCTGCTCTTGTTGGGAATTTTTTTCTTCTCCTGATGAGTTTATTAGTCCATATTTTTTTGTCTTTGCATGTTACTATCATGTTATAGTTTGGTATTACTAATAAGTTTAATGCGTCTTTGTTACTTGATGCTATATATCCTAAACTGTCATATTTGAAGTCTACTATTGTTTTTCCAGTTTTGTCTACTAGTCCCCATAAATCATTTTTTCTTTACTGGTATTAGGTTGTCTACTAGTAAATATTTGTTACGTATGTCATTTTTTTCAAATTTTGAAATATCTAGTCCTATTGCATCATTTTCTATATATAATTTTATATTTCCTTTTTACATCTATTATTCCATATTTTCCTTCTCTTTGTGCTTCATATATTCCTGCGTCTTTGTCCATTAGGTTTAGGCTATCATATAATATTTTGTACTTTCATTGTTCCATCTTTTAGAGATTATTCCTACTTTTCCGTTGCTTTTTGCAAAGAAGTCGCCTGTTTCTGGTATATATGTTATTTCTTCGTATTTTGGTTCTATTATTGTGTTTCCTTTTAAATCTATTACTCCTAGTTGTTTTTTGTCTTTTTGTACTACTAGTCTTTCTTCAAATATCGATTTTTCGTTGTGAAATTCGCTACTCATTTCAGCAAATCCTTTGTCTAGTACTGTTTGTTGGTAACTTGATATTAAATAATTCATTGTATATATTTTTATGCGGTTTGTGTCTTGGTTATATATAAAACTTGAATTGAATGCTTCTTGGAATCCATCTGATGATATATATAGTTTTTCCGTTTATTGCTTTTACTGGTTTTTAGCATAAAAATATGTGTAATCTGAATTTGTTTTTGTGTTTCTAATTTATATATTTTTTGTTTGATCCTAGTACAAAATTTGCTATTTCGTCGTCATTTTGTATATAGCATTTGTTTTTGGCTTCTGATCTTTCTGCATAGTCTCCACTATAACTTTGATATCCTACATAACTTGCTATATCTCTAATAGATATATATACTGTATCTCCGTCAAATACTAGCATATCTTTTTACTTTTTTCTTGTAATTGTCCGTCAACTGTTACTTTTAATTGTGCATTGTCTATATATCCTAGTGCTATAATTATTCCTATTATTGCTATTACTAGTATTGCTATTATAATTAGTATTATTTTGGACATTTTTGTTTTTTTTTTTTTTTTGATTTTTCTACAAAATTCTCATCAATTATATTCATCTGTATTCCCCCTTTATTTGGTGTAACCATATTTTTTATAGAACTCGTTTTTGAAGTTTAATAAATTATCGTTCTCTATTTCTATTCTAACTCTTTCCATTAATTTAGTCAAGAACCTTAAGTTATGTATTGATAATAGTCTTACTCCTAAAATTTCGTTTGTTTTTACTAAATGTCTTATATATGCTCTTGTGTAATTTTTTACATGTATAGCAATCACATTCTGGGTCTAATGGTCCCCAATCTCTTTCATAAGTTGCATTTCTTACTACTACTTTTCCATTCCATGTAAGTGCTGTTCCATTTCTTGCTATTCTTGTTGGTAATACACAGTCACACATATCTATTCCTGCTATTGCTGATTCTATTAAATAATCTGGTGTTCCTACTCCCATCAAATATCTAGGTTTATCTTTTGGCATAAGTGGTGCTGTATAATATAACATTTTTAAGTATTCTTCTTTGGGCTCTCCTACACTTATTCCTCCTATTGCATATCCTGGAAAGTCTAATTCAATTAGATCTTCTGCTGATTTTTTTCTTAAATCTTCATAAAATCCCCTTTGGATTATTCCAAATAATGCTTGATTTTTGGTTGTATGTGCTTCTTTACATCTTTTTGCCCATCTTGTTGTTCTTTCCATAGATTGTTTTGTGTATTGATATGTTGCTGGATATTCTACATTCGTCAAATGACATTATTATGTCTGCTCCTAAGGCTTCTTCTATTTCCATTACTTTTTCTGGTGAGAAAAAAGTGTTTACTTCCGTCTAAATGTGATTTAAATTCTACTCCTTCTTCACTTATTGTTCTTAAGTCACTTAAACTAAATACTTGGAACCCTCCGCAGTCTGTTAGTATTGGCCTGTCCCAATTCATGAATTTGTGTAGTCCTCCTGCTTCTTTTTACTATTTCGTGTCCTGGTCTTAAATATAAATGATATGTGTTTGATAATATTATTTGTGCTCCTACTTCTTCTTTTAGTTCTTCTGGTGTCATTGATTTTACTGTTGCTTGTGTTCCTACTGGCATAAATACAGGTGTTTGTATGTCTCCATGTGGTGTGTGCACAACTCCTCTTCTTGCTCCTGTTTGTTTGCATCTGTGTAATAGTTCATACGTTACTGCTGGTTTCATCTATTTTAAATTCCTCCTTAAGCACATTTGTGCAAATTTGATATGCTCCTTTTGATATTTTTAGTGTGTTTTTATCGTTTAAAGACGCGGACTTTAAAATGTTCTGATTAGTGTGCAAAGGCTATTAATGTCCTTTTGTTCTTTATGTGCATTTTTGCATTGCTCAATTTTATTTTATTTTTTTGCATTGCTCAATTTTATTTTATTTTTATGATATGAACATTGCGTCTCCAAAACTGAAAAATTTGTATTTTTCTTTGTACTGCTTCATTATATGCTTTCATTATGTATTCTTTCCCTGCTAATGCTGATACTAACAGTAATAATGTTGATTGTGGTAGATGGAAATTTGTTATTAATCCGTCTATGCATTTGAATGTATATCCTGGATATATGAATATTTGTGTGTCACCTTCTATTGGTTCTACTGTTCCATTTTCTGGGTTTGCTATTGTTTCTAATACTCTACATGATGTTGTTCCTACTGCTATTACTCTTTTTCCATTTTTCTTTGCTTTATTTTTATTTTGTCACAGTCTTCTTGTTTTATATAAAAATGTTCTGAATGCATTTCATGTGCTTCTACTGTGTCTTCTTTTACTGGTCTAAATGTTCCTATTCCTACGTGTAATGTTACATTTGCTATATCTATACCTTTTTTTCTTCTATTTTTTCTAATAGTTCGTTTGTGAAGTGTAACCCTGCTGTTGGTGCTGCTGCTGAGCCTTCATATTTTGCATATACTGTTTGATATCTATCTTTTTCTTTTAATTCTTCGTGTATATATGGTGGCAATGGCATTAATCCTATTTTGTCTAATATTTCATTAAATATTCCTTTATAGGTAAATAATACTTTTCTTTGTTCCTCCTGGCATTGTGTCTAATATTTCTGCTGTTAGTAGTCCATCTCCAAATATTACTTTTTGTTCCTATGTGTAATTTGTTTTCCTGGTCTTACTATTGTTTCCCAGATGTCTCCTTCTATATTATTTAATAACAAAAATTCTATATTTGCTCCTGTTTCTTTTTTTTTCATATATACGTGCTGGTATTACTTTCGTGTTGTTTCTTACCAAGCAGTCTCCTGGTTCTAAATAGTCTATTATGTCTTTAAATGTTTTGTGTTCTATTGTGTTGTTTTTTCTGTTTAGAACCATTAGTCTTGATTCGTCTCTTTTTTTCTATTGGTGTTTGTGCTATTAGTTCTTCTGGCAATTCATAGTCAAATTCTGTTACTTTCAATGCTTTTGCCTCCTATATTTTTATTACTTTGTTTTATTTTTTGCATAACATTAAGCTATATTTATTTAGTTTGTTTAGTTTTTTAGGTCTTTCATTGTTAGGTTTATTCTGTCTTGGTCGTCTATGTCTGTTACTTTTACTGTTACTTTTTTTGTCCTATATGTAATACATCTTCTACATTTTTTATTCTTTCATTTGAGATTTTTGATATTGTACTAAACCTTCTTTCCTCCACATCCCCTACAAATGCTCAGAATGGCATTATTTTTGTTACTTCTCCATAATAGATTCCACCAACTTCTACATCTCTAACAATGTCTTCTATCATATCTAAAGCTTCTACTGCTTTCTCTGAATCTGATGAATATATAAATACTTTTCCATCTTCTTCTATGTCTATTTTTACTCTGTTTCTTCTATTATTTTATTTATTACTTTTCCTCCAGGTCCTATTACATCTTTGATTTTTTCAACTTTTATTTGTGTTGATACTATACGTGGTGCCTATTTTGATATTTCTGTTCGTGGTTCGCTTATTACTGGTTTCATTATTTTGTCTAGTATGTATTGTCTTGCTACTTTTGTTCTTTCAAATGCTTCTGCTATTATGTCATAAGTTAATCCATCTATTTTGATATCTACTTGTATTGCTGTTATTCCTTTTTCTGTTCCTCCTACTTTGAAGTCCATATCTCCAAAAAAGTCTTCTAGTCCTTGTATGTCTGTTAACATTACATAGTCGTTTTCGTCTTCTGGATTTGTTACTAATCCTGTTGATATTCCTGCTACTGGTCTTTTTATTGGTACTCCTGCTGCCATTAATGATAATGTGCTTCCACATATACTTGCTTGTGATGTTGATCCATTTGATGATAATACTTCTGATACTACTCTTGTTGCATAAGGAAATTCTTCTTTTGATGGTAATACAGGTACTAATGCTTTTTCTGCTAATGCTCCATGTCCTATTTCTCTTCTTCCTGGTCCTCTTGATGGTCTTGCTTCTCCTACGCTATATGCTGGAAAATTGTATTGGTGCATATATCTTTTTTGATTCTTCGTTATCTAATCCGTCTAATGTTTGTTCTTCACTTATCATTCCTAATGTTGTTACTGATAATACTTGTGTTTGTCCTCTTGTGAATAGTGCACTTCCATGTACTCGTGGTAATAGGTCTATTTCGCATGATAATGGTCTTATTTCGTCTATTTTTTCTTCCGTCTACTCTTTTTTATGCTCATAGAATATCATGTCTCTTACGCATTTTTTTTCTCTAATTTATATATTGCTTCTCCTATTTGTTGTTTGTTTTTTTTCAAATGCTTCTTCTCCAAATTTTTCTGCATAGGCATTTGATATTTTTCTGTTAATTCTGCTATGTTATTGTCTCTTGTTTCTTTGTCCTTTTCTTGTACTTTTTTCTTTCATTTCTTCTGTAAAGTTTTCTGCTATATATTCATATAAATCGTGGTCTACTGCAAATGATTTGTATTCAAATTTTGGTTTTCCTATTTCTTCTTTCATGTTTTCTATAAATTTGCAGATTTTCTTTATTTCTTCGTGTCCTTTTTTTTGATTGCTTCTAGCATTACTTCATTTGATACTTCGTTTGCTCCTGCTTCTATCATTGCTATTTTTTGTTCTGTTCCTGCTACTGTAAGTGTTAAGTCTGATATTTTTTTTCTTTGTTCTTCTGTTGGATTTATTACTATTTCTCCATTTACTAATCCTACATTTACTGCTGCTGTTGGTCCTCCAAATGGTATGTCTGATATTGATAGTGCTGCTGATGCTCCTATCATTGCTGCTACTTCTGGTGAGTTGTCTTGTTCTACTGATAATACTGTTGCAACAACTACTACATCATTTCTGAAGTCTTTTTAAGAATAGTGGTCTTAGTGGTCTGTCTATTGCTCTTGATGTTAGTATTGCTTTTGTCTGCTGGTTTTCCTTCTCTTTTTTTGGAATGATCCTGGTATTTTTCCCTACTGCATATAATTTTTCTTCGTAGTCTACTGATAGTGGGAAAAAAGTCTATTCCTTCTCTTGGTTCTTTTGATGCTGTTACATTTTACCATTACTACAGTTTCTCCATACCCACTATTACACTTCCGTTTGATAGTTCTGCCATTTTTCCTGTTTTCTATTACTAGCTTTCTTCCTGCTAGTTCTGTTTCATAACTTTTAAACATTTATTTTTTTTCCTCCTAATAAAATTTATTTTATTTTGTTGGTTCTCTCTTTATTTGTTTTGTGTGCAAAATTATTACTTTTATCTATTTCTTATCTATTTTTTTTATTTGTACTTTTGTTTTTTTAACTTTATTAAAAGCCCATGCCAAAATAAAGCATAGGCTTTTTTTATTAAATATTATTTTCTTAATCCTAATTTTTCTACGATGTCTCTGTATCTTTGTACATCTTTTTTTGCTAGGTAGTTTAATAAGTTTCTTCTTTTTCCCTACCATTTTTTAATAGACCACGTCTTGAATGGTTGTCTTTACATGTACTTTTTAGTGTTCTGTTAATTCATTGATTCTTTCTGTTAAAAGAGCGATTTGTACTTCTGGTGACCCAGTGTCTTTTTCTTCTTTTATATGTGTTGATTATTTCTTGTTTTTCTTTCCTTTGTCATTTTTTGCACCTCTCTTTCATTTTTTCCCTTTAACTGAGCTTACAGTTTGGTGTGTGTGCTAGTAGGCTAAGTAAAAGGCCTTATTTTTTGACATTCTTATTATAGTATATTTTTTCGCAAAAAATCAATACTTTATTTGTATAAATTATTTTGTTATTGATAATATTTTGTATTTCATTATTCCTGCTGGTGCATTTACTTCAACTGTATTTCCTTTTTTTGCTAATAATGCTTCTCTAGTGGAGCTTCATTTGATATTTTGTTTTTCTGTAAGATCTACTTCTGTTGATCCTACTATTGTGTATTCTACTTTTTCGTCGAATTCTAAGTCATGTACTTTTACTACATTTCCTATTTGTACTGTTTCTGTGTCTATTTCTTTTTCATCAATTATTTTTGCATGTCTTAATTTGTTTTTCTAATTCTGCTATTTTTACTTCGTTTTCTGCTTTGTGCATTTTTTGCTTCGTCATATTCTGAGTTTTCTGATAAGTCTCCAAATCCCAATGCTACTTTTTATTCTTTCTGCTATTTTCTGCTCTTTTTTTTCTGTTTTTTAAATAATTTAATTCTTTTTCTAAGTTATCATGTCCTTCTTGTGTAAGGATTACTTCTTTTTCTTCCATCTGATTACTTCCTTTCTTCTTGTTTTGTGCTTTTTTGTGTAGAAATTTTTTATTATTTTTACACAAAATAAATATCGGACTTTTTATTTTTTTATAATGTCCGCCTTCGTTATATATTAAGACAGAACTTGAATTTTGTCAAGTCTATTTTAGTAATTCTTTTCCATTTTTTTAGATATTCTATTCCTGAAAATACTGTTGCTATAGTTTGAATTATCATCATTATTGTTACTGTTAAGTTTAGTATAAAGTCTGAACCTTGCAAAATAACCTTTAAAACATTCACCAAATGGATATAAATCCAAAAATGCTAGTATTATTGCTATCATTTGTGTTACTGTTTTTAGTTTTCCCCATTTTGATGCTGCTATTACTTTTCCGCCTTTTTTCTATTGCTACTAATCTATAACCTGATACTATAAATTCTCTTGCTAATACTATTATTGGTATCCATGCTGGTATTTTTCCAAATTCTACTAGCATTACCATTGCTGCTAAGACTAAAATTTTATCTGCTATTGGGTCTAAAATTTTCCAAACGTTGTTACTTGTTTTTCTGCTTCTAGCTATATATCCATCTAGTTTGTCTGTTATTGATGCTATTATGAATATTATATCTATTATTATATATGTTAATGGTATTCCTAGTATTTCATTTTCTATTCCCAAAAATGGAATTATTACCATTATTGGTACTAATATCATTCTGAATATTGTTAATTTATTTGCTAAGTTCATTTTTATTTCATCCTTTCTAACTGTCTAATTGTGTTCTTGTTTGGAACCATTATTATTGGTTTTTATTTGCTATTTCTTGTGCTTTTTTGTAGTTGTGTGTCTTTGTCTTCTGGTACATTTAATACACTTTCTACATCACTTTGGTAATTCTACTGTTTCATTTGGTTCTATTCCTATTTTGTTTATTTTGTTTCGGTTAGGTGTTTGATATTCTTCTACTGTTAGTTTTATTCCACTTCCGTCTTTTACAGTTAAAATTTGTTGTATTACACCTTTTCCATAAGTTTTTGTTCCTACTATTGTTGCTTTTCCTAAATCTTTTAATGCTCCTGCTAATATTTCTGAGGCACTTGCTGTGTTTTCGTTTGTTAGTATTATTATTGCTTCTGATATTATTGGATCATTTTCTGATTTTTTACTTCTTCTTTTTCCGTTTTTGTCAACTTCATATAATAGTACAGAATCTTTTTCTGTTATATAGTCTGCTATTTTTTTAATGCTTGGTCTACTAGTCCTCCACCATTATTTCTTAAGTCTATTATTAATGATTTTATATTTGATTTTTTAGTTCTTCATATTTGTTTTTGAAATCGTCTGCTGTTGTTTCATCAAATGATGTAAATTTGATATATCCTATATTATTGTCTAATACTTTTTCCTTCTACTGGATTTACTTTTTATTTTTTTCTCTTTTTACTTTGAATTCTTTTTTTGTTTCTGTTCCTCTTAATATTGTTATTTCTACTTCTGTTCCTTCTTCTCCTTTTATATCATTTGACATTGCTGACATTTCACTTGCTTTATATGTTTTTCCATTTACACTTACTATTATATCTCCTGGTTCTATTCCTGCTTTTTTCTGCTGGTGATCCTTTTTATTGGTGATATTACTTTTACTTTGTCTTGCTTTTTGTCTGCTGTCATGTATATTCCTATTCCTACATAATTTCCTAAAAGTGTCTTCCATGTAGTCTTTCATTTCTTCTTTTGATATGTATTCTGTATATGGGTCATCTAATCCTTCTATATATCCTTTTTTATTGATCCTTCTGCTAGTTTTTTCTTCGTCAATATCTCCTAAATAGTATTTATTTAATATTTCTTTATATTTTGCTAAATTTACTGCTATGTCGTTACTTGTGCTGTCTACTAATGCTGATATTTTTTCCGTCTCCTTCTATATATTTATACATTCCTATTGATGTTATTATAAAAGTGATAAAAGCTGTTAGTATTATTATCATTGCAGTTTTATAAATTTTATATGTTGTTTGTTTTTTCATCCTTTTTTTCATCCTTTCATACTGAAGTTTTTATATTGTTATTTTATTATAATATAAAAAGGGATATTACTTCCCTTTTTTACATTTTTAAAAATAATTGTTAGGATTTACTCTTGAGTCGTCTCCATATTTTGTTGCGCTATATTTATAATTATATGGTGATTTTTCTTACTTCAAAGTGTAAATGTGGTCCACTTGAATTTCCCGTGCTTCCACTTTTCATTATTACTTGTCCTTGTGATACTATTTGTCCTGGTGATACACATACAGATCCTGCTGTTCCATGTCCATATATTGTTTGTAATCCATTAGAATGTTGTATAATTACATGTGTTCCATAACTGTATGTTAGACTTCCTACTGTTAATACTACTCCATCTGCTGCTGCATATACCGGTGATCCTGAGCTAACCGCATAGTCTATTGCTCCATGGAATCTTCCACTTGAATAATATCCATTTGTAGATATTGATCCTCCACTTACTGGTCTGATAAATCCATTTGAGTTTTTGATTGTTGAGCTTCCTCCACCGTTGCTTGTTGAACTATTACTATTTGTAGAACTGCTATTGTTTGTTTTTCCGTTATTTTTATTTGCATTATTTTTCTTTGCTTGTTCTTCTTGCGCTTTTCTTTTTGCTTCTTCTTGTGCTTTTAATTGTTCTAATTGTTTTTTGTATCTTGCTTGTGCTGCTGCTATATTTTGTTGAATTTGTACGTTATCTTGTGTTAGTTGGTCTATTTCTTTTTTGTAATTCTTGTTCTTGGCTGAATAATTGTGCTACTACTGTTGATTTTTCATTCTTTTTTGCTTGTAATTGTGTTGATACTTGTTGTTTGCTTTGCTTTTGCTGTTGTTAGAGTTTGTTTGCTTTCTTCTATTTCTTTTTTTTTTTTGCTGTTTCTATTTCATTTTTTGTTTTTGTCTATTTCTTTTAATAGATCTAAATCACATTGTGCTATTTCTGAAACTATGTAGTAACTTGAAATAAAATCAGTTAAACTTTCTGATGATAGTAAAATGTCTAGGTATGTTGTATCTCCTGCTTCATATAGTGCTACTATTCTTTCTTCAAGCATTTGTTGTTGACTTTCATATTCTTTTGTGCTTTTTCTAGTTTGCTATTTGAGTCTTCTATTTGTTGATTTGCATTAGCTATTTGTATATCTAAATTTGTAATTTCAGTTTGATAATCTTGTATTTGTGAGTTTATATTGTCTACTTCTTTTTTTGTGTTGATTCTTTTCATTTGTTACTTCTTTTTTTCAGCTTCTATTTGATTTTGCTTTTTTTCATTTTCTTGTTTTTTGTGCTTCAAGTTGTTCTTGTTCAGTTGTTGCAAATGCTGAATTTGTGGCAATATTATTATAAATATTAATATTAGACATACTATTTTTTGACTTATGCTTCTCATCTGTTCCTCCTTTTTCCTGACTTTGTCTTTTTTGTTTTGCACAGGAATTTGTGTGGTAATTTGTGATTTTAATTTTTTTTTTTAATTTTTATTGTGTTGTTGTTTGCTGTTTTGTTTCTGAATTTTCTGTTTTATTTTCTGCTGTTGTATTTGTTGTTTCACTGTGTTTGATGTATTGATTGTATTTATTGTACTGTCTTGTTCACTTTGTGCTTTGTCTTCTTCTGAATTTGGTACTATTCCATTTGTTATGTATGGCATTGACTTGTAACTTTTCCGTTTTTTTACTTCAAAGTGTGCATGTGTTCCTGTAGAATATCCTGTTGAACCTACTTTTAAAACTGCTTGATTTTTTTTACAGTGTCTCCTGCTTTTACTAAAAATTCTGATCCATGTGCATATAGTGTTGATATTCCTCCTCCATGGTCTATTACTACCATTTTTCCATAAGCTATGTTATATTCTTGCTTTTATTACTATTCCATCATTTGCTGCTACAAAGTTTGTTCCCATTGGTGCTGATATGTCAACACCTGTATGTAATTTTGTATACTTTTGTTATTAAGATTGGTGTTTCTCATTCCATAAGGTGAACTTATTTTTTGTTAGCCTGGTACTGGCCATGCAATTCTCCACCCATATATGCTGTGTCTATTTCATTTTTTGCTAGTTCTACTAATTGTTTATTTACTTCTTCTAATACTTTGTTGTATTCTTCTAGTTTTTCTTGTGTTTCTTTTCTTGGTCTGATAGCTTACTTATGTAGCTTTCTTTAATCTTTTTGTTGATTGTAATACTTTTGATGTTCTTGTTTGTCTTTCTATTATTGTTGCTACTTCTAATTTTTTCTTTTTCTAATTTTTCTTTGTGTTTTCTATGTTGTGTTTTCTTTCTCCTATTTCTTGTAACATTTCTGAGTCATAGTCTGCAATTTCTGATAACACATAATAATAACTTGAGATAAAGTCTGTTATACTTTTTGCTTTTAATATTATATCTATATATTGTGTGTCTCCTGCTTCATATAATGCTACTACTCTTTGTTCAAATACTTCTTTTTTTATGTGTCATATTTTTTCTTGCTCTGTTTTTTGTTGTTCTTCTAATTGTTTTATTGTTGTTTGTAATATTTCTACTTTTTCTGTTGTTTCTGCTAGTTCTGTTTCTGCTGTTGCTATTTTTTTCGTCTAGTTTTTGTACCTGTTCTAAATTTTCTGTAATATCCATTTTTAAGTCTGATAGTTCGTCATTTGTTTTATTAATTTGCTCTTGAACTTCTTTTTGTTTGTCTTGCAATTGTGTTGCATCAACAGCTAATACTATTGGCGTTATACTACATATTAAGCAAGTTAATATTATACATAAAATTTTACGCATTTTATTCATTCCTTTATACTTTTTAAATATTTTCTCATAGATACTACACTTCCTACTGTTCCTATGCCTATTCCTAATATTAAATATACTAATATTATTGATGTTAACATTTCATTTAGTCCTACTAAATTCATGCCCATTACTCTTATAAAGTCTGATTCTGCCATTTTTGTTGTTATTATGTTATATGTTCCTCCTACAATTATTATTGATATTATGCTTTGAGATTATTCTATTACAATTCCTTCTACTATAAATGGCCATCTTATAAAACTTGTTTGTTGTTCCTACATATTTCATTATTGATATTTCTTTTCTTCTTGAGTGTACTGTTAATTTTATTGTGTTTGAAATTATAAATGTTGATATTATAATTAATAGTAATAAAAAATTACTCCTGTTGCTATTCTTATTACTTTTGCTATTGATATTAGTTTCATTGCTGTTTCATTACTATTTGTTATTTTTTACTACATTATCTATTTTTCTACTTCAGATTGTATTGTTTTACTGCGTTCCAAATCTGTTACTTTTACTATGTAAGATGCTTTTATTTTTGTACATTGAATCCGTCTAATACTTTTTTTTTCTTTTAGTTTTTTTTCTTTCATTGTGTTTAGTCCTTGTTCTTTTGATACAAATTCAATTGTACTTATTCCATCTAATGCTCTTATGTCTTCTTTTACTTTGTCCATTTCTTCTTGTGTGGCATCTTCTTTCATAAAGACTTGGAATCTTGTTGTAGTTTTAAGTTGTCTACAAAATGGTTTACGTTTTCTCCTATTATTAGAAATAGTCCGAATATTATCATTGTTGCACACATTATAATTATAGATGCCATTGTTGATTTTTTGTTTTAAATACATTACTAAAACCTTCTCCTATTAAATATCCTAATCTATTATATTTCACCAATCATACCCCACCTTTTTATCATCTCTTACTATTACGCCTTTGTTTATGTATAACTCTTTTTTTTTTTCATTTTATCTACTATGTCTTTGGCGTGTTGTTGCCACTACTACTGTTGTTCCTCTCATATTTATATCATTTAGTAATGTCATTATATCCCATGCTGTGTCTGGGTCTAAATTTCCTGTAGGCTCGTCTGCTATTAGCATTGATGGATTATTTACTAATGCTCTTGCTAATGCTACTCTTTTTTTTGCTCTCCTCCTGATAGTTCATTTGGATACATTTTGGCTTTGTTGCTTAGTCCCACAAGTGATAATATCATTGGTAATGATATTTCTTATATGTCTTGGTGTTGCTCTTACTATATACATTGCATATGCTACATTGTCATATACTGTTTTGTCTGGTAATAAATCTGAAGTCTTGAAATACTACTCCCATACTTCTTCTTAGATATGGTACCCTACTTGGTTTTAAAAATGTTGTGTCTTTTCCATTTATTATTATATTTCCTGATGTTGGTTCTTCTTCTTTTAATATTAGTTTTATAAGTGTTGATTTTCCACTTCCTGATGAACCTACCAAAAATGCAAATTCTCCTTTGTCTATTTTAAAATTAGCATTTTTACAGCTTTTTGTTCCTGTATCATAAGTTTTTGCCACATTCCTAAATTCTATCATTTCTTTTCTTCCTTTCGGCATAAATCTTATATATCGTCCACTATATCATATCAATAATCATAAGTTTTGGCAATAGCTTTTTATTAAAAATCTGCGGAATTTTTTGATTTCTTGTTTATTTTAGCTTATTTTCTTATTTTTTCATTATTTTTGAATTTTTGTAAATTTTATATTTCAATCATTTTTTTCTACTATGTCTTCTGCTGTTATTTTGAAATATTTCATCAATTCTTCTGCTTTTTCCTGATTTTCCAAATGTGTCTGGTATTCCCATTCTTATAAGTTGTTTAGGGTATATTTCTGTTAGTACTTCTGAGATTGCACTTCCTAATCCTCCTATTGTATTGTGATCTTCTATTGATATTAATTTTTTGTTTCTTTAGCTGATTTTTTTATTATTTCTTTGTCTATTGGTTTTTTATTGTGTGTATATCAATTACTCTTACATTAATTCCTTTTTCTTTTTAGTATTTCTTGTGCTTTTATACTTTCTGCTACTGTTACTCCTGTGCTAAAAAAATTGTTCCATCTGTTCCTTCTCAAATTGTATTGCTTTTTCCTATTTCAAATTTATAATTTTTGTCATATATTATTGGTGTTGCTAGCCTTGATAACCTTAGATATACTGGTCCTTCTATTTTGATATTTCTTTTACTGCCCATTTAGTTTGTGTGTCATCACTTACTGATATTACTGTCATGTTTGGTATTGTTCTCATTAATGATATGTCTTCTATCATTTGGTGTGTTGCTCCATCTTCTCCTACTGTTATTCCTGCATGTGTTGCACAAATTTTTTACATTTAATTTTGGATAACTTATGCTGTTTCTTATTTGGTCATACGCTCTTTCCTGCTGCAAATATTGCAAATGTACTTGCATAAGGTATTTTTCCGCATGTTGCTAGTCCTGCTGCTGTTGACATCATGTCTTGTTCTGCTATCCCCATATCAAAAAATCTTTCTGGATATTCTTTTGCAAATATTCCTGTTTTTGTTGTTCCTGCTAAATCTGCATCTAATACTACTATTTTTTTCATTTTTTTTTTCCTAATTCTAATAATGCTTCTCCATAACTTTGCCTTGTGGCTTTTTTTTTCTTCTTTCATTTTTCTTTCTCGCATATTATAATTGTTTTTATTATGCGATTTTCTCCTTTCTTTGATATTTATTTACATTTTATTTCTATCTTTTTTTAAAATTTTTGTATAATATAAAGTTGCCAATTTTGGGTTTTTGGTCCGCTTGGCAACTTTCTTTCTAATAATTATTTATATTATTTGAAAGTTCTCTGAACTTCCTAAAATAGAACAATATAACATTTGCTTTTTATTGTTAGTCAAGGTATGCTGAGAATAAGAAGTTACCCATATAAACTTGTATACATGGTACTAATACTACGATTACGAAGAATATTAATACTATTCCTACTATTACGTATACAACTTGTGGTAGTGTTTTCATTATCTTGTTTAGTATGTCATCTATATCTATTTGCATATATTCTACTAATTTTTCCATCATTTCTGCTAAGTCTGTTCTCATTCCTATTTTTTTTAGCATTTCTATTATCATTGGTTTGTATAGCCCTGATTTTTCAAATGGTTCTATCCATGATGCTCCTATCAATATGTTGTTTATTGATGTTTCTATTAATGATCTCATTACATAATTTTTTATTACATTTTTTACTTACTTCTAGTGCTTCTTGTATTCTCATTCCATTTTCTAGGTTTAGTAGCATTGCTTTCATCAATCTTGAAAAATCTATTGCAAAAACTAATTCTCCAAATATTGGTACTCTATATTTAAAGTAATCAAAATTGTATTTTTCCTTTTGGGGTTCTTACATACAGCCATATTGCTACAATTGTTCTATTATTAAAAAACTGGTATATACCAATATGCTATTGCTACATTCATTACTCTTTGGAACCATAGTGTCATTTTGGGCAATTTGTCTTTTGAACCTAATTCATCATATACATTTTGTATTGCTGGTATTGCTACTAATGTTCCTACTACTAACATTACTATTAATAATGCAAATTGTATTAAATTTGAATTAATATGTTTCTTAATTTTTTTGTTTACTGCATTTGTGTCATCTAGATATTTTTACTGCTTGTTCTAATGAGTTTGTTAATGAACCTGATAATTCTCCTACTTTTATCATATTAAATAGATATATGGAATACATCAGAATAGTATTCCATTGTTGTATACATATTTTCCCCTGCTTCTAGACCCTGCTAATATATCTTCTAAAATCTGTTGTAGTAAAAAGTTTTTCTGTTCCATCTATTATTGTTCTTAATGCATGTATGTTGTTGAAGTTTGCTTTTTTTTAGTAAATAGAAATTTTGTGTGAATACAACTAAGTCTCTTTGTGTTATTTTTCTGCTTCTTGCAAAATACATTCTTATTTTTTCTCTGGTTGATGGTTCATTTTCTTTTGCTATATCTGTTGTATTTACATTTTTCATAAATTCGTCCATGTCATGGATATTCTTTTTTTTCTTTTTACTTTTTGTCTTTTTTTTGTCCATATGGCATTTTATCTACGCTAATTGGTAACATATCATTATCTTTTTAGCATTTTAACCAAATGTTGTTTTGTGGGTGCTTCTACTTTGTTTCTTACAACTAGTCCACTTTTGGTCATTGCTTTTATATATATATATACCGCCATCTTAATTGCATTTTTTTTTCCTATGTTTTGTTAGGAAAAAAAAAAACTCCTCCTTTCCTTTATCTTCCTTGTCTTATCTTTAATTGCATTATAGTTCTGTTTAATGTTTCTATATTTTTTTTTTCTTCTAGTTGAGATTTTGCTTGATCTAATGTTATTTTATCATTTACAAATGCTTCTGCTAATGAATTTATTAGTCCTATACTTCCTTTTTCAAGATTACTTTGTATTGCGTCTTCTATTTCTGATACGCTTATTTTGTCTTTTTCTTATTATTCCTGATACTATATTGTCTACTACCATTACTTCTGGGATTAGTATTAGTTTTCCGTCTTTTTCCTTTTAATAATCTTTGTGCTACTACTAGTTTTAATAGTGATGATAATAAATATTTTTATACTTGCTTTGATCTCTTACTTCATAGAAGTTTATCATTCTGTCTATTGTTTCTGCACATGATTTTTGTGTAATGTTCCTATTACTAAATGCCCTGATTCTGCCATTTCTATTGCTGCTTCCATTGTTACTTTGTCTCTAATTTCTCCTATTACTAAGATATCACAGTCTTCTCTTAATGAGTTTTTTTACACCGTCACTGAATGTTAAGCTGTCTTGTCCTTTTTTCCCACTTCTTTTTTACTATTAATGATTTTTTTTGAATGATGTCTATATTCTACTGGATTTTCTAGTGTCATTATTTTTCTGTTTTGTGTTTCATTTATTTCGTTTATTAATGCATTTAGTGTTGTTGTTTTTCCTGAGTTTGTTTTTCCTGTTACTAATATTAGTCCTTGTGTTTGATATGTCATTCTTCTTACTACATCTGGTACTCCTAGTTCTTCAAATGTTGGTAATTCATTTTTTTATAAGTCTTAATGTATATACAGGAATATCGAAAGAATTAGATATATTTACCCTAAATCTTACATTTTTAAATTCATAAGATGTGTCTAATTTTCTTGTTTCTCTAAAAACTGAGTCTTTGTCTAAGTTTCCTCTTATTAAATAGTCATATATTTCATTCATGTCTTCTGGTGTTAATACTTCCATTTCATCTACTACAGTTAGCTCTCTTGCTATTCTTAAAACCGGTTTGTTTCCACATATTAAATGTACATCTGATGCGTCTTTTTTTACAACCAATTCTAATATTTCGTCCATGTTTACCATAAGTTTTTCCTTCCTCTCTTTTAATACATTAATATTTTTTTGTTTAATTCTTCTAGAGTTGTAACACCTTCTATAACTTTTTTGATTCCATCTACTACTAGTGGTCTGTATCCTGTTTCTAATGCTTTTTTGACGTATTTCCATACTTGATGCTCCTCTTACAATTAATTCTCTTATTTCATCTGTTACATCTAGTGTTTCAAAGATTCCTATTCTGCTATGGAATCCAGTGTTGTTGCAATAGTCACATCCCACTGCATCATAAGTTTTTTGTCCTTCTAAGTCTATTTTCTCCGTATTTTTCCATTATTTTCGTTATTATTTCTTTTTTTCTTCTTTATTAAATTCTCTTTCTCTTTTACATTTTGGACAAATTTTTCTAACTAATCTTTGTGATACTGCTGTTGCAAGTATACTTCCTATATCATAATCTGATACTCCTATTTTTCTTAAACGGTTTATTACTTCTATACTATCTAATGTGTGTATTGTTGATAAAACATAGTGTCCAGTTTGTCCTGTTTGTACTGCTATTTCTGCTGTTTCTAAATCACGTATTTCTCCTACTAGAATTATGTCTGGGTCTTGTCTTAATACTGTTCTTAAAGATCCTGAAAATGTTGCTTTTGGTCCTATTTCTATTTGGTTTAGTCCTGGTATACGTATTTCTACTGGATCTTCTATTGTTGTAATATTTATTTCTGGACTGTTTAAAATAGTCTATTAAGCTGTATAGTGTTGTTGTTTTTCCTTCTCCTGTTGGTGCTGCAATTATTGTTATACTGTTTTTTCTTGTTGAAACTTTTTTTTCTAACAGCTTCATCATTTCCTGGGTATCCTAGTTCAAATATACTTCTAACATCTGCATTCTTTTTTAGTAGTCTTAATACAAATTTTTCTCCATATACATTTGGTTGCGATGATACACGAATATTATAATCATCATATATTAATATTCTACCATCTTGTGCTTCTTGTTTTTCTTGGTGCATATTTGATATTGCTTTTTAGTCTTCCTATTAATTGTGATTGTTTATCTTTTTTTTTGTTGCTGCTTGATATAGTTCTCCATCTATACGATATCTTATTCTTACATCTTTTTTCTTGTGGTTCTATATGAATATCACTTGCTCTTTTTTTCTATTCCTGTTTTGATTATGCTATCTACTAATTCTGTTGTTGTTGTGCTATTACTGTTTCCTGCTTTAGTAATTTCTGAGCTTACTTCTCCATCTAATGATTTTAGAATTTTTTCTATTTGTTGTGCAAATGTTATATATGGTTCCATTACTAAACCTTTATTTAATAGTAATAGTCTTATTTCATTCATTTGGTCATTGTCTATTGTATTAGAGAAACATACTTTTATTTTTTCCATTTTCTATGTCAAATGGTACTGCTTGATTTTTTCTTGCTATATCTGTTGATAAATATTCATTTATGTTTATTTTTTATTATACTATTTGTTAATAGAATTCCTTTTGTTCCTAATACGTCTCCCATTGCACTTATTAATACATTTGGGTCACAAACATCTAATTCATATAATATATCTCCTAATTTCATATCTGGATTTTTTTTCTTTGATAGTCTAATGCATTTTCTATATCACTTTCTTTTTACTATTCCTCTTTTTACCAATTCAACTCCCATTGGTTGCTTTCTACGTATGTCCATTATCTGATTTCTCCTTTCTTTTTTTTTTCTGCAGTTTTTATTTGTTCATATAAAATACTAGTGCATTGTCTCCGATTTTGCTAAAATCTCCTGCTTTAAAATTTACTGTTATTTTGTCTTTTTTTTGTATTATAATTTTCTTTTTTGAATACACATATATTGATATTATCACATATTTTTTATATCATTTTTTATATTGTGCTGTTTTCGTTTGAAAATTTGTATGTGTTTCCATTTGTAAATGTTATATATGGTATTTGTTCTCCTTGGTCACTATTACTTACTCCTGCAGTGTCTACAGCATTATTTTTTCTTGTATATCTTTAGCAAAATAACTCATAAATTCAGTATATTTATTACTGTACATGCTTTGTTTATTTTCTTTTTTTTAATGTTTCATAAAAAGTCTGTTGTAATTACTGAAAATGTTGCTATAACTATTGTTGCTATAATTACATAAATAATAACTGATGTTGTTGTTATTCCTTTTTCTTTTGCATAATCAGTCCCCCCCTTTACCTTTATTGTTGACAATGTTACTGATTTATCTTTATTTTGGTCTTTTTGTATGCAATTTCAACAGTTATTTTTTTTAATACTTCTGCTGTTTTTTTACTTGAGTTTCCACTAAGCTCTGTGTAGTCTTGTACTGTTATTGTTCTATAATATGATGTAATATTGCCTGATTTGTCTTTTATATATCCATCTGCTAAATCTGAAACTCCACTTATTTTGTTTTTGTTGTTTTTTTTGGTAATATACTAAAAATTTTGTGATTTTATGTTTTCTATTGTGTCTACTGCATAATACATTGCTTCTGTTTCTCTGTTTAGCTTTGTAGTATTTTTTTTTTTGTATTGAAGTAAAAATGGTTAAAACTACTGCTAAAAATATTGTTATTAAAATGACCGTTAATGTTATATCTATCTCTGTGATGCCTTTTTTCGTCTTTTATGTTCATAATAGTTCTTCCCTTTCTAAACTATAAAGATTCCTTATTTTAATATTTATATTTTTAAATAATAATTGCATATTAGTATAAATACAAAAATTATCATATTTGAAATTCTAACATATATCCCTATTTGTTCTTTTTTTTAAATAATTTTCTTGTTTCTTTTTTCTTCTTGTTTTTATTTTTTGTGTACTATTGTATCTAATGCTATTGATATTAAAGTTATAATTACACTTTCATAAGCTACAAATTCCCCTGTTATTATTGCCATTATTATTACTACTAGTAATAATAATGTTATGTATTATTTTTTTTGCATATTTTTTTTTTAATGTTATATTGTCTACTAATAAAATTATTACATATAATACTAGATATATGATATATCTATATATACTATTTTTTTCTATTATATATAGATATATCATATATAAAATAGAAAGGATTATACCATACGCTAATACATCTCTGTTGATTTCTCTTTTTTCTTTGTCTATTCCTGCCATTAATACTATAAATGTAAAGTATAGTGCAAAAATGCGTAGTCTATTACTTTTATTATTGTAATATTTGTAAGATTTAATTTCATGAAATATGCTACTGTTAAAAATAGTATCCCTGATAATGCTTCTAATATAAAATATCTTGGTCTTATTTTTTCTTTACAATAGCGACATTTTCCTCCTAAAAATATATAACTCCATACTGGTATTAAGTCAAAAAAAACCTAATTTATGTTCACATTTAGGGCAATATGAATGTGTATGTGTTATATCTTGTCTTTTTTGGTATTCTGTATACTGCTAGTGTGTAAAAACTGCCAAAAACTGTTCCTATTATGAATATTGCAATATAAAAAATGGCGTTCATTGGTTTCTCCTTCTGTTTTTATAAATTTAGGCATATACAAGATCGTATATGCCTTTTTACTAAATAGTTTTATTATTAATTTTTTGTCATTTTATCATTTGTCCATGTTATTTTTCCATTTGTATCTATTGTTGCTGTTAAAGCTGCTCCAGTAGCATCGTTAACATTTGTTACGATTGTTGATGGTGATGTAGAACTTGCTGTATTTACAAAGCTTGATGATATTGAGCTAGCTGTAATTTTATCATAAACTGTTTTTTTTGTAGTGTTGCTGTTTCTGTGTTGTTTCCTTCTACATATTTGCTATTGTAATATTCTGTAATTCCTTCTGCTGCTACTGTTGTAAATGCATCTTTTGCATTTGCGATTTCTGTACTTACTTTTTGATTGTGATGCTCTATTTAATATACCATTATCTCCTGATAAAGCTAAAATTGTTACTCCTGCTAAAATTAATAAAACTATAATTGTTATTACTAGTGCTACTAGTGTAATACCTTTTTTTCATTATTTTTCATTTTAAATTCCTCCTAATTTTTTATTATTTTATTATTTTATTTGTTATGCCTATACTATGTTGTTTTTCGTTAGTTCTTTCCCCCCTTTTCCTCTATATTGTATATTTAGATTATACTTTTTTCATAAGTATAATGTTAAAAACATATTATTTTATTCCCTTGTCTGGGTAATAATTTGTACTGTTACTTGTATTTTTATTTACATTATTTGAGTTTGTCCGTTTGTTTGATTATTTGTAGTACTATTGTTTTCATTGTTACTATTTGTTGTACTACTATTATTTTCTGCTGTTCCTGTGTTTCCATTATTTGTTCCTGTTGAGCTTTGTACTTCCTGTATTAACTGCAGAAAATGGATTTTTTCTTCCTGCTTTATAATCATTTACTTTTTTTATAATTTTTTAAATCTGTTGATGTTACTTCATAAGATAATACTACTGTTCCATCATCTTGTGCGCTTTGTTCTTCTATTGCTTTTCTTGTTTCATCTGTTGCTGTATATGTTACTGTTTCTGAATTACTTTGTTCATTGAACATATTCATATAATAATACTCCTAATAATAAAATTATTGCTAATGTCAATAATAATAAAATAATAATTTCTCTTAAAACATTTTTTGACATATTACTCTCCTTCTTTATTGACCACTTGTTGAATTTGTGGTTGTATTTGTAGTATTTGCATTTACTGAATTTGTTGTGTTTGTAGTATTTGCACTTGCTGTATTAGTGTCTGTATTTGTAGTATTAGTTGTATTAGTACTGTTTGAATTTTGTGTATTTGTTTCTGTTGGTGTTTTTCTGTTGTAGTAGGTGTTGTTGCTGAACTTGTTGATATTCCTTCTATTGCTATATCATTTGTTGTAAATGTTGCTTTTACAATACTTCCATCAGCAACTGGCTCCATTTTTAAAGTTTTCTATTTTGAAGTTTAATTCTGAATCATCTTCTAAGTCTGATATATATAATGAGATTCCTGCATAACTTCCTTCAACAGTGAAATCAATATCATAATATTTAAATGTTTCAGAACGTGCTGGTGTTAAACTACCATTTCTTAATTCAAATTTTGCATCTAGTCCTTCATCTGTTGCTAAAGTTCCTATTTTAGCCCATAATTTGTCAACTGTGTATTTTTGTTTTTTGTAATGATGCTGCTACTTCACTGTCTGTGCTTACGGCTACTAAATCTTCATAAGTTTGTTTTTCATTATTCATTGCTTTTATATCTGAATTAATTGTAGATATTTGACTTGGATAATCTGTGCTAACTAATGTTGTTGCTTGTTCTAATTTTTTTTCTAGGTCTGCATTTTCTGATTTTATTTCACTAATTCCTAATACGTTTATGTTTCCTAAATGTATTCCTTTTATTCCTGTTACTATTACTAATGCGCAGATTAATATAATTAAAATAGATATTAATAATTTTTTCATGGTAGATCACCTTCTATCTTTACTGTAATTACATCATTACTTTTTTGTCCTGATGTTGATATAACATTTGTTAAAACAACTTCTGTTTTTTATACTTCCTATGAAGAACGCTATTTGTTCATATTTTGGAGATTCTACAAGTATTTCAATATGTCTATCTCCTGTATTTTGGATTGATTTTTTTTGTATACTTGTTGGTATTACATTCATCAATTGATTTAACAATGTTGGTATTGAACCTTTTACTTTATTTTTTTTTCTTCTAGTCTTTTATTTAATGCTTCTATATTTGAAATTCTTGTTGTGTAATCACTTTTTATTTGTTTTATTGTGTTGTCATCTTTTTTTGTGCTAATAATATTTGTTGTCTAGTATTTAATATTGAGTCTTCTGCTTCAATATTCTTTTTTTTCAAATTGGCTTTTTAGCATTAATGAAAATCCACTGTATACTATAAATAGTATTAATAGTCCTGCTACTACATTTAATAATTTTTTTTTCTGTTCTATCTAATGGTTGTTTTAAATCATTTGTAAGTAATCCACTTTCTAGCATTTTGCTTTTTTACATCACCATTAATTTCTAAATTTAAAATGGCTTTTAGTCTTTCATTTCTTGGTACTTTTCTGAAGTTCATGTCTGCTATTCCTTCGCCTAATCCCATAAGTGCTATTGCTATTGCAGAGTTTACTTCTATATAATCTTTTATATTTATATCTGGTGTTACAGGAATAAATCCTGGTTTTAAAACTTCACATCTTACATTATTTAAATATTCTTGAAGTACAAATCTACATTGTTTATTAATGAAGCTGTACCTGTTATATAAACATTTTCTATTTTTTCAATATTTTCATTTAAAACTTTTTGTACTTGTCCTACTATTGGATATAATACAGGCATTATTTCTTCTAGATATCCTGTTTGTTCTTCAGTAAGTTCTTTTCCGTCTGAAGTATATATATAGTGGTTTCTTTGCACATTTCATACGCTTTCTGGTATGAATTTTCTTTTAAATTAATTTTATCTAAAAAGTCTCTACTGCCGTGTTCTAATACTTTTTACATCATAAATTTTATTATTTAAAATTGTTGTTATTGTTGTCTTTTCTTCAATATTTACTATTAAACAATTTTTTTTTTGCTTTTTGTCTTTGTTTAAAAGTGTTGTTATTGCTATTGGTAGTGGATATGCTCCTGATAGTCTATAATTTTGTAAAAGTTGTACTTGTTTATTTAATTCTATTTTGTTTTTCTGCTACAAATATAACTTTTAATCTTTCTTCATTTTCTCTTTCATTTACAACTGCATATCTTGTTTCAAAAACATTTGGATTGTATCCTTTGTCTGCACAAAAAGACTCGAATTCTGTTTTTTTTTATTGCTTTATCTAAATCTTTTGACTAAGTAAAAGCAAACATACTAAAGTATTGGTAATTTTCTTCAGATAGATTAATACATACTGGTATTTTATAACTGTATGTTTCATCTATTATCTGTTTTACCCCTTCTTCTAATCTTTCGCAAAACTTGATACCAAAAGCTTCAACTTTTTTTACATCTTTTTTCCTTTGAAACTTTTGGCATATTTAATTAAATTACCTTCGATATATAAACCTAAACAACTTGCCATTTTTTTGCTCCTTATTTCTTTTATAATTATATGATTTGCTTTTTACAATTAAAAAAAATACTGTTTTTAATTTCATTTTTTATGAAGATTCTTCTATATAATACTCTTTTTATTTTATCTTTTTTTTTCATAAAAAGTCAATATGTTTCATGAAATTGTAATACAACTGTAATATAGCTGTAATATTACTTTTTTTATTAATTTTGCAATGTAAAAATCCGTCTTGCTTTTCTGTGGGTTCTATTTTTTATTTCTGTTGTAGTATAAATTGATTTTTTTTCTAAAAATTTTTGTATTATTCCATGATTTTCTTTTTTCTAGAATACTACATGTTGAGTATATAATAGTTCCACCTTTTTTTTACATATTTACTACAATTTTCTAATATCTCATATTGCACTTTTGATATAACTTTTAGATCTTCTGGTTTTCTATGCCATTTGATATCTGGTTTTTTTTTTTTTATTACACCTATTCCCATACATGGCACATCTAATAAAATTTTGTCAAATTTTTCATTATATTCTGCTTTATATTTTGTTGCATCATTTGTTTCTGTGTTTATAATATTTTATTCCCAGTCTTTGTGCGTTTTCTTTTTATTAAGTTTGTTCTTGCCTCATATAAATCCCATGCTAGTATTTTACCTTTGTTGTTCATTAATTCTGCTATGTATGTTGTTTTTCCTCCTGGTGCACTACACGCATCTAATATATATTCATTCTCTTTTGGTTCTAACATATATGCTGACATTCCTGCTGATAAATCTTGTACTGTAAAATATCCTTTTTTGAACATATCTAAATTTTCTATATTTTTTATTTTTTTTCTACAATGTAAAAATCTTTTATTTTCTTCAATTTCTGTAAAATTTATATTTCTTTCTTTTTAGTTGTTTTTCAAATTCTTCTTTATTTATTTTTAAGTTGTTTCTTCTTATTGTAATATTGGGTCTTTGTACTAAATTTCCACATATTTTTTCTTACATTACTTATATTATAGTCTCTATCTTTTTAGAAGTTCTTCTATTATCCATACTGGCATAGATGTTGTTTTTTTGATATTCTTTCTATTGGATTTTCTATTTTAAATAGTTCTGCATAATCTACCATACTTATTTTTCTTAATACTGCGTTTACAAAGTTTGCACTTGATTTATGTCCATATCTTTTTTGCTAAATTTACGCTTTCATTTACTGCAGCTGATTGTGGTATTTTGTCTAAAAATAATATTTGATATATTCCCATTCTTAAAATGTTTACTACCCATGTTGATATTTTTTTCATTTTTATTTTTGAATGTTTTATTATTATTACATCTAATGTTAATTTCCATGTTGTTACTCCATATATTATTTCTGATATTAGTCCTATATCTTTTGGTGTTAGTTTTTCTCTGTTCGCATTTAATATTTCGTTTAATGCTATATTTGAATATGCTTCTTCTTTGTCTATTTTATATAATACTTTTAATGCTAGTTCTCTTACTTTATCTATCATTTTTTTACCTTCCTTTTTTATTGCATTTTATCATGTTTTATTTTAATTGTAAATTTATTTTTTCCGATTTATTATATTTTATTTGCATATTTTTTCAAAAAAAACGGAAAAAAAATGTTTATAATAGATTTTTAATGAAAGGAATGTGTGTATATGGAAATTGAAAAACATTTAACTATAACAGGAAATTCTACTGTTTCTTGGAAAGATGCTATTGTTAAAGCTATTGAGGAGGCTTCTAAAACAATTGATTATTTGTCAAGTATTAGAATTTTAGATCAATATGCTAAAATTGATGGAAATAAAATTTCTGAATATTTTGTTGATTTAGATTTAAGTTTTGTTTTAGATTTGAATAGAAAGGATGAAAAATAGATGAATGCTAATTCTTCTAATCCAATTGAAAGTAAGCAAAAATATCAAGAATATGTTGATAAAAAATCTCCTAATTCTCCTATTTTAAAGAATTGTTTTAATGCCTTTTGGGTTGGAGGTTTAATTTGTACAATTGGTCAAATTATTTCTAACATTTGTAAGGCTCGTGGTTTTGATACTGCTATGTCTGGTACAATTGTTTCAATTATTCTTATTGGAATTTCTGCTTTTTTAACTGGTTTGAATATTTTTAATAAAATTGGTAAATTTGTTGGTGCTGGTTCTTTAGTTCCTATTACTGGTTTTGCAAATTCAATTGTTTCTCCAGCTATGGAGTACAAATCTGAAGGCTATGTTATGGGAGTTGGTGGCAAAATGTTTACTGTTGCTGGTCCTGTTTTGGTTTTTGGTATTTCTGCTTCTATTATTGTTGGACTTGTTTATTTATTATTTAATACTCAATCAATTACTTTAGTATAAAATTATATATTTTCTGGATTTTGTTTTATACTTTTTGTTCTACATTTTATTTGTATTTTTGTTTATATTTTAATTTTTATGTTAGGAGTTGAATTTTTTTGAAAAAAAAATAGGTAAGCAAACTATTCAGTTTGATGCTCCACCTACTATTTTGGAATGTGCAAGTATAGTTGGTCCTAAGGAGGCTCAAGGTCCTCTTTCTAAATATTTTGATCAAACTTTAGATGATGAATTTTGGGGAGAAAAGACTTGGGAAAAAGCTGAAAGTAAAATTATAAAAGAAACTGTAAATACAGTTATTAATAAATCTGGTATTCCTTCAGATAAAATAGATTTTTGTTTTGCTGGTGATTTATTAAATCAATGTATTTCTTCTAGTTTTGGTCTTCGTGAATTAAATATTCCGTTTTTTTGGTGTTTTTGGTGCTTGTTCTACTTTTGTAGAGTCTATGTGTTTAGGTGCTATGTGTGTAGAAAGTTTTGCTGAAAATGTGCTTTGTGCAACCTCTAGCCATTTTTGTAGTGCAGAAAAGCAATTCCGTTTTCCTTTGGAATTAGGAAATCAACGACCTCCTTCTGCTCAATGGACTGTTACTGGTTCTGGGGCTACTATTTTGACTAAATCTGGTCAAGGTCCTTTTTATTACTATTACACCCTGGTAAAATTGTTGATATGGGAATAAAAGATGCTAATAATATGGGTGCTGCTATGGCTCCTGCTTTTTGCTGATACTTTAGTTACTCATTTTTTAGATACTGGTAGAAATCCAAGTTATTATGATGCTATTATTAGTGGCGATTTAGGTTATATTGGTAAGGATATTGCCATAGATATTCTACGTTCTCAAGGATATAACATTAGATCTAATTATAATGATTGTGGTGTTCTTATTTTTGATAAATCTGAACAAGATACTCATTCTGGTGGTAGCGGCTGTGGCTGTTGTGGCTCTGTTTTTTCTGGCTATTTCTTCAAGCAGTTACGTGATAAGAAAATCAAAAAAATGCTTCTTATTGCTACTGGTGCTTTAATGAATTCTACTAGTTCTCAACAAGGTGAGAGTATTCCTGGTATTGCTCATGCTATCAGTATTGAAGTTTAATTTTTTGTATTTTTTATTCTTATTTTACTTTGCAAATTCTTTTTTGCATAATAATTTTGTATTCGTAGTTTTTACTACAGATTGAGGAATTATGGATTTGAATTGGGCTGAAATATTTGCTTGGCCATCTCTTTTAAAGTGTTTCATTGTTGGTGGGCTTCTTTGCGTTATTGGTCAAATTTTAATTGATAAAACTAAACTTACTCCTGCTCGTATTTTAGTTATTTTTTTTTACTACTGGTGCTGTTTTGGGTGGTCTTGGTATTTATCAATATCTTGTTGATTTTGCTGGTGCTGGTGCTACAGTTCCTTTAACCGGCTTTGGTTATAATTTGGCTAAAGGTGCTATTGAGGGTGTTAAACAGTCTGGTATTGTTGGTGCTTTTACTGGAGGTGTTAAGGCTGCTGCTGGTGGTATTGCTGCTGCTGTATTTTTTGGATATCTTGCTTCTTTGATTTCTAAGCCTAAAATGAAAAAAAGCAGTAATATAAAATTTTGTATTATTTTTTTTCTAGTTTTTGAAAGCATTAAATAGAAGAACCTTTGTTATTAAACTTTTTAGTCTAATAAAGGTTCTTTTTTTCTATCTTTCACGTTTTTTGGAGATGTTTTTGAACTTTTTTCACGTTTGCTGTTAATATTATTACTGGTGTATCTATTTTTTCTTTTCTTATATTATTTAATATTTCAAATCCGTTTTTGTTTGGTAACATTACATCTAGTAATATTAAATCATATATATTTTTGTTAGTGCTTCGTTTTCTTCTTCTTTCTCCGTTTGTTATTATTTTAGTTGTAAATTTTTTCTTTTTTCAGTATTTCTGATATTGCATCTGCTAGCTTATATTCGTCTTCTATTATTAGTATTTTCATTTTGTATGCCTCCTTTGTTTATGCATTAATAATTATTTAATTTGTAGTTCATGCTTTAGCAAACTGTATTTTTATATTATAGGAAGTTCGATGAACTTTTTCTATAATATAAAAAAGAGACAACTATAAAATTGTCCCCCCTATTTTTACTTAATTCCTTATTTAGAATTTTTGCTAAGCCTTTTTATCTTCAAAGTTTTTGGTACTTTGATTATGCTTTTTTGCAACTTCTGCTAATTCGCTAAATGCTTTTGGATCTGTTATAGCTAAATCTGATAACATTTTTTCTGTTTATTGTTACATTTGCTTTTTTTAGTCCTGCTATCATTTTGCTATATGTTGTTCCATTCATTCTTGCAGCTGCATTTATTCTTGCTATCCATAATTTTCTGAAATTACTTTTTTATCTTTTCTTCCTACATATGCATAAGATAAAGATTTCATTACTGCTTGATTTGCATTTCTAAATCTATAGTGTTTTTGCACCATAATATCCTTTTGCTTGTTTTAATATTTTTTTTATGTCTTGCTCTTGTTGTTCTAGCTGTTTTTTTACTCTTGCCATTTTTTTTCACCTTCCTTATTTTGTTTCTTTTTCTAATTGATTATCCACCATATGGTAGTAATTTTTTAATTGTTTTTTTGCATGATTTGTCAGCATAAGCATCTAATACTTTTCCTGTCTTTCTTTGTCTACTTGTTTTGTTTGCTAATAAGTGTCTTCTATTTGCTTTTTGTTCTTTTTTTACTTTTCCTGTTGCTGTTAATCCATATCTTTTTATTAGCTGCTCTGTTTGTTTTTTAATTTTGCCATTGGTTTTTCCTCCCTTTCGATTTTGATTTTTATTTTATGCTTTTTTGATAAAATCGTAAACATATTTCTACCTTCTAGTTTAGGTTGTTTTTCAACTGTTGCTATATCTTCTAGTGATTCTATAAATTTATTTAGTACTGTTTCTCCTGATTTTACATTGTTTACTTCTCTTCCTCTAAAACGTAGTGTTATTTTTTACTTTGTTTCCTGCTTCTAAAAATTTTCTTGCATTTTTAGTTTTGAATCCAAAGTCGTGTTCTTCAATATTTGGAGTAACTCTTAATTCTTTTTTACTTCTAATACTTTTTGTTTTTTCTTTGCTTCTTTTTCTTTTTTTGCTTGTTCAAATTTGTATTTTCCGTAATTCATTATTTTGCAAACTATTGGCTTACTATTTGGTGCAACAACTACTAAGTCTAAGTTATCTTTTCCTGCTAATTCTAGTGCAGCACTTGTTGCCATTATTCCTAGCTTTTCTCCGTTTGTTCCTATTACTTGTACTTTTTTTCTCTTATTTGTCCATTAATCGGTAATTCTTGTTTTATATTAAAACACCTCCATAAATAAAAAATTGACTTCTGTTACAAGTCAATTCACCTTTATACAAAAATTTGATACTTTTTTGAATTTATTTTTTGCATAACCTTTTTCCTTCGGATAAGGTGAGAAGTTTTTTCTTCTTCTTGTAACAGCTATTATTATATCATATTTTTTCCATTTGTCAACCAGTTTTTTTACTTTTTGGAAAGTTTTATGATTTTCTAAATATATAAATAATAATATTTTGTTCTATTATATTGCTTTTTTACTTTATTTCCAATCTCTGTTCCCCATATATTAGAAAATATATTTTTTTTTTGCTTCTTTGTCATCTTTAAATTGGAAATATGTCTTTAGTTTATTTTCAATTTTGAAATTCTTGCTTTCAATCCAATCATTATAATCTTTTTGTTCTTTTTATATTTGGATATCTGTTTCTAATTTCTTCAAATTCTCCTCCAATGTCATTTTCTACTAAATAAATGCTTCCTTCTTTTTTAGTACTTTTTCATTTCTTCTAAAACTGTATTTCTTCTGTCTACTTCTAAAATAGTACCTAATCCCCATGTAGAGATAATGACTTCAACTGAATTATCTGGTAACGGAATATTTTTCTGCACTACAACATATAAATTCTACAGACTTATCTTTTATTTTTCTTTTTTGCTATGTTTAATTGTTCATTTGATAAGTCTAGCCCATAATATTTAGTTGTTTCTATATGAAATTTTTGCATAAACTTTCCGGTTCCACATCCTAAATCTAATATCGTTTTATTTTTTATTTTTGGTAGTAAGTATTTATATGTTTTGTTAGGATAGTCTTCTGCTATACTAAATAATTCATATATGTCGTTTTCTTCATAATAGTTTTTGGATTTTTCTGATAAATTAAGTTTTGTCATTTTTTTGCTCCTTTGTTTCTGGAAATATCATATCTACCATGTATTTTTGCAACATTTCTAGGTTTTCCTTCACTTGGTTTCATGTGCATATGTATTCCTGGTACTGTGTTTACTTCTACAATATTATACATGTCTGAGTTTGATTCTTTTCAATATTTTTACTCATATAATCAATACCTACATAAGATAATCCAGAAAATGTTTCTAAAATCTTTTTACAATTTTCTAAAAACAGATTTATGTATTTTGTCAGTATAGTCAATACATAATCCTCCTTTTGCTACATTTGAATTATGCCTTAAATATACTTTTCGTTTTTTGCTGGTTTGTATTCCATTGAAATATTGTTTTTTTTTCATATAGCTTTTTGTAATCTCATCTGTTGCAATAGGACATAGGCAATTTATTCTTTTTTTTTTCCTTTTTTCATTTTCTATTTCTATGAGTTTTAATATAGTGTGTTCTCCGTCTCCTATTACATGAGCCGGCTCTCTATGTAAAACTGCGTAATTTCCTTCTTTTGTTAAAAAAACTCTATATTCTTTGCCTTCAAATTGTTTTTCTATTATAAAAGATGTTTTTAATTTTTTACATAAATATTTTGGACAATATCTTTTAACTCGTTTTCGTTTTCTATGTCCATGTATATGTTGTCTCCATGTGATCCGAAAACTGGTTTTATAACAACAGGGAATCCTATTTTTTTTGCGTAAATTATAGATAGTTTCCATTCATTTGGCAAAAAAACTTTTCTCCTATTGGTACACTTATTTTATTTTTTTCTAAAAATTTTTTAGTGATATATTTATCTCCACATATAATTGAAACAGAATATGGTGTAATAGAAGAATCTCTATCTAAAATCCATTCTATGTGTTTTTCATATTCTGCTTTTATCAGTTCTATATCTTTGTAGATAATCTTAACATCAATTCCTCTTGATTGCATTTCTGTTACTAATAATCTTTGGTTTGTGTGCAATTTTAATAATTCAGAATTATTTAGCATTATCTACTTTCACCTTCTATTTTTCCTAATTCTTTTTCTAGTTCTTTCATAACATTTCTTCTATCATCTCCGATGTCATTATTTATTGAACCTGTTTTACATCTTATTCTTCCCATAAATTCATTTCTTTGTGCTGAAAAATAACTATATCTACTTTCTCCCCCCTCTTGATTCTCCTCCATAACTACTATAACTAGGTGTATAACTTGAATATGATCTTGATTCTCCATTTCTTGATTCTGACATAAAAATACCTCCTTTTAAATAATAATTACACTGTCTGTGCAATTATCTATTACACTTTTTAAATTCTTTTTTTTTTATATGTAATATCTAATTTATTAAATATTGATTTTTCTATATATAGGATCATCTATTTTACTCCTATATATAGTGTTTTTTAATATTGTACAAATATGCACATACTATTTTATTATTTTTATTTTTAAATTTTTTTTTTAATATCATTTATATATTGTTCTAAGTAGCTTGTTTCTTCGTTATATATGTTTTTTTATATAATCACTAATATTTGACATTAGTACTATATCACAATTGTTTAAATTTGGCAAACTTTTTGTGATTAATATCTTTATAATTAGAATTTATTAATATTGTTTCATTAATTTTTTTTTGGCGATGTTATAATCTCTAATTTGCTTTTTAAATACAGATTTGATTTTATCTTTACATTGTTGTTATCATATTTGTTATTGAATATATATGAGTTTCTTAAATTATAGCCATTATTTTCAAATTCTTTATATAATATGTCCCATTTTTTTGATGTATTTGGTGATAAATCCTTTTTTATTTTATTTACATATATTTTATAATCTAAAAACATTCTTATTTTTTTTTTTCTATGTCATTTTTTTTTCATTTATCATAAAAAAATGTAAAAAATTCTTCATATTCTAAATTTTGTAGTGCTACTAATTTTAATTCAGTAAAATTAATGCAATGTAGTTTATATCAAATCCATAAACTTTATTAGCTCCTTTGTAAAAATGCATTTATTATATGGTCTCCAGAAGCTGCAACTGTTAAGACTGTTTTATTTTTAAAATCTAAATATTCAAAATATCTTGCTATATTTTCTGTTGTAAATGAATATATTGGTGATAAATTGTTAAAATTTTTACATCTATTTCTTTTATATTTAATTTTGGTGTATTCTTATTTATATATTCTATTTTCATTGTTTTCTCCTATTTACTGGACATCCTTTTATTTGGTTTTCTTTTTATATATTTTAAATATTTTTGTATAGGTTGCGATTTTATTATTTCTGTAAAATTACTATTTTTTAATGTTAATTCTGATTTATATTCTGGATAATTTGATACTACCCATGTACATGGCGATATTTGTCCTAAGTTATTAATATATAAAAATTTATTTATTGCTGGACATTCTTGGCAACATTCTTCTGTTGTATATTTTCTTATTTTCTGTAATACTATATTTGACTTTTATTTCATTTTTATATTTTTATAGCTATTTTTTCTATTTCTTTTTTTTACACTTTCTATAGCTCTTTTTGAGATAATAGTTTCATCTCCTTCTAATCTTCCAACTGCTTCCATAAATGAAAAGATTATTTCATTTGCTTTTTAGTTGTATTGCTAATTTTACTATTTCTTCTAATTTATTTTCGTTTTTCTTTTGTATATTACTGTTCCGATTCTTGTATAAACATTATTTTCTGTTAAATGTTTTATTCCTCTTAAAGTTCTTTCAAATGTGTTTTTCTCCTCTTACATATTCGTGAGATTTTTTATTTTCTCCATCTAGACTAACATGTACCATTGGAAAACTCATGTTTTTCAATTCTTTTTGCAATTTTTTCTGTAATCAAAGAACCATTTGTTGATATATCCATATCAAACCCTAAGTTTCTTGCATATTTTAATATTTCTATCATATCGTCTCTTGTAAATGGTTCTCCTCCTGTAAACTTTATATATGTAAAATTGTTTTCTTTTTAATTCTTTTTATTGCTTTTTTATTTCTTCTGTTGATAATTCGTTTTCATATTTTTTTTTGATTCACTACTAAATATACAATAGCTACAATGGTAGTTACATGTGTTTGTTATTTCCCATAAAACTCTACCTCCATTTTCTGGTATTCTAAATAAACAAAATGGATATCTATTCATATAATCCCTCTTTCTTTAAAAGTTCTTCATACTCATTTTCTTTTGGATTGTTACTTGTGTCTATTATAAAGAACTCTTTTTTTTTAATTGCTTTATTTTATCTATTTTTTGTTCATTTGTTAGTTGCATTTTTATTCTTTTTTTCTATTTCTTCTTTTCCTAAGTCTCCATTTTCTAGTCTTTTTTTATTTGAGTATCTTTTTTTTTTGCAGTTAATCATTATTATACTATCTACTATGTTGTATAAATCATCTTCTAATAATAATGCCCATTCTATAAATATAACTACATTATTTTTTTCTTATTTGTTCACTTAGATATTTTTTTATTTTTGGTTTATATATTTTTTTTTGTATTCTTTCATTGCTTTTTCGTCATTATATATTTTTTTGTTTAGCTGTACTCTGTCTATTTTTTTTTGCTTCATTTAATATATTTCTTCTAATATCATCTACATCTAAAAAAATAGCATCTATTTCTTTTCTTTTGCATATATTTTTAAAGATTTTTTACTGCATGACTTTTTCCGCTTCCTATTGAGCCCTGTTATTCCTATTACCTTTTTCACTTATTTCTCCCAATCTATTCCATATTTTGAAGGACAAAATGATAAAAATTTGATTTTTCCTTCTTTATTTCTTAAACTTTCTAGATTTTCCCATTCTTTTACATTTTTTACAATTTTATATTCTTTATCTTTTAGTTTACTTATTAATGTTTCAATGTCTTGTAACATTTCTGAATTTGTATATTTTTCATTTTCTATTAATGGTTTATCACTATGTATATATTGTGTTGGTATTTCTTTTTTTTTTTGCTAATTTATTATATATAGTTGTTCCTAATCTTAATGCTAAGAAATGTCCTCTTATTTCATCTGGTTCTGTTTTCTAATATGAAATTTATTGTTTTTTGCATATCTTCTTTTTTTGTAGTTGTAGGTAAGTCAAAAAAAAAACTTGTTCTTACTCTAAATCCTATTTCTTTTTTACTTCTTTTATAACTTGTTTTGCATAGCCTATGTCAAAATTTTTTATTGTTATTATTTAGTACTTTTTGACTTCCTGATTCTATTCCAAAATGAATCCATTTAAATCCTGCTTTATGCATTAATTCAAATGTTTCTTTGTCATAAGTATTTATGCTTGAAAGACATCCTAATTTTATATTTATTTTCTTTTTTATGATAATGTTGCTTATTTTTTGCATTCTGTTCTTACTTACTGTAGCATTGTCATCTAAAAATATTATCTTTTTTGTGTTATATTTTTTTTTTTATTAAAGACTCTATTTCTTTTATAACATTTTCTGCACTTTTTTTCCTCTCCAACTGCCCCAATAATTGTATGTTGGGCAAAAGTTGCATTGGTTTATACATCCTCTACTAGTTAATATAGCTTCTTATATCTATGTAATCTTCTAAATCTGCTAATTCTCTATTTGGAATTGGTAATTTGTCTAAATCATATTTTTCTTTGTTTGGTTTATTTATAATTGTTTCATTTCCATTTTTGAAAGTGATTCCACTTATTTTTGTTAATTCTTGTATATTGTTAATATTTGATTTTAATAGTGTTTTTAAAGTGTTTTCTGCTTCTCCAATAATTCCAATATCAAAATTTATTTTATTTATTATTTCTGGATTATATGTTACTGTTTTTCCTATCATAATTGTTTTTATATTTTTTTCTTTTAATTTGTTACAGATTTTTGAAATGTTTTCTAGTGCTTTTTGATTGTATGTAATGGTATGTGATAGTCATAAGAAATAATGGCTACTTCTGGATTGAAATCGTTTTTGATATATTTTATTAAATCATTACAGTCTAGTTTTTTGCAATCCATATCTAAAAATTTTACATTATGATTTTGTTTTTTTGTAAATATGTTCCTAAAGTTATTATGTCTATTGGTTCTATTAATAATTTTTTGTTCTGAAAATGGTATGTTTGGTGGATTAATTAATATTATATTCATATATATTCTCTTTTCTTTATTTTATTGTTGACTATTTTATCATGTTTTTGTGATTTTTTCCATACTAAATTTTAATTTTTTAATATATGATCAAAAGTGTTTATCTTTGTATTATGTGAAGTTTAAAAATCTTTTTTCTGATGGTAAATGTTAAATTTTTTATATTTGCGTAAAATCTAAAATTAAATGTACTTTTATTTTATAAAAAAATGTGTTATAATGTAACAAATATTTTTTTGAAACCAAAAAGTTTTAAAATACTTGGAGGTTTTAGTGCCTCAAAAAAATTTAGGAGGTAGAAAATGGATTCAGATGCATTAAAATGTTCAGTTATGCGGGTAATTGATAAGGAGGTATATTTTTTTTGATAAGAATGGAATTTATTCTCATACATCAATTGTTGATGCTAAAAATTGAAGTTAAGAGATTTAGGTTTTAATGGTTTTACTGGTGAGTATTACAAAATAAAATCTTTGTATGGATATTTTTCTAGTAATCACTCTAATGCTATGGATAGAGCCGTTGCTTGCTTACGTACTGGTGATAGTATAGATCAATTTTCGGGAAAACTTTTCTAAATTTGAAAAATTGTATGAGTTAGATGATTTTGAAATTGCTAATACTGTTATTAGAATACGTAATAGAAAGTTTTATTTTTTGATGAAAATGGCAAGTATTCATTTTTAACCGAGAAAAATGTTTTGCCAAGTAATGTTTTTATAGGTAATATTTTCGTTACTCATAAGAGTATTTCATATTCTTGTGATGTACAACTTCATCAGTTTTCTCGTGTTATTAAAGTAGATAATTTGAATGTGCTTAAAAAGCTCTTGGTCAAATGTGTATTGGTGATACGGTCCAGGATTTAATAGAACATTGCAATAATGTTACTTTTTAGAAAACTTGTTTTACCTGAAGGCGTTGAGCGTTTTGTTACTCGTATTGAAAGACCTACTTTTTTGTTTGTATTCCTGAAAATCCTAATAAGGTTACTACTTTTGATTATATACATCTATATGTTGGCTTGGTATCTGAATGGGATGAAGATATAAGTTCATATTTGAATGCTCATATAAAAGGAAAATAAATAAAATGGTTTGGAATAAACTTGAAAATGATAGACGTTTTTTAAAATATGGTATTCCTATAAACTTTTTAAAAATTGCAAAAGTAACTTTTAAAAAATGTACTTCTGAACTTCATTATGTTTTTGAATTGAAATGCATTGACTAAAGAATAAGCTGATATTAACTTAATTGTTTAATATCAGCTTATTCTTGTATCACAGACTACTTTATTCTTTTTCTTCTGTGCATAATTCTTTTTAATTTTGTCCATACAATGCTGTGTGCTCCAATTATTGGAATGCTTTTTTGTTACACCTTCTATAGTGTAATATACTCTGTTTACATCTGCTGTGCAGTCCCAGTTTATATGAATTTCTGTTGCTACTGGGATTACTTTTACTAATTTCTTTTGAAATCTCATTATTATTTTTAAACTCTTTGATAAGGTTTTCAAACGGTGCTATCATTTTCCGTCTTTCGATTTCTTTTTTTGAAGGTTTTACCTTCTTTTTTTCCATGTTAAAGTGAGTTCTGTGTTCATATTTTTTCCTCCTGTTTACTTTTATTTCCGGGTTTTTTAGCCCTCCGGATTTCCGAAAGGCTTTGTTTACCTTTGTCTTCTTGATTATATCATTTATTTTTTTATTTTTTCAATATGTTTTATTTGTAAAAATAGTAATTATGATTCATTTATGATAATGTCTTAATTTAAAAAAGTAATTTCTATTTGCAAAACGATGGTTCCCTATAGTTACTGTCATTGGTCTTGACCATATCCATTTATTTGTTGCTGTTGATGGGTTAAAATAATAAATGGCTCCATAGCTTGGGTCCCAACCGTTTATTGCATCTTGTGCTGCTTTTTTTTGCAGTGTCATTTGGTGTTAAATTTATTTGTCCGTCTTTTACTACATCAAATGCTCCGTTTTGATATATTACTCCTGCTACTGTGTTTGGGAATGAACTGCTTTTTTACTCTGTTTAGTACTACTGCTCCTACTGCTACTTGTCCTGTATATGGTTCTCCTCTGGCTTCTCCATAAATTAGTTTTGCTAATAGATTTAAGTTTGTAGAGTTTGATGTGCTGCTTGAACTTGAACTTGATGTCATTATTCCCATTGCTCTTAATGTTGCTGGTCCTGCTATTCCATCAACAGTTAGTCCATTTTTTTTTTTGAAAGTATTTTACTGCTTCTAGTGTTTGTGTTCCATATATTCCGTCTATATTTCCGTTATAATATCCCCATCTTTTTTAATTTTGTTTGTATTTGTGTTACTTCACTTCCTCTTGATCCATATTTTGATAGTTGCTTCTACTTTGTTGTTTTTTGATATTATAAAAAATGTGGCTATTATACATGCAAAAAAAGTAACTGTAAAATAATAATTTTCGTTTTTGTTTTCATATTTGTTCATATCCTTTCTAAATGCTGTCTTTTTTTTTTTTTTATTATTTTTTTTACAGTTATTGGCTTTTTATTCATTTTTATTTATTATTTTCCACAATATTTGCAAAGTACTGTTTCCATTCCTATTTGTAAATCTATTAGTCCATTTTTGTATTGGTAGTCTAAATCACATAAGTCTTGTAATAGTCCTCGTAATTCTTTTTTGGTTTAAAAATATCTTGTTTGAGTTTTGTATTTATTTACTAAAAATGTTTGATTTGGTTTTAATTGTAAACTTGTTATTACATCTTTATTAAAAATACATTGTTGCTGCTGTTAAATACAATCTTTTAAAATGATTGTATAATGTTACTATTATTTTTTGTAGTGGTTCTTTTGCATATATTAAATTTTTTTTTAAAACTTCTAGTGCTGTTGCGATATCTCTTTTCCTAAGCTATCTGTTAAGTCAAATATAACACTTTTCTAGTTTTTTTATGCATAACATATCTATGTCTTTTTTTTTTTCTATTTTTCCATTTTCTCCTGCATATTCAGTAAGTTTTTATTGTTTTCATTAATTGTCTTGCATATTTGTTCCACAACATTCTATTAGATATTGTAGTGTTGAATTTTCTACACTTACTTTGTATTTATTGCATGCTTCTTTTTAGTCTTTGTATTATTTTGTATTGGTTTTTGATATTCAAAATAACATACTTCTCTAATTTATCTATTGTTTTGTATAATTCTAATTTTTTCTACATCTTCTTCTACAAATACTAGTATTACACTTTCTTGTATTATTTTTATATTTTGTTTTATGTATTCTGAAATTCTTTTTCTTTAATTTTGTTAATTCTTCTGACTTTTCTTTTTCCTTCTTTTTTTTAGTATTCCACTTTTTTTTTTTTGGCTATTATTAATTTTTTTTCATATCCAAAACTTGGTGTTTCTATATCTTCAATTAGTTGATTTACATTAGTTTCGTCTATTTGAATATAGTTTATTCCATTTATACATTTTCAAATAGTTCTTTTATTTTTTTTTTAAGTTTTGTTCTAATAAATATTGTTCTTCCCCATATAAAAGATATAAACTGTGTAATTCTTTATTTTTAATTCTTTTTCTAATTCTTCAATTTTTTTCAATAGATTCACCTACTATTATATTTTTTGTTGTTGTGTTTTATTAACATAAGGCCTTTCTTTATTTTATGATTTTTGTATTTTATTTATAGTTTTTCTGAAAATTTTGCTGAGTGTGCATGGCAGATTGCCATTGCCATACTGTCTGTTCAGACATCATCTAGTTTTGGTAATTTTTTCTTCATTTAAAATCATTTTTACCATTCTTTGTACTTGAATTTTGTCTGCTCTTCCATATCCTGTAACAGCTTGTTTTACTTGAAGAGGTGTGTATTCAAATATGTCTAAATTGTGCATTCTTGCTGTTACTAATATTACACCTCTTGCTTGTGCTACATTTATTGCTGTTTTTTGCATTGTTATTAAAAAATAGTTCTTCTATTGACATTGCATCTGGATTATAATTTTCTATTATTTCTGCTAGTTCTTTGTTTATTTTTCTAGTCTTAATGGAAATGATGTTTTTGCTTCTGTTAGTATTGCTCCTGATGTTCTTAAATAAAATTTGTTTCCTATATAGTCTATTATACTGTATCCGGTTATTGCAAAACCTGGGTCTATTCCTAATATTCGCATTTTTACGCTAAATTTCTAGCTCCCTCCTTAGTGTGTTTTATTTCTAAATTATTATTCTTAAAATTTCTGCTACGCTCCATGCTTGTGAAAAAAGCTCCTTTTTGGTGCATATGGTTTTGTTGAGTCATATATTTCTGCTATACTTCCTACACAACCTCTATTTGATATTTCTTTTTCAAAAGTTTTTTGTTGTTTCTTGTTTAAATTCTGTTATTTTTGTTTCTAATTCTGTTTTTCTTTTTTAGTTTTTGCATATTTTAACATATTTTCTAAACTATTATAGTATAGTCCTAGTAGCCATGTCCATGTTATTCCTTGATGATATGTCATGTCTCTATCATGGGATTTCCTTGATATACTGGTACATATCCTTCTTCTCCTTTTGCTAGACTTTGTAATCCATAAGGTGTTAATAATTTTTTTTCTGCTGTTTGTATTATATTTTTGCAATTTCTGAGTTTGGATCAATTATTGGATATGTTAAACTTAGTGCAAATAGCTGATTTGGTCGTATTTTGCTGTCTCCTAACACATCATATAAACATTTTCTACGTCCATTATAGAATTTGTCTTCAAAAGAATTTTTGTTAGTTTTGCTTGTTCTGCATATTTTTTTGCTTTTTGTTTTCTCCGCAATTCTTTTGCAAATGTTTTCCATTATTTTTAAGCTATTATACCACATACTGTTTATTTCTACTGCTTTTTCCATTACGTGGTGTGACTGCTACTCCATCTACCTTTGCATCCATCCATGTGTTTTGTGTGTTTTCTGTTCCTGATACTATTAAATGGTCTGTGTCTAAATATATATTGTTATTGTCTATGTCTATTCCTTTTTTTTTATAATTTTCTATAATTATTTCTAATTTTTCAAATATTTCTTTTATAAATTCTTGGTCTTTCGTATATTCTAAATATTTTTTGTATTTGTTCAAATAGTAATAATGATGCGTCTACACTGTTATATAATGGTCTATTGTCAAATCCTGAGTATCCATTTGGTACTAGTCCATATTTTATGTCTCTCATCATTGTTTTTAATACTTCTTTTTTGCTATATCATATCTTTTGGTTTTTAGTAGTAAGCCTTCAAATGATATTAAACTATCTCTTCCCCAGTCTAAGAACCATGGGTATCCTGCTATTATTGTGTGTAGTCTGAATGATGGTCTATATGCTATAAATGTGTCTGCTGATATTACTAAGTTTTTTATTAGTTCTTGTCTTTTTTCTTCGTCTTCTGTTTTGTCTTGTTTTTCTGAAAAATCTATTTCTGTTTTTCTAAAATTTTTTTTGATATTCTTTGTTTTTCTTTTATAATTAACTTTTTTTTACATCTAATTCGTCTATGTTTTCTTCTAATGAACATACAAATGAAATTTCTTTTTCTTCATTTGGTTTTATTTCTATTTCATATCTTCCTACTACTGCATGATTTTCTTCTGGGTAAAATCCTCTTTTTTTTGTTCTTCTATATAAAACATGTTTCTAAAGATGTCATTATTATGTGGTATATATATTCCTTCTGATACTTTTATATATATTGAATTTTGTATCCTTATTGTCTATTATTACTTTTTAGTTTTGTTCCTTTATTTTCTTGTCTTATCTTAAATTCATGGTTTGTGCTCATGGAATGGAAGTCTCTAAAATTCATTAATGGTGCTAATGTTAGTTTAGTTGGTTGTTTTCCATTTTTTATTTTTTTATATAATATTCCTACTGTGTTTTCTCCATATTTCATGCATATTTGTTTTGTTATTTCTACATCTGATATTTTATATTTTAGTGTTGGTATTTCTTCTTTTTCAAAACTTGTTTGATATTCATATCCTTTTTGTTATGTAGTTTTTTTTCCTATGTTTGTGTATAAATTGTATTGTTTTCCTCAATTTCTATGCTTTCATCTACTTTTTTTGATAATATCAAGTATCTTCTTGCTGGTGGTGTTAATGGTGCTATTAGTAGTCCATGATACTTTCTGGTGTTTGCTCCTATTATTGTTGAACTTGCAAATCCTCCTATTCCATTTGTTATGATCCATTCTTTTTTTGTATTCCGTTTTCTAAATTTATATCTTCATTAGTATATTTCACTTTTTATTCAATCCTTTCTTCGAAAATATTTAATTTTCTATTGACTTTTTATATTAATGTTTACTTTTGTTTTTTCATTATGTATTTTGCTTTTTCTAATGTTTCTCTCATTTCTCTTCTTATTTCTTGTGATGTTTTTTCTTGTTTATTTTTTTACCTGTTGTTTGTTTTTTCTAATTTTTTTTTCTATTTTTTTTTTTTTTCGTCTGATGTTCTTATTGAATTTATTCTTTCGCTATATTTGTTTGCAAATTTGCTTTTTCCTTTTTGATGTTTGTTCTTTCGTTCTGGATGTTTTGCTTTGTTTTTCTCTTTTCCTTTTTCATTTGTTCTTGTATCTTGTGTATACGTTTGTCTTCCCTTAGCTTATTGTTTAACATCATGTATTGAGGGTCATTTTGTTTGTCTTGATATTTTAAGTCATCACATATAAGTTCTATTATTGATGATGCTACTAATGTTGGATCATGTCTTATATATCCATCTGTAATCATTGCTAAATTTCTTTGTAAAAATGTTATTCCTTTGACTTTGTCTATGTTTTTGTTCTACTATTTCTTGACCTTCCATATTATATTTTTTTATCATTTCTGGAATTATTTCTCCTGTGTCATATATACAATAGTCCACTATTCCTTTTCCACAGTGTTCTATTATGGCATTTAGATGGTCTGATACGCTATAATTATCTGTTTGGCCTAGTTCTGTCATTATATTACTTATATATACTTTTATTGCACTTGATTCTTTTATTGCTTTTGCCACTCCGTTTACTAATAAGTTTGGTATAACATTTTGTATATAGACTTCCTGGTCCTACTATTATACAATCTGCATTTTTTATTGCTTCTATTACTCCTGGTGCTGGTCTACAGTTTGATGGATTTAAGTATATACGATTTATTTTTTTTGTTATTTTTTCATATACAATTTCTGGAATTCTTGATTTTTTTCTGTTACTACATATCCATTTGCTAGTTCTGCTGTTATGTTCATTTCGTCTAATGTTACTGGTATTACTTTTCCTACAATATTTAATATTTCATTGCTGTTTATTACTGATTTTGCAAAATCTTGGTTTACTTCTTTCATTGCTAAAAAATATGTCTGAAAATGATAAACCTCTTAATTTTCCATATCTAAAGTTGTAATTTAATAAGTCTGACATTTGTTTTTCTTCGTTTGCTAATGCTATCATACTGTCTTTTATGTCATCTAATGGCATTGTTCTAGCTCTCTTCTTGAATCAGTTACTTGTTCTCCATAACTTGATACTGTTACTATTGCTGTTAAGTTGTTTTGTGTATTTTTTAATCCTGTAAGTACTGTGTTTAGTCCTGTTCCTCCACCTATTACTACTATATTGGGTCCTTGATTGTATATTGTTTTTTATTAAATATTAAAGGATTTTACGTTTACATTTTTTTTTATTTTCCATTCTGTCATCTGTTGATTCTACTAATACTTCTAGTGTTCTTTTTTGTTAAGTCCTACTAGCCCTGTAATTATAGCTAAAAATCCTACTATAAATATTACTATTATTTTTTCCTACTTCTTTGAATGATATTTCTTTTAATACTAATATTTCTGCTATTCCATAGCATGCTAGTAAAATTCCTATTACTATTATAAACATCCATCTTTTCATTTTAGAGCTGTTTTTAAACCATCTAAAAAATCCTTTCACTTTTCCTCGTTCCTTCCTATATCTATATACTGTTTAATAATTGTAAAATTTTGTTTTTTTTTTCTCCTATTACTTGTACTTCTAGTTCTATATTTTTATCAAATTTTTTATGTATTTCTTTTTTACATATTCTATTAAGTTTAGTATATCTGTTGCTGTTGCATCTCCTTTTATTTATTATAAAGCCTGCATGTTTTTCTGAAACTTGTGCTCCTCCTATTTGATATCCTTTTAGTCCTGCTTCGTCTATTAATTTTGCTGTTATAAAGTCTTTTCCCCCTTTTAAATGTACTTCCCTGCACTTGGATATTCTATTGGTTGTTTTTTTTTTCTTGATTTTGCATATTCATCCATTTTGCTTTTTATTTCTTGGCTTTCTCCTTTTTTAGTTTTAGCCTTGTTTCTAGTACTATTATGTTCTTTTTGTGAAATTATACTATTTCTGTATTCAATTTTAATTCTTCATTTTTAGTGTTTCTATTTTTCCTTCTTCATTTAATATTTTTTGCGTCTATTACTATGTCTTTTTCATTTCTTTTCCATAAGCTCCGCATTCATTCTTATTGCTCCTCCTATGGTTCCTGGTATTCCTGCTAATTCTTCAAATCCTGTTATTCCTTCTTTTTTGTAATTTATACGCTGTTTCTGCTACTTTATTTCCTGCTCCTAATGTTACTATTATATCTTTTTCTTCTTTTTATTTCTGTTTTTTTTTAATGTCTATTTTGGCTACTATTCCTCTTATTCCTTTGTCTGTAACTAATATGTTACTTCCATTTCCTATTATGATTATTGGTGTTTTTGTTTCTTTGGCAAATTGCATACTTCTTTTAGTTCTTCTTCTTTTTTTTTATTGTTATAAATATGTCTGCATTTCCTCCTACTTTAAATGTTGTATGCTTTTTCATTGGCTCATTGTATTTTATTTGACTTTGTTCTATATTGAGTTTTTTTTTTTTTTATTTTTTTGTTCTGTTTCCAATTTTTGCCCTCCTTTTTTTATTTTTTATAATATATCATTTTTTTTTGTAAAAGTCTATATTTATAAAAAATGTTTTTTTTAAAGCTGGGGCAAATCTTTTTTAATTAATTTGCTCCAGCTTTATTTTATTATATTAAAGTTCTAAATAAGTGCAATGTTATTAATGTCCGCTTTTGTTCTTTTCTAATATCTACTGATTATTAATGTCTGCTCATTTTATTTTAATATTATTTTTTTTCTTTTAATGATAATTTTATTTGTTTTTTGGTTCGTCTATATCTATTCTTTTGTTTTCTAATACTTTCTGTGCATTTAGAGTTGTTATTTCTTCTAGTTTTTTCTTCTCCTATTATTTCAGATATTTGTGGTAATATTTCTGGGATTCTTTCATAAATTGTGTTTTGCTTGTGCACATCTGTTCCTAAAAAATGTACCATATTATTTTCGTAAAGTTTTTTACTATTATTTGTGCTTTTTTTTTCCATATTGTCCATACTTCCATAATTGCATTGCATTAATACTCCTTTTTGTATTAAATCATATACTAATTCTGGTTCACTTTGTACAAATGTGTATCTTTCTGGGTGTGTATAATACTGGTATTAATTTATATTCTAATAGTTCATAAATTATGTTATATATGTTAAATGGTTTTGCATTTAGTGGTAGTTCGAATAGTAAATAGCTTGTGTTATTTATTGTTGTTGCTTTTCCTTCTTCTAATAGGCTTATTATATTGTCTGAGAAGTAGATTTCATTTCTAAATATAGTTTTATTTTTTTCGTTTCTTTCTTTTATTGTTTTGTTTAATGTGTCTATCCAGGCTTTTCTTTCTATTACATCTACTTCATAATATTTTTCTAAATAATGTGATGTTGATATAATCTTTTAAATCCTGCTTTTTCTGCTTCTTTTTTATTAAATTAAAGTTTCTTCTATACTTTTGGAACCATCGTCTATTTTGGTAGTATATGTGTATGAAAGTCTATCATTGTAAATTTCATTCCTTCCTAAAGGCACACATTAATTTGAAAACAATTTATATTATTTTAAACTATTACTCCTTTTTTTAATTTAAGTCTTTCTTTTCATTACTTAAATAGTCTTTTATTTGGTTTAATATATTATTTGTTTTTTTCTAAATATATTATTTTTTCTTCATTGTTTTCTAGTTGATTTTGCTCTTGTTGTGCATCTTGCTGTATTTCTTGATTTATATTATTTATGTTTTCTTCAGTTTGTATTTCTTGATTATTTTTTTTTTGTGTTTCTTCTGTTATATTATTTTGTTGTTCTTCTACATTTAATACTTCCATTATTTTTTGTTTATTTATTTCTTCTTGATTTGGTAAATCTAGATGTTTATTTTTTGTCTTTTTGGTATCTTTTTTCCTATATTTTCATGTCCATAATAATAATATTTTTCTTCGTATTTTTTTATTTGATACTGGTATTCTGTTTAATACTACTCCTGCTAGGTTTCCTCCTACGTTTTGTATATTTTTTATTACTCTTTCTAGTGCTTCTCTTTTGTTATTTTATATGCTGTAACTATTACTGTTGAGTCTACTATTCTTGATAATATTATAGAGTCTGTTACTAGTTCAGATGGTGTTCCATCAATTATTATTATATCACATACTTTTTTTAATTCTTCTAATAAGTTTATCATTTGTGTTGATACTAGTAATTCTGATGGGTTTGGTGGTATATTTTCCTGCTGATAACACATATAAGTTTTCTACTTCTGTTTCTTGAATGTAGTCTGCCATTGTGTTTGTTATGTTATTTTCTTTTTCTTCTATTCCTGATAATAAGTTTGATAACCCTGGTGTTGGTGATATTCCAAATATTGCATATTGTCTTCCTTTTTTCTCATGTCTGCATCTATTAAAACTACTTTTTTTTGCTTGTGCAAATGTGACTGCTAAGTTAGAAGCTACCCAACTTTTTCCCTTCTCCTGGAAATGTTGATGTTACTAATATTGTTTTCATTTTTTTGTTTGCATTCATAAATTGTATATTTGTTCTTAATGTTCTAAATACTTCTGAAATTGGAGATTTTGGATCTTTATGTGCTATTACTTCTTTTCTCATTATTTTCTACCTCCTTTTTTCATTTTCGAAATTGTCTATTAATGGAATTGTTGCTATTACTGGTATTCCATAATTTTTTCTATTTCTTCTGCACTTTTTACAGTTGTGTTCTAACATATTTGCTATTAATGCATATATTATTGCTATAACTAGTCCAACAAATGCAAATAGTATTACATTTTTACTTACATTTATGTTTGATGGCTCTTTTGGTATTTCTGCTGTGTCTACTACATGTATATTGTTTATATTATATATGTCGTTTACTTCTTCTGAAAATACATTTGCTATTTCATTTGCTATTTGTGTTGCATATATTGGTTCTTCATTTGATACTGTTATTTCCATTAGTTCTGTGTCTTTTACAGAACTTACTGTTATATTTTTTCTTAAGCTTTCTTCTTTTTACATCAATGTTTAAATTTGATATTACTTTCCTTAATACTTTTTTTGCTTTTTACTAATTCGCTATATGTTGATACTAATTTTGAGTTTAGTGTTACATCTGTTGTTGTTATTGAATTTGTTGCATCTTGTGTATTTTCTCCACTTGATGTTGCTAATACTAATGTTGTTGATGCTGTATACATTGGTTTTATAAACCCTATTGTATATATTCCACCTATTATTGCAAATAAAATTATAAATAATATGATTTGTATTTTTTTATTCCAAAAAAAATCATAAATAGTTCTTTTTAAATCAATATCTTCCATTTTTATTACATTCCTTTCCTTGTTCTTATTTTATCTTTTGCTTATTGCATAATAATTTTATCATTTATATCGTATTTTGTAAAATGTTTTTATTATTTTTATATTATTTTTTTATTACATTTTAATTACAAATTCATTACATTTCATTGCTTTTTTATTGTTTTTTATTGTATAATGGTATTATAGGTTGCATTTTAGGAGGGATATATATGTGGCAATATTGGTTAATAGCTTCAGGTGCTTTTTTTTATAGGTGAAATTATAACTGTTGGATTTTTACTTTTTTGGTTTGGAGTTGCTAGCTTAATTGCAATGGTTGTAAGTTTTTTACTACTAATATTATAATTCAATGTATAGTGTTTTTAATTTCATCTGTTATTTTAATTTTAGCAACAAAGCCCTTTGCAAAAAAATTTTTAAATAATGAAAATATTGTAACAAATGTAAATTCATTAATTGGTAAAAAAGCAATTGTTATTCAAGATATAGATAATTTAAAATCTACAGGTCAAGTTAAAATTGGTGGCGAAATTTGGTCTGCTCAAAGCGAATCAAATGATATTATTTCTAAAGATACCGAAGTTGAGATTGTAAAAAATTGATGGTGTTAAATTAATTGTAAAATTGGTACCTGTAAATGTTTATTAATTAGTTTTTAATATTTTTAATATATATTTAGAAAGTTTTCTTTCTAAAAAGGAGGTTTTTTTATGTGGATTTTTTAATATTACTTGCTTTTTATTATTTTTATTGCTTGTAGTTCTATTAAAATCGTAAAACAAGCTGAGGTGTATGTTATTGAAAGGTTAGGTAGATTTTATAAAGTTGCTGATGCAGGTTTAACTATTATAATTCCTTTCTTTTTGATCATGTAAGAAGTGTTGTTAGTCTTAAACAACAAACTATGGATGTTCCACCTCAAGGTGTTATTACTAAAGATAATGTTACTATCACTATTGATACTGTTGTGTTTTATCAAATAACAGACCCAGCAAAGGCTGTTTATGAGATTCAAAATTTGAAAAAAAAGGTATTGAATATTTAGCTATTACTACAATTCGTGATATTATTGGTAAAATGGATTTAGATGAAACTTTAGTTCTCGTGATGGTATTAATACTCAATTAAAGAGTTGTTCTTGATGAAGCTACTGACAGATGGGGTTGTAAAGTTGATAGAGTTGAAATTAAAGATATTACTCCACCTGCTGATATCAGAGATGCAATGGAAAAAAGAAATGAATGCTGAACGTAATAAACGTGCTTTAATTCTTGAGTCTGAAGCTCAAAGACAGTCAGCTATTACTATTGCAGAAGGTAAAAAACAGGCTGCTATTTTAGAGGCCGAGGCTGATAAAGAAGCTCAAATTCACGTAGAGCTGCTGGTGAGGCTCAGGCTATTAGAGAAGTTGCAGAGGCTAAGGCTAAGGAAATTCAAGTGGTTTATGAGGCTATTAAAAATCAGATCCTGATGAAAAATTGGTTCAATTAAAATCTTTAGAAGCACTAGAAGAAGTTGCTAAGGGTGAGGCTAATAAAGTGTTTATTCCTTTGAGGCTACAAATACTTTGGCTAGCTTGGGTGCTATGAAAGATATTGTTACAGATAAGAAAAAGGATTAATTTTATACATACTCTAAAAAGAAGTGATAAAATCACTTCTTTTTATTACATTTTTTCAGGCATTTCTATTCCAAGCAAGTTGGCACCTATTTTTTAAAACTTTTCCAACAGCAAAAGTTAGGTAAATACGACTATTTTTTTATATTTACATCTTCTACCATTATACGGTTTTCATTATAGAATACACTATATGCTTTTGCTAATTCTATTAAATAACGTGATAATATTGATGGTTCATTTTTTTCTGTAACTTGTACAAGTATATTATGAAAATCATATAGTAATTTTATTATGTTTTGAGAATATGTATCTTCTAAACTATCAAAATTAACCATATCAAATGGAATATTATCTATTTTTATTCCTGCTTTTTTAATACACTTTTGTTCGTACATAAGTATATTGGATATATGGTCCTGTTTCTCCTTGAAAGTTAAGAATGTTGTTCCAGTCAAATACTTCGTCTTTTACACGGCTATTTGATAAGTCATTGAATATGATTGCTCCTATCCCAACTTTTTTGCTACTTCTTCTTTTTGTTTTTCTAGTTCTGGATTTTTTTGTTCTATAATTTCTTTGGCACGTTCTATTGCTTCATTTAAAAGTTCTTCCAATTTTACTATATTTCCTTCTCTTGTTGACATTTTTCCTGTTGGTAATAATACCATTCCAAATGAAACGTGTTCTAATCCTTTTTATATATTTTTTCATCCAATCCTAGATATTTTGCAGTTGCAAAAACTTGTTTAAAGTGTAATACTTGTTCATAGATGTTACATATAGTGCTTTGTCAAAGTTATAGTTTCTTGCACGATATAAGATTGCTGCTAAATCTCTTGTTGCATACGTGCTTGAACCATTTGATTTTACTATTATACATGGTGTATTTATTCCTTGTTCTTCTAATTCTACAATTTTTTGCTCTCTTGAGATTCTTTTTTAATTTTCCACTTTTTTCTAATATTTCTATTACTTCTTGCATTTTGTCTGAATAAAATGCTTCTCCATTCCAAGAGTCAAATGTGCTTCCTAATAAGTTATAAACACGTTGAAATTCTTTTTAAACTTAATTCTCTAAACTTTTTCCAGATTTCTACGCAATATGAATCTCCATCTTCAAGTTTTTTTTAAAATTATCTCTGCATGCTTGTAATATTTGTTCATCTTCTTTGCATGCCGTATTTATTCTAATATAAATCTTTGTTAATTCGTTTATTGGGTCTGATTCTATATCATATTCTTTTTCCCCATCTCTTATATCCTTCTATTAGTTTTCCAAATTATGTTCCATAGTCTCCCTAAATGGTTTATTCCTGTTACATTATATCCCTAGATATTTATATATGTTATATAGTGCTGCTCCTATTACTGTTGAACGTAAATGTCCCATATGAAATGGTTTTGCTATGTTTGGCGCTGAATAGTCTATTACTATATTTTTTTCTTTGTTTTTTGTCATCTTCTGGTTCTATGCCAAATTTTTTCATTATTTGATATTTGTTCTAAAACTTCTTTTTTTTTGTAAATATTTTTGAAGAAATATAAAAATTCAAGTATCCTCCGGCTATTTCTACTTTTTTTATTATTTCTGAATTTGATATTCCATTTTTCTTCTAGCTTTTTCTTTTATCTGATTTGCTATTTCTGGTGGTGATTTTCTTAGTGTTTTTGCTAGTCTGAAGCATGGAAATGCATAATCTCCATTTTTTGTGTCTTTTGGTACTTCTATATATGTATATATTTCTTTTTTGATTTTACATTTTCTATAGTTTTGGCTATTTGTTCTGATATTTCTTTTTTTATATCTAACATTTTTTTTCTTTCCTTTCATTTAAGTAAATAAATTGGAACGCTAGACTTATTAATACTTTAATTTTTTTTCTTAAGCGTTCCTTTAATTTTATATTTTAAAAATTTATATAATTCCAAGAGTCTCTACACATATCTTCTAATGTTTTTGTGGCTTCCCATCCCAATTCTTCTTTTTGGCTTTTTAGGATTTGCATAACATGTTGCTATGTCTCCACTTCTACGTGGTGCTATTTTATATGGTACTTCTTTTCCTGTTGCTTTTTCAAATGCTTTTACCATGTCTAATACACTGTATCCTGTTCCTGTTCCTAAGTTATAAATAAATAGTCCTTTATTTTCTTTTTTCTAGTTTATTTAATGCTAAAACATGTCCTTTTGCTAAGTCTACAACATGGATATAATCTCTAACTCCTGTGCCATCTGGTGTGTTATAGTCATTTCCAAATACTGATAATTGTGGTAATATTCCTGCTGCAACTCTAACTACATAAGGCATTAAGTTGTTTGGTATTCCTTGTGGTTCTTCTCCTATTAGTCCACTTTCATGTGCTCCTACTGGGTTAAAATATCTTAATAATGCAAATATCCCATGTATTGTCAGATGCATAAGTATCTTTTAATATTTGTTCTATAAATAGTTTTGTTGTTCCATAAGGATTTGTTGTTCCTCCTGTTTTACATTCTTCTGTGATTGAATTACTTGGTCTCCATATACTGTAGCAGATGAACTAAATATGAATTTTTTTACATTGTGTTTTTTCATTACTTCTAAAAGTGCAAGTGCTCCATTTATGTTGTTGTCATAGTATTCTATTGGTTTTGTACTGATTCTCCTACTGCTTTATATCCTGCAAAGTTTAATACTGCTTCTATGTCATTTTCTGTAAATACTTTTTTCTAGTTTTTCTTTATCGCGGTAATCCATTTCATAAAATTTGAAGTCTTTTCCTGTTATTTTTTTTATTTTTTCTAATACTTCTGCTTTACTGTTTGAGAAATTGTCTATTATTACTATTTCCTTTCCTGAATTTAATAGTTCTACTGCTGTATGACTTCCTATATATCCTGCTCCTCCTGGTAATAATACTGCCATATATATATCAACCCTTTCTTTTTTTTTTATTTTATCTTTTATTAGTGTTTATACATAATTTTATTTTTTTCTAGTTCTTGGCCATTTTTTTGTGTCTTTTACAATATATCCTTTTTTCTTTTTATTAAATCTCTTATTTCATCAGATTTTGACCATTCTTTTTGTTCTCTTGCTATTTTTTTCTTTGTTCTAATAAGTTTGTGATTTCTTCTGGTATTTCTTCATTTTTACTTTCTTGTATTTTGTTTATTTCTATTCCTAAAACTGTGTCAAATTTTTGTAATAATTCTGCTACTTTAGGATTTTTTTTTTTCAAATCTTGCTGCTTCCCATACAAAACTCATTGCTAATGGCATATTCATGTCATCATTTATTGCTTTGTGAAATTTTTTTTCTTCTATATCAGATATTTTTCTAATGTCTGCGTCTTTTAGCTCGTCATTTCCTTGTAAATGTGTTTGATATGCATTTTTAATCTTTCTAATGATTTTGATGTTGCTTCTATTCCTTCCCATGTAAAATTTAGTTTGTTTTTCTGTAGTGGCATGAGTAGCAAAATAGTTTATATACAAGTGGGTCATATCCTTTTTTCTTTTATGTCTTTTAGTAAAATATACGTTTCCTAAACTTTTTGACATTTTCCGCCATTTATTAGTAAATATTCTCCATGTAGCCAATAGTTTGCTGGTATTTTTCCTGTTCTTCCTTTTGCTTTGTGCTATTTCATTTTCGTGGTGTGTTGGTATTAAGTCTATTCCTCCTGTATGTATGTCAAATTGTTCTCCTAGATATTTTAATGACATTGCTGAACATTCTATATGCCATCCTGGATAACTTGGTCCCCCATGAGCTATTCCATTTCATCAAATGGTTTTCTGGTGCTTTTATCCATAATGCAAAATCATAAGGATTTCTTTTTTTTTCTTCATCTATTTCTACTCTTGCTCCTGCTTTTTGATCTTCTAAGTTTATGCTTGATAGTATTGGATATTTGTCTAGTTTTGATATGTCAAAATAAATTGCTGTTGATGTTTCATAGGCATATCCTTTTTTACTAGTAATTCTACATATTCTAACATTTCTGAATATGGTCTGTTGCTTTACATACAATTTCTGGTGTTTCTATATTTAATTCTTTTAGGTCATTAAAGAACAAGTTTGTATAATATTCTGCTATTTCGAGAGGAGTTTTGTGTTCCTCTCTTGCAGATTTTATCATTTTGTCTTCTCCGTCGTCTCCGTCTGATACTAGGTGTCCTACGTCTGTTATATTCATTGCGTGTCTTATTTTTGTATCCATTGTATCTTAATATTCTTCTTAATACATCTTGGAATATGTTTGTTCTCATATTTCCAATTGTTGCGTCTTTATATACTGTTGGTCCACATGAATATATGCGTACCTCATCTTTTCGAATTGGTTTAAATTTTTCTTTTTTGTTTTGTTAATGTGTTTGTAAAATAAATATCCATGTAAATTCCTCCTATTTTTTGTCTATTTTTTATTGTTGCTTTTTATTTGTTTCTGTTTTTTTTGTATTTGTTGTTGTCGTATTTGTTGTTGTGTTGCTTGTTCCGGTATTATTGGTTGCAGTATTTGTTTTATCATCTTTTTTTTTGCATTTGTTGAATTTGTATTTGTGTTATTGTTTGTCTTGTTGTTATTATTGGCAGTGTTTGTTGTATTATCTTTTGGTTTTTCTACTTCTTTTGGTTTTTCTGCTGGTTTTGTGTGTATTGTACAGGTTTCTGTTATTTTTCCTCCTGCTGTTTTTGAGGCTCCATTTGTGTTCCATAAGTTTAGTGTTTCTTTTGGTACTGTTCCTCCATAAGAACTATTTCTTGTTTGTGGACAGTATTGTGTTGCTAATTTTCCTGATTCTGTACATATTTTTTTTGTACTCCGTGTCCTTCGCATTTTTTTTCTGGTAGGTTGTCTTGTGCAAATTGTTCTGTATATGTGTCTGTACATCCTGATGTCGCTAAACATCCTGTTTTTCTGCATACTGTTGCTTGTGTTATTCCTGATGGTGTGTTGAAGTTTGCATTTTTTAGATTTTTGTGTATGCTTTTTCATTACTGATGACCATATTTGTCCTGCTGGGTTTGTTCCATTGTATACTACTTCTTCTGGACTGTCATATCAAACCAAACTGCTGCTGAGTAATATGGTGTCATTCCACATAACCATCTATCTTTAGATCCATCTGTTGTTCCTGTTTTTTTTAGCACAAGTTTCTATTCCTGTAATGTTACAATATGTTGCTGTTCCTCCACTTTTTTACTGGTTCTTCTGTTATTGATCTTGTTAAATATGCTACTTGTTCTGAAAATACTCTTGTTTGTTCTTGTTTTGGTGTTAACACTACATTTCCACTTGAGTCTGTTACTTTTGTGTAGAATGTTGGTGTTATATATATACTCAAATCATTTGCTATTGTTCCATAAGCTGCTGCCATTTCTAATGGGCTTACTCCATGTGTTAATCCTCCTATTGCTAATGGTAATTCATTATCGTTTTTGTCATCTAATGATGATATTCCCATTTTTTCAAATATTCTAATGATTTTTTTAGGTGTTAGTTCTTTCATTATTTTTACTGCTGGAACGTTTTGTGATGTTGCTATAAATTGTCTTATGTTTATAAATCCTCTGTATCTGTCTCCATCATTTTTTGGTGAGTATCCGTTAAAGTCTGTTTTGAATCATTATATACTGTTGCTGGTGTAATTACTTTTTCTTGTAATGCTGGTGCTACATCTGCTATTGGTTTTATTGATGATCCTGTTTGTTTTACCATTTGTGTTGCTCTGTTCCATCCTGATGCTGTTTGTTGTTCTCCTAAATTTCCTCCTACTGCTTACTTCTCCTGTTTTGTAATCTATTATTGCCATTCCTGCTTGTTCATTTTTAGTTGTCCTGTTGTTTTGTCTTTTTCTCTTCCTTTTAATATGTATTTTGATTTGCTAAATTCTTGTTCAACTGTTGATTGTATTCCTGGGTCTTCTGTTGTGTATATTACTAATCCACTACTATATACATATTTTTCTGCAAATTCTCTTGTTACATTTTTTTTTTCTTTCATTACTTGATTTATTATTTGTTTTAGTGCTGCATCTGTGTGATATGAGTAGTCTGTTGTGTTTTCTACATTTCCTTTTGTGAATACTAGCCCAGCTTCTGCTTCTGCTACTGCATTGTTATAGTCTTCTTCGTTTTCAATATATCCTTGGTCTTTCATTTCTTTTAGTACTGTTAATACTTTTTTTTTTTATTGTTTCTTTTACTTTTTCTTGGTCTTTTGTTTCGTCAAATGGGTTATAGCTGTTAGGTGAACTGTTGATTCCTGCTAAAAAATGCGCATTGTGCTAAATCTAAGTCTTTTGCACTTTTGCTGAAATAGTATTGTGCTCTAATTCTACTCCATGTATGTCTTGACCTCCTATAAATAAGATGTTTAAGTATAATTCTAGAATTTGTTGTTTTGATATCATTCTTTCTACTTGATATGCTTTTGTCCATTCTTTTACTTTTCTCATGATTCCTGCTATTCCACTGCTGTCTTTGTCTCCTGTTATGTTTTTACTAATTGTTGTGTTATACTACTTCCTCCATAACTTGATCCGCCTTTTAGTACTGTGTTTCCTATTGCTCCCTAATGTTCTTTTCCAGTCTACTCCGTCATGGTCATAAAAATCTCTTGTCTTCTATTGCTACATACGCTTTTGGCAAGTAGTCTGCCATTTCGTCAAGTGATATTATTTTTTTCTTTGTTGTTCTTTACTTAGGTTCGCTATTTCTGCTCCGTTTCTGTCTAATACTACTGAGTTTGCTGAGCCTATTACTAAGTCTTCTTTGGTTATTTCAAAAATCGTCTCCAAATACTCAAAAAACATTGCTGCTACTATTCCTGCTCCTATTACACATAATAGTAGTATTAGTATTATAATTAGTTTTATGAATATCATTAGTTTTGGGTGTCTTTCTGAAATTTTCCTTTCTTTTTCATGTTTTTATTTGTTTTTTTTTTGTTTTGTGCTGTTGGTCTTTTTCCTGTTGGAGTTCTTTGTGTTGATATTCTTTTTGTTGCTTGCCCTGTTCTTGTGTTATTTCTGCTACTTGTGTTTCTATTTCCGCTTCTTTTTGTGTTTGCTGCTTGTCTGTTTCTTTCTGGTCTATATTTTATTGTTTTGTCATTATTACTGTATTTGTTGTTTCTATCGTTTGGCATTTTTATCACAATCCTTTCTTAAAGGCTTTTTTCTGGTTAGTACTTTTTTTGGTTAACCTTTTTCCCCTTTGCCAATTCTTTATTATTATAGTATATTTTTTGCAAAAAAGGAAGAGTTTAAGGAAATTTTTATAATTATGCATACTTATATATCATTTTATTATTGCTTGTTAAAATAAAGGAATTTATAATTTCTGATTTTTGTATATAAATTTTTTTTGTATTCCGTCTTTTTTTTTATTTTCTCTCTTACATATTTATATGGTTGTTTTTTATAAAATTCTGCTTCGTATAGGTCTCTTGTGAAAAATAGTTCATCTTCTTTTTTTGTATATTTGTTTGTTTTTTAATGAAATTTCATAGTTTGTTATGATTGTTCCATTAAATCTTTTTTTTTACTATTTTTATGTTTTGCGTTAAGTCTATAATTATGCTTTCTTCATAAAGTGTGTATTGTTTTTAATAGTTCTGTTGGAAAGTCAATGTTTATTACTATTTTTGCTTTTGCTAGACTTCTTTTTTTTTGTTGTTCATTACTGTTATTATTGCTCCTGTTTCTTCTAATATTTGTTCTTCTATGTTTTTCATTTTGCTTATGTTTTTACTTATTATTGCTATATGTTTATGATTTTTTTGCTAATTTTTTTATGTTTTCAATTGCTATTTCTGTAAAATCATTTACTAGAATGTGGATTGTTGTTTCTTCTGGTTTTAATTGTTTTTTTTATTTCTATGTATTGGGTAATTTCTGGAATTAGCATTGAAAATAGCCATTTTCCATTTATTATGTCTAATTCATAAGTATTTAGTATATTTGTATATCTTTCGTATTTTTTATTTCTTTGCTTAATACAATTTTTTTTTTTGCTGTTTAGTTTTCAAATATTTTTGCTGTTTTATTGCTAATTTTTTCTTCTGTCTTTTTTTGTTTATGTTTTTCTAATTTTTTTGTTTTCGTAATTTTCTTATTTTAGATCTTAAATTTTGTTTCCTTCTTTTGAATACAATACATAAAAAACACCTCACATTAAAATATATGGGTGTTTTTATATAATATATCTCTTTTTAATAATTTTTCTTTTATTGTTCCAGTTCCTATAAATTTATTGTTTGTGTATATTCTGTAAATGCCATCTTCTAAGTTTTGTGTTATTTTGACTCCGTTTAGAAAATGTTTTATTTTTGATTGTTCTATATTAACTTTTGGATATTTACTAAATATTTTTTCTATTGTTATTATATTTTTTCTATATTTTTCTAAGTCTGTTTTGTCTTCCATTGTTAAAGTTATGCTGTCTTTTATATTAAATTCTCCTACTTGTATTCGTAATAAGTTTTGCATATATCCTATAGTATTTAATTTTTTGCTATGTCTTCACATAGTGTTCTTATGTATGTTCCTTTGCTACAGTAAACATCAAATATTATTATGTTTTCTTCTTTTTTTTTTTGTTTTTAATTCTATAGAATATATTGTTATTTTTTCTTGTTGGTATTTCTACTTCTTGTCCTTTTCTTGCATATTCATATAGTTTTTTTTCTTTTACTTTTTTATTGCCGAATATATTGGTGGTTTTTTTGTTCTATTTCTCCTTCAAATGTTTTTAGTGTTTTTCTATGTTGCTTTTTATTTGATTGTTCTAGCATATTTTGTGGTATTTCTTTTCTTCTATTATCTTTCCTTCTGCATCTAGTGTTTCTGTTCTTTTTCTAATTTTAATTCAACACGATATTTTTTATCATGGTTTACTAAGTATTTTTGAACATTGTGTTCCTTTTTCCTATTAAAATAGGATAAGACCCTTGTGCTAAAAGGGTCTAATGTTCCTGTGTGTCCTACTTTTTCTCCTGTTATTCTTTTTTATTTTTGCTACTATGTCGTGTGAAGTCCATTCTTTTAGGTTTATATATATTTATAATGCCGTCCACTAACTTTTGTTCCTTTCTATATTATTTTAATACTTTTTCTTATTTCTTTTATTATTTTTCTTTTTACTTGTTCTATATTTCCTTGGATTAAGCATCCTGCTGCTTTTGGGTGGCCTCCTCCTCCGAAAATATAACAAATGTCTGATACATTTACATAGTTTGATGAACGCATTGATACTTTATATTTATCTTCATTATCTTTTTGTCTTATAAATACTGAAACTTCTACTCCTTCTACATCTCTTCCTACTTCTACTAGTCCTTCATGATCTCCTGGTTCTGCATTTACTTCTTTTTCGTCTTGTTCGTTATGTATGTAAATGTTACTTTTTCCATTTTCTAGAATTCTATTCTGTTTATTGTTTTTGCATTAACTCAAAATTTGCTTTTGTTTTTTTTTTCTAGCGCTTTTGATATATTTCTGATACATTTACTCCTTTGCGTAATAATTCTGCTGTAAATTCAAATGTTTCTGCTGTTACTCATTGGTATTTGAATCCTCCTGTGTCTGTTATTATTCCTGTTAATAATGCATGAACCTAACTCTATATTTATATCAATATTAAAATATGTAAACATTCCTATTAAAATTTCACAACATGCTGGTGCTACTGGGTTTTACAAAGTTTATGTCTCCATACATCGTGTTTGAACCATGATGATCTATTACTATTGTTTTTTTTGGCTTCTTCAAAATATTCTTTTCCAACTAATCTTTTTAAATCTGCACAGTCTAAACTGATTGCTAAATCATATTTTTCTACATCTGTTTCTTCTTTTACTTTGTTTGCATTTGGTAAGAAATTGAATATTCTTGGATATTCTTTTATTATTACATCTGGTTCTTTTCCCATGTCTCTTAATGCTTTTTCCATTGCTAGTGAACTTCCTATTGCATCTCCGTCTGGTGATTCATGTGTTAGTATTACTATTGTGTTTGCTTTTTTTTTATTTCTTCTAATATTATATCTAATGTCATTGCTTTCCTCCTTATATTTAATAGGTGTTTTTGGGGACAGGTCAAAAAACATCTGATTTTGTAGATGTTTTTTTGCCCCGTCCCCAAAAACACCTCCTTCTAAACACCTAACTCTTTGGCATTATGTCTTTTAAAATAGAATCTATTTTCGCACCATATTCTATTGAGTCGTCTTTTTTCAAATATTAATTCTGGTGTGTTTCTTAAATTTACTCTTTTTTGCTAATTCTGTTCTTATAAATCCTGATGATTTTTTTTTTTAGTCCTTCTATTGTTGCTTTTCGTCCTTAGAGTTTAGTATACTTATATATATTTTTGCGTATTTTAGGTCGTTTGTTACTTTTACTTTTGTTACACTTATCATTCCTGTTATACTTGGGTCTTTTAGTTCTCTGTCTATTATTTGGCTTAATTCTTTTTATATTCTTCTCCCTATTCGTCCCATTCTGTTGTTATTATTTTTGTTTGGCATTTCTTGTTAGTCTCCTTTCCTTGGGTTATTATCTTTTTTTATTTCTTCCATGATATAGACTTCTATGATGTCTCCTTCTTTTATGTCATTGTAGTTTTCTATTTGAATTCCACATTCAAATCCTTTTGTTACTTCTTTTTACATCATCTTTGAATCTTTTTAATGTTGCTAGTTTGCCTTGGTGTATTACTACATTGTCTCTTATTACTCTTACTCCGGCATTTCTTTCTACTTTTCCTGATAGTACATATCCTCCTGCTATTGTTCCTACATTTGAGATTCTGAATGTTTGTCTTACTTCTACATTACCTATTACTTTTTCTTCGTATTTTTGGTTCAAGCATACCTTTCATTGCCATTTCTACATCTTCTATTGCTTGGTATATTACTGAGTATTGTTTTTTTTTCTACTTCTTCTTTTCTGCCATTTCTTTTGCTGTGTGGTCTGGTCTTACATTAAATGCTATTATTATGGCATTTGAAACTTTTGCTAGTGTGACATCTGATTGGTTTTTACTGCTCCTGCTGCACTATGGATTACTTTTACTTTTACTTCTTCATTTGCTAGTTTTTCCATTGATTGTTTTACTGCTTCTACAGATCCTTGTACATCTGCTTTTACTATTAGGTTTAGTACTTTTAATTTTCCTTCTTCCATTTGGCTGAATAAGTTGTCTAGTGTTACTTTTGTTCCTTGGTTGATTGCTTTTTCTCTTGCTTGGCGTTTTCTTCTTTCTATTAAGTGTTTTGCCATTTTTCGTCTTTTACTTCGTAGAATGTGTCTCCTGCTTCTGGTACTTCTGTTAGTCCCATTATTTCAACTGGTGTTGATGGTCCTGCTGATTTTACTTTTTTACCTTTGTCATTTGTCATGACTCTTATTCTTCCTATTGATGCTCCTACAACTATTGTGTCTCCTACGTCTAGTTTTCCTCTTTTGTACTAGCATTGTTGCAATTGCTCCTTTTGATTTGTCTAGTCTTGCTTCTATTACAACTCCTTTTGATTGTTTATTTGGATTTGCTTTTAGTTCTAGTACATCTGCTTCTAATAATACCATTTCTAATAATTGGTCTATATTTATATTGTTTTTTGCTGAGATTGGTACACATATAGTGTCTCCTCCCATTCTTCTGGAACTAATTCATAGTTCATTAGTTCTTGTTTTACTCTTTCTACATTTGCGTCTGGTAAGTCTATTTTGTTTATTGCTACAATTATTGGTATTCCTGCTGATTTTGCATGGTTTTATTGCTTCTACTGTTTGTGGCATTATTCCGTCGTTTGCTGCTACTACTAGTATTGCTATATCTGTTATTTGTGCTCCTCTGGCTCTCATTGCTGTAAATGCTTCGTGTCCTGGTGTGTCTAAAAATGTTATTTTTTCTTCCATTGATTTCTACCATGTATGCTCAATTGCTTGTGTAATTCCTCCTGCTTCTCCTTCTATTACATTTGTTTTTACGTATTGTGTCTAGTAAAGATGTTTTTCCATGGTCTACGTGTCCCATTACAACAACAACTGGTGGTCTTTCTTCCTAATTCTTCTTCTTTGTCTTCTGAGTCGTCAAATAATATGTCTTCTTCTGTTACAGTTTGTTTTTCTTAGCTGTTATTCCAAATTCTCCTGCTACTAAAAATGCTGTGTCGAAATCTATTTCATTGTTTATTGTTGCCATTATTCCGTATCCTAATAACTTTTTGATAACTTCTGCTGTTGTTTTTTTCATTTCAGCTGCTAAGTCTTTTACTGTTATGCTTTCTGGAATTTCTATGTCTGTTAATTTGAAGATTTTTTTTGTTTGTTGCGTTCTTCGTTTCCTTTTTGTTGCTTTTCTTTTTGCCTTTTTCTTCCACGTTCTGTTGTTAAGTCATAGTAGTCTAACATTCCACCTTCTTGGTCATTGAACATGTGTGATAGTTTGCTTGTTTGTTTTAAACTTTTTTAGTTTTCCTTCGTCAAATCCGTTTTCTTGGTTTGTTTCTTCTTCCTTTTGATTTTTTGTTTGTTCTGTTTTCGTCAAATTTATTGTTATTTTTTTGTTTGTCTATATTTTTTATTATATTCTCTGACATTTTCTTTTTCTCCAACTTCTGCAGACATAATATTTTTTTATATTTTTTCTATACCTTTTTCATCTAATGGGCGTTTTTGGTATGGTCTATTATTATTGTTGTTGTTATTTCTGTTATTAAATCTATTATCTCCATTATTTCCATTATTATTTCTGAATCTGTTGTTATTCATATTATTTCCATTGTTACGTTTGTCGCGGAATCCGTTTTCTCTGTTATTTCTGTCTTGCCAGTTTCTATTATTTCTTTCTTGGTTGTTTCTGTCCTGATAGTTTCTTTCTTGACCATTTCTAAAGTTATTTCTATTATTATAATTATTTCTATTTTGGTAGTTTCCTTGATTTCTTTCTTGTTTATTTTGACTACTTGTTTTGTTTTGCATTTTTGCATAGGTTGATTTACTTCTCCTTGTTCTTTTATTTTTTTCTTTTTTCTTCTTTGTTTTTCTTCTTTTTTTGGCATTTCTTTAACTTGTTTTCTACTTTGTTTTCAGTTTTTATTTCTTCGTTTTTCTTTGTTTCTTCTGTTTTATTTTCTTCTTTTTCTGTTTTTTATCAACCTCTTTTTGGCTGTGTTTTCTACTTTTTTTTAAGTTCTTCTTCTTTTTTTTGTTTCTTTGTTTAATCCAAAATAATTCGCTTACTGTTAGTGGTTTATTTGGTTTGTTACGATATAATTATATTAAAGTCTTTGTTTTGTTTTCTTTCTACAAATCCTACATTGTTTGATTTGTTTTTGTTTTTTTACTTCTTCTTTTCCTTTTCTTCTATCAAGACTTCTCTTCTTATAATTACTGGTGCTTTTTTCTTCTTTTTTAGTAGTTTTATTAGTTTCTGTTTTTTTGCCTTTTTTTTTTTGAGTCTTCATTTGTTTTTTTTGTTTGCTTCTTCAATTTTATTTTCTTTTTGTTTTTTATTTTATTTTCTATTTTTTTTGCTTCTTCTTCCGAACTGTACTCATGTGATTTTTTACTTCTATATTTAATTTTTTTAGCCATCTCTACAATTTCTTTACTGGCTAAGTCTAGTTTTTTTTCACTATTTCATATATTTTTATCTTACCCAATACTTTCACCCCCATAGTTTATTTTTTGTATTTGTTTTGCTATATTTTCTTCTTCTATTCAATTATTGCTTTGTTTACTTTTCCTATTGATTTGCCAATGTTTCTATGTCCCCTATTAAAACATTCTGTTTGGTTTTTTTCTTTGCATAATTTTTGGAATTTTGTTTTTTTTTTCTTTCTGAGCTGTCTTGTGCTATTAGTACTAATTTGACTTTTTTCTTTTTCATTTCTTGTTCTACACTGTCTGCTCCAGAAACATATTTTTCTAGCTCTAGCAGCTAAACCTACTAGCCCCCATATTTTATTATTTATCAAGTATTACACCTCTTAAACTTTCATAAATTTCTTGTGATATTTTTTGTGTCTAATGTTCTTTCTAGTCTTTTTTGCTTTTTTTATTACTTTTTCTGACATTCTATATTATCACATATATATGCCCCTCTGCCTTCTAGCTTTCCGGTTCTATCTATTTTTATTTTGTTTTTTTTATTTTTTACAATTCTAATTAAATCTTTTTTTGTCTTTTTTTTGGTTGCATCCCATACATGTTCTTTTGTGGATTACGTTTTACATTTTCATGTATTTGTCCCCCTTTATTGTATCTTATTTTTTTGCTATTTTATCACGAACTAGATTTTTTTGTGTTTTGATGTATCTCTATCTATTGCTCGTTTTTTTTTGTTTATATATTGTTTTATTATTTCTATTCTTCGATTTGTTCTTTGTTTTCCTCTTGTTTTCTTCTTGTAATTGTTCTTTTTATTTCTTGATTTTCTTCTGGTTTTTCTTTTTTTGTTGTCTGTTCTTCTACTTCTTGGTCTATTTCTTCATTTTCTTCTTTTCTTCTTGTTGTTTTTTTTATAGCATTTCTCTAAATTGACTTTCTGATTTTATGTCTATTTTTCCAACCTGTTAGTTTTTGCTGCTAGTCTTGCATTTTTGTCCTGCTTTTCCTATTGCTAATGATAATTGGTCATCTGGTACTATTACTTGTGCAAATTTGTCTTCTTCTTTTATATCTACTGCCATTATTTTTGCTGGTAATAATGCTGATGCTATATAAATACTTGGGTCTTGATTCCATTCTATTACATCTATTTTTTCTCCGTGTAATTCGTTTATTACATTTTTAGTTCTTACTCCTTTTTGTCCTACACATGATCCTACTGGGTCTATATTTGGGTCTGGTGAATATACTGCTACTTTGCTTCTGTTTCCTGCATCTCTTGATACACTTTTTATTTCTATGACTCCTTCATATATTTCTGGAATTTCTAGTTCTAATAGTTTTCTTACAAAGTCTGGATGACTTCTTGATACTAATACTTGTGGTGCTCCCTTTTTGTCCTCTTTCTACATCCATTACATATGCTTTTTATTTTGTCATTTACATTGTAATGTTCTGTTGGTACTTGCTCTTTTGTTGGCATTACTCCTTCTAGTCTTCCTAGGTCCATTACTACTATGTTTTTGTCTGCTTTTGGATTATTCCTGAAACTATTTCTCCTTTTTCTGTCATTAAATTCGTTGAATATTAAGTCTCTTTCTACTTCTCTTAGTTTTTTGGATTATTACTTGTTTTGCTGTTTGTGCTGCTATTCTTCCAAAGTCTTTTTTGGTACTATTTCTACATCAACTTGGTCTCCTAGTTGTAATGATTTGTTTATTTTGTGTGCGTCTTCTAAACTGATTTCTGTTGCTTCGTCTTTTGCGACTTCCATTATGTCTTTTATTGCATATACATGTGTTGCTCCTGTTTGTTTGTCTATGTCTACTTTTTACATTTTCTAATGAGTCGAAGTTTCTTTTATATGCCGTTACTAGTGCTGTTTCGATTGCTTCTATTACATAAGATTTTTTTATTCCTTTCTCTTTTTCTAATTCTTCTAATGATAAAGATTAATTCTTTGTTATCAATAGCTTTCATTTTTATACCATTCCTTTCTTTTTAATCCCAGTTATATACTGTTTTTTATTTGTGCTATGTTTTTTTTCTTTCTAATGTTATTTCTGTTATATTGCTTTCTTGCTTTTTTGGGTTGTTGTTTTTGTTTGTTTCTTTTTTTATTTTTTTTGCTAGTTTCTTTTTTTGTTGTTTCTTTGGTTTCTATTATTATTTCTGTTTTCTGTGTATTTTTTTAGTGTTCCTTTATATTCTTTTTTCCATCATTATCTTTTTTTGAATAGTTTTATATATATTTCTTTTCTATATTTTTTCTAGGTGCTCGTCTTTTCTTAGTGTTCTTTTTCTACTCCTGGTGATGATACTTCTAAAAAGTATTGTTCTTTTATGTAGTCTGCTTTGTCTAATGGTTCCACTATTGCGTCATTTACTTTTTTCGCAGTCGTTTAAATCTATTCCTTTTTCGTTGTCTATGTATATTCGTGAAAATAGTTTTTTCCCTTCTTTTACATATTCTACATCATATAATTCATAGCCTATTTCTTCTATTTTTTTTTAGTAGATTTTCTACTTTTTGTTCTATGTTTGCCATTTTTTACCTTTCTCTTTTCTTTTTTATTTAGGTTTTTTTTGGTTTTACCTATAAACCGTATCTATTTTGTTATGTATAGTGTTTTGTATCTTTTTTTTTTTTTTTTTTTTCTGTTATTGTATATTGTTTTTTTTTTTCTGAATTATTGGATATTGTCTTGTGTTTGTGTTATCTTTCTATTTAGTTTATGTATTGCTTTTTTCCTTATTAACTTTTGAAGAGTGGGATTTGTTCCCACTCTTTTTTTTTGCTACTTTTTTATTATACCTTATTTTTCCTTTTATTGCAATACTTTTTTTGGTTTTTATCCAATCTTTTTTTTTTTTTGGTTCAAAACTGCAAATTTTTCTAGTTTTTATTTCTTGTTTTTATTCTGCTGTTTCTATTTTGAAGTCATAAGTATTTGATGTCTGCTGTTGTTCCTGCATCTATTTCGTTTGTTTTTTGGTTGTCTACTGCGTTAAGTAATTTTTTTTTTTTTTAGGTGTTTTTTGAGTCTGTCCCCCCAAAATACCTTTTATATTACTTGCATTTTACTTCTTTTCCTTTAAATGCAAATACCATTTTTGTTATTTTTGTGTATCCTCTTTCTTCTAAATCTTCTGCATATTTTCTTTCTTCTATTTGCTTTTTTGCATTTTCTATTGTGTCTTCTATTGTTTTTTCTTCTTCGTCTTCTAATACTTTAAATTCTATTATAAAACTGTTTCCATTTTTGTCTTTTAGTTTCTAACATTATGTCATATCTTCCAAATCCTGATTCTCTGTTTGATTTTACATAGTAACTGTCTTTTAGTCCTACTAACATTCCTAATACAAATGCATGATAAAAGTTTTTCTGCTGTGTTTTCTCCTACATCCATAAAGCTAAACATTTGGCGTACTAGTACTTGAATTTTTTCAAATTCTTTTAAGTTTAATGTTACTAAGTCTTTTAGTATTGTGTTTAAGTTGTTTTCCTATTACTTTTGTCATTAAACCATTCTCTTATTATATTTTTGAATAGGAATTTTATTTCATAGTTTGGGATTTTTACTTTGTATATTCCGTGTGCTAAAGTCTACTTTCTGTTACTTTTAAGTATCCTGTTCCTAATAATAGTCCCCATATATTTTCTTCATTTTTTTTTCTATTCCTACTATTACTGTTTCTAAGTTTATTGGTACTTCTATTTCTTCGTCTCTTAGTAGTTGTTCTATTTTTTTTCTTTTACTGTTGCACTATTTTTTTAATATTAGTTTTATTAAGTCATTTGAACTTGTGTTTACCCAATATGGTATTAATTCTTTATTTTTTAAATAATTTAATATACTCCATGGATTATATATTCCTTCTGTATTTCCTATTTTGTATCCATCATACCATTTTTTTTTTTCTTCTTTTTTATCCTGTATTTCAAAGTCTTTTATTACCTTATCCATTTCTTCTGTTATTCCAAAATCATCACTAAATTCATCATTTAATACTGTATATACGTCAAAATTATTTGCTCCACTGAATATGCTTTCTTTGGCTACTCTTGATACTCCTGTTAGTATCGTTTTTTCTAAATATGGGTTGTCTTTAAATGTTATTCCGTAAAATGTTTTAAAAAATTTTATACATTCTTCATAATATCCTTCTACATAAGCATTTTTGTAGTGGTACGTCATATTCGTCTAAAAAAATAACATGACTGGTTTGTTGTAATAGGTTGACATTATTTTTGATAGCATTTTTTATGCCATTTATTATTTCTATTTCATTTGCTTCTGCTAATAATATTTTGTTAAATGTGTTTCTTTCTCCTGGTGCCATTTCTGCTTCTTCTAATAAATATCTGTTTTCATAATATATATCCATTAGTAATGTCCTTAGTTGCATTATCATTAGTTCATAACTTTGAGTCCTGCATCTTTTAGTGTTAAATATATACATGGATAATATCCTAATTTTGATGTGTACTTTTCGTCTTGTTTCATTATTTTTAGCCCTTCAAATAATTCTTTATTGTCTTTTTTTGTGCAGTCAAAATAGTATCTTAACATACTCATATTTAAGGATTTTCCGAACCTTCTTGGTCGTGTTATTAATAGTACTTTGTTTGTTGTCTATTATGTCTTTTATATATTTTGTTTTTTGTCTATATAGTAGTCTTTTTTTATTCTTAATATTTTTTGAAGTCACTTTCTCCTATTCCTATTCCATACATATCTTTTCACACTCCTTGCTTTGTTGTCTTTTTTCTACTATATTATTTTTTAAATATCAATACTTTTTGTTTCTTAATTTTAAATTTGTTATTATTTCTGTAATATGGCTTTTTTTTATTATAAGTTTTAATATATAAGCGTTCAAACAAGTTTTACTTTTTAGTATCATTTGTTTGAACGCTTGATCTATTTTCTTTTTATGAAAATACTTTTTCTTTTTAAATAGGTTTGACAATATTTATTTTTTAATATATTATATTTTTTCTTTTTTATTCTGCTGGTTCTATCTTGAAGTCATAAGCATTTGCTATGTCTGCTTTGTTGTTCCTGCATCTATTTCGTTTGTTTTTTGGTTGTCTACTGCTGGTATTACTGCTTCTAGTCTTGCGTATTCTGTTCCGTCTTTGTTTTCAAATACTATGTTTACTTTTTTCTCCGCTGTAGTCTTCTCCGCTTTTGTTTTCTATTGTTGCTGTTAGTTTTGAGATTCCTCCTTCTGCTTTTAATTCTATGTTTTTTATTTTTTAGTCCTTTATATTCTTTTTCTTCTAATAGCTTTTTTGATGTGTTTTCTTTTATTCCTTCTTCTACTTTTGCGTTTTCTGTGTTGTTCATGTCTATTAGGCTTACTTCTGATACTTGCTCTCCTTGTTCTGATGTTTGTTGTTGATTGTTTTTACTTGTTCCTTCTTGACCTTTGTTTTTATTTTTTACCATGTACCCTATTAATACTATTATTAAAATTAATGCTATTAGTATTATTATTCTGTAAATTGGTATTCCTTTGTTTGTTTTTTTCTTTTTTACTCATTCCTTTTTCTCGTATAATATTTCAATTTAAAAAGTCTTTTTTTTCTTCTTGCATTTTACCTTGCCTGTTTTTTCTTTGTCCTGTTTTTTTGTTGCTTAGGTTTAGTGGTCTAGTTGTAATTTTGAATTTTCTGTTTTGCTATTTTTTTTTTATGTTACTTTTTTGTTTTATTCTTTTTTGTTGCTGTTTTTTTGACTTTTTTGATTTATTATACTTCCTTTCTCCATTATTTATTTTATTCTTTTTTCCAAATTTTGGTTTAATGGGACCTTTATTTTTTTTTTTTTATTGAGGGAGGCTTTTTATTTTTTTCTTTTTTGGTTGGTGCGATCAGACGTGGTAGCCTGATTGCACTCCATTTATTTTTATTTTGTTACTTGTTATTTTGTATCTGCTTTTATTCGCTGGTTATTATTAATTTGATTCCAGTTTTTAGAGAAACTAGCGGACAAACGCCGAGCGCGTAACTATAGCCGTTGTAGTTCAAGTTAGCGTCGTAACCGTACACATAGCACACATAGTTAGAGTCGTAAGCTGACGGAGAAGCGAGCCACCAGTAATATCTTCCCGTAGAACCGTTTTTTTCCGCAATACATACTATTATATCCTGTATAATCTAATGTATTATTTCCTGTATAATAATCATTATTTGATATAGTTGATTGCTTTCCATTTAATGTATATATATATCCTGGATAACTTGTTTCTCTATATGTTTTGCTCTAATTTATAATTTCCTGTTGTATGTGATACTTGATTATATGACGCTACATACATTTCTACTGGTGGTGAACCTATTGCATAATTTGCTTTTGTTGTATCACCATACGTTGTCCATTGGCTTGGTGCACTTAAATATGCTGCTGCATTCTCATTACTGTTCCAATTTGATTGGCTATTTCCTCTTTGTGCTGCCCAACTTTTTTTTTCATTCTTTTATACACTGCCAAGTCATTTGCTGTTAGTGAACTTATATTTGTGTTTAATGATTTTTTGTAAGTTATCATTATAATCTGCTTTTAGATATACTGTGTTTGCTCCGTCTCCAAAGTCATTTTGCTTGTCTACATAGAATATTCTGTATGTTTGCCCTCCTGCTGTGTAGTTTGATATTTTCTTTCCATAATAGTTTTTGTGGGTTTTCTGCTATGGTTTCTGTGTCTGTTATTTCTATTTCTATTTCTACTCCTATTCCTGGTTTTAGTGCAACTAGCGGGCAAACTCCATCCGCGTTTCTATAGTTGCCGTTGCTCAAGGCAGCGCTGCTACCGCTCACACCGCACACATAGTAAGAGTTGCCAGGCTGACGGAGAAGCGAGCCACCACCTGTAATCTCCTTTAGAACCATTTTCTTCCACAATACATACTATTATATCCTGTATAATCTAATGTATTATCCCCTGTCCAATAATCACTTCCTGATATAGCTGATTGCTTTCCATTTAATGTATATATATATCCTGGATCATCTTTTTCTCTATATGCTACTCCCAATTTATAGTTTCCTATTGAGTGTGATACTTGGTTATATGATGCCACATACATCTCTGCTGTTGGTGATCCTATTGCATAATTTGCTTTTGATGTATCACAATATGTTGTCCATTTACTTGGTGAACATAACCATGCTGCTGCATGTTCATTATAATTCCAGCTAGATGTGCTACTTCCTCTTTTGGCTGCCCAACTTGGATTTAATCTCTTATATGTTGTTAAATCTGTTCCACTTGGTGTATAGCTTGGATAATCGGATAAACTTGTATCATTTGATGTCCAGTCTGCTTTTAGATATATTGTATTTTTGTCTCCAAATTTTCCTTCTGTGTCTACATAGAATATTCTGTATGTTTTTCCTCCTGCTGTGTAATTTGTTACTTTTTGTCCATAATATGCACCTGGGTTTTCTGCTATTGTTTCTGCATCTATTGTAGATGGTAGTGTTATTTCTATCTCAAAGTCGGATTTTTAGAGAAACTAGCGGGCAAACGCCGTACGTGCCGCTACGGGGTCCGTTGGTCAAGATTAGCGTGTTCACCGTCCACAACGCATATAGCGTTATAGTATTCAGATGATGGAGAAGCGAGCCACCAGTAACCTTCTTTAGAACCGTTTTTTTCCACAATACATACTGTTATATCTTGTATAATCTAATGTATTGTTATCTGTTAAACATCCACCGTTTTGCAGTGTTCCATTTACTGTATACATATATCCTGGATAACTTGTTGCTCTATAAGTTGCTCCTAATTTATAATTTCCTGTTGTATGTGATACTTGGTTATATGATGCTACATACATCTCTGCTGTTGGTGATCCTATTGCATAATTTGCTTTTTGATGTATCACAATATGTTGTCCAGTTACTTGGTGAGCATAACCATGCTGCTGCGTGTTCATTATCATTCCAACTTGAAGTACTACTTCCTCTTTGAGCTGCCCAACTTGGATTTAATTTCTTATATGTTGCTAAATCTGTTCCACTTGGTGTATAGCTTGTATAACTTGATAATGTAGTATCATTCGCTGTCCAGTCTGCTTTTAGATATACTGTATTTTTGTCTCCGAATTTTCCTTCTGTATCTATATAGAATATTCTATATGTTTTTTTTCCTCCTGCTGTGTAGTTATTTACTTTTTTTCCATAGTAAGCTTCTGGATTTTTTGCTATTGTTTCTGCATCTAGTGTTACTTTTGTTATTCCTGTTACTGTTACTGTATAATTTGTTTCATTTCCTGCATTGTCTGTTACTTTAAATTCATAGTCTTGGTTTTTTGTTACTGTATAGGTATTTGTGTCTGTTTTGGTTATTCCTGTTGTTGTTACATTTGCTATACTTTTTATTCCATTTTTATCTGTTGCTGTTATTACTATATCTACTGATTTTGCTTTTTGTTCTTTATTGTATGTGTTACTGTTGGTGGTGTTTTGTCTATATTTGTTACAGATAAACTTGCTACTCTTGTTGAGTCTGATCCTTGGTTTGTACTGTCTATACTTCTTGCATATATTGTTTTGTTTGTGTCTATTGTTAATGCTGTTGTGTATTTTGTCCAAGTTTTATTATCATAGCTATATTGTTTTGTTATTCCTGTAATGTTTGGATATGTTATTGTTGCTGTTATGCTTTTGTTTGTTGGTGCTGTTGTTGATAGTGTTATTGTTGGTTTTGTTATATTTACTGTTGTTATTGTTTTTTTTGCTGATACTGCATATCCATTTCCTAATACGTCTTTTACTTGGGTTCTTACTTGATATTCTGTGTTTAATGTTAGATTTGTAAATGTGTGTGTTCCATTACTATCTGTTACCCATGAACCCCAACTACTGTCTGATTTTTTCTTTATTGAATATTGTCTTGTACTTGCATTTATTCCACTATTTGCGTCTGTTTGGGCTGATGTTACTACTATTGAGTTTGTTGTACTTGTTGCTGTTGGCGCTGTTGTGTTTGGTGCTGTGTTGTCTAAATAGAATACATTTGATTTTACTATTGTTGTGTTTCCTGCTGTATTTTTTTGCTAATATCCATAAATACCAATTGTTTCCTGTTCCATCTGATTTTGTTATTGTTCCTCCTGAGGTGAATGTTGTGCTAAATGTATTTTCTTTCTGCTGGTGCTGTTGTGCTTTGTGTCCATTGGTATTTTAAACTACTTGCATTTACTGCACTTGTTCCTGCATTTGTTACTGTTACTGTCGTACTTTGTGATTTTTTATAGCTTGTGCTTCCATTTGTTCCAAATGTTACTGTTGGTCCTGCTTTTTCTATATTTGTTACAGACAAACTTGCTACTCTTGTTGAATCCGATCCTTGGTTTGTACTGTCTATACTTCTTGCATATATTGTTCTATTATTTTCTATTGTTACTGGTCCTGTATAAGTTATCCATATATTATTATCAAAACTATATTGTTTTGTTAATCCTGTAATTTTGGATATGTTATTGTTGCTGTTATGCTTTTGTTTGTTGGTGCTGTTGTTGATGGTGTTATTGTTGGTTTTGTTATGTTTACTGTTGTTATTGTTTTTGTTCCTGATATTGCATATCCATTTCCTAACACGTCTTTTTATTTGAGTTCTTACTTGATATTCTGTGTTTAATGTTAAGTTTGTAAATGTGTGTGTATTGTTCTTGTCTGTTATCCATGCTCCCCAACTACTGTCTGATTTTTTCTTTATTGAGTATTGTCTTGTACTTGCCTCTATTCCACTGTTGCTATCAGTTTGTGCTGATGTTACTACTATTGAGTTTGTTGTGCTTGTTGCTGTTGGCGCTGTTGTGTTTGGTGCTGTGTTGTCTAAATAGAATGCATTTGATTTTACTATTGTTGTGTTTCCTGCTTTATCTTTTGCTAATATCCATAAATACCAGTTGTTTCCTGTTCCATCTGATTTTGTTATTGTTCCTCCTGAAGTGAATGTTGCTGTGAAACTACTTTCTGCTGGTGCTGTTGCACTTTGTAACCATTGATATTTTAATGTGTTTATTCCACTTGCATCATTTACTGTTACTGTTGTACTTTGTGATTTTTATAGCTTGTACTTCCATTTGTTCCAAATGTTACTGTTGGTTGCGTTTTGTCTATATTTGTTACTGTTAGACTTGCTACTCTTGTTGAGTCTGATCCTTGGTTTGTACTGTCTATACTTCTTGCATATATTGTTTTGTTTTGTGTCTATTGTTAGTGGAGTTGTGTAAGTTGTCCATGTTTTATTATCATAGCTATATTGTTTTGTTAATCCAGTAATTTCTGGATATGTTATTGTTGCTGTTATGCTTTTGTTTGTTGGTGATGTTGTTGATAGTGTTATTGTTGGTTTTGTTATGTTTACTGTTGTTATTGTTTTTGTTCCTGATACTGCATATCCATTTCCTAATACGTCTTTTACTTGGGTTCTTACTTGATATTCTGTGTTTAATGTTAGGTTTGTAAATGTGTGTGTTCCATTACTGTCTGTTATCCATGAACCCCAACTGCTGTCTGATGTTTTCTTTATTGAGTATTGTCTTGTACTTGCATTTATTCCACTGTTTGCGTCTGTTTGTGCTGATGTTACTACTATTGAGTTTGTTGTGCTTGTTGCTGTTGGCGCTGTTGTGTTTGGTGCTGTGTTGTCTAAATAGAATGCATTTGATTTTACTATTGTTGTGTTTCCTGCTGTATTTTTGCTAATATCCATAAATACCAGTTGTTTCCCTGTTCCATCTGATTTTGTTATTGTTCCTCCTGAAGCAAATGTTGCTGTGAAACTGCTTTCTGCTGGTGCTGTTGTGCTTTGTGTCCATTGGTATTTTAAGCTACTTGCATTTATTGTACTTGTTCCTGCATTTGTTACTGTTACTGTCGTACTTTGTGATTTTTTGTAGCTTTGTACTTCCATTTGTTCCAAATGTTACTGTTGGTTGCGTTTTTGTCTATATTTGTTACTGTTAGACTTGCTACTCTTGTTGAGTCTGATCCTTGGTTTGTACTGTCTATACTTCTTGCATATATTGTTTTGTTTGTGTCTATTGTTAGTGGTGCTGTGTAAGTTGTCCAAGTTTTATTATCATAGCTGTATTGTTTTGTTATTCCAGTAATTTCTGGATATGTTATTGTTGCTGTTATACTTTTGTTTGTTGGTGATGTTGTTGATAGTGTTATTGTTGGTTTTGTTATATTTACTGTTGTTATTGCTTTTGTTCCTGATATTGCATATCCATTTCCTAACACGTCTTTTTACTTGAGTTCTTACTTGATATTCTGTGTTTAATGTTAGGTTTGTAAATGTGTGTGTATTGCTACTATCTGTTACCCATGAACCCCAGCTACTGTCTGATTTTTTCTTTATTGAGTATTGTCTTGTGCTTGCGTCTACTCCACTGTTGCTATCAGTTTGTGCCGATGTTACTACTATTGAGTTTGTTGTGCTTGTTGCTGTTGGCGCGTGTTTGGTGCTGTGTTGTCTAAATAAAATGCATTTGATTTTACTATTGTTGTGTTTCCTGCTTTATCTTTTTGCTAATATCCATAAATACCAGTTGTTTCCTTGTTCCATCTGATTTTGTTATTGTTCCTCCTGAAGTGAATGTTGCTGTGGAAACTACTTTTCTGCTGGTTCTGTTGCACCTTGTGTCCATTGATATTTTAATGTGTTTATTCCACTTGCATCATTTTTACTGTTACTGTTGTACTTTGTGATTTTTTATAGTTTTTTGTACTTCCATTTGTTCCAAATGTTACTGTTGGTTGCGTTTTGTCTATATTTGTTACTGTTAAACTTGCTACTTTTTGTACTATCTGATCCTTGGTTTTGTGCTGTCTATACTTCTTGCATATATTGTTTTTGTTTGTGTCTATTGTTAGTGGTGCTGTGTAAAGTTGTCCAAGTTTTATTATCATAGCTATATTGTTTTGTTAATCCAGTAATTTCTGGATATGTTATTGT